>Ga0209723_1000059_pt1 | contig 212886 bp, 144 predicted proteins | sample BiotimSIPDNA_2_FD_185750 | JGI IMG/M metagenome (GOLD analysis project Ga0209723, IMG submission 185750) | Anaerobic biogas reactor microbial communites from Washington, USA - Biogas_R2 time_0 SIP DNA (SPAdes) (version 2) | ecosystem: Engineered > Bioreactor > Anaerobic > Unclassified | place...
CGCCTGTTACAGAAACGGGTCAGGCACCGAGACAGGGACCTCAGCAACGGGACTTCATCAACGACGCGTCAAACGTGCCGTTATCCCATTCAGCGCCAGGCGCACACAAGCAAGACCGCGTGGACCCTCAACTCGCCGCGCCGAATTTCTCGCACCAGCGCCGTTTCAGGGTCTGCCGCAGCACCTGCTGGAACTCGGCAGGCAACGGATACGGCTCGCCGGCTTTATACAGAGTGATCGTCTTGCGGATGTTGTCGATCACCACCTGGCACGGATTGCAGCCGGCCAAGTGATCCTGAAACTGTTCGCACACACCCGGTTCGATCTCGCCGTCCACGTAGTCGTTCAGTGCTTTCAGCAATTCGTCGCAGTTCATCGTCGCACCCGATGGCTTATTCCCCAGGAGCATGTTGAAAAAAGAGGCCGAGCACCTCGCGATAGTCGTTCTGCAGGCGGCTTCTCCCACGCAACTCAGAGCCAGTCCACTTCTTCAATAGGCCCTCAGAATGGACCCGCCGCCGCCGTCAAAGTTACACGATCAATGGTCATGATCGGACACAATTCGAGTCGTTTCATCTCCCAAGACGCGTGTCAAGCGTTCCCGCAGTTGGAGCCGGGCCCGCATCAACCGCACCTTGACGTTCGCGACGCTGATTCCCAGGATTTCGGCCGTTTCCTGCGTCGAATAGCCTTCCACATCCCGAAGTACGAATACCAGGCGATGCTTTTCATCTACCTCGGCCAGCGCCTCGTTCAGCAGTTGCCGGATTTCGGCCCGATGGGCCAGTTCCGCCGGATCCTCCTGCCACTGGGCGATGTAGTCCGGGTGGGGCAAGGCTGTGGCGTCGTCCGCCGAGTCGCGCCCGGCCGTTTCCAAGGGCACCGTGGCCAGTCCCCGGCGTTTGCGGAGCACTTTCAGCGCGTGGTTCGTGGCGATCCGCAGAATCCACGTGGCCACACTGGCCTCCTCGCGAAAGCGGTCCATGTGTTCCATCACGCTCAGGAACGTCTGCTGGGTGGCGTCTTCGGCGTCTTCTCGCTGCTGGAGGATGCGCCAGGCGATGCCGAACACCCGCGGCTCGAAGCGGGCCACCAGCGTTTCGAATGCGTCCCAGTCTCCCTGGCGGGCCAGCGTCAGCAGTTGCAGATCGTTTGCCGCATCGCCAGTCTCGATTGCTTCCATTCTTTGACTCCCACCGTCGTTTCGTCGTTTCACGTCCAGAGTTGCCGGTCGAGCATCCGGTAGTTCACCGCTTCCTGGACATGGGCGGGGCGGATGGCTTCGCTTTGATCCAGATCGGCGATCGTGCGGGACGCCCGCAAGACCTTGTCGTGCGCTCGGGCGGACAAGCCGAGTTCGTTCACACTGGCCCGCAGCAACTCCATGCACTCGTCGTCCAAGCGGCAGAACTTGCGGATCTCCCGCGTCGTCATGTGCGCGTTGTAGCGGGTCTTGACCCCGTCGAACCGCTGCCGCTGGATCTGCCGCGCCACGGCCACCAGTTCGCGCATGTCGGCGCTGCTGGTCCCTGGCGGCGACGTGGACAGTTCCTTGAACGGGACCGCCGGCACCTCGATGTGCAGGTCGATCCGGTCCAGCAGCGGGCCGCTGATTTTGGCCATATAGCGTTCGATCTGCGGTGGCGAGCAGTGGCAATCGCGGCGCGGGTCGTTCCGGTAGCCGCAGGGGCAAGGATTCAGCGCCGCGATGAGCATGAAATCCGCGGGGAAGGTCGTGCTGTTCAGGGCCCGCGAGATCGTGACCACGCCGTCCTCCAGCGGCTGGCGCAGCACCTCCAGCGTCCGCCGGTTGAACTCGGGCAGTTCGTCCAGAAACAGAACGCCGTTGTGGCTGAGCGAGATTTCGCCCGGCGTCGGCGTGCTGCCGCCGCCCACCAGACCCGCGTCGCTGATCGTGTGGTGCGGCGAACGGAACGGGCGGCGGGCCATCAGCGGCTGGCCGGGCCGCAGCCGGCCCATCGCGCTGTAGATCCGTGTGGTCTCGATCGACTCGGCCGCCGACAGCGCGGGCAGGATCGTGGGCACACGTTTGGCCAGCATCGTCTTGCCGGAGCCGGGCGGGCCGATCATCAGCAGGTTATGCGCGCCGGCGGCCGCAATCGTGATTGCCCGCTTGGCCATTTCCTGGCCGCGAACGTCGGCGAAATCGTCCTCGTACTTGGAGAACGAGTCGAACAGCTCCTCCAGCCGCGAAGGCGTGGGTTCGATGTCCAACGTGCCCGCAAAGAAGCCGACGGCTTGCGTCAGGCTGGCCACCGGGATGACTTCCACGTTCTCCACCACGGCGGCTTCCGCCGCGCTCTCGCTGGAGACCACCAGTCCGCGCAGGCCCTCCTGCTTGGCCGCCGCGATGGCCATCGACAGGGCCCCCTTGACCGGCCGCGTGTTGCCCTCCAGCGCCAGTTCGCCGACCACGGCGTACTTGTCGAACAGCTCGGACTGCAGCTGGCCGCTGCCGGCCAGCATCCCCAGCGAAATCGGCAGATCGAACGACGACGCCTGCTTGGGCAATTCGGCCGGGGCCAGGTTGATCACGATCCGGTCCTGGGGCCGCTGGAATCCCGAGTTGACGATCGCCCGCTCGACCCGGTGCGTACTCTCCTTGACCGCCGCCTCCGGCAGCCCCACCAGCACGGTCTTGGGCAGCGCGCCGGGCGACACGTCCACCTCGACCTCGACCGGCAGCGCCTCGATCCCCAGCAGCGAAAAGGTTTTCAGTTTGGCAAGCATAAGTTCCCTTTCGCCGCCATTTTGGAGCTGCGTTTCTACAACCGCAAGCGGGCAACCGTGAAAACGTCCCCGCCGTGAGACGGGCTGCAGCGCCGGGGAGATAAAAGCGTGCCGCGTCGCGCCGCGTCTTGACGGCACCCCAAGCCGTGGTCCAGAATGACCCGTTCATTGACTGCCGCGATCCCACCTGGATCGTCGCTCCCGAATCCTCCTGCTTCGAGGCCCACCATGAAACGAGAATTCAACCTGTCGGCCGGTTCCCACAGAAATCCTTCCCGGCGTGACTTTGTCAAGTGGAGTGGCGGACTGGCCGCCGGGACGGCCTTAGCCGGTCTGTCCCTGCCCCGCGTCCACGCTGCCGAGGAGAACACGATCCGCCTGGCGTTGATCGGCTGCGGCGGGCGCGGCAACGGCGCGGTGGCCAACGCCTTCGCTTCGCCCGGCGGCCCGGTCAAGCTGGTGGCTATGGCGGACATCCACGAGCGGAGGCTGGCGGCCTCGCACGCCAATCTGACCAAGGTCGATCCGCAGAAAGTCGACGTCGCGCCGGAGCGGCGTTTTGTCGGCTTCGACGCCTACAAAAAGGCGATCGACTGCCTGCGTCCCGGCGACGTGGCCCTGTTGACCACGCGGGCCGCGTTCCGCCCGTTGCATCTGGAGTATGCGGTGGCCAAGGGCGTGAACGTGTTCTTTGAGAAGTCGTTTGCGACCGATCCGGTGGGCGTGCGGCGCGTGCTCAAGGCGGCCGAGGAATCGGAGAAAAAGAACCTGAAGATCGCCGCCGGCACCATGTGCCGCCACTCCAAGAACCGCCAGGAGCTGATCAAGCGGATCCGCGACGGGGCGATGGGCCAGATTCAGCTCCTCCGCGCCTACCGCAGCGAGCACTTCGGCGGCCTGGGGCGCAAACCGGAGGGCGAAAACGAAATCTACTGGCAACTCCGCACCATCTTCCATCTGTTCTGGGTCTCCGCCGGACTGTGGTCCGAGGCCGACATCCATCAGATCGACGAGATGTGCTGGATCAAGGACGCTTGGCCCGTGTCGGCGCACGGCATCGGGGGGCGGGCGGCCAACAGCACCGATTGCGGCCAGAACCTGGACAGCTGTTGCGCCGAGTGGACCTTTGCCGACGGCACCAAGGCCTATTACGTGATGCGCAACCTGGCCAACACGCACAACGAATTCTCGACCTACATCCACGGCTCGAAGTGCGGTGCCCAGTTCTCCGGCAAGATCCACGCCGCCACCACGCGACTGTACAAGGATCAGCGTTTCGAGGCGGACAATCTCGTTTGGGAAGCGCCGCCGGAACCGATCAGCCCCTGGCAGGCCGAGTGGGACGTGTTCCTGGACGCCATCCGCCAGGACCGGCACCACAACGAGGCCCGCCAGGCGGCCATGTCCCAGGCGGCCGACATCATGGGCCGGGCCGCGATCCACATGGGCCGGGTGATTACGATGGACGAGGTCATGGCCTCCAAGTTCGAATGGGTTCCCGGCGGCGTCGATCACTTGAACGAGAACAGCCCGCCGCCGGTCGTGGCCGACGCCAACGGCCGCTATCCGGTGCCGGTCCCCGGCCAGTGGGTCGAGGTGTGAGGGACGAACCCGCCAGTTGCCAACGCGATGGCGAACGGCGGGCGTCAGCCCGCCGGGGGATGCGGGGGCACCGGCGGGCTGACGCCGGCCGCTCGCCGGGGTTTCTGCAACGTTGGGGTTAACAAGGAGTCTTGCTGATGAATCGTGAAATGGACCGTCGGCGTTTTCTGGATTTGGTTTGCGCTGCAGGGACCAGCGGGCTGCTGGCCGGTGTCAGCCGGGCCGCCTGGGGCGGGGAAGCGGCGCCGGCGCCGCAACCGGCCGGTGAATTGCTGGTGGGCGCCGCCTCGATCAGCATCACTCCGGACCAGCCGGTGGCCTTGCAGGGTCAGATGCACACCCGCATCTCGAAAAGCGTGGAGTCCCCGATCATCGCGGCGGCCCTGGCCCTGGAGGGCCGCCACGGCAGCCAAAAAGGCGACCAGGCGGTGTTCGTGGCCTGCGATCTGACCATCCTCCGCGGCGGAATGCTGGAGAAGGTCCGCGAGCAGGTCAAGGCCCGCGTGCCCGATCTGGATGTCGCCAAGCTCGTTTTCAGCGCCACGCATACGCACACCGCGCCGGTGCTGGTGGAGGGTGCTTACGAGATCCCCAAGGACGGCGTGATGCAGCCGACGGAGTACTTCGACTTCCTGCTGGGCCGCCTGTGCGACGTGATCGTTCAGGCCTGGCAGACGCGGAAGCCCGGCCGCGTGGGCTGGGGATTGGGGCACGCCGTGGTCGCGCAAAACCGCCGCGCCGTGTACGCCGACGGCCGTGCGCAGATGTACGGCGCGACCAACCGTCCCGACTTCCGCGGCATCGAAGGCTACGAAGATCACGGCCTCCACGCGCTCTTCTTCTGGGACCAGGACCAGAAGCTGATCGCGACGGCGGTCGACGTCGCTTGCCCGGCCCAGGAGGTGGAAGGCACTTCGGCCATCAACGCCGACTACTGGCACGAAACGCGGCAGTTGCTGCAAGCCCGACACGGCGAAGGCCTGGTCGTGCTGGGCTGGATCGGCGCCGCGGGCGACCAGTCGCCGCACCTGATGTACCGCAAGGCTGCGGAAGAGCGGATGCGGAAACTGCGCGGCTTGACCCGGCTGCAGGAAATCGCTCGACGAATCGACGCCGCCTGGGCCGACGCCTATGCAGCCGCCCAGAAAGAGCAACATGCCGAGGCGGTCTTCGCGCATCGGGCCCAGACGATCGAATTGCCGGCGCGAGTGGTGACGGAGCAGGAAGCCCAACAGGCGAAAGCGGAGGCGGAGCGGCTCTCCAAAGATCCCAAACACGCGACGCTGATGCGGTGGCATCGGCGGGTCGTGGACCGTTTCGAGGCGCAGCAGGCCGGCAAGACCGAGCCGCACGCGATGGAGTTGCACGTCGTCCGCCTGGGCGACGTGGCGATTGCGACCAACGATTTCGAGCTGTATACGGACTACGGCGTCGCGATGCAAGCGCGGAGTCCCGCGCTGCAGACGGTGGTGATCCAATTGGCCGGCGTCGGCTCGTATCTGCCTACCGAGCGGGCGGTCCGCGGCGGCGGCTACGGCGCGATTCCCCAGAGCAACCGCGTCGGCCCAGAGGGCGGGCAGGTGCTGGTCGACCGGACCGTGGAGCTGATCCAGACGCTGTGGAAGTAGCCGAGTCGAATCCGGCGAGACAATCCGAAAGCGAGGGGCGAGACCATGAAACGCGCAACGTCCCGTCGTCGGTTCCTGCAGCGCGCCGCCGGCGGCGCGAGCGGGTTGCTGATTCTGTCTTCCGCTCGCAGCGCGCTGGCCTACCGGGCCAACGACCGCCTGAGACTGGCGGTGGTAGGCATGGCCGGTTACGGCGCCTACGTCGGATTTGCCTCGGGACTGCACCTGCTGGACAACGTCGAGTACACGGTCTCGTGCGACGTGGACCAGCGCAAGGTACGGCGGGTCTATGACTTCTGGGCCGCGCGGGCGGCGGAATGGAGCCGGTCGGACAAACCGGAAGAGCGCGCCGCAGCGGCCCGCGTCTACGGTCCGCTGGCGGAGAAGCCGCCCCCGCTGCACGCGGACTTCCGCCGCCTGCTGGACGACGCGGCCGATCAGTTCGACGCGGTGATGGTTGCCACACCGGATCACACGCACGCGATCATCGCCGCGGCCGCGCTGCGCGCCGGCAAGCCGGTGATGGCGGAAAAGCCGCTGGCCATCAGCGCCTACGAGGCGCGGACGTTGTTCCACCTGGCCCAACCGTGCCAACTGCCCACCCAGGTGAACACGGGCGGCGCGGCCGCGCCGGGTTTCCGCCGCGGCGTGGAACTCCTCCGCGAAGGCGTCCTGGGCGACGTGCGGCAAGTCCATGTGTTCTTCGCCCGCGGCGGGCGGAATTTTCAGCAGACCCCGCAGGGCGCTCAGCCCGTGCCCCAGGAACTGGACTGGAACCTCTGGCTGGCCCAGGTCAAGTGGCGCGAGTATCACCCGGACTGGATCAACCGCATTGCCTGGCGGGACACGAGCCTCGGCGAACTGGGCAATTTCGGGCCGCATTCCGCGAACATGGCCTTCCTGGGACTGAGGGTCAACGAGTTGTGGCAGGCCCGTGCCGGCGCCGGGCGGATTCGCGTCGTGGCGGAATGCTCCGAGGTCAACCAGATCTCTTACCCGCGCTGGGAACGAATCCACTGGGAGGTCCCCGCGCGGGGCCCGTTACCGCCGGTCACCTTCACCTGGCACCACGGCTATCCGCCCGACTACGCTTTGGGCACGCGCAGCATGTTGGAGACGCTGCTCCGCGATCACGGCGCGACGGACGGCGAGTTGAAGAAAATGCTGCCGCAAAACGGCGCCGGTTGCGTAATCCTGGGCAGCCGGGGTCTGCTGGCGACGCCCAGCCACAACACCGAAGTGAACCTGATGCCCCGGCCGAAGTTCGAGAACGTCGAGCAGACCCGTCCGGTGACCCTGCCGACCTCGCCGGGGCATTACCGGGAGTGGATCCAGGCCTGCCGCGGCGGCCCGCAGCCGATTTCGCATTTCGGGTACGCCGCGACGCTGGCGGAGTTGCTGACCGTGGGCAGCCTGGCCACGCGGTTCCCCGGCGAGACGATCGAGTTCGATCCGGCCAGCGGTCAGATCACAAATCATCCCCGCGCGGCAGCCCTGCTGCGTTACGAATATCGCCAAGGTTGGACGATCTAGAATCCTTCCGAGACACTGCGCCATGACACGGCAACACGGAGGAACCGCCGGGCAACGCGGGCTGACTCGGCGTCGTCTGCTCGCCGGTGCGGGTGGCGTCGGCGGGGGTTGGCTGGTACTGCGCTCGCCGCGTACGGCCTTTGCGTACGACGCCAACCAGCGGTTGCGTCTGGCCCTGTTTGGCAACCTGTACAATGCGGCCGCCTTCGTCACCGGAGCGCACGTCTACAACGCGGAGTTGGTCGCGCTGGGAAATGTCGACCAGCGGAAGATCCCCGACATCTTCAAGAAATGGGACGAGCTGGCGCGGCGACTGGACGATCCCCGCAATCCCCAGCAGCGCGACGCGGCTCGCCGCTATCGCCGCCTGGCCCAGGGCGAAGGCGTGACGATCTTTGCGGATATCCGCCAACTGTTCGGCGAGATGGCTGACCGGATCGACGCTTTGGTCGTCTCCGAATACGATCACTTGCACGGCGTCGCCTGCGGAGCGGCGTTGCGCGCGGGCAAACCGGTGTGCAGCGAGCGCCCGCTGGGGAGGAACATCCACGATGCGCGGCGCCTGCGCGCCCTGGCGGCCGAGACCGGGCTGCCTACGACGTACCGCAGTCCCGGCACCGGCACCGGCCCGTTTCGCCGGGCCATCGAGTTGGTGCAGGACGGAGTGCTCGGCCAGGTCCAGGAGGTCCATCTCTGGTTCCGCCGCGGCGGACCAGACCGCGACGCACTGCCGCAAGGCAGGCAGCCGGTCCCCGAGGGACTCGCTTGGGACCTTTGGCTGGGGCCGCTGGCGTGGCGCGCGTACCACCCGGATTGGATGAGCTATGCGCACTGGCGGGAGACCTGCAGCGGCGGCCTGGGCAGCTTCGGCCCGCACACGTCGATCTTTCCCTTCCTGACGTTGGGACTCCGCGAGTTGTGGGACACGCCGGGACCCCTGATCCGCGTCCGTGCCGAGTGTTCCCGGTTGAATCCCGTCTCGTTTCCGCGCTGGGAGCGAGTCCGCTGGGAACTCCCCGCCCGCCCCGCAGGAAACCTGCCGCCGGTGACGATCACCTGGCATCATGGTCCGGAGTATGCGCCGGGAGCCCGCGAGTTGATTCACGAAAAGCTGCGGCCGTTTGGCGTCACGAAGCCGGAACAGGCCGACGCCCTGATGAAGACCGCCGGGTCCCTGCTGATCGGGACGCAAGGCGCGCTGGTCGCCGACGACCACAGTGTCCACGTCACGGCTCTGCCTCAGAACCTGTTCGAGAAGATCGAAACGAACCGTCCCCAGCGGATTCCCGAAAGTCGCGGGATTTACGTCGACTGGATCGACGCCTGCCGCGGCGAAAAACCCCATATTCTGGCGAGTTTCGACAACGGCGGCCCGCTCAGCGAACTGCTGATGCTTGGCAACATCGCCACGCAGTTTCCTGGGGAAAACCTCTCCTACGACCCCCTCACGGGCCAGATCACCAATCATGCCGAAGCCAGTCAGCGGCTGGGATGCCAGTACCGCGACGGCTGGCGGATCTGACCGTCCACCGTTCCAGACGCGGTTCCAGACGCGGACATCGCCGACCGGCCAACGCCTGCTTGACGCGGCGGAAGGCGATGGGGGACAATAGCGTCGTTTGCCCGCCTGGAGCCGTTCCGAACGACTGTGTCCGGCATCGGCCAGAACGAGAACGGCAGCCTCGCCGCTCCCGCCGGCCGCCCGCACTACAAACCCCAGATTCCGAGGTATTCTTCCATGTACAGACTGTTTGTTGCTCTCTTCCTGACAGGGATTTTGCTGACCAGCCAGGGCAGGACGGAGGAAGCCGTCAAAGCCGTCGGGTGGCCCGATTCCGCGCCGCTGGCAAAACGGAACATCGTCCTGCCGCTGGACGGCGGCGCCTTGGTCCGCGTCGACGTGCTGGGCGAGCGGTTGTTCCGCATCCGCCACGGCAAGACCAAGCAATGGACCGAATCCGCTCTCAACCGCTACGGCATTCTCACCGCCGCCTTTCCGGAAGTTGCCTTCGAGCTGACGGAAGCGGGTGGCGTTCACACGCTGGCCACCAAGCAGGCCAAGCTCACCGTCAGCCGCAAAGACGGCGCGGTGACGCTCTCTGCCGCCGACGGCAAGCCGCTGATTCAGCACGCCGCTCCCGTGTACCAGACCGGCGGCGGCTACGACTTGCGTTTCCCGCTGGCCAAGGACGAGCGCCTGTACGGCTTGGGCGACGTGAGCCGCGAAAACATCATGCGGCGGGGCAACGCCTACGAGTTTTGGATCCTGAACGTCAAGGCCTATATGCCGATCCCCGTGGTCTTGAGCAATCGGGGCTGGGGCCTGCTGATGAACATCACCTGGCGGAATACGATCGACGTCGGCAAGAGCGATCCGGAGCGGATGATCTGCACCGCCCGCCGCAGCGACCTCGATTACTACCTGTTTTGCGGCCCGGACTACCGCAGCCTGCTCGACACCTACACGTCGCTGAGCGGGCGTCCGGCGCTGCTGCCGATTTGGGGTTACGGCCTGACCTACGTGAGCAACGAAAACATCGATGCCTTTCACATGATGAACGAAGCCCTCACCTTCCGCCGCGAGCGATTGCCTTGCGATGTGATCGGGCTGGAGCCCGGCTGGATGTCGAAGCACTACGACTTCAGCACGGAAAAAGCCTGGCATCCCCAGCGTTTTCCGATTCCCTACTGGGCCCCCAAAGGTCCGCACACCTTTTTCGGCGCGCTGAAGCGGAAGGGGTTCAAGCTCAGTCTCTGGTTGTGCTGCGACTATGACCTGGGCGTGTTCGAGGAGCAGCAGCTCGCCGCCGGCAAGGCGTTGGCGGCCGCGAAGCCTGTCGCGGGCGCCGCGGTCGACGTGCAGCAGGGGTTTGTGGACGAGCGACTGAGCAAGCCTGCCAAGACAAAGTCCAAGACTGCGGCCAAGCCGGAGACGCCGCAGACGCTGGAGCCCTGGTTCGAGCACCTGAAGAAATTCGTCGATCAGGGCGCGTCCGCCTTCAAACTGGACGGCTCCGCGCAGGTCATCGAGCACCCCACGCGGAAATGGGGCAACGGCATGTCCGACGAGGAAATGCACAACCTGTATCCCGTGATCTACGCCAAACAGATGGCCCGCGGATTCGAGGAGCACACCCAGCGCCGGAGCATGGTCTACTCGGCCGGCGGGTACACGGGCGTCCAGCGATACGTGGCCACCTGGGCCGGCGACACCGGCGGCGGCCCCAAGCCGCTGGCCTCGATGCTGAACCTCGCCTTCTCCGGCCATTCCAACCATTCGTGCGACATGACCGTCACGGACGTGGAAGGCCTGCACTTCGGCTTCCTGCAGACCTGGGCTCAGCAGAACAATTGGGACTACTGGTATCAGCCCTGGTACCTGGAAGACGAGCACACGGCTGCGTACCGCCAGTACGGACAGCTCCGCTACCGTCTACTGCCCTACCTGTACTCGACGGCCGCCGAGGCCGCTTTGACCGGTTATCCCGTCATGCGGGCGATGCCCATGGTCTACCCCGAGGACCCGGCCTGGGACGCCGTCCTGAGTCAGTACATGCTGGGCGATTTCCTCCTGGTCTCCGCCTTTGCCAAGCAGGTCCGTTTGCCGCCCGGCGAGTGGATCGACTTCTGGAGCGGCAAGCGGACCCGCGGGCCGGCGACGCTTCCGGTGGAAATCACGCCCACGCGCGGCGGCGCGTTGATGGTCCAGAGCGGCGCCATCCTTCCGACCTGGCCGCCCTGCGACCACGTGGAGAAGGGCTGGTCGCCGGAGGTGGGGTTGCTCGTCTACCCGGCGGCTCGCAGCACGTTCACGCTGTACGAAGACGACGGCAGCAGTCTGGGTTACCGCCAAGGCCGGTTCGCACGCACCCGGCTGACCTGCGAAACGGCCGGCAAGACCGTCAAGCTGACCGTCGGCGGGCGCGAAGGCCGTTTTGACGGCATGCCGGACACGCGCCAGGTGACGGCCACCGTCCACCTGCCCGCCCGCCCCAAGAACGTCACGCTGGACGGCGCCGCCGTCAAGGACTGGACGTGGGACCAGGCGGCCTCGACCGCCACGGTGCCGATTCCGGCTTGCGGCCCGAGTCCCCGAGTCCTGACGCTGGACTGAACCGCGAACCCGGCTTGGTCCTTCGTCGCAGCGAAAGGTACGGAAGATGAGCGGGACGCGCGAGATGCAGATGCTGGCCGTACGCAGGATAAACAACCGGCGGCTAGTGCCGTCCCGCTCACGGCACCCCAATGGTTGCACATGGCAACCCACTAGCACCAAACGGGAAAGGGGTAGGTCGTAGTGCTGTCCGTGGTCGCACACTTGTACAGGGGTCAGGCTTACAGAATTCAATTTTGGCCGAGTTTGGTGCCAGCCACGTCGCATGACTCCGCTCGGCCAAAATTGAATTCTGTAAGCCTGACCCCAGCACCGAAACCGTGACTTCATAAACGACGCAGAAAAGTGCGGAAATCCCGTTTGGTGCCAGGAACTGTCTTCGCCCAACTATCTTCGCCGCCGACTTCAACCGTGGCTCAGTATGGACGCCCTGGTCTTTTTCGTCTTCGTCGTCGTGTATTTGGGGATGATCGCCGGCGGGATTCCCGGTTTGGCCCTGGATCGCACGGGCGTCGCGTTGCTCGGTGCGATCGTGCTGGTGACGTTCGAGCGGCTGACTCCGGAGCAGGCGTGGATCGCCATCGACACGCCGACGATCGGTCTGCTGCTGGGGCTGATGGTCGTTTCCGCCCAATTCCGGTTGAGCGGTTTTTACACGCGGTTCACCACGCGCGTGGCGGAGTTGGACGTCTCGCCGCCGCGGCTCTTGGCCCTGGTCATCGCCGCCTCCGGAGCGCTGTCCGCCTTGCTGTGCAACGACATCATTTGTCTGGCCATGGCCCCTGTCCTGGCGGACGGCTGCGCCCGGCGGAAGCTCGATCCGGTGCCCTTTCTGTTGGCCCTGGCCTGCGCCTCGAACGTCGGTTCGGCGGCGACCTTGATCGGCAATCCTCAGAACATGCTGATCGGCCAGGTGCTGAAACTGCGGTTCGACGTCTACCTGCTGCAGGCCGCCGTGCCGACGCTGCTGGGGCTGGCCGCGACCTGGCTGGTGATTTGCCTGCGCACGGCCGGGAACTGGACCCGCGAGACATGGACAATCGCCGGCGCGGGCAGGCCCTTCGATCGCTGGCAGACGGTCAAAGGATTCATCGTCTTGGGGCTGCTGGTCGGCGGGCTGTTGTGGGGCAGTCTGCCGCGGGAAGTCCTCGCCCTGGCGGCTGCCGGCGTGCTGCTGACCAGTCGCCGCATGCAGTCTCGCGAGATCCTGCAGCTGATTGACTGGCAGCTGCTTGTGCTGTTCGCGGGGCTGTTCATCGTGAACGGGGCCATGTCGCAGTCCGGGAACCTGCAAGCGTTGATGGACAGCCTGCGGGCGGCCGGCGTCGACCCGGCCCAGCCCGCCTGGCTGTTTGGAACCAGCGTCGTGTTGTCCAACGTGGTCTCGAACGTGCCGGCGACGATGCTCTTGCTGCCGGCGGCTCATCACCCGCTGGCCGGCCCGATCCTGGCTTTGTCCAGCACGTTGGCTGGAAACCTCCTGATCGTCGGCAGCATCGCCAACATGATTGTGATCGACCAGGCCGCGCGGCTGAACATCCGCATCAGCTGGCGCGAACACGCGGTGGTCGGGGTGCCGGTGACGATCCTCACGCTGGCCATCGCGGGGCTGTGGCTGCTGATCCTGCCGTGACGGCAGGCGGCCGAAGTGCCTGAGCCCAGTCTTTGCACCCTGACTCAGGCCGGTCATTGACGTTGGGTCCGGCAAGAGGTTACATTGTCCGCCACTGGTGGACCGACTTGCCCGGCGTCGCTGGGACGCCCATTCGCCGCAGCAGGAACCGTTACAGAAAGTGCCGATCATGACCGCAAAGAAAGACGACCGCCGACAGCTGGCAATCAACACGATCCGTACCTTGTCGATGGACGCAGTGCAAAAGGCCAACAGCGGCCATCCGGGAACCCCGATGTCTCTGGCGCCGGTGGCCTACGCGGTTTGGAACCGTCAGATGCGTTACGACCCGGAGCACCCGTGGTGGCCGGCCCGCGACCGGTTCGTCCTGTCCTGCGGCCACGCTTCCATGCTGCTGTACTCGCTGTTGCACCTGGTCGGCGTCCGCAAAGTCGAGCGCGGCCAGGTGTTGGACCAGCCGGCCGTCTCGCTGGACGACATCCGCAATTTCCGTCAGCTGGGCAGCCCTTGCGCCGGGCACCCGGAATACGGCGATGCGGCGGGGATCGAAATGACGACCGGACCGCTGGGCCAGGGCATCGCCACCAGCGTGGGCATGGCCTTGGCCGGGCAATGGTTCGCCGCGCGCTATAACCAGCCGGGCTTCGACCTGTTCGGCTACGACGTGTACGCGCTGTGCGGCGACGGCGACATGATGGAGGGCGTCGGCTGCGAGGCGGCTTCGCTCGCGGGGCATTTGAAGCTGTCGAATCTGTGCTGGATTTACGACGACAACGGAATCACGATCGAGGGCCACACCGATCTGGCGTTCAGCGAAGACGTCGCCAAGCGGTTCCGCGGGCTGGGCTGGAACACGGTCACGGTCGAGGACGCGAACGACGTGGCGGCGATGGAGGCGGCCCTGGCCGCGTTCCGCGCTTGCCACGACCGCCCGACGCTGATCGTCGTGCGGAGCGTCATCGGGTACGGCTCGCCGAACAAAGCCAACACGCACGACGCGCACGGAGCGCCGCTGGGCGAAGACGAAATCCGCTTGACCAAGCGGGCCTACGGCTGGCCCGAGGACCAGTCCTTCCTGGTGCCGGAGGGCGTCCGCGAACATTTCGCCGAAGGCATCGGGGCTCGCGGCCGGCAGTTGCACGCCGATTGGGCGGCGAAGTTCGCGTTGTACGAAGCGACGCATCCGCAGCTGGCCGCCGAACTGACTCGGATCTGGGCCCGCCAGTTGCCCGACGGCTGGGACAAGGACATCCCCGTATTTCCGGCGGACGCCAAGGGCCTGGCCAGCCGCGTGTCGTCCGGCCAGGTGCTCTGCGCGGTGGCCAAGAACGTGCCCTGGCTGGTCGGCGGTTCGGCCGACCTGGCCCCGTCGAACAACACGCTGCTGAAAGTCGACAAGGCCGGGCATTTCAGCGCCCAGGAGCGCGGCGGCCGCAATCTGCACTTCGGCATCCGCGAGCACGGCATGGGGTCGGTCTGCAACGGGATGGCCTTGTCCGGGCTGCGTCCGTTCGGCGGCACGTTCTTTGTGTTCTCCGACTACATGCGGCCGGCCATGCGGCTGGCCGCGATGATGCACCAGAGTGTGCTGTACGTCTTGACGCACGATTCGATCGGTTTGGGCGAAGACGGCCCGACGCACCAGCCCGTCGAGCACCTGGCGGCCTGCCGCGCCATCCCCGGCTTGCTCGTCTTTCGGCCCGCCGACGCGAACGAGGTGGCCGAGTCGTATCGCCAGATCCTGGCGATTGCCGATCGGCCCGCAGCGCTGGTGCTCACGCGGCAGAACCTGCCCACGCTGGACCGCTCGAAGTGCGCCGCGGCCTCCGGCGTGGCCCGCGGCGGTTACGTGCTGCTCGACGCGCCGAACGGGCAGCCCGACGTGATCCTGATCGGTACGGGCAGCGAGGTGCCGTTGTGCCTGGAAGCCCAGCAGAAGCTGGCGGCGGAGGGGGTCGCGGCGCGCGTGGTCAGCATGCCGTGTTGGGAGTTGTTCGACGCCCAGGATCAGGCCTATCGCGACAGCGTCCTGCCGCCGCAGGTCACCGCCCGCGTCGCGGTGGAAGCCGGCATCCGCCAGGGCTGGGACCGCTACCTGGGCTCCCGCGGCCGTTTCGTCGGCATGTCCGGCTTCGGCGCTTCCGGGCCGTTCAAGCAGCTGTACGAGCGCTTTGGAATCACCGCCTCCGGGATCGTCGCCCAGGCCCAGGCCGCGCTGGCGGACAAGTAGGACCAGCCCAAGACCGGCGGCGGTCCGGGCCTTGGGGCATCGCCGCCGGGCCGCGTCAGGCCGATTTGCGGTCGAATTCCTGGGCCTGATTCAGCTTGTTGTACAGCGTCTTCAGGCTGACGCCCAGTTCTTCGGCGGCCACGGCTTTGTTGCCGTCGTGGCGGTCGAGGGATTGCAGGATCGCGTGCATTTCCAGGTCGCGGAGCGAGACCGGGCCCAGGTCGGGCATCCGGACGCCGCGGGCGTTGAAGCTGCGGGGCAGGTGCTCGACCGAGATCGGCGGCGCGTCGCACAGGATCGTGGCGTGCTCGACGACGTTGGCCAGTTCCCGGACGTTGCCCGGCCAGGAGTGGGCTTTGAGCAACTCGACGGCTTCCGAGGTGAACAGTTGCTGAAAGGCACTCACGGCGGGCCGGAAGCGGCGGTACAGGTGTTCGGCCAGTTCCGGGATATCGTCGGTCCGCAGTCGCAACGGCGGGACTTGAATCTCGAACGTGTTGATGCGGTACATCAGATCTTCGCGGAAGTCCCCGTCCTCGACCATCTCCGCCAGGTTGCGGTGGGTGGCGCAGATCACCCGCACGTCGATCTGCCGCGACTCGTTGTCGCCGATCCGCCGGATCTCGCCGCTCTCCAGCACGCGCAGCAACTTGGCCTGCATCGCCTTGGGCAACTCGCCGATCTCGTCCAGGAACAGGCTGCCGCCGTGAGCCACCTCGAACAGCCCCACCCGGTGATCGTCGGCGCCTGTGAACGCGCCCTTGCGGTGCCCGAACAGTTCGCTTTCGATCAGCGCCTCCGGCAGCGCGCCGCAGTTGACGGGCACAAAGGGCTTGTCGGCGCACAGGCTCTGTTCGTGCAGGGCCCGCGCCACCAGTTCCTTGCCGGTTCCCGTCTCGCCGAGGATCAGGACCGTCGAGCGGGTCGGCGCGACTTTGGCGATCAGTTGCCGCACGCGTTCCATCGCTTCGTTCGATCCGACCAGGTTCATCTTCCCTTCGATCCGGGCTAGCCGCTGTTTCAAGGCCCGGTACTGGTTCGTCAATTCCCGTTTTTGAGCGATCCGCGAGAGCAGCGATTCCAGTTCCACCAGCTTGCAGGGCTTGGTCAAGTAATCGAACGCACCTTGCCGCAGGGCGGCGATGGCCGTGTCCAGCGACGACTTGCCCGTCAGCACCACGGCTTCGGTCTCCGGGGCCAGTTCTTTGGCCCGTTCGATGACTTGGATCCCGTTCAAGCCGGGCATGTCCAAGTCGACCAGGACGCAATCGTAGCTGTTACGTTCCAGCGCGGCGGCGGCGGTCAGGCCGTCCGGACAGATCGTGGCCTCGTGCCCCATCCGCTCCAGTTCCAGTTGCATGACTTCGCGGATCGAGGGTTCGTCGTCGGCAAAGAGGATCTTCAGGCCGTCATGCGGCTTGTTGCTTCTCTTGACGGTTTTCTTCATCATGCACCACCAGGGGTAAAGTGACCTTGAATTCGGAACCGCGTCCCGGACCGTCGCTGTGCGGCAGGATTTCGCCGCCGTGGTCCTGGACGATGCGATAGGTGATGGACAGTCCCAGGCCGATGCCTTGGCCGCCGCGTCGGCGGGTAAAGAACGGCTCGAAGATGTGCTGCAGCACCTCCTCGGTCATGCCGCACCCGTTGTCTCGCACGACCAGTTCGGCGCCGCCCCCCGCGTTCCGCAACCGCACGGACACCGTGCCGCCCGGATCGAGACTGTCCAGGGCGTTGGTGATCAGGTTCAGCACGACCTGCTTGATCTCCTGGGCGTTGACCGAGGCGACGACGGGCGTGGTGCCGTCGAATTCGATGTTCTTCTCGCGGTACTTGCCCAAGTGCCGCACCATGTCGATCACGCCTTGCACCAGCTCGCTCAGGTCCGTAGGGTGCTTCTGTACGTCGCCCATGCGGGAGTAGTCGAGCAGCCTCTCGGTGATGCCTTTGCAGCGGAACGCCTCGTCCTGGATCTTCCGCAAGTACTTCCGCAACACGTCGATGTCCTCGTCGCGCTCGTCGTCCGGCTGCTGCTCGTCCTGCTGGATCAGGTCGTGCAACCGCATCTCCAGCGACTCGGCCGCCCAGGCGATGGCGGCCAGCGGATTGTTGATTTCGTGCGCCACGCCGGCGGCCAGAAAACCCACGGCCGCCAGCTGTTCGCTGCGGACGACCTGCTTCGTGCGCTGACGGACCTGTTCGTCCCGCTCCTGGATTTGCCGATCCAAGTCGTCGCGGATCTTCAGGAAGCGTTCGGTCATGGCGTTCATCCCGCCGGCCAATTCGGCGATTTCGTCGTGCGTGCGCAGCTGAATGCGATGCTCGAAATCGCCGTCGCGGGCGATGCGGCGGGACCCTTGAACGACGATCCCCAGCGGTTGGAACACCGAGCGGCGGAAGAAATTGGCCAAGACGAACAGGACAATCACAGCCGACAGGCTGGAGATCCAGGTCAGCACAATCCACGTGCGATACTCGCCCCGAACCTCCCCCGCCAGCTCGCGCAGGCGCTGCTGCAAGTGCTGCGGCAGCGACAGCGTGAGCGAATGCAGATCGGCCAGCGCGGCGTCCAGGTCGTCGACCTGAAGTTCATTGAACACCCAAGCGTCGTCCTGGTTCAGCTTGGCGATTTGGTCCAGTCGCTGGCGGATCTTGGCGACCGTCTGCCGCTCGAACAGCGGCTGGGCGGCCGGCTCGACCTGATCCGGATCGGGATCGTAGACATGAAGCGTTTCGTCGTAACCGCGCAGCGTTTCGTCGAGTTTCAGCAATTCCACCCGAAACGCTTCCCGCAAGTCCTGGCGATTCAGACCGACGGCCGCAAAATCGCTGTGGCGGCGGACCTGGCTGACGATCGACCGCAGTTCGCCGACGCGATACGACAGATCCATGGCCAACCGCAGTTCAGTGGCCCGCTGATAACTGATGTTTCGCGCCAACCAGCGATACGCATAGACGCCGCGAAAACTGCTGAACGCGAGCAGAGCCACGCCCACGACCAGCATCGCGCCGTTCAGCCACAGCTTCTTGCGAATCGACCAGCGGGAAAACAAACGGACCTCCCTGTCCCCCCAAGGCACTGCCGGACATTCCCTTGCCAGCACCCGTCCCGGACGCGGGACGGACCCGAAGTACCTGTCCCGAGCCAAGCTTCGTAGGGCGAAGTTCATTCCGCCCCAGCCCACGAAAGCCCGCTCCGCCACGAAATCACGGGCCCCAAACCGCGGACACGGACTCAGCAGGCACTCACCGGCCCCTTGACGCCAGCAGTCGGGCTTCCCAAGCCGAACAACTCTGGCACAGGACAACGGATCACGCAGTTGCCAAGTCGGCGGAGTGTACCAAGATGCTGGCGATTCGGGCAAGACGGAACGGGGAACGTCCAGCACGGCGATTGAAAACGAAACGTACGACTGCCAGAACTCAGAAAGGTTGGTGCCTGACGCGAGTCTTTCGCCCAGAATGTCGCGAGCCCTTCTTTCCCAGACAACGCAACCCGCCTCGTTTCTGTTGCCCAAAAAGGGTTGGACCGAAAACAGGTCGGCCAGTGAAGCACCAGTGAAGTAGGCGTTGGCAGGCGTCCTTCGATGCGTTGGCGGCCCACGCCGTGCCGTTTCCGGCGAAAAGGAAACCCGTCTTCCGGCCCTGAGGCAGCCCGCTAGCTGGTTGCTGGCCAGCACGCGACAGTGCTGCTTGGGGGCAGTCGAACCGCGTGTGTCGATGGCCGGCGGGCCCTTCGCGGGATCGGTTCCTGGCGGCGGAACGCGCCTTTTCTCGCTCGCTCGGCGGATCGGATGGCCGTTTTTTTGTGCCCTGCCGACCATTCGCCGTCAGCGGCTCAGGACGAGGATGGCCAGGTCGGCGTTCAGGTTGGGGTCGTCCGTCACGCGGCGGCGGGCTTCGGTATCCAGGAACACGCGGTCGTGGATACGGATGCCTTCGTCGCGACAGAACTCGTCGAAATCGGCGATGGTCAGGAAGCGGACGTTCCACGTGTCGTACCAGCGACTGCCGCCGCCCAGCGAGACCAGCGGCGCGCGGCCTTCTTCGGCCAGTTGTCGGCGCAGTTTGTGATAGCCCAGGTTCGGAAAGCTGACAATCGCCTGCCGCCCGACGCGGAGCATCTCTTGGATCACCCGCCGCACGTCGATGATCGTCTGCAGCGTTTGCGACAGCGCGACCACGTCGAACTCGCCGTCGGCAAACAGGGACAAACCCTCGTTCAAGTCGGCCTGCAAGACGTCCAGCCCGCGCTGCACGCAGGCCACCACGGCCGATTCGTCCAACTCGATGCCCACCAGCCGGGCGTGATCGCGCTGCCGAAGTTGCGACAGCAGTTCGCCGCTGCCGCAGCCCAAGTCCAGCACGCTGGCACCCGGCGGAATCAACTCGACGATCGAGTCGTAATCCAGCCGCTGCGGGTCGTGAAAAATGCTGGTCGGCCTGTGCGCGGCGTGTTCGCGGGGCAGCGGCGAAACGGGCGCGGAGGCGTCGGAGGCGGCCGCGCCGGCCAGGCGCTGCACCGGCGGAAGCTTCGAGGCCTCGTTCAAATTGGCCAGAAAGCCGGCGATCAGCGTTCCATAGCTCGCCAATTCATTGGGCAGCAGAAAGGCATCGTGGCCGCACGAACTCTGCACGTTGCAGTAACTGACCGCCTTGTCTTCGGCCACCAACGCGTCGACGATTTGCTGGGACTGGAAAGGCGGGAACAGCCAGTCGGACGTGTAACTGATCACCAGCCAGCGGCACGTCGACGGCCGCAGCGACTCGGCCAATTCCTCCGGCGTTGCGCCCAGATCGAACAGATCCATGGCCATCGAAAGCGTGATGTAGCTGTTGGCGTCGAACCGTTCGCCGAACCGGTCGCCCTGGTAGGCCAGGTACGAGCCTATGGAAAACTTGGTTTCGAACTGCGTGGCGATGTCACGCGGGGTGAAACGGTTGGCGTCGAACTTCCGCATCATCGACTCGCGGGACAGGTACGTGATGTGCCCCAACATGCGGGCGATGGCCAAGCCGACTTTCGGCCCCGGCCCGTGGTCGTAGTACCTGCCGGCGTCGTAGTCCGGATCGTGCAGGATGGCGTTGCGGCCGACCACGTCAAAGGCCAGCGCCTGGCTCGTCAGCCGCGGACTGGTCGCGATCGCCGCACAACCGGCCAGCTCGTCGGGATACCGCGTGGCCCAGGTCATGGCCATCTGGCCGCCCAGCGATCCGCCGACGACGGCCAACAACCGCTCGATGCCCAAGTGCTTTACCAGTTGCCGCTGCAGTTTGACAATGTCCCCGATCGTGACCAGCGGAAAATCCGGGCCGTACGCGCCGCCGGTGGCCGGATTGACGCTGACCGGCCCCGTCGTGCCGCGGCAGCCGCCCAGGATGTTGGGGCAGATCACGAAGTAGCGGTCGGTGTCGATCGGCTTGCCGGGCCCCACGGCGATGTCCCACCAGCCGGGATCGTCCTCCGCGTCGTGCCGCGCCACGTGCGAGTCGCCGGAGATGGCGTGGCAGAGCAGCACGGCGTTGTCCCGCGCGGGGCTGAGCGTGCCGTAGGTCTCGTGAGCCACGGTCACCGACGGCAGGTGGCGGCCGCATTCCAGGTGGAACGGCCCGTCGAAGGTAACGTGCTGCGCGTACGGCAGCGGCTTGGCATGCCGCACACTGTCACTGCTGTCGAACACACTCTTGTCGCTCATGGTTGTTGAGAAGCCTGCAGGGCCTGATCCAGGTCCGCCAGGATGTCGCCGAGATCCTCCAAGCCCACGCTCATCCGCACGTAGTCCTCGGTGATGCCGGCCGCCCGCAGTTCGTCGGCGGTCTGTTGGCTGTGGGTGGTGGAGGCCGGGTGGATGACCAGCGTCTTGGCGTCGCCGATATTGGCCAGGTGCGAGGCCATCTTCACGGACTCGATGAATTTCTGGGACGCCTGCCGGCCGCCCTTGACGCCAAAGCCCAGAATCGCGCCGCAGCCCCGCGTCAGGTAGCGTTGGGCCAGGGCATGGTGCGGATGGGAGGGCAGGCCCGGATAATTGACCCAGGTCACCAGCGGATGCGCCGCCAAGTGTTCCGCCACCGCTTGGGCGTTTTCACAGTGGCGCGGCATCCGCAGGTGCAAGGTCTCCAATCCCTGCAGGAACAGAAACGCGTTGAACGGGCTCAGGGCTCCGCCCAAATCGCGCAACCAGTGCGTGCGGCACGTGATGATATAGCACAACTGACCCACGGCCTCGTGAAACACGGCCCCGTGGTACGATGCGTCGGGCTGGGTGAACTGGGGCCACTTGTCCGGCTCTTGGGTCCAATCGAACTTGCCGCTGTCCACGATGCAGCCGCCGATGCTGGTCCCGTGGCCGCCGATGAACTTGGTCGCGCTGTACACGCAGATGTCGATCCCGTGGTCGAAGGGCCGCAGCAGGATCGGCGTCAGCACCGTGTTGTCGCAAACGACCGGCAACCCGTGCTGATGCGCCGTGTCTGCGATGGCCGCGTAGTCCAGCACGTCGTTCTTGGGGTTGGCCAGCGACTCGATGTACACGGCGCGGGTGTTGGGCCGGATCGCCCGCGCGATGTTCCCCGGATCGGTGGCGTCGACGAACGTGACTTCGATCCCCAGCCTCTTGAAGGTCTGCCCCAACAGAGTCAGCGTGCCGCCGTACAGCGCCTCGCCGCTGACGATGTGCTGGCCGGCGTGGGCCAGGTTCAGCAGCGCGACGCTGATCGCTTGCTGGCCGCTGGAAACGCCTAACGCTCCGACGCCGCCTTCCAGGGCTGCCATCCGCTGTTCAAACACATCCGTCGTGGGATTCATGAGCCGTGTATAGATCCAGCCCATTTCGCGCAGGGCAAACAAGTCGGCGGCGTGCTGCGTGTCGCGGAAGCAGAAACTGGTGGTCTGATGGATCGGCATGGCGCGCGAACCGGTGGCCGGATCAGGCCGCTGGCCGGCGTGCAAGGCTTTGCTCCCCAAACCGGTCATCTGAAACTCTGGCGTTTCCATGGCGAAGTCGTCCCTCGTCAACTTGGGAAAGGGAATTCAACGGACCAACCGCCCGATTGTAGCAGGCTTCGCGGCGTCCGACTTCCCCCCGTCGGCAAATCGGCTAGAATGCATCAGGCACCGGCCCAGGCACCTTTCCTCATTTCCTCATTCATAGGAGCGCGCCATCTTGCGATATTCATGTTCGATTCTCGTTTGCTGTTTGTTGTCCAGTGGAATGACGGCGGCACAGGAGAAGCCGGGCAACCCGACTCCCGCTGAGCAGGCAGTCCGCCAGATGTCGCAGCGACTGGTGGAAGCCTACAACGACGGCCAGGCCCAGGCCATCGCGTCGGCCTTCCTGCCGGAAGGCGAGGCGGTGGACGAAGAAGGCAACGTCTACCGGGGCCGTGACCAGGTGGCGCAGATCTTCACCAAATTCTTCGAAAAATTCCCCGGCGTGAAGATGACGCTGGACGTCGCCTCGGTTCGCGTGCTCGGATCGGGCCTGGCGGTTGAGGACGGAACGCGGAAGGTGGTCACCCAGGACGGCAAGGGCCAGGCGACCAACCGCTACACGGTGATGTACGTCCAGCGCGACGGGCAATGGCTGGTCGCCTCGGCCCGCGAGTCCGCGGCGGATAAGGAACCGGCGCCGCACGAGCGGCTGCTGCCGCTGGCTTGGCTGGCCGGAGATTGGGTGGACGAGAATGCCGAGTCCGTGGTGCTGATGAACTGCCGCTGGTCGGAAGACGGCAACTTCCTGCTGATGGATTATACCGTCAAGATTCAAGGCCGCCCGACGATGAAGACCAGCCAGCGGATCGGTTGGGACCCGCTGCACCAGCGACTGCGTTCGTGGGCCTTTGATTCCGACGGCGGTTATGGCGATGCGCACTGGACGGCCATCGACACCGGCTGGGTCGTCAAGTCGTCGGCCGTGTTGCCCGACGGCCAGACCGGCTCGGCGACGCTGTTCATCGAGCCCGTGGACAAGGACAAATTCGTCATGCGCGGTTTCGACCGGATCCTGGGCGATACGACCAAAGACGACTACGAAGTGACCATCGTCCGGCGGCCGCCGCCTCCCAGCAACTGAAAACCCAAACGGCAAGACATCGCCGCAACTCAAGGAAAACACGGTGAGTAACATGACCCGAAGAATGAACCCAATTGCTTTTGGCATCCTGCTGCTCGGCGCGGCTGGCCTGGTCTTGGTCCCGGACGCCTACGGACAACGATCGGGACGCGGCGGGTCCAGCAGTCCTGGCAGCAACCGGCCGTCCATGGGAATGGGCGGCGGCGGACGGCCCAGCGGCATGTCGCGGCCGGCGCCCAGCGTTTCGCGATCCAGTGGCGGCATGTCGCGGCCGGCGCCCAGCGTTTCGCGATCCAGTGGCGGCATGTCGCGGCCGAGTTTTTCGTTGCCGTCCAGTCGGCCCTCGCTGCCCAGCGTCAGCAGTCGCTCGGGTCTGCCCAGCGTGAGTGGCCGGTCTTCGCCGGGATCCGGGGTGTCGATCTCGCGACCTTCGCTGGGAGTCAGCGGCAGTCCCAGTCTCGACCGCGGTTCAAGGCCCGAGATTGCCCGGCCATCGGTTTCGCGGCCCAGCGTCAGCCTGCCCTCGGTCGCGTCGCGGCCCGGCGGCTCGCCAGCGATCAGCATCCGTCCCAGCTTGGGCAACATCGATTCGGGCGCTGGCCGTCCCAGCCCAGGAAGCTTTGCCGCCGATTTGACTCGGCCGAGTCCCGGCAGCGGACGGCCGAGCCGCGGCAAACCCGAGCTCGGCACATCAGGACGCGGCACACTCGATCAGCCGCCCGCCATCGTTCGCGATCGGCCGGGTGTCGGCAAGCCTGTTGTAATCGCTCCTGATCGTCCCAGTGTTGGCAAGATCGAACGTCCGAGCCTACCCGTCGGCGACCGGCCGTCCTTGGGAAGGCCGGAGTTCAGCGGTCGGCCCAGCAGCAAGGATCGCCCGACGATCAGCCGGCCCGATTCAAAGTCATTTCCCGGCGACCGGCCGTCCTTGGGAAAGCCGGAGTTCAGCGGTCGGCCCAGCAGCAAGGACCGCCCGACGATCGGCCGGCCCGATCTGAAGTCATTTCCCGGCGACCGGCCGTCCTTGGGAAGGCCGGAGTTCAGCGGTCGGCCCAGCAGCAAAGACCGCCCCACGATCGGCCGGCTCGATCCGAAGCACACTCCCGGCGGACGGCCCATCATCGGCGGCCCGAAGCCGGGGATCGGCGGCCCGCCATCCATCAGCCATCGGCCCAGCAGTCGCTATCCCAATAATTGGATGGCAAGAGACTTTGCTTTCAAGTACGACCGGGCTCATCGGCCTGGCTGGGGCTACGGAGGGCCTGACGACTGGTACCGCCACTGGAACCAACACTGGTATCATGGTCACGTTCACCACCATCACCACGGCTGGTATCACGGCTCCTGGAGCGGCCATTGGGGGAACTACTGGTATGTGCCCGCCATCGTGGGCGCGACGTACTGGGGCTTGTCGGCGTTGACCGGTTCCTGGGGCTACGGTTACTACTACGGCTACGCGAATCCTTACTACACCAGCACCGTCGTGGCCGCCGTGCCGGCGTACGATTACTCGCAGCCGATCGTGATCAACAATTACATCGAATCGGGCGATCAGAACCCAACGCCGGATGCCCCGGTGCCCGTTCCCGCGGAATCGCCCGAAGAACAAGCGGGTTACAGCCTGCTGGACCAGGCGCGCGACGCATTCAAGCGGGCGGATTACAGCAACGCCCTGAGACTGGCAGAACAGGCTGTGCGCAAGGTGCCGAACGATCCGGTGGTCCACGAGTTCAACGCGCTGTGCCAGTTCGCCCAAGGCCGGTACCAGCAGTCCGCCGCCGTGCTCAACGCCCTGTTGGCTGTCGCGCCCGGCATGGACTGGACCACCCTGATCAGTTTGTACAGCGGCGTGGACGAGTACACCGAGCAACTGCGGGCGCTGGAGGCGCACCATCGGCAGAAACCGGACGATTCCGCGGCTGCTTTTGTGCTGGCTTACCACTACCTGATCTGCGGCCATGCCGATGCGGCGAAGAATGCTCTGCAGCGCGTGGTCGCGGCACAGCCGAACGACCAGGTGGCCAAACGGATGTACGAGGCGTTGCAGAGCCCGGACGAGATCGAGGCGCCGCCCGCCGCCGATGCGGAACGGACAGTGGCCAGGCCGGCAATCGAGCCCAAACCGGAAATCGCCCAGCCGGACGAGGCGACGCTGACCACAGACCTTGTCGGCCAGTGGCGCGCGGAACGCGACGGCAACGCCTTCGATCTGACCATTGACGACCAGGGCGGGTTCAGCTGGAAATCGACGCCCAAGGGCCAGCCGCCGACAACGATCGCCGGCAAGTACACCACGCAGGACGACGCCCTGATCATGGAGAGCGCCGACGAAGGCACCATGGCGGGGCAAGTCACCTCCGGCGGGCCTGACCAGTTCCAATTCGTCGTCACCGGCGGCCCGCCCGGTGACGAGGGCCTGACGTTCCATCGGCTGAAAGCCCAGCCCTAGCAACGGACGCCGAAATGATTTCCCGTTCCCGCGGAATCTGGCGGCAAGCCTAAGCACTCGTTGACTCGCAAGGTGGAGTCCGCAGCAACTTTGCGGGGGCAGCCTCCTCCTGGCCACCACGCTGCTCGCCAGCGTGGAGCGGTGTTCAAGACCAGAGATGTCAACGATGACATCGGCGGTCGTAGAGGGGGACGGCGGTTGGTGCTGAACATGGCTCCGCGCTGGCAAGCAGCGTGGTGGCTTAAATCCGGGAAGTTATTTCGGCCACCGTTGCTAAAGGAGAACGAAAAGGGGCGGAAAAGACCGGTGCAGAGGAATTCGGCCGCGTGGAGTGGACCGACCTGTTCCTGCGCCAGGAGCATCCGTGGCGGAAGCAGAGGCTCGTGCTGGAGATCAGCGAAGCGGACAGTTGGCGCCGCTTGCGTCCGTTCGTCGTAACCGTCTGCTAATCAACCCACTGCCACGCATCATTCGCCGACTGGCGAAAGCCGGGAGCTCCGTTCGTCTGAGTCTGCTCCGGGCGGACGGAAGTCCGCCCTACGAAGTTTCAGCCGCGACGCTCAGCGGGCGTGCCAGATCACCAGCCGCTCCAGTTCGCCCAGGGCCGCCAGTTGCGAGATGCGACGCCGGTGTTGCCTGCCGATCAGCGGGGCGTAGCCTTGTCCGCGGTCGATGGCCGTGATGATCTCAATCACGTCTTCCGTCGCCGGCTCGCGTTCGCCGCAAGCGTAGCGCAGCATCCACAAGGCGACCGGATAGGCGACCGCCAATGCCCGGAAGTTGTCGATCAACGGCCATCCCGGCCGGCTCGCGACGGCGTATTGCAGGGAAACCGCCATCGTCTCAAAGTAACGCTGCAGGGGCTGCTGCAGTTCAACGCCCCAATGTCCCAGCTTGCGTTCTTCCAGGGCCTCGAAGGTGGTCTCCGGAAAACCGTCGCCCCACCGCGGCACCGGGCCCTGGCCGCGGACAAACGCCACGGCCGCAGCTGCCAAACGAAGCCGCTCGCGCCATGACTCGCGGAGCGAAACCCGCGGGTGCAGGCGGAGATAATCCGCGACGATCTGACGAAACAGGACCGACGCGGCTCGGCCGGGTGCGCGCCGCTCGCGAAACAAGTCCACGACTTCCTGCCGGACGCCCTCTGCCAGCAGCGTCACCAGCTCGGCCAGTTGCGGCCGGTCCTGTTTCCTGATCCGGCATTGGGCGAACACATCGCAGAACCGCAGGCCGTGGGCCAGCCTGCGGACCAACGGATACTGCTCGTCGGTCAACAAACGTTCCAAGGCATCGGTCACCAGTCGCGTGTCTGGCCACGATCGGCGGACGCTGCCGATGATCGGCGGCGGCGGCGCTGCTTGCGCCAGTTGCGGCCGTTGCCGCACTGCCTGGACGGCCGTGTCGCGGTGCGTCCGCAGTTCGCTGCCCTGATCCGCCGCGGCCGCAGGACAGCTGCGGCGCAGGGTCAGCAAGGCTACGTCGTCCAGAGGGACCAGTTGCAGCGGATACACGCGGCAGACCAGCGGTTTGGCTGCCAGTCCGAACTCCTCGTGAATCCGGCACCGGCCCTCCCCGGTCAGGAACACGCACCGCCCGTCGTCGCGCTGGGCCAGCCGATACCGCCGCCTCAGCATGCCCTGCCGCACGACCGTCTGGACGCCCTGATAGTCCGGATGCCGATCCCATTGCTGGCGGCGCAGTTGCTGCAGATCGTCGTCGTCCAGCGGAATCTCGGTACCGCGGCAGCACTGGCCGCAACTGGTGCAATCCCAGCGTTCGACGATCGGCAGGGTTTTGATCGGCAAAGTCGAGTCGCTCACAAGCCGCCTCGCGGGAACCGGCACGTGCAGCCGGCGAGTTCTGGGCCCGCGACGGTTCTACCGCCGCGGCGGACCGCTGGGAGGCAGTTGAGCCTGATTCATCCCGCCGACGGCGGCGGGCGCAAACGCTTGGGCCTCGGGCGGCAGGTCGTACTTCTCGACGACCTTCTTCCAGCCGAACGGCGGTTTGGGCTCGTAGAACTCGCGGTTGAAGATGTTCAGCTGCTGCAGCGCGACGCTCCAGTTGACTTCCCGGCTCTCGAACGTAAAGGTCGAGCGGGCCGGGTTCCGGACCGGATTGAAATTGCGGTCGAAAATGACCAGGCCCTTTGGCAGGAAATCGTCCTGGGCGATGATGACGTGGACTTTCTGATAGTTGACCGCGTCCTGTCGCCACTTGGGATAAGCTTCCAGCCAGTATTCGCCTTTCACGTCCGCCGGAACCGGCAGCGGGTGGATCCAGTAGCGGTTCTTGATTTTGGCCGCGTCGGCGCCGAACAGGAACGGCAGCGGGCCATCGGCGATCGCCTTGCCGCGCATCTGGGGCGGCAACTCGCGCTGGACCAGTTGCTTGCTCTTGTGGTCGTGCTCGAACACGGACAGTCCGTCGCAAACCCAGTGTTCGCCAAAGTCATCCGGCCGTTGCGCGAAGTTCGGCTTCTCCCCTGCCTGGCTGGGCGGCGACCAGTGCAGAATCTTCTCCACCTTGTACATGCCCTTGTCCGGCGCGGAGTATTTGATCGTGCCTTCGCTGTAGGTCTTGAACGTGTTCTGCGGCCCGAACACCGGATCGTAATCCCAGCGGCGGAAGGTGCAACGGTAGCGTTCCACCGCCTGGCTGCGTTTCTCCCAGTATCCGAGCACCTCGTCCAGGAACTTCTGCTCCTGGGCGGTCATGGGCGGGAAGGGAGCGGCGGCGACGGCGGGCGGCGTAGGGTTGCCGGCCGGGGCCTGGGTCCATGCTAGCTCGACTCCGGCCAGACACCAGATTGCGAGACCTGTCAGCAGCAGCACAACACGACTCATAGTTCTCTCCCCCGCCAGTTTCGACACTCGTCGCTGTTCGACACTCGTCGCTGTTCGACACTCGTCGCTGTTCGACGCCAGCAGTCTTGTTCGGCGGCCGAATTCTAGCATCTGCTGGCAAGCCACCCTAGAGCGATTTTCTTCGAAGCCGCCCGAGCGTATCCTGATGCTATCACCGGATGCTGCGGCACGGCTCTGCCACCCTCTTTCCCGAAAGGACCATCCATGAAAATTGCCTCGACACTCGGCTTTGTCTGCCTGGCACTTGCGCTCACCGGTCTGGCCTCGCTGCCGGCCAACAGCGAATCCACACCGGCCACACCCGCCGGTTTGCCCGGCGCGCGTCCCGCGCTCGACGCCGCCCAGTTCCCGACGTTGCAGGCCGCGTTCGACGCCCTGCCCGCCGAGGGCGGCGTGGTGCGTCTGCCGGCCGGCACGTTCGAGATCAACCAACCGCTCGTCCTGCGCGCCAGCGACGTCTGCATCGAAGGTGCGGGCACGGCGACTCACATCAAAAACGTGAACGAGGACCAACAACCCGCGCTCATCGTGGAGCATCCCGACGGAGCCCAAGACCGCAAGAACGAACTGTGGCGGGTCCGGCTGGCCAACTTCCGCATCACGGGCAACGAGAAAAGCGGCCACGGGATCGACGCCCGGCTGGTCAACGAGATCTTCATCGAAGGCGTCACCGTCAGCCAGCATGGCGGGGACGGCATCCGCCTGGACCGCTGCTACGAGGATCCGCGGATCTGCGATTCGCTGATCACCTATAACCGCGGGACGGGACTAGACCTGCTCGGCTGCCACGACATCGTCGTGGCCTCGAACCAATTCGAGGAGAACCAGGATGCGCTGCACTGCCTGGACGGGTTCAATCTGACCATGAGCGGCAACGCCTTGGACGACCACTTGGGACACGGCGTGGTGATTGAAAACACCTACGGCAGCGTGGTGGCCGCGAACATGATCGAAGAGTGCAACGGCACGGCGATCATCCTGGACCGCGACTGCTACGGCATCACGCTCAGCGCCAACGTCATCGCCCACAACGGGGGCGGCGTCGATTTGCGGGACGCCCACGGCTGTGCCGTCTCGGCCAATACGTTCACGCTGATGAAAACCGACGCCCTGCGGATCGGCCCGGCCAGCGGCCGCATCGCGGTGAGCGGCAACAGTTTCTGCGACAGCTATATCGGCGAAGGCTCGGTCAAACGCCGCACCGACGACCTGCAAGCCGCCGGTCTCGTGCTGGCCGGCGCCCGCGAGGTGGGCATCAGCGGCAACGTCTTCTCCGGCCTGCAGCCCAAGGCGCTAGCGCTGGAAGGGGACGCCGCGTCTCAGGGTGTGCTGTTCTCGGACAACCTCACCGTCGACGCGGAGACCGACGTGGCCAAGCTGAAAGACGCGGCCGGCAATCTGGTGACGGACAACCTCCCGTCGGCCAGCCAGACTTCACCATGAGCTGGAAGCGTGTTATAACCGTCCGCAGGGTGTCGAGATGAAGAACGCATCAGGAGTACCGAGATGAAACAGGTCACCGATCGTCGCGAGTTTCTGCGGCAAACCTCCGCCGCTTCTTTGGCATGTCTCGGCGCGGTCGCGCCCGCAACCGCCTGGGCCGCCGCGGCCGCCGGCAACCGGCTGCGCGCGGGGACGGCCCAAGTGGATGTCACGCCGCAGACGTTTCCGGTGCTGGTCTGCGGAGGCTTCCTGAGCCGGTCGGCCACCCAGGTCCACGACCCGCTGTTCGCACGCTGCCTGGTGCTGGACGACGGCGCGGAACGGCTGCTGATCATGGTCGTCGACACCATCTCGATTCCTTATGCCATGCAGGAATCGGTGAAAGCGGCCGCTTCCCAGGCGACCGGCATTCCGACGGAGCGGATGTTGATCTCCGCTACGCACACGCACTCGGGCGGGTCGCTGACCAGTGCCCTGGGGACCAAGGCCGATCCCGCCTACTGCGAATTCCTGCCGGGCAAGTTGGTCGAGTGCATCCGGCAGGCGGCGAGCAATTTGCGGCCGGCCCGCGTCGGCTGGGCGTCCGAGGACCATCCGGAAGGGACGCACTGCCGCGTCTTCATCCGCCGCCCCGACTGCCTCGACGTCGATCCGCTCGGCCGCCGGAACGTCCGGGCGATGATGCATCCAGGCTATCAAAACCCGCAGTTCATCGGTCCCTGCGGACCGTCCGACCCGGGCGTTTCGGTTTTGGCGGTGCAGAGTCCGGAAGGCCGGCCCATCGCCTTGCTGGCGAACTACTCGATGCACTACTTTGGCGCTCCTCCGATCTCGGCCGACTACTACGGCGACTTTGTGCGGATCGTTTCCCAGCGGCTGGCTCCGGACGACGATTCGTTCCTTGCCATGATGTCGCACGGCACCAGCGGCGACCAGCAGTGGCAGGACTATGCGAATCCGGCCAAGTCGGTCTCGCGGCAGGAGTACGCGGCGGGGGTGGCCGAAGCCGCGCTGCGGGCTTATCAGCGGATCCAGTTCCACGAGGCCGTCCCCCTGGCGATGGCCGAACGGCGGCTGACGATCAAGCTGCAGCAACCGGATGCCGAGGCCCAGGCCTGGGCGGATAAGACAATGGCCGCCATGAACGGCCGCGACCCGCAGACCCGGCCCGAAGTGTACGCCCGCGAGATCGTCCTGCTGAGGGACATGCGCGAGGCGGAGCGAAAGCTGCAAGTCATCCGGATCGGCGACCTGGGGATCGCAGCCCTGCCGGCCGAAGTCTACGCCATCACGGGATTGAAACTCAAGCTGCAGTGCCCGCTGGGCCAGATGTTCAACGTCGAGCTGGCCAACGGTTCGATCGGCTACATTCCGCCGCCCGAGCTGCGCCCGCTGGGCGGCTACAACACCTGGCCCGCCCGGCACACGGCGACCCAGGACGACATCGAGACAATCATCGTCGACGGGTTGCTGGAGATGTTCGAGGAGGTGACAGGCCGGCCGCGACGCAAGATCGCGCTGTCCCAAGGACCGGCTGCCGCGCGGCTCCTGGCCCAGAAACCGGTGGCGTACTGGCGGATGGGCGAAATCGAAGGCAACCGCGCCTGGGATGATTCGGGCCACGGACACCACGGCACCTACGAGACAGGCTACGCCTTGTACCTGGACGGCCCCGACCGCGACGACCTGCGCAGCGGCGGCGAGAAGCCGCGGGCGGTGCAGTTCGCAGGCGGACGGATGAAAGCGCAGCTGGACCTGGGCGGTGATTATTCTGTCGAGTTCTGGTTCTGGAACGGGTTGCCCAACGACAACCGCGGCGTCACGGGCCACTTGATCTCGCTGGGACCCGACGGGGCCGCGAAATGTCCGGGTGACCATTTGGGGATCAGCGGCACCAGTTCCAGCAACGAAACGCCCGGCCGGCTGTTCTTCTTCAACGGCGACGAGCGAAACGACTCGCTCAGCGGCGGCCCGCTCATCGAGCCCAAGACGTGGAACCATGTCCGCCTGGTCCGCCGCGGCGAACAAGTCGCCGTCTATCTGAACGGAAGCGCCGAGCCCGTCTTGTCGGGCCGCGTGCCGGTGACGCGGCCCGCGGGCAACCGGGATGTTTTCGTCGGCGGCCGGAGCGACAACTTCGCCAATTTGGAAGGCCGGTTGGCCGAAGTCGCAGTCTGCGCAGGATAGCGACGGGACGGCAAGCGGACCGCGGAGAAGCCAGCCGCTGCAATCGGCTCCCCAACGGAACCGCGGACAGGGACGTCCGCGGCGGACGCTGCGCAGCGGCGGCAACCCACTCCTCCGCCGGACATCGGGCGGGTTCCGCGCGCCGCGAGACTTCCGCGGGACGCGCCCCGCCGCCTCGGGTCTTCACGGGCTGTCCGCCGCCAGAGTCGGCCCGTAGACTTCGACTTCGTCGAGCATCAGCCAGCCGCGTCGCTCAAACTCGAACCGCACGTAGCGGCACGGGCGGGACGGGAAACGGACCCGCAGGGTGGCCTGCCCAGCGTCCTTGCCGCTCTCCGGCGGATGCTCGGCGGTATCCTGGTCCGGCTCCCAGTGGAGGCCGTCGGTCGAGGTGGAAACGCTCATCTTGGCAGGGAAGTAGACTCCGGCCGGACCGCCGCCGAGCACGTGCGCAGAGACCTCGCTGACCGCGACGGCCAGTCCCAGATCGAGCACGACCCGCGGGCGGCCGGTCTGCCAGCCTACGGCGCGGCTGAAGCCGGACGTCGCGTACTGCCCGTCGGTCAGCTTGCCGGTCGTGTCCGCATAGGGGGCCGACGAGGCGGGGCCCGGACGCAGGTGATAGGAGCAGCCCTGGGCCACGTTCTCCCCGCCCGCGAGAATCTCGATCTCGCTGAACATCGTCCAATGGCCGGCCGCCGAGCGGAGCATGACGAAGCGGCCGGACACCGGCTCCAAACGAACACTCATCCAGCCCAATTGCAGACGCGTGTCATCGACGGCCCGATCCACGAGCAACTGCTCCGGCGGCCGATCGATCGACGCCACCCAGGACCACGCGCGGCCGTCGGGCGAGACGAGCACGTCGATCCGCAAAGGGAACTGGACGGCGCCGCAACCGCCGCCTTCGCTATGCACGCGCACGGCGTCGATCGGACAATCCCGGCCCAGGTCCAGCGACACTTCGACGTTCTGGCCTTGCCAGCCAACCATTCGGCCGTCGCCAAAGCCGCGCTCGGAGACCAGCGAGTCCGTCAGCTTTTTGCGCTCCGGGTCGCCGTACTGCTCCGGATGCGCCGGCGACAATTCATAGGCCTTTCCCCCAGCCAGATTTTCTGCCGGATAGACTTCGATCTCGTCCAGCACGACCTGGCGGCCAGGCTGTGGCGTGGCCACGAATCTCACGCGATCGCCGAATGCCGCGCCCGCGTCGATGTCCCAGAGCCTGCCATCACGGACAGCCTGTCCCAGTGGCTTCCAGTCAGACGAGCCGTCGGCCTGGACCAGCACGCGGAGTTCCGCGAGGGACTCAGGCTGCGGCGTGTGTACCCGCACCAGGCCCAGGTGCCGCGGTTCGCCCAGTTGCAGCTCGAACGCGGCCTGCTGGTCCGCCGCCCAGGCGACCGAGTGATCCCCGCTCGATTCGCCGCGCTGGTAGCACAGATCCAGCAACCGGCCGTCCGCAGCGTTGGGGTCGGCCGGCGCGGGCGAGAACCGGCAACGCGCGTTGTCGGTCAGCGAGACGGGCGGTTCGACGAGCAATTCGTCGACCAGCGTCACCTTTCCCGCCGCCTGCTGAACGGTCACGGCCACGAACCGCGCATCGACGGCCGCAAACTCCGCCACCATTCCGCCGACCGTCATCGGCTCGGCAGGCAAGGCGTTCCACCGATAGCCGCGCCCGACCGTCTGCCAGTCGCGGCCGGTCGCCGACACGGCCACGTCGAAATACCGGGGGCTGGCCGCGCTGGCGGGAAGCCCTTCGCCCGCCGTGCCGCGCGTCGCGCCGCGCAGTTCAACCGCCGCGATCCGCCGCGGTTCGCCGAGATCCAGTTCGATCCGCGACGTCTCGCCCGCCAAGCCGACCAGACGGTGAGCCGTCGCCAGATCGCGCGTGCCGCAGCCGTCCGTAAGCCGGCGACCGTCGTCCGGATACTCGGACACCGCGACGCCTTGAATGCGGTACGTGCAGCCGCCGGCCAGCCGTTGCCGCTGGCCTTGAAACGTCCCCTTGGCGAACTGGTACAGGGCCTCGTACAGGTCGCGATCGGCCGGCAGATCGCTGTCACAAAGCCTGGCAATCGTGCGGTGCCCTTGGTAGTAGGCATGCACCGCGTGACGCATGTAGCCGTCGAACTCGTCGCGCCCGTGCGTGAGGTAATCCCACAGGTTATCGCGTTCCCGGCGGCCGCCGATCTCGGCCATTTCGATCTCGATGCCCAGGTGCCAGCGGCGGGCCCGGCGGGCCGTATCGCTCAGACGCAGTTCCTCGGCCCGGCGGCCACTTTGCTCCATAAAGGCGTAGTTCGGCTGGAGTACGGCAAAGTCGATTCCCAACTCAGGCAGTCTGTCATAGCCGGAAGCGCGGTAGTAGGGAATCCAATGCAGCCCGTAGCCTTGGCGGTGCACCTCGTCGGCCGTCGCGCGGACGATCGCTTCGTCGTGCGGGCCAATGCCCTCGTTCATCCAATAGAAGCCCCACAGGCTGAGGTGCGGGAGCCGAGTCTTGTTCCAGCGGCGGAGCATTTCCTGGACGCCCCACCGCACGACATTCTGGCGATCGGCCGGTTGCGAGAGGTCTTCGCTCCGCCCGTCGCCGTCCACGTCGCCAAAGTCCTTTTGCTTCCGCGACGGGTAGGGAATCATCAGAATCACCGGAGTCTTCCCGGTTTTCGCGGCGGCGGCCTGGGCCGTGGAGGGGCCCGGCGGCCGAGGCCCCAACGTTCGCTCCACGTCGGCAAGGCACGCCTCGAGACCGGCCAGCGCGCGGTCTTTGCGGAACAGCAACTGATCCCAGTAGTACTCCCAGTCGGCCTTGTTGCTCGGCCCGTCGATGTATGTCGTGCCGCTCGGAGCGCCGCCGTAGGCCAGGAACAGGAAACTGTCGTAGAACCAATCGCGCGGCTTCTTCTGCCGCTCTTTGCCCAAGTAGGCCACGTAAGGCAAAAAGTCCTCCTGCGGCCAGGAATCCTTGGACAGGTAGACCAGCATCAGGTCGCGGATGCCGCCGGCCCTGGGGTCGGCCGGAGGAAAGTAGTCTCCCGTGCCCGACTCGGCGCCCAGCAGCAGGATGGCGATCGGCCACAAAACAACAGCACTCATGAACTGCGGTTCCTTTTCTTTTTTCTTCTTTTTTCAACAGGCGGTCAGGACCGTTTCTCGCCGGTCTTGTCGCGTCCCGGTTCGCAGCCGCATTCGGGAACGACGGGAGAACTGGGAGCCATTCCGGAATTGGGGATCAGGCAGAGGAACTTCAGCGGCTTGCTGCCCGTGTTGCGGAACTGGTGGACTTCATCCGGCTTCACGTACACCACGTCGCCGGCTTTCAGGCGGTGGTCCGCGTCCTTCTCGCCGACGATGCCTTCGCCGTCCAGGACGAAGACTTCGTGTTCGTAAGGATGGCTGTGCCGCGGCGTGTGGCCGCCGGGAGCGACCTCGAATTGCCGCATGGCAAAGTTCGGCGCGCTGTCGGCGGCGCCGATCAACCAGCGGACCTGGCAGCCGACCGCGCCGTCCATCCGCACCGGTTCGCAGGGCACTCGTTCGTAAGGGGTCACTTTCATGGGCTCGCTCCTTGCACAGCCGATGGCCGCGCCACACCGTAGGCCGCTCGCTCCGCGAGCGGCCTACGGTGCTGCGCACACGGCGCGGGCATCGGACGAAGAAAGACGCACTACACCTCAACACTCCGTCTCGCGTCCGCCGTTCCGCCAGCGTTCGCTTGTCATGGCGGCAACGACGACGATGGCCAGTACAACGAGTTCAGCGAGCATCAGCCTCGCGCCAGAACGGTCCAGGAATTCGATCAACCAAGGACTCGACTCCGCCTCCTGCGCGGCACGGCCCGCAGCCAGCTTCTGAACCGCCATCACGGCGTACGCACAGGCCGTCAGTGTAAACGCCAGCCCCGCCAGAACCAACGGGACGGACCAGGGATTCGCGCGCCAAGTGCGAGGAACCATGAACCCGGACCTACCACCCAACGGCCTCGAACCATGGGCGGTCAGCTTGAGATGCAACGCTTTTCAGTTCAACTATCGTTTCGCCCGCGTTGCGACGAACGCCGGCCACAAGTCCTCGCGCACGTACACGTGGACCAGCACCTCGGGCCGCAACCCGAACATCATCTGCCGGTTGTACGCGGCGGGCAAGACTGGATCGACCTGTGGCTGGATGTCGGCGGTGAACACAATCGCGTCCGGAGCCGGAGTCTTGGCGGCGTCGCGGGCCCAGGCGGCTGCGTCGTCCCAGTAGCCGATGTGTTCGGGCCGGAACTGGCGCAGGTACCAGGGCAAGGGCCAGTAATTGTCGGGCGTGACGACGTGGATCACCAAATCCCGGCCCGCGGGCGAAGCCTCCGCCAACCGCTCAAACGCGCCGGCCAGATTCTTGATGTCGGTCGAAGTGTGGGCGTAGACGTACGGATTGCGGCGATCGGCGGCAAGGCGGAAATTCAGCCAGTAGCATTGGCGGGCCAAATGCCATCCGCCGGCGAGCAGCAGCGCGGTGACGAGGACGGCCACGGCGAGGCGAAGGCAAAAGGCGGAGGGCGACGGGGCTGAGTGCTGAGCGCCAGCCGACTCGCTTCCGCACCCGCAAGCGGGTACCCGGCCGCGGTCAAACGAATGCCGTGGCGACCAGACCAGACGCAGCAGAAACCAGCCGCCGACGCCAGCCAGCAGGATCATGCCGTGAAAGAAGTTCAGCAGACACCAGGGCGTCTTGTAGGAAATGGCGGCGTACAGGGCGGTGAGCGTCGCCGTGTAGAACGTCAGAAACCGGCAGAATCCCCGCGCTGGAACCGGCAGCGCGCGGCGGCTCAGACTGGCCAGACCGCCGATTGCCGCCAGCGCCACGATCAGGCCCTCGGTCCACAAAAAGCCCTTGGCAGGCCGGAAGGCCAGCAGCAGTTCCAGGTAAAAGTACCACGGGTTCGAGTGGATTCCCGCGTCGCTGCCGCGGCGCCAGTACGTGGCGTAGGCCAGGATCGAATCCAGCGGACCGCGCGGGTGGCGACCGAAGGACGAGTACAAGACCACCGCCGCCAGACCGGCGGCAGCCAGAAAACCGAACCCGGCGCGTGCCGTCAGAAGATCGCGCACGACCGGCGTTGGGCCCTCGCGCCATCGGGTCCACGCCCAAGTCAGAACCAGTCCCGCTCCGGCCGCCGCCGCCGAGATGACCCAAGTCTCCTTGGTGGCGTGCATCAGCCCGACGGCGCCGCCGCACAGGATCGCCCACACGGTCTTCTTCGAGCACACGTAACGCCAGCCGGCGGCCATCGCCGCGAGCGCAAAGAAAACGAGCAACGTCTCCTGGATGTAGTAGCGCGAGTAGAAGACGAACGCCGGCGAGATGGCCGTGAACAGTCCCGCCAGAACCGCCGGGCCGCGGCCCAGTCCGTCCGCGACCAGCCACAGCAGCAGCACCAGCCCCACGCCGAAAACGACCGGCACGAGGCGGTAATCGGTTTCGGTCGTCTCGGCAAAATCCGCCCGCCCTTGCAGCCACAGCAAGGGCAAGGTCAGCCAGTACAGGCTGGGACCGTGATGCTCCTGGGGATCGTAGCGGTACTCGCCCGTTTCCAGCAGGATGCCGGCCTTCACCGCCTGGTTCGCCTCGTCGCCGTGCAGCGGACGCTGGTCCAGTCGCGGCAGTCGGATCGCCAACGCCGCGGCGGCCAGCATCAAGAGGCAGACGCCGCACCAGACCTGCGGGCGGGTCATTTCGCGGCCTTGCCGTACACGTTGACTTCGATGTAGTGGTTCAAGTCGTTCGACGTATTGCCCCGCGAGTACAACCGCACGTAACGGCCCCGAACCGGCGCGCCCTTCTCGTTGCGGGCGTCGATCAGCTTGCCGCGGAAATCCTCGATGAACTCCAGGTTCTTGCCCACGCCCAGACCGGCCGAGTTGTCGAAATCATTGTTGAACACGGTCTTGACGTTCTCGATCAGGTCCGGGTCGTCGGCGACTTGGATCACCACGTCGTGATAGACGCGGCCCTCGGCGTGATAGTGCCAGAGTACGAAAGCATAGATGTCGGACTTCTGGCCCAAGTCGATCTGGACCCACTGCAAGTCCGGACCGAGTTCGACAAAGCAGCCGTCAAACCCGTCATTCACGCCGTCGGTGACGAAGTCCAATTCCCCGATGATCGGCGCGGTGTCGCTGGACGTCACCTTCTTCTTCAGCGCCAAATTGACCGTGCCTTCCGGTGCCATGAAAGGCGGACGCGGTTTTTCGATGTACTTCTCCAGGGTCGGCGTGGGCTTGATGTTCTTGGGCGTGCCCTGGAACAGCGGCCGCGGCAGCTTGATCTCCACGGGGACCAACTTCTCGCCGCCCTCCGCCGCCACGGCGGAAGCCTGCAGAGCCAAGGCCAGCCCCGCCACGGTCAACCAGACCAGAACCGAACTGTAGTGCATCCGTTTGTTCATTGCTAACTGTGCTCCTTTGCTGGGAAGAGTAAGAAAGGTGGGTTATCGGTGCCGGCTCACCTCGGCAACCGGCGGACGCCAGCCCGCCGGTTCTCCCCAAGCCGGCCTGTGCGCCAGGGGAACCGGTGGGCTGACGCCCGTTGCTGGCCAGGACCGGAGGCGACAACCGCCAAAGTCGAGCCGTCGAATCGCGAAGCGATCGTGTTATACTGTAGTCTGGAAAAGCGTTTGCCTCAAGGCTCTGGCGGGCACGAAAGTTGTCGGAATCAAGCAACCTGAACCCAGCCCGAACGGTCAACCGGGTTCCGCCCGTAACTCGCGGCGAAGCTTCAACTTCTGTCAATCACAGCAGAAACGCGGTCCGGCGTGTCGGCGCGACGGCAGCCTTCGCAGGCCTGTTGATCGCCTCCCTGCTGACGGTTCCCGGCGCCGTGGCCTGGATGACCGGCGTCTGGATTCTGGGACCTACCTGGCCCGCCGCTACGATCTGGAATTGATCTTCGATTCCGCAATCCGCCAACTGGTGTTGTTCAGCCCGCATGCCCCGCCCGGTATGTGGATGCAGGCCGGTCACTTGAGCGACGACGGACTGCATCCCAAGGCACGCGGCAATTCACACCTGGCCGATCAATCCGCCCGGGCGCTGCGGCGGATGCACGGCCCGGCGATCATTCGCCGCTGACGGTCCATTCCGCCGTTTCCTCGACGACCTGGCCGTCGGGCCAGCGCACGCGGGCGCTGATCGTGTGCCGGCCGGGCGTCAGGGCGGTCGTATCGGCCTGCAGGCGAAAGTGGTGCGTCATGGCCAGGCCGATCTTCTCGTTCATGGCGGCGAAGGCCGGCATGGGCTGCCAAGCCCCGGCGTCGAAACGGGCTTCGGCGGTGGAACCGTGCGGCGCGTCGTAGCAGTTGAAGACCACGGACACCGCGGTGCCGCGGGCGAGGGGCTTGTCCAGTCCCCAGAATTCGCCCTGGCGGTCCACGCGGGATTCGCTACTGGATTGATACCGATGCGTCACCTTGGTCCCATCCACCGACACGATCCGATAGCCTCGAGGGCAGCCGTCGACGCCGCGTTCGAAGCCCTCGCCGCTTTGATACCAACTGCCGGACAGGGAAATGGAGGAGACGTACTCGACGCCTTGGACCACGGTGCGTTCGTTCTCGTGCATGTGCCCCTGCAGCACCAGCCGCACGCGATGCGCGGCCAGCAGTTCGGTCAGCACGTCGCGGTTGGTCACTTCCCAGTAGGGCGCATCGGGCGGATTCTCGCGACGCCGCTGGGGATACGTGGTCACGATGGGGATGTGGATGCCGACGACGATCGGTTTGCCCGGCGGCTGCGCCGCCAAATCGGCTCGCAGCCAAGCCAATTCGCTGCCTTCCACGGCGCCGTGGACGGCCTTGTAGTCTTTGACGCCCGGAACGGCCTTGTTGCCGTCGAGCACGATGCAGTGGATGAATCCCCAATCGAACGAGTAGTAAGTCGGGCCGAAGAGCGTCTCGAAGTCTTCGCGAGGATTGGGCTTCGCCAGCATCATCTCGTGGTTGCCCGCCCCGTTGCGGACGGGCATGGCGGCCAGTTTCAGGCCGGCGACATAGTCCTGCCCCGCGTGGCCCTGCAGGCAAATATCGCCCTGGGCCCAGAGAAATGCCGGCCGCGGTTGCAGCGCGTTGATCTCTTCCAGGCTGGCTCGAAACTTGGCCAGGCCGACCTTTCTGTTGTCCAAGTGCATGTCGGCCATGAAGACGAAATCGAACCGCTCGGGCTGCTCGACGCGGCGCAGCGCAAAGTCCGCGCGGCCCGCGGTTGCGGCTTGCTCTCTGGGCACATAGAACGCCTCGGTCCAAAAACCCGCAGGCGTGGTGACAAAGACAAAGCGACCGCTGTTCTCGCCCAGCGGCAGTTCGTACTCGCCCCGCGCATCCGTCTGCACGACCTGCCAGCCGTCGGACACCAGCACGCGCGACAGCGGCGCGCCTTCGGCCCGCACCGTTCCGCGGATCGTCCGCAGTTCGCCGGCTGCCGCGGCGGCCGCTACACAGTTGGCAGAAATCCACAGACACAGCATCATCCGTCCGTAAGGTGAGTTCATCATGGCGACTCCTTGGTTCTCTTCTACTTCGATGCCAGCGGAATCACGCCGTCCCAGGCGTCGGGCGGCGTGCGGTTGCGTTCGGCGATGAACACGGTCAGAAAATCCTTGACGCGGTCCTCGGCCGTGACCTGGTGCAAGAGTTGAAAGGCCCGCTGCCAGTCCTTGGCCAGCAGCGATTCCAGCGCGGCCTCGTACATGGCGATGTCCTGGTCGCGCAATTCCGGCTGCTCGACCGCCGGCGGCAGGAGTTCGCTGACCTCCAGCGGCACGTCGCAGCCGTAAGGCTTGACGACCGCCACGCGGCGGACGCGGGCCTGGCCGGGGGGCAGCTGAGTCCGCACGACCGCGGCCGTGGCGGCGTCCAGCAGGATCGGGGCGCGCAACAGCTTGGTCATGCCCTCCAGCCGCGACGCCAGGTTGACCACCGGGCCGAAGACCGTCACCTTGACCTGGTCCACCGTGCCGATCTTGCCGGCGACGGCGGTCCCGGTCGCGATGCCGATCCCCAGGCGGAAATCGGCCAGCGGATGGTCGGACCGCAGCGCCGCCGCCGCAAATTCGGCGCGGATGCTCAGCGCCGCCCGGCAAGCGCGGGCCACCGCGTCCGGCTGCTCGAAGGGCCAGCCCCAGAAGCCCATGGCCGCGTCGCCGTGGAAGTCGCCCACCACGCCGCCGGTCTGCAGGATGTGCCGGGTCGTCACGCCCAAGGCGTCGCTCACACGCCGCAACAGCCCGTGCAGATCGCCGGCCGCCTGCTCGGAACGCCGCGCGAATCCGCGCAAGTCGCAGAACAGCACGGAGACTTGCGCCTCTCGAGGCACCAGCACTTCGTCAGGATCGTGCTCGGCCAAAGCCTCCAAGACGACCGGCGAAAAAAACGGACGCAGGCTGGCCTGGTTCCGCTCCAACAACCGCACTTCCCGCAGGCTGCTCAACGTCGTGGCAACCAATTCGGCGAACTTGAGGTCTTCCTGCAGCGAAGCCACGGCGATGCCCGCCGGCCCGGACGGCTCGGTCGACCAGCGGCCGGCGACGTAGATCGCCCAGCCGCGGCAGGCCTTGCCCGGCACGGGACAGCAGAACGCCCAATCGCCGTCGGACGCTCCGCCGCCGCCCATCCCGCGGTCCGCTTCGTTCCAGACGTGAATCACGCTCTGGCCCGAACGCATGGCCTGCCGGATCAGCTTGGCGCTGGGCTGAAACAAACGTTCCGACGACTGGCGGCGATCCCAATACAACACTCGCACAGTCGACGTGTCGCCTTCGCCTTCGACCGCGACCAGCGCCGCCGCGAGGCCGTTGGGAATCCCGCACAGCAAGACGTTGGTCAGCCGCACCCAGAGTTCTTCGTCGCTGGCCGCCCCGGAAATGATCTCCGGCATGCGGCTCAACACGTCGATCCGCTGATCGGCGTTGCGGAAGCGAAGCTGCTTCAGTTGATCGGCGCTGAACGTTTGCTCGGCGGCGGGCTGCGGCATTTCCAGCGAAATCCGGATGTCCTCGGCCGTCAGGCTGAACGTCGTCTCGCCAATCACAAAATGTTCGCCCGGCCCGATCGCGAACCGGTCCTGCTCGCGGCCCCGGACAAAAATCGGATTCCGCGCCGCAGGCAGCCGACGGACCTCCAACTGGTCGTTCCGCCAACCGATTTCGGCATGCTGCCGGGAAATGCGCTTGTCCCACGGAGCCGACCAGAAACCGGAGTCGCGCCCCAAGACGTAGGTCTGGTCGGCCGCCAGCTTTCGCCGCCAGCGATGTTCCGGCGCAGAGCCTTGAGCGATCAGGTCGGGCATGGGGGGGCGTCAGTTGTCAGTTGTCAGTTGTCAGTTGTCATTGGTTACCGAGCGCGGGTCAGAGGGTGTGGAGCTGGTTTGCGTGCCCGCTGCCGTCTCGTATCTCGCATCGCGCATCCCCTACTTGGCCGCCTCCTTGGGTTCCTTGCCGGCATGGACGGAGGGGCCGATCAGGGCAGAGATTTCGGCGTCGCCGAGTTCCTCCTGCTCCAGCAGGGACGTCGCCAGTTTCTCCAGATCCTGGCGGTGTTCCTTCAGCAGGTTGTACGCCTGGTCGGCGGCCCCGTGCAGGATCTTCGCCACTTCCTCGTCGATCAACTCCATCGTGTGTTCGCTGAATTGCCGCTGCTGATGGATTTCGCGGCCCAGGAACGGGTCTTCGTCCGAAAGCTTATAGCTGACGGGGCCCAAGCGTTCGCTCATGCCCCAGTGCGTGACCATTCGCCGGCCCAGCATCGTGACCCGCTCCAAGTCGTTTTCGGCGCCGACGGTCGTCTCGTTGTAGACCAGCAATTCGGCGGCTCGGCCGCCCAACAGGACCACCAGGTGATCCCGCAACTGGCGTTCCGACATGCTCAGCCGGTCCTCCGAGGGCATCATCTGGGTCGCGCCCAGCGAACGGCCGCGGGGAATGATGGTCACCTTGTGTACCGGGTCCGCGCCCGGCAGCAGCCAGGCGGCAAGAGTGTGGCCGGCTTCGTGATACGCGGTCTTGCGTTTCTCGTTCTCCTGCAGGACCTCTTCGCGTTTGGCGCCCATCAGCACCTTGTCGCGGGCATAGTCGAAATCCTGCATGTCGACTTTTTTCTTGTCGTTTCGGGCGGCCCACAGCGCGGCTTCGTTGACGATGTTGCGGATATCGGCGCCGGTCAGTCCGACCGTGCCGGAGGCCAGGCGGCGCAGGTCCACGTCGTCCGCCAGCGGCACGTCCCGCACGTGGACCTTGAAGATCTCCATGCGTCCCTTGTGCGTGGGCCGGTTGACGGTGATGTGCCGGTCGAAGCGGCCGGGCCGCAGCAGCGCGGGATCCAGCACGTCGGGGCGATTGGTCGCGGCCAGCACGATCACCGAATCCGTCTGCGAAAAACCGTCCATCTCGCTGAGGATCTGGTTCAGCGTCTGTTCGCGTTCGTCGTGGCCGCCGCCCAGGCCCGCGCCGCGCTGGCGTCCCACGGCGTCGATTTCGTCGATGAAAATGATGGCCGGGGAATTGTCTTTGGCGTTTTTGAACAAGTCGCGGACGCGGCTGGCTCCGACGCCTACGAACATCTGAATGAACTCGCTGGCGCTCACCGAATAAAACGGAACGCCCGCCTCCCCCGCCACGGCGCGGGCCAGCAGCGTCTTGCCCGTTCCCGGTGGACCGTTCAGCAAGACGCCCTTCGGCACGCGTCCGCCCAGACGCTGAAATTTCTCCGGGCTCTTCAGATACTCGACAATCTCCTGCAGGTCCCCCTTGACGCCCTCCAGGCCGGCTACGTCGTCGAACGTGATCGTCTGGTCCGATGGCTCGTAACGCCGCGCCGTGCTCTTGCTGAACCCCGACAGAAAGCCGCCGCCCATGAATTGATCCCGCGACCGGCGGTAAGACAGCCAGAAGAAGATGAACAGCCCCACGGTCAGCGCGATGGTGATCAACGTCAGCGTCATCATCACCGTGTCGCCGGACGCCTGGTTGGTGACCTTCACGCCGCGAGCCAGCAACTTGTTCAGCAACTCGCTGCGGGCCTGATCCGAGCGCGGCAGCGTGACGCGGAAGTGCTTTCGCAGTTTCTCCGGTTTGCCGGTCCCGCCTTGGGCCGCCCCCGTGCCCTGATCGACGCTGGGCGGCGCGTCCGGCGGCTGCTTGAACGTCCCCGTCGCATCGATATCGCCCAACTCCACCGAAGCGATGTTGCAGGGCTCCGTCTTCTCGACCTGCGCCAGGAAGAAGTCGTAGCTGATTGTCGACCGCTGGGGGGTCTGCATGACGACCAGCACGACGGCCAGGACCAGCAGCATCGCGGCGACGAACCAGACATTGGGCCCGTTCCGGCGAACCGGCGGCTGGCCGCTGGGCGCGCGTGAATCCTGTTTGGGGCGTGGACTCTCGGACGACAAGGTGTGTGATCCTCTGCGGGTTGCGGGTGATCCGTGGTCGGTTACGGGTGAGCGGGCACGGGCGATCGGCGATCAATTTCAGGTTGTCGTTATCGGTGACGAATGACCGGTCACGGAAGACCGATCACCCGTCATCAACGGCGGATCACCGGCAATCGCTGACCGATCACGGATCACCGCTGACGGATCACCGCCCCTCACGGCTTGGCCATCTTGGCATACGCTTCGAACGCCTCGGCGACCTTGCCTTCCTGCTCATCGCCCTTGTGAATCAGCACGCGGTAGCAAAGCGTGAACGACTCGCCCGGCTGGAGCGTGTGGTCGCCGTTGCCCTTGCCGCCCGTAAAGTCGCTGACGCCGAACGGATTGGCGGTGAACAGCCCGTAGGTCCGCACGTGCCAGTAGGTGGGGAAGCGGAAGCTGGACGGATGGTTCAGGATCGCGATCCCTACCGTCTTGCCGTTCACGGGGCCGTGGTAATCGACCCAGGGGGCCTGCTTGGCCCAGGCTTCCTTGTCCTTCAACCCGTGGCTATTGACGATCTGGCCGCCTTTTTTGGTATCCACCGTCATGCTGCCAGCCACCCGCACCCCGAAAGAACCTTCTTTCGTGTCGCCGAATTTGACGGGCCCGTTGGTGGCCTTCACGGTGCTGTCGAAGTCGATCCAGACGCTTTCGCCACAGGTGCCGAAGGTCAGCGTCCGCACGTCTTCGCACATCTTCTTGTCGCCCAACGCGATCCACTCGTTCCGCGTCGAAACGACCGCCGTATCGCCGCCGGAAACCTTCAAAAACTCTTGATGTACGATCTGTCCCGGTTGGTTCCTTTCGTCCCAAAAGCTGACCCCATTCACGTCGCCGTGGGTGAACCAGAACGAGCGTTGATGCGGATGGTCCGACCGCTCGTCGGGCAGCGCCTCGCCCATCGGATACTGACGGGTCACTGGGTCTCCATAGGGCCCGATAAGCGGCCACAAGATCGGCTTTGTGCCAGACTTAATGAGATATCGAGTCAGCAGTTTGCCGTCCAGCTTGACGGTCACCCCGTCCGCTTCCTGCTGCACTTCGAACTGGGCCGCCTCCGTGGCCACAGCCAGACACACCGCCAACCCCATTGCCAATCCAAAAGTCGTACGCGTCATCGTTTGGGTTCCTGCAAGGAAGAAACAAGTTTTCAGACTGGTTCCCAGCATAATCAATGGAACGTGAAAAGTCGAAGTGTGGAACAACTCGCACCAAACGGAATTTCGGCACTTTTCCGCGTCGTTCATGAAGTCACGGTTTCGGTGCTGGGGTCAGGCTTACAGAATTCAATTTTGGCCGAGTTGGGTGCCAGCCACGTCGTACGACTCTTCTGCTCGGCCAAAATTGAATTCTGTAAGCCTGACCCCATTTCTCGCGACCGTGCCATCACAGACAGCGACTTTCCGTGGCCGTTTCCCGTTTGGTGCTAGTTACGAAACGAGCCGGCTGCTTTCTTGGCGCCCTTCGCGGCGCCGGGGGGCAGATCCCGAAGCGCCTGCGCGCGGAATTCGGCCAGGTGCTGCTCCCAGGCCTGTTGAAGTTCACGGACTTTCTCGGGATGTTTCGCCGCGAGGTTGTTGATTTCCCCGCGGTCCCGGCTCAAGTCGTACAACTCCCACGGACCTTGCGGGCCGCCGGCGGCGACCAGTTTCCAATCGCCGACGCGGATCGCCCGGTTGCCTTCGTGCAGCCACCACAGGCAGTCGCGAGACACCGAGCCGTCCTTGGCAAACTCGGCCACCAGGCTCCTGCCAGGCAGCGGCGGGGCCGGTTTGCCGGCGATGGTCTGCGGGTGTTCCAGGCCAGTTAGCTCCAGCACGGTGGGCACGATGTCGATCAGATGACCGGGGCTGTGCCGCAGTTCGCCCCGAGCGGCGATGCCGTTCGGCCAGTGCGCGATCAGGGGCGTGGCGATGCCGCCTTCATGAACCCACGTCTTGTGGCGCCGCAACGGCGTGTTCGACGAACTGGACCAGCCGGGTCCCAGGCACAGGAACGTGTCGGCCGACCCTGGCGCAGCCTGCGGATCGTGCCCGTCGCCGCGGACCATGATCTCCGCGCTGGCCCCGTTGTCCGAAGCGAACAGGATCAACGTGTCCTCCATCGCGCCCATCTTCTTCAACTGCTCCAGGACACGCCCGATCTCGCGGTCCATGCGGTCGATCATCGCAGCGTGTACGGCCATCTTCGCGGCCTGGAACTCGCGTTGCTGGTCCGTCAGCTCGTTCCACGGCAGCGGCCGGTTGACCTCGCCGGGGCCTAGCTTCTCCAGGTCATCCGGGAAGTGGTACGGCGGTCCGACGTCGCGCTCCAAAGGCGGCAACGGGTTGGTGGCGATGCCCAGCTGTTTCTGGCGCTCCCAGCGCGCTTGCCGCACGGCGTCCCAGCCCTGGCGATACGTGTCGCGGTAACGCGCGATGTCTTCCGGCAGCGCGTGCAACGGGAAATGCGGCGCAACAAAGGCCAGATACAAGAAGAACGGACTCTGGGAATGCTGCGCCTCGTGTTCCCGCAGGTATCGGACGGCGTGGTCGGCGATGGCCACCGTCGCGTAATAGCCGCTGTCGCGTTCGACCGGCGGCAACGGCTGGTCGTCCTCGGAGTGCTGCCGCGGGCTGAAGTAGCGATTGTGGTCGGCGAAGTCATGGGACCGGTCAAAGCCGTTCTCCAGCCGCTTGCCGTCCACGTGCCATTTGCCGGAATGATACGAGCGATACCCCAGCGGCTTGAGCATGGCCGACAGCAGCGGCGCCCACACGGGCCGCACGCCCTGGCCGCCAAAACCGGTCCCCGGAATCGCGTCCCGCCGCACTTGCTGGGCGTAGTAGCCGGTTAGCAAAACCGCACGCGATGGCCAGCAGCGGGCCGTGTTGTAGAACTGCGTGAACCGCACGCCGCCTGCGGCCAGCGCGTCCAAGTTCGGCGTCGCAATCTCGCCTCCGTAGCAGCCGGCATCCGAAAACCCCATGTCATCGGCCAAAATGAAGACGACGTTGGGACGCTTGGCATCGGCGGCAAACGATTGCCCGCACAGGATGCCGATGCACGCCGAAAGGACTCCAATCGCTCGCATGGCTGGTCTCCTTGTCTTTATCGAGATTCGCACCCCGTCCAGGATAACAACCTGCCGGCGGATCGGGAACACCTGCGAGTTGGACTACCTGGGAGTTGGGCTACGGGAGATTAGATTATTATTGACATCCTCACGGGACTTTCCCTGCGGATCGTCCGGCTTCTACCGACACGCAGGCAATTGCGTTGGGGCCTGTCGCTGGAGTGGGAAACCGAACGAGCCGCCGAACGAGCCGCCGGGATTCCGTCGGCTGTGTTCGAGCGGTATGATGACGACCGACGGACAGACGATTTTTCCAGTCGCGCAGATTCAGGAGGTCTCCCATGCCAAGACACGCTTGCCGCACGCTGCCACTGGTGCTGTGGTTGGCTGCGCTGGCCGGCGCCGGCGAGTCGCCGCCGGCTGACCACCGTTCCGACGCCTGGCTCAACGTCCGCGACTGCGGCGCGTCGGGCTCGGTCTTCGAGACCACCGCCGCCGCGACGGCCGGCTCGCCGCAGATCACGGTCGAACAGGCCGGCGATTTTCAGGTCGGCCAGGCCGTGATGGTGTCGAAGTGCAATCCGCATTTCGAGCGCTGCATTCTGAAACCGCCGGACAATCCGTACAGCACTGCCCCGTTGGGCGACGCGGCGGAACTGCGGGGCTATGACGGCAGCGGCGGCAGCTGGCTGGTGTTCCTGGCCGAGGTGGACAGCGTTGACCCGCTCACGTTCCGCTGGAGCGACGACATGGCCCGCACGTGGAAGGGGGAGAAAGTCCCCATCACGTTCGATTGGCAGCCGCTCAGCAGCGGCGTGGAGATCAAGTTCAAGAAACAGGACTGGCAGCCGGGCCACATGGTGGTGTTCCAGGCGCGCGACCTGTTGGTCAGCAAGATCGAGAAGATCGAGGGCAATGTGCTGACGCTGGCGGATGCCGCCAGCCGGACGGTGCAGGACGCTGTGGTGCGGCACTGCGATACGGACGCCCTGCAGGCAGCCGTTTCGCGGGCACTCCGCGAGAAGCGCAACGTCTTCATCCCGGCGGGCCACTACCGGCTGACGCGCGGCGTGTCGGTGGCCAATCCGGCCGGCCTGGTGCTGGAAGGCGCCAGCAGCGGCGAGACCGTGTTGGACATCTCCGAGGGCACCGGCTCGTGCGTCAGCCTGGCACTGGGCACCGAGGTCACGGTGCGGAACCTGCGGATGGTCGGCCACACGGGACTGGGCGACGGGCCGGGCTGGCACAGTTTCCGGACCAGCAGCGGCAAGGCGTGCTGGCCAGTCGGGTTGAAGCCCTGCTCCGCCATGCACATCCGCGACACCGAACGGGTGCTGATCGAGAACTGCCACGCCAGCAAGATGAATTGCGAAGCCTTCTACTGCCAGGGAAATTCGCGGAGCGGGACCAGCGAACCGAAGACTTATACCAAGTCGCTGACCTACCTCCGCTGCTCGGCCACCAACTGCGACGGCAACGGCTTTAACAACAACGATCTGGCGGAGAACACCAGCGTGCTGCACTGCCGCATCGTGGACGTGGGCGGCTGTACGTGGGAAGGCGCGTCGCGCTTCGTGCGGTTCATCGGCAACTACGTCCGCAACTCGGGCACCGTGGCGATGGGCAATATCGGCAGCCGGGCCGAGCATCTGGAACAACTCGGCTCGGGCCAGCACCTCGTCGCCGACAACGTGTTCGAGGGCCGCACGTTCTACAACCGGCGGCCCGGCGGCTACATCGTGCGCGCCACGTGCGGGGCTACCCAGGTGATCGTCCGCAACAACCTGTTCGTGAACTACAATTCGTGCGCTGTCGAGATCATCCCTGGCGGCGACACGCGGCATCTGCCCACCAGCAACTGTACGATCGCCGGCAATATTATGGACATGACGGCGGTCGGCGAAGACTCGCGGCCCCGCACAGCGATTCATGTGGGCTCGTCGGACGTGATCGTCAGCGGCAACCAGGTCTACACGCGCGGCCCGTTCGACAAGGAAGTCACGGGAATCCGCCTGACCGAACCGGCCGTGAACCTGATCGTGCACGACAACCTGCTGCGCAACTGCGGCACGGGACTGACAAGCGACGCCGTCTGGTCCGCGGTCGGCGAGATGGTGGACCCGACGACCTTCGTGGCCGGACGCGGCAACGTGCCGATGGAGCGACGCCGGTCGCACTGCTATCGCGGCTGGAATCTCGCCTGGTTCCGCGGCGGCAAGCCGGACGGCAGTTCGATCGTCGAGTCGTTCGATCCGGAGACGTTCCGCTTCCAACTCAAGGAACCGCGCGAGATGAAGCTGGACGACCGCTTCGAGATCTTCCCGCCCGCGGCCAACTGGCTGATCCACGACAACACGGTGACAGGCTGTCTGCAGCCGGTCGTGCTCGGCGGCCACGGCAGCGGGACATCGCTGTTCCGCAACAACCTGATCGAACGCGGCGGCGCAACCGCCGCGGCCCAGGCGTTGGCGGTTATCGGACAATTCAAACTGATCAACAACCACATTCTCGGTTTCGACGAAGGGAACGGCGGCACGCCGGCCAAGCCATGAAAGCAACTACCGATACTCTGGTTACGAGACTGGCTCCGGTTACGAGGCTGGCTCTGGTTACGAGGCTCTGCCTCGTAACCGGAGCGTCTGCGAGGCTCCGCCTCGGATGCGGCCGGCAGAGCCGGCCAGGCAGAGCGTTCCCAGGCAGAGCCTGGGAACGAGGATGTTCGAGGATGCTCGCTGCCGCCGCCCTGAACGTCATCCTTTTCGCCTTCGGCCTTGCGCCGAGCGCGGGAGCCGAGTGGCTCGACGCCCGCGAGTGCGGCGCGTCGGGCTCCCAGTTCGAGACGACCGCGGCGACGGTCGACGGCTCCAAGCAAATCACGCTCGCCGACGTCGGCGATTTCCAGGTGGGCCAGGGCGTGATGGTGTCGAAGTGCAACATCCGCTACACGCCGACGCAGATGTGGGGCACGGGCCAGCCGTACCGCAATTCGAAGCCGGTCGAGAATTCCGTCGAGGTACGGGGCTACGACGGCACGGCCGGCAGCTGGGTGATCTACATCCTGGACATCGCGCCGTCTGCGTCGCCGTCTTTCCGCTGGACCGACGACCTGGGCCGGACCTGGCATCCGGCAACGCCCATCACCCATGACTGGCAGCCGTTGGGCGGCGGAACCGAAGTGAAGCTGAACCAGCGCGACTGGGAGTCCGGCTACGTCATCGCGTTCGGAGCGCGGGACCAGTTGGTGAGCCGAATCGAGAAGATCGAGGGCAACGTCCTGACGCTGGCGGACGCGGCCAACCGGACGGTCCCGGACGCCGTCGTCCGGCATAACGACACGTTCGCGTTGCAGGCGGCCGTAGATCGGGCCTTGCAAGAGAAACGTAACGTCCACGTCCCGATCGGGCATTATCGGCTGGCGCATACGATCCGGGTGAACAACCCTGCGGCCATCGCCATCGAGGGCGCCAGCGCCGTGGACACGGTGCTGGACATCAGCGACGGCGAAGGGGCTTGTTTCACTCTGTCGAGCGGGACCGAAGTGACGCTCCGCAACTTCCGCATGACCGGCTTCATGGGATTTGACGAACGGGACAAGGCCGGGTACATCAGGACCCGCGGCTCGACGTGCATCTGGGGCTTCGGCCTGAAGCACTGCAACGGCGTGTCGATCAGCGGCACGGAGCGGGTGCTGGTCGAGAACTGCCACGCCAGCCGGATGTCGGGCGAGTGCTTCGTGTCGGGCGGTCCCAGCCGGGGAACTGTCAAGCCCGGCCGATCCTATTCGCAATGGATCACCTACCGGCGATGTTCCGTCACCGACTCGGCGCGGAACGCCTTCAACGACGTGATGTGCGGGACCGAGAACACTAGCGTGCTGCAGTGCCGGATCGTGGACGTGGGCGGCTGTTCGTGGGAAGGCGCCTCGCGGTTCGTCAAGTTCATCGGCAACTACGTGCGGAATTCGGGCACGGTGGCGATGGGCAACCTGGGCCCGGCGAACCGCGACGACACGTACCCCGCGTTGGGCGCCGGCCAGCACCTCATCGCCGACAACGTCTTCGAGAGCCACGTGCCTTACGGCGGCTGTGCGATCCGCACCGCCGTGGGGGCGACCCAGGTGATCATCCGCAACAACCTGTTCATCAACTTCGGCTCGTCGGCCGTCGAGGCGTCCGGCGCGACCGATCCGCTCCATTACGCATCCGGCAACACGACGATCGCCGGCAACCTGTTCGACATGACCAGCCTCGGCGACAAGCCGGCGTTGCGGACGGCGATCCACGTCAGCGCCAACGACACGATCGTCAGCGACAACCAGATCTACGTGCGCGGTTCCGCCGACCCGGCGGTGACCGGAATCCGGCTCAGTGAGCCGGCCATGAACGTTCACGTCCACGGCAATCTGATCCGCAACTGCGGTCAGGGTCTGGCGACGGCGCGGGGCGAGTCGCGGGTCGAGCAGGTTGTCGACGAGCGGACCTTTGTCCGCGCCTACTCGCCGTCCGGGCTGCCCCTGGACCGGATCCAGCCGCAGACGTGCCGCGGCTGGCAACTGGTTTGGCTGGACGCCAAAGGTCAGCCGGCCGGAGCCGTATCGGTCGTCGAGGCGTTTGACCCGGAAAGCCTGCGGTTCACGCTTCGCGAGCCGCACCCGATGAAGGCCGGCGACCGGTTTGAAGTGATCGCGGCGTCCCTGAATTGGAACCTCCACGACAACCTGGTCACCGGCTGTCTGCAGCCGGTCGTGCTGAACTGCTACGGCAGCCACACCACGCGGTTGCAGGGCAACCTGGTGGAGCGGGGCGGGGCGGCCGGCGTCGCGGAGGCGATCGTGGTGCGCGGTTGCTGCCAGATGATCGGCAATCAGATCGCGGGCTTCGACCGGAAGGACAGTGCGGCGCTGGCGTTGTATCCCGACCGCTTCGGCAAACCGTGTCCCAATGTGTATCGCGCCAATCTCATCCAGCAGTGCGCCAACGCGGTGGCGGAACCCGCGCCGGGCTCCTGGGCCGCGTCCAGCACGGCGGACAACGAATTCATCCAGTGTGGCGGCGTGCCGCCGACGGACAAGTGAGGCATGATCGCCACCGCGGTGCCGGCTGCCGGTGGTTCAAGACGAAAGGCACTTCCATGAGAGCGTCGCTTCTGGCCCTTGCCTTGCTCCTGCTGGTCTCGCCGTTTTCTGCGTTCGCCCCAGCCGCGGATTGGGACGCCCAGACACGCGCCGACGCCCGGCAGGACCGCATCGTCTTGGCCTACGACGGCGTCAAGCCGGACAGCATGGTTTGCGACACGACGATTCGCGAGTTGGCCGACGGCACCTGGATGCTGCTAATCCTGGCCGGCGACAGCCGCGAACCTTCGCCGAAGAACTATGTGGGCATGGCGCGCAGCGCCGACCGGGGCCGGACCTGGAGCAAGCTGGAGCCGTTCGACACCGGCTTGCCCCGCGCCGGCGACACCGTCGGCCAAGGCCCCACGGAACTGATCGTGCGCAAAACCGAGGCACTGCTCTTTTTTGCCACCCACGGCGACACGTACTCGTGGGCCAAACGCTGGAAGTCGTGGCTCCTGCGGGGCACGCCGGACGGCAAGACCTGGGGCCCGCCGGAACGGCTGCCCGGACGACTGGGGCACAACTGCTTCATCCGCAGCCACATCGTCGCCCGCGACGGCCGGCTGATCGTGCCCTTCCAGCACTACCTCCGCTCGCCGCCGGACGACGCTGGCTCGTACGACGAGGACCGGCGGCTGTGCGATCCCCGCAACGGCGTGCTGATCAGCCGTGACGACGGCAAGACCTGGAGCGAGCACGGCAACATCCGGCTGACGGACGACCCGCTGTACTTCGGCTGGGCCGAGCCGAGCATCGTCGAGTTGAGTGACGGCGCGATCAAGATGGTGATCCGCGCCGATCGGTTGGGCGGCGTGCTGTATGCCGCCGAGTCGCGGGACGGGGGCCGGACCTGGCCGGAGAAAGCGTTCCGGACCGACATCCCCAATCCCGGTTCCAAGGCCACGCTCTATTCCCTGGGCGGCGACGCGGTGGCCCTCGTCCACAACCCGAACCCGAAACACCGCAGTCCGCTGGCGCTGTGGATCAGTTTCGACGGCATGCAGACCTGGCCCTACCGCCGCACGCTCGTCGCGGAATCGGTGGACGGTCCGAAGGGCAACCTGAACTATCCCGAAGGCTTTGTGAGCAAGGACAAGCAATGGCTGCACCTGGTCTTCGACAATAACCGGCACCAGGCGGTCTACATGGCCGCCAAACTGCCGCCGCTGCCGTGAACGGGCGGAGAAAGAAAGGAGCACGGGGATGAGCACGTCCTTGTCGTCGCTGGCGTTTTTCCTGGCCTGGCTGGCCCAATCCGAGGCCGTTCAGGACCCGGTGGCCCGCTTCGCCGCGATGACGCCGGAGCAGGTGCGCGCCTTTGAGATCGAGGTGAAAGAGAAGATCGCCGATCTGGCGCTCATCCCGCCGCGGCTCAATACTCGACCGCTGCCGCAGTACGGTTACGACCAGCTGGATTACGGCATGAACATCGGCATCGACCGCACGCCCGGCGGCCGGCTGTGGGCCTGCTGGGTCGCGGGCGGCGACAGCCCCAAGGCGTTCTTCGTGCTGGCCGCCAGCGACGACGACGGCCAGACCTGGTCGCCCCCGCGCTTGGTGATCGACTCGCATTCTCCCAACTTGCCGCTGGACCGCAGCGTGTTGGTGGGCAACCTGTGGACCGATCCGCGGGGCCGGTTGTGGCTGTTCTTCGACCAGTCGATGCTGCACTTCGACGGCCGGGCCGGTGTCTGGGCGACCGTCTGCGACAACCCCGATGCGGACCAGCCCGCGTGGTCCGCGCCCCGCCGCATCTGGCACGGCGTGACGCTGAACAAGCCCACGGTGCTCTCGACGGGCTCGTGGCTGCTGCCGATCTCGCTGAACCGCGAAGGCCTGGCCTATTTCCGCGGCGCGTTCCGGGACCTGGACCCGGTTCGCGGCGCGAATGTGTTCGCCTCGACCGACCAGGGCGCCACCTGGACGCGGCACGGCCACGTAGCGTTCCCGAATCCGGATTGGGACGAGCACATGATCGTCGAGCGCCAGGACGGTTCGCTGTGGATGCTGGCCCGGACCGGCAAGGGCCTCATGCAGAGCACCTCGTCGGACGGCGGCAAGACCTGGTCCCCGCCTTCGACGCCCGCCGGGATCCGCCAGCCCGTCGCGCGGTTCCACGTGCGCAAGCTGGCCTCGGGCCGCATCCTGATGGTCAAGCACGGCGACACGATGGACGCATTGACCGCCAGCCGCTGCAAGCTGAAGGCGTTCCTGTCCGAGGACGACGGCCGCACCTGGAAGGGCGGCCTGATGCTGGACGAGCGCCCCGGCGTCTCCTATCCCGACGGGTTCCAGGCCCTGGACGGCACGCTCTACATTTCCTACGACCGCAACCGCAGCACCGATGGCGAGATCCTCCTGGCGCGATTTACGGAGGAAGACGTACTGGCAGGCCAGGTCGTGGGCCCCAACTCGAAGCTCCGACTGCTCATCAGCCGCCCCTTGAAAGGCAAGACGAAACGGTGAGGACAAGCCGGGCCGGAACCTCGTGCAAGTCCGCTCGCAGTCCCGGCGCCGCTCCGTGGGGCGCCGGGAATTTCGTTCGCGCGGCCGCTCGGCCAAGTCATTGCGGCGCACGTCCCCAGAACGCAAGGCCCGCTCCCGCGCGGTCCAGCGCGTGGCCGAGCCGAGAATTGACACTCGCGTCCAGCGGTTCATCCAGGCCGCGCTGGAGTTCCTGGCGCAAGCCCGCGTCAAGGACCCTGACGCGGCCAAGGACTTCGCCGATTGGAAATCCCGGACCGTTCTGCTAAGGTGATTACGGTTCCCGCGGGCAACGTGATCCTGGCGAGAGCAACAACCATCGAACCGCGGCCCTCTGGCGGCGCGGAACAGGAGACCTGCCATGTACTTGACGCGACGACATTTCCTGACCACTTCGGCGGCGGCCTGCGCTACGGGATGGTGCGCGGCCAGCGGCCTGCAGGCCGCGGAAAACACGCTGCCTCCCGTGCGGGCCATTACCAGAGGCCCCAAGTTCCATTGGTTCGCCTACTACGACAAACTCCAGTTCGATCCGACCAACCGGTATGCGTTGGGCATGGAGGTCGAGTTCGAGCACCGCTCGCCGACGGCCGAAGATGTGGTCAAGGTGGGGATGATCGACCTGGCCGACGGCGATCGGTGGATCGAACTGGGCCAGTCGACCGCCTGGTGCTGGCAACAGGGATGCATGCTGCAGTGGCGGCCCGGTTCCGCCGACGAGGTGTTGTACAACGATCGCGAGGGCGACCGCTACGTGTGCCGGATTCTGAACGTCAAGACTCGCGCCTGCCGGACCGTGCCGCGCGCGATCTACGCCGTCAGTCCCGATGGCCGCTGGGCCGTGGCTACGGATCTGCGCCGCCTGGCGGACACGCGGCCCGGTTACGGCTACAACGGCATCCCTGATCCCAACCAGGACGTGTTGGCTCCCCAGGACTCCGGCATTTGGCGCGTGGACCTGGAAACGGGGCGGCAGGAGTTGCTGATCAGTCTGGCCGACGTCGCCAAGATCCCGTTTCCGGACCGCGACCTGAGCCGGGCCAAACACTGGTTCAACCACTTGCTGGTCAACCCCGACGGCACGCGGTTCGAATTCCTGCACCGTTTCCAGGAAGCGGACGCCCCCCGACGCGTCACCCGCATGTTCACCGCCGCTCCGGACGGATCGGACCTGCGGGTCATCGACACCAACGGCGTGACGTCGCATTTCATCTGGCGCGATCCGCAGCACATCCTGGCCTGGTCCAAGCAGGCGAAGCCGGGGTTCTACGTGTTTGAAGACAAACAGGGCGGAACGGTCGAACTGGTGGGGCCGGGGATGCCGACCGGCGATGGGCACTGCACCTACCTGCCGGGCAACCAGTGGGTCCTGTGCGACAGCTATCCCGACCGCAACCGCAACCAGAATCCGTACCTGTACCACCTTCCCAGCGATCGCGTCGTGCCGCTGGGCCAATTCCATCTGCCGAAGGAGTACACCGGCGAGTGGCGTTGTGACCTGCATCCGCGGTTCAGCCGCGACGGCCGCAGCGTGACCATCGATTCGCCGCATCAGGGCGGCCGGCAAATCTACCTGATCGACATCAGCCGGATCGTGGCCAGCGGCGGTTAGCACCCGTCCAGGCACCGTTTCGCAGGGCGGAGTTCACTCCGCCCGAGCGGACCGAAGTCCGCGCTCCGAGAACCCCGCAGCGTTGAGCTTGAGCGCTGTTTGGTCCGCGCAGGGCCTTAGGGCTTGTCCTGCCGAAACACCTCCTCCGGCGCTAGCGACAGCACCGGGGGGAGCTTGGGGTCGAGCCGAATCGTGCAGTCTTCCAGCACCCCCGTGTCCGCCCGCGCTAGTTCCAGCGACCAGACCGCGTCAGCTGCGTCCGCAACCGGGACCTTCACCTCGACCTGCGACTGCTGCGTCGTCTGGCCCGTGGCGACTTGCCGGCCGTCGGGGGCAAACACGTTCAAACGAACCGTCTCCCCGCCGCTGCCGGCGACGCGGAGCGTGAATTCCTTCAGCCCCGCGGGCACGTGGAAGTAGAGCCGCGGGGCGCCGAAGATGATGTGCAACGATTGGCCGGCGTAAAACCCGACGGGCACATTCGATCGGGCAATGGACCAGGCGGCTCCGCCGGCCGATGCGCCAAGCAGATACAGGCCGTCGCGGTCCGGCGTGAACCTGACGCTCGCCGCCCGTTCCTGCGGCGTCTTGAGCGACGCGATCTTCTCCAGCGCCGGATCGCGGACCTCCCACACCAACAGCGGCGGGCTCTGTCCGACGCGCGAAGCCCGCAGTTCCACCTCGACCGGCTTGCCCGCCTGGCAGGCCAGCAGCACGAGGTTCTCCTGGCGGAGTCGAACCGTCGGATAGTCGGTCGAGGCCGCCTTGTCTGGAGCCACGACCGCGGGCCGCCCGGCAGAACGAAACACGGCGAGTTCCCAGTTCTCCGGGGTCTCGCGCGGCTGACGCCAGGCTTCCCAGCCGGCCGCCGCAATGGCCCGGTTCGCCCACGTGAACCACTTCCAGTAATCGGCGTGGTCTTGTTTCGTGTAGGTGGGACCTTCGTAAAAGATCCAGTATCCGCCGGTGGTTTCAGAGATCATCACGGCGTTCTTGCCGGAGAACTCCGGGTCGGCGCCGCGGACCACCGGGTCGATGCCGCCGGCATAGATGAACGGGATGCCGGCCTTTTTCGGGATCTGCATTCCCTGAATCAGCTTGTCGCGGTTTAGTTCCAGGGCCTCTTTTTGCGAAATGAACTGCGACGGCCGGCCGTACACCCAAGGGTCGGCCAGGATCAGCGGAGCTTGTTGCGTGGCCCACTCGGGATACGTCGCCTCGACCATGAACGGCGTGCCCGGCGCGGGGTAGATGCAGAATTGGAACGTGGGATCGTGCGCGTCGACGGCGCGCCGCAACTCCCGGCATCGTTGCCGCCAGTGGTCGACCTGGAATTCCGCGAACTGGTCGTGCAGTTGCTCTTTCTCCAGCCACGGCTTCCGCTCTTCCGGAGCCAGCTTTGGCACGTCGCGCCCTTTCGCCTGGGCGAATTTGCCGAGGATCACGTTGTCGTAGGACAGCGAGTACAGATTGCCCTGGCCGCCGGGCGAGTAGTTTTCGTAATCCAGGAAGACGCCCATCAGGTGCGGGTTCGCGCGGCTGATCTTGGCGTACTCGACGATGTACCGAGTGGTCCATTGCCAGAACTCGTCGGCGTTGGGGCTCCACAGCGACTGCTCGCCGCCGCCGGCCCAGACCATCCGCTTGCCGTCGGCCGCCGCACCGGCCGGGGCGCTCAGCGACCCGCGCATCCACGGCATGTAATAGATGCCGTACTGCTTGCACCACGCGGCGACCTGGCGCACTTCGTCCAGCCGCTCATAACCGGCTCGCGGCGAAAGCACGTTGAAGCCCGCCTCGGCCGTGGCCTTGACCATCCATTCCTGCGTGACCCAGCCCGCAGTGGGCTGCATCACTTTGTCGACCAGAATCCGCAGCTTGACGTCGCGCCCGAGCTGGCCGCGCTCGACCGGAGCGGGCGGGTCGCCGCATACCGAGTGAACTGGGATCAGAACGAGGCCGACGAGCACGGCAAGGCGTGGCATAGCTGGCTCCTCTCAGGCAGGCAGATTAGAATGCGGGTCACCGGAATCAAGTTTACCGAAATGCGATGCCTCGTGCGAGACGCCATGAACCTGCCTGCTCAGAAAGGAAACACATGAACCCAACACGCGCGATGTGCCTTGGAATCGCTATCACTGCGGTCGCCTGTGTCGCTGCCGCGCCGCCGCGGATCGGGGTGTTTGACCTGAAGGCCACGGGCGGGCAAGGGGCGGACGTCGCGGGGCTCGTCAGCGGACTGGCGAAGGAGGGGTATTCCGTCGAGACGTTCCGCAGCCTGCAGCCGTTGGATTTGTTGCGGTTTGATATCGTCGTTCTCAGCGACATGCACAACCCGGGCAACGTGGGCGACGGCTGGCGCAGGAACATCGAAACCTACGTCGCATCCGGCGGGTCCGTGCTGCAGACGTGGCACCACCACATTCTCGGCCAGGTGTCATGCGGTGTGCAGCGCGTGTACGGCAGTCGCGGCATGCACATCGTGCCGGGACATCCCGCCGTCGCCGGATGCGAGGACTTCCAGGCGACGTTTACGGACCACATCGTCGAAAAAGTCGGGCCGGCGGGCACCGTTCTGATCCGCAACGATGCGGAGCAGCCGGTTGCGGCGGCAGGGAGCCTCGGGAAAGGCAAAGTGATCAGCACGGGGTTGGCACTGGCGATCCCCAACGGCCAGGCGACCCGGCCGCCGCGGGGCGCGGAACTGCGTCTGCTCAAGAGCTTTCTCGATTGGCTGAAACCGGATGTGCCGGCCGCCGAACGTCTGGCTGCGGCCTTGAAAACGCCGCGTCTGGAGATCAGCCCGCCACGGGCGTTGATCGTCGCCGGCTTTCCCGCCGTATTCACGGTTTACGTCGGAGCGCCGACTGCCGAACCAATCGCCGTCACCTGCGACGGAGCGACCGTGACCGCAGAACCGGCGGACGAACTCGGCGAAGCCGGCATGTTGCGGACTTTCCGCGTGGAGGTTTCCACCGCGGCGCAGAAGGCCGAGACCCGTGAATTCCACATCCACGCGCAAGTGGGCGGCCGCGTCCTGGAGAGTGTTGTTCGCGTCGAAAGCATCTACACGCCCCCGCCGAAGAACGAACGACGCGGAGTGTGGTTGCACGTCGGCGACGACCGGCACCCGAAAGACGTCATGCCCGAATTGAAGCGGTTGGGGCTTGGCATGGCCGTGCTGCGCATCGCCGGAGGCACGGCCGCGTTTTATGCGTCCAAAGTCCAGCCCGACGTGCAGGACCCGCTCGCGGCGGACGGCGGCGACTGGCTGGCCGAAGCCGTCAAGCACGCTCACGCCAACGGGATCGAGATCCACCCCTACGTGAACAACTGCATTGTGGAGGGCCGCACGTCGCAGGAGTCGTTGCAAGGCCTGCGCGCAGCGGGCCGCCTGCAGGCAGGACCGGACGGACGACCCATCGACTGGTTCTGCCCGTCGCAGGAGGCCAACCTCGCGGCCATCGAACGGCCGATGCTGGAGATCGTCAGCCGTTACGAGGTTGACGGCGTGCAGTACGACTTTATCCGTTACCCGAATTCGCAGGGCTGTTTCTGCGCCAAGTGCCGGGCCCGGTTCGAGCGGGAGACCGGCGCGCCGGTCGCGGACTGGCCGAAAGACGTGCTGGAAGGCGAGCGTCACCAGCAGTGGGTCGAATTCCGCTGCGAGCGGATCTCGGCCATCGTCCAGCGCATTTCGACGCGAATCCGCGAAGTGAATCCGAAGGTGCGGATCAGCGCTGCGGTGTTTGCGGACTGGCCGCAGTGCCGCGAAAGCGTCGGTCAGGACTGGGCCCGCTGGTGCCGGGAGGGCTGGCTCGACGCCGTGTGTCCCATGAACTACACACACGACTCGGCCGCGTTTGCGGCCAAGGCGGCCGCCCATCGCGCCGCGGTGCCGACCGGCTTTCCCATCCTGCAGGGCATCGGCATCGCCGCCGGCACGGGAACGATGCACGCCCCCGAGCACGTCGCGCTGCACATCGCCCTGGCCCGTCAGGCAGGCGCCGCGGGCTTTTTGGGTTTCTGCTACCGACCCGAACATACGTCGGCGCTGCTGCTGCCGCTGAGGGACTGGCTGCAGTAGCGCCGCGTGCTCGTCGTCAACAGGTCTTTCACGCCACCAGCGCCGCGCTGTGGGCCTGGATCTTTCGGACCGCTGCCAGGATGTGATCCATGGCGCTGCGGTCGGCCAGCAGCAGGGTATTGAACAAGCCCACGGTCGTCTGGACGACTTGCTTGTTGCCTTTCAGTTCCTCGAAGCTCTCGCGATAGGCCTTCAGCCGCTGGGCGGGGAACAGACGCTGGAAGCCGCGCGAGTTGATCGCTTCGTCGAGGAAGCCGTCGTAATAGAATTCGCTATAGCCGCCGCTGCAGGGAATGCCCTCGGCGCTCATCGCCTGGCGAAACTTGTCGCGCGACAAGCCATGGAACTGCGTCGCGTCGTAGCGGAACGCAAACAGATGCCAGACCGCCCGGCTGTTTTCCGGCAGCCGCACGGGCTCGATGCCGGGAATCTCCTTCAGGCCGGCGATCAGGTAATCGCCGTTTTCCTGCCGGGTCTTGGTCTCCTTCACCAGTTTGTCGATCTGCGGCAGGAGCATGGCGGCTTGATAGTTGTTCATCCGGCAGTTGGTGCCGCGGGTGAAGCTGCCGCTGCCCTTGAAGGTCCCGGTGGCGCGGCCCACGTTGTGGAAGGCCTGGCAGCGGTCCATCAGTTCGTCGCTGTTGCTCGTGATGGCGCCGCCGTCGCCCACGGGGATGTGCTTGGAGTTTTGGAAGCTGAAGCAGGCCAGGTCCCCCAGCGTGCCGCACTTCTGGCCCTTGTAGTCGGCCAGCCACGCCTGGCAAGCGTCCTCGATCACGGCCAGGTTGTGCTTCTTGGCAATCGCCTTGATCGGGTCCATGTCGCAGGGCATGCCGTAGATGTGGACGGGCACGATAGCGCGCGTCCGCTCGGTGATCCGGCTTTCGATCGAAGCCGGGTCCATCGTCAGCGTGGCCGGATCGGTATCGGCGAGCACGGGCAGGGCCTTGTGCATCAGGACCGTGTTGTACGTGGCGATGAACGTAAAGGGGGAGATGATCACCTCGTCGCCCGCGTCGACGCCCATCACGTGCAGCGCGGTGATCAGGGCGTTGGTGCCGTTGGAGGTCGTCACGCAGCGTTTGGCGCCGAGCACTTTCGCGTAGGCGGCCTCGAACTCTCCCACCTTGCCGCTGCCGCCGTAGCCGCACCACTGCCCGCTGCGCAGCACCTGGACGATCTCCGGCTCCCAGGCCTCATCCCACCGGGGCCATTTGGGCCAGCCGCCCTGATGTGCCGGCTTGCCTCCGAGCAGCGCCGGCTTGTCCGCCTCGGCAGCGAACACCGTCGGGGCCTGACCCGCGCTCAGCCCGGCTAAGGCTGCGGAACCGGCCGCGGTAGTCTGAATGAATCGACGTCGTGTAACTCTGTCTGTCATGGCGTGAACTCCTGTTGAACGAGGTCTGTTGATGGTCGGGAAGGAAACGTGTGCCACAAGGCATCCCTCGGCGCCTGCGCCGCGCACCTCACCAGCGACACCTTGCGGAGGGCCTTGCCGGGAGGCGTGGTGAAACAAGGCCGCTTGGGGATGTCCGCCGTGGTCTCGTTCAGTATAACGGATTGGGCCGGGCCGTGTACCAGACGAACGGCGTGCGGATGGGCGACGCGCGGAACTGCCCGACAGCGTCGCGCGGGACGCATCCGCTGCAGCCACTCCTCGCCGGATCCGGCGCCGCGGGCGGGCCTTGGGCCACGTGGTCGCGGAGCGTCTGCGGTGGAGGGTGAAGCACGCGCATGGGTGCCGGCGTGCTCGCCGCTTGCCGACGTTTCTTTCTTCCCCGTGTGCCCCCTTCCTTGTGCTTTCTGCTTCCCTCTCCTCCTTTGTGTCATCGGACCGTCGCTGGCGGAACGACGACCCCTTGCCCGTCTCCCTGGCGCAGCGGTTCGATGAGTTCGACGCTCCTGCCGTTCGGCAGGCGGCGTTGCACGGCGAGCTTGCCGGTCGTCGCGAAACCGTCGGCGGCGAGTTGGGCCTGTTCGTCAAGCGGCAGTAGCGCGAGCACCTGGCCGTCGGGCACGCGGGCGCGGAGGATGTATCCGCCGTCGCGTTGTTCGAGCGCGACGTCTCGCGGGCATTCGTGGCCGGCGCGGTGGGGGCGGAGGAGCGTGACGAACTGCACCGCCTTGGCGTCCCGCGGCGTGGTGGCGGTGAGGTGCCATTCCCGCAGCGTGATCCGCGGCCGGGGATTGGGATCGTATTGGTCGGTCTGCGCGAACGTCAATCCGTCGGGGGCCAGGAAGTCGATCTGGCACCGCACGTCGCCGGCGCGCACCAGAATGTCGTGCTGGCCGTTGACCTGCATCTCGTTGAGCGCGTGCAGCCAGTACTCGAACCTGGCGGGCTCGCGGGCGATCAGCCGGTCGTACACGATCACCAATTCCGGTTTGACGAACACGATCGCCCGCGTGAAGCGTTCCAGCGGCTTGCCGGCGGGGTTGGCGGCGGTTTTCTCGCCGACGTAGGCGTCGCCCGCCTGGCCCACGACCAGGTCGATCTCCGGCGTCGTCGCGAACGCCGTGACGGCGCCTCGCGCGGCGGCGGTGCGCCGCCCCTGGCCTTGGCCTCCGACGGTGATGTTGTTGACGGAGCGGGTGCTCCACATCCAGTTCCGATGATGATCGCTGCCGTAGATGTCGCGGTAGCCGCTGCGGATCAACAGCCGCTGGCCGTAGGCCCACAGCAGGAACGAGTTGTTGGCCTCGTAGCCGTGCGATTGGGTGCCGAAGGGACTTGATTTGAAGACCACCTGCACGCCCTCGGCGGCGTCTTGGAGCGTGGTGTTCAAGTAAGCTTGTCCCGTGCCGCGAAACAGTCGCGACGCGGGCAAGCCGTCGGGCGATTTCGGCTCGACTCGGGGAAGCGTTCCGCGCACGAAATCCACGTAACCGGCAGGTTCCGCCGGTCCGCCCAGCTGTTCGACGTACCATTGCCAATACGGATTGCCCGCCTGGGCCGCCAGCACGCTGACCAGCGGAACGTTGTCGGCGGCGCGCCGGCGGGCCGTCAGATCGCCGAAGCCCCCGCCCACTTTGCCCGGCGGCATCAGGTACATCGGATAGAAGCCCACGCGGGAGAAGAACGGCTTGCGGTAAGCGTCGATGCCCATCGCGGCCCGCATGACATCGGCCCACCACGTAAAGCGGCTCAGGTAACTGGACCAGTAGCTCGCCCCCTCGTGCCAGCCGCCGTCGTCGTCCGACCACACCGGGTAGACGTTTTGAAACACGTTCATGGCGAACCAGACCCAATCGTCGGCCCCCTCGATTTCGCCGAGAAAGGCGATGCCCACCTCGCCCAAGAAGTGCCAGGCCCGATTGCTGTGGCTCGCATAGGGCTGCCACAAGTGCCGCGGACACAAATGCCGATACATCTCCTCGCCGCGGACGCGCATGACGTCGCGGCACGCCTGCCGTTCGTCGGGCGCAAGCAAATCATGCACCAAGGTGTAGGTGCGGGAGAAGTGATAGGCGTACGGCATCCCGGCTTCGTCGTTGTACCGGTAGCCGGTCGCGCCCTTCGGGTCCCAGCGGGCGCAATCCAGCAGGATGCGTTTGGCCAACTGCCCGTACTCCTGCTTGCCGCCCAACTGGTGCGTGAAGGCCAAGGTGGCGGCCCCGTCCAGGGCGGCGATCGTGTAGGTCCGGTTTCCCCACCAAGTCTTGCGCCACGATTCGCTCAAACGCTCCGTTCCCTCGGGATACTTCGGCGGCTCGGCGGTCGGCGGCGGATTGCGCAGCAGTTGTTCGCACCGGGCCGTCAACCGTTTGTAGCGGTCGTTGAGTTCGCCTTGGGTCAGTTTGCGCAGCCGGGGCAGGTCTTCCGGCCGAATAAACAGCCGCGGATGCGAACGGGGAATCCGGGCCAGTAGCTCGTCCCGGCCTGGCAGCGGCATGGCCACGGCGTTCTCCGCAATCGAAAAGACGCGGTTCCGGCTCCAGTCGGTCTTCTGGCCCTGCTTGTCGACGCCCCGATAGCGCCAGGTGTACTTCCCGGCAGGCAACGTCCGGTCGGGACAGTGGACGTTGAACTCGACCGCAGCGGCCCGATAAGCCGCCGACGGGCCGCCCGATTCCGGAAGGCACTCCAGTTCCCAGGCTGCCACGCTCTTGTCGGGCCTCCAGCAGAAGCTCGGAGGATTCACATCGCTGACCGATCCCTCCGCAGGGCGAAATCCCCACTCTCCTTCCCGTGCCGGACTTTCGTCCAGGGACCACGTCCGGGATGGACCAACGAACGAGCCAGCCGTGATGGCGACGGCAATCAAAACAATTCGCATACTCAGATTCTCCCCTGCTTGGATTGTGTGCTCCCTGAACGAACCCGGAGCGCATCGCTCCACAAAAAACTGTCCGATGACAGGCCAGCGGCAAGACGCCAGCCGCCGGTCTTGCGGCCGATCCGCAACCGGTCGCCGGGGTGATTCCGCGCCGTTGTCTCTCGAACGAGGCGAACGATCCAGGCTCGCCAAGGCGACGATTGTATCATCCCGCCGCGCGCGTGTCGTTGCCGCGGGACAGTCTCAGCCCCGAAAAGTGCTTGCAGCTCGGTCGCGCGAGCCTCGACCAGTGGCGTTCCACAGGAATCGTCCGGAAGCGGCTGGTTGGCGGACCCGCCGGCCAAGCTGCCGAGGCGGAGGCCATGCGTCGTGGCGTGAAATACCCCGACGAGCCGACTCGCACACGATGGCCTTCGCGAGCGCCCCCGCGACTTCCGGAACGGGCTGCAGGGCGCAGCGCGCCCGCGTTCACGGCAGCCGGCTCGTGAAGCGGTAGGTTCCGGAAGCGACTTCGGCGCGAAACAGGCCCTTTTCGAAGGTCCCTGGGACGATGCCGGCTTGACGCTCCACGGGTTGCCCGCTTTCGCGGACGGCATCAAGCCCCTGCGCCGGGAGGACGACCGTCGCGGTCGTGTTCGGCGGCACCGTCAAGTCCCAGCTCAGCGTGTGGCCCTCGACGCGCCACGAACTGGCGATCCTGCCGTAGCCGGTCGTCAAGGAAGCCTCGACTCGCTTCAGTCCGCTTTCGACGCCGGGGGCGGCGAAGAAATGCTGGAAGCCGGGGGCCCGCTCGTCGTAACGAATGCCTCCCAGCCCTTCGATGAACCACAGCCCCACCGAGATCATCGTGTTGTGGATCTGCGAGTTGTCCCCGTCCCACTCTTCCCAGATGGTCGTGGCGCCGTTGCGGATCATGTAACAGAAGCTGGGGAAGTCCTCCTGCGTGTGCATCAGCGCCAGCAGGTCGTTGCGCCGCTGGTCGATGAGGTACTTGGCCATGAAATAGTTGCCGTGCATGCCGGTGTTCAAGTGGCCTTGGCGTGTGACCTTGATGTCGTGTTCCAGCGCGGCCAGGACCCGCGGCGCCGCGTCCGGCGGCGTGATGCCGAACAGCAGCGGCATGACCAGGTACGTCTGCTCGCCGTTGACATACGTCGCGCCGTCGGGATTCAGGAACCGTGCATGGAGCCGTGCGGCGAGTTCCTTGGCCCGCGTCGCGAAGACGTCGGCTTGCGCGTTGTCGCCCACGACCCGGCCGATCTTGCTGGCCAGTTGCAGGCAGTACACCAGATAGCAGTTGTTGAAGAACAAGGTAGAACGGTCGTCGACGCGGTCCTTGCCCTGCTTCCTTCCCGGCGGCACCCAGTCGCCCAGGAAGTTCCAGATCGGCGAGCCCGCGCAGCCGATGCCCACGTACGGCTGCAGCAGGCCGTCGCCCATCTTGGTGTCGATGAACGCCAGCCATTTTTTCATGACCGGCCAGCCCTGTTCCAACGGCCGCCGGTCGCCGTACGTGACGTAGATCTGCCAGGGCATGGTGATGCAAAAGCCGCTCCAGGCCGGCCCGCCGCCGGCGTCCTGCGAGTAGGGTGCGGTATAGGGCACGTCGCCCGCCTCGTTCTGGGCGTCGCGCCAGTCGGCGGCCCACTTGGCGTAGAACGGCCCGGTGCGGAAGTTGAGCATCCCCATTTCCATCGAGGTCCCCGAGTCGCCGCCGTAGCCCAGCCGCTCGCGGTGCGGGCAGTCGACCGTGTAGCCGCCCAGGCTGAGACACTGATAGGTCCAGCACATCATTTCGTGGATCTGGTTGAGCAGCGGATTGTCACAGGAGAAGGTCGCCCCTTGCTCGTAGTCCGTGGTGACCAGCCAGCCCCGGACCTCGTCCGGCTGCGGCGCTCGCGGCAGGCCCTTGACGATCGCGTACCGGAACGCCGCATAGTTGAACCGGTTGCGAAATCGCTCGCCCCCGCCGCCCCGCGCCACGTATTCGCTCCGCTGGCCGTAAACCTGGAACCGGCCGTCGGGGAACCGCTTGTCCGCAAACTCCAGGCTGATCTTCGTTCCGCGCGGCACGTCGTCGGGCAGGGCCAGTTCGAACCAGCCGGTGTAGTTGCGGCCCATGTCGAGCAGAAATCCGCCGTCCAGAGGCTGCACCGACGCCAGGCGGATCTCGTCCAGTCGCCGGTTCGGCTCCATCATCTGCGCGGCGATGATCGGCGTCGGCGGATGATGGACCGTGGCGGCCTGCCAGGACGAGTCGTCGTAATCGGCCGCACTCCAGTTGGCGATCTCCTTCTCCGCTTCGACCCGTTCCCCGCCGTAGCTGCCGCTGGTGCCTTTGCCCAGCGGCGTGAGGTGGCTGGGCCGCGCCTTCCACGTGGCGTCGGTGGCGAGGCTCAGCGGGGCGGCCCCGTCGAACGTCAGGTCCAGCTCCGCCTTGACCATCGGCCCGACGCTGCCCGCGTTCTTCAGCACGCCCAACGACCAACCCCGTCCCAGCCACAGGCCGATGCAATTCTGGCCCTTGACCAGAGACCGCTTGACATCGTGCGTCCGGTACAGCCCGCGTTTGCCGTAGTCGGAGACGGCCGGACTGAGCACGTCGTCGCCGATTTTTTGGCCGTTCACGTACAGTTCGTAATAACCCAAGGCGCAGACGTAGGCCGTCGCCGTGGCCGGAACCTGCTCCAGCGTCACGGTCTTGCGCAGCCAGGGCAGCGGCCCCTCGTTGTTCTTCATCCAGTCCGCGCCGATCCATTGGCCACGCCACTCGGCGGCCGAGAGCGGTCCCACGGTGAACATCGCCGGTTCGCTCCACGGCGACGACGCGCCGGTCTGGTCCCACACGCGGACCTTCCACCAGCAGCGCGATCCCTTGGCCAACGGATTGCCGGCGTACGGCACCCACTGCGACTGGTTCGCTTCGATCCGGCCCGAATCCCAAAGCGTCCCCCGGTCGGCCCCCAGCGCGTCGGGCGCGTCGGCCACGAGCACTTGGCGCGCCGCCTGCGCCAGCCCTCGGCTTCCAGCCGGAATCGCCCAGGAAAGCCGCGGCTGCGCCCGGTCGATGCCCAACGGGTCGGTCAGTCCCTCGCAACGCAACTGGTACGGCGCGGCGGCAGGCAAACATGAAACCAGAGCCAACACACATTCGGCGATCATCCTAGGTCTCCTCACCGAGCAGGGATTGCTGCTCCACGGCGATGACCTCGCCGACAGTCATGCGACTGGCTGGCGCGTCCGCGTCGATGGGGAACAGCGGCACGTCGCTGGGGTTTTTCCGAGGCGACAGCGCACGGGCCGTGTCGTCCAGGCCCAATCCCCTTCGGATCAGGTCGGCGACAACGTCCTTGAGCTTTCTGCCCTCGTTCACCGCACGAAGCCCTTGATCTCGTGCCCCAACTCGTCGGGCAAATCCAGGGCCGTTTTCTCGTCGCCATTCTGCTGGCCTTCCGGCTTCCTGTCAACCTCCACGTCCGGCTCACCGGAAGAACCCGATCAGGCCTTTCACGGCGACGAACGACATGACCAGCGAAAAGGCGAAGGCAACGGTCATGCCCGTGTTGAGAAACCAGCCGGCCCGCTGCGAGCCCATCAGCGTGCGGTGGTTGAGCAGCGCGAAAAAGACGCCGATCACCAGCGGCAGGACGAAGACCTGTGAAACCTGCGTGGCAATCTGCGCCGCAATCGGGTTGGCGCCGAAGACCGGGACCGCCAGTCCCAGCACGCACGCGAGGCCGCACAGGACGCGGAACAGCGTCGAGCGGCTGTCAAACTCGCCGCGCCGATAGTCGCTGATCAACAGCGGCGCGACCATGCAGATCGGGAACACCGACGACAGCCCGGCGCTCAAGGTTCCCACCAGAAACAGGGCCACCGCATACCTTCCCGCCACCGGCGTGAGGGTGTGGACCATGTCCAGCACCTGGTTGATTTCCAGTCCTCGACGGAACAACGCGCCGGCCGCGCAGGCCATGACCGCTCCGCTGACAACAAACATCAGCGCCGCCCCGGTCAAGGCGTCCACCGACTGCTGCCGGAGGTTGTCACGCGTCCAGCCTTTCGCCTTCAGCAACAGCGGACGAACTACAAACGTCGGCGCGGCCATCGTCGTGCCCACAAACGCGGCCACCATCAGATGCGCGCCGGGGACCGCGGGGATGCTGGGCACGAAGCCGCGCGCCACTTGCCCCACCGGCGGCAGCACAACGAACATGGAGACAATAAACGAGATGCCCAGGATCGTGACGAAGAAGATCAACACCTTCTCGAAAAACGAATATCCGCCGTGCCAGAGCATGACGTACATCAGGCCCATGATCGTCACGGCAATCGCCAACACGGGCCAGTAGGCGTTTTCCGTCAGCGACGGAAGGAACAGGCGCAGACTCTCGTAGAGGGCCGCGGACGAAAGCCCCACCAGGCCCGACAGGCAACACCACTGCCCGGTGACCACGCCGATCACCATCAGGATCGCCAGCCATCTCCCGCCCGGCAGATGTCTCCGACAGCCGTGTACCGCCGTGTCGCCGGTCACCAGCACGAACCGGCCGGCCGCCTCCATCATGACCCACGAGAACAGACAGCTCAGGGCCAGCACCCAGAGCAGTTGCATCCCGAACTGGCTGCCTGCCTTGGCCATCGCCGTTACACTGCCCGTGCCCACCGTATAGCCGATGGCAAAGATCCCCGGCCCCACGGCCAGCAGCACTTGGAGGATTCGCTTCATCATCGCACCTGGGAGAAAAAAGTTGTCCGGAGCCGTCTTTTTGTTTCGCCTCACGCCGGGGAACGTTCGCTCAGCGGAGCTGCTCCAGAGGAATCACGGCCAATTCGGCGGTCCGATAGTTCTTGACGGCGTACCCGACGTACAACTGCCCGTCGTGCTCGACTGCGTACGGATAGCACAACGAGGCGTCAACGCGCGACGGTCCCGGCCCGGCGGGGAACACGGCGTGACGAATCACAAACACGCGAGAGAAGGCCTTCTGGCCCGGCCGGCTGACGGCGATGGTCAACGGCGAACGGCGGTTGCCGCTGTCGGCGGTCGTGGTGCCGATCAGATAGTTCTGCCCGGTGCTGAGTGTTCCGCAGTAGGGTTTGCTGGCCGCCATCGGCAAATTGGTGGCGACGGCCGGCGCCCAGGTGCGGCCGGAGTCGGTGCTGTGGGAGGCGAGCGCCAGGGGGCGACCCCAGCGCGATACGTTGGTGATCCGCGTTTCATCCACCAGCACCGTGGACTCGCCCCAGATCGAGTTGGCCGGAACGCTGGCGTGACTGGGGATCACCACCAGGTCCCAGCGGGTGAAGTCCTCGCCGTGACTGATGGCGACGGCGGGCAGGTGCCCCGCGAGATGGCGGTAGCCAAAGCTGACCCGCGCCCCGGCCATGATCCAATTGCCGTCCTGCATCTTCAGCGGTTCTTGCATGGGCCAGAAGCCCTCCTCGATCACCACGCCCTTGGGCCGCCACTGGCCCGTGGCCTCGTCCAGCACGTAGGCGCGCGTGTGCGTGCGCTGGAAATCGTCGTAGAACGCACCGTGGAACGCCCACAACTTGTCTCGATGCGAAAGGAACACGCCGTGACTGACGCCCCGATTGCCCTCGCCGGCATCGATGGTGACGATTCCTCCCCAAGTCCTTCCGCCGTCTTCGCTGACCCGGACATGGGCTTGCTCGCTGGCCGTGTTCTCGGCGCCCGTGTTGAATCCGTAGGACGCGTACAGCTTGCCCTCGTGCCAGGCCAGGGCGACGCCGAGCAACCAGTTGCCGCCGTCTCGCTGCGGCTCATGCGGTTTAATGACGCTGAACCGGACGCCTTCCAGCACGGGGATCTCCGCGCTGGCGGGCAGCAGGCCGTCTGTCCACAGCACGTACGGTTCCGGCGTCTGGGGAACTTCGTGGGGCGTGGTTTCCCGCTTGGCCACCGCCCGGATCTGGTCCTGGCTCAGCGCGCGGCCGTACAGGCACACGTCGTCCAGCGCGCCCTGCCACATCTGTCTCAACCGGCCCCCGTCGTTGACTCCGCCGATGGTCAACGGCGCGGCCGTGTGGGGGACCGTTGGCCCCAGCCTAGCTTTGCCCTCCAGGCGCCCGTCGACGTACAGCCGCGCGTTGCCGGCGTCCACGGTCACCGCCACGTGGTGCCAGCGGCCCGGCTTCGGCACGCACTTCGACCCCAGCGTGCGCCAGTCGCCATGCTGCAAGTAGAACCGGAACTGGTTGTCGTGGTCCACCATCAGACCCCACTCGCGTTGGTTAGCCGAGTAGACGTTCTTGGCCACGATCATCTGCTGGCCGCGGTTCAGGGCGTACACATTCGCCCAGGCCGTGATGGAAAAAGTAGCGGCGGAGAAGTCGAAGTCGCCCGCATCCGGCACGGCGGCGTAGCTGGCCGACCCGTCCAGTCGCAACGAGTGTCCGCGGACGCCGGAAGCCAACTCGAACTGGCCCAAGACGGTGGCTTCGTGGCCGTGTCCCGAGCCGTCTCCGACGCGCGCTCCACGGATGTCGTCGAACGTCCAGCACGCCACCAGCCCCTCCCGCGGCAATCCGTCCGCAGGCTCCTGCGCCCCGGCGCCGGCGGCCATCAAGATCGTGACGAAGCCAAGAATCACCCTGACGATGAATCGCATGAGCTTTCTCCCGGTGGCGTTATGATAACAAACGCTGAGTGGCTTGCATCGATCGGCACGCCCGGACGGAGCGAAATGGCAACCTGCCGATCTTGCCAGCCCTGTCGCAACGGAGGCCGAAATAACTCCCCGTTTCGGCGGAAATGGGTGCCAAGCCGAGGCGCTCCGCAGTTTCCACCGGCCGCGGTTCTGGTCTTGAACATCGCCCGACGGAGGCAAGCTCCGCCGTGGCGGGACCTCATCGCTTTTGTCCAGCGTCCTTCCCTCCTGGAGGAACCAGATTTCTTCTGCGAAACGGCGTCCACCCTACCGCATTTGGCCGGAAAGCTGGTATCATGATAGCGACTCGGGCCAGGTTCTGCGTCGGGAAGAAGCGCGACTTTTTGAAGACAGCCGCGCTGCTGGCACGCTGAAGCGTCCGAGCAGGCACACGGAAAAACTCCCACCTCACGATGCTTCCCTCACGAAAGGAGACGCGTTATGACGCAACGGTGTACACGTCGGACGTTTCTGCGAGGCACGGCGGCCGCCGCCGGCCTGGGCTTGGCTTCCCAGGTGTTCGCCCCGCCCAACCTGCTGGGCCAACGCGCGCCGAACTCGAAGCTGAACGCAGTCGTCATCGGCTGTGCGAATCAGGGTCTGGCCAGCCTCAGCGCCGCGGTGACCGAAAACCTGGTGGCTCTGGTCGACGTCGACGAAAACCACCTGGCCACGACGAACAACTGGCTCAAGGAATACGCTCCCGACGTGAATCCTGCGAAGCTGAAAGTGTTCCACGACTACCGCAAGATGTTCGATGAGATCCACAAGGAAATCGACGTCGTCTTCGTCGCCGCGCCGGACCACCATCACTTCCTGACTTCGATGATCGCCATGTCGCTGGGCAAGCACGTGTACGTCGAGAAGCCCTTGGCGCATACGATCGAGGAAGTCCGCTTGATGGCGGCGGCGGCCAAGAAGTACAAGGTGGTCACGCAACTGGGCCAGCAGGGGCACAGCGGCGAGGGCATCCGGCGGCTGATCGAGTACATCTGGGCGGGCGCCGTGGGCAACGTGTTGGAGACGTACAGCTGGGCCCGCTCCGGCCGCGGCGGCGTCGGCGGGCGTTTGCCGACCAAGCCGGTGCCGGCCGGACTGCACTGGGAAGAGTGGATCGGCCCCATGCCTTATCGCGACTATCACGACGAACTGCACCCGTTGCTGTGGCGCAGCTGGTGGGACTTTGGCGACGGCTCGCTGGGCGATTGGGGCTGCCATAACCTGGACGGCCCGTTCTGGGCTTTGAAGTTGGGCGAGTCGCAGCCCACCAGCGTCGAAGCGCTCGTGCAGGAAGGCGGCAGCGAGGAACGGTTCCCGTTGCGCAACGTCATCCGCTGGAATTACCCGGCACGAGGCAACCAGCCGCCGGTCAAGGTCCATTGGTACGACGGCTACTACGACAAGACCGACCCCACCAAGACCGACGACGAGGGCAATCCGCTGCGGATCCAAAACCGCCCGCCGATCGTGCTGGAACTGGAAAAGAAGTACGGCCGGGACCTGAAGGCCGGCGGCACTGTGTTCGTGGGCGACAAGGGAATCATCGCCTGCGGCGACTACGGCGGCAGCCCGCGGATGATCCCGGAAGCGGCGCACCGGGCCTTCCGGTCGCCGCCCAAGACGCTGCCCCGCGTCAAAGGGCCGCATCAGCAGGACTTCCTGAATGCCTGCAAGGAGGGCTATCTGGCCTGCTCCGACTTCTCCTACGGCGGACCGCTCACCGAAATGGTGCTGCTGGGCTGCTTGGCCATCCGCGCCGGCGTCGGCAGGAAAGTCGAGTGGGACTCGGCCAACATGAAGTGTACGAATGTGCCCGAAGTCAACGCGCTGGTCAAGCGCGAGTACCGCAAGGGCTGGACCATCTGAACCGCCGCACGGCCGGCAGGGTGACGCCCGTCGGCAAGTCGTTTGCCAAGCCCGGCTGTCGAAACCCGCCGGGCTTGGCCGGCCCGTGTCGGCTCGGTTCGAGCAATCACTTTGTTTCCTACCTTGACTGAACACCAGGAGAAACACATGAACCTCTCGCGAAGACAAATGTTGCAGTTGAGTGCCGGCGCGGCCGCCGCCTCGATTTTGGGAACCCGCCTGACGCCGACTGCCGTCGCCGCTCCGGCAAAGAAAATCCCGCTCGGACTGGAACTCTGGTCCGTCCGGCAGCTGTGCGAAAAAGAGCTGCCGAGGGTGCTGCAGGCCGTTGCCAAGATGGGCTACGACGCCGTCGAACTGGCGCACAGCTACTACGGTTACGATGCCGCCGCGTGGCGCAAGCTGCTGGACGACAACGGCCTGAAGAGTTGCGGAATGCACATGGGCTTGCCGGCCCTGCAGGGCGAGGCGTTTCAGAAAACGGTCGACATCCACAAGGTGATCGGGACGCCGTACCTGATCATCGCCTCGCTTCCCCACAAGAGCCTGGCTTCGCTGCAGGCGATCATCGAGACGGGCAAACAATTCAACGACCTGTCAAAGAAATTGGCTCCGCACGGGATGAAGATCGGCTATCACTGCCACGGCGGTGACTTTGCCAAAGTGGATGGCCGCACGGCTTGGGAACTGTTCGGCGAAAACACCAACCCCGACGTCCTGCTGCAACTCGATATCGGCAACTGCCTGGGCGGCGGCGGCGATCCGGTCGCTATGCTCAAGAAGTTCCCCGGCCGCTCGGTCAGCATCCATATCAAGGACCACGGCGGCAAGCCGGGGGCCGTGTTCGGCGAAGGCGCGGTCAATTGGAAGGAAGTTTTTGAGATCTGCGAGACGATCGGCGGCACGAAGCGGTACATCATCGAGGAGGAAGGCCGCGCCGGACAGCAGGCCCTGGACGACGTGCGCCGCGCAATCCAGAACTTCCGCAAGATGGGCAAGTAGGCGACCAAAACGATTCTGGAACAAGCACCAAACGGTATGGGGAACGCTGGACGTTCAGGTTGAGATGCAACGGCTTCCGGATCAGGGGTCAGGCGTACAAAAAACCGTTTGGTGCAAGGAACCAGAAGGGTTTGTCCAGGAGGAGCACACGCTGGACAAAAGCGGCGGGGTCTCGGCCAACGGCGAGCCCCGCCACGGCGGAGCTTGCCTCCGTCGAGCGATGTTCAAGACCAGAACCGTGACCGGTGGAAGACGGCGACCGGTTGGACGCGGCCGGCTGGTTCTGAACATCGCCCCACGCTGGCGAGCAGCGTGGTGGCGAAGCAACAGGTCGGCGAACGTGTCCTACTGAGGTCGATAGATCCCCAACTCCCGGATGGCGGGCGAGCCTCCGTAACAGCCGGTGATCTTCAATTCGATCGTGGTGCAAGTCACCGGGTCCAGCTTGACGACCAGCACATTGTCCTCGTACTGGGCGCTTTCGATCTTCTGGACGGTCTTGCCGTCGCAGATGATCTCGAAGTCCCGCGGCGCGAAGCGGTGCTGCTCGTAGCCCATGACGCTGATCGCGGCGATCCGTTCGGGCTGCGGCAGGGTGACGACCAGCCGGTACAGGCGATTGCCGTCGGCTTCGTCCCAGTACGTTGCCGGGTTGCCGTCGATCGCGGCCTGATCGCCGCTGGCGGCGCCGTCCTTTTCCACGTCGTCGGGACTGCTGGCCTTGCCTTGCGGGGCGACGTTCAGCAACGAGCCGATCACGAACCAGGCGCTTTCGGCCACTTGGCGCGCGGCGGGCTTGGTGGCAAGCTCAAGAATTCTCTGGACCGCCGCCTTGGCCCGGTCGGGATGGCCGCTTTGGACCCTCTTGGCGATCTTGACGACCGCCACCGCCGCCTCGACTTCCAGGTCTTTGTCCGTCAGGCAGCTGCCGGCCAGTTCCAAGGCCGCAGGATGGGCGACGTCTCCCAGTGCGGCCAGCGCCGCTTTCTTCTCTTCGGGCCGCGGGGCCAGCGTCAGCGCTTCGCCCAGCAAGGCGGCCGTTTCCGCCGGGGCTCGGCCGCCGGGCAGTCCCGCCATGCGGATCAGCCCGCGCAGGGCCAGCACCTTGTGCGGCAGGCTTTCCGCCGTGCGGGCAATCTGCGGCAAGTCGGCGATGGCTCGGGCGTCGGGCCAGTCGGCCAGGCCGCGGATCGCCGTGTCGCGGACGGCGGGATCGGCGTCCTGGGCCGCGGCTCGCAGGACCTCCAGCGAGCGATCGGACGGGACGCGGGCCAGGACGCGGAGCAACGGACCGCGGACGTCCGCGATGGCTCCCGGCAGGCCGGCCGACACGCTCGCGGCTGCCGAGTCAGGGTCTGGGGCCCGCTGACACACGGCGATCAGGGCCTGCTCGGCCGCCTGCCGCTGGCCCGCCGAGGGGGCCGCCGCCAGCAGCTTGACCAGCGCCGGCAGGGTCTGGGCAGAGGCCAAATCGCCCAAGGCGCGCCAGGCCTCGATCCGGATCGCTTCGTCGGCGTCCTCGGCAAGCTTCAGCAGCACGGGAGTCGCGGACAGGACGCTGCGTGCGGCCAACGCGCGAATCGCCTCCGTCCTTTGCCGCAATTCACCAGCCTGCGCGGCTGCGGCCAGCGTGGCATCCACTTCGGCGCCCCGCACCCGCGCCAGACTTTGCCTTGCGGCCGCCTGCGGTGCGCCGCGGTCGCCGGTAGCGGTTTCCAGCAACAAGGCGACGCTGGCCGCATCGCCCACGCGGCCCAACGCGCCCAGCGCCGCCGCGCGCACGGCCTCGTCGCCGCGTCTTGCCGCTTCCGTCACGGCCGGCAGGGCTGTCGGATCGTTGACCAGTTCCAACAGGGCGGCCTGAGTCGCGGCGGGCAGCGTCGGGAGACTGGCAAACACGGCGCCGATCAGCTTCGGGCAGCCTCCTTCGCACACCAGCTTGGCAGCCGACATCCGCAGACCCGCGTCGCCGTCCTGCAGAGCCGCGATGGCGAAGTCGGCGGCCTGCGCCTTTTCGGCCAGCAGGACCCCGCGCAGGGCGGCCGTCCTGATGACCGCGTCGTCGTCCGCGTCGCCGAACACCCGGCGGTAAAGCTTGGCGGATTCGGCCGCTTGCCCGTCGTCGGCCAGTCGTTCGGCGCACCGCAGGACAGCGTGCTGACGGTATTGCTGCAAGCCGGGCGGGACCGTCGCCGTCTGGATCGCCGCCAGCGCGTCGGCGCCGCCGATCTGGCCCAGGGCGTACAGGGCCGCTTCGGCCACGGCCGGATTCGGGTCGCCGGCCAGCCGCGCGACGACGGCCACGGCGTGACGGTCGCGGCGCGCGCCGATGGTCTGTAGCACGCCGGCCTTGAGGTCGGTGGGCACGGCGTCCAGCGCCGCGCGCAGCGCCGCGTCCACCTGCTCGCCGGGAATGCTCTGCAGCGCCCAACGGGCGATGGTTTCCAGTTGTCCCTCGGCGAGCAGTCCCGCGAGCGCGGCGGCCGATTTCTCCGATCCCATGTGCCGAAGCTGCCGGCAGACCCAGGCCTTGGCGTCCGTGCTGGCTTGGGAGGACTGCAGGATCTTCAGCAGCTTGTCCTCCAACTCCGGCAACTGGGCGGGACTAGCCGCGCGAAGCTCCGCCTCGATCGCCGCCAACGCCGTGCGGGGTTGACCGGTTTGGTAGCCGAGGGCTTCCGCGTAAGGGTCTGCGGCTTGTTGGCCGCTGGCCGCCGAGGCCACGGCCAGCGCACCCAGCGAAAGGAAGAGGGCGGCCAGTTGATGAACCGTCATCGGAGCGTCTCCGTCAATGAGTGAACCGGTAGTTCCATGCCCAGTCGTACCGCGACGCGGCGCGGGTGTCAATTCCCTGGGGTTCGAGTTCGCACCCGCGCCCCTTCACGAGCGGTGACGCAGCGGGTAGGATCGTAGCGCCGCGAGGCCGCGTGGAGCATTCTCTCAGTCGTAGTCGCAGGACCTGGGAATTCGCATGATCGATCCGGCACGCCTGGACGCCGCTTATGAACGAGTCCGCGCTCAGCTGCTCGCGGAGCGACTCCCGGCGGGACATTGGGTTGGTCAGTTATCGACCTCGGCGCTGTCGACGGCGACGGCGGTCAGCGCGCTGGCGCTCGTCCAACGGCATTCGCCGCCGCACGACCGATTCGCGGCGGTGATCGCTCGCGGGGTCGCTTGGCTGGCCGGGCACCAGAACGCGGACGGCGGCTGGGGCGACACCGACCGCAGCGATTCGAACATCGCCACGACGATGTTGGTGCGTGCGGCGATCCAACTGGCGGGCCAGGCGGAAGAACGGTCCGCAGCGATGGCGGCCGGCCAGCGTTACCTGGATGCCCAAGGCGGCCTGGACGGCCTGCGAGCGCGGTACGGCCGGGATCGGACGTTCGCTGTGCCGATCCTGACGAACTGTGCGTTGGCCGAGCTGGTGCCGTGGTCCAAGGTGCCGCCGCTGCCCTTTGAGCTGGCCTGCTTGCCGCAGCGTTTCTACCGCTTCGTCCGCTTGCCGGTGGTCAGCTATGCAATTCCGGCGCTGGTGGCGATCGGCCAGGCTCGCCACCGCCATTTGCCGTCCGCCTGGCCGTGGACAAGACTCCTGCGGCACGTGGCGATGGCGCCCAGTCTCCGCGTGCTGCACCGCATGCAACCGGCCAGCGGCGGCTATCTGGAGGCCGCGCCGTTGACCAGTTTCGTGGTGATGAGCCTGGCAGCCTCGGGCCGTGCCGAGCATCCGGTCGTGCAGCAGGGCGTCGCTTTCCTGCTGGACTCCGTCCGTCCGGACGGCAGTTGGCCGATCGATACGAATCTGGCGACCTGGACCACCACGCTGGCGATCAACGCTTTGGCCAGTGCGGGCGAGGACGTGGCGGCCTTGGGCTGTTGGGACTGGTTGCTGTCCTGCCAACACCGGCAATTTCATCCGTTCACGGGAGCGGCGCCGGGCGGATGGGGCTGGACTGATTTGAGCGGCGCCGTGCCGGACGCCGACGACACGCCGGGCGCGCTGCTGGCGCTGGCGGCCTGGCGCGACGCGTCTGGGTGCCCCGCCGCCGACCGGGCGCGGATCGACCAAGCGGCGGCGGCGGGGATTGCCTGGCTGGTCGGTCTGCAGAATCGAGACGGCGGCTGGCCCACCTTCTGCCGCGGCTGGGGCAAACTGCCCTTTGACCGCAGCGGAGCGGATTTGACCGCGCACGCGCTGCGGGCGATCAACGCTTGGCAGCACGTGGCGGCGAGTCGGCGGAGCGTGCAAGCGGTGCAGGCCGGCTTTCGGTATTTGGCCCGCCAGCAGCGCCGCGACGGCAGTTGGGTTCCCCTGTGGTTCGGCAACCAGGACCATCCGGAAGAAGAGAACCCGGTGTACGGAACGGCCAAGGTGCTGTTGGCGTACCGGGATTGGCAGACGCAACAGGCGCCGCCGGCCGTCGCCGCCGTGAATTGGCTATGCCAGCACCAGAACCCCGACGGCGGTTGGGGCGGCGGCGCGGCGCGGATCGCGGCCAGCAGCGGACGGCACGCTAGCAGCGTCGAGGAAACGGCGTTGGCCGTGGAGGCACTGGCGGCCGCAGGACTTTGCGACGGCCGCTGCGGCGTGCTGGAGCGGGGCGTGCAATGGCTGGTGGAGGCGGTCGCAGAAGGCCGTCACCGCGACGCCTCGCCGATCGGGTTCTACTTTGCCAAACTGTGGTATTACGAGCGGCTGTATCCGCTGCTGTTCACGCTGGCCGCCCTGGGCCAGGTGCGGCGAACCCTGAGCCGATCCGAGACGGCGGGGTGAGACCCCACAGCGGTCCCGCTTGGCGGGGGAAACGACGCAGCGTGGGCGGCGGGCTGGTTGTGAACACCGTTCCACGCTGGCCAGCAGCGTGGTGGCGGGAATCACGGTGCCGCTGATGGGCCACGGCGGAGCTTGCCTCCGTCGAGCGATGTTCACGTTTCGCAGATGTGGGAATCTCGCAGCGGGGACGGGCTCGGGCAGGCCGTTCTGCGGCGTCAGACCCGCGTGACGGCCCTGCTAGCGTCGCCCAAGACCTGCTGTCAGGAGCGAAAAGCCTTCAGATTCGCCTTGTCATTGTTCCGCTTTTTTCCGATAACTCCGCGGCGTTTTTGTCGGACCATCGGATGTCCCTTGCCTGGCGGGTACGGACTGTGAAGCTGCGAAATCCTTGGCTGATTCGGCTGGCGGCTTTCTCCAGCGCGCTGCTCTTGCGAGCGTGGCTGCGGACGGTGCGCACCCGCGTGTTTGCGGCCGATGGACGCGGGCATCCGGCGGATCCGAACGAGCAGGCGTTCATCTATGCCTTCTGGCACGAATCCCTGCTGGCTCCGGCCAAGATGCGGACCAAGGTCAGGGTGATGATCAGCCAGAGTGCCGACGGCGAGTTGATCGCCCAGATCTGTCGGCATTTGGGCTTGGGCACCGTACGAGGTTCGCCGAAGCGTGGCGGAACGCAAGCCGTGCTCGAGTTGTTGCGGGACAGCGAACGTGCGCACTGGGCCATTACTCCAGACGGGCCGAGCGGCCCGCGGCGGCAAGTGAAGAGCGGCGCGGTCTGGCTGGCGTCGCGCTCGGGCCTGCCCCTTGTCCCCGTCGGCGTCGGCTTTACGCATGCCTGGCGCGCGTCCAGTTGGGACCGCTTCGCGATCCCGCGCCCGTTCAGCACCGTGATCGGCGTCCTGGGCCAACCGCTGTTGGTTCCCGCCGACCTGGACAGCGACGGCATCGAAGGCTACCGCCGGCGCTTCGAAGAAGCCTTGTTGGCGGCAACCCACGCGGCGGAACAGAGTGCCGAGCAGTTCGCTTCGTCACCCCGCCGGGACGGCGTCCGACCCGTGCCGGCCCTGCACGCGGCGGCGGCGCCTGGCAAGCCCGTCCCCAACGTTTCTCAGAATCTCCTCGTCGAAGTCCCCTGTAACCATTAGGAGTCAGAGCGATGGATCGCACCGAACTGTCCCAGATGTTGCTGGAGTTGGTGGAAGACGAAACCGGCGACAAGTTCTCGGAGATCAGCGACGACACCGATTTGCGGACGGGCCTGAGACTCGATTCGCTGGACATGGTCAGCCTGATTCTCAAGATCGAGACGCGGCTGAGCATCAAGATCGAAAGCGACGAGTTGAACGGCGTCACGACTGTCGGGCGGATGCTGGACTTGCTGCAGGCCAAGCTGGACTCCTGCGCCGACCGCAAAGCGGCCTGAACGACCGGCTTGCGTGCGACCACGAAATCTCCGCCTTGTTCCTTTGGCCGTCCAGGGGATTGCCCATGTCTGTTCGATCTTTCGCGGCGACCTGCGAGTGCGCCGTAGCCGCGCACGGCGTGATCGCGGCTCCGCTGAACGTTCTTCCCGCGCTTCGTGAGCAACCCGGCGACTCCGTCCGCCGGCCCATCCCGCCGCGGTTCCTGCGGCACTCGGACGAGCAGACGGTGGTCGGACTGGCTGCCGTGCTGAAGGCCATGCACGCAGGGCCGCTCCGCGAGACGTGCTTCGACAACTGGGGCGTGGTCGCCGCACCGAGGTTCCCCGGCCGGTTGGGCGGCGCAGCCACTTTTCGCAAGTACGGCCAAGGCGGACCGGCCGCCATCTCGCCGCATATCATCCCCCAAAATTCGCTGCACTCGGTCTCCAGTGCGATCAGCATCAGCCTGGCGATGCACGGACCGAATTTTGGAATCGGCGGCGGACCGGAAGCCCTCGCGGAAGGGCTGACGGTCGCCATGACCTTGCTGGATTCCAGCGACCTGCCCGGCCTTTGGCTGGTGCTCACTCAATGGTCGCCCGAACCCGTGCCTGACGGCCTGGGATCGACCCAGACAGAGACGGTTTGCCTGGCCGTCGCCCTGGGGATGCTTCGTCACGCAAAGCAAAACTCGGCAGGGCAGGATCCGGAAGGAGTGACCCTGCGGCTGACGGTCCCCCCGCGGTTGGACCGCAGCGGCCGGCAGGTCCGCCTGGTCTCTGCAGCGGCCGATCCGGCCGGCCAGACGGGGGCCGCAGAAGAACCGCCCGAGCGGTCCGGCGTTCCGCCCTTGGTCGAGCTGGCTCGCTGGCTGGCGGGAAAACCTGGCGAACGATCGGCGCCGTGGTCGCTTGGCCTGCCGTGGGGCGGTCGAGTGGAATTGGCCCGGACGAATGACTTCCAGCAGACGAAGGCAGCTTGAGCATGACGCAGCGTATTTGGATGACCGGGGTGGGCGCGGCCACGCCGCTGGGTAGCGGCTTTGCGACGTTTGCCGAAAACCTGCTGGGCGGAAAGTCGGGCGTGGCGGCCCACCAGCTGCTGCCGCAGGATCCGTCCCAGCGGCAGTTCATCGCCGCGGTGGACGAAATTCCGGTGCCGCCGGGCTGGGCGGAAGCGGACTTCCGTCGGTACAAGCGACTGGAACAGCTGACCCTGAGTTGCACGGCGCGGGCGCTGGACGATGCCGGCCTGGCGGACGGCCGTGACGACCTGCGGATCGGCGTCGTGCTAGGTTTGGGCGCGGAATACCTGCGCATCTGGGAGCTGGACATGCTGGCCGGCGGGAACCGGGTTTATACGCCTGACCAGGATCTGCTGTCGGTGGTCCACCTTATCCAGCGGGAGCTGGGCCTGAACGGTCCGGCCGTCTCCGTGGCGGCCGCCTGTGCCAGCGGCGGGTACGCGCTGGGCGTCGCCCGGCGCTGGCTGCAACTCGGCTGGGTGGACGCCTGCCTGGCCGGCGGTTGCGATCTGATCACGCCCATGTCGTACGGCGGCTTCTACAATCTCCGCGCCTTGTCGCGCCGCGACGATTCGCCGACGCTGGCGTCCCGTCCCTTCGACCGCGCCCGCGACGGGTTCGTGATGGGCGAGGGCGGCAGCGTTTTTGTCCTGGAAGGGGAAGCGGCCGCCCGCCGCCGAGGCGCCTCCGCGTACGCAGAGTTTGCCGGATTCGGCGCGACCAGCGACGCCTCGCACATGGTCATCCCCAGCACCGAGCCGCAGCCCGCCAGCCGGGCCGTCCGCCTGGCCTTGGACGACGCCGGCGTCAATCCCGATGACGTCGATTACGTCAACGCGCACGCCGCCGGTACGACCGTAGGCGACCGGGCCGAGGCCCGCGTGCTGCAACTGGCGCTGGGCGACGCCGTCGCGCGGGTGCCGGTCAGTTCGACCAAGAGCATGACGGGGCATCTGCTCAGCGGCGCGGCGGCCGTCGAGGCCCTCGCCTGCCTGGTCGCGATTCGCCATCAGGCCCTGCCCCCGACGGTCAACCTGGACGATCCGGACCCGGAGTGCGATCTGCAACACGTCCCGCACTGCGCCCGCCCCGCCTCCGTGCGCGTCGTCGCGTCCAACTCGTTCGGCTTCGGCGGCAGCAACACCTGCCTGGTGTTCCGCAAGGCGGCCTGAAGCGGCGCGGAAGTCGCAAGAATCGCCGTTCAACCGCGCCCCCACGGACAGCGCGGGCATTGGCCTGCGTCCTCGCCCAATCCGCGCTCCCCGCGGGGTCGCGGTGAAACGGGGACGCCGATTGGTGACGCACCTACGCTGCTTTCTTGGCCTTTGCGCGCTTGGGCTTGGCGGCGGGTTTGGACGCGGGGCGGCCGGTGAGCTTCTCCAGCAACCGGGAGACGTAGCCGTTGGCGCGGCCCGGCGCGGACGGGTCCTGGGCGGGCAAGTTCTCCAGCAGCGGCTTCAACGGCGCGGCTTTGTCGCCCAGCGAGTCGATCGCGTTGAGCGTGAGGATCGACGCGTAGGCGCCGTTCTTTTGCGGCGACGCAAGTTGCTCCAAGACGGCCAATGCCGGCCGCAGGTCCGCTGGATTGCCATACTGGCCGAGCGCCCGGGCAGCCAGGACGCGGACTGTCGGCGAGTCGTCGTTCAGCGCCGCGTGCAGGTCGTCGCGGGCCGCCGCAACCGCCGCCGCGCCGCGAATCAGCAGACCCTGCGCCGCCCAGTACCGCACGCCGCTGTCGGCGTCCCGCAGCCCGGCCCGCAACTCGTCGACGGCGTGCGCATCTCGCGTGGTGGCGAGTTGCGCCATGTCCAGGATCTTCTCTAACGGGTAGCGTTGACGGTGGTGCCCCAATTCGTACGGCGGCGTCTCGCCGGCGAGGCGGTGCATCTCAGCCTCCGCCAGGAAGCCGACGTCGCGCACGGCCAGCACGTGTTCGCGGTGCGCCCGGCGCAGTTCATCCAGCACGGCTTGGTGCTCCGCCGAGCCGACCAGATTGCGGACTTCGTCCGGATCGGCCTGCAGGTCGTACAACTCCTCTGCCGGTTTCGGTTCCCAGAAAAACGTCTGCGGCGGCCGCAGCCGGCCCTCGTCGTACAGCCTTTTCCAGACTTGCGTGGTCGGCGTCTGGAACATGTAGCTCAGGTACTGGCCGTAGATCAGGTGCGGCATGTAGTTGCGGACGTACACGTAGCGCTCGTTGCGCACCGAGCGGACCATGTCGTAGCGTTCGTCCATCCGCCCACGGAACCCGAACAAGTATTTCTGCGGCGGGGCCTCGAATCGGCCCAAGAACGCCTGCCCCTGCATCCACTCCGGCGGCCGCACGCCGGCCAGACTCAGCAGCGTCGGCGCCAGATCCACAAACGCCACCAGGCGGGCCGACGCGCCGCCCGGCCGGTAGTCCTGCGGCGCCAAGTCCCGGAACGTGTCCGGCACGTGAACGATCAGGGGCACGTGCAGGCCCGAGTTGTAGGGCCAGCGTTTGCTGCGCGGCATGCCCGAGCCGTGGTCGCCGTAGAAAAAGACGATGGTCTGGTCCGCCAGGCCGGCTTCTTCCAGTTCCTTCAGCCGCTGGCCGGCCTGCGCGTCCATCTCCGTCACCTTGTCGTAGTACTGCGCCCAATCGTGGCGAACTTCGGGCGTGTCGGGATGATACGCCGGCAGCGGCGCTTGGGCCGGATCGTGGACCAGCGTGTGCGGGCGCACGCGAATCTGGCTTTCATGGCTGACGGTAAAGTTAAAGATGGCGAAAAACGGCTGGCCCGACTGGCGGTTCTTCCAGTGGGCCTTGCCGGACGACTCGTCCCACACTTGGCCCGGCTTGACGAGGTTGTAGTCTTCCTTGCTGTTATTGGTGCAGTAGTAGCCGCGTTCGCGGAGCAGTTGCGGATACATCTTCATGAATGCGGGCAGGGGGACCTCGCTCCGCATGTGCTCCGCCCCCAGGCTGGTCGGATACACGCCGCTGATGATCGTCGTGCGCGCCGGGGCGCACACCGGCGCGTTCGACCAGGCGTGCAGGTACCGCAGGCCCTTGGCCGCCAGGCGGTCCAGGTTCGGCGTGTGAGCGTAGCGGTCGCCGTAACAGCCCAACTCCGGCCCCGTGTCCTCGCAGGTGAGCCACAGAATGTTGGGCAACTCGGCCGCGCCGGCCGGCGACAAGCTCAACGTGCAAAGAACCGCCGACAGCAACGGCCAGCAATTCCAGTGGAGGGGTCGGTTCATGGCGTCAATTCCTGGCAACAAGGGATGGCAACGGGTGGATAGCAACGGTTTCCCACGCGACGGCTTTCATCGTGGCCAGGCGCGTCGCTGGCGTCAAGCCGGCCCAAGCCGAGAGCCCGCTGATTCTGACGCCCTCGCCGGGACAAGCGACGTCGCAGAGGTTATGATGGGCGTTCTCAAAACGACTTTCTTGGGGAGTCCGTCAATCGTGAGCCGACCGCAACGTTCCGCCGCCAGGTCTGACGCTTCGCCCTCGCCGAACTTGATCATTCGAGCTTCGGCCGGAACGGGGAAGACGTTTCAGCTGTCCAACCGCTTCCTGACGCTCGTGCGGCGGGGGGTTCCCAGCGAGACGATCCTGGCCACGACGTTCACCCGCAAGGCGGCCGGCGAGATCCTGGACCGCGTCATCGGCCGGTTGGCCGAAGCGGCCGACGACGAAGGGAAACGCAAGGAACTGGCCCGCTTCACGGGCGGCGAAACGTGGAGCCGCGAGGCGTGCCTGGACGCTTTGGACACCCTCATGCGCTCGCTGCACCGGTTGCGGGTCAGCACGCTGGACAGCCTGTTCGCACAGATCGCGCGCAGCTTCGGCCTGGAACTCGGCTTCCCCTTCGGCTGGCAGATCGTAGACGAGTTGTTCGACAAGCGACTGCGGAGCCGCGCCATCGACGCCGTGCTGACGTCCGGCGACGGGGCCCAACTGCGGACGCTCGTCCACCTGCTGACCAAGGGCGAGGCGACCCGCTCGATCAGCACGCTGATCCGCGACACGGTCAACGAGCTGTACGACCTGTTCCAGGACACGGCCCAGGAAGCCTGGCACAAGGTGCCGCGGTACAAGCCGCTGGACGAAGGGCAGTTGACGGCCGCGATCGAGGAGCTGCGGGCGGCCGCACTGACCGAAAAGCGGATGGCCAGGGCCCGCGACGAGGACTGCGCACGCGCGGCGGAAGGCGATTGGGACGAGTTTTTGAAGAAGGGCCTGGCCGGCAAAGTGGCCCAGAACGAAGTGGCGTTCTACGGCAAGCCGATCCCCCCTGCCGTGGCGGCTGTCTACCGGCGACTGATCGACCACGTGAAGGCGGAACTGGTCGGCCGCGTGGCGTCCCAGACGGAAGCCTCCTATGCGCTCTTGGAACTGTTCCACGCCGAGTACCAGCGGTTGAAGAGCGGCCATCGCGCGCTGCGGTTCGAGGACGTCACCCGCCGCCTGGCGAACGTCGGCCAAGCCGTCGATCTGGGCAGTCTGAGTTTCCGCCTGGACTCGCGGATCGATCATCTGCTGCTGGATGAATTCCAGGACACGTCGCCGCCGCAGTGGCGCGTGATCCAGCCCTGGGCCCAACGCGTGACGGCCGCCGCGGCGGGGACGTCGTTCTTCTGCGTGGGGGACGTCAAACAGGCGATCTACGGCTGGCGGGGCGGGATCGCCGAGATCTTCGACGCCATCGACCGGCAACTGCCCGGCCTGACGCCGCAGAGTCTGAACACCAGCTTCCGCTCGTCCCAACCGGTGATCGACGCGGTCAATCACGTTTTTGCCCGCCTCGCGGAGCATCCCAATTTGGGCCGAGCCGAGCCGGCGGTGAGGCGGTGGTCGGAGCGGTTCGAGCGGCACACGACACAGCGTCAGGAGTTGGCCGGCTATGTGGAATTGGCTACGGCACCGGCGGCGGGCGAGGACGAGTCGCAGCGGGAAGTCACCTTACGCAATGCGGCCGAACGGATCGCGGAACTGGTCGCGCAAGCTCCGGGCCGCAGCGTCGGCGTGCTGATGCGCCGCAACGACGGCGTGGCGCGTGTGATCTACGAACTCAGAAAGCTGGACGTACCCGCCAGCGAGGAAGGCGGCAATCCGCTGACCGACTCCGCGGCCGTGAACGTGGCCCTGTCGCTGTTGCGGATCGCCGATCATCCCGGCGACACGGTGGCCCGCTTCCACGTTGCGCATTCACCCTTGGGGGCGGTGGTCGGCCTGGACGATTACCGCGACGATGCGGCCGCGCGGCAAGTTTCGCTGGAAATCCGTCGCACGCTGGTGCAACTCGGCTACGGCGCGACCATCCAGGGTTGGACTCAAGCCCTGGCGCCGCATTGCAGCCGCCGCGAACTGAGCCGCCTGGAGCAATTGGTCCAGGCCGCGTACGATTACAACGCCACCGCGACGCTGCGCGCGGACGAATTCGTCGCCTTCGTCGAAGCCACGCGAATCGCGGACCCGATTCCGGCGGACGTCCGCGTGATGACCATTCATCAGGCCAAGGGACTGCAATTCGACATCGTCGTGCTGCCGGAACTGGACGGCGACATCGTGGGACAGCCCGATCCGGTCGTGACGCATCGGGACGATTGCACGTCGCCGGTGGACTGCGTTTGCCGCTATGCCAGCGCCAACATCCAACAACTGTTGCCGGACTCCTTCCAGCAGATGTTTGAAGCGGCGACGGACCGGGCGGTGACCGAGTCGCTGTGCGTGTTGTACGTGGCCCTCACGCGGGCCGTTCACGGCTTGTACGCCGTCATTCCGCCCTCGGCGGACAGCGAACGGAACCTTCCCCGCACGCAGGCCGGGGTGCTGCGGGCGGCCCTGGCCGGACCGGACAAGGCAAAGCCGGAGAAGGTGTTGTACCAGCACGGAGATCCGCAGTGGTATCGGATGGGCGTCGCGGCCCAACCCAAGAAATTCGAGAAGACGCCCGCCGGAAAGGAGTCTCTGGCGGCGGCCGTCCAAGAGATTTCGGTGCAGCTGGCCCCGCTGGCCGGCGGTCGCCGCCGCGGCTGGGAGCGGGCCCGGCCGTCCGGCCTGGAAGGCGGCACGACCGTCTCGCTGCAACACCTGCTGGCCCCGTCGCGAGCGGCCGCGTTTGCCCGCGGCGAGCTGGTCCACGCCTGGATGGAGCAAATCCGCTGGATCGAGGACGGGATGCCCGACCGGGCTCAACTGATGTCCGTGGCCCAACAGGTGCTCGCCAACACGCCAGCCGCGAACGTCGATCTGGAAGCGGAACTGAACCGTTTCCACGAACAACTGGCCTCGCCGCTGGCCGCGGAGATGCTCTCGCGGCGGCGGTACGAGGAGCCCTTGCAAGCCGGCTTTTCTCGCGCCGTCGCCCAGGAACTCCGCGCCCGCCACGTCACCGCGATGGTCCAAAACGAATGCGGTTTTGCGATCCGCGACGGCGCGCAACTGCTCAACGGCTTCATCGACCGCCTGGTCCTGCTGCAAGACGCCGGCCGCGTCGTCGCGGCGGAAATTATCGACTACAAGACCGATGCCTTTGACGCTCAAGACCCGCCGCAACTGGCCGGCAAGATCGCCTTCTACTCCCCGCAATTACAGGCCTACCGCCGGGCCGTCGCGCAAATGACCCAAACGCCAATGGACCACATCGTCGCTACGCTCCTGTTCCTGGAAGCAGGCGTAGCCCGGCCCGTCGGCTAATCGGGCCGTTAGCCGGGGCGGCGCAGCAGCAGAAGGATGAGCCGATTTTCGCCGAGGTGCGGATCAACAGGGGCCGGGATTCATTGGGGCGTACCAAGGGGCGGGCGCACTTGGGGCCATTCCTTTGGTGTCGATTCCTTGGGTGTCGAGATGAATCGGGCAATCAACGTCAGCCAAGACGGGCCACCCGTTTTCGATTGCCATCCTCCTTGGCGTCCAAGCGGAGGGCTCCAATTTGACCTGCGTGGTCTGGCAAAGCATGGCGTCTGCGACGACTTGCGTAGACCGCAGATTCCGCCGGCTCGCTCGGCCGGCGCGTCGCCGGGGAGCGAGGCTTTCCGCCCGAAGGGTCGCCCGGCTGCGATTTCACTCGGCCGCCACGAACTGGGCGAGCTTCTGGAGGCGTTGCGCGAACGTGCTGCTGGAGACGATCCGGCGGGTCGGGTCGTCTTCGCCGTGATAGCGCAGCCGGCCGGCTTCGACCCAGGCCCCCCGCTCGTCCAGGGCTGCGACGATCGCCTGGGCCTCGGCGGCCAGCGATGCGGTCAGACGCGGCGCTCGCACGGCGTGTTTCAGAGGCCTCGGCTTCCGCAGTTCCGGCGGCGCCGCGGCAAGCCGCTGGTACTGAGCCCGGACCGCATCGACCCAGGAGTGGCTTTGAAAGCTGTAGTGGGTGGGCAGATCGCCGTCGTCGTAGGTCAACTCGTACTGCTTCGTGAAATACAAGGGCCGATTGGTTTGAAGTTCGTAGAACCGCGCCAGACGTCGGCCTGGAAGTTCGGACTGCTGGATGTAGTCCAGCGCCCGCGGGATCGGTTCGAGATACTCCCGCTGGCCCGTTTCCCGATACAGTCGCATCAGGATTTGCAGCACGCCCTGGGTCTCGCCACCGGTGATGCTCGGCGGCTCAAACTTGCGCGCCCAGGCCGGTTGCATGCGGGCGTCGTACTGCTGGGCCCACGCCGGTTGTGGATCGGGCATCTGTGCCAGGAGAATGAACTCGCCGGCCTTTTCCGCCGCGGTCCGATAGCGGGCGTCCTGGTAGATCTCGGCCGCTTCCAGCAGCGTCGTGATCGTGTCGGCCAGCGTGTTGTCGTTGAACGTGTAGTAATCACTGTAGCTCTTCCCCGGAAACGTCCGGGACCAGGATTCGGGGTAGCTGGCTTTGAGGACCGGATACCGCGCGGGATCGGGAGGCGCAGAAAACCGTTGCGGCCACGCGCCGTTGGGGTACTGGACTTTCAGCAGCGCGTCCAGGGCGTATTGGGCGGCCTCGTGGATCTTGGCGTCCTGGAACTGCAGCACCCGGTCGACCCGCATCAGGAAACGCAGCGCTGCCTGGGTCGTGTCGTCGTCCAGCGTGCTAATGTTGCGGCCCTTTTCGTTGGCCGCTTCGGTGCGATAGGCGTAGCCGCTCCGCTTTTGCGGATCGAAGTCGATGCGGTAGTCCCAGCCTCCAGAGCGGAGTTGGCCCCGGACCAGCGCCAGGGCGGTTTCCCGCGCCGCCTGCAGGTAGACTTCGTCCCGCGTCAGCTCGTGGGCCGTCAGATACGCGCCGCCCACGGTGGGAGTGCCCGGCGGCTGGACCCAGACCGTCGTCGGACTGGCTTTGCCTTCGCCTTCCCGGCGCGACAGGTCTTCGCTGTAACACCAGAGATAGCCGCCGCTGGTCGAGACCTGCGTGCGAAAGAACTCGACAGCGCGCCGCAACGCCGCACGGGCCTCCGCCTTGCTCAGCGGCTCCGCCGCCTTGCCATTCCCGCCGCACCAGATCAACCCCGCCAGCAACACGCTCAGCAGTACGCGCTCCAACATCGCAAAACCTCCTTCACGCTCTTGAGTGTCAAGGCCAGCAACCGCGTCCGGCAGTGGACCAGTTCCGCTGCCGCCCGGCACGCCGGGACAGCCGAACCGAAGCCGGCCGTGCGCCTTGCCAGCGAAGCCGTTTCGTCTCGGCCGGAATCCGAGGCCGACTATTTCATGTTGCGGACGCGGACCTCGACGTGGGGGGCGTCCTTCAACAGATGCACGAGCCGGCTGGTGTCCGTGTCTCCGAAATGATAAGGGTACACAATCCTGGGCTTGATCACGCGGACCGCCTGCGCGACCATTTCCGGCGTCATGGTGTACGGCAGATTCATCGGCAGGAAGGCCATGTCGATGCCGGTCAGGTCGGCCAGCTCCGGAATGTTCTCGGTATCTCCCGCCACGTAGACGCGCTGGTCGGCAAAGGTAATCACGTATCCGTTGCCGACGCCGCGGGGATGGAACGGCTGCCCCGGACTGCGCTGATGCACCACGTTATAGGCGGGCACGGCTTCGACTTTCAGTCCGCCGCATTGCCTGACGTCGCCGTTCTTCATGACCACGCCGCGGCCGAGTTGTTCTGCGCATCGGGCGGTCAGCACCAGGAGCGTGCCGTCTTTGGTGATCCGCTCGATCGCCTGCTTGTCCAGATGGTCGCCATGCTCATGCGTCACCAGGATCAGGTCGGCCTTGGGCAGACGCGTGTAGTCCGCATAGCGGCCGACCGGATCCACATGGATGACCTGCCCGCCGAACTGGAACATCAGCGTGCCGTGACCGATCAAGGTGATTTTCAGTTCTCCGCCGGAGGTCGCCAGCGTGTCCGTCTCGAACGGGGACGCGGAAGCGGCCGCCAACAACAATGCCAGCACAGGCAGGTTGGCTGCCAGACTGAGAGCGCTCATGTCGTGTCTCCTGGGATGTCTCCGTGGAAGAAGCAAAAAACCCTTGGGGGGAGCCGGCCACGCCGGCCGTCCAACGCCTGACATCACTTGCCGGGCAACCCGCCGAACCGCCGCTGGCGCGAGGCAAAATCGCGGAGGGCCTGGTACAAGTCCTCGGGGCGGAAATCCGGCCAGCAGCGCGGCGTGACCCACAATTCCGCGTAACTGATCTGCCACAACAGGAAATTGCTCACCCGCATCTCGCCCGCCGTTCGGATCAACAAGTCCGGATCCGGCATTCCGGCGGTGTACAGATGCTGAGCGAACAACGCTTCCGTAATCTGCTCGATCCCCATCCGACCGTCGCGGACGCGCTGCGCGATGCGCCGCACCGCGTCCACGATCTCTACGCGTCCGCCATAGTTGATCGCCAGGCACAGGCGGGTGCCGGTGTTCCCGGCGCTCAGTGAAATCGTCCGGTCCATTTCCTCCTGGACCTGCGGCGGAATGCCGTCCCGGCGGCCGATGACGGCGACCGCCAGGTTGTTTTGCATGATCGTCTGCCGCTCTTCGATCAGGTACTGTTCGAGCAAGTGCATCAGGAAATCCAATTCCTGCTGAGGCCGTTTCCAGTTCTCACTCGACAAGCAGTACAGCGTCAATTGCCCGATGCCCAGTTGGGCGCAGGCCTCGACCGTGCGGCGCACGCTGGCCACGCCCCGGCGATGCCCCTCGATGCGCGGCAAGTTACGGCTTTGGGCCCAGCGGCCGTTGCCGTCCATGATGACGGCGATGTGCTGGGGCAGGCATTTCGGCAGCAGGCCCAACTCGTCGCTCGTCGCCAGTTTCGTTTCCCGCGCAGCTGACATGAGGGATATTTCGCACCGTGGCCGCAAGCCCTACGACGCAAAGAGCGTTTGCTCTCGTCCCGGTCCGACCGAGACAATTCCGATGGGACGGCCGACCAGTTCCGAGACGCGGTCCAAATAACGCCGGGCGCCGGCCGGCAGGTCTTCGATGCGGTGCGCTCCGCGCACGTCCTGCTGCCAGCCCGGCAGGACCTCCCAAACCGGCTGGACGCGCCGCAGATCTTCCGTGTGGCTGGGAAAGCGGTCGATGCGTTGCCCGTCCAGATCGTAGGCCACGCAGACTTTGACCTCGGACAGCTGGCTCAACACGTCCAGCATCATGACGGCCAGCGAATCGACGCCGCTGAGCCGCGCGGCGTAGCGGACGGCCACGACGTCAAACCAGCCGCAGCGCCGCGGGCGGCCGGTGGTCGTGCCGTACTCGTGGCCCAAGTCGCGGATGCGCTGCCCGATTTCGTCCGTCAGTTCGGTCGGGAATGGCCCGCCGCCGACGCGGGTCGTGTAGCCTTTGACGACGCCGATGACCTTCTTGATCCAGCGGGCGGGAACGCCGGAGCCGGCCGCTACGCCGACCCCTGAACTGTTGCTGCTGGTCACAAACGGGAACGTCCCGTGGTCGATGTCCAGCATCGCCCCCTGAGCGCCCTCGAACAACAGCCGTTTGCCGGCTTCGACGGCGTCCAGCAGATAGTTGGTCGTGTCCGCGACGAAGGGCCTCAGCCGCTCCGCGTGGCCGCTGTACTCGTCAAAGATCTCGCTGGCCACCAGCAATTCGCTGGACCCCAGTTGGGCCAGCACCCGCTGTTTGAAGTCCACGATCCGTTCCACCTTGTCGCGGAAATCGGGCCGGTACAGATCGCCCAGCCGGATGGCGTGCGAGCGGCCGTACTTGTCGCGATAACACGGGCCGATGCCGCGATTGGTGGTCCCGATGCTCTCGCCGCCGCCCACCGGGCTGGCGTTCATCACTTTGTCCTCGGCGATATGCCAGGGAAAGACCACGTGCAAGCGGTCGCTGATCATCAGGTTGTCGGTCAACTTGATGTCCCGCGACGCCAACGAGTCGATCTCCTGCAAGGCCACCGGCGGATTCAGCACCACGCCGGGGCCAATGACGTTCATCACGCCGGGGCTGAGGACGCCGCTGGGGATGTGGTGGAGCTTGTACACCTGGCCGGCGACCACCACCGTGTGGCCCGCGTTGGCGCCGCCTTGATAGCGGACGACGACGTCAAAGTCGCGGGTCAACAGGTCGACGATTTTCCCTTTGGCCTCGTCGCCCCACTGCAAGCCGATCACGCAAGTTCCAGACAACTCGTATCTCCCGTAGGTAAGAGGTTAGACCCAGGCAGCCATGTTACTTCAACGGCTTCAACTGAATGTCCTTGAACTGAACCAGCATCGGCGGGCCGGCGTGCAGTTGCAGAGCCAGGATGCCCTCGGAGCGGCTCTTCTCTTTCTGCTGGTCCGTGAGGTCGACCGTGGTGAACCCGTTGATCTTCTGGATCAGATGATTCCCCTGGGCGATGACCACGTATTCGTTCCAGCCCCCCTTCTTCAGCGACGCCACAAGGTCTTTCTGGTCACACGTCGAGCCCACGACTTCCTTGCTGCCGTCCTCACGGACCAGGAGTTTCTTGCAGCGCGGCACGAGGATCCCGCGTCCTCGTTCCTCGTACAAAATCCCCGTGTAGTTATTCCCCGCGTCGAAATCCGCCTGGTAGCCGCCGACCACAAAGTTGTCCATCTCGGTGCTCCGGTATTGGATGCCCGAATTGCCGCCCTCCATGCGGAACTTCAAACGCAGCTCGAAATCGGCGACCTTGCCGCCTCGCCAAATCAGGAACGTGTTTCCCTTCGTCGGATTCTCGGCGGTGGTCTGGCCCGTGATCGCGCCGTCGCGGACCGACCAGAACGGCGATTTCCCTTCCCAGCCGTCCAGCGTCTTGCCGTCGAACAGACTGACGAACCCCTCGCCCGTGCCGTCGGCCGCCAGCGCGGCCGTCGCCAAGAAAGCCAGCCCCAGCATCGCCGCTACGCACGTCATCAACTTGCCGTTCCTCATCGATGTTGTTCCTTCCCTTTAGAAAGCGGGTTGTGTGAATCTTGATGCTCAACATGCACCGCGTATTGTAGCAACAGAACTCGCCCGTGTATTGAGTGTGCGAAGATGCACGGGACTGAGCGATTACGCACACTCCCCTGGGCCAGACACTCTGCCGCCGACTTTGGCCGCACGCGAGATCAGATCCTAAAGTGTTAAATGTTAAGGATTAAGGCACACAAGACGGACATGCGGCGCGGCGGACTCGGATGGCACCCAGTTTGCAGCACTTGAGTTCTGGAAATCGAAGGGGGATGAATTGCGAGGTTTGGTGCAGACAGGGGAGCGTCAGGCCAGACGTTGAGCTGCCTTGGGGCGTGCGGGACGCTGGCCGAGTGGTGCGATGGTTGTACGGATCGTCGCAGAGGCGCTCCTTGGGGTCTGCTGGGTAGTTCTGGGAGGGCCGTCCTCAACGGAAGTCGGTCGCCGCTGGCAGGGGCTGAAGTGGCGGCCGAGAGGGACGCGCCGGTGGCCCCCTTTCGGCGTGGCGCTACGTGCGGCACGGCGGGGAAGTGGGGACGGCGGCAAGTCCCGCATGGGAAGCCTGAAGCGGCGGGGACGGCCCTCCGGGACGGAACTCGGGAGCGCTTGGCTGCGTCCTAGTTGAGGTGCTTCCGAAGGGCTGAGGCCGCAAAGGCAGGTTGGGTTGGTCGCCCAGCCACCATGCCATAGCTTGTTCCTTGGGGAAAGGAGGTGCTGACAACTGCCAACCGATGTGTATCCGACCCGTGGGCGAGCCTCGCGTGGCAGCGTCTCTTCGTCATACGTGGCGAGGCTGATTTTTCAGCATCGCATCCTGTCAACGGGGAACTACGAACCGCTGTAGGGCGCGAGGCTCGGGGGCCGGGCAACGGAGGCGATGAGCGGACGACAGAAGAGCCGGGCTGGTTGAAAGCCGGGCTGGTTGAAAGCCGGGCTGGTTGAAAGCCGGGCTTCTTTTTATGCGCCGTGTTCTTTCGCGGCATCTTCCCGGCTTGGCTTGCCAGTTCGGCGGGGAGTTGTAACGCCGTCACATCTTGGGCAGCAAGCCCAACACGGCTTCGCTGGGCCGGGGAATGACGTGGGCTGCGATCAGTTTGCCCAATCCGGCAACTTTGGCTTGGCCCGCCTCCACCGCCGCTTTGACGGCTGCCACATCGCCGCGGATGATGACCGTGACATAACCGCCGCCCAGTTTCTCTTTGCCGACCACTTCCACGTTCGCCGCTTTGCAGGCGTTGTCGATCGCCTCGAACACCGCGGTAAACCCCTGCGTTTCGATCAGGCCTAGCGCGTAAGATGGGGACCTCTCCACAGCATGCTCCTTGTCATTCGTTCGTCGCGAGACGCTCTCGTACACGGGGAAGAACACGACCTCCTGTTGAATCAGCGGGTTGAACTCCGGCGGACTGGAGATCGCACGCCAGGCCGCGTCTTGCGGACGGGGGATGACGGTGGCGACGGGCGTGCCGCCCATGCGTTCCGCGACGAGTTGCCCCGCTTCGATGGCCGCCTGGACCGCCGCCACGTCGCCTTGAATCTTGACGCACACGCCCAGGAGATCGTTGACCTCGGCCTGCAGCACGCGGATCTCGGCCGTTTTGGCCATCGCATCCAGTGCGGCCAAAGCGGGTGTCAGGCCGGTCGTTTCCAGCAATCCCAGTGCGCTGCTCAAGAAGTCACCCCATGGCTTCGCTTCGTGACGGTCTTCAATAGGCCTTGGCAAAAATCGCCCGGCCCGCGCTGGGCCTGCCGGTAAAGATGCATTTCCCCGGCTCCTGTTCGGCCTGCGAGGGCACGCAGCGGATGGTGACCTTCAGATCGGCCAGCAGTTGGTCCACGGCCGGATCTTCGGCCCAATGGCACACAGCGAACCCGCCGTGGATCTCCGGCCGGTCGGCGTTCTTCGGCGTGAAGTACTCGCGGAATTCGTCGGCGTTGTCGATGGTCCGCGTGTTGGCTTCCCGCAAGGCAAGCGCCCGCTGGTACAGCTTGCCCTGCATCTCGTCCAGGATCGCGCCCGCCGTCTGGACCAGTTCCTGGCGGCCGATGTTGCGTTTCTCGCCCGTGTCGCGGCGTGCCAGAAAGACGGCGTCTTTGGCGATGTCGCGCGGCCCCACCTCGGCGCGCAGCGGCACGCCGCGCTTGACGTGCTGCCAGTTCTTCTCACCGCCCCGCAGGTCGCGATCGTCGATCCACGCCCGGATGCTGCCGCCCGAAAACGACTGGGCGTTCAACTCCTGCATCAGGCTCTCGCAATAGGGCAACACCTGCGCCCGTTCGGCGTCGTTGCGGCAGATGGGCAGGATCACCACGTGTTTGGGCGCCAGCTTGGGCGGCAGCACCAAGCCGTCGTCGTCGCTGTGGACCATGACCAGGGCGCCGATCAGTCGCGTGGACACGCCCCAGGACGTCGTCCAGGCGAAAACCTCCTGGCCGTTCTGGTCCTGGAACTTGATGCCTTGAGCCCGCGCAAAGTTCTGGCCCAGGAAGTGCGACGTGCCGGCCTGCAGGGCTTTGCGGTCCTGCATCATGGCCTCGATGCTCAGCGTCGATACGGCTCCCGGAAAGCGTTCGCCGGCCGTCTTTTCACCGCGGATCACCGGCATCGCCATCCAGTTCTCGGCGAAATCGGCGTACACGTCCAACATGCGGGTCGTCTCTTCGCGAGCCTCCGCTTCCGTGGCGTGCGCCGTGTGGCCTTCTTGCCAGAGGAATTCGGCGGTCCGCAGGAACAGCCGCGTGCGCAATTCCCAGCGGACGACGTTGGCCCATTGGTTGATCAGGATGGGCAGATCCCGGTACGACTGGACCCATTGCGCGTACATGGCGCCGATGATCGTCTCGCTGGTGGGCCGCACGATCAGGGGTTCGTCCAGCTTGCCGGACGGCACCAGGCCGCCCTCGGGCCCCGGCTCCAGGCGATGATGCGTGACCACGGCGCATTCCTTGGCAAAGCCTTCGACGTGCTCCGCTTCCTTTTCCAGAAAGCTGATGGGGATGAACAGCGGGAAATAGGCGTTGTCATGCCCCGTGGCCTTGAACATCCCATCCAGCACCCGCTGCACGTTCTCCCAGATGCCCCAGCCCCAGGGCTTGATCACCATGCAGCCGCGAACCGGCGAGTTTTCCGCCAGGTCCGCCGCCTTGATCACTTGCTGGTACCATTCGGGATAGTCTTCCTCTCGCGTCGGGCTGATCGCGTGCTTTGCCTTGTCTGCCATAGGATTTCCGTGCTCCTGTCAGGGGTCCCTGTTTCGTCAGGCAGAATTATGCAGGGCGCGAGGCAAACCCACAAGGCGAGAAGCGGTCGAGTTGCCTGGCGGGACGCCGGCGGCGGACTTCGTCCGGCATCAACCACCGGCGGCACCCGAGACCGGGACGGCGGATCGCGGTCGCAAACCGGCCTGGCGAGCGGTCCTGAGTCGCGCGCTATCCTCCGCCGCAACAAACGGCGACGCGACAGAAGGGAGGCAGCCGGAATCGCGGCTCAACGGCCTTTCGGGCGGCGGGCGGCCTGGCCGGTCATTGGCCGGAACCGCGCTGGCGGCAGTATTCGTATAACGCCATACAGGTGGCTGTGGCGACGTTGTAAGCATGTGGCAATCCGTACACGGGAATCTCGACGACGTGGTCCAGAAGCGCCAGCACGTCCTCGCTGATGCCCAGTCGCTCGTGACCGATCACCAACGCGGTGCGGAGCGGGAAGGCGAAGTCGTACAGGCATTGCGAGTGGCTGGCTTGTTCCAGGCCGACCAGCGCATAGCCTTCGGCTTTCAGTTGCCGCAGGACGGGCGCCAGGCTCCGATGGTGTTCGAGGACCACCTGGTCGAGCGCGTCGCGGGCGATCTCCCGATCGATCTTCGGCTTGCCGCACACAATCATCCGCCGCACGCCGCAACAGCCTGCCGCGCGAACAATCCGCGCCAGATTGACGTTGGTGCGCAGCTTGGGGCAGGCCAGAATCAGTTCTCGCGCGCCCGGCGATTCCTGCGGCGGCTTGTGACGTTGATGGACGAAATCAGGCATGGACGCTCGCGCTCCTCAAAACGCTGTGCAAGATCACCGGACCGCCCAAGACGATGCTCCCGAGCTTCCCACCCAGGCGGGCCCTTTGGAAGCAGGCGACGGGAATGGTGCATGGCATGAAGGCCCAGTATATCGCTGGGAGAATCCGCCGCCACGGCGGCAAGGCAGTCTGCGCGCAGGAACGAAGACAGACGGGCAAGACTGGCGGACCGGCAAGACTGGCAGACAGCAACCCAAATCGGCCCGGGAAGAAGGCCAACGCGTCACAGGCATCCTGCCTGTGCGTGCGGCAAGGGGCACAAGAGACGGGCATCCGGCCCGTGTAGGCTCAGATCGGCAAGACGCCGTTCCATTCCGAGGCGGGAAATGCGGAGATTGCGTTCATGGTTGCAGGGCTCATCAAAGATTCGGCCAGGGGCCAGCAAGGACGACTAGGGGTTGACCAACTTCAGACGACGTTCCAGCTTCGTCATGGCCATCACCAACTGGTTCCATTCGACAAAGATCCCGACCGTGTCAAAGGTTTCCGCATCCGGACGGCCAAAGCCCTGTTCGCTGATGCGGATCGCGCCGTCCAACACCACACAGCCGCGCTGCCGGATCCGCTCGTTCTTTTCGGCCGGGGTGAGCGGATCGTCGGGGCAGACAGGCAAGACTTGTTCCATCGCGCTGTGCATCGCCCACAGCGCCGCGCCGCGGGCGTCCTCGGCGTCCGTGATCATTTGCAACGTGCCGGATTCGACATAATACTTCGCCATCGGGACTCCTTTCTGAGAAACAACCGAAATCGCTTCCTTGGTACGTAACCGTTCTTCTCTCTACGAGGGGCATCTGGATAGAGTTCACACCTCCCACAACGGAAGAGTTCGATGCCTCCTGCTATCATGGATCGCCGCCGGCGGGACACGGTTGGTCCTTGGCCTTCCGGTGCCCATGAAAAGCGGGCTGCTGCGCTCCCAGCGCCCAAGTCCGCGTTCCCGTTTTCCTGGTTCGCGTCCTGACGCTTGCTGGCATTGCTGGCACCGACTCCAGTTGCCCGCTGGATTAGTGTACAATTCTACGCCCCCGGCCTGCCGGGACAAGTCTGTGCCGAACCGCAGGACGTGTCCGCGAACAACGCCGGCGACCAAAGCACCGCAGGATGCACGTTGGGCGCCGACCGAGTGCGCGGGAGCAATTGTCTGCTTTCGGCGAGCAATCCGTTCCACCGTTTTAGGAGACCATGTCATGAGACGAATCGCCCTGCTTGCGCTGTTCCTTGCTGCCGCAGCCGGTTCCGCGCGAACCTCCCTCGGCGCCGCCCCCCCGGCCCCTCCCCGGATCCCGGTTATCCTGGACACGGATATCGGCGACGACATCGACGACACGTGGGCCCTGGCCTTGCTGCTCAAGTCGCCCGACGTGGACGTCAAGATGGTCGTGTCCGACCGCGGCAACACGGTCTACCGGGCGAAGATCATCGCCCGACTGCTGGAGGTCGCCGGACGGACGGATGTCCCCGTCGGCATCGGCATCCGCGAGAACCAGAAGGAGAGCGGCCGGCAAGCGGCGTGGGTCGCGGACTACGATCTGAGCCGGTATCCCGGCACAGTGCATCAGGACGGCGTGGCGGCCCTGATCGACGCGATCATGAACGCCCCGCAGCCGATCACGCTGATCTGCATCGGCCCTGTGCCGAACATCCGCGCGGCATTGCAGCGGCAACCGGAAATCGCCAAGCGGGCCCGCTTCGTCGGCATGCACGGCAGCGTGCGCAAAGGCTACAACGGCGGGCCGGAGCCCAGCAAGGAATGGAACGTCGTGGCCGACGCCAAGGCGGCTCAAGCCGCGTTCACCGCGGCCTGGCCGATGCTGATCACGCCGCTGGACACCTGCGGCATCGTGCGGCTGCGGGGCGAGAAGTACCGCAAGGTGGCCCAGTGCTCCGACCCGGTCACCAAGGCCGTGATCGAGAACTATCGCCTCTGGGCCAAAGCCGGCGACAAGCCGCTGGACGCATCGAGCGTGCTGTTCGACACGGTCGCGGTCTATCTGGCGTTCTCGACGGATTTGGTGAACGTCGAGCGGCTGCCGATCCGCGTGACCGACGACGGCTTCACGCGCATCGACCCGCAGGGAAAACAGATCGATTGTGCGATGTCGTGGAAGGATCTGGGTGCGTTCGAGGAGTTCCTGGTGGCCCGGCTCACGGGCGGCCGGTAAGCCGGGGAAGGTCACTCCAGCAAGACCAAGGCGACGACCGAGGACCATCAGAAGACGCGAGAGTGTTCACCGCACGCCTCGCGTCGTCGCAGCCGGTCGCCAGCCCAAGCATGACGTCCGCTTGGGCAGTCGCTGAAACGTGCCAGAGCACCTGGCGGCCGCTGTGACGGCCGGATCGTTCAGAGCCTTCGCGGACCTGGCCGTCGATTTCCCGTGACGCTTCCAGGCAGCCCTGCCAAGCTTCCAGGTCGGACGCGAATGGCGCAAGTCGTCCGTCAGTTCATCGGCAGTCGGCTCGCTCCGCAAGCGGAATCGTGTCGCGGAGCAAGCCGGCTGCGAGGGCCGCGGCTACGCGGCAGACTACGGCTTCGCCTGGCGGGCCAGGGCGTTGGCTCGGGCGGCCAGCTTCTGGTTGGCCGTCAGCTTGGCGACCTGCTTCATCGCCGCGGCCACTTCGGCTTGGTGGCTGGCGACAATCCGCTCGGCAATGGCCACCGCGGCCAGGCAGGCTTCCTCTTTCAGGTCCGCCGTGTCCAGGTGCGAGACGACCAGGGCCAGCGATTCGGCGGTCGCGACGTTGCCCAGGGCGCTCAGCACCAGCCGCTTCTCCTCCGTGCGCTCGGCCTGTGCCATCGCTTCCTTCAGCGACTGGAGCTTCTGCGCGTCGGGGGCGTCCTGCATGGGCACCAGCCGCACGAAGCCGCGCAGGGCGAGGACTTGGAAGGTCTTGCTCGGCGGCGACTTGAGCAGCTCGGCCACCGACGGCAGGGCGTCGGCCGTGGGCCATTCGCACAGCACGCGGAGAGCCGCGTCCTGGACGGCCGGATCGCGGTCGGCCGCCGCGGCCTGGACGGCTTCCAGCGACTTGGGCCCGCTGGCCGTGCGCAGCGTCCGCAGCAGCGCCCGTTTCGCCTCGCCCTGGGCTCCCGCCAGCGCCTCGCACAGCGCATCGACGATCGCCGGGGGCGTCGAGACGGCGGTCAGCGTCAGGTTCTCCGACTCGCGGACCGTCTTGCTGACCGCCACGCCGTTGACGGTATAGTCGATGCGCAGGGACTTCGCGGTTCCATGGACCGGGTCGCCAAAGTTGCCGTTCGACGCCTCGACCGCCAGCGCGCCGGCCTTGACCAGTTCGGCCACCTTCTTGGTCACGTCGGCCGATGTGCCGGCGGGCAGGTCGCCGTACACGGCTTTGACGATCACGATGTTCCCGCTGGCAGGCTCGCTCTGGCGGGCGACGAGAGCGGCCAGCGCGGCCTCGGCCGCCCGCGACTCGGCGGCGGCTTTGGCTTTGCCCAGGATCTTCAGCAGCGCGGGCAACTCGGCCAAACCGGCCTGGTCGCGCAGCGCCTTGAGGGCCGCCATGCGCACCGTCTCATCGGCGTCGTCGGCCGCCTTGACCAGACTGGCCGCCGCTCCGGCGACGTTCCGCAGCCCGATCATTTCGACGGCCAACGCGCGGACCTTGGCATCCTGGTTCGTGAGCATCGCCACGATGGTGGCGTCCGCGTCCTTGGCAGGGAAGTTGCCCAGGCAGTCGCGTGCGGCCTCAGCCAGATCGCCTTCGCCCGCCAGCGCCAGTTCGGCCAGCAACGTCAGGGCGGGCGCGTAGCCCAAACGGGTCGCGTTGCGGATCGCCGGCAGCCGCACTGCCGGATCGCCCTTGGCGGCGAGTTCCAACAGGGCCGGACCCGCGGCGGCGTCGCCGAGGTGGCCCAGGGTGTTGACGATCAGGATCTGCTTGTCGACCGGCAGCTTGGGCAGCTCGCCGACCAGCGCGGCCGTGACTTCCGCGCCGGGCATCTCCAGCGCGATCCGCGCGGCGGCTGCGGTCAGCACGTAGTCCGCGCTGCGAACCGCTTCGAGCAAGAGCGGAAGGCCTTCCTTCTGGCGGGCCAGAACCGCACCGCGAAGGGCCCCGGCGCGAACCTGCTGCGGCGCCGGCGACAGGTTCCGCAGCCGGTCGTAGATCGCCAGCGACTGGGCAGCCTGCCCTTCGCTCGCCATCGCCTCCGCACAGCGGAACAAGCCTTCACAGAAATTGACCAGCTTGGCGCCTGACGCGCCGGCCAGGGCCGCTTCGAGCGTCTGGGCGGCTTCCGGCGTGCCGATCTGGCCCAGGGCGCGGGCGGCGGCTTGGGCCAACACGGCGTCAGGATCCGCCAACCGCTTGGCGATCGCCGCGACGGCTTGCGCGTCGCGCCGCACGCCGAGGCTGCCGATCACGCCCAACAGCGGGCGGCCCGTGAGCTTGCCCAGCGCGTCGCGGAGGGCAACGTCCACGGACGGATCGGGGATCGTCTCCAGGGCGTAGCGGGCCATGTGCGACATTTTTTCGTCGCCCAGCATGGCGGCCAGCGTGGGCACGGCTTTGTTGGTGGCGACATGGGCCAGGACGCGGCAGGCTTCGTGTTTCTCGAACTGCCCCGCGTCCGATTTGAGCACGGCGATCAGTTCCGCCTCCTGATCGGCAGAGGCAGCGGAGGCGGCCGCCAACAGCGCGGCGGCCAGCGTAAGCGTCAGTGTGCGTTTCCACATAATGGACTATCTCCTTTGTGAAGTTTTCGATTTCAGATTTTGGATTGGAGATTCTGGATTGGAGATCCGGGATCCGGGAAAGGACAATTCAGGATCGTGCTGTCGCTGCGAATTGGCATGGGCAAGTGTTTTAGGCACGTCATCACTGGTTCGCCAGCAACCTACCCGCATCCCGCGACTCGCAACGCTCAATAGACGTACGGCTCCCGCATGGCTCGCGAGCGGAAGCGGTTGGCCTCGTCGTCGTTGATGAACTCCTCCTTGACCGGGTCGTATTGCAGATCGCGTTTGAGCCACATGCAGACGTTGGCCGCGTGGACCGTGGTCATGCTGTGGTGCATGACGCGCGGGTTGGCCACCGGCTCCTGGCGGCTCTTGACGCAGTCCAGGAAGTTCCGCATGTGGTCCAGCGACCGGCCCGTGCGGGCCACGTACTCGCCGACGACCTTCTTGAACTGGGTCAGCAGTTCCGGCGACGACACGTCGGGCTTGGAGTAGCCGTCGGCTGCCGCGACCCAGCCGCCGGGGCCGTCAAACCGCTCGCCGCACGAGCCGTGCCAGTACTTGTCGCCGCGGGACAGGATCATCTTCACGCCGCTGGCAAAGGTGGTGACCATCCCGTCGCCCGAATCGTTCTCCACGTACTGGTACTTGACGGGCGAAGTCTCGCCGCAGTCCAGTCCCGCCTGGGCCTGGGCAAACGTGTGCGCGCCCCATTCGCCGATACAGCTGGTGTGGAAGTCGTAATGTCCTCGCCAACCGCCGGAGACGTAGCCGGGGTTGAACGGCCGCCACGGGCAGGGGCCCAGCCAGGCGTCCCAATCGACCTCGTCCTTCGGCGGTTCCGGGGCTTCCGGCAGCCAGTCGTGGCGCATCTGGGCCGCGTCCCACGGAGCGATGTGGGCGTAGGCCGTGTGGATCTGGCCCAGCCGCCCCGTGCGGGCCATCTCGATGCAGAACACGTGGTTCGGCTCGCTCAGCCGCTGCGTCCCGGTCTGGTACACGCGGGCATAGCGGCGGGCCGTCTCGACCACGGCCCGGCCCTCGGCGATCGTCATCGCGGACGGCTTCTCGCTGTACACGTCCTTGCCGAATCGCATCGCCAGGATCGACGCCATCGCGTGCCAGCGGTCGCCCGTGGCGATCAGCAGCGCATCGATGTCCGTCCGCTCGGCCAGGAACTCGTGGATCTCCGGATACGTTTTGCAGTCCTGGTTGCCGTACTGCGTGTCGACGTAGTTCTTGACGATCTGGCGCTGCTTCTTCTGCAGGTCGCAGTCGGCCACGAACTGGACGTCGGGATTGCCCATCATCCACCGCAAGTCGCCCATGCCGCGGCCGCGCAGGCCGATGCCGCCGCAGATGATCTTCTCGCTGGGCGGCACGGCCCCGTCTTTGCCCAGCACGGATCCCGGAACGATCATCGGCACCGCCAGGACCGTCCCGGCCTGGGCCGCCGACTTCAGGAACTTGCGTCGCGTCACTCTCGTTTTCTGCATCTTCACTTCCTCCTCGGCTGTTGCTGTCACACTGGGCACACCTCGCGCTGGCTCGCGCGATCAAAACAATGCCGCCGGGTGTTTACGAATGAGAATTGTGCTCCCCAGCCGCCCCGGATGCAACCGGCCTGAAGTGGCTCGCGGGCCGCCGAACGCCGGTTCCGTGGGGCATTCCCGGCTAGGCCGCCACGCCGGCAGGCAGCGTCCTTTTTGGGGTCAGGCTTACAGAATTCAGTTTTGGCCGAGCATCGCCGTAACGTATGGCTGGCATCCAACTCGGCCAAAATTGAATTCTGTAAGCTTGACCCCCTGTCGTGGAGCGACAGCGAGAGTTACCGGAAAATGGCTCGCCGACACGCTCTTCGGCTTGACTTACGACGGGAGCGCGTTACAGCCAAGAGGCTTAACACACTGTTTTCAGGAGGCGACTTTATGAATGAATACCCGACTCGACGTCATTTTCTTTCCACCGCGGCATCGGCGGCCGCCGTGATTGCGTGCGGCCATCCGTTGCGGGGCGCCGACCAGAAAGCCGGCCGGCCGCATCGCTTGCAGGCGGGCGCGGCCAAGGCGGACATTACTCCCGCGGCCGGGGTGTCGCTGGACGGATATTTGATGAAGCAGGGCCCGGTCAAGGGCATGCATGATCCGCTGCACGCGCGGGCGCTGGTGCTGGACGACGGCACGACTCGTCTGGCGATCGTGATCTGCGACGCGTGCGTGATCGGGCGCGATGTGTTTGATGCGGCCAAGGCGATCGTTCATGCCCAGACGGGGCTGGCGAAAGACCACATGCTGATGGCTGCCACCCATACGCACGCGGCCATCCGGGCGACTGGAATCAACACCGGTCCGCTCGATGACCAGTATCTGGACTTGCTCGCTCGCCAAATCGCCGCGGCGGTGATCCGGGCAGAGAAGAATCTGGCTCCCGCACAAGTCGGCTGGGGATCGTTTGACAAGCCCGATTTTCTGCGCTGCCGGCGGTTTCTGTGCCAAGCCGGCAGCGTTGGGAGCAATCCCTTCGGCCAATCAGATGAGCGGGTCAAATCCGTGGCGGGCCGGAGTTCCGCGGTGATCGAACCGGCCGGACCGGTCGATCCCCAGTTCTCGGTGCTGTCAGTGCGGCACGCCGACGGCCAGCCCTTGGCAGTCCTGGGCAACTACAGCGTCCACTACTGCGGCGGCTATCAAGGCGCCCTGGTGAGCGCCGATTACTTCGGCTACTTTGCCCAAGCCTTGGAGGCGAAGTTGCAGGCGGGCTCGCAGCGTCCGCCGTTTGTGGGCCTGATGTCCAACGGCACCAGCGGCAACACCGGCGCGCTGACGGGGGACGGCAAGAAGCGGCCACCGTTCGGATGGCTCGAAGCCTCCGGGCAGATTCTGGCGGCAGACGCACTCCGCGTCCTAGACCGAATCGAGCACCGCGCCGACGTGACGCTGGCCATGCAGCAGTCGGAATTGGAACTGGGCGTGCGGCGGCCTGATGCCGATCGCCTGGCCTGGGCCCAGGAAATCCTCGCCAAATCTGGCGGCCCCCATCCGCACCGCTGGACGCCCATCTACGCGCGAGAGGCCCTGCACCTGAGCCAGTATCCGCAGACCGTGGCAATGCCGCTGCAGGCGATCCGTATCGGCAGCCTGGGAATTGCCTCCATCCCGTGCGAAGTGTTCGCCGAAACGGGGCTGGCCATCAAGCAGCAAAGCCCGCTGGACGCGACCTTTACGATCGAAATCGCCAACGGCTACGGCGGCTATCTTCCCACGCCGGAGCAACACGCTTTGGGCGGCTACGAAACCTGGCCCGCCCGGTCGAGCTTCTTGGAAGTGGACGCGGAAACCAAGATCCGCGCCGAGGCGATCCGACTGCTGCAAATGGTGAAGCGCGAAGCTCCGTAACGCGGGCTTGCGTCGCCCACCGTAGACCGCTCGCTCCGCGAGTGGGAATCCGCTCGCAGAGCGAGCGGTCTACGATGGCCTGCATCCCGCTTGGATCGCCCGGCCCTTGGGATACAATAGGGGCGGGCCCTGAGAACGGAGACAAACACATGCCCCTTCACGACTGGACGCGCATCCCAGCCGGGCGGTTTCACCATTTCCACCAGGATTGGTCGATCGAAATCGCGCGCGAGTTGAAGAGATGCGCACCGCCGTCGAACTCGGCGTGATGCCCGAGCCCGACGCGGATGAGTGAACTGCAAAGCGTTCGCAGTCAATACGAAACTCGGAGGAGATCGGTCATGACCCAAAGGCGTTGCGTTTTTCGGGTACCGCTTGTCGCTTCTTTCCTGTTGGCCATCGCAGCTGTTTCAATCGCCGCGGAATCCGGCGGAACGCCGATCACCCTGGTGGACCTTGCCCAGCCGCTGGCGGAAGGTTCGGTCGTCGCCACGGACGCGGAATTCAGCCAGCGGGACGGAACGTTGCAGGTCCGCACCGGACATGCGGCAGAGCGGCCGGGCGTCATGATCAAGGGGCCTGGCGGACGCTGGGACCTGACGGCGTTCACGGAGTTGGAAACAACGATCAAGAATTCTGGCAGACATTCGCTGACCGTTCACTTGGCGGTCGACAACCCCGATTCGGACCGCGCCGCCAGGCAGAATTGCTGTATCGAGTCCGTGACGATCCCGCCGGGACAAGAGGCGGCCGTGAAGCTGAACCTTCGCAAGCGGTTGCCGAAGTCGTTGCAGGACAATCTCCGCGGCCTGCGCGGCTGCCCTGGCGGCTTCGCCAGCGGGGGGCGAGGAACGATCGACCCGGCCGACGTGGTCGGCGTCTCCGTGTACGTGTACCGTCCCGGCGGTGATGCCGCGTTCGAGGTCTCCAGTATCCGCGCCGGCGGGAGCCCCGTGTTTCCGCTACCGGAGAACCTGGACGACCTGTTCCCGATGATCGACCGCTTCGGCCAGTACATGCACAAGGACTGGCCGGGCAAAACGCATTCGGAGGCGGAACTGACTGAGCAGCGACAGCAGGAGGCAGCGGATCTGGCGGCGCATCCGGGGCCGAAAGCCTGGAACCAGTACGGCGGCTGGTTGGGCGGGCCGCAGTTGAAGGCGACCGGCCGGTTTCGCGTGGAGAAATGGCGCGACAAGTGGTGGCTGGTCGATCCGGAGGGACGCCTGTACTGGTCCCACGGGCTGGTCCGCGTGACCTGGTCCTGCGGCTACACGCCCGTGACCGGCCGCGAGCATCTGTTCGCCGAATTGCCCGGCCGCGGTTCGCCGTTCGGCCCCTTTTACGGCCGCAGCACGTGGGCCATTTCGGGGCTGTACGACCGGGGCACGGAAACATACAACTTCTCCGGCGCAAACCTGCTTCGCAAATACGGCCCGAACTGGATGGTGGACTATGCCGACGTGGTCCACCGCCGCCTGCGCAGCTGGGGTCTGAACACGCTGGCCAACTGCTCCCAGCCGGCGATCTACCTGCAGCGCAAGACCCCCTACACGGCGACCGTGTACAGCGTCGATTCGCCGCCGCAGGACACGCCGGGCGGGACCGGGTACGTGGCCACGATCCACGACGACAGCCGCGTGATCGAAGGCAGCAGCGGCGGCTGGGGCAAGTTCCCCGACGTGTTTGACCCCAGCTTCAAGGCCGTGCTCCTGAAAGAGGTCGCCCTGCACCGTGGCAAAGCGGTGGGCGACCCGTGGTGCCTGGGCTATTTTCCGGGCAACGAACTCAGCTGGGGCGCGAACGAAACGACGCTCGGCCGGGCCACGCTCGCTTCGCCCGCCGACCAGCCCGCCAAACGGGCGTTGGTCGACCAGCTGAAAGCGAAGTACGACACGATCGAGCGATTGAACGCCGCCTGGAAGAGCAGCTACGTTTCCTGGGACGCGCTGCTCGAATCGACCACCCCGCCCGGCGTCGATTCCGGCCACGAGGATCTGGCCGCGTTCCTGACCAGCGTCGCCGACGCGTACTTCCGCCAATGCCGGGAAGCGGTCAAGGAGATCGATCCCGAAGGGCTGTACCTCGGCTGCCGTTTCGCCGGCTGGAGCCACGGCACGGTGTTCCGCACGGCGGCCAAGTACAGCGACGTGATCAGCGTCAACCGGTATACCGAGACGCTGGACGACTTGCGGCTGCCAGACGGCATCGACAAGCCGGTGGTGATCGGCGAGTGGCATTTCGGGGCGCTGGACCGAGGCAAGTTCCACGCCAGCTTGCGGCCGGTGGCGGACCAGCAGGCCCGCGGCGAGGCGTACGAGAAGTATGTCCGCAGCGCGCTGAAAAACCCGCTGGTCGTCGGCACCCACTGGCACCAGTTCGGCGACCAGTCGACCACCGGCCGCGACGACGGCGAGAATTTCCAGAACGGCTTCGTCGACGTGTGCGACGCGCCTTACGTCGAAACGATCGAAGCCTGCCGCCGCATCGGGTACCAGCTGTACGACGTGCGAGCCGGGGAGGATGAACGGTAGCAACGCCCATGAAATAACTTCCCCGTTTATGCGGGACGTTCGGGAGACAGGCTGCAGCTGGTGAATGCCCCCGGCTTGTCCGGGGGATCCTTACGTTTCTCACTACACGCGCGGGTTCTACTCCCGCCTCCCCGCTTCGGCCGCGGCGGCGAAGCCGCCGCGGCCGAAGCGGGGGAGGAAGGACGACGTGGGGCTGCCTCGTGTAGCTGGAAACGGGAGCCTCCACGGGGCAAGCCCGTGGCATCCAACTCACCAAACCGGAAGCTTCGGCTCGCGCTCAGCGGCTGGCTTGTTGGAATGAGGAAGTTATTTCGTGAGCGTTGCTAGGCGATACCAGCGGCTCTGTTTCGCCCTGCGCTGGTCCCGGTCAGGGCAGCGGATCGACGCGATCCAACGGTTCCTGGCTGCGGGCTTGTTCCCAGACGTGCTGAAGCTCGTCCTGGTGCTGCGACGCCCATTCCATCACCAGTCCCGTGGCGCGAGGACGGAGCTTACCCGCGATCACGCCGAGCGTCTCGATCGCCACGATCATCTGATCTCCGCCATGCTCCGCGTGGAAGTGCGGCGGCTGATGGTCATTGTGGAGCATCTTGATGACGATGCCGTAGAAGCGACTGATCTCAGGCGTGCATCGACACCCTGCGGAGACTCGGAAACACCTCATCAGGTTCTTTCCCCGTGATTTCCATGTACAATGCATCCGCACAGAGATCGACCTCGTCGCTCCAACGCAGCTCGCCTGCGGTTCCGATGGCCACGCGGGCAAACGCGTCCGGATCGTTCCAAAGTTGGAACACGCCTTTGCCAACCAGGTGCGAGAGGTCGACGTCGCCCGTAACGCCATCGGCGTACTGGATTCGCAATTTGTAGCCGGGAAGCGCCTCGGCGTGAATCAGTTTCGGCATATTTCTGACTCCTCAGACGGTGCCCAGACGTCGGACCGTCAAATCCAGCACCGAACGTCATGATTCAACCGGCGACAGCCAACGGCCGTTGCTTTCAGGGGCGACCCCCTTGGCTGTTCGGTTTGCCGTCGATTGTTAAGCACGGTCGATTCTGTCCACCGTGGCCGACGCGAAGAATTGTCTCGATTGAGCCGTGGGAGGCCCCGTTGACCATTGAAGGAAGGTAGCTCTGCAGCCCCAGGTCGCCTAGGCTGCGCCCGAAAAAGGTGGCTATCGCGACGAGTGGGTCGCCGGCCCTCGCAGAATTCTCTCCGACCTTCTTCCAGATACACCCGCCGAGGATACCACGCGGCTTGAAGCGTGGCAACGGCGACGTAAAGGACCGCCAGCCAGTCTTCTCGTGCGACGCGAAGAATCCGTGTTTGCGGTCGATACCAGCTGTACGACGTGCGGTCGGCCCAAGCCGACCGGCCCGCCGATGGAGCGCAGACTCCGGCTGCAAAGTAGCGGGGCAGAGCGGGGCGGGAGCGAGCCGGCCTGCCGGTTCCCCGTGCAGGTCAGGGCCTTTGGACGACGAACCCGTTTCACCGCTTGCGGTCTTGCGCCAGCACGCGTTGCACGACGAACTCGTAGGCGCGGACGGTGTCGTCATAATCCGTGGCATGTCCGCCCTGTTCGCGGTGCAGCAAGAGCATGGCCGGATTCGATTTCTCCAACTGTCCAGCCAAACGCAAGACGCTGTCGGGCGGCACCAGCGTGTCGCGGCCACCCGTCGTCAGCGCGATGGGCATCGTCAGCTTGTCGGCCGCGAACTCCGGGCTCCGTTTCCGGTACTCGTCCGGCCGCGCCTGCTTGGTCCCGCCGTACCAGCGGCGGATCGAATCCTGGAATCGGTCGTACTCGATCATGTTCGCTGTGCCGTTCTGGCTCACCACGCCGTCGACCAGATCGGGATGCAGCGCGGCGAAGATCAGCGCGCTGGTGCCGCCCATCGAGCCGCCGCCCAGGACGACGCGGCCGATCCGGCGCCGCGTGCGGGCCGCGCGGAGGATTTGCACCAGATCCGCTTCGGCTGCCGGCCCCATCCACGAATCCGGCGCACGGTAGTCCGGCGACAGGAAGATCATCCCGTGCTTCAACGCCACGTCCCGCGCCCCCCGGCATTCGCCCCGCTCCTGCCGCACGTACTGCCAGCGGTCCGACCCGTGCCCGTGCAGGCCGATCAACAGGTGGCTTTCCTGCGCCGGGTCGAACGGCTCCGGCAGCAACTCGACGTACCGCTGCACCGAGCCGTCCAACTCGGCTCGGAATTCCACATCCTGCGGCGGACCCCAACGCTCGGCAGCGCACAGCGGCGCGACGGCCGCCAGGACGACGATGGCCAGGATGGATGGTCGAAGCTTGTTCGTCATAGCGAACCTCGGACTCTGGCTCGGAAACAGGGGCTTCCAGTATAACACGATTTTGGAACAATAGAGGCCGGATCGGTTCGCCGCTGTCGGGAAATCAAGAGGAGCACTCCCTTGGCCGCCAAGCACGTGTTTTTGTCCTACTGCCGAGACAACGCCAAGTTGGTCGCCAAACTCCGCGACGACCTGCTGGCCGCCGACGAGCAAGTGTGGTGGGACCAGCAGATCCTGCCAGGCCAGGATTGGCGGCTGGCCATCCACCAGGCCATGAAGGCCAGCTACGCCGTCGTGCTGTGCCTGTCCAAAGAAGCCCAGACCCGCGCCACGTCCGGAATCTATCCCGAAGCTCTGGACGCGATCGACGCGTACCGGCAACACGCCCCCGGGTCGGTGTTCCTGATCCCCGTTCGGCTTAGCGAGTGCGAGATTCCGCAACTCCGGATCTCCGAAAGCGACTACTTGGACAGCCTGAACTACGTCGATCTGTTCCCCGCCGCACGGCGCAAACAGGGCCTGCAGCGTTTGCTCGCGGCCCTCCGCGCCGCGCCCTGCCATCCATCGGGGCGAAAGTCTGTCGCGAGCGAGGCCGAAACCGCGTCTCAGGCTGCAACTCCGATAACGACTCCGGAGTCCGTCGCGCCCGCCGTCGCGCCCGAACGTCTCCGCCGGTATCTGGACGATCTGCGGAAGGGGCCAACATCGGCCACACCAGCGCCGTGGGCCTGTTCCCGGCGGGTGCCAGCCGCTGGCTAGCCGAACGCACGGGAAAACTGGTCTGCGATCTGAGCGGCAATGTTTGGGAGTGGTGTGCGACCAAGTGGCGCGACTCGTGCGCCAAACCGGCCGATGGATCGCCGGAGGGCACCGCCAGCAGAATCATTCGAGGAGGTTGCTACGGCAACGAACCCAAGTACGTTTGTTGCGGTTGCCGCTACTGGTACGTCCCGCGCTGGCACTGGTTCCTGTACTGGGGTTTTCGTTGCGTCCAGCAACTCTCCTCATCTTCGGTTCCTGGTTCTTGATTTCTGGTTTCTGTTATCCTGGATTCTGTCTTCTCGCCGCCGCAGGCGGCGCGCTATAGAAATGCTTTCCCCATGAAAACCTACCGCAGTCTCTGGCCTCGGCTGTGCGATTTTGAGAACCTGTACTACGCTTGGCTGGACGCCCGGATTTGTTCGCGGTCCTGCGTCCGAAAGGGCCTGCCGATCGGCAATCTGACCAGCCAGTTCTGGGCCAACGTGTACCTGAACGAGTTGGACCAGTACGTCAAGCGGGTGCTGGGCGTGCTGGCCTACCTCCGTTACGCCGACGACTTCCTGCTGTTCGCGGATTCCAAGCGTCCGTTGTGGCAATGGCAAGCCGCCGTGATCGCGAAGTTGGCCGAACTGCGCTTGTCGCCCAATCCAAGAAGTTTTCGCGTGCTTCCGGTCCGCGACGGGATTGAGTTTCTGGGGTTTCGCGTCTATCCTGATCATCGGCGTTTGCTGCCGGAGAATGCCCAGCGGGCGCGGCGGCGGTTCCGCTGGCTGGGGCGTCAGTTCAGCGCCAACCGGATCGACGCGGCCCGCGTGCGGGCATCGGTCAAGGCCTGGATTGCCCACGCGGCGCACGGCGACACATGGGGGCTGCGGCGGGCCGTGCTGAGGGAGTTTCATGGGTGCCGGACAAGCCATGCAAGAGTCGCCGATCTTCGTCAAGACGGACCAGATGCTGATGTGGCTGATGGGCTGCACGGACAGGTTCCCGAAGTCGCATCGCTTCCGGATGGCGAGACGGCTTGAGGACCCGGCGTTCGCCTTTCAGGAGCAGATTCAGGCGGCGCTGAGGCCCAAGGGCGCCGATCGCCTGGCGGCGGCTGACGTGCAGTTGGCCCTGTTGAAACGGCGGTTGCGGATGGCCCACGAGATGAAGTTGATCGACCTGCGGCATTACGAACACGGTGCCCGGCTGACGGCCGAATTGGGACGCCTGCTGGGCGCTTGGACCAAGCGCAAGGGGAATGTTGTGCCGGCGGGAGAGGCGAACACGTAGCATGGCTCTCCGAGCCGTGCAAAGCACTCGGCACGGCTCGGAGAGCCATGCTACGTTGGGGGTAGGCCACAGCGCGCGAAAGAGACGGCCGAGGTTCGTCAACGTCCGTTGCGTTTGCCGCAACCGGAACGACCCGAACTGGAACTGGAACCAGAACAGGGGTTTTCGTTGCGCCCAATAACGATTGCCGACCGAACCGGAATGCGGGCCGTTCACGGACGGCTCGCCGGAGTTCAACAGGAGAGTTACAGGCCTATTCCCGGCCGGCCGGGACCCTCGCGGGTCGGCGGCCCGGCCGAAGATCGAAGAGCCCGGTTCCCTGTGGTAGGCCCCGGCCGAAGCTTGGAACCGGGCATTTTTCCAGAAAGGGGTCAGGCTTACAGAATTCAATTTTGCGGGTCGAGGAGCCTCAAGATGGAGAGTGCCTTGCCCCGCAAAATTGAATTCTGTAAGCCTGACCCCAGTTGGAGCCGACGTCCATGACCGACACCCTCACCATCCTGCACCTGTCCGACCTGCAGTTCGGCCGGAACCACCGTTACCCGGACGGCGAGGGGTCGTTGAACAGCTTGTACGCAAAGCTGGCGGAGGATCTGGACGAGCTGGCCGAAAAACGGGACCTGCGGCCGACGGCGATTGTGGTCACCGGGGACGTGGCGGAGTGGAGTCTTGTCGAGGAGTATAAGGCTGCGGCTGAATTTCTCGATCGGCTTGCGACGCATCTGAAAATCGCCCGGGAGCGGGTTGTCATCGTGCCCGGCAATCACGATATCAACCGGAAATTGTGCCAGGGCGCGCGGTTGATGGCGGAGGGCAGCAGCCGGCCGTTCGAGGAACCGTACTTCGCCAAGTTCCGCAACTTTCAACAATTCTTCAACGCGTTCTACGCCGGCACCGACGTGTTGTTCGATGAAGACCATCTGTTTCACGTCTATGCGTTTCCGGAAGAACAGGTGCTGATCGTCGGTTTCAATTCATGCATCCGGGAATCGGAACGGGACCTGGACCACTACGGCTGGATCGGCGTGGAACAAGTCCGGCGGGCAGTCCAGCGTTGCGACGAGCTGGATCCGAGCCGGACCTGGCTGCGGATCGGGGCTCTGCACCACAACTTCCTCGGCGCCAGCAACCTCGATAACGAAAACTTGCGGGATCGGGACGCCATTTTCCCGAACCTGCGGAAGGGACGGATCCGCTTGCTGTTGCACGGCCATCGGCATATTTCCGGGGCGCACCTGTACGGACAGGGCGCCGGGCCGCCGCTGACCATCGCTGCGGCCGGCAGCGCGGGGCTGGACCAGCAGACGTTGCCGGACATGCCCAATCAGTACCAGATTGTCGAAATCCGCAAACGCAACGCCGTGGCGCTCGTGATGCGCCAGTATTCCGCCAAGTCGTTCGGTTTGACCGGTGAAGGCAAATGGACCGCGGATCCGAGCGTGGACGAATCGGGCGTCGTCGCTCTGGCGCTGCCTGCCGACGAGGCGCCGCCGTTGCGTTCGAAACCGAGCTTGGCCGAAGCCTGCCGACGCTGGCGAGCCTTCTTGAGCGAAGAGCATCGCTATCTGCAGTTCAAGGGGTTCGGCTCCGACTTCCGCGTGCCTCTGGAACTGGAACCGTTGTACATCTCGCTCCGCGCCGTGCCGGTACACGTGGAAATGGAGGGACCGCTTGGTAGGTGCCGCGAGCCGAGCGGCCCCCCTTTCGGCGCGGGGCTCCCGACCTTGCCGCTGGGGCCGACCGATGGGTCTCCGGCGGCTCCAGGGAGACCTACGGTCGCAGGTTTCGGCGAGGTCGGGACACCTGCGCCGAACGCGCCGAACGGCCGTCTCGACGAGCTGGAAATCGGTCCGGCGTTGCAGTTCTGCGAGCGGCAGCACTACGGCGGGATGGTCATCCTGGGCGATCCGGGCAGCGGCAAGTCCACGCTGCTGAAGTTCTTGACGTTGTGCCTGGCGCACGACAAGCCGGCGCAGCACACGGGCGTGCCGGGCGGATGGTTCCCGCTGCTGCTGCCGCTGCGGCGGGTGGACGATTTCCAGGCCTCGCTCGACGCGGTGCTGCGAGGCTACTATGCCGACGCGATGCGGCGTCTGGAACTGCCCGGCGACTTTTTCCAGCGCGTGCTGGACGAGCATCCCTGCCTGCTGATGCTGGACGGACTGGACGAAGTGGCTACGCCCGAGCGCCGGTTGGAAGCCCTGGAGTGGATCGAGTGGCAGCGGAAGCAGGGGGCGCGACACCGGATCGTCGTCACGTCCCGGTTCGCCGGCTATCGGGGCAGCACGCGGCTGCCGGAACACTACTTGGAGCTGCACGTCCGCGATTTCCGCGACGAAGACGTGCGGACCTTCGTGCGCCGCTGGTACCGGCAGGTGGAAACACGCCAGCGCGATGACAAGCCCGAATGGCAGGATCACGCGCGCCAGCAGAGCGACGACTTGATTCGGCAGCTGGACCTGTCCGAGCGATTGCAGGGGCTGGCCTGCAATCCGCTGATGCTGCAGATCATCTGCCTGGTCCACCGCACGCACGGGACAATGCCCCAGCGCCGGGCGGCGTTGTACGAGAAGTGCGTCGAGGTCCTGCTGCAGAACTGGGACGAGGCCAAGGGCCTGGAGGTGTACTTGAAGGCCGACGAGGCCCGCCAGGTGCTGCGCCCGTTGGCCCTCTGGCTGCACGAGGAAGAGAACCGCACGCACGCCGACGCCGAGCAGGTCAAGCAGGTCCTTCGCCCACACTTGGCCCGCGTGCTGCGGGGTACGCGTGAAGAGGCCGAACAGCAATTGGACCGCGTGCTGACCAGCGTCCGCGACCGCAGCGGGCTGTTCGTGGGTTTCGACGTGGCCCGCTATGGGTTCCAACACCTGAGTTTCCAGGAATTCCTGGCCGCCGAGGAGATCGTCAAGCAGAGTCTGCCCGGGCGGCTGATCGACCAGTTTGGCAGCAGCTGGTGGCGGGAGCCTACGCTGTTGGCCGTGGGGATGGATGATCCGCGGTTTCAGGAGGCGTTGTTCGAATCGCTGATCCGTTCGCCGCGCTGTCAGCAGAACGTGGATCTTGCCCTGCGCTGCCTGCGCGAAGCCTTGGCGCCCAACGTTGCCCCGTTCGCCCAGGCGCTTTGCGACCCGGCAACGTCCGGCGCCGTGCGGGCCATGTGTGCGGTGTTCCTGCGCGAAATCGGCGGGGCGGAGGCGGTCGCGGCGCTAAGGTCGGTACTGCGCGACCCGGAGGCCCAAGTCGCGTCCGCCGCCCGCGACGCGCTGCTGCGGTTAGAACAACTTGCGCCGGAAGCCGCCGTGTCCGCCGCTGCCGCGGGCGAAATCATCATCAACGAGCGGGACGGGACCGAGCTGATCCGCATCCCGGCCGGCGAATTCTGGATGGGCACCGACGACGGGCCGGAAAACGAACGGCCGAAGCACCGCGTGACGCTGCCCGAATACTACATCGCCCGCACGCCGATCACCAATGCCCAGTACCGGCGGTTCATGGAAGCCACGGGACATGGCGAGCCCGCGCTATGGAACGAGAAGCGATTCAACCAGCCGAACCAGCCGGTCGTCGGCGTGACGTGGTACGATGCGATGGAATACTGCAAGTGGGCCGGCCTGCGGCTGCCAACGGAACGCGAGTGGGAAAAAGCGGCCCGCGGGACCGACGGGCGACTGTGGCCCTGGGGCAACGATCCGCCCAGCGAGAAACTCTGCAACTTTAACAAGAACGTCGGCGCCACGACCGACGTGGGCAGCTATCCGGACGGGGCCAGCCCCTACGGCTGTCTGGACATGGCCGGCAACGTCTGGGAGTGGTGCGTCACCAAGTGGCGCGGGTCGTACCGTGGCGAGCCGGATGATTCGCCCGAAGGTCGCGAGGATCGCGTCCTCCGCAGCGGGAGTTGGTACGACAACGCCCAGTACGTCCGTTGCGTTTGCCGCTCCCGGCCCGGCCCGTACTGGCTCTGCTCCCTGCACTGGGGTTTTCGTTGCGCCCAGTAACTCTCCTCTCTTCGGTTTCTGTTTCCTGATTTCTGGTTTCTGTTATCCTGGATTCTGTCTTCTCGCCGCCGCAGGCGGCGCGTTATAGAAATGCTTTCCCCATGAAAACCTACGGCAGTCTCTGGCCTCGGCTGTGCGATTTCGAGAACCGGTACTACGTCTGACTCGACGCCCGGCGTGGCACGGCGCGCGGAGTAAGGGGTCAGGCTTACAGAATTCAATTTTGCGGGTCGAGGAGCCTCAAGATGGAGAGTGCCTTGCCCCGCAAAATTGAATTCTGTAAGCCTGACCCCAATGGGAGTCGCCAATCACCGCTGCCCGGACGGCGCAGGGGCGGTCAACAGCTTGTACGCAAAGCTGGCGGAGTGGGGTCTTCGATGTATCGCTCGTCCGGCCTACTTCGCCGCGGCGCGGAACTGCCGGGCGCCGACGCTGTAGACGCCGGGGCCGCCGAAACGCAAGGCCAGTTGCGGCGGGCCGTCGCCGGTGACGGTCACTCGCAGGCGGTGCGTGCCCTGCTTCAACGCGACGGGCAGGAATTTCCAAGGACTGTCCGCGCTCTGGCCAAGCGCCGTCTCGTCGACCGCCATCTGCACCTGCCGCGGGCTGCGCAACTGGAACTGGTACAGATCGTCCGCCGGCACGTCGAAGTAGCCTTCGATCACGATCGGCTCGTCGGCCTGCACGCCCAGATCCTTGAGCCAGCCGCCGCCCAGCGAGTTCTCCGCGATTTGGGCTGGCCGCTCGGCCGCCCGGACCGCAATTCCTTTCACCAATTCGACGCCTTCCGGCACAGCGATCGGCTCCAGGGCAACAGGCGGCGTGACCCGCACGAGCACGGCGGGGCTGACGGCAGCCGACTGCTCCGCGCCGGCGAGAAACGCTGCGGCGCGCAGTTGGGCCAGGCCCAGGCCGAGGCTCTTGGTGTCCAGCGTACACTGGCCTTCGGCCCCGTCGATCCGGCCGAGCACGCGGCCGTGGTGCAGTACTTCGATGGCTGCCGCTTGTGGCGCGGCCACATGCAGCTTTAGCGGCTGGCCCAGCGGCAGATCGCCGGGCCCGTCCAGCGTCAGTTGCACGGAATGTCCGTGGTTATCGACCGTGCCGGTCCACACGGCGCGGCCCTGAGTTTGGATCGCGTCGGCGACGATCGCGACCAGGCGGAACTCGTGCGGGCCGTCGGGCAGCGCCGTCGAATCCAGCTGCAACTTTTCGCCGTCGCGGCACGCGGCACGCCGCAGTCCGTCGACGAACAACTCGAAGCGGGCGATGGACTTGCCCTCCGGGGCCGCGGCCGACGGCTGGAACTCGACCAGGCCCTTCAGCGGAGTCGGCAATTCGGGCGGCTTTACGACGGGCCGGCGGGCCCACGGGGCGCACAGCGGATCGCCCACGATCAGCAGCTGATACGGCCCCGACAGCGATTGGTAGAACGCCTCAGCGGCCGAGCAGCCTTGGGCGTAGTGGACGTGCAGAAACGGCAAGGGGAACTTGGCCGCAATCGCGTAGGGTTCGGTCACGGTGCCGCTGGACAGCGCTGCGCCGTGACGCAGGAACTCCGTCAGCGGCGTCTGGCCCGCGTTCTCCCGCATCATGCCCCCGCAGCTGGTCAGGTGCTCGCAGATCGCGCCGGGTAGGATGCGGCTCTTGGACGCAGGCCAGTCGAAACCGGCGGAGCCGGCCACCAGCCCCATTACGTCGTCGCGGCCCTGCGGCAGCGTGCCCTGGACGATCTCGGCACGCACGCCCAGCCCCTGCAGCAGCTTGACCGTTGGCTCGAACATCGGCCGCCGTGTGCGGGCGCGGATGTCCGAGTTGTTCATCAGGTACACGCTGCCGCCGGGAAGCGTCGCATCGGCTGCGGCGCTGCGGCGAAGGTGCTCGATCGCTTCCCGCATGCTCAGTCCCCGGCCGCTGGTCACCGAGAGCATCGTGGACAGCAGATACCTCAGCCCGCGGTCCGGCGGTGTGGGCTGGCCGTTGGGATTCCAGCCGACGACGCCGCGGAAGCCGACGGTGGGCCTCAGTTCAAGCGGTTTGTCTTGCAGGGATTGGACCAGCTTCTGGAAATCCTCGCGCGGGCGGAGCGTCGCGAAATCATCGTCATCCAGGAGGTGTGCGGCGTCGCTCCAGCCGGCCGAGACGGCTTGCGTTAACGCCTGCACGGCCTCGTCCGCCTTGTCCTGCCGGGCCAGGGCGCAGGCCAGGTTGTACCACAGTTGCGGCATCTTGGGCCGTGCCGCGGACAATTCCGTCAGCGTCTTGGCGGCCGTCGCATAGTCCTTGTCGGCCAGCTGCTTTAGGGCTTCGCGGTACCGCGCCCGCTGGTCGTCCGACCACGGTTTGTCGCCCTCGTTCCAGGTGCGCGTCTGCAAGCGGGCGTAGAAGTTCACGCCCAGGCCGAGGTACTCGGGATTCTTCGCCAGGACCAGCCCATACAGATAGGTCAGTCCGTTGACCGACGCGGTCGGCGTGATGACCTGCGGCAGCTTGCGGTCGCCGAGATCCGCGTTGACGCGGACGGCAAAGGGGATGTCAGCCGAGTAGGCCACACAGTCGATCTGTGCCGCCAGGCCGCGGCTGTCCAGTGTGTCGAGCGTCGGCTTCAGGATTCGCTGGCGGAACGTCTCGACATCCACCGTCTCAAAATCCGGCAGGTCGCCCAGCGGCAGGCAGATCACGTTGGCCGCCGGGATGTCGCGGAACTCGAAGAACGCGTTGGCGACAGCTTGCGACGCGAAGCTGTCCGCGTTGACGACGACGGCCACATTCTGCGGTCCGCCGCCGGCCCAGGCCGCCGAGGCCCAGCCGAGCCAGCAGGCGACCAGTCCCAACCGATAACCATGCATGATGAGAACTCCGGGGGGCGACGAGCGTGTTTGGAGGCGGCTTCCCGTTGGTGACTTCCGAGACCCGGTCGGGCGCTCGGCAGGCAGGAGCCAGACTGCGCGGTTCCGGCACGGCCAAGTGCCCGGAACAAACGTAGCAAGCCAGGCGATCCCTGTCAAAGATTCGAGGCGACTGCCGGCGGCGGTTTTCGCCGGCTGTCCGCAGACCTTCCGCGCGAGCCCAGGCCGCTTGCATCGGGACGACGCGGCCCCTAGCATGAAGTCGATTCGCGCCGTCCCGCGCGAGTGGCGGCAGGATTTGCGTGATTGCCGACCACAAGTTGGCCTGACTTGCCCGAACGAGCAGGAGCCGTAAGCATGAACGCCCCTTGTACGCGACGCGATTTTCTGTTCCGAGCGGCCCTGGCCGGTACGGCGGCCGGCTGTCTGCCAGCCGTCGTGGCCGGCGCGGAGGCGGCTGTCTCGCCGGCCAAGATGAAGCTGGCGTTGACTCCCGGATCGATCGGCGTCAAGGCGGATCAGCGCGAATCGCTCGCATTGGCCCGGCGTTACGGCTTTGATGCCGTCGAGCCTCATGCCGGGTTCCTGGCGGGCCTTGGCGACGGAGAAATGACGGACCTGCTGGCGGAGATGCGAGCCCAGGGGATCGCGTTCGCGGCGGCGGGGCTGCCGGTGGATTTCCGCAGCGACGAAGCCCGCTTTCGCACAGGATTGGAGGATCTCCCGCGGCTGGCGGCGGGGCTGAAACGGGCCGGCGTGGACCGCGTCGGGACCTGGATTTCGCCGGCTCATAACGAGTTGACCTACCGGCAGAACTTCCGGCAGCACGCCGAGCGGTTGCGGGCCGTGGCGCAGGTGCTCTCAGACCACGGCCAGCGGCTGGGGCTGGAGTACGTCGGCACTCCGACCGCCCGGCAGAGCCGGCGTTATCCGTTCCTGCACTCGCTCCGCGAACTGCAGGAGCTCTTGGCCGAGATCGGCACGGGCAACGTCGGCTGTGTGCTGGACAGCTGGCACTGGTGGACGGCGGGCGAGACGGCCGGCGACTTGCTTCAACTCCGTTCCGTGGACGTGATTTCCGTCGATCTGAACGACGCCCCGGCCGGCATCCCGCTGGAGCAACAGCAGGACGGAAAGCGCGAGCTGCCCTGTGCGACGGGCGTGATTCCCGTCGGGGCGTTTCTGGGCGCGCTGCAACGCCTCGGTTACGACGGCCCCGTGCGCGCTGAGCCGTTCAACCAGGCGGTCAACGAACTGGACAACGACGCCGCGTGCGTCGCCGTGATCGCAGCCCTCCGCAAGGCCCTGGCCCAGATTGCGTGATCTTTCGAATCGATCTTGAAAAGCACGAAGAAAGGAGAACCGGATGAACAACCACCATCGGTCACGAAGGCAGGTCTATCCTTGGCTGGCCGCGGCGCTGGCCGTCTTGGGGTTGCTGGCGGGCAGTCTGTCCGCGGCAGAGAGCCAGTTGGGCCAGAAACGGGGCAAGGTGCTGATGCCGATCGGCGATGCGACCGAGGCCATGGACACGCTGTATCCGTTCTTCCGCTTGGCGGAGGAGGGCTATGAAGTCGTCGTGGCTGGCCCGGAGGCGAGGAAGTACCACATGGTGCTGCACGAAGTGCCGCCCAACAGCGACGTGCCGTGGGACATCACGCGCGAGATGCCCGGCTATCACATCCAGGCCGTGGCGGCCTTTCGCGACGTCAAGCCGGAGGAGTACGCCGGGCTGTTCCTGTCCGGTGGCCGCGCACCGGAGTATCTCCGCTACGACAAGGACCTGATGCGGATCACCCAGCACTTTGTCAAGGAGAACAAGCCCATCGCGGTTGTCTGTCACGGCATCGAGATCCTTGCGGCGGCGGGCGGACTGCAGGGCGGCCGGCGGGCCACGACCGTGGCCAAATGCGCATTGGACATCACCCAGACCGGCGGCGTGTACGTCAACGAGCCGTTCGTCGTCGACGGCAACCTGGTCAGCGCCGGCACATGGCACAACTACGACACGCCGTTTTTCAAGACCTTTGTCCAAAAGATGCGGGAGTTTGCCAAACCATGACCGACAATCAGGAGCCAGTCAGGCCGTGTGTCGTCAGCACGACTGCGGCCACGTTTGAACGTGACGTCCTTCAGCAATCGAACGACGTTCCCGTGGTGGTCGACTTCTGGGCGTCGTGGTGTGCCCCTTGCCGTGCGTTGGGGCCGATTTTGGAGAAGTTGGCGGCGGAATATGCGGGCCGGTTTATCCTGGTGAAGGCCGATACGGATCAGTTGCCGGATGCGGCGGCCCAATTCCAAGTCCAGTCGATTCCCGCCGTGTTTGGCGTTGTGGGCGGCGAGGTCCTCGACTTTTTCACCGGGGTCCTTCCCGAATCGCACGTCCGGGCGTGGCTGGACCAGCTGCTGCTGGCGGCGTTGTTCCGGGAAGCCCAACGTTGCGAAGCGACCGATCCGGAGAGAGCCGAGCGGAGCTATCGCAAGATCTTGGCCGAGCAGTCCGAGGACCGCAACGCGTTGATCGGATTGGGACGCTTGCTGGAGCGGCAGGAGCGGATCGAGGAAGCCCAGGCCATTCTGCGGCAGTTGGAATCTCGCGGGTTTCTGGAGCCTGAGGCCGAGAAGTTGAGAGCCGCTTTGGAACTGCGGGAGAAAGGCAAGGTCGACGTCGCGGCGCTGCGTCAAGCGGCCGAGGCAGAACCCGGAAATCTGGAACTGCAATTGCAGTTGGCCCAAGCGCTGGCGGGCAGCGGGGGGCATCAGGAGGCGCTGGACATTTGTCTGGCCTTGGTCGAGCGGGACCGGCCGGGAGTGGGCGAGCAAGCGCGGCAGGCCATGATCGACATCTTCCGCGTCCTGCCGGAAGGGTCCCGTCTCGTGAACGAGTATCGCCGCGAGCTGGCGATGTTGCTGTACTGATCTGAGCTGGCGGGGTTGCGTCGCGACCGTCCCGGCACGGGGCTCCCAACTGCTGACGATCACGCGGACTGAGCCTGCGTCTGGCGCAGCAGCGCCTGCTTGACTCCGACGTAGGCCAGGCGCGACTTGAGGCACGTCTGCCGGAAGGCTTCCGGGCGCGGGACGCCAGCCAAGCGAAACACTTCACTGCCGCCGTTCCGGAAGCTCAGATCCCCGGCGGCAAACCATTCTTGGCCGGGCAAAACGTCGACTTCGATCGAATCGAAGCCGTCCAGTCCGATCGCCGAATGCTCGGCAGGGGGCCAGCCTTTCTGGATCACCACGCGGCGGTTGGTCAGCGTGTAACACGATCCCACGCGCGGCATGACCCGCCAGAAATACAACAGCAGCGCGTGCGGGACGGACAGCAGGGTCAACAGTCTGCCGAGGCGAAAAATGTACACGTTGGGCCAGCGGATGTCGTACAGCCTTCCCAGAAAGCGGCCTGAGGGAAAAGCGGCGAGGGAAGGCCAGATGGTCATGACCGCGGCCTCGGCCGATTCGTCTGGAGCGACGCCTGCAAGTGGTTGTTCCATGACTCTTGCCCCTCGGTTAACGGCCGCAGTTTGAATCAGACCCAGAACACAGCGTTTCCTTGCCGGCCGCGGCGGGATCTGGGACTGTTTTCGCGGTTTGGACAGGCCTCGGCAGATGCGCCAATTCCCGCGCGGCAAAGGTCTTTTTGGCGCATTGCGTTTGTCAACATCAAGATTACCAAAGGAGTTGGCGCACCGCCAGTCCCAGCCAAAGCAGTCGTTCCTCAGGGGCGTTTCGGGCCAGCGTAAGGCCGCCTCGACCGTCTTCCGAGGAGGTCGCGTGCATGGTACAGTCACGGCAGCGGTGATAAGAAAAATGGCGAACTGGACAGGGGGCCCTTGCGAAGTGCGGGGCAGTTCGGTAAAGTTGAGAGCACGGAAAGCCGAAGACAGTTGGAACATTGCGGTTTCCAAAATAATTTTTGGTGGACCCTTGACACTGGATCAGCTTTGCGTAGGATTACGCATCTCGCAGCAAGGACAACTTTGCTGCAAATGATCTTTGACAATTTGGTAGCGACCTTTCGAGTTTTAGCTCGAGATTGTGCTTACAGGCCAATGAACGGCGTTCCGCGACCGGGACGCCAAAGATGGTTTCAAGCCATCAGTTGAGTTGCTCAATGCTGGGCCGGTTGCTTCGGTGGCTGGTCTAGTTAAGCAGATACTTAATTGAAGGGTTTGATCCTGGCTCAGAATGAACGTTGGCGGCGTGGATTAGGCATGCAAGTCGTGCGGCAGCAGGCCCCGCAAGGGGTGCTGGCGAGCGGCGTAAGGGAGAGTAACACGCGGGTACCTGCCCTCAGGACCGGGATAGCTGCGGGAAACTGCAATTAATACCGGATGATGTCTCCGGACCAAAGGTGTGATTCCGCCGGAGGAGGGGCCCACGTCCTATCAGCTAGTTGGAGAGGTAAAGGCTCACCAAGGCAAAGACGGGTACGGGGTGTGAGAGCATGCCCCCGCTCACTGGGACTGAGACACTGCCCAGACACCTACGGGTGGCTGCAGTCGAGAATCTTCCGCAATGGGCGAAAGCCTGACGGAGCGACGCCGCGTGCGGGATGAAGGCCTTCGGGTTGTAAACCGCTGTCAGTGGGGAGGAAATGCATGAGGGTTCTCCCTTGTGCTTGACCGATCCGCAGAGGAAGCGCAGGCTAAGTTCGTGCCAGCAGCCGCGGTAACACGAACTGCGCGAACGTTATTCGGAATCACTGGGCTTAAAGAGTTCGTAGGCGGCGCGTTAAGTCGGGTGTGAAATCCCTCGGCCCAACCGAGGAATTGCGCTCGAAACTGGCGTGCTTGAGTAAGATAGAGGTGAGCGGAACTGATGGTGGAGCGGTGAAATGCGTTGATATCATCAGGAACACCGGTGGCGAAAGCGGCTCACTGGGTCTTTACTGACGCTGAGGAACGAAAGCTAGGGGAGCGAACGGGATTAGATACCCCGGTAGTCCTAGCCGTAAACGATGAGCACTAGGTTGAGGGGACCTCCACATCCCCTCGGCCGTAGCGAAAGTGTTAAGTGCTCCGCCTGGGGAGTATGGTCGCAAGGCTGAAACTCAAAGGAATTGACGGGGGCTCACACAAGCGGTGGAGGATGTGGCTTAATTCGAGGCTACGCGAAGAACCTTATCCTGGTCTTGACATGCTTGGGAATCCCGCTGAAAGGTGGGAGTGCTTTTCGGAGAGCCCTTGCACAGGTGCTGCATGGCTGTCGTCAGCTCGTGTCGTGAGATGTCGGGTTAAGTCCCTTAACGAGCGAAACCCTTGTCCCTAGTTGCCAGCGAGTCATGTCGGGGACTCTAGGGAGACTGCCGGTGTTAAACCGGAGGAAGGCGGGGATGACGTCAAGTCCTCATGGCCTTTATGATCAGGGCTGCACACGTCCTACAATGCGATGTACAAAGGGACGCAAGCTCGTGAGAGCAAGCAAATCCCAAAAAACATCGCTCAGTTCGGATTGCAGGCTGCAACCCGCCTGCATGAAGCTGGAATCGCTAGTAATCGCGGGTCAGCATACCGCGGTGAATGTGTTCCTGAGCCTTGTACACACCGCCCGTCAAGCCACGAAAGTGGGGAGGGCCCGAAGTCGCCAAGCTAACCCGCAAGGGAGGCAGGTGCCGAAGGTCAACTCCGCAATTGGGACTAAGTCGTAACAAGGTAGCCGTAGGGGAACCTGCGGCTGGATCACCTCCTTTCTAAGGATGATTTGTCTGCCGCTGGCGACGGCGTCAGACACAACGTGGACACGATCTCGAACACTCGAAAGGTCAGTCGGACGCAAGTCTGACAGCTACTAAATTGAAGACGAAGCCCGCCAGGATTTGGCCGATCCTGGCGGGTTTTTGTTTTCTTGGAGGTTTTTCAGTCACGCTCTTCTTGCTCGTTGCCCGATGTTTTCTCGGATCTTGCCCGAGCGGGATGCTCCGCCACGGATGGCAAACTGCACGCTTGGAGTTAGACTACGGGGAGCCGATTTCCCAGAATCCGGCAAGAAATCAGGAACGACTCGCTCGAATTCGGCGTGCTGCGTTGCCTTGGAAGCCCCGCCACCCGACTCAGCCCATGCAAGTTTTACGGGAAATTCCGTTCGACTTGGACTCGCCGTCGCTGATGAAACGGGCGCACGTCGCCCAGAACTGCGCGGACGCCGTCGAATTCGAGCGATTTGTGCAGGCGGCACGTTCGGTCGGGCGGCCGAAAGCCGGGTACCGGGAGGCCTTCATCGACCTCAAGGGCGAGCAGACGGTGACCATCGAGGGCATTACGTTCACCAGCCGGATACTTCGCAAGAATCTGGAGCACGCCGAACGCGTGTTTGCCTTCCTCGTGACCTGCGGGCGCGAACTGGATCAGGTCGCCGTCGACGGAGACGATTGGCTGGCGGCATTCTGGTGGGATCTGATCAAGGGCGAGCTGTTGAGCGTGGCCATTCGCCACTTGGCGGAGCACTTGGATCGCAAGCACCTTCTGCCGCAAACGTCCAGCATGCACCCCGGCTCGGGGGACGCCGCCGTGTGGCCCATCGAACAGCAAAGGCAGCTATTTGCCCTGTTGGGGGAAATCCCGGAACAGATCGGCGTCGAGTTGACCGACACCTACCTGATGATTCCCAACAAGACCGTCTCCGGGATCCGGTTTCCCACGGAGAACTCGTTCCGCAGTTGCCAAGTGTGCCAACGGTCCGCATGTCCCAACCGCGCTGCCGCCTTGGACGAAGCATTGTGGGCGACGGTCTGGCACGAGTAGAGTCAGACAGTCGACTCAGTCGGCTGTCTTGAAGCCTCGCACGTCGCCTTGATCCGTTGCCAGGACGGCCAACGGTCCCGCAGGCGTCTGCAGAGCCTCGATGTGCATCGGCCGGCCGGTGACTTTGCCGAGCCGGAGAAGGACACCACGGCCATCCACGGCCACGACGGCGCCGTCGTCACAACCCGCCACGACCCGCGGAAGTCCCGTGCTTGACGGCGGGATGCAGCGCAGGGAAACGGGCGGGCTGGGCAGTCGCGTGGACCAGAGCTTCTCGCAGCGGTGGTTCAGGACGACAAGCAAGCCTTCGGAAATGCCGACGACGATTTCCCGCTTGCCATCGCCATTCAGATCGGCAAGATCCATGTCCCGCAGCTGGGCCCGCGGCGCTGTGCTGGCTCCCGGCCCGAATTGGGCGTTGTACAGGGGCTGTCCTTGCTCCGAGTACACAGTCACCCGGTTCCAGGTGCCGTTGATCGCCGTCGCGACTTCCTTCTTGCCGTCGCCATCGAGGTCTTCACAGAACAGGCCGGTTCGGTTCTGCGCGGTCCAGCCGCCGACGAACGAGTGCCCGGCGGGGACTCCTTGGTACCCATGCCCCGTGTCCGTCATCGTCCGGCTGCTGACGATCGCCAGATTGTCGCTGCCGTTGGGCCAGCGGGCAACGAGCAAGTTGGGACTGCCGTCCCGGCCGGCGACCAACAGGAACTTCCAGCCCGGCCCCCAGAAAACGGGCGTGCGTTTCACCACTTGGCCGGTCTCGTCCAGGATTTCAAGCGTACACGCGCTGCCCACAAAACAGCGGCTCTTCTCTCCGTCAAACGCGCCGGTGTGCAGGCCGTGAATGCCTGCATGGCCTGGAGCGCTCTTGAACCAATAGGTCTTGGCGGCTTCGTACACGGCCGGGTCCATTTCCGAAGTAAAGACCCATTTGCGCCGTCCCTGGCGGTCAAAGGCGATGACTTTCTCGTCCGTGCAGCCGGCCAGCAGCAGTTGGTGCTCCTCCCACCAGCGGAGCACGCGGATCGGGCCGTCGGTTGGCAACTGGCGGATTTCCTTGCCTTCGTGCGTCAGCAGATGGACCGTTTTGCCCGCCGCGACGCCCAGTTGCGGTTCGGCCGCCGAGGGGATGGCGATCATATCCGCCACTTTGCCGCCGACCTGGGCAGTGAACGCGGTCGGCAACTCCGCGACTGCCGGTCTGGCCTGCGGACCGGTCGCCGCCAACGCTTCAGCGCGGAGCTTGCGCCCTTCGGCCAGTAAACGCTGAAGATCCGTCGCCAGTCCCGCGGTTGTTTCTGTCGCGGGCAATGCGCCGCTCAGCACGTGGCGTCCCGCGGACAACGGAATGCTGCAGAGCCCGCTGGCAGTCGAGCCTTTCACGGGTTCGCCACCCAGCCGCAACTCGTCCGGCGCCCTCACGCTCAGCCGCAACGTCGCGGGCTTGGCCGCCACGACGTTCACCGTGCCGCCGGCAAAGTCCCAGTCGAGATCGAGCGGCGCGTCGCTGGAGGCGACAACGTGGCCGATGCCGGCGCTGGTCAGCGCATGTCCGTACAGATGATCCTCGGCCAAGACCACCAACTCTCCCTTCATCTGTCGGAACTCACCCGCTACGCCCAAGGCCGGCTGCGGCAGGGCCAACGCAGCAACGTTGTCCGCTAACCGGACGCAGGCCAGCGTGCTCGGCGACTTGGCGGCAGTCTGTCCTATCAGAGAGAAGGCGATTCGATGTTTGTCCTTCCGCACGGCGCCGTTCCAATGCATCGTCACGGCTTCGGCGCGGCGGGTCTCTTGAACGTCGCAGGAACGCAACTCGAACGTTCGCCCGCGGGCCGGATCGCTGGCCGGCACGCGGACGGCCTGTTCCTTCTGGTCCCAACCTCCGCGCGTCACCTGCCAGGTCGTGCTGACCTTCATGTTCTGGCTGTCGGTGCGAAACGTCAGGTCGTCGACGACCAGCGTGTAACGGCCCGTCCGCTGGCACAGCGTGCGCCGCCAGTTGCAGAATGCCGCGCGGGGCACTTCGCCCACCGCCGTAGCGGTCGGGCCGACGACGTCCGCGTAAAGCAGGGCGGCGTCCATGGCCACGGCCGGCTCGACCATGCCGTCCGCGCTCGTCAGTACTTGATTGCGGTAGCCTTGCAGGATCGTCTGGCCGTCCAGCCGCAATTCCAGGATGTCGAATGTGTGGTAGGGATTGCGGGAGGCGCCGTTGAAGCCGTCCAGCAGGATGTAGTCTCCGCTCGCGTCGGCCGCGCTGCGATAGCTGCCGAAGTAGAACGACTGGTCGAACGTCAGGCCGCTGCCACGGGCGCCCCAGGCGGGTTTCGGCAAACGGTGGATGCTCCACTTGCTCACCAGATCGTCCGGCAACTGGGGCGTTAGCGTCGCGTCGGGCCAGAACGACTGGCCCAGCCGGAATACGCTGGTGTCGATGCCGCTCCGCTCGCGGTACGTGATCCAGCGGCCGTCGCTGGTTACGTACGCGGCCTTGTGGAACAGGCCCAGCGAGGCGGAGTTCAGCGCCCAGTCGGGAACGCGGCCCGAGATCAAGATTTCCTGGCCGCGAAGCAGGTCGCCGATCACTCCGTTGTCCAGCGGCTTGCGATCGCCCGTGAGGACCATGTACGTGAAGATCGGCGCGATGCCGGTGTTGTACCAGAACAGGTTGTCGCTCTCGCCCGAAACCCAGGCCTGGTGGTGCAAAGACTGGAACGCCAGTTGGCCGGCCCGCTCGCACTGGGCCCACACGGGATGCGGGTAGTGCTTGTTGAAGTACCGGCCCAAGCAGTACAGCGAGATGGCCGACCACTGCCCATGCCGGGAGCTGACGGCGCTGGGCGGCCGGGTGAGGCCGTACACGCCTTCGTTCTTGCGATGGTTCAGTTGCCGGGCGAAGGCGTTGGTGATCTTCAGCCGCTCCTCGTCCGTGAACACCGGGCTTTCTTCGATCAAGTCCCAGAACAGGATCGCCAGGTGGGCGTTGTAGTGATAGAAGCCGGCCAGCGGATCGTGCTTGTTTTCGATCCGCTCGCCATCGATCTCCTCGATGTCCTTGAGCGCTTGCCGGTCGGGAAACGACAGACGCACGACCTCACGGGCGCTGAACTCGTCGCCCGTCATGTAGTACATGGCCATGCGTTTGCTGATACTGCACCAGCCGAAGTAGCCGACGGAGCCATAGCCCCGCGAAGCTTCCCAGGTCTCGAAATCCTTGATGTCCGTCGGCGGCTGCACTCCTTTACCGAGCTTCGTGTCCATCGTCCAACCGATCGCCAAGTCGCCCTTAGCGGCGGTCGCCTTGGACAGGATGCCGGCCAGCGCCCTGGCTCCTTCATCGACTCCCACCGTGTCGCTGCCCCCGACGATCACGACGCTGTGCCCGTTGCCGAACGGATTGTGAACGGAGCGGATGACATAGCCTTCCGGCCCCGGGTATTTCAAATCGACCAGGCAGTAGTACAGGTCGTACAGGGCATTGATCGTCTTGTTGGTCGAGCGATTGCCGAGCACGACGAGATTGCCGCGGATGGGGACAGCCGCTTCTGGCGCGGTGTCGGAGAGAATCGGCACCTTGACGCCGGTCCGGTTTTCGGTTTCCCGTTGGATGACTGCGGCGGCGTTTTGATAGACGCCGGACGCCGGCGCCACGATCGCCGCGTTCGGCCGGCCGTCTTTCACCAGATGGATTTCGAGGCAAGGGTCCGTGAGCTTGTCGTATTGCGGCGGCACGGGCGGCGGGGGAGGAGGCGGAGGAGGCGGGACGCCGCCTACGACCCGCACGTCGGTCACCAGCACTTGCGGCGTCGGGTCGCGGTGCGTGTACAGGTAGATCACGGCTTGCCTGGTGTCTGGGGGCGCCGTGCCCTTGAGCGACACCTCGGAAAACCTGGCGGCTGAATCGGCAGCCAAGCCGGTTTGGACATAGACCTGGGAGGGCAGGAACCGGAACTGCAGGTAAGCGCCCGCGGGGGATGCATCTGCTACCGCGCGGACCTTGGCCGTGACCTGATAGGTCTCGCCGCCTTTCAACTCGAATGCCTGGAACACGCCGATCTCGACCGCCGGGTCGCCGTCCGCAATGAGCAGCGCCTTCCCGCCGTCGGGACCGTCCACGATTTTCAGTTCCTGCTCCTTGCCGCCGCCCCCGTACTTGGACCAGCCAGCGGGGACGCCGCTGCCGTCCAGGCCTTTCGTGAAAGACGGGTTTTCCAGCGGCACCTCGAACGGCTCCTTGCCGCTCGCGGCTGTCACCGCCATGAGGCTGAACACCATCGCCGTCAATGCCCCGTTCCGGGACCTCAGTGCCTTGCCCATGCCTGCCTCCTCGGATGCATCCGCCATTTTTGCGCCGCGAAGACATGTCGGCGCCGTCGGCGTGGCGACAAACTCCGGTACTGTGTACAATTTACCAAGTGCTCGCGGCGGGCACCACACCGCAGATGTCGCGGACCGAACTTGCAGTTACGTTCCGGATCAAGTGAAACGGGAGACACACGCCATGAACGTCCAGATCCCGCCGGACTTGAGCCGGTTCGTCCAGGACTTGGTCGCCGACGGAAGATATCAAGATGGGGATCAGGTACTCGTGGAAGGCCTGCGCTTGCTCCAGACCCGTGAGCAGTTGCGAAGGGATGTGGCTGCCGGGGTCGCTCAGTTGGACCGCGGCGAGGCACTCGACGAGGAGGACGTGTTCGAGGCGTTGGAACGGCGAATTGCCGAGGTCGAACGAGGCGAAGACAGATAGATGGCGAAGCGGGCGTATGCGCCCGTGGCGAAGGAAGACGTGAAGGCGATCGTCGAATTCACCTTCTTCCGCCCCGTCCCCTGCGGCATCGAGGTCGTTGGTGTCATCCGAGGCGAGAGGGATGCGCGATCACTTTAGCCGACAACAGCAGCTGTTCCCGCGACTTGCTGGACCTGAAACACGAAAGGAGCGACAGGACCAAGGGGCTGTTCCTGGCACGTATCCAATGGGAAGCAACGGGACCGGTCGTGGCACCATTGGCCCCCGGTCCCGAGGTTCCATAGTACTCGAGTCCAGTAGGATGGATCTCCAGATCCGTTCAGGCACCTCGAACGCGCATGTCCACGCTCTCTGAAGCCAACCCGATTCTCGGTTCTGTCGAGGAGCCTCTGACGGTCCGCCTCAGATCCGAGTACCGTCGATGCAGCCTCTACGTCGTAGTCGGTTTCACCCTCGTGACGGTCCTCGTGGCCGTGCTGCCGCCGCAGAGAGCCTGGTGGCCGATGGGGTTGATTCTTGGGCCCTGTGTGCTCTTGTGGTTGTATGTCCAGAGCTGGCGGCTGCGGATCGATCGCACAGGTCTGGCAAGACGCCGGCTGGGTGTCTGGTCGACTTGGACATGGAGCCAATTTGCGGACGGCACGGTGCAAGCCACGGACAGCCCCCTGTCGTTTCGCTGCCCCACTCGACCGTGGTGGGACCGCTGGCTGCACCTGGAATTCGCGGACGCGGACGTAGCAACGCGAGTGGCCCGTTTTTGCCGCAGCTTGATGCCGGTCCCGACGGCGGAGTCGGATGCGGCAACGGCGGTCTCCGCCCCCACCGAAGCCACGATCGGCTTTGGCATCTTTCGTCGGTTGCGTCTGACAGCGCAAGGAATCGAACTCCAGGATCGGCGGGAAACGGGACAGTACGATTGGGATGCTGTCCTGACGTTCCGCCTGGTCCGCAGGATAGTGCAGCACGGCGTTGTCAATCGCCTGGAATTGCACGTCCAGGGCATGAGCGACGTTCGGGGCCAGATCAACTCAGTCGTCATCGATGGCCAGCGGATCGGGACGATAGGCAAACGCCAAATGGAGTGGGCAAGCCGTCTTTCGTCCCTCGTACCGCCGCGCTGCTGGCAAGTCTTTCAAACGTTTGGCGACCTTCAAAGTCGCGCTGACGGCGAGTTTCGGCTGGCCCACTGGCGGAAGTCCCTGACGACAGTCCGCCGATGGCAGCCCTGGCTGCCGCTGGCCTTCCTGGCCCTGGGAGCGTGGGGTTGCGTGCCCAAGCTCGTCGCCTGCTGGAATGCCCAGTTCGTTCCGCCGTGGTGGAAAGCCGTGGCGCTGGTCTGCCTTACGTTGGTGATGTTGTGGCCTGCCGTCATTTGCTGGGCGCTCTTGTACTATTCGGCTCGCGTGTTCGCCGATAGAATTCGCAAGACGGAGGACGCCCTGGTGCGGCTCTCCGCCGCGGACCGTGCGGCCGCCTCCGCACCGCCGACCGATGAAACCTAAGCAATCTCGTTCAGGAGATGAACCGTGCAAGCGCAAGCTCTTTCTCCGCTTTGGGGACTCGCCTTCCTGCTTCTGATTGCTGGGCCGGCCGCGCCGATCCGCGCCGCGGCGCCGCCTCCGCCGCCCAAGCGGAGTGACGTCCAGCGGGTGATTGCCGTGGCCCGCGAGCATCAGCCGGAACGACCGGCCGAGAGGCCGTTGCAGATTGTCTTGTTGGCCGATCGGAAGGATCATGGGCCGGGCGAACACGATTATCCGCGCTGGCAATCGCGCTGGGCGCTGCTGTTGGGCGGCTCCGCGGCTTCCACGGCGGCTGCGGCCAATTTGCACGGTCCAGACCGCGACGCTCCGGCGGCTCAGCAGGGGGCGCCGCACGTTCGCGTCACGACGGCCGACGGCTGGCCGTCAGCGGAGCAAGGGAAGACCGCCGATGTGATCGTCGCCTTTTGCTACGTCGCCTGGACTCCGGAACGGATCGCGGAGTTGGGCCAATTCGTGGACCGTGGCGGCGGGCTGGTCGTAATCCACTCGGCGACTTGGACCAAACCCAAGGCTTCGGCGGACGTAGCGGCCGTGCTGGGAGTGGGCGGATTCCAGCGTTGGCGTCATGGAGCGATCTCGTTGGAGACGACCCAGCCCCAGCATCCGATCTGCCTGGGACTACCGCCCCTGCTGACGCTGGAGGATGAATCCTACTGGCCGCCCACGCCGGCGATCGACGCCGCGGACGTACAGGTCTTGGCGGCCAGCAAGGAACAGGTCGAGCCCGCTCAGCCCGCCACGGCGCTGCAGCCGATGTTTTGGACGTACCAACGCGGCCGGGGGCGGGTCTTCGGCTGTGTGCTGGGCCATTATTCGTGGACCTTCGACGACCCGTACTTTCGCCTCTGGCTGTTGCGCGGGATCGCCTGGTCCGCCGGAGAGAACCCGTATCGCCTGGACGAGTTGGCGTTGCGTTCGGCCGCGGTGGCGGACGAATGAACGGCTGCCCGTCCTCGCGCGGCAGGTCCTGCGGCCGGTGCCCAGACAGTCCCGTCGTGTGTCGTCCAGTCGCCGTGATTTGCCGCTGGTGTCAAGTGAAAACTGCAACCTGGAGACCTGCCTGATGAACCTTTCGCCGCAGTTGTCCCGTCGTCATTTCTTGGCTCGTTCCGTTGTTTTGAGTGGAGCCGGCCTGCTGGCTGGGCGGGCCGTCGCCCAAGCCGAGCAAGTGCCGCCCTATTACCAGGACCGAGGCTGGTTGATCGGTTGCTGGACTCGCCCTTGGGCCGGGCAGGATTACCGCGTGGGCTTCGATGCGATGGCCGAAGCGGGCTTCCGGTACGTCGGCTTCACCGGGGCCAAGACGCCGACCGGACGGGTGATCGGGGTCAAGACCAGTGTCGAGGAGGCGGCGCGGGCGGGCGAAGAGGCTCGGAAGCGCGGTCTCGCCATCACCAACATCTACGGCGGCGGTGTGGCCTTGCAGAACGGGCCGGAGCAACTCCGCAAGATGATCGACAACTGTCACGCCGCCGGCGGTTGGTCCGTGCTGTTGTCGTCGGTCAGCCCGGAGAAGACCTACCAGGCCTGCTGTCGGACGATCGCCGCCTGTTGCGACTACGCCGCCGAAAAACAGATCGTGATCGTACTCAAGCCGCACGGGGGAACGACCGGCACCGGCCCGCAGTTGCGAGACGCGCATCAGCGCGTCAACCACAAGTATTTCACGCTAATGTACGATCCGGGCAACATCCTCTATTACTCGGACGGCAAGGTCGACCCGGCGGCCGACTGCGAGGCCGTTCGCGGGTTAGTCACCGGCATCTCGGTCAAGGACTTCCGCGGACCCAAGGACGTGGCCATGACTCCGGGCACCGGCGAGGTCGATTTTGCCGCCATGATGAAAAAGCTTCACGCCGGCGGCTTGACGCACGGCCCCCTGTTGATCGAATGCGTGACGCCGGGCGATCCGGCGGCGACTGTGGCCGAGGCCAAGAAAGCCAAAGCATTCGTCGAGCGGCTGGTGGCAGCCCTCTGACCGTGAAGCGCTGTCGTCGTACCGCCGGGGCCCCGCCCGTGTCATGCGCCTTGGGGGCTGGGGGGCCGCATCCGTTTTGCGGCAGTCAACCGATTTTCGCGGAGGACTTGAGTCATCTTGCCGGCTCGACGCGGACCTGGCAGCCGAGCGGGCCAAATGCCACATCGATGCTCACGTCCAGGAATTCCTTCAGGACTTGGATGTGCGTGAGGGAATGCGGGGACAGCGGCAACGTGCGAAACGTCCCGCCGCCGGTCCCCTGATGGGCGCCGATTCCCAGCGGCAGCAGCAGCTGATCGGCCAAGTGCTCGCCGACGGGCACGTCCGTGGCCAGGTATTGCTCCGCCTGCAGGAGCGTCCGTTGGGCGACGGTCTCGGCCCGCACGCCACGTTCGCCGAAGCCGGTGAAGACCTCCGTCACGTGCTCGAACTGCAATTCGATCGTGACGGCATTGCCGGGGCCGGGCGCGTCGGCGATCTCTGCGACCTCGAAACAGGAGCCGTCCCAGCCCGTCGCCCGTGCGATCGTCTGGCATTCCCGTTGGGCGATGTGCCTCGGCAGCCGGGCCACCAGAGCGCGGACCTTGCAACCGATCCGGGCCCCGCGTTCCAGCAACTCCATCCGGCCCAGCTGTGGCGACGGATGGATCAACGCCGAGATCCGCCCCAGGCCGGCGGGGAAGAAACCGGGACGGTGCAGCGTCACCGGGACCTGGGGGCCAAGGCGAGCGATCAGCGGCAGGTAAGTTCGGGCGAGAAATTCGAAGGGCGGCGCCAGCGGATTGTGCGTCCCGCCCTCGAGCGTGACGGACGAAACGCCGTCGGCGATCATCAGGGCCGGCAGGACGGTCTGCAGGACCAGCGTCGTGCTGCCGGCCGTGCCAATGCGAAAGGCGTACTCGCCGGACTGGACCGACTCGGGGTGAAAGACCAGTTGGGTCGAGCCCAGTTCTGCGCCTTGAACATGGGCGGACGAGACCTGCATCGCCGCCTGGACGGCGGTCAGGTGCTGGCGCATCAGTCCCGGCTTGCGCCGCCGCGCCCGAACCCGGTGGATCGTAAACGGCCGGCCGGTGACCAGCGACAGGGCGAGTGACGAGCGGACGATCTGACCGCCGCCTTCGCCTTGGGAACCGTCGATGTGGATCATGGGCGTTGGACTGGGGAGCAAGGGACGCGGGCTGAAAGGAACTCGCCGGCCTGTTGCCCCGCGTCCGACGCGGAAGGCCGTCTATCCAATACAGCCTACAGAACGTATGCTGTAAAGCCCTGGGTCCCTGCAGTCGCGTCCCGCACGACCCGGCGAAAGCATCCGCACTCGCCGGCGGTTTTTGTCGCCGGCGTCGCGGCCGTGGTCCAAGCCGGAAGATCAAGTCTCGAATTACGGATTTGAAATCCGGGCTCACCGATCCAACCCGTAAGCCTTTTGTCCCTGTCCAGGAAACGCTTGCCATGCCCGCTGCCCCGCTGATCCAACCCCGAACCCTCAAGGGCTTTCGCGATTATCTGCCGGAAACAATGATTCCTCGCGAACGGCTGATCGACACGGCCAAGCAAGTCTATCGTTCGTACGGTTTCAGTCCCATCGACACCCCGGCGCTGGAGTATTTGGAAGTCCTCACCGGCAAAGGCGGCGACGAGACGGATCGCCAGTTGTACCGGTTCCAGGATCACGGCGGCCGCGAGGTCGGCATGCGGTTTGACCTGACGGTGCCCCTGGCCCGCTTCGTGGCCCAGCACGTCAGCGAACTGGGCACGCCGTTCAAACGCTACCAGATTGCCGCCGTGTGGCGCGGCGAGAACACACAACGCGGCCGCTACCGCGAATTCCTGCAATGTGATTTTGACACCATCGGCACGCGCGGCGTCGCGTCGGACATCGAGACGGTGTTGGTGATCCACGACCTGATGCGCGCCATCGGGTTCGAGCGTTTCACCATCCGCATCAACAACCGGATGGTGCTGAACGGCCTGCTCGAGAGGCTGGGATTGGGCGAACGGGCGACGGCGATCCTCCGCGCGCTGGACAAGTTGTCCAAGATCGGTCCGGACAAGGTGGCCGAGGAGATGATGGCGGCTGCGGGCGCGAGCGCCGAGCAAGCGGCGGACGTCTTGCGGCTTTCTGCGCTGACCGGTTCCAAGGACCAGATGCTGCAGCAATTGGAGCCACTGGTCGCGGGCAGCGACATCGGACAGGAGGGCGTCGCCCGCCTGTCGCAAATCCTGGCCGGCGTGCGCGCCGCCGGGGTCGCGGACGAGCAGCTGGCGTTGGACGTGGCGATTGCCCGCGGACTGGACTACTATACCGGCGCGGTCTTCGAGACCTTCCTGGAGGCGTTGCCCAACATCGGCAGCGTCTGTTCGGGCGGCCGGTACGACAACCTGGCCGGCGTGTACACCAGGCAGGATCTGCCGGGGATCGGCGCATCGCTGGGGCTGGACCGGTTGCTGGCCGCGATGGAAGAGTTGAACATGATCGGCCGGGTGCGGACGCCCGCCGACGTGTTGGTCGTCTTCTTCGACGCCGGGCACTTGAACGATTACTTGCGTCTGGCGGGCCAACTCCGCCGCGCGGGACTGGGCGTCGAAGTGTTCCCGGAAGCCAAGAAGATTGGCCAGCAACTGAAGTACGCGGACCAGCGCGGTTTTCGCGTGGCCCTGATCGCCGGCAGCCGGGAGTTCCAGGCGGGGGAGTGCCAGATCAAAGACCTGCAGAGCGCCCAGAGCGAGACGTGTTCCCTGGCGAACGGCGCGGAAGCCGCGATCGAAGCGATCCGGCGACTTTTGGGGGCGTGAGCGTCCGCGGGGAGACGGATCGAAGTTACGGCTTGCCGTTGCCGGGATACCACATTGCCAGGAAATTGACGACGATCTCTTTCATCACCTGAAAGACGATGTCCTGGCGGTAGCAGGTCGTAAAGTGGCTGAGCGCGGCCCGTCCGCTGGCCGGGACGCCGGGACCGAGCAGGCCTTCTTCCTGCAGTCGTCCAACCGCTTCGGCGCCGGCGACTTGCACGGCGTTGCGCACCATTTCCGCCAGCAGAACGGGACTGCTGTCGCGTTCCAGGGCGGTCCAGACATTGGCCTTGCAGATCCCGTCGTCGAACAGTTTGCCGATCTGTTCGGGCGGCACCGAGGAACAGCCGTGGAGAACCAGTTTCGGACCGATGCGGCTGCTGATCTGCCGGGCCAGGTCCCCGTGATACTGCAGCGAGGCGGCGCTGGCGCGGTGTTCCGTGCCCAGGTTGGCGACGATCATATCGGCGCCGGTTTCGCGCACGTAACGCTCCGCGTGGTCCGGGCTGGTCAGGTCGCCCGCTTCTTCGCCCCCGGCGTCGAGGATCTCGTCGCAGGCGCCTTCCACGACAATCTGGTCGCCCTTGGCGCGCACGAACTGCCGCGTGGCCGCGATGTTCTCTTCGAACGGCAGCGTCGAAGCGTCGAACATGATCGACGAAAACTGGCCCATGTCCCACTCCAACAGTTCGCGATCGTGGTCGTGCTGCGTGTGGTCCAGGTGCACCATCACGTCGACGTTGGCGTAGGGCGAATCGTCGCGGGCCAGGACCTGCAGTTCGGCCATGAACAGCCGCAAGCCGACGTCCCAACGCCGCGAATGCGTGTACCAGGCCGACTGGGCGCGGTGCGAGTACTGGTTCGTGATCCCCACCGTGATCGGCACGCGGTCCAGCTTGCGCTGACGCGCAAAGTCGGACGCCGCGGCCAGAACCGCTTCGGTCGTCGTGAGATTCTCCGAACAGAAGCAGGGAATCACCCATTTCCTCCGCGCGGCTTCCGCATACAGGTCCAGCACTTGATCTCGCGTCACAATCAATGGCATCGAAAGGCTCCTGATTCGGTCACGGGCCGCAATCGATCGCTGGCCGCCCGCTCCGCGAGCAAAAACCCGCTTGGGAAGCGAGCGGCCGGCGATGCGCGACCGTCCAGCGGCCGGAGGCCGCCATCCACTTGGCACGGCTTGGACCGCCGTGTTACGAAGGCATCCACACCGGATCGCTATGGCAAAGTCAATCCCAACAGCCGCATCGCGTTCTCGTGGTAAACCCGCTTGAGCACGTCGTCGGGAAGTCCCAACCCGTACAACTTCCAGCGGGTATACACGCCGAACCGGCCGATGTAGTCGGGATAGTCGAAGTACTCGTCGCGGGTCTCCAACAAGCGGAAATAGCAGCGGTAGGCTTCCACCGAAACCGGCATGTCCAGTCCGAACATGATCCGGTCGGCATAACGGCGGAAGAACTCGGCCGCCGTGTAGGGCTGGCGACCCAACTCGTCGATGCGGGCCGAGAAGTCGATCGACACATTCGGATGGCTGTCCAGCAACTCGCCGACCGACCCCAGATCCTCCGGCAAATTGGCCATGTGCGGCAGCCAGAACGTGGTCCCAGGGTGCCGGGCGATCATGCGGTTGCGCTGCTCCAGAATCTCCCATTTGCTGAAATGCGAACCGCAGAAACTCCAGCCGGGGAATTCCTGCAACGTCAGGTAGTGCTCGTTGTGCTCGTCGATGGGCTGGAAGAAAGCGACGGGATCGGAAACGTGAATCAGGACCGGGATTCCCAACTCGCCGGCTCGCTGCCAGATCGGCGCCAGCCGCTCGTCGTCCACTCGGAGCAGGGCATCGGTATGGTCGCGGAAGTACAGCCCCAGTTCCTTGGTCACCTTCAGCCCGCGGGCCCCGGCCGCCACGTCGGCCTCCAGACGCTCGATGCACCGCTTGGCGAAATCGTTGTCCTTGATCAGGACCGGATCTCCCCACTGGGCAAAATCCGCCATCGTCAGGGCGGCAAACCGGCCGGGATACCGCCGCACGTAGTTCTCCATGAACGTGTCGATGTCGCAACGGGCGATGCTGTAGGTGTTGTTCACCAGCGGCAAGGTCGTGTTGCCGGTGACGTTCACCCAGACCCGTACGCCCACGGCGTCCATGACCTCGATCAGTCGGTCCGCCGGCAGTTCGCCGAACAGGTGGTTGTGGGCGTCGATCACCGGGAACCTCGCCTGATCAGGCACGTGCGACGCCACGCGCAGCAGGCACTGCGGACGGAAGTCTTTCAGCAATACGTCTTTCATGGCAGGATCGCCTCGATTTCGGTCTGTTTGCAGAATTCGATCAGATCGCCGTACAGGTGCTCGCCGTAGCCCAGACAGGCGTACTCGTTGGTCCAATGCTCCAGCAGCACGTTGATGTCGCCGTGGGCGGTCACGAAGGCGTGCGGCCAGAAGGGGATGCCGCACTCCAGCTGCCGGGCCTCCAGTTGGTTGGCCGGCGGCTCCACGACCGAGCAGCGCGTGATGATCATGTTGAAGCGGCCGTCAATGCGTCCGAGCCGGGCCAGCACGCCTTCGCCCGGCTTGCAGACCAGCTTGATCGACAGCCCGCCGGCCTCGCCCTCGGTCGGGATGCCGTGTTCGGCAAACCCGGCTGGGCCAAGCTTGCCGGCCAGCGACGGCGGGCAGGCCCCGTCGCCGATGATCTTGATCTCGCGGGTCCGTTTGTCGATGTGCTGCAGGTCGCCGTAGTAGACGGGGTCCCGGCTCAGCTTGGTCAGCAGCAGAACGGTCATGGCCGTGTTGAAATCGCCCAGCGTCGAAGTGCCCACGCCGTCTTCCAGCATCATGCTCTGGGCGAAACAGGTGGCGGAGTAGTCGTCGGCCAGACCCGGAAACGACTGGATCGTATAGAAGTCCCAACCGTTCTTGGCGACCAGCTTCTTGATGGCCAGGTACAGACGCATCGACCGCTCGTTGACCACGTCCTTCTTGGGCAATGCCCCGAACAACTTCTTGACCCGCGGTTCCAGTTCGGCCAGCTCGGCCGACTCGATCTGCTGGGCTGTGCGCATCAGTTCGGTCGTGTCCCGCGAGTCGATGTCCACGCCAAAGACCTTCATCCATTGACTGGGGTCGGCCGCGCCGCAGGTCTGGCCCATGCCGCGACCGCCGAAGGTGCCGATCGTGGCCATGTTCAGCCAGCTGCGCATGTGGGCCGCCCGACAGAAACTGGCGATGCTGGCCACGTCCGCCGGGTCGTCGGCTGCGCCGTAGACGAACTTGTGCGGGATGCCTACTTCCAGCAAGGCCCCGTGCATGACCAGCCCGCCGACGGGCCGCCAGCCCTGGGAACCGGGATGCGTCCAGATCAGCACGCCTTTGCCAGTCGCCGCAAAGTCGCGGACCGCGGCGACCAGATGGGCCGCCCAGACCCAGGTGGCCGAGAAGAGCACGACGCCGCACACGCGGTCGTCATCCTTCATCTTCTTCAGCGCGGCGCGGGCTTCCTGCTTGGTGGCCAGGACGGTGTCGTGCTCAATCAACTCCAGGCCCTGGTCCCGCAACGTCTGCTTGGCGCGGGCCACCAACGCGTCGTCGATGAACGGCTGGCCCATGGGATCCAGCAAACCGTCCTTGTGAACGCCGTAAACCAGAAATCCGATCGTGGGACGAATCATCGGGAAATCTCCTTATGGGGGTCTCGATTCAGAGGATGCGCCATCGTAGGCCGCTCGCTCCGCGAGCGGATCTCGGCTCGCGCAGCGAGCCGTCTACGGTTTCAACCGTTTCCAGGATTCTCGCATAATTGGGTACAATTGGCGATAGGCCTGAAAGCGTTCGTGGTAGCGTGCTGCCCGCCGCGGCTCGGGTTCGATAGCCGCGCCGGTCTTGACCCATGTGCGCACGAGTTCGTGCGGCGCGGCGCCGGTCTGGGCGGCACAGGCCAGCATGGCCATGCCCAGACAGCCGGCCTCGGTGACCGCCAGCGTCGTGATCGGACGATCCAGGACGTCGGCTTTCAGTTGGACCAGCGTCGGACTCTTTGCGCCGCCGCCGATGGCCCGCAACTGTCGCACGCCCAGGCCGGATTCCTGAAGGATCTCCAGGTTCAGCCGCATCTCCATCGCCACGCCCTCGACCAGCGCCCGCAGCACCTGGCCGCGCGTCGTCGCGAGCCGCAGGCCGAGGATCGCCCCCGGCACTTCGTGATCGAAGTACGGCGTGCCGGAGGGAGTGAAGTAGGGCAGCACCAACAGGTCGGTGGGATCGGGCGCCATGGCCCGCGTCAACAATTCGTAGACATCGACGCCGCTGCGGGCCGCCTCGGCCACCTCGGCCTGGCCCCACTGGTCGCGGAACCAGCGCAACAGGTTCCCGCCGGTCAGGCTGAACAAAACCGTCGTGTACATCTCCGGCAGCGTGGCGTCGTAGGTACACAAGTTGGCGCGGAACAGCCGGTCGTCCAGGCACAGTCGGTCGAACACGGGGCAGATGCATTCCACGGTGCCCGAAGCGTACATCGCCACGTCCGAGTCGACCGCGCCGGCTCCCAGGGCTCCGCACGGCTGGTCGTGCCCGCCGGCGACCACGATGACTCCGTTCGGCAGACCCAATTCGTCGGCCACTGGCCGCGGAATCGTGCCCACCACCGTACCCGACGGAACGGGCGAGGCCAGACGCTCGGGCTCCAGATCGATGGCCTTCAGGATCTCGTCATCCCACTGGTGCGTGCGCACGTTGAACAGCATCGTCCGCCCGGCCAGCGGCCAACTGATGGCCGGCTCCAACCCCAGCCGCTGCTGGAACAAGTCCTCGAAGCACAGGAACTTCCTGGCCTTGGCAAACACGTCGGGCCGTTGCTGCTTCAGCCAAAGCAGCTTGAAGACCGTAAACATCGGATGCGGCGTGTGGCCCGTGCGCTCGTACAACCGCCCTGCGCCAAAATCGCGGCTGAAGGACGTCACGACGTCCACCGCGCGGACGTCGGAGGAGACCATGCCGTTGGCCAGCAACTCGCTGCCCGCGCCGACCGCGGTGAACGCCTCGCCCTGGCAGGAGATGCCCAGTCCGCGGACGGGATCGCCGGGGCACGCGGCCGCCGCTTCGCGGATCGCACTGCAACAATCCTCGCAGACCCGCGCCGAATCAACCTCGGCCCAACCCGGCTGAGGCGACAGCAGCGGATACTCGCGATAGGCCAAGGCCAACATGCGGCCTTCCAGATCAAAAACGGCTGCCTTGCAGCCGGTGGTGCCGATGTCCAGTCCGAGATAGCTCATGGCGTTACCGTTCGTAGTGATCGGTTGTCGGTTGTCAGTGATCGGCGATCCGTCATCGGTGATCTGATCCGTGATCGTTGATGGGGGCTCAGGATGACATTGTTCTCAGGCAAAGTCATCGCGCGAAGAACTGATACACGCACGTATGCCGGTAGACCTGGCCGGGGCGGAGAATCGTCGAGGGAAACTGCGGATGGTGAACGGCGTCGGGCGGGCGGCCGGTTTCCAGGCAGATGCCCGCGTATTGTCCGTAGGGCACGCCGCCTTTGCCGCGCAGACTGCCGTCCAAGTAATTCCCGGTGTACAGGATGATCGCCGGCTCGTTCGTCCAGACGGCCATGCCGCGTCCCGACTGCGGCTCGTGGACGGTGGCCACGCGCGCCAGGTTGCCGTCCGGGTGATTGTGCAGGTAGGCCAGGTCGTAGCCTTGGGTGGGTCCGCCCACCTGTTGGATGCGAGCGCCGATGGGCGTCGGCTGCAAAAAATCGAACGGCGTCCCGGTGACCGGTGCGACTTCGCCCGAAGGCAAATCCGGCTTCTCGGCGGGGATCCAGCGATCCGCGTCCAGTTGCAGCACGTGGGCCAGGATGTCGCCGGCGCCCGCGCCGGCCAGGTTGAAGTAGCTGTGATGGCTCAGGTTCACCGGCGTCGGCCGATCGGTCGTGGCGGTATAGTCGATCCGCAGTTCACCGGCCTCGGTCAGGGTGTAAGTCACTGCGGTGTCCAGCGTGCCCGGATAGCCTTGATCGCCGTCGGGGCTGCGGTGCGTGAACCGGACAGCCGGGGACTTGGGATCGGGCAGCGATTCGGCCTCCCAGACCACGTGGCTGAACCCCTTGCGGCCGCCGTGCAGGTGATCTCCGCCGTCGTTCACCGTCAACTGGTACGACCGGCCGTCCAGATCGAATTTGCCACCCGCGATGCGGAACGCGACGCGGCCGACGACACAGCCGAAGTACGGACTTTGCGTCTCGTACTGCGACAACCGGTCGAAACCGAGAACGAGGTCCGCCGCCGCCCCCTGCCGGTCCGGCGTCCAGAGTTCCGTGACCGTGGCCCCGTAGGTGATCAAACGGACCGTCATGCCGCTGCCGTTGCGCAGCGTATAGCGGTCCACGGCCGTACCGTCTGCGGTCTGGCCAAACGCTTCCTTCTCGATCGTCGCTTCAGGCACTGACATAGGGTCCTCCATCAAGTCACCGTGCGCTCGTTGGGACTGACCGGAATTTTCGACCGCCGCTGCTCCCGATGCAACCATCCCTGCGTTCTTTTTTTGCGGCACTTCTTGTCTCCATTTCCTTTCCAGAGTTGGACGATCACGATAAACTTTCTGCTGCGACAAGCGACTTTTTGGAGTGCGGTGCCTTGTCACCGCTTTGGACGGCGGCCCGCATCGCTGCGGTTGACTGGGTTCAGGAACCGGGGCAAGGCATTGGAACATACCGAATCCGCTGTCGGGTTGCTGTCGAGCCAAAGCGGCGGCAAGGCGCCGCCCTCCAAGCTGCACACAAAGAAACGGAGAACGACGATGCGAATTGCCCACCTACTGACCGCCGCGTTGCTCGGCTTGGCGTTGGCCGCGGGCCAGGCATCCGCCGCCGAGCGGCCCAATATTGTGTTGATCATGGCCGACGACCTGGGCTACTCCGACCTGGGCTGTTACGGCGGCGAGATCCAGACGCCGAATCTGGACCGCCTGGCCGCCGAGGGCGTGAGGTGCTCGCAGTTCTACAACTGCGCTTTGTGCGGCCCGTCGCGCGCCGCCCTGATGACGGGGCTTCATCCGCACCAAGTCGACATCTTCAAGTGGACCGGGCTGCTGAACGACCGTTGCGTGACGGCCTTCGAGTTGCTCAAGGGCGCCGGCTACCAGACGTGCGCCGTGGGGCGACTCGACATGGTCACGGCCGACGACTGGCACGATCCGGCGATGATTCAACGCTACGTGGACCGCTTCTTGGGCAGCACCGGGCACAGCGGACCGGGCAACTACTTCAAGGACGTCCGCAACACCAACTTCTACCGCGACGGCTGCCCCTTTTCCCTGCCGGAAGGCGCGTACAAGACCGATCTGATCACCGACTTTGCCGTGGAATTCATCGTCCAGGCGGCGGCCCGGCAGCAGCCGTTTTTCCTGTACGTCGCCCATTACGCGCCCCATTGGCCGCTGCACGCCAAGCCCGCCGACATGGCGAAGTACCGCGAGCAGTACCGGAATCTGGGCTGGGACGAAGCCCGCTCGCGCCGCTACCAACGGCTGGTCGAACTGGGACTGATCGGCCGCGAGAACCGCCTGTCGCCGCGCGATGACCGCGTGCCGGCCTGGCAGGACGCGAAGCACAAGGAGTGGGAAGCCGAGCGGATGGCCGCGTACGCCGGGCAAGTCGATTCGCTCGATCAGAGTGTCGGGCGAATCATGGACGCATTGCGCGGTGCCCAGGCCGCCGACAACACCCTCGTTATCTTCCTCTCCGACAACGGCGCCTCGGACATGGCGGTCGGCGCGCTGGACAAGCCCGGCCTGACGTGGCGCTCCGACGGCACGCCCACGCGGGTGGGCAACCGGCCGGACATTCCGCCCGGCGGCCCGGACACCTTCGTCACCGCCGGCCCGCCGTGGGCCAACGTCTCCAACGCGCCCTTCCGCCGCCACAAGAACTCGAACCACGAGGGCGGCATCGCGGCCCCGTTGATTGTGCGCTGGCCCGCGGCTCTCAAACAGGCCGGTGTCATTTCGCACGAACCGGCCCACATCACCGACGTCACGGCGACGTGCTTGGACGCGGCGGGCGTTGAGTATCCTGAGCAGTTTCCCGGCCGCCGCGTGTTGCCGCCGGCAGGGCAGAGCCTTTTGCCCGTTCTCCAAGGCGGGCGGTTCACAGGCCCGCGGACGCTGTGCTGGGCGACTTCCGGCTGTCGCGCGGTCCGCCTCGGAAACTGGAAACTCGTCGCGGCCAAAGGCGGACCGTGGGAACTGTACAATCTGGAGGCCGACCGCACCGAGTTGAACGACCTGGCCCAAGAGGAGCCCGCACGAGTCGAGGCGATGGCCAAGGCGTTCGAACAGTGGAGGCGCAGCCCGGCGGAATGAGCGGTGCCACCAACTCTTTCCCCAGTTGTGCGCGGGTCCCCCGACGCCGCACAAGACGCGACCGATAGGTCTCAAGGCTCGGGGAGATCTGCGGTCGGCCAGTTCGGCGAGGTCGGGAAGCCTGCGCCGAGCGCCATGAGCAATCCCCTTTCTCGTAACTGACAGGAGGCATCCGTGAGACACCACCTACTTCCGTGCATCGTGGCCGCGCTGACCGTTGTCGGAACCATCACTGGCGGCCGTGCCGCGGCGGCGGAGACCGCCGGCGAAACGGCGGTCAAGATCGCTGCATTTGACGTGGATGCGACTCCGCCCGTCGGCTCGGCGATGGCCTACGATCCCGTGCGGCGGCACGGCGAACTGACGCTCCGCTGCCGCGGCATCGTATTGCTCGGCGCGGAACAGCCGATCGTTGTTTGTGCGGTCGACTGGATCGGCATCGCCAACGAAGGGCAGGATGCGTTCCGCGAGGCGCTGGCCGAGGCGGCCGGAACCACGCGCGACCGCGTGGCGGTCCACACCCTGCACCAGCACGATGCGCCCGGCTGCGATTTCACGGCCGAGCGGATCATCCGCGAGTTGGGCGTCGCCGACTACGGCCGCTTCGAAGGGACCTTTCACCGGCAGGTCATCCAGCGGGCCGCCGACGCGATCCGCGCGGCGCTGCCTGCAGCGGACGCGGTGACCCATTACGGCCGGGGCGTGGCAACCGTCAAAGAAATTGCCTCCAACCGCCGCCTCCCGGGGCCGGACGGCCGCGTCCGGGCGACGCGGTACACCACTTGCCGCGACGCGGCCATGCGGGCCGAGCCGGAGGGGGTGATCGATCCGCAGTTGTCGCTGCTTTCCTTCTGGAACGGCGACCGGCCGCTGGCGGTGCTGAGCTATTATGCGTGCCATCCGCAAAGCTACTACCGCACCGGAATTCCCAGCCCCGACTTCCCCGGCATCGCCCGTTTCATTCGCGGCCAGGACGTGCCCGAAGCCCTGCACGTCCACTTCAACGGCGCGGGCGGCAACCTGGGCGCGGGAAAGTACAACGACGGCGCCAAGGAGAACCGCATGAAGCTCGCGATGCGGCTGGCGGACGCCATGCAGCAAGCTCTCGATACGACGGAGAAATTCCCGCTGGCCGCCGGCGATCTCGGTTGGCAGACCGTCCCCGTACGGCTGCCCGTCGCCCCGCACCTGAAAGAGGCGGAACTCATTCAAGCGATCAAGACGGAGCCCGCCCGCGGCTACATCGCCAAGGCCGATCAGTTGGCGTGGCTGCAACGCTGCACGGCGGGCCGGGCGATCGACATCGCCTGTTTGCGCGTGGGCCAGTCGCGCGTGCTGCACTTGCCAGGCGAGCTGTTCGTCGAGTATCAGCTGGCCGCCAAGGCGATGCGCCCCGACCTGCACGTCGCAATGGCGGCCTATGGCGAGTACGGCCCCGGCTACATCGGCACCACGGCGGCTTATGCCGAAGGCGGCTACGAAACCAGCGCCGGAGCGAGCAATGTGGCCCCGGAAGCCGAGCAAGTTTTGACGGAAGCCATGCGGAAGCTGCTCGAAGTGAAGCCTTGAGGCAAATGCCCGCCGGCATCCGCGCGGTTGCTGCAAGTCGCCACGCCGCCTCCGCGCCTCCCCCGGCGTCACCGCCTCCGCGGCAAGGTTGCCCGTGATTCCGCTGCTTGCCGCCGCTGGCTGCCGGTCCCTGGCAGATCCGGATCGGCCGTGCGCTGGCTTGTCAGTGAAGCTGCTGTGGCAGGTCGATCAGTTCGGCCAAGCCCGCCTCGGCGAATTCCCGTCCGCTCACGTAGCGTCCGGGCGTCATCCACGTTGCCAAGCGTTCCGGGGCGAGCCCCAGGAATTCGGCCAGCAATTGGTCCATGTCCTGTTCCAACTGGATGAAGTGCCGCGTCCATTCGCGCGCTTCGGGCAACTGGACGCTCTCCTCGCTCTGCCAGCGCATGGGGTGAAACAGGAGCACGCTGTACCGCGTGACGATGCGGCGGCGGCAGGCGGCCAAAGGCCAAATGGCCGCGGAGGAACACTCGCCCGTGACGATGCCCGTCGCCTGCAGATTGCGGAGCACGAGCAAGGCCAGCATCGAGATGGCGCTGTACGAACTCCCGCCCGGCGAATTGAAGTACAGCGTGCATTCGCCCCCGACGGGCACGGCCAACAGTTTGTCGCACACGTCCGCTTCGTGTTCGGTCAGATCTCCGATGACGGCAATTTCCGGTGGTGGTTCTGTTTCGCGTCGTTCAGACCGCTGTCTTCCCATCTTCTCCTGCCTTCCTTTTTGTCCAAGCCGATCAACCTACGTGCAAGGTTTACGTCGGGGCCGGGAGTGCTGCAACGGACCGAAAGTCGCTGCGTCTGGTCCCTGCTTCCGCACTCCTCGTCTCGCGTGCAACCGTAATCTTCCCAATAGCTTAGCACTATGTATAATGAGGCGTCAGGGGCAGGGCCACGGTCGATCAACGAGTTGCGGCAGAAGGACTCATGGGCATCCGATTTCTTTGTCCTACTTGCAGTCACAGATTGAACGTCAAGTCGTTCTTGGCGGGCAAGCGCGGCGTCTGTCCTCAGTGCGGTGCCGGGCTGGACATTCCGCTGGAGAGCCAGATCACCAAGGACGGTTTGGCCGCTCCTGCAGGTGGGGCGGGACCGCCGAGCGACGACGACGATGCGCCGGAGTTGACCCTTGCGTTCTCCAACTCGGCTTCTCCAGCTGGTTTTCCGGCCGCCCCTCCGTCGTCGCCTGGACCGCGCCCCAACGCGGCGCACGAAGCGGCGCACGAAGCGGCGCAGGGAGCGGGGCACGGAGCGGGGCACGAAGCGGCGCAGGGAGCGGGGGCTTCACCGATTGCCGGTCACGCGGTGCCGACCGCGCCGCTCGGCATGACCCCCGGCTACGGTGCGCCCTCCGGGCCGCAGCTCGCGCCCAAGGTGCCGATGCAGCCGGCCCTGCCGATGCATCCGGCCACACCGCTGCATCCGGCCACACCGCTGCAACGGACGGTGCCCATGCAGTCCGCTGCGTTGGCGCAGCCGATGGCGCCGATGCTGACGACTCAAGCGCCACTGGACCCGATCGACGAGGCTCCGCAGGCGATCTGGTACGTCCGGCCGCCATCGGGAGGCCAGTACGGTCCTGCTCGAGGCGACGTCATGCGGAAATGGATGGGTGAAGGCCGCGTCAGTCCGGATTCGCTTGTCTGGCGCGAAGGCTGGCAAGATTGGCAGTTGGCCGCCGACGCGTTCCCGTCGCTAGGCGCCGCGGTGACGCCGCCGATGCCGGCGCCGGTTACGCCCGCCGCTTACGCCGCGTCCGGGACACCCGCCTACTCGGCCGGGTCGCTGCGGCCGAAACGCCGCAACTCAACCGCCATGGCCTTGACGATCGTCGTGCTGCTGGGGCTGATGTGCCTCGCGCTGTTTGTCACTTTGGTGCTCGTGCTGTTGAAATGAGTCAGCCTTTGCCATGAAGATTCACCAGTTCTTAGAGCATCACGGGGTGGCGCGGAATCCGTTTGCCGAGGAGGATGCGCAGACGGACTTGGTGTTCAAGGAGCACTGCATCGAGAGCACGTTTCATCCTGCCTGGGACAAGATCTACGGGGATCCGGACGAGCCGTCCACCTCGATCGTGTTTGGGGAGAAAGGAGCCGGCAAGACCGCCATCCGGCTGCAAATCGCCAGGCATCTGGCGCAGCACAATCGGCAATGCCCCGAGCGGCGGTTGTTCGTCGTGCATTACGACGACTTCAATCCGTTTCTGGATCGTTTCCGCGAGCGGCTTGGCGGCCGCAAGAGTCGCCGGCCCGACCGGGTCTTGCGGGAATGGAAGCTGTGGGACCACATGGATGCGATTCTGTCGCTGGCGGTGACGGGCTTGATCGACCGCGTCTTGAACGTCGGCCAGCCCGCCGCCTTCGTCGACGCCAGCGTCGAGCCGGCGGCCGTGGATCGGCTGGATCGGCATCAGGCCCGCGACCTGTTGTTGTTGGCGGCCTGCTACGACCGTTCGGTGGCCGCGACGTTCCGCGATCGCTGGGCCGCGCTTCGCAAGCGGTTGCGGTTTTCCACGTTGCGAGCCAGGATCCCGTTGGCGATCGGGATCGGCGGCACGCTGGCCGTGGCGGGGTTGGCGCTGGGACTGGCGTTCCGCGGCCGGGGCGGCAGCGTGCTGTCGCTGTGGTTGCTGTTTTTGGCGGCGGTGGCGGCGGCCTGGATTCCTTGGCTGTGGCGCTGGTGGAGCTGCTTTTGGCAAGCCTGGCGGATCCGCCGGCAGATGCGGCTGAGCCATCGGGATGCGCGGTCGTTGCGGCAGATTCTGCTGCAGTTCACGCGGCACGAGACCGTCGCGCAGCCGCTGCCGGACGCGGACGGCACGGACGACCGGTACGAGATGCTGATGAAGCTGCAGGGCCTGCTGCAGACTTTGGGCTTTCGCGGGATCGTCGTCCTGGTCGACCGCCTGGACGAACCGCACCTGATCAACGGCTCGGCGGAACTGATCAAGGCCCTTTTGTGGCCGATGCTGGACAACAAATTCCTGAAGCATCCCGGCCTGGGGCTGAAGATCATGGCGCCGATCGAGCTGACGCGATTCATCGAGCGCGAGGACCGCGATTTTTATCAGCGGGCGCGGCTGGACAAACAGAACATGATCGCGTCCTTTGAGTGGACGGGCGAAGCGTTATACGATGTGGCCAATGCCCGCTTGTCAGCCTGCCAGGCGGACGGATCGACGCCCACGCTGCGAGACTTGATCGACCCGGCCGTCACCGATCAGCGGTTGTTGGAGGTGTTGCGCGGGTTGCGGACGCCGCGGCACCTGTTCAAGTTCCTGTACCGGCTCCTGGTCACGCACTGCAACGCGCACGTCGAGGGCGAGCCGGTCTGGCGGGTGCCCGCGGCGACCTTCGAGTCGACGTTGGCCCTGTATCGCCGCGACCAGGACGCCTTCGACCGCGGCGTGGGCGCGGGTTGACGAGCGGACGGATGGTGGGATGAACCGAGAAGTTGTTGCACACAGCAGAACGCGGAACGACGGCGGCCGGCCGTTGCGGTTCCGCAGCGCCGCGTTCGCCCTGGCGGTGCTGATCGTCCTGCCCGCGCTGGGCCAGACGCCCGCGGCCCAGCCCGCCGCGACTCCGCCGGCCCAATCTCCGCCGCCCGCGGCCCAGCCCGCCGCCGCTCCGCCCGGCCCGGCGCAGGAGCCGGCACGGGAACCGGCGGCCGGCGTTCCGTCCGCCGAGAAGGACGAGCCGCAGCCAGCCGTCCAGGACGTTCCGGAAGAAAAGCCGCCGCCCAAGAAGTTCTACCAGCTGGAACCTTACGACGTGATCACGCTGGACAAGGTCAACGAGCACAAATCGCTGAAGATCATGCCCTTGCCCTTTCGCCAGGTGCCTCCGCAGGTCAAGCGCGTCGGCAAGATCCGGGTCCGGCTGCTGGAAGACCGCGCCAACGAGTACGAGGTGGCGTGGCGGAATATCGACAAGGTGGATTTCTTCGAGGAGTTGGTGCTCCAGGAAGCTGCCCAGGTCGTGGCCGAAGCCGTCTCGCTGACGACCGCTGGCAAGCTCGCGGACGCCCAGCAGAAGTATGACGAGGCGTATGAATTCTATCAGTTCCTGCTGCGGCACTATCCCCACACGCAGGGCCTGCCGGCCGCCGTCCAGGACTATCTGTACTTGAACGCCGGTTCGCTGTTTCGCGTGGGCCGCGTCGAGGAGGCCTTTGCCATTCTGGAGGAGCTGTACAACCAGAATCGCGAGTACCGTTTTCAGGGCGGCCCGCAGACGGGTCTGGCCGCGCTGGAACGCGTCGGCGAACGGCTAATCGGCAGCTATGCGGACGCCCAGAACTACCGCGGCGCGCGAATGCTGCTGGAACGGATGCAGCGCGATTTTGGCAGCAACCTGAAGGTCGTCGCCGAATGGCGCGACAAGCTGATCGCCATCGCGGCGGCCAAACGCGACGAAGCGGCCGCGCATCTGGCCGCCAAACGGTTTCGTGAAGCCCATGAAACAGGGCAGGAGATGCTGCGGATCTGGCCGACGCTGCCGGGCGGCAGAGAGGTGGTCGTGGAGATTGCGCGGCAGTATCCGCTGGTCGTGGTCGGCGTCTCGCAACCGGCCCTGACGTGCGACGCGACCAGCCTGGACGACCCGGCGGCGCGGCGTTGCGGCCAGCTGATGGACCGCACGCTGGTCGAGTTCATCGAACGGAGTCCGGAGGGCGGCGCCTACGCCAGCCCGTGGGGCACGGTCCAGCAGAGCGCGGACCGCAGCCAGTTGATTTTCGAATTGCGTCCGCAGGGGTCGGTCGCGTACACCGGATACGATCTGTCCCGCGAATTGCTGGCGCTGGCCAATCCCGCTTCCCCCGCCTATCGGCCGGCCTGGGCCAGTTTGACGGCCCGAGTGCAGGTGGAGAACGTGCGGCGGGTGAGGGTGCATCTGCGGCATCCCCACGTGCTGCCCCAGGCCCTGCTGCAGGTCCGGCTGAGTTCCTCCGGGCCGCTGGGCGTCCGCTATCAGATGGTCTCCCAGGCCGAGGGCGAAATGCGTTTCGAGCCCACCGCCGATCGCGCGGCCGAGCCCAGCCCGGTGATCGTGGAACGGCATTACGCCGAACCGCGGAAAGCGATCGAGGACCTGCGCAAGGGAAAACTGGACGCCCTCGACCGGCTCTTGCCCAGCGACGCGGCGCGCCTGCGCAGCGACGAAAGTCTGACCGTCGGCGCGTATGCCTTTCCCTCGCTCCACGTGCTGCTTCCCAATCGCGAGCATCCCTTTTTGGCCAATCGCGTCTTCCGCCGCGCGCTGCTGTACGGGATCAATCGCGAGGTGATCCTGCAGGCCGGTCTGTTGGACAAGAACAAGGTCGAAGGGACGCGCGTGCTGAGCGCGCCGTTGCCGGCGGGGGTGACCGCCAACGACCCGGCGGCTTACGCGTACGACGAAGCCATCCAGCCGCTGCCGTACGATCCCGTGATGTCCGCCATCCTGCTGAAGCTGGCGGACCAGCAACTGGGAGCGGCCGCCGACAATCGCCAGGAGCCGGCGCCGGAGTTGAAGGAGTTGGTCCTGGTGCATCCGGCCGGCGAGATGCCCCGTTTCATCGCCAAGCAGATCCAGACCCAGTTGGGCGTGATCGGCGTCCGCTGTGCGCTGCGCGAATTGCCGGCCGGCCGGCAGCGGCCGGCGGACGGCAAGTTCGATCTGCTGTACGTCCAGCTGCAGATGCGGGAGCCGCTGGTCGACGTCGGCGGCCTGTTCGGGCCGGGAGGCATCGCCGAGACGACGGATCCCTACCTCAGTCTCACGCTGCGGCGACTGAACGAAGCGGGCAACTGGAAGGACGCCCGCGACCTGCTGCACGAATTACATCGCTTGTTGTACGAGGACGTCACCCTGCTCCCGCTGTGGCAGATGATCGATTACTTTGTCTACCAGCGCGGCTTGACCGGCGTCCCGGATCGGCCGATTTCGTTTTACCAGAACGTCGAGCGGTGGCGGGTGGTGCCTCCGGTTCCGCAGGAATAATCATGGTTTCGGCGAGTGTTCCCATCCGGTTGAAACGTGAGGCGGCGTCCGGGCGCGGCCCGCTGGGGCGAAGCGGCTGTTTGCTGCGCCTCTGCGCCGCGGTCTCGCTCAGTCTGGCCTGCGGCTTCCCCGGCGCTGTGCGGGCCCAGGCCACGTGGGAATACTCTGCCTACTCGATCAAAGTCTGGATCGCCCTGGATCCGGCCGCCGAACTGACCACGGGCCTGGCCGAACGCATCACCGCCGCGATTGCCCAGCGTTCGTGGGTGGTGGCGGGGGCGACGTGGCAAGTCCAGGTGGTTCCCTGTCCCGCCGCGTTGGCCTGGGCCGCGGCCTGCCACCCTGACCTGGTGACCGCCGAGGCCGTCCAGGCGGCGGACCTGGACGTGTTGAAACAGGACGACAAGTTGTTTCTGCTGAGCGTCCGCGACGACCTGACGGGGCTGACGATCACTGCCCGCGAACTGGACTGCCGAACGCGGCGGTGGCAGCCTGCGGTGACGCGGCACGTGACGCAACCCGCGCGCGTGCCCGACGAAGCCTTTGCCGCCTTGCTGGAGGCCTTCGTGCCCTTCGGCCGGATCGAGTCGTCCAAGGGCAAACAGGCGATTGTCCGCGTCCGCGCCGCCGGCCTGATCGTCGGCGATTCATCTCCCGCACGGCTGGCCGAGCACGCCGTGCTGCTGCCGATCATCCGCCGCAACGATCGCCTGGGCGAACCGCTGGCCAACGGCATTTATCCGGCGACTTGGACGTTTCTGACGGTGACCGGCCGCAAGGGGCTTCAGCTGGAATGCCAGGTCCATTCGGGCATGACTTCGCCGCTGGGCGGCCGGTCCAGCACCCGCACGGTGCGTCTGGCGCTGCGGGCCAAACCCCGCCTGGAGGCGACGGAACTGGAGATTCAAACGCACGGCGACGCGCCGTTGCCGTTGGGCGGTTACGAAATCTACTCCAAGCCGCCCGACTCGGAAGATGCGGAACTGTTGGGCGTAACCGACTGGCGCGGCCGGATCAGGGTCGAGAGAAAGCCGAATCCGCTGCAGATCCTGTACGTCCGCAACGGCGGACGCCTGCTGGCCCGCTTGCCCGTCGTTTCCGGCCTGGAGCCGCTGGTCACCGCCCAGGTGCCCGACGACGACCCGCGGCTGTTCGCCGAGGGTTACGTCAAAGGCCTGCAGAATCGCGTCATGGACCTGGTGGCGCGCCGCGAACTGTACACCGCACGCTTCCGCCGCCTGCTGCAGAAGAAGGAATTCGACCAGGCCAAGACGTTGCTCGAGGAGTTCCGCGCCCTGGAGACCCGCTCGGACCTGACCCGGCAATTGGACCAGCAAGAGCAGCGCGCCAGGAGCCCCGACCGCCGGGTTCAAGCCAAGATCGATCAACTGTTTACCGACACCCGCCAGCTGCTCCTCAAGTTCCTCGATCCGCGCACCTCCAACCAGTTGGCCGACGAACTCCTCCGCGCCCAGCGCGCCGGGTAATCGGGCCCGCCCGCCACGGCAACTCGGACCAGAGCGCCGCCCGCCGCGTCTGGCCCCGCTGCCTGAGCCTCGGTCCGCGGCCGCCGCGGAATTGACATCGGGCGCGCCGGTCGTTCGAATAACCGGCATGAGCGATCCTGCGGCCTGTCAGATCGGAACCGCGGCGGCAACCCGGCGTTTCGCGCCGCTGGTCCTGGTGTTGGCGGCGCTCGCGGCCGGCGTGCTTGCCGACCGCTGTCTGGCCTTCCCGGCGGGGGCTTGGATGTCGGCTGGCGTTGTCGGCTGGTTGGGCTGGCTGTTCTTCTGGCTGTGCGGCCGCACGCGGATTTCCGCCTGGATCCTGTTGGGGGCCGTCGCCTGCGTCGGCGCCGCCCGGCATCACGCCCACTGGAACTTGTACCCGGCGGACGAGTTGGGGCAAGCGGCCGGCGACGCGCCGCGGCCCGTTTGTCTGCGGGCGATTGCGCTGACGTCTCCGCGGCGAGTGGCTGCGCCGCCGGACAGTCCGCTGCGGACCAGGCCCGCGGGCGAGCGGTCGCGGTTGCTTGTCGGCGTCACGCACGCGCGGCACGGTCTGGCGTGGCGTCCCGCGTCGGGCCGGGCGGAATTGTATGTGGACGGCCACGTATTGGGAGTCCGGGCGGGCGATCATCTGCAAGTGTTCGCGCTGTTCAACCGGCCGCCGGGACCGCTAAATCCCGGCGAATTTGACGTTGCCTGGCAGCGCCGCAGCGATCGGCAACTGGTCCAGCTGGAAGGGCGTTTTCCAGACGGCCTGACGACGCTTGCCCGCGGCACGTTGTGGGATTGGCGGCGGTGGTTGGCGATCGTGCGCGATCCCTGCCACGGCCTCTTATGGAGTTGCCTCGGCGGGCGCACTCACCAGCCCGGCGGCGAAGACGAGGCGGGTTTGGCGTCGGCCTTGTTGTTGGGGGCTCGCGAGCACCTGGATTGGGAGCGCACGGAACCTTTCGTGACGACGGGCACTGTGCACCTGCTGGCCATCTCCGGCGTACACGTCGGCATTTTGGCGTTCGGTTTCTGGTGGGTGGCGCGGCTGTTGGCGGTGCGGCGTCACGCGGCGATTGGCTGCGTCATTCTGTTTGTGACCGTGTACGCCTTGCTCACCGATGCCCGCCCGCCGGTGGTCCGCGCGGCGATTCTGGTCACGGCCTTTTGCCTGGCGCGGCTGTCCGCTCGGCGCCCGTCCGGCTTCAACTCGCTGGCCGCGGCGGGCGTGGCCATCGTGGCCTGGAATCCCACCGCCTTGTTCCAGGCCGGCGCACAGTTTTCGTTCCTCGCGGTGGCGGCGATTTACCTTTGGGGCCCACATCTGACGGCGCCTGCGACGCTCGACCCCCTAGACCGCTTGATCGAACGAAGCCGGCCCTGGTACCTGCGGTGGGGGCGGGGGGTTCGCCAGGGCGTGCGGAGCCTGATCCTGATCAGCGTCGTGGTCTGGCTGGTCACGCTGCCGCTGACGGCGCTCCGCTATCATTTGCTCTCGCCGATTGCCCTGGTGCTCAACCCCGTGCTCTGGATTCCGGTCACGGTGGCGTTGTTTTCCGGATTTCTGATCCTGGTATTCGGCTGGCTCGTCCCGCCCCTGGGCCAGGTGTGCGGCGGAATCTGCCGGCTCAGTCTGACAGCGCTGGAAGGGCTCGTCGACCGGGCGGACCAGATTCCAGGCGGGCACTTTTGGACGCCGGCTCCGGCTGGCTGGTGGGTCCTGGGCGCGTACGTCGGCCTGGGGTTGTATGCCGTGTTTCTGCGCCGGCGTCTGCCGGTGCGCTGGTGTCTGGCGGCTCTGGCGCTGTGGCTAGGCCTGGGAGCGATGACGACCGTTCGCCAGTTGCCCTGGCCGGCAGCCCGTGAGGACTCGGTGATCTGCACGTTCCTGGCCGTGGGTCACGGAGCGTGCACCGTGGTCGAGTTGCCGCAAGGCCAGACGTTGCTGTACGACGCGGGCGCGATGGGCGCTCCGGAATCCACGGCGCGGACGATCGCCGAATTCCTCTGGACGCGGCGGATCACGCATCTGGACGCGATCGTCGTCACGCACGCGGACGCCGATCATTACAATGCGATCCCCGAACTGCTGAAGCGGTTCTCCGTCGGGGCGGTATACGTGTCGCCGGTGATGTTCGAGAACCGGACGCCGGCGTTGGCTGCGCTGCACAGCGCCGTCGCAGAGCGCGGTCTCCCCCTTGGCGAGACCTACGGCGGCGATCGCTTGAGAATCCGCGGCTCGTCGCGTCTGTCCATCCTGCATCCCCCGCGGCGCGGCGTGGTGGGCAGCGACAACGCCAACAGTCTGACGCTGCAAATCGATCACGCCGGCCGCCGGATCCTGCTGACGGGCGACCTGGAACCGCCGGGGCTGGACGATCTGCTGGCGTGTGAGCCGGTCGACTTCGACGTCGTGCTGGCGCCCCATCACGGCAGCCCGCGGAGCGAACCGGAGCGGTTCGTCGCCTGGTGCCGGCCCGAATGGATGATTGTGAGTGCAGCGGCCAACGAGGGGGCGGCCGCATCCCAGACGGCCAACGCAAGCCTGCCGCGGCGCGTCCTCAACACGGGGAGGGCGGGCGCCGTCCAGGTGACGATCGACGGGAGCGGCCTCAGGGTGCGCACGTGGCGCGGCAGCCCCTGGTAGCGTCCTCGCTGGTCCGCAGCGCCCGGCGGGGGCTTTTCGAGTGCGCCAGTGTGCCGGTCAGCTTCGGCCTCAGGGCTGGGGCCCGACTTCGTCGGGCATCTCTGCTTTCAGGTGTACCAGCAACTGGGCCCGGGCGCGGTGCAAGCGGCTGCGGACGGTGCCCACGGAGATCTGCAGGATATCCGCGATCTCCTCGTAGCTGAACTCCTCCATGTGCCGCAAGACGATGATCTGCCGATGCTCCTCGGTGAGCAGGGCCATCGCGCGCTGGAGTTTCTGCTTTCGCTCGGCCAGTTCCAGCGGCTCGCTGGGCGACGGAGACAAATCCATCGGCTCGTCCCCCGTGGCGTCGCGATTCTGTTCGACGGACAACTCGACTCGCTGGCGGCGGCGGTGGCTGATCGAGACGTTCACGGCGATGCGATACAGCCAGGTGTAGAACCGGCTGTTGTGCTTGAACGTCTGCAGCTTGACATAGGCTTGGATGAACGCCTCTTGCACCACATCCTCCGCCTCGGCCCGACAGCGGACGATATGCACCACCGCGCTGTACAACCGGTCCTGGTACCGGCGGACCAGTTCGCCGAAGGCCTCGGAGTCGCCGTGGAGGGAGCGATCGATCAGGTGCAGTTCGTCTTTCAAATCCAAGTCCTGATTCTGCAGGGTACGGCCTCTGCGGTCTCGCATCCGGGTCCGGTGTCCTGCAGACGAGTGAATTCCTGTCGCGACAAGCGGGGGACGCTCCGGTTCACAACCCGAGGCGTCATTTTCATCTTCACGTCGGGCCGGGGAATTGTCAAACGTTAAAAGGGGCTGCGGGCAGAAGTGCGGCAGGATGCGGGAGTACGGCTGTTAACACCCGTCCAGAAACACCACTGCGGCCGGCTCCGGAGAACGGCGTGACTGCCCGCCACGCAGCACCGGATGGGAAGGTCCCCAGACGAAACGGCCTCAGGCCAGGCCTGCGGCTGCCTCAGGGCAGATCGACGGTTTCCGGCTGCACCACCAGTTCGATGCGGCGGTTCGCCGTTTGGCCGGCTTGGGTGGTGTTGGGGGCAGCGGGGCGGTTGGCCCCTTGGGCGATGACGGAGAATTGTTGCGCAGGCAGGCGATTGCGGCGCGTGAGCGTGTCGAACACCGCGATGGCCTGGGCGGCGGCCAGTTGATGGCTGCTCACGCCGCCGGCCACCGGCGCGTTGTCCGTATGGCCTTCGATGGCGATCAACTGGCGGGGATAATTCCGCGCCAATTCCGCCGCCAGGCCGTCCAGCACCGGAAAGGCGGTGCCGACCAGTTGGGCTGTGCCGATCGGGAACAATTGATCCGTGGGGAGGGTAATGCGGATGGTATCGCCGTCTTGGCGGGCGTTCAGGCCCGGAATTTCGATCAGCCGCAGAGCCTGACGCGCGTTCGTGTTGGCCGTAATGATCGCGCCGCCGCGGCGCGTCGTCGAGGCTTGCAGCGCCTCGAACTTCCGCTCGCTTTCCTCCTTTGCCAGCTGCGTTTGTTGCAAACGTTGAGCGGTTTCGCTGAGTTGCTTCTGGAGCAAGGACACCTGCTGTTGCAGCAACTGGACCTGCTGCCGCGACTGGGCAAGCTGAGCGTGCAGATCCCGGTTGTTGGCGTCCAAGGCTGTCGCCCGCCGGTTCAGGTCGAAGATTTCCGCTTGATTTGCAGCCGGCGTCTGGACCGGCGCCTGCTGCCACGCGGCCGCCGTCGGCGAGGACGGCAAATAGGGGCTGGGATTGCAGCCTGTGAGAACCATCAGCCCGACCGTCCCCACGGCCACGCGTCTGAACAGCCTTCGCATGGCGACCGTCTCCTGCTCGCAAAACGCCGAATCTCCCCACATCCTGCCCGTGCCGCGAATCGGCGCGTGCCGCGAATCTGGGCGCGGGATGGTATCAGGGCTGTCGCCGGGCAACAAGAGCAGAATACCGCCGCTAGCATCCGCGAACACCGCTGAAGACCGGGGACAGGCACCTTGCGGTGGTCGTTTTTGCTTGGGTTTTTCCGGCGCAGTTCGAATCCTGTCCCCCGGTTTCAACAGGCCGCTGAACGACAAAGTGGCTTGACTTTTTGGTCGCCAGTATGCCATCTTGAAGGACACGGGCCGGCGGTCAGCAGCCTGTCGAAGAAAGGGGGACAGGCACCTCTCGGCAGTTGTTTTTTGTGGGGTCTTTCCCGCGCGGCTCGGAGCCAGTCCCCCTTTTTTTCAACCGGCTGGCAGAGAGGGCGGTTTGACGGCCGGGGAGTTGCTTGCATGTGGCGATCAAGACGAATTCTGAATCTTCTCGGTCTGGGGGCGGTGCTGGCATGGGCGGCTGTGGCGGCGCTGGCTCAGGGCCCGCTCGACGTCCGGGCTCGGATTGCCGGACACGTCGCAGTCGGCGAGTTTGCCCCGGCCCTGGCGCTGGCCCACGCGATTGCGCAGCCGGCGGCGCGGGACCCGATGCTGGCCGCGATCGCCCAGGCCCAGGCCCGCGGCGGTGCGCGGAATGCCGCCCTGGCGACGTTAATCGCCGTCCAGGACGATCGGCTCCGCACCGACGAACTGGACCGGATGACCGGCGCCACGGGCAGCCTCGCCGCGCCGAGCGACGGCCGCGCGGGCGGCGCCACGATGGCCGATTTCGACACGCTGATCGACCTGATCACGACGACCATCGCGCCGCAAAGCTGGGACACGGTGGGGGGGCCGGGGGCGATCGACTCCTTCCCGACCGGAGTCTACGTGGACACCAGCGGCCTGATGTGCCGGACCAAGGAAACGCCGGTCGCTGGCGACCTGGCGGAACTCCGCGAACGCGTACTGCGCTCCGCTGGCAATCGCGCTGTGCGTCAAGACAGTGTCCTGCGCAAGGTCTCCCTGACGCGGCTGGAACGGCAGGTCCAATTCGCCTGGGCGCGCGGCCTGCCGCCGACGGACGCCATGAAGCATCTGGCCGGGCTGCACAAGATCCAGTACGTGTTCCTGTACCCCGGCTCGCGGGACGTGGTGATCGCCGGTCCGGCCGGCGACTGGGCGGCGGATCCGGAGGGACGGCGATGCCATCTGGCCAGCGGCGAGCCCGTGCTGCAGTTGGACGATTTCGTCGTCGTGCTCCGCAACGCGCGGCAACGGGAAGGCCGCTTCGCCTGCTCGATCACGCCGCGGCGCGAAAACCTGGCCGCGACGCAAGCCTATCTGAGCGAGGCGGCCAAGTCGCCGCTGCGGCCCGGCCAGCGCGACCGCTGGCTGGCCCAGATCCGCAGCTTGATGGGCAAGCAGGAAATCACGGTCGAGGGACTGGAGCCGCACACGCACGCGGCCCGCGTGATCGTCGAAGCCGACTATCGGATGAAGCTGGTCGGCATGGGCTTGGAAGAGGGGGTGCTGGGCGTGAACAGCTACCTGGGTTCCGTGACGGCGCCGGAAGGCGGCGCCCCGCCGCCGATGAGCGTGTTGCGGTGGTGGTTCACGATGAACTACGAAGCGCTCCGCGCCACGCCGGCCCGTGACGCCTTCGAGTTGCGCGGCACGGGCGTCCAGGTGCTGAGCGAAAACGAGATGCTCACCCAACGCGGCGAACGCATTCACACGGGCCAGTCGGACGAATGGAACGAGCAGTTCGCCCACAGCTTTACCAAGCACTTCGCGGAACTGGCGGCCAAGTACCCGATCTACGCGGAACTGCGGAACGTGTTCGACCTGGCGCTGGTCGCGGCGCTGATCGTCGCCGAGGACGTGCCGGAGCAGTTGAATTGGCCCGCGATTCACTTCCTGGAAGAAGAACGCTACCAGGTGGCTCGCGGACCGGCGCCGACCGAGGTCGAAACGGTGATCAACCATCGCGTGATCGGCCAGCGGCACATCGTGGCCGGCGTCAGCGGCGGGGTTTCCGCCGATGCCCGGCCGTACGTGCAGAAACCGGCCATCACGATCGACGACTACGGGGCCTTGCAGGCCGGCCGCACCGCCAGCGTCCCCCGCGACGTGCCCGCCGACGCCTGGTGGTGGGATTGAAGTTGCCTCCCGCAGTGAAGTTTCCCGCGCGGCGTTCCGATCAGTATCTTGGTGAAAGGAGTCCCACCCGCCATGCCGGAACGCACCAGGTACCAAGAGCGCGCGATCAAAAACTTCTACGAAAACCGCGAAAGCATCGCCCTGCAGCGGGTCCAAGAGCTGGTCACCGAGCTGTACCTGAGCGAAGGCAAGAAGCGCGACAAACACTGGAAGAACCTGGCGACTCATCTGCAAAAACTGGGCGTCGCGCCGGAGACGATCGACCACCTCGTGGCGCAAAACAAGCCGGAACTGGTCGCCACGCTCATCGAGAAGCTGATGGAAAAAGCCTGACGCGGCGGTTCCCAAACGCCCAGCTCGCCGGAGGGCTGACGCCGCCCCGTTCGCAAGCGGATGGACGGCGCGCAGGGCTCAGCTAGCATCCGGAATCGACCTATCGCTTGACGGGCCGTCCCGTTAGAATTCTTCAGCCCGAAAGTCCGCGTCGGCGCTGCGCACGCAGAGGCTGGAAGTCTGTGGCGGACCGCAGCACGGCTCCTCCAGCCGGGCAGACCGTCGCGGGACTTGGGGCAGATCAAGACGGCTCGGTGCGCGTTGTGGTACGGCTCGGTGCGCCCTGCTACGGCGACTTGAAGCGTCAGTGCCAGAGCCGATACTCGACGGATTTCCTTGCAGACGGAGCAACCATGTTGCACTATTGGACGGCCGGTGAATCTCATGGGCGGGCTCTGGTGGCCATCGTGGATGGGTTTCCGGCCGGGGTGCCGATTCGAGCCGAAGGGATCGACGCCGAGTTGCAGCGGCGGCAAGGAGGTTACGGCCGCGGCGGCCGGCAGCGGATCGAAACGGATCGAGTCGAGATCTTGTCCGGCATCTGGCAGGACGCCAGCATCGGCAGTCCGATCGCGCTGCAGGTGGTCAACAAGGACTACAAGCTGGAGCGAATGCCCGATCTGGACCGCCCTCGGCCGGGCCACGGCGACTTGACGGGAGCGATCAAGCATCTGGGGTCCATTCGGGGCGTTCTGGAGCGGGCCAGCGCGCGGGAGACCGCCATCCGCGTCGCCGCCGGAGCGCTGGCCGAACAACTGCTGGCCGAATTCGGCATTCGGGCGATCGGCTATGTGGTTGAGTTGGGCGGCGTGAAGATCGACCCGCAGCCGGGCACCTTGGAGGACCATCGGAAACTGCGGGACCAGAGCGAGATCTATTCGCTGGATCCCCGCCGCGACGAGGAGATCAAACGCTTGATCGACGACACGCGCAAGGCGGGCGACACGCTGGGCGGCGTGGTCGAGGTACGCGTCGAGGGACTGCCGTTCGGCCTGGGCACCCACGCCCAGTGGGACCGCAAATTGGACGGCCGGCTGGCGCAAGCGGTGATGGCGGTGCAGGCGATCAAGGGCGTCGAGATCGGCTTAGGATTCGAGGCCGCCCGGCGGCCGGGCTCGCAGGTTCACGATCCGATCCAGTACGACCCAGGCCAGCGGGACGGCCCGACGCTGGGCTACGTCCGTCCGACCAACCACGCCGGCGGGTTGGAGGCCGGCATGACCAACGGCCAGCCGCTGGTAGTGCGGGCGGCCAAGAAGCCAATCAGCACGCTGGCCAAGCCGCTGGAATCGATCAACTTGAAAACCAAGCAGCCGGAGTCGGCGGACTACGAACGCAGCGACGTCTGCGCCGTGCCAGCGGCCAGCGTGATTATCCAGAGCGTGGTGGCCTTTGAAGTGGCGCGGGCCTTGGTGGAGAAGTTCGGCAACGACAGCCTCCAGGAGATGAAGGCCCGCTGGGAGTTGTTTCATCAGCTGGCTCGGCAGAGGTAGCGAGCCGGGACGCGCGGGAGACGCGTCCACATCAGAGCAGGGACGTTCGTGATGCACGATCGCACGCGACGATGGCTGTGCCGACTGGGCTTTCTGCTGCTGGGCGTCGCCCCGACGCTGGGCGTGGTGACGTGGATCACCGTCGTCCGCTCGCCGGCCTACGTCGCGGCGTGCAAGGCCGAGTGTGAAGACCGGCTGTCCGCCGCGTTGGGCCTGGCCGTGTCGGTCGAACAGATGCACCGGTTGCTGCAGGGCGTCACGCTGCTGGACGGCGTCGTGCTCACGGAACCGGAAACGGACTCGCCGATCGCGCGGATCCGGCATTTGGAGTTCGGCCGCCGGGACGGCCGATGGATCGTGCTGGCCTCGCAGCCGGAAATCGAGGGCCCGCAGGTCTGGCGGCTGTGGGAATCGCTGCACGAACGCGTGCTGCGCGTCTATCCGGCGGCAGGCGCCGAAGCCGAATTCTACGCCAACGAGATGACGATCCGGCAGGCCGACGGGCAAACCGCGACGACCTTGACCGACGTGCGGAGCCAGCTGACGACGACCGACGCGGGCCCCCAGGCGACGATCGAGTTCCGCGACGTGGCCTTGCAGATGTCGGAGCCGGCCCAGTTGCGGATCACGCGGAACCGGCAGGTCCGGCCGCCGGCGACGCGGTGGGCGCTGAACACGCGGTCCACGGCCTTGCCTTGCGCGGTGCTGGCCGACTATCTCCAGACGCTGCGGACTCTGGGCGAGCAGGCCACGTTCCAGGGGACGATCGAAGCGATGCCCGCGGCCGAGGGCTGGGAAGGCGAAATCGTCGGCCGGTTTCGGGACGTGGATCTGGACCGCGTAACACAGTGCTTGAAGCACAAGCTGAGCGGTTCCGCCGAAATCCTCTTCCGGCGCGCCACCTTCCGCGCCGGCCGCCTGATCGACGCCGCCGGCGACGTGACCTGCAACGGCGGAGTCGTCAGCCGGTCGCTGCTGTATCAGGCCAACAAGTCCCTGGGGCTGGTCGCCGACTCCCGCTTGCTGACGCCGCAGGCGAACGCCCTGCTGTTGTTCCGCGAATTAAAGCTCGGCTTCACCCTGGACAAAGACGGCATCCAGATTGCCGGCCAATGCCCGTCCGCCAGTCCCGGCGTGGTGATGACGGATGAAGACGGCCCGCTGCTGAGCAATCAGTCGCGCGACGCCGTCCAGGTGACCGCGCTGGTCCGCACGCTGGCCCCGGACACCGGCGAGCACGTGCCCGCCAACTACGAGGCTTACCAATTGCTGCACGTCTTGCCGATTCCCAGCGACGCCGGCGCGTGCAACTCTGAGATCGCCCGTCCCGTCTATTCACCGCTGCGTTTGCATTGAGCAAGACGCCCTTCCCACGGCCGGCGGGGTTGGTATCTTGGTTTCCAGCAATCCCGTTTCGGGTCCGAGACATGCAATCAGCAATTCGAGGCGGCGACGAGGAGTCGCCAAGGTGGAGCAACGATGATGCGAACCGATAAATGCCCGTGGCGATTGGCCGTCCTGGCCGCGGCGTGGCCGCTGCTGGCGGCGGGGGCGGAACCGAACGTGACGTATCCCGAAACGCGGCGGTCCGGCCACGTCGATGCCTATCACGGCGTCCAGGTTCCGGATCCGTACCGCTGGCTGGAAGACACGGACAGCGCGGAGACCAAGGCCTGGATCGATGCGCAGAACAAGCTGACGTTCGCGTACCTGGAGAAGATCCCCCAGCGCGAGCGCTTGCGCGAGCGGCTCACGAAGCTCTGGAACTTTGAGCGGTACGGCGCGCCGGAGCAGCGCGGAGGCCGCTATTTCTACACGCGGAACGACGGGCTGCAGAATCAGAGCGTGCTGTACGTCGCTGCCTCGCTTGAGGCTGCGCCCCGCGTGCTGCTGGATCCCAACACGCTGTCCCAGGACGGCACGGTCGCGCTGACAGGCTGGGAGGTCAGCGAAGACGGCCGATACCTGGCCTACGGCCTGGCCGCCGCCGGCTCGGATTGGAATGAGTGGAAGGTGAAAGAGGTGGCCACGGGCCAGGACCTGTCCGACCATTTGCGGTGGGTCAAGTTCTCCGGTGCCTCGTGGACGCCGGACAACCAAGGCTTCTTCTACAGCCGGTACGACGAACCGAAGCCGGGCGAGACGCTGACCGGCGTGAATTACTACCAGAAACTCTACTACCACCGCCTCGGCGAACCGCAGGGCAAGGACCAACTGGTCTACGAACGGAAAGATCACAAGGACTGGGGCTTCCGCGGCTTGGTCACCGAGGACGGCCGCTACCTGGTGATTTCCGTGTGGCGCGGCACGGAGGTCAAGAACCAGGTGTTCTACCAGCGGTTGGACACGCCCGCGGCGCCGGTGGTCGAGCTGCTGGCCGGGTTCGACGCCGAGTACGAATTCCTCGGCAACGACGGCGCGACCTTCTGGTTCCTGACGGATCGGGATGCGCCGCTCCGCCGCATCGTCGCGATCGACCTGGAACGTCCGGACCGAAGCCAATGGCGGGAGTTGGTGCCGCAGGCCGGGCACGTGGTCCGCAGCGCGAGCGCCGTCGGCGACCGGTTCCTGGTCGCCTATCTGAAAGACGCGGCCACGCAAGTCCGGGTGTTCGATCTGAGCGGCCGTTTCGAACGCGACGTGACCCTGCCCACGATCGGCGCCGCCCACGGATTCGCCGGGCGGCGCAAGGACGAGGAAACTTTCTACCAGTTCACGAACTTCACCACGCCGCCCACGGTCTACCGTTACGCAATCCGCAGCGGCCAGAGCACGGTGTTTCGGCAACCCCAGGTGGATTTCGACCCGCAAGCGTACGAGACGAAACAGGTTTTCTACGACAGCCAGGACGGCACGCGGATCCCGATGTTCATCACGCATCGCAAGGGTCTTGTGCGGGACGGCAACAACCCGACGTTGATGTACGCTTACGGCGGCTTCGACATCTCGATCATGCCCTCCTTTTCCGTGATGAATCTGGTCTGGATGGAACACGGCGGCGTGTATGCCGTGCCCAACCTGCGGGGCGGCGGTGAGTACGGCCGAGCTTGGCACGAAGCCGGCATGAAGGACAAGAAGCAAAACGTGTTCGACGATTTTCTGGCGGCCGGCCAATGGCTGATCGACAACCAGTACACCTGTCCCCAGAAGTTGGCCATTCGCGGCGGCAGCAACGGCGGTCTGCTGGTCGGGGCCGTGATGACGCAGCGCCCGGAACTGTTTGGCGCGGCGCTGCCCGCCGTGGGCGTGATGGACATGCTGCGGTTCCACAAGTTCACGATCGGCTGGGCCTGGGTCTCCGAGTACGGTTCGTCGGACGACCCGGCCGAGTTCCGCACGCTGCTCCAGTACTCGCCGCTGCACAATTTGAAGCCCGGCACGCGGTATCCGGCGACGATGGTCACCACCGCGGACCACGACGACCGCGTCGTGCCGGGCCACAGTTTCAAGTTTGCGGCGGCGCTGCAGGCCGCCCAGGCGGGCGCTGCGCCGGTGTTGATCCGGATCGAGACCAGCGCCGGTCACGGCGCCGGCACGCCGACCGGCAAGCTGATCGATACGGCGGCCGATTCCTTGGCGTTTCTATTGTCGGTCTTGAAGTGAATGGTGAGTCGCATGTCTTCCAGCGTGATCTTTCTGTCGATACCCGGCTTGCGCGAGCGGGATCTCAGCGTCATGCCGCGGCTGCGCGGACTGATGGCCCAGGGCGATCAGGCGTCCCTCACGTCCAGCTTTCCCTGCGTCACCTGGCCAGTGCAGGCCAACATGCTCACGGGCCGGCTTCCTGCGGAGCACGGCGTCGTGGCCAACGGGTTCTATTGGCGCGAGGAGCGCCGCGTGGAGATGTGGACGGCAGGGAACGACAAGATCGCCGCGCCGCAGATCTGGGACCTGCTCCATCAGCAAACGCCGCGCCGGACGTCGGCCGTGTGGTTTCCGATGCTCAGCAAAGGCTGCGGCGCGGATTACGTCTGTATGCCGGCGCCCGTCCACCATCCGGACGGCGTTGAAGAGCTGTGGTGCTATACGCAGCCGCGCGAGTTGTACGGCGAATTGCGGGATCGCTGGGGGCATTTTCCCTTGCCGCATTTCTGGGGACCGCTGGCCGGCATCCAGTCGACGGAATGGATCGCGCGGTCGGCCGTCGATGCCGCGGGCCGATTCCGCCCGGACTTCTTCTATCTGTACTTGCCGCACCTGGAGTATGCCGCCCAGCGCACCGGGCCGGACAGCCCGCCCGCCCAGGCGGCGGTCGCGGAACTCGACGCCGTCATCGGCACGCTCGGCGACGGCCTCGCGGCGGCGTACGACGAGGCGGAACCGACCTGGATCGCCGCCAGCGAATACGTGATCACGCCCGTCTCGCACGTCACGTATCCCAACCGGGTCTTGCGGCAAGCCGGACTGCTGCAAGTCCGCGAGGAAGCGGACGGGGAGCATTTGGACCTGGAAGGCAGCCGCGCGTGGGCGTTGGCCGATCACCAGTTTTCGCACGTGTTCGTCCGCGACGCGGACTCTGGCACGCAGCAACGGGTCGTCGAATTGTTCCGCAACGCGGACGGCATCGCCGAAGTCCTGGCCGGCGACCAGCGAGCCCGTTATCGCCTGGATCACCCGCGTTCCGGCGAGGTGATCCTGATCTCCGCAGCCCACAGCTGGCAGGCGTACTACTGGTGGCTGGACGACCGGCACGCCCCCGGCTTTGCACGCACGGTGGATATCCACCGCAAACCGGGTTACGATCCGGTGGAATTGCACGTGGACATGGCCAGCCGGACGATTCCCCTGGACGCGACCCTGGTCCGCGGTTCGCACGGAGCGCCGGTGCAGAGCGACCAGCAACGCGGCGTCATTCTGGCGTCGCGGGCGGGCGTGCTGCCGCGGCCCGCCTTGGCGGACGTGGACGCCTGCGGAGTAGTCTTGCGGGCGTTGCAGGAAGCGTGAGAAAGGAACAAGCCACGATCAAGAACGCACCGTCAGCACGGAGGCGTCCGGCCCGTTTGCGGTTCTCAGCTTTCCGGCTTGGCGGGACGCCCTTCTCGACGGGCGTTGGCCTTGGCGGCAAACCGCCAGCGGCGGCCGCTCAGGCGGTGGCGATAGGCGTCGGCGATCACGGCCGCGACGATGACCCCGCCGGTGACGATTCTTTTCGTCGGATCGCTGGCCCCGACTTGGGCCAGACCCGACTCCAGCACGCGGATGATCAGGACGCCCAGAAAGCTGTTGACCACCGAGCCGCGGCCGCCCATCAAGCTGGTTCCGCCGATCACGACGGCGGCGATGGCGGCCAACTCCAGTCCCACGCCGCCGTTGGGATCGGCCGAGCCCAGCCGCGAAGCTTGAAAGATCCCTCCCAGCGCGCTCAGGCCCCCGGCCAGCACAAAGACGCCGATCTTCGTCGGCTGCGGGTTGATGCCGGAATAACGCACGACCTGCTCGTTGTTCCCGATGGCAAACATGTAGCGGCCGAACACGGTTCCCGACAGAATGAACTGGCCCGCCGCGACCACGGCCACGGCAGTCAGAAACGCGGCCGAGATCCCCAGGCCCTCCAACGGCGCCGCAATCCCTTCGATCCGTGCGCCGATGTACTTGGTCTGCGAGTCCGTCGCCAGGTAGGCGCAACCCCGCGCGATCTCCAGCATCCCCAGCGTCACGATAAACGACGGAATCGACCAGCCCACGCTGATCGAACCGTTGGCCAACCCGCAGGCCAGTCCCGCGCCCAGACACAATCCCGCGGCCGCCCACACGGGCCACTGCCAGTCCACCATGGCCACGCCCAGCACGGCGGCGCCCAGGGCCAGCACGGAGCCGACCGACAAGTCGATGCCGCCGATGATCAGGACCAGCGTCATGCCGACGGCGATCACCGTCAGATCGGGAATCTGGTTGGCCACCGTCGCCAACGTCTGGAGCGTGAAAAAATGCTCGCTCAGCAGGCTGAACAGGGTCACCAGAAACAGCAGGACCGCCAGCAGGCCCAGGTAATTGACCAAGGCCGCCGCGCTCCACCGCGAGCTTTGCTGGGGCGCGTCGTCGGGCGGCAAAACGACCGAGGGTTGGATTTCATCCATGCGAAGTGCCGTTTTCGAGTGCGGCGCCTTGTCGCCGCTTGGGACCCGAGGTGGCGAACGCCGGGCGGACGGGGGTCAGGACGTTCGTCCCGCGGTGGTCCGCCGCACTTCCGGCCTTCAGCCACAGCGGCGACAAGGCGCCGCACTCCAAGATGGCTGCAACCGCCGGAGGAATTGAACACTAGTCCAACGTTTCCGCTGTGACCAGTTCCACCGGGGTCTGTCGGTCTTCGAGCGCCGCTTCGCCGCGCAACAACTGCAGCGCGTACTCGATCCCAAACACGGCCAACTGGTCGGCGTGCTGTTCCACCGTCGCCAGCACGGCGCCCTCCCGGAGCGCCGCGCGCACGGCCGAAATGGCGTCGTAGCCGACAATCTGAATCTGCCCGCTGCGCCCGGCCGCTTTGACCGCCGCCACCGCGCCCAGGGCCATACTGTCGTTTCCGCACAGCAAGGCCTTGATGTCGGCGCGCTCGCTGATCATCGCCGAAGCCACGCGGTTGGCGATGTCCATCTCCCACTGAGCGCTCTGGACATCGACGATTTCGATGCCCGCGGCCCGCATCGCGTCCTCAAAGCCCAACCGCCGCTGTTGTCCGTTGAACGCGGTCTTGATGCCTTCCAGCATGCCGACCTTGTCGCCCCTGGCGAGCCTCTTTGCCAGGTACTCGCCCGCCATCCTCGCTCCGGCCCGGTTGTCGGGCCCCACGAACGGAATCCGGACTCCCGTCTGCTTCAGCACTTCGTCGTCCAGCTTGTTGTCGATGTTTACGACTACGATGCCGGCGTCTTGTGCCCGTTTGAGCACCGAGACGAGCGCTTTGGAGTCCGCCGGCGCGATGACGATGGCGTCCACTTGCCCGGCCATCATCTCCTCGACCAGCCCGACTTGCCGGGCCAGATCGCGTTCATCCTTGATGCCGTTGACGACCAGGTCGAACTGAGCGGCGTGTTCCGCCTGGTGCTTTCGGGCGCCGTCGGCCATCGTCGCAAAGAACTCGTTGGCCAACGACTTCATGATCAGGGCGATTTTCGGCTTCTGCGGAGCCGCAGGCGAGGGCGGTGAAGGCACGCCCGGAGCAGCGGCCGGAGGCGAACCGTCACGGCAGCCTGCACAGGCCGCCAGCAGGACGACTCCCAAAGCCCAGACAACGGCTCGGCGACTGGCTCCGTGCAACGCCTTGGCGGTGCTTCCGATGTGTCCGTTCATGCTTGGCTCTCTTGCGCCTGGTGGCAAGGCGCGGGGTCCGAGGGAGCTGGCTTCCACGCCGTGGGCCGGAAGCCGGGCTTTATTCAGAAGCCGGGCTCCGTTTCCCGGAAACCTCGCGCAGCGACGCTCACTTCTGGCCCGTCACCGCCAGCAACCCGCGGACCGCGGCCAAGCGGACGTGCTTGGGCTGGTCCTCGCCGCTGAGCGACTTGTAGATCGCCATCGCTTCGAGCTTCTTGCCGGCGGCCAACAGGCGCTCGGCGCAGCACAGGCGGGCGTCAGCGACCGCCAATTTGAGCTTGTCCGGCGCTTTCTTCTGGAACTCGTCCAACGCCTTGCCCGCCTCCGAGTTGCCGATGGCGCCCAGCGCAGCAACGGCGGCCGCCGCGATCTGCTGGTCTGGGTTGCCCAGCAACGCCGTCAGGGCCGCAACGCTCTGGGCGTCGCGGCGGACACCCAGCGAATTGATGACGCCCACCTTCCGCAAACCTTCGGTCTTCGGCAACGCCTCCCGCAAGGCCGCCGTGGCGGCGGCGTCGGGGATGCGTTCCAGCGCGTAGCGGGCCATCTGCGACAGTTCTGCATTGGTCAGCAAGCCCGCCAGAGCCGGCACGCCTTCGGCCGAACCGACCAGACTCAATTGGCGGCACACCACGTCTTTGGCCGCGCGGGATGCGTCGCTCTTCAGGACGGCCGCCAAACGCGTCTCCAGGGCTTTCCGCGCGGCCGCGTCGCCGTGCGTGGCGGCGACGGCCCCGTCCAGAGCCTGGAGCGCGCTGCGGTCTTGGCCCCAATCGTACGTCTTCAGGGCCTCGAACGCTTTGTCCAACGCGGCCGGGTCGACGGGCTGGGCAGCCGTCGAGATGCTCGCGCCCAGAAGGGCCAGTGCGAAGAGAACTGCGGTCAGGGAATTGATGCGCGACATAGGTTGCTCCTTAACGTAGGTGTCGAGTCTGCAGGTAGGCGTAGCATGGATGGCGCGGCCTTCGCGTTGGCCGTGTCCTGCACCGGACCGATCCTTGCCCGGCACGGCCAACAAGTAGGCCGTGCCACAGCCGGCGCGGGGCCGCCGCGGGAACGAACCGGGCTAGGAACCGTTGTTGCTTATTGTACAGCTTTCCGGTCCGCAAGCTACCATCCTGGACGATCCATCGACGGAAGCTTCCGCACAGGCGTCCGGAGTCTCCCAAATCACCACTTTCGTCGCCCGCACGCCTGTCCCTGCCAACAACGGCGGGCAGACCCTTTCCAGCAGGTAACGGGCCATGTTTTCGGCCGTCGGATTGAAGGGCAGCAGATACACCCGGCTGGGCTGAACCAGCCGCGCGGCGGCAATCCCGTTTTCGTCCTCTTGCGACAGCAGAAAACCGTGATCCCAATGCTCGTCGATCCAGCCTTTGAAGCGGTTTTTGAGCACGGCAAAATCGATGACGCGGCCCACCGCGTCCGTCTCCTCGCCGCTGACATAAAACTCCGCGACATAGTTGTGGCCGTGAAAGTACTGGCATTTGCCTTCGTGCCGGTGCAGGCGATGGCCGGCGCAAAACGTAATGCGCCGCATGATAGTCAGCGTCATAAGGGGGCGTCTCCCGTCAGCTTAGGATTCTCGCGGTGCCGGTCCCGGTCGCGCGCCGTCTTTTTCTGCAGATTCCGCTCCAGCGCGCCGGTCAAATCGACGCCCGTCTGGTTGGCGATGCAGATCAGCACAAACAGCACGTCCGCCAATTCGTCCGCCAGATTATAGCTCTCGTCCGTTTTTTTGAAACTCTGGTCGCCGTACGTGCGGGACATGATCCGTGCCAGTTCGCCGACCTCCTCGACCAACTGGGCAAGATTCGTCAGTTCGGAAAAATACCGCACGCCGATGGTCTTGATCCACCGGTCGACGCACTCTTGGGCTTCTTGCAAGGTCATCGTCGTCTGCATCGTCATGGGGAATCCGGCAGGATGGCATCGAGGCCGGCGTCGAGGTACTGGCCGCCCGTCGTCTGGCGGCAGTGGATCGCCAGCACGTTGCGGCCCGTCCGCAGGGCCTTCACGTCGATCTCCTCGGCTTCGTATTCGGTCGTGTATCCGCTCCGCGCGAGCACTCGGACGCCGTTCAGGTAGACGTGTGCGTCTTCGTCGTGGTGCAGTCGCAGCGCAGCGCGGGGCGGCAGCGGCGCGGCCAATTCGAACGAGCGGCGGACCCAGATCTCGCCGCTGTTCCATGGCGTGCGGACCACGGCCCCCGGCGTCTGCGGCGTACCGAACCCGCCCGGACCTTCCTGCCAGGCGCGGTCGTCGAAATCGGCAGCCTGCCAATCGCCCGCCGGCCGTTCGGTCGTGTACCGCCACAGGGCCGGTTCCGTCTGGCTGGTCGCCAGCAGCGTCACCGTGCGGGGCGGCTTCGGCAGGGGCGCCCAACCGGCGGCCTTGGTCTTGTCCCGCCCGGCGTACTTCGACCAGACCTCGCGATCGTGCAGCATCTGCAAGAACACGCCGCCCACGACCGGACGCGCAGTGAAGCCGCGCCGGCGGGCGTCGGTCGTGAAGTACCAGTCGGTCATCGGCACGCGGTCGGGTGTTTCGTTCAAAAAGCGAACCACCGGGCTCACCAACGCTTCGAAGTCCCGCCGCTCTTGCGTCAGCGTGGCGGTCCACAGGACCCAATCCAGCTTGGTGTACGTCTGCCGGTTGTCCAGCGGCAGGCCGTAGACGTTCTGCACGCGCTGGTAGTAGGCCAGTTCCTTCTTCAGCACCTCGGCGGGAAACAGGTTCAGACCCAGGATGCGGTCCCAGACCAGGTTGTACTTCTGGCTCCACGTGCCAGGCCGATCAAAGGCCAACCGGAAATGGTCGCCGTCGTCGGCTTCCTGCACCCAGCGGCCGGCGAACTCTTTGGCGAGCTTCGCGTACTGGGCTGCCTGCGCCTTGTCGCCGCGCAGCTCGCACAGTCTGCCGAACGCTCCCAGGGCACAGATCGCCTTGGCGCTCAGGTTGACGTTGTGCGCCAGGTGACCGGCGAAATCGTCGGTACACAATTGGTTCTCCGGATCGAAGCCCTTGGCCTTGAGGTACTCGGCCCACTGCTCGATCCGCGACCAATACAGGCCGGCGAAATCGGCGTGGCCTTCCATCCGGGCGACGGCGGCCATCAGCAACAGCAAATTGCCGCTCTCCTCCACCGGCATCTGGTTCTCCTCGCTCCGCTCGCCGCCCCCGTACCGCTGGCCGTTGGCGTGCGGATACTGGCCCAGGTCGTGCGGCGCAAAGGGGAACCGCCAGCGGTCGGACGCGGCGTAGTTCATGAACGGGACCAGGAACGATTTGGCCAGCGTCGGACCGAACAGCAGGAATTGCGGCGACATGGGATAAAACACGTCGGAGGTGCCGATGCAGCCGTTGGAGTGATTTTCCTTGCAGAATTGCAGCGGCTGGCCGCGGTCGTCGGCCACGAACTTGCCTGCGGCGAAACACTGGCGATAGGCCAAGGCGCACAGCGCGGCGTAATTCCCACCGCCGGCGCGAGTCAGATCGGCCATCAGTTCGTCGTCGAACGCCGCGCAGCGGCTTTGCAGCGATTCGTAATCCTGCGCGGCGGCCTTCAGCAAATCGGCCGCTTCCCAGCCGCTGCGGCGCCAGTAAGGCCGGAGATTCTTCTTCATGTACTGGATCGAGAACACATCGTCGTAGGCCAGGACCAGCCGGCAAGCGACAGGCTGTGCGGACACTCTGGCAGCCGGAAAGACCAAGGCGGCGGCATACGGTCCGGCAGGTGTCGCCGGCGGAGGGGCGCCCAACGATGGACCGAGCTTGCCGTGGCCTGCAAAACTGGCTTTCATCGCTTCGCCTTCGCCAATCTGCTGCTCTGCCACGTCGGCACGGGCCGCCGCCACGTACAGATAGCCCCAGTCGATGCGGATGTCGTCGCCTTTCTTGGCCAAGACGGGCTGGTCCTTCGAGCCGATTTTGAGAGCCACGAGTTGGCCGACCTGTCCCTGGGACCACTCGACTTCCTGGCTGGGCACGTTCACCGCCAACTCGGCGGACGCGTCGAAATACAGTTGCACGTCGTGCGGCTTCCCGTCCGCAGAGCGAAACTCGCACGTCAGGTATGTCACCGGCCGCGAGAGCACGTCGAGGTCGTCGGGCAGGGCGGGGGTCAGGAAGGTCAGCCTCAGGACGACGCCCGCGTCCTGGAACGCATACACGGTGCGAGTGGGCAGGACCGTCAAGCCGGTCTGAGTCAGCGCCGGCGTTTCGGCCGGCTGCGCGCCCATCACGCGGTACGCCTTGCCGTCGATCCGCACCAGGCCCGCCAACCGATGCGGTTTGCCGGTCCAGTGGACGGTGTCGGCGTCCGGCAACTTGTCCGCCGGCGACCAGATGCTGAAGTACGGATCGCATGCGACCAGCGGCACCGCGGGCGGACGCAGATCGGCTGCGGGTGCGACCGCTGCGAAAAGGCATATCACCGACATCAGAGGTGGACCTAGCCCATGGGCAAGAGATCTTGTCATGTTGTTTTTCCTGTGGTGCAGATTTGGCTGGAATCGTACGTGCTGCCGAGGCACGCGATGCGCGCGATCACGTCTTGGCGCCCATGCCCTTGGTCAGGGCCATGAACGCCGATTCCAGGCTGACGTCTTCTTCGCGGAACAGGGTCAGCTTGTAACCGTGCTGGATCAGCCAGGACGGAATTTCGCTGTAGTCGTCGGCGCCCTGCTTCAGGGTCACGACGATGCGGGGGGCGGCCAGTTCCACCCTTTCCACTTGCTCGTGCTGCTCCAGCAACCGGGCGGCGGCTTCGTAGTTTTCCTTCACCGCGACGTGCAGCACGGTCCGCTGGCGGACTTGTTTCATCACCTCCGCCACCGAGGCGTTCACGCCCAGAACGCCGCGGTCGATGATGCCGATCTTGTTGCAGATATCGGCCAACTCGGGCAGGATGTGGCTGGAGACGATGATCGTCTTGCCCATCTGGCCCAGCCGGCGAAGCAGATTGCGCATTTCGATGCGGGCTCGCGGGTCCAGGCCGCTGAGAGGCTCGTCCAGCAGCAGCACTTGCGGATCGTGCAGCAGCGTGCGGGCCAAGCCCAGCCGCTGCGTCTGGCCTCGCGACAGCGTGTTGGCGTAGGCGTCGCGTTTGAAATCCAGGTCGACGATCTCCAGCATCTCGTTGCACAGTTGGCGGCGGCGTTCGCCCCGGATGCGGTACGCGGCCGCGAAAAACTCCAGGTACTCGATCACCCGCATATCGTCGTAGACGCCGAAAAAGTCCGGCATGTATCCGACCAGGCGGCGGATCTCCTTGGGCTTGGTGTAGATCGAGTTGCCGCACACATAGGCCTCGCCCCAGGTGGGGTTGAGCAGCGTGGCGACAATCCGCATGGTCGTGGTCTTGCCCGCCCCGTTGGGACCGATGAAGCCGAACAGGTCTCCTTCGTCCAGCTTCAGGTCGATGGAGCGGATGGCAAATAACTCGCCGTACTTCTTGGTCAAATCATGCGTCTCAATCACGGAACAGCCGCCCTTTCCGATCTGTCCACGGGAACCACCGCGCGGTAAAAGGTCCATCGGCGAACGTTGGCCTCGTCCCAGGGCTCGCCGGAAGGCCCCAGGCGACTGCCCGCCGCCGCACTGCGGCCGACAAGCACGGCTCGCCCCGTGCGCAAATGGCCGCTCAGGTCGATGCCGGGCTGGTAGCGGTGCGTCAATCCGGTGTAGGCGGCGCCGCCGGCCGCCCCGTAGAACATCATCAGTTCCAGAATCCGGGGCACGTCCACGCTGCTCTGGTCCCACGGCGTGCCTACGTCCTTGGTGTCCACGACCCGCCGCCGCGACAAATGCCATTCCAAATTCCGCGGCGACACGCCGTCAAACGACACGCCCTCGCCGGGACGCAGTGCCCCCGCCACCGGATAAATCCAGTTCTCATAGACGACCATGCAGTCCGTCAAGTCGACCGGCAGGGGGTTGGTCAGTCGCCCGCTCAACAAGCCGTTGATGTCGGCCGACAAACGCTGCTGCTGCAACTCGCCGATTTGCCACCAGACTCCGGCCAGACTCTTCGTTCCCGAAACCTCCACGGGCAGCCCCGAGACCGCCGCCACCAACTCCGTCGGCGGCGCTGCGGCGGTGGGACGGACGGACACCGAACCAGACGGGCCGGCCGCGGATCGCCCGGCACACGCCGTGACGGTGTAAGGCCCATCGAACAGCACGGCACCGCCCGTGCCGTCCAGGCCGCCTAACCCTCGCCCCGGCAGACCCTGCCAGGCCAGCAGTCGGCCCCACTCGCCGCCAGCTTGCGGCAAGGGCCAGCTCCCTTCCCAGTCCAACGTGAATTCCCGCGTGGCAGGACTGTACAGGTGGACCCACGCCGAGCCGCGCACCACGCCTTGATCCAACGCTACGTCGACCACATCCACCTGGTTGACGTGAACTTGCCGGCCCGACAACCGCTGGACCAGTCCGTACGCCAGACCGCAAAAGACGATCGCGACCAGAGGAAACGTCAGCCAGGTCCAAGTCAAGCCGTTGAACCGCTTGAGCAAAAAGTAGTCCGCCGGGCCGATCAACAAGAGATAAACGGCGATCAGCCCGGCGACCCAGGAGAATTGAACCCGCGTCACTCCGGGGAATTGTTCCAGGGCCGATCGCAACTGGCCCACCAGGTCTTCGTATCCCAGATGCGCGACTTGACTGAGCCGCGTGTCCGTTTCCTCCTCGGCCTGCCGGCCCGTGCCGGCGACCTGCAACGCCCGCGCCAGCAGCGCCGGACGCCCTTGCCACTTGTCGAAGGGCGGCAACTCGGGATCGAACGCCAGGAACACCAATTGTCCCAGCCCGTACGGATAACGGACGATCGTCGGCAGACGTCCCGCCGGCCCGCCCACTTCCGCGCTCTCCACGAGCCCTTGCACGTCGGCTAAAGCAGTCATGGAAACGCCGAAACGCCGGGCCCGCTGACCGCCGACCGCGTCCAGCCGTTCGCTGGACCGCGCGTAGTTTTCCAAACCCGATGTCACACGCTGCGTGACCACTTCGGCCCGGCTTCCCGGCGAGAATCGGGCCAGGCGATTGCCGGGCGCAAACACTTCCGCGCCGCGGCGTCCCGCGCACAGCACCATCCGGCCGCCCAGTTTCAGCCAGCGGTCCAGCGCCTCGAAACGATCGTCCGTCAGTTTTTCCAGAACTCCGGCGTCCCCCGTCGTGGCGAACAGCGTGTTGACGGCCTCGTACCCGTACCACTCGGTCGGCAATTCGCCCTGGTCGGACACCGTACAGACGGTCATCGGCTGGGACCCGTCCCGCCGCGTCTTGCGAGCCGCGTCCTCGATGCCGGCCGCAGACCCCAGACTCACAATCAACTCCTGCGTCGACGGCTCGGCCCGCCCCAGTTCGCTGGACGAAAAAGACCGTTTGGCCAACTCGCCCTGATCGCCGACCACGCGAACGGTCAAGCCGCTGCCCGCTCGGCCGGCTTTGAAATACTGCAACGCCGCCGTCTTGCCGCCTGCGATCAAGCGAACGCGGGCTGCCGGCGTGCGCCCCAACTGTGCCTGAACGCCTTCCCCGTCGCGAGCGGCAATCTGCAACTCGACGTCCACGTCTGGACCGTCGTTGGCCAGTGTCACCCAGGTCGGCGCCCAGTGGCCAACCCTGTAAACACCGCCGAAGCCGACGCGAATCGACTCAATACGCACCGCCGCAGCCGGCTCGCCAGAAGGCCACTGAACCGCCGGCGCCTCCACGGCGCACGCGGAAGCCCACACCAGCAGTCCCGCGAGACTAGGCCAAGGAATCAAGCGTCGCATCAACAAACGTAAACACATGGGGATGACCGCCCACCTAGAACGTCGAATACAATAAAACTGCCCACCCGGCGCTACGGCTTCTCCGACAGCGAGCACGTACAGACAAAGTGACCGCAGCCGGGACAACCAGAGCCATACTTGCGGGTCACCGCGTCACTAAGATCGACACCGACCACGTTTGCCATGGTGGTCAGCCAAGCGATCACGTCGGCGAATTCCTCCATTTTGTCTTCGTGCGAACCGTCTCGCAACGCTGCCGCCAATTCGCCCACCTCCTCCATGAACCACATGAACGTCCCGTCGACGCCGCGGGCTAAGTCTTTCTCCAGGTACATGTTACGAATCAGCTGCTGGAAGTCGGCAAAAGCGACTTGCTGATTGCCGGTACCTTCCGGCTGGTGGCTCGTCTCCGTCATCACACTCTTCCTCTCCTTGCCGTTCCGCTTGTTTCAGCAACCGCTTGGCACGCTTCTGGTTGGGGTACTTGGGCAAGCAACTCCTCCAGCACTTGGGCAGCCTGTTCCCTGCGGCCAGCCCGCAACAGCAGCTTGGCCAGCGTTGATTTCCAATCGACATCCTGCGGCGCAAGTCTTACGGCCGCCTCAAACCCGGCCAAACGCCGCGTGCTGTCCCCTAATTTACGTTTCTCGCCCGCTTGCAGATAGACGCTGGCCAGAGATTTCTCCCATTTGTCCCCACGTGAAACGTTCGGTGCCGAACCACGCGTAGGCCACGTGAGCGTGAGGAAGCGTGCCGGGCAACCCGACGAGGAAACCCGACAAGCGATTTGCGGCATCCAAGATCCGGAGCGTCTGGAGGCGTTGAGTGAACGACTTTTGGACGTGTCTACCTGGGACGAACTGCTGGCGTAGCTCGTTCCCGGCGGAGGCGGAGGCGGACGGGAACGGCTTCGCGGCTGGACTGGCGGTTCCTGGGCCGTCCGCAGCCTGGCTTGAGGCGCGTCCCTGGTATCTGAACTCGTCGTGCTTTGTCGCCGCGTTCCTGTTCTGCCGTCGGGACTTCCGACGCCAGTCACTCTGGTATGTCGGGATGGCGGATTCGGTTTGCGCCAAGTTGTTTTGGGCTGGGTACACGTCCAGTCTGGCCGCTTGGCGCCGGTTGCAGGATCAGGGGAACGGGCGATATTCGCCGGGCACGGGCGCGGCGTAATCGTACAGGCCGTTGGCGTCGGGCAGGACGGGCGGGTCGGCGTCCAGGGCCAGGACTTCGGGCGTTTCCCGCGGGCCCTTCTGCACCGCGTCATCCCACCGAATGACTTGGCCGCTGTAGGTCGCCATGCGGCCCAGGATCGCGGTCATCGTGCTGATTCCGCCGTGCCAGCCTTCGTTCAGCTTGACGCCGGAGCGGACTGCGGCGATCAAGTCGACGTGCTCCTGGACGTACGGGTTGTTCCCGTCGTCCCGCTGGTCGTTGCTGTTCCAGACGCCCTTGGACCCGTGGACCGATTCGGACACGTTGGTCATCACGCCGGACATCTGCCGGCACTGGCTGAACATCCTGGTCCCGTCGGCGAACGTGAACTCGACCGCATGATGGTCGAAGATGTGGCCCTGGTCCTTGCCCTTGCGCTTCTCGCGTCCGCCCATGCCGTTCGCTTCGACCGGGTGCTGGCCGTCCATTGCCCACAGGCCCACGTCGATGTTGTGGACGTGCTGTTCGCAGATGTGATCGCCGGACAGCCAGCGGAACACGTTCCAGTTGCGGATCTGGTACTCCATCTCCGTCCAGCCTTCCTGACGCGGTTTGATCCAGATGGGGCCGCCGTTCCAGTACACGCGAAGGAACTCGATGTCGCCGATCGCGCCGTCGTGGATGCGGCGCATTCCTTCCAGATAGCGGCTTTGGTGATGTCGCTGCAGGCCCACGACGACTTTCAGGCCTTTCTCGTCGGCCAGTCGGTTGGTGTCCATCAGCGAGCGGAAGCCGGGTGCATCGACGCACAACGGCTTTTCCATGAACACGTGCTTGCCGGCTTGGACGGCTGCCGCGTACTGCGGGGGGCGAAATCCGGGCGGAGCGGCTAACACGACCAGATGCACGTCGGCCGAGATCGCCGGCCGGTAGGCTTCCAGGCCGACGAATCGACGTTCCTCAGGCACGTCGACGCGCTCGCCAAACTTGCCGCTGAGCATCTTCAGCGCGCTGTCGATGCGATCCTGAAAGGCGTCTGCCAGGGCCACGATCTTGACTGCCGGATCCGCTTCCAAACAATTGGCCGCCGCCCCGGCGCCTCGGCCACCGCAGCCGATCACGGCGACGCGGATTTCGTCGGTTCCGGCCGCGTGGGCCAGGCGGGCCGCCGCTGTGCCGCCCGCCAGCGCGGCGCCGGCGACGGTCAGGGAAGAGGCTTTCAGGAATTCGCGACGGGACGTGTGGGGGGCTCTCATGGTTGACGCTCCGGAGATCCTGCGATTGCTGTCGCGCCCTATCTTAGCAGCCTGTTGAGAAAAAGGGACTGGTTCCGAACTGCTTTGGCAAAACCCAAGGAGAAACGACTGCCGCGAGGTGCCTGCTCCCCTTTTTCAACCGGAGGTCAGCCTTTCGGTTGCACAAGCACAACGGACCGTAAACTCCCGCCAGAAAACGGATTGGGCGTTGTTTTTCACACTCTTGGCCCACTGCTGACTCGGTGATCGGGCAAGCCAGCACGAGTCCTGCGAGGTGAATTTGGCTTTTTGGGAAAACTTTATCGGTGGTAACGATTTTCTCGATTCCAGCGATTCTGCGGCCGATAAATGTTTTTGCAGTTCCCAGGATGCGTGGGACTCGGAGACGGAAATCGAAAGGAAGGAACCATGTTCAAGCGATTTGCGTACGGCTTCCTGGTCCTGGCTGGCGGACTTCTGTCAAGCGGTTGCTGTGTCATGTCCCCCTATGGTGTCTGCGATCCCGCCGTGGGCTGCGGCGACTGCGGGGACGTGGCCGTCGGCTGCGACACCTGTGGCGAATGCCAACCGGGCTCGTGCTATCATCCGTGGCTGTGGCCCCGTGCGAGCCGGGCGCTCACCTGCGGCGCCGGCTGCGGAGAAGTGTACTACGGCGAGTGGATGAGTGACCCGCCGGCCTGCGACGATCCGTGCGACAGTTGTGGCGAGGTGAGTTGCGGCGGATGCTACGGGTGCTGGAATCCCCTGCGAGGATTGGCGCACTTGTGGGGCTATCGGTATGCTCCGGGCGACTGCGGCGTCGGCTGCGAAGTGGGCTGCGACGTGGGCTGCGACAGTTGCCTGGAGACGTACGACAGCGAAATGCCGGACGAAATGTACCTGGAAGAGGCGGAGGAGAAGGCCGAAGAAGAAAAGCTGCCTGCTCCCAAGCCGGAACCGGTACCCGCCAAGCAAGCGTCCGCCAAACGGCCGGTCAAGAAGGCGAAGGTCGTGCCGGCCAGCCACAAGACGATCGCGGTCCGCCGGAAATAGCGTGCGAGGCTCGCCCGCCGGCCGCTGTGACGGGGATGCGGAATGCGGTCTGCCCGGCGAGCGAGGAAGGATTGAACGGGTTGTGTCTGTCTGACTCTCCTCGATGGATCGGCCAAGCCGCCCCCTGGGCCGGCTTGGCCGTTTTTTTGCGCGCTCCCGAAACCCCGCCCGCGCCGCTTAGACCGAGAACCGGCCCGCAGGGGTTGGTGTACGATCCGAACGAAAGCTCGCCGCTTCGCCTGTCCCGCCTCCCGCCTTTCTCTTCACCCGTTTCGCTCCGTTCGAGAAATCACTGGCCCGTGTTGATTGCGGATCATCCGGCCGAGTGTGACGGCTACTTGGACGAGACGACTTGTCACCTGACCGTTGTTTCTGGAACGATGCTTACCTCGTTCACCGGCTGACCGTTGAGGAACGCTCGGACGTTTTCGGTTGTCGCCCGAATCAGCCGTGCCCGCGCGGCCCGTGTGGCCCAGGCGACGTGCGGCGTCACCAGGCAGTTCCTGGCCGTCAGCAAAGGGTTGTCCCGCAGCGGGGGCTCGACGGACAGCACGTCCAGTCCTGCCCCAGCCAGGCGGCCCTGGTTCAACGCTCGGGCCAGATCGGCTTCGTTGACCAGGCCGCCGCGGGCGGTGTTCACCAGATACGTGGTGGGCTTCATCAGCGCCAACCTTGCGGCGTCGATCAGTTCTCGATTGTCGGCGGTCAGCGGGCAGTGCAGCGTGAGCACGTCGCTGTTGCGGAACAAGGCGTCCAAGCCGACCAGACGCACACCGCCGGGGACCACGGCGGGCGGAGACAGGTCGAACGCCAGCACGTCCATGCCGAACGCGGCCGCGATCCGCGCCACGGCTTGACCAATCCGCCCCAGGCCCACGACGCCCATCGTCAGACCTGCCAGTTCGACCTGGGGAAAGTCCCAGTAGCAGAAATCGGGCGCGTCACACCAGCGGCCTTCGCGGACGGTCTGCGCATGGTGGCCGACGCGGTTGGTCAGCTCCAGCAGCAAGGCGAACGTGGCCTGAGCCACGTTCGGCGTGCCGTATTCGGGGACGTTGCAGACGCAAATTCCTCGTTCCCGCGCGGCCTGGAGGTCCACGACGTTGTGCCCGGTGGCCAGCACCCCGAGATAACGCAACTTGGGCAGGGCGGCGATGGCCGGACGGTCGACGATCGTCTTGTTGGTCAGCACCAGTTCCGCGTCGCGGGCGCGAACGAGAACCTGGTCCGGCGGCGTCCGATCGTACACGTCACAGTCGGCCAACGCCCTGAGTTCATCCCAACGGAGGTCGCCGGGATTGGTTGCGTAGGCATCCAAAATCACGAGCTTCATGGGCCTTGGATCCCTTCGGGATTCCAGACGCGGGCCACCGGCCTCACCCCTGCGCCTTGGCCAGCATGGCGTCGAACATGGCCTTCTGTTCGGCCAACGCCTTGACCCGGTCGTCGACCTTCGTCCCCGCCTCCAGCAGCACCCAGCCGCGATAATCCATCTTGACCAGCAGCGAGATCAGGTCCTGCCACGGGTAGTCGCGGCTGGTAAAGGTGCGGACGTGGACGGTGCCGCCAAAACGGTCCTTGACCAGGTTGAAGTTGTACTCCAGGCCCGGCTCCTGCAGATCGGCCGTGTTGGAGTTCCAGCAGACGCCCACGTTCGGGTGCGTAGCGATCTCCATGATCTGTTTGATGACCGGCAGCCGGCAACAGCCGCCGTGGACTTCCAGGCGGATCTCCTGACCGTAATCGGCAGCGAAAGCGCCGACGACGTTCAACGCCTTGCCAATCTGTTCGATCGTCTTCTCCACGGGCACGCTCTTGGGCAGGTCGTTCGGCCGCACTTTGACGCCGCTGCCGCCCACGTCGCGGCTCAACCGCACGAATGCCTTGGTGGTCTCGATGGCCTTCTTGACGGCTCCCGGGTCGGGCCGATGATAGTCCTCGGCGCTGCCCAGCCCGACCAGCGTCACCGGGCTGTCCTCGAAACGTTTCTTGACCTCGCGCCGCTGCTGGTCATTCAGGCTCGGCTCGACGCCGTGCGCGTGCGTCGTGCGCAGTTCGACGCCCAGGACGTTGGTTTTGGTGCAATTGGCGATCAGCGTCGGCAGGTCCCAGTCGGCGCCCCACTGGTAAGTGACCAGACCGAACCGCATCTGGCTGCCCGGTTTGCGGTCGGCCGCCACCACGGGCCACGAACCAACGGTCAGCGCCGCAGCGCCCAGACCCAGCGATTGCTTCAGAAAACCACGGCGGGAAGTTGTACTCATCGTTGACAAACCTTTGCTGAAAACGGAAACAGGAAGGGTCTCTGCCAGGGGCTGGCCTGTGCATTGTAACCCAAAAACCGCCTCGAGCGAAACGCCCCGCCGGGCCGTCTTCTTCCGGCCGCTTCGCGCCGCGTCGCTGTCCGGCGCCGCGGAACTTCCGAGTGTGCCTCACCGGCAGCGCTGGACGTCGCAGAGGTCCGGCGCATCACGCGTGAGCGGGTCCGGCGTTGGAGGCTTGGGAGGCCAGGCTTGGGACGCGAGGCTTGGGACGCGAGGCCTTCAGGAGCGGCCGGCGGGGCGTGTCTCGTTGCCGGGGGCGGGGGCCTGGTCGTCGAAGGCGGTCCAGACGGGGATCTGCTGCTTGAGTTTCTCGACGTAGGCCGTAACTTGCTCTTTGACTCGTTCCTTGCGGAGCGTTTCCTTGATCTCCACCTGGGCTTGCTCGAACGGCACGCGGCCGGCTTCGGTCCGCTCGATGACGCGCACGATGTGGAAGCCTTCGCTGTCCTCCAGACGCTCGCTCAGGCGGCCGGCGGGCAGGGTGAAGACCGCCTGGTCGATGGCTTCGGAAGCCAGGCTGCCGCGCGTGGTCCAGTCGTGATAGCCGCCCTCGGCCGCGTCGATGCCCTGCGACTGCCGCTGGGCCACGACGTGCAGGGGCGCGCCGCGGAGGACTTCGTTGCCCATGTTGCCCAGCGCCGCCCAGGCTTCCTGCTTGGAGGGGAAGCGGTCGAAGCGGACGGTCAGTTTTTCCCACCGCGCTTTGGCCGGCAGCTCGTAGTCCGCCAGATGCGCCCGGTAGTAGTCCAGCATCGCTTGATGCGTGATCTCCGGCTCGTAGTTGACCTTTTGCGAAATCACGGACTGGCCCATCGCGCGTTCGACGAAGGACTGCTTCTGCCGCTGGAGCGACGACCCGAACTCCCGCAGCTTGGCGTCCAGTTCCATGCCGGTCTCGACTTTGGCCTTTTTCAGCGCGTCGGGCAGCTGCTTTTCGTAGAACTGTTCCTCCGCCCGCTTGGTGATGTTCGGCAGGGCTTCCTTTAGCTTGTCGGCGGGAATCGTGCGGAGGAAGTCGAGATACAGCAGCTTGGTTTGGATCACGCTGTCCAGCGCCTGGATCATCAGCTTTTCCTTCTGCTGCTCGATGGCCGCCTTTTGTTCTTCGAGAATCGCCGGATCCAATTCGGCCAGCCGCGGGGCCATCACTTGCTCGACCAGCGGCATGACGTCGCCGACTTGGATCGGCTGATCCCCGACCCAGGCGATGATCTGGCCGGGCTTGAAAACGGCGGCAGGTGACTGCTGCTGCACTGCCGGCGCAGGATTCATCCACGGCGAGACGGGCGGCAGGGACGCCTGGCGGGGCGCCGAGTACGGAGGCGCGCCGGCGGGCGCCGGCGCGGAGTCGGGGGCCGGCGTGTATTCGTCCGGGGACGGCGCGTACCTCAGCGCGGCCGCGTGGTCCGGCGCCAGACGGCCGTTCGGCGAGGACGGATACCCTGGGGGAACTCCCTGGTAAGCCGGCTGCTGCGGCGCGGGGTCTGGCGGCACGTTCAAGGCGGGCGGACCGAAGAGGGGATGGGCGGTGGCCTGGGCCACTTGGACGGGCGGGAGCGGCGGCGGCTGGTTCAATTCCGTGTCGAACCGCGGCGGCGGCGGCGGTTCGTCCGCTGGCACTGCGCGCACCGACCCGGCGGCCATCCAGGCTGCAAGCAGGCACGCAACCGATCCCCTTGTCCGTCGGAGCAAGATGTCCGCCCTTGTCGCCGAGATAAGAATAATGTCAGAGGAGCTGCCGGAACACAACAAGTTGCCGAACGCCGTGGACCGGGCCGCCAACCTGTCGGCAGGAAAAGGCAGGCTGGAAGCCGATCGCACGCCACACGGCGCGCGGGATTATAGCCAGCACGTCAACGGGGCCGCAACACTGATTTGACCAGGGCCAGAATCGCGTCCGGTTCCGTCGTTCCCTGCGGCAGCCGCAGGTAGGCGCTCTCCTGATCGACCACCCGCAGCCGCCCGCCGCCCAGCCTGGCCAACTGCTCGATCCGGGCCCGGTTCGTGTATCGGAACACCAGGTACCGGTCTTCCAGATAGATCTCCGCAATTTGCCAGATCGCGGCTTCGATCTTCAACGCCTCGCGCGCGAGCATCCGCTGGACGGGTTCCGGCAGCGGTCCGAACCGGTCCGCTAGCTCGCCGCGATACTCCTCCAATTCTTCCGGGGCGGTGATCCGCGACAGCTTGCGGTACAGGTCGATCTTCAGCCGCATGTCGGGCACGTAGTCCGTGGGCAGGTAGGCCTGGCCGGGGAGCGCCAAGTCCACGTCGATGGACAGCTTGGGCGGCATCTGCCTCAGTCGCCGGACGGCGTTCTCCAACAGCTGGCAATACAATTCGTACCCCACGGCCGCGATGTGGCCGCTCTGCTGCGTGCCCAACAGGTTGCCGGCGCCGCGGATCTCCAGATCGCGCATGGCCAGGGCAAAACCGGCCCCCAAATCGCTGAACTCCTCGATCGCCCGCAATCGCCGGGCGGCGTTGGGCGTGACATTCTTGCCCGGATCGATCAGCAGATAGCAGTACGCGCGGTGCTTGTACCGCCCGACGCGGCCGCGCAACTGGTGCAAGTCGGCCAGCCCGTAGCGGTCGGCTTCGTCGATAAAGATCGTGTTCGCGTTGGGAATATCCAGTCCGCTTTCGACGATCGTGGTTGCTAGCAACAGGTCGAACTGGCCCTCCACGAAATCGACCATGACTTCTTCCAGCTGCGCTTCGGGCATTTGCCCGTGCCCGATGCGGAGGCGCGCTTCGGGCACGATGTGCTGCAGCCGTCGCGCGACTACGTGGATGTCCTCCACGCGGTTGTGGACAAAGTAGATCTGGCCGCCGCGGTTCAACTCGCGAAGCACGGCGTGGCGGATCAGGTCGGCGTCGAACCGCGTCAACCGCGTTTCCGTGGCGACGCGGTCCTCCGGCGGCGTCTCCAGGTTCGAGATGTCCCGCACGCCGACCAGCGACATGTGCAGCGTGCGGGGGATGGGCGTCGCGGTGAGCGTCAGCACGTCAACAGTGGTGCGGAGGGCCTTCAGACGCTCCTTGACTTCCACGCCGAAACGCTGTTCCTCGTCGATAATGATCAGGCCCAGGTTGCAGAAGGCGACGTCCTGGGACGCCAGCCGGTGCGTGCCGATCACGATGTCGATGTTGCCGGTGCTCAAGCGTTGGACGATGTCGCGCTGCTCGCGCGGCGAGCAGAAGCGGCTGAGCCGGGCGATGTCGAACGGGAATTCGGCCATCCGCTGGCGGAACGTGTGGTAGTGCTGCTCGACCAGCACGGTGGTGGGCGCGAGCAGGGCCACCTGGTAGCCGTTGTCGACGGCTTTGAAGGCGGCCCGCATGGCCAACTCGGTCTTGCCGAACCCCACGTCGCCGCACAGCAGCCGGTCCATGGGCCGGGAGGCGGACATGTCCTGCTGGATGGCGCCGATGGCCGACAGCTGGTCGGGCGTTTCGTGATAGGGGAACGAGGCGTCGAATTCGCGCTGCCAGTCGCTGTCGACGACGAACGAGATGCCGGGCCGCGCCCGCCGCTGGGCCTGCAGCTCCAGCAACTCGGCGGCCAGATCGATCACGGCGGATTCGGCGGCCTGCTTCTGCCGGACCCAAGTCTTGTTGCCGATCTTGGCCAGCACGGGGCGGGTCTTGGTTCCGCCGACGTACTTCTGGACCAGCCCGATCCGGGTCGCGGGCACGTAGATCCGGGTGCCGCCGTGGAACTCGATCTGCAAGTGCTCCTCGACGCGGCCTTCCTTGTCCAGCAACTGCATGCCGCGATAGCGGCCGATGCCATGCGCCAAGTGGACGACCAGATCGCCTTCGCGGAGGTCCAGGAAGGTGTCGATGGCTTTGCCCAACCGCCGCCGCGGCAACCGCCGCAGTTCGCCGCGCTGGAACAATTCGCCGCTGGTAATCACGATCACGCGGTCGCGGGCCAGCCGAAAGCCTTCGCGGAGCGTGCCCAAGGGAAAGTGCAACCGGCCGGCGGCGGCCAGCTGCGTGGTCCGCAACAGTTCGGCCAGCCGCTCGATCTCCGCCTCGGTCTGCGAGACCAGGAACACCTCGTGCCCCTGGCCGACCTGGTCCAGTTCCGTGCGCACACGATCGATTTCGCCGCTGAACCGCTCCACCGATTCGATCTGCAGATGGCAGCGGGCGCCCAGGCTGCCGCGGGCCAGACCCGAGGCCGTAGCGAAGGCAAAGCGGGCGGCCTGCCGCAGCACTTCGGCAAAACTGTGCAACTCCTGCGGCCGCTCCACGCGCGTCAGATAGGCTTGGGATTCTTCCTCCGCCCGCTCCAGTTCGTGGAACAGGAAGACGCTGTCCGGCGGCAAGTAGTCGCTGAAGTGGCCGCGATCGGCCACCGACGGCTCGGCGACGGTGATTTCCACCTGGTCCAGCGTCTCCAAACTGCGCTGCGTCTGGACGTCGAAGCGGCGCAACGACTCGACTTGGTCGTCAAAGAACTCGATCCGCACGGGTTGGTACCAGTCCGGCGCGAACACGTCGACGATCCCGCCGCGACTGGAATACTCGCCCGGCAACTCGACGGCGCTGGTGTGGTGGAACCCGCACTGCACCAGCCAGGCCAGCCAGGCGCCCACGTCCAGACGCTGGCCGATCTGCAGTCGGCGACTGCCGGCCGCCAACCGCTCGCGGCTGGGCGCGGGCTGCAGCAGACCGTGAATGCTGGTCGCGATCAGGCGCGGCAGCACCGCGGACGTGAATCCGGCGGCCGGCGCCGCGTCCGGCGTTGCCGCAGCCGGGCCGGACGCGTGAGCCAATTGCTTCAAGGTCCGCAGCCGTTCGGCGTGGATCTCGTCGTGCAGAATCCGCTCGCCAGGCTCGGACTCCCAAGCCGGGAAACGGGTCGCCGGGACGGGAGAAAATAACCCGAAATCGTCGCAGAAGGTGTCGATCTCGTCCTGCTGCGGACAGACGACGACCAGCGGTCCCGCCGTGTGGCGCACCAATTCGGCCGCCACCAGCGCGCACGACGATCCCCACACTCCGTCCAACGTCGCCGGCTGCCCCCGGGACAGCGCGGACACCACGTCGGCGAAGCCTTCGTGCTCGTTCAGGCGCCGGGCCAGCTCGCGCAAACGCTCCGACGCCGCAGTGGCCAGCGATGAACCTGACATAGTCGCGAGGCGTCATTGTAGCGTGGGGCAACCGTCACCGGTAGGGCGATGCGTCCCGCGCCGGCCAATCCTCGCAAGAAAACAAAAAATCGCAGAATGCCCGTGGTAAGCGGACCGGAAATGTGCCATCCTGGTAGGTGTGCGGGGGCCCGGATATCCACCAACTCTGCCTGCCTGAGCCGAGGAGGACACCATGTCCACGATGTCGCGTCGCACGTTTGTCAAGGTTGCTTCCGGGGCGCTGAGCGCCTGTGCCGTGGGCGCGTCTGGAGCCGCCAAATCGCCTGCGGCAAGCACTCCGCCCGGCGAGTCCACGAAGATCTTCACCGTCTTCTTCGGTATCGCGCCCTCGCGCGACGACACGGATCTGGAGCCGCTGTCGAACGAGGACATCATCGGCCGTTTACAGAAGTCGTGCGACGGCGTCGAGTTCGTCGTCCGGGACTTGACCCGCGGCGTCCGCCTGGACGCGGTCATGAACGAACTGAAGGACCTTCAGCGGCAGCACTGCGACGCGGTGATGATCTGCGGCTGCCCCAGGGAATACGACCTGCTCCGCACGGGCCTGCCGACCATCAACGTGTCCATGGTCAACGACTTTATGAACGTCCCCTTCCCCTTGTTCAAACCGCACCGGGTCGTCCACGCCATGCTGGACCCCTGGCAGTTCAACGCGGACCCGAAGGTCACCGAGCGGATGTTCGCCGATCTGGCCGACAAGATCAAGCTGATCCGCGCGCTGAAGCGGATGAAGCGGGAGCACATCCTGACGGTGACCGATTCCAAGCTCGTGAACGTGATCTACGGCGACCTGCTGAAGAATCCGCCGCCGGACTACAACGAGCGAATCCTGACCGCCATCCGCGATACGTTCGGCACGCGGGTCACGAAGATCGGCACGCCGGAAGTGGTGGAGGATCCGGAGATCGCCAGACTCTGGTCGGGCGAGAGCAAGGAAGCCAACGAGATCGCTCAGCGCTGGATACGCGCCGCGGAAAAGATGGTCAATACCATCGAGTCCGAGGTCGTCCGCTCGGCCAAGGTCTACCTGGCGATGAAGATGCTGATGCGGCGATACGGGGCCACGGCGACGGCCTTCCACATCCGCACGCTGACCCCGCGGCCACGGCCGCAGGACTACGTGTGTCCGGCCCTGGCGACGTCTGAATTTCAATTGGAAAACACGGTCGCCAAGTGCCAGTCGCACCTGAACATCCTGCTCTCGGAAATGCTGTTGCAGTACGCCTACCGGCGTCCCAGCATGTTGGGCGACTTTGCCGTGGACACGTACAACAACACGTCCATGGTGCAACACTGCGAGGGGCCCTGGAACCCGTGGGGCGACCAACGACGGGCGCCCTATATCCTGACCGATCATCGCGAGCGTCAGGTGCGAGCCCACTCCCAACCCGGCGTCGGCGCCGCGTCCTGCATCCTGTACCCGGCCGACGAAGCGGTCACGATGTGGCAGGTCGACGTGCTGACCAAAGAAGTGCTGGTCCACACCGGCAAGACCGTGCCCATGTTCCACGGCCCGGTCAAATACCGCGATCACTTCTATGAAATGATGTGACGGACCAAGATCGTGGCGTCGGTCGACGCCCAGGCCATCACGCGGACGATCTATCCCGACCGGTACGGCGTGCATCGCTGTGCCACGTTCGGAGACCTGCGGGAGCGGATCAAGGATCTGGCCATCCTGCTGGGATACACACTGGTGGAAGAAGACCGTTAGAGCCTCCGTTCGCAACCTGTGCGCACCGAGCGCGCAGGGTTTTGGGTCCAAGGACGGTGGCCAAGCCAGGATCGGGCAACTGGACCAACGCGCCGAGCACCTGTTGGCCGAGTGCCGTCACGCGCCAGCGGCGGACGTGGGGGAGCTTGGCCAACAGACCACGGAGGTCGTTCCTCTTCGGCCACCACGCTGCTTGCCAGCGTGGAGCCATGTTCAAAACCAGCCGTCGTGCCGCTCCCCGCGACTTGTTCCTCTTCGGCCACCACGCTGCTTGCCAGCGTGGAGCCATGTTCAAAACCAGCCGTCGTGCCGCTCAATGCGTCCAGCATCTTGAACACCGCTGTACGCTGGCGAGCAGCGTGGTGGCGAAGCACTGCATGTTGGGGCACGTGCTGGAATCGTACGACGGCTATCTCCACAACAGGAAATAAGTCGTCAGCGTAATCAGGACTGTGGCGAACAGTTTCAGGAACAGCCCTTCGCGGGCCATCTCGGCCGTGGTCACCAGTCCGGAACCGTACACCGCGGCGTTGGGCGGAGCGGCGGTGGGGAGCATCGCCGAGCAACTGCAGCTGAACGTAGCAGGCAGCATGAACAGGATCGGATCGACCCCGGCCGCGCGGGCCGCCGCCGCCAACGGAGGCAGCACCAGCACGGCCGTCGCGGTGTTGCTCATGCATTCGGTCAGCAGCGAGACGCCCAGGCACACCAGCGAGACCGTCACCAGCGGAGGCCAGTCCGCCGCCCCGGCCAAATGCTGCGCGAGGCTGTGGCTGAACCCCGAGACTTCGAAAGCGCGGGCAATCGCCACGCCGCCGCCGACCAGCAGCAGCAAGTCCCAGGGGATCTTGACGGCCGTCTTCCAATCCAGCAAGCGCTCGCCATGCCCGTTGGGCAGCACGAACATGGCCAGGGCCGCCAGCAGGGCCACGGTGTCGTCGCCCACGCCCGGCGTGCCCAGCAGGCCGCTCCATCCGCCCAGCGGCTCCTTGCGGGTGATCCAAGCCAAGGCGGTCAGGAAGAAGATGGCCAGCACGCGGCGTTCCTCGGTGCGCCACGGTTCCTTCGGCGGCAGTTCGATGCAGACCGACGGCCCCAGCCGGCGCGTGAGCCACAGCCAGACCACGGGAAACAGGACGAGCATCATGGGCACGCCCAGCCGCATCCAGTCCAGAAAGGCGAAATCCTGGCCCGTGGCTTCGGGATAGGAGGCCATGAAGATCATGTTGGGCGGCGTGCCGATCGGGGTGCCCAGGCCGCCGACGTGCGAGGCATAGGCCAAGCCGAGCATCATGGGCACGCCCAGCGACCGCCGCTCGCCCGCCTGGTCCAGGGCTGCCAGCGCCACCGGCAACATCATCAGCACGGCAGCCGTGTTGGAGATCCACATGCTCAACACGGCGGTGGCGATCATAAAGCCCAACACCAGCCGCCGTCCGCCCCGTCCGCCGACTGCCGCGACCATTCCCAACGCCAACCGCCGGTGCGCGCCGCTCTTCTCCATCGCCACGGAGATCATGAACCCGCCGATCAGCATCAACACGATGTAGTGCCCGTAGGCCGAGGCCGCCTCGGTGTGTTTCAGCACCCCGGCCAGGGGAAACACGGCAAAGGGGATCAGCGACGTAGCGGCGATCGGGATCGGCTCAAAGATCCACCAGGCGGCGCACAAGCAGGTCACGCCGGCGGTCCAGGCGGCCGCAGCCGTCTGGCCCGACAGGACCAGCGCCGCGGAAATCCCCGCCGCCACCAGCGGTCCGCCCAATAGACTCCAATTGCCGCGGCTGCGCATGGTCGGCTCCCGGCCTCCCGGCCATCCCCATCCCTCTCGCCCGCCCACGGACGACGTGCGTTGGTTGAGATTCTAGAGCAGCGGGGCTACAATTGCCACCTTCCAAGCTGGAACCGTCTCGCAGAATCGTTCGAGCAACCGATGCCAGACCTGTTGCCAAGTGCAGTCCGGAGAAACCTGGATGATTTCAACAGCGCGTGATCGAGGTTGGGGAAGGCCGTGGGCTGGCACAACTGGGGCCGGTCGTGTCCAACGCTCCGCAGGCCGCCGGACCGCTCTGCTCACGAGCCTCGGCGGCTTGCTGATCGGCTTGTTGATCGGCTGGCCCGCAGCGTGCCTTGGCGTCGATGCCGACGTGCTGTTGCGGGGCGGCACGCTGTTCGACGGGACGGGCACCGACGGCGCGGTGGGCGACGTCGCGCTGTGCGGCGACAAGATTGTCGCGGTGGGCAGGTTTCCCGTCGGCCGCGCGGGCCGGGTCATCGACTGCACGGGCTTGGCGGTCACGCCAGGCTTTATCGACCTGCACACGCACAGCGATCGGAGCCTGACCAAGCCGGCGCTCCGCGCGAATTTGAACTACCTGACCCAGGGCTGCAGCACCGTTGTGACCGGCAACTGCGGCCTGGGTCCCTCCGATGTCGGCAAGTACCTCGAACAATTGGAACGCGACGGGATCGGCTCGAATGTCATCCACCTGGCAGGCTACGGTCCGATTCGCCAGGCCGCCATGAGCAACGCCGCTCGGCGCCCTACGGCGGACGAGTTGAAACGGCTGAAGGAGCAAACCGAACGCGCCATGCAGGCGGGCGCTTGGGGCCTGTCGACCGGCCTGTATTACAGCTGGAACGCCGCTGCCGACGTCGACGAACTTGTGGAAGTGGCCCGCGTGGTCGCCGCTCACGGCGGCCTGTACGCCAGTCACATCCGCAGCGAGGGGGACGGGCTGATCGAATCGGTCCGTGAGGCCATCGAGATCGGGCGCCGCGCGGGCTTGCCGGTCCACGTCTCGCACTTCAAGGCCAGTCTCAAACCGAACTGGGGCAAGCTGCGGGAGGCAGCGGCGGTGATCGAAGAAGCTCGGCGTGCTGGACAGCAGGTCACCGCGGATCAATATCCTTACATCGCTTCCTCCACGAGTTTCGAGCCGTCGGTGGTGCCGCTGGGGGCCATTCCGGGCGGACGCAAGGATCTGCGCCAGCGCATGTCGGCCGATCCCGCGCTGGACCGCCAGGTCCGCGAACTGCTTCGCCAACGGTTGGCCAACACCCAGGACGTCCTGCTGTGCTCCGGCAACAAGAGCGCGTGGAACTGCCGCTACGTCTCGGAAATCGCGTCCACGGAGAAGCTCGATCCGGTCGACGTGGTCTTGGAGATCTACTGCGCCGGCGGCGGGACCGTGGTCAACTTTGCCATGTGCGAAGAGGACGTTCGCTACGGAATGAAGCTTCCCTGGGTGGCGACCGCGTCGGACGGCTGGGCAGCGGGTCCCAGCAAAGCGCCCGTGTTCCATCCGCGGCTGTTCGGCACCTTTCCGCGGAAGATCGGCCGCTATGCGATCGAAGAGCAAGTGCTTCCGTTGGCCCAGGCGATTCGCAGCTGTACCGGACTGCCCGCCGACATCCTGCGACTGGCCGACCGCGGCTACCTGCGCGCAAACGCCGCTGCCGACGTGCTGGCGTTTGATCCGCAGACGTTCCGCGATCGGTCGACCTTTGAACAGCCGGGCGTCTACGCTACCGGAGTGCGATACCTGTTCGTGAACGGCAAAGCGGCGATCGAGGGCGGGACGCCAACCCAGGCGCTCAGCGGGCGCGTGCTTCGGCGCGAGGCACCAGCGGCAGCAGGATGTGCGAAGGACGCTCGGCGTCGTGATAGATCGTATTGACGGCCGTGATCATCCGGCGGTAATCGTTGGCCGGCTCGCCCGTGTTGGGGTTCACGTCGAACCGCGGGAAATTGCTGCTGGAAACGTCCACTCGGATGCGGTGCCCCTTCTTGAACACGTTGCAGCACGGGTCGAGCTTGATGTGAAACGGATAGACCTCGCCCGGCGTCATCAGCTTCTCTTGCTGGTCCGAGTCACGGTAGCGTGCGCGAATGATGCCGTCCCCCATGATCAGGTCGAACCCGGCGGGGAAATCGGGACTGGACGGATAGACGTCGATCAGCTTGGCGGTGAAGTCGGTGTCTACGGCTGACGAGGAAGCCCAGAGCTTGACATGGATCGGGCCGATGATCTCCGTGTCCTCCGCCAGCGGCGGCGTCGTAAAGACCACCACGTCGTTGCGTGCGGACAGCGGCAGCGGCACCGGCCAAGCCCAAGTGTGTTCGCCACCCCATTGGTTCCAGGCCCCGTCCGTCATGATCTTACGAGCGCAGCAGGTACAGCCGCCGATGGTGGGCACGGGGTTTCGGGGATCGAATTGGAAGGCCGTCGAGGCTTTCTTTTCGGCGGCCGGTTCGGGGCTCAGGCCGCCTCCGGCGTGCAGGTAGTAGTTCGTCGGTTTGGCGCGGGGCAGGGGATAATCCGCTTCGTCCCGCCAGTAGCCGCCGTGGTACAGGAGACCGGCTTCGGTCTTGTGCCCGTCGCCGGTTCCCATGACGAACATCCGCACGGGAGTCCGGAACGGCACGTTCTGGTGCAGATCGCCGCCGCCGTTCTTCAGCCAGCGGTCGAACCAGGCGCGGCGCATCGCCGACATGTCCACGACGGCGTCCGGGCCGAAATCGACCTGGCCGTGCGAGCGGCCCTGCATGTGGTGAATCCACGGCCCCATGATCAGATGCACCGGTCCCTGGATCGTCTTCCGGAGCGCCAGCCACGTTTCGGTCGTGCCGCTGCTGAACAAGTCGTACCAGCCGCCGATCATGAACACCGGCAGATCCTTGTGCTCGCCGGCATACTGGATGATATTGCTGAACCGCCAGAACTCGTCGTTTCGGCGATGTTCCAGCATGTCGATCAACATGTCCTCGTATTCGGAGGCGATGCGCAGAGGCGTCAGGCCGCGGCGCAGCGGCAGGTTCAGCAGGTAGTGCCGGCGGTCCTTGGACTGTTGCTCCAAGGCGGCGCGCATCGCCGGGTCGCGGGCTTGACGGCTGCCTTCGGCGGCGTTGTCAAAGATCCAGTCCCAGACCCTCAGTCGGAAGGCGCCGCCGTAGATCGTCGCGCCGATTCCGTGATTGATCGAGGGATCCGCCGGCGTGATCGTCGTCAGGTGGGGCGGCCGCGTCATGGCCGCCAGGTGCTGCGTCGCGCCGACGTACGAGCAGCCCATCATTCCGATCTTGCCGTCCGACCAGGGTTGTTCTGCAATCCACTCGATGGCATCGTAGCCGTCCTGCCGGTCGTCGCTCATCCAGTGCCAGATCCCTTCTGATCCGCCGCGTCCCCGCGTGTCCTGCCGGACCACGATGTAGCCGAACGGCACGTAGTGTTTCGGATGGCATTCGGCGATGGTGGCAACTTTGCCATAGGGCGTGCGGCTGAGAACCACCGGGAACCGCCCCTCGACCGCGGCCCCGTTCCGGGCGGGCAAGTAGATGTCCGTGGCCAGCTTGACCCCGTCGCGCATCGGGACCATCACGTTCTGGCGGGCGAGAACCTCGTACCCGGACTCCCGGCCGTCCGCGGGGCGGACCCCCGGCACGAAAGCCGCCGCGACGACGCCCAGACACACCACAATCTTCCCCAGGTCAATTCGTCTTAACATGACGGACCCTCCTTCCTGAACACCGCCGCGGATCGAGGCCAACGGCCCGCCGCCAACCCCAGCGCCGAGCATCGGGTCGGGCCTTGTCGGCCGAGGGCCAGTATACCACAGTCGAAGCCATGCACACACCATCCGGGAGATGTCCGAGCACGCTCCGACTCGGTACGCCCGTGCCTTTGCGAAACTTGCCGCACGCCGTCGGACGCCAAGGATTGAGTTTCGTTCTCTGCACGTCTACGCAAACGGGTTGACGACGGTAACGGTATCGTACGTCGTGCCGTCATCGAGATCCTCGCTGTAGAGCGTGTTCACGCCGGCGTCGGCGCAGGCCGCCAAAAGCAGGCTGTCCCAGTGCGAAAGGCTGTAGCGCGAACTCAGGTCCAGCGCGGGGCGGAGGAGCGAGCGGGACGGCATGACGCAGGGGAAGGTGGCTTCCAGCCGGTCTACGTGTTCGCGAGTCGAAGTCCGATCGATCCGACCCTCATTCTCCCAACGTCGCAAGCAACTCAAGAACTCCACAGCCACCTGCCACAGAAGCGCGGTTTCAGATTCTTCCTCGGCGAGGCGTTCCAACAACTCGGTGGCCTTGGCTTGCTTCGCTGGTTCATGTTCATCAACGAAGTAGACCAGCACGTTGGTGTCAATCGCGTTCATGCAGTTCGTCCCTTGTGTAGCGGCGTCCGCCGGAATTGGCGGGGCGGTCGTGACAAAGCTGTTTCCACGCTTTCAGGCCGGTTTGGAATCTGGTACGCCACTCCTCCAACGGCGCGACCGCCACGCGCACGCGACTTTGGTCGGGCAAGTCGATGCGCTCATCAAGCTGCAAAACGCCGGCAACAATCGTCCCCGTGGTCTCGGTTTTCATGGTCCCCTCTCCCGATCAATGGATCACCAGCCTGATTATAGCAAGCAACCCCGAAGCGAGACACGCCTCATGTGTTTTTCGATCCGCGCCGACCAACAGGCCGAGTTGATGCGGATACGCTTTCCGCTTCCTTCTACGGCTGCCGGCTTGTGGCCAGATCCTCCACTGTCTCCCATCGGACGGGCCGGACCGAAAAGTGACGACGCGGTACGAACCGCTTCATCCGGACGTGCCGTGGCATGGACGTGCGCGCCCCCCGTTTCGCGGAAATCGCCGGCGCCGCCGACGTGATCTTCCGCGTGCCTGTCGGCACAGCCGTCACCGCACAAGTCGCGCCTTGCACGTCACCCCACGTGACGAGCAGCGAAAAAGCTGGCATACTTCAACTCCGAGCGACTACTTCCCTTTCGATCTAGCGAGCCTACTCTGATGCCTCGAACCGTTACTTGGCTGCATCTGTCTGACCTGCACGCCTGCCGGCCGAAATCGGGCTGGGATGCGAAACGGGTGCTGGACGCGCTGCGTATCGACCTGCAGACAATGAACCGTAAGCACGACCTGCGGCCCGACCTGATCTTCTTCACGGGCGACGCCGCCTTCGGGCACATCAGCAATGAACGCGGCGAGGCCATCTCTGACCAGTTTCGCGAGGCGGACGATTTCCTCACGGCGGTCCGTGAGACTTTCGATCCAGCCGTACCGAAACGGAACCTGTTCCTCGTCCCTGGCAACCGGGACGTCAATCGCACCTTGATCACCAGCATGGACACGGACTGGCTCGCGAAACCGCACACGCGGGATGAGATGGAGCAAATGCTTCGGGACTCTCGGCCGGAGCGTGCCATGAATGGTCGCAAGGCAAGAACAACGGCTACAATTTCGTCCGCTTGGACCTCAACACGGCCCGCGGCGACGCTTGGCTGCGTGAGTACGATTCGGCGGGGGGTGGTTGGCGACCGCGCGTCATCGCTGGAAAGACGGACGACCAGGGACGGTGGCCGCTCGATCATCTGCATCGCTGGCTGGGGCCTATCATAGCGAAAGACGACGCAGCGGACGCGGCGAAGAATGCCATCTCTGGCCCTTCCCCTGAGACGGCCCCGGTTGATTTGCCGGTCTCCGACGATCCGGCCGTCGATTACGAAGCGCGGTACCGGCGCGCCGTGCTCGATCGACTCGACTACGTCCACCTGTTCGGGATCGACGTGCCGCGCGAAACAACCGAGTATTCTTTGAGCGTGGCCTACGTGTCGCTGAATCTGGCGGACGAATTGGCCGAAGAGGACGAGGAAGGAGGAATCGCGCGCAGTCCGTGAGCCGGTCGGCGAGGACGATGAAGACCGCAGGGGCGAGGTTTCCAGCCGATTCGTCGAGACATCGCTGCCGGCCGAGGAGTTCTTCAACAAGCTGGGCGGTGACCAACGCCGCCTGCTGATCCGCGGCGCCGCGGGTTGCGGCAAGACGACGCTCCTTCGCTGGGCCGCGGTGCAGGCCGGTCGTGGAGCGGATCCAACGCAACCTCCGCGTAGGATGGATTTCCAATCCGTCCAAGAAGAATCGGGACGGATCGAGAATCCGTCCCGCGAAATTCCTCCCGAATGGCGGTCGCTGGTGCCGTTCATCATTCGGCTGCGGGATTACCCGGACGGCGAACTCCCGCGGCCGCAGGACTATCCGCTGAAGCTGGCGAAGGAACTGCCCGATGCCCCGCCTGGCTGGATGGACAGACTTCTGAAAAACGGCCGGGCCCTGCTGATGTTCGACGGAGTGGACGAGGTCCCGAGGGCACGGCGCGGGCAGGTTCTCGCGGAGATTCGTCAGCTTCTGAAGACCTACCCGGGCAATGCATTCGTCGTCACGACGCGTCCTGAGGCGGTCGAACGAGCGGAATTCCAGGAACTCGGCTTTCTTTCGGCCCGCGTCGAACCGCTCTCGCCGCAGGACCGCACCACGTTTATCGACCGCTGGCACGAGGCAATGGAAGTGCGGCTGCGGAAGCGGAACGAACCGCAGGATCTCCGTCCCGTGGCCCAACGATTGCAGGAGCGACTCGACGAGACACCGGCTATCGCTCGCCTGACCATCAGTCCACTGCTGTGCGCCGCCGTGTGTGCCCTGCACCTGCGACGTGCCGAGAACCTGCCGGAAACTCCGGTCGACCTATGCGAGAAGCTGAGCGAGATGCTGCTGGAACGTCGTGACAAGGAGCGGCCCGGCATGGGGCGGGAGCGGACCGAGGACGAGCAATACCTGCAACTCGACTACGCCAAACGCAAGGGCATCCTGTCCCGATTGGCCCATCACATGGTGCTGGCCGGCACGTCGGCCGTGAACGAAACGGACGCCGACAGGCAGATCGCCGAGGGGCTGAAGAGCTACAACTTGGCCGACCTGCGCGCTGAACGGATCCGGCACGCGTTGATCGAACGCAGTGGTCTGCTACAGGAGTCGAGTGACCAGCGGATTGAGTTCCTGCACAACACGCTGAAAGAATACCTGGCCTCCGAGCGGTTCGCCAACCGCGGCGAGTTCCAGATCATGGCCGACCATTGCCACGAGGAATCCTGGCAGCCCGTGATCCTGTTCGCCGTCGCCCTGCCACGCGAAGGGTCGGACTTCGCCACGAAACTCGTCCGTGCGGTCCTCGTAAGGACGCCTCTGAACGATCCGCCGAAAGGGCGCAAGAAGGCTGATAAACAGCAGGCTGCGGCATTGCGGTCCAGCCAGTTCTTCTTCTTCCGCTGCTGTACCACGGCCTACCAGATCGACGACGAGCAGGTTCGAACGGCGTTCGAAAAGGTATCGAAACAACTGCTGCCCCCGCGCAGTCTGACCGACGCGGAAGCGCTGGCCGCGTGCGGCGATTCCGTCGTCCCGTACCTCGCGGCCAACGAGAAATGGTCGGCTCAACAACGGGCTGCCTGTGTGCGGGCCCTCGGAATTATCGCAGGTCCGCGGGCCATTCGGCATCTCCGCGACTACGGCCGTAACGTGACAACTCCTGTGGCATCCGAGTTCGCACGAATCTTCAAGAACGCCCCCGAATTCTTCGTCGCGATTAGTTCCGCCCTGACGGGTGTGACGTCGCTCAACCTCTACGGAAGCAAAGCTCGCGACGTAGCGGCGCTGGCCGCCCTGACCAGCCTGCGAGAACTCTACCTTTACTTCTCGCGTGTCAGCGACGTGTCGGCGCTGGCGAGCCTAACCAGCCTGGAATCGCTCCTCCTCCACAACACACCGGTGAGTGACGTGTCGGCGCTGGCAAGCCTGACGAGCCTGCAATCGCTCGACCTCGGAGGGACGCAGGTGAGCGACGTATCGGCGCTGGCGAGCCTGACCAGCCTGAGATTGCTCGACCTCAGCGGCACGCAGGTGAGTGACCCGTCGGCGCTAAGTTCGCTGACGAAGCAGAAGCGTCAGATCATCGGTGCGAAATGAAACCGTCCAGGAGGGCCACGGCGGGGCTTGCCCCCGTCGAGCCGTGTTCACAACCAGCCCGCGATCCCAACCAAACCTCTCTTCATCACCACCTCGGCTCGTCTGGGTGTGATGATGTTCGCGTCCTCGTCGCGTGAACGGCGCGCGCCGGGAAGTCAAGGAACATCGCTCCACACCGGCGAGCGGCTTGGTGGCGTGGGCTTCGCGGCGTGGGTTTCTGGTGGTCAACATCGCTCGACGGAGGCAAGCCCCGCCGTGGCGTGGCCCAGTCACGGGCAGATTGCGGGAGTTGTTTCGGTCCCCCGTCTTGACGACCAGCCGTGCCTGCGGGCCGCTGCGCGGTGCGTGGAATTGAAGGCTGGCTTGGTGTGACGGCGCCGAACGGGTATTCTTAGAGCGGCGTGCGGCTAAGCTGGTCGTGCGAAAACCGTCAAGCGCCGATCAGATCGAGGAGTTACCATGAACATCAACACCGGTTTTGTGATGCGTTCTGGCGAGGAGCGGTCCACTGCGGACTTCCGCAGTAGACTCGCAATTAGGCTCGCCGCGATTCTGGCGACGCTGGTGTCCCACGCTACTAGCGCGGCCACGTTCCACGTGGCCACCACCGGCAACGATGCCCAGCGGGGGACGCGGGAGCAGCCGTTTGCCAGCGCCGAACGGGCGGTGGACGCGGCGCGCGGTTCGCCCGGGCCGAACACGATCGTTGTTCAGAAGGGCACGTACTGCTTGATGCGCACGCTGGAACTCGATCAGCGGGACTCGGGGCTGAGCATCGAGGGGGACGGCGGGCCGGTGGTCCTCAGTGGCGGGCGGCGGGTCACGGGTTGGAAACCGTGGAAGGGCAACGTCCGTCAAGCGGATCTGAGCGGGCTGGACCTGCCGGACCTGAGCTTTCGGCAACTGTACTACAACACCAGGTTGCAGGCTTGGTCGCGCGTGCCCAACTTCGATCGGCGGCACCCGCGGACCGGCGGGTTCCTGCAGAACGCGGGCATCGTGGAAGCGGGCACGAAGACGAAGTTCCGCTACCGCGAAGGCGATTTGCACCCGGAACGCTGGGCCCATCCGGAACGGGCGTGGATCATGTTCCACGACTCGCTGAACTACGAGACGCAGTTCTGCCCGGTCAAGGCCGTCGATCGGGAGAACCGCGTAGTGGAAGCCCGGCAGGGCGTCTACGTGCTGTCGCTCGGCAATCCGTTCTATCTGTGCGGCTTGCCGGAAGAACTCGACGCGCCGGGCGAATGGTGCGTCGATGCCGACTCGACGACGCTCTATTTCTGGCCGCCCGACGGCGATCCGAACGGCGCGGACGAAGTGGTGGTGCCGGCGCTCGACTCGGCCTTCGCGCTGCGGGGCAAATCGAGCGCGGGACAGTGGGTCGAGAAAGTCCGGATCGCGGGGCTGGACTTGCGCGACTTCCGCGGCCGAGCGGTGTTCATGACCGGCGCCCAAGGCTGCACGGTCGCTCGCTGTGATTTGCGAAATGCCGAAGTGGGCGTGTACCTGGGCGACGATACCCACGACTGCCAGATTCGCGGCTGCGACATCACTCAAACCCAGGGCGACGGCGTCAGCATCCTCGGAACCAGCACCGAGCACCAACGGGTCAGCGGGCACATTGTGGACAACTGCTACATCGGGGACTTCGGCTGGGGGCGGATTCACAATCGGTGCGGCGGGGTCTACATGCATCGCTGCGCCCGCTGCCGGCTGACGCACAACCACGTCCACGACAGCCCGCGGTACGGCCTGGCCATGGACGTGGGCAACGACTGCGAGTTCGCCTACAACCACTGCCACCACGTCAACCTGGTCACCACGGACAGCGGCATCATCGAGGCGGCGACGGCGCTGGATTGGTCGTTGCCCGTCGCCAAGCAGCGGGCACGCCACCGCCCGCACAACTGGGGCAACCGGGTGCATCACAACCGGCTGCACGATTCCGGCGGCTGGCAGACGTCGCCGGCCGGCCAACTGGTCTTCCCGGCGTTCACCTGGGGAATCTACCTGGACCTGGACTGCTGCGGCTGGCAGATTCACGACAACGTCTGCTACAACACCGTACTGGGCGGCTTCATGCTCAACGGCGGCACGGACAACGTGGTCGAGAACAATGTGTTCGCCGACGGGAAGCAGCATCAGATTCAGTGGAATCCGTGGCGCGGTTATGGGATGCGCGACAATCGGTGCGTGCGAAACATTTTTGCGTATGCGGGCCGGCCGGCGAACTTGTACGCACTGAACAGCTTCCAGGACGACTTCGTGACGTTCCGCAGCAACCTGGTCTTTCCACGCAATGGCCAGGTTGCCATTCAAAGCGTGCGCGATCTGCCGCGGCGGGATGCGTGGCAGGCGTGGCAGCAACGCGGGCAGGACCAGGGCAGTCTGCTGGCCGATCCCCAGTTCGTCGACGGGGTCCAGCACGACTACCGGTTGCAGCCGAATTCGCCGGCGCTGGCCCTCGGGTTCCAGGCAATCGACCTGTCGGCGGTCGGAAATTATGCCAGCCCGGACCGGCGGACTTGGCCCCGCCCGGAAGAGCCCGTCTTCCGCGATGCGGCGGATTACACTCCGGCCGCTTCCGGGGCGCGGCAGCCCAAGCGGCGTGAGTACGAGGACTGCGCCGTTGGGGAGCCGGAGCGGCAGGCCCACGTCGGCGATGGTGGAGCCGCCGGCACCGTCGCGGTGACGGAGGAGACGGCGGTTTCGGGCAAACGCAGCCTGAAGTTCACCGACGCGACCGGGTTGAAACAGACCTACGCGCCGTTCGTAACCTATCCGCTGGAAGTCGAAGCCGGTATGCTGCGGGCCGGGTTCGACGTGCGTCTGGAGCCCGGAGCCGTGTTCGCGTACGAGTGGCGTGACGACCCGTACGCGTACAACCTCGGTCCGCGGCTGGAAGTGAATGCCGATGGCTGGCTCGCGGCCAACGGCCGGCGATTGTCGCAGTTGCCGCACCGCCGCTGGGTGCGCGTCGATCTGGCGTGCGGCCTCGGACCGCAGGCGACGGGCGCCTACGACTTGACGTTGAGCATCCCTGGTTCCGACTCGCAGCTTCACCGCCAACTTGCCTGTGCGCCGCAGTTTAAGGTGCTCGCGTGCGTCGTGGTGATGTCGTTGGCCGATGGCCCGACGGCGTTCTACCTGGACAACGTCGAATTCCAGCCCGAAACAAAGAACGGAAAGTGAAGTCGCTCAGCGGTTTGGAATCAGCTTTCAAGGTTCGCACCTCAATGGGAAACTACGGATCGCCGCGTGTTAGAAAAACCGTCTAGCCTGCAACGAGGACAAGCCATGCGATGCTCTTTTGCGGATCTTCTGGCCGGACGTCGTCGCTCGGTCTCGGTTCTGTTTGTGGCCGTAACGGCCTGGCTGTCGCCGCTCGTCGTGAGCGGCGCCGAGCCGGTTGCGCATTGGAAGCTGGACGAACCATCGGGCGAAGCGGCCCGCGACTCTTCCGCCGGTGGCCGCGACGGCGACGTCCACGGCGCTACGGCGGTTGACGGCGTCCTGGGCCGCGCCCGGCTGTTCGATGGCCGGGACGATTTCATCACCCTGGGGGATCTGGGCGAATTTCCGGCCGTCACGATCGCGTTCTGGGTCCGGCCCGCCGATGTCGCCAAGGCGGACGACTGGCAAGGACTGGTCACCAGCGACGCCTGGGACACGGGCCTGCTGCACGTGCCGATTCACGACGGGATGATCGACGGGTATCTGCACCTGGGCGGTGACCGCCGCGGTCACATCAGCAGTCCTCGCCTGAAACGAGACGTGTGGTACCACGTGGCCGTCGTGGCGGATACCGTCGGGCGGACGCTGAGATTGTATGTCAACGGCAGCGAACAGGATCTGGCGGACCTTCCGTCTCCGCCGCCTGCGGTCAAGCTCTTGCGGCAGGTCATCGGACGCGAATTCGACGGCAGCCAGTCCGGCCGCTACTTCCACGGCGCGATCGACGACGTGCGGATCTACGACTGCGCCCTGAACGCGGAAGCGATCCGAGCGTTGTGCCCCGATGCGGTCGCCTTGCCGGGCCGCGATCCGCGGAACATTCGCACCGGCTGCGTCATTCCCGACGAAGGCTACTGCGATCAGCCCTACGTCGTCGTCACGCGAGACGGCAACTGGCTGTGTACCTTGACCACGGCTGGCGGCGCCGAGGGCGCGAACGATTCGCACGTCGTGGCGACGATCAGCACGGACCAGGGACGGACATGGTCGGAGCTGGTCGACATCGAGCCCGCCGACGGGCCGGACGCCGTGTACATCATGCCCTTGGTCACGCCCGGCGGCCGGGTCTACGGATTCTACAACTACAACGGCGACAACTTCCGCTGCCCCGGCCGCAGCGATTGCGTGGGCTGGTTCGTGTTCAAGTACTCGGACGACCACGGCCGGACCTGGTCCCCCCAGCGGTACCGGCTGCCGATGCGGATGACGGACGTGGACCGCACCAACACGTTTGGCGGCAAAATTCAGATGTTCTGGGGCATCGGCAAGCCGATCACGGCCGGCGACTCGGCGATCCTCGCGTTCACCAAGTGCGGCAAGTATTTGATCGACCGTGGTGAGGGCTGGTTCTACCGCTCGGACAATATCCTCACGGAGACGGATCCGGGGAAGATCGACTGGCAGTTGCTGCCGGACGGGGAAGTGGGCCTGAAGCATCCCGATTTCGGCGAGGTTCAAGAGGAGCACAACCTGGTGCCGCTGAGCGACGGTTCGCTCTATTGTATGTACCGGACGACCAACGGATACCCGTGCCAAGCGTACAGCCGGGATGGCGCTCACACCTGGACCACGCCGGAATACGCCACGTACACGCCGGGCGGCCGCAAGCTGAAGAATCCGAGGGCCTGCCCGCGCATCTGGCGAGCGTCCAACGGGCGGTTCCTGTTCTGGTACCACAATCACAGCGGCCAGTCGTACGCCGGCCGCAACCCGGCCTGGCTTGCCGGCGGCGTCGAACGGGACGGCCGCATCCACTGGTCCCAGCCGGAAATCCTGCTGTACGATCCCGATCCGCACGTGAGGATGAGCTATCCAGACCTGATCGAACAGGACGGCCGCTACTGGGTGACGGAGACCAACAAGACGACTGCCCGCGTCCACGAGATCGACAAGAGCCTGCTGGAAGGGCTGTGGGCCCAAGGCCAGCGGAAGGAGGTGGCCGACCGCGGACGGATCCTGGACGTTGCGGCGGACCAGTTGAAATCGGGCGAGATCGCTCTGCCCAAGGCCTTGGACGCAACGCAGGGTGGCGGTCTGTCGCTGGACTGTTGGATCGAACTGACGGAATTGTCGCCCGGCCAGGTTCTGCTCGACTCGCGGGACGAATCCGGCCGAGGTCTCGCACTGACGACCGGCGAGGAGGGGGTCTTGCGAATCGAAGCGTTCGACGGCCAAACGCGAGCGGCTTGGGACAGCGATCCGGGGCTGCTCGCGGCCGGCCGCCGGCATCACGTTGTGGTCACGCTGGACGCCGGGCCGAAGATCATCATGTTTCTGCTCGACGGTCAGTTGTGTGACGGCAGTTCGGCGCGGCAGTACGGCTGGGGACGGTACAACGCCGAACTGGGCGACATCAGCGGCACGGGCCAACTCCGCGTGGCGGCGTCCGTCCGGCATTTCCGCCTGTACGATCGCCCGTTGCGGAACTCGGAAGCCGTGGCCAACTACCATGCCGGGCTTCAATGATGAGGTTAAAGCTCGACGAGGACTCCACATGCTTCGCGATCTCTTGCTTTGCAATCGCAGTTACCGTCGGTTCCAGCAGCAACCGTTGGACGAGCAGACGCTGGTCGAACTGCTCGAATTGACGCGTCTGTGCCCGTCGGCGGCCAATCGGCAGCCGTTGAAGTATCTGCTCGCTTGGCGGCCCGACCAGTGTGCCAAGATCTTCCCGCACCTGCGTTGGGCAGCGGCCCTCACGCCGTGGCCCGGACCGGCCGAGGGCGAGCGGCCGACGGGCTACATCCTGATCCTGGGCGACAGCCGCATTTGGCGCCGTTGGGACTGGGACACCGGCATCGTCGCTCAGACCATGCTGCTGGGCGCAGCCGAATTGGGGTTGGGCGGCTGCATGGTCGCCTCGATCGACCAAGGGGGACTCCGCGCCGCCCTGAACCTTCCCGAGCACCTGGAAGCCCTCTTGGCCGTCGCCCTGGGCCGGCCCGGCGAAACGGTCGTCCTGGAAGACGGCCGCCCCGACCAGCGTCCCTACTGGCGCGACGCCGACGACGTCCACCACGTGCCGAAGAGGCCGTTGGCGGAAGTCCGGATCGAACTGCCGGGATTCTGAGCGTTTCTCCGTCTTGCACGTGGCGATTCGTCCGAACTGCCCCCGCACAGGGTGCTGCTCCAACACGCTGGAGTTTAGGGCGATTTGCATGTACAATGCAGCGTGTCGTTAGCGCGTGTGCTCAACGGCACAGGGAGACCCAGCGATGACAACTACCGTCAGTGTCGAAGAAGCGCAATCCAAATTGGCGGATTTGATCCGTGGCTTCTCGCCCGGCGACGAAGTCCTCATCACCGAGGGGCCCAAAGCGGTGGCACGCTTGGTTCCCGTCGCTAATCCGCCGCAACGCCGGCTGGGCACCTTACAGGGCACGGTGACGTTCGTCGCTCCCGACTTCGACGCCCCGCTGGAAGAGTTCCGGGAGTACATGCCATGAGATTGCTGCTCGATACGCACACGATCTTATGGTCCGTCGACAGTCCTCCGAGACTCAGCGACAAGGCAAGAGCCGCGATTCAGGATCCGCAGAACGAACTGATCTGCAGCGCCGGTTCCATCTGGGAATTGGCGATCAAGGTGAGACTCAACAAACTGACCCTGTCCTTGCCTTTTCGGCAGTGGATGGTCAGTGCCATCGACGATCTGGACCTCACCGTCCTGCCCATCACGGTAGACGATGCGGATCTCCTGACGACGTTGCCCCCGCATCACGGCGATCCGTTCGATCGTTTGTTGATCGCCCAGGCGATGGTAGAGCGGATTCCGGTCGTGAGCGCGGATCGGGGCTTCGACGCGTACCCGATCTCCCGGCTGTGGTGAACCGAGGGCTTCGCTCAGACCATGCTGTTGGGCGCAGCCGAATTGGGGTTGGGCGGCTGCATGGTCGCCTCGATCGACCGACCCGGACTCCGCGCCGCCCTGAATCTGCCCGAGCACCTGGAAGCCCTCCTGGCCGTCGCCCTGGGCCGGCCCGGCGAAACGGTCGTCCTGGAAGACGGCCGTCCCGACCAGCGTCCCTACTGGCGCGACGCCGACGACGTTCACCACGTGCCGAAGAGGCCGCTGGCGGAAGTGCGGATCGAACTGCCGGGATTCTGAGGGCGATCGCACGCTCACGAAAGCGTACGCCGAGCGTCTGGCTGGCCCGCAAAAGGCCGTTGCCGGTCAGGCGATGTCCGTGGTAGAATTCGCTACTAGGTAACGCCGATGACTCTGGGATTATTCCGCGGGTGACAACGAGGGGGAGGCACGATGGAAGTGTCCGTGTTGGTAGAACGACTGGGCACCAACGGTTATCGGGCCACGAGCGTCGGCGTGGACGCGGCCTCCGAAGCTCCCACGCGCGAAGCGGCGCTGGCTGGCTTGAATCGGCTTCTGCGTGACAAGTTCGCCGCAGCCGAACTAGTCCGTCTGGAGATTCCCTTGGTTCACGAGAACCATCCGTGGAAGCCGCTGGTTGGTCGCTTGCGTGGTCATCCCGATCTGGACGAGGTTGAACAGAACATGCGCGACTACCGGCGCCAGGTGGACGAGCAGGGAGACCGCCCGTGAGCCTCTTTGTGCTCGACACCGACCACGTCTCGCTGCTGCAACGTGCTCATCCCGCAGTCGCCGCACGTCCCGTTTTCCTTTCCGGCTCTCGACCCGCCCGACGGCGACGATTGGAGAGTGAAATGTCTGATTTCGAGGTCCGTCCGGGCACTGTTTCGACCTCTCTCAGTCTGGTTCGTCGAGCAAAAGCCGGCGATCGCGAGGCTTGGCAGCGGCTGGCGAGGATTTACAGTCCGCTCGTCTATCGCTGGGCGCGGCAATCGCATTTGCAGGATTCCGACGCGGCCGATGTACTTCAGAACGTGTTCCTAGCCGTGTTAAAGGGGATCGAGCGATTTCGTTACGAGCGGCCAGAGGACAGTTTTCGTGGCTGGCTGCGGACGATCACGTGCAACGAAGTCCGGCGTTTCTGCGATCGACGTCTCGTCCGCCCGCGCGCGACTGGCGGTTCCGATGCGCAACGGCAACTGCAGCAGGTCCCCGCTGACCAGCCTGAGTTGTCCGGCTCCGAGCAGTCGGTCGAGGAAAGTGGCGTCCTCCACCGGGCACTGGAGTGCGTCCGCGTTGAGTTTGAGCAGCGTACGTGGCAGGCGTTCTGCAAAGCGACCTTCACCGACCAATCCGCCAGCGAGATCGCTCACGAACTCGGCATGTCGGATGGCGCAGTTCGGCAGGCCAAGTACCGAGTTCTCGGACGCCTCCGGGAATTGCTCGACGACCAATAGGCGGCATTGGTCGTGCCCTCAATGACGAAGACTGCGACGCAACAGGGCCGTCGCGCCAAACCGGTTAACCCGGAACGCAACTTGTTTTCTGAAAGCCGTTTATGGCTTGAGCCGGCGTTTTCAAAAAAAGACGTGTGACGTTGAAGGGTTAAATAGGTAGGGGGGAGAGCCGGTTTCGGTGTCTCCTGAATTAAACGGCGGTCCTAAACGGAACTTCCGAACGATGCCGAGCCGCGACGACCTTGAACGAGATCGCCCCATGACCACTTGGTTGCAGGAACTGGCCGACCTGGACGCGGCGGAATCCGTTGGGGGCTCCCAAGAGGATCGCCTGTTAGGGTCGAGCGTGAACCGGCTGAAGGCGGAACTTGACACGCTCGCCATGAAACTCCGTCAGCCCCCACCCCTCGATCCGTACGAGCACGAATCCGCCTTCCGTCATGCCTTGGGTCTCGTCGAGGCAATGGGCGGCGAGTCATCTCCGGCCGGCATTCCGTCACCGAAAGACGCTCCCCCCGATCAACTCGGCTCACTCGGTCAGTACGAGTTGCTCTCTGTGTTGGGCCGGGGCGCGATGGGAACCGTCTACAAGGCTCGGCACAGCAAGCTCGACAAGCTCGTCGCCGTGAAAGTCCTGGACATCGGCAGGCTCAGGGACGAGCGGGCCGTCGCCCGTTTCGAACGCGAGATGAAGGCCGTTGCCAGCGCGGAACATCCCCACATCGTGCGGGCAACCGATGCGGGCGAGTCCGAGGGAAGACATTTCCTCGTGATGGAATTTGTCGAGGGGCTTGACCTGTCTCGACTGCTCTGCAATGTCGGACCGTTGCCGGCAGCCGAGGCGTGCGAGTTGGTCCGTCAAGCGGCGCTGGGCCTGCAGTACGCGCACTCAAAAGGGCTGGTCCACCGAGACCTCAAGCCTTCCAACCTGATCCTTGCCCGAAACGAAAACGGCTCGCCGCAAGTGAAAATCCTCGACATGGGGCTGGCTCTGCTCCGGATGCCCCAGGCGTCGGAAGGACGCGAGTTGACAAGCGACGGTCAGGTGATGGGCACGTTCGACTACATGGCGCCCGAACAAGCCACCGACAGCCACAAGGTCGACATCCGCGCCGACATCTATTCCCTCGGAGCCACGCTCTACAAGCTACTCTGCGGCCAGTCGCCGTTAGCGGGCCACGAGGAGGATAGCCCGATCAAGAGGCTGATGACGGTGGCTAACGAAACGCCCCTGTCAATCGGCCAGCGGCGAAGTGACTTGCCGGAGGGTCTGCCAGCGGTCGTCGATCGCATGCTGGCCCGGAATCGGGACGAACGATATGCCACGCCGGCGGAAGTGGCTGCGGCCCTGACGCCGTTCTGCGTCCCCTGCGACTTGACGGCCCTGCTACAGAAGGCGGACGCGGTGCAGCCGATTGCCCGCCGGGATACGTTGCTGCCCACCACGCTGCAGTGCGGCCCGGGGTCGTCGACGGAGAAAGCCGCGTCCAAGGAGGCCACAGGCGGCGCTCGTCGAGTGGAGCCCGTTTCCGCCCGGTTTCGTTTCTCATCCGGGCGGCGGCGACTGCTGCGACTGTTCGGATTCGCGTTGGGGTTGCTGGCGGCTCTTGCCGCGGTGTGGGTGATCCGTATTGGGATGGAGAATCGGAAGTCCGGGCTCAAACGGGGCGTTGAGGGTCCACTCCAGACTCCTCGTGCCACGGACGGCGGGCCGATGGACGAGACCGCTGTTCCAGCGGGACACGTCCCGCAGCTTGCCGAAGCGCCCTTCGATGCCGCACAAGCCCTAGCTCATCAGCAAGCCTGGGCCCGACACTTGGGCAGCGAGATCGAGATCAGCAACAGCATCGGGATGCGATTTCGACTGATTCCCCCCGGCGAGTTCATGATGGGGAGTTTCGATCACGAGCCGGCGTATACGGCGGACCAAGGCCCGCGGCACCGCGTACGGATTACCCAAGTGTTCTACCTGGGCATGTTTGAGGTGACCCAGGGAGAGTACAGCCAGGTGATGGGCAGCAACCCCAGCTACTACTCCAGCGGCGGTGAAGGTGACAAGAAGGCCGTGGGCAGCTTTACGAGCCGGCATCCGGTCAATGCGGTGTCCTGGCTGGACGCCGTGGCTTTCTGCAACAAGCTCAGCGAGTTGGAGCAACTTCAGCCCTGCTACTCGCTTGTAGGAGCCACGGTTGCCACCGTCGCGGGCGATGGCTACCGGCTACCGACGGAGGCCGAATGGGAGTTTGCTTCTTGCTATCGCCGAAAACCCAAGAAAACACGGCAAAACGCGGTATTTCTCGCCGTCTAGCGGGTGTCAGCTTCGTTTCCGCAAGCCTCTGCAAGCCTCTCGCAAACGCGGGTTTCGGGTGTCAGTGACACCCGCGAAAAACGTGAACGGCCTTACAGGGTCATCCGGGCGTGCGGGGTGCGGTGGAAATCTGTGGTGGAAAATTTGCCACAACAAAACCACGAGAACCATCGCGCCGCTGATCGCTCACCCGCTGCCGGCAGCGGGAAAACACTGGTGGAAAATTTGCCACAAGTGAACCATCGCGCCGCTGATCG
>Ga0209723_1000060_pt1 | contig 212765 bp, 170 predicted proteins | sample BiotimSIPDNA_2_FD_185750 | JGI IMG/M metagenome (GOLD analysis project Ga0209723, IMG submission 185750) | Anaerobic biogas reactor microbial communites from Washington, USA - Biogas_R2 time_0 SIP DNA (SPAdes) (version 2) | ecosystem: Engineered > Bioreactor > Anaerobic > Unclassified | place...
GGAGACGCGCCGGCGCATCATCGCCGTTCTCGACGCCATGCAAAACAAGCAGGACCCCCGGCCGCCAAAGAAGCACAACAACATTCCGCTGTAGGCTGTGTTGGTGGATGGTGGATGGTGGATGGTGAATGGTGGATGGTGAATGGCTTGTGGATGTAGGGCAGGGCTTTAGCCCCGCCTTTTGTGAAGCTGAAGCTTCGCCCTACGTTAAAGAAATAATTTTGGGTTCAAATGCGCGGAGGCTTCATTCCAGCGGCTATCCGAATCACCTGAAGGTCGCGCGAGGGAACGAGAACCGGCATCCGACAAAAAAGAAAGGAAGAAAAATTGCGCAGGACTTAACTCCTGTGCTAAGATGAAAGGAGAGACAAAGAATTACCACGGACAGGTTTTTATAGGCGAGCTGAGTTTGTTTCATCCGGTTTGTTGATTTCGAAGACATGGGAAAACCGTTTCCAGTAAACCGTTTTCATGTTGATACTATCAAAAAATGAGGAGGAGGCTAAAATGAAGCATTGGAAGAGCATGGTTGTGGTATCGGTTGTTTGTCTCATCATGTCCTGGGCGTTCGTCGCGCGGGCGCAGGACATCGTCATCGGCTTTTCGGGACCTTTAAGCGGACCGGCGGCTGAATACGGGCAGGATATGCTCTACGGCGTCGACATGGCGGTAAACGAAATCAACGCCGCGGGCGGCGTCACCGTGAACGGCAAGAAGCACCTGTTCAGACTGGAAAAGCTCGACGATAAAAACGATCCCACCGCAGCGGTCAACAACGCCCGCCGTTTCCGCAACAGCGGCGCCATCGCCGTTTACAACGGCGTGTTCACCACCATCGCCGCCATGAGCAAGGTCAACGAGGAAAAAGGCAACGAATTTCTGCTCATGGCTTATACCAGCACGCCTAAAATCGGCGAACTCGGCAACAAGCTGCTCATCGGCATCACCGCTCCGGACTTCCGGGTGTACATGCAGCAGTTCATTCAAACGGCCAAGAAAAAGGGCTACCAGAAAATCGCCATGGTGGTCACGGCCGGCGCCTACGGCGAAGAGTGGCGCCAGACCTTCAAGAAGTACTGGGAGGAAGCAGGCGGAATCATCACGGCGGACAAGCCCGCCAACTACTACGCGGAAACGGATTTCTCGGCGCCTCTGGCGGCGGCGCTCGCCACGAAGCCGGACTGTCTGCTGATCGGCGGTCCGTCCTCCACCACGGCGCTCGTTTTCGAGCAGGCCCGCGGCATGGGATTCAAAGGCGGCTTTATCGTCATCGACCAGGCCAAGCTGGATTACATTGCCAATCTGCTCAAAGGATACAAGCTCATGGATAACACCATCGGCGTGGCCATCCCCATGAGCGTGGGATCTCCCGTGGCCTTAGCCTTCGAACAGAAATTCAAGCCCACGTACAAGCGGATAGTGACATCCGAAGCCTTCCGGAACTACGGCGCCACGATTGCGCTTGCGAAAGTCATTGAAAAAGCGGGCACGGCGACGGACGTCTACAAAATCCGCGCCAGCTTCGCCAAGGCCCTGCCGATCACCGGCGACAGGATTCCTACGGAAATATTCGGCATTGCCCCCAACGGCCGCCTGCTGGTCAGCGGCGCCACCCAGACCATTGAAAACGGAAAACTGACGCCTCCCATTTATGCGGTCTGGTGGGTCAAGAACGAAAAGGAATTTCAGGACGTGAGAAAAATCTCCAAAACCAAGTCCCACACGATCTGGGTCACCACGCCGTGGGATCTGCTCAATAAATAAAACTTAAAAAAAATCGTGCGGGCCGCAAGGCCCGCACGATAACGTCCGTGACAATCGAGGGCGGGGACTTGTCCTTTGCCCTCGATTGACGGTTTCGCCGTCTCCCGGCCTAGAGGTATTTTTCCTCCAGCAGTTTAAGCACCCTGTCGGCCGAATCGGTCACGGCCGTGCCGGGACCGAAAATGCCCCTGACGCCTTTTGCATAGAGGAAATCGTAATCCGCGGGCGGAATGACGCCGCCGACCACGACGAGAATATCCTCGCCGCCCATCTTCTTCAATTCCTCGATGAGCTGCGGCACCAGGGTCTTGTGGCCCGCCGCGAGGCTCGAAACGCCTACCACGTGCACGTCGTTTTCAATGGCCATTTTGGCCGCCTCCTCCGGCGTTTGAAACATCGGGCTGATATCCACATCAAAGCCGACATCCGCGTAGGCGGTGGCCACCACCTTGATGCCCCGGTCGTGGCCGTCCTGACCCATTTTGGTCACGAGCGAGCGGGGACGGCGGCCGGTCTTTTCCAGGAACTTCTCCGTCCGGACCCGCAGCGACCGAAGAACTTCGCTGTCGCCGTATTCGGAAGAGTACGCGCCGGAGATCACCCGCGTGGTGGCGACGTAGCGGCCGAAAACCTTCTCCACGGCATCGGACACTTCGCCCACCGTGGCCCGCAGCCGCACCGCCTCGATAGCGGCTTCCAGAAGATTGCCGCCCTTTTCGGCGACCTGCGTAATGTGCGCGAGGGCCTTCTGCACCGCGGCGTTGTCGCGGCCGGACTTGATCTCTCGTAAGCGCGCGATCTGTTCGTCGCGCACGCTGCTGGAAATGTCCAGCACCTCGACGGGAACTTCGTCCTGAACCCGGTATTTGTTCACGCCGACGATGGTGTCTTTGCCCTGATCGATGCGGGCCTGCCGCCGGGCCGCCGATTCTTCAATGCGCATCTTCGGCATGCCGGTTTCAATGGCCCGGGCCATGCCGCCCAGCTCCTCGATTTCGTCCATGATCTTTTTGGCTTCCCGGATGATGGACGCCGTGAGCGCTTCCACGTAGTAGGAGCCGCCCAGGGGATCGACCACGTGGCAGATTTGCGATTCCTCCTGAATGATGATCTGCGTGTTGCGGGCGATGCGCGAAGACAGAGGCGTCGGCAGGCTCACCGCCTCGTCAAACGAGTTGGTGTGCAGCGACTGGGTTCCGCCCAGCGCCGCGGCCAGCGCTTCGAGCGTGGTCCGGATGATGTTGTTGTAGGGGTCCTGCTGAGTGAGGCTCCAGCCGGAGGTCTGCACGTGGGTTCGGAGCACCTGCGAGCGCGGGTTGGTCGGTTGGAACTCGCCCACGATCTTGTGCCACAGACACCGCGCTGCGCGCAGCATTGCGATTTCCATGAAGAAGTTCATGCCCACGCCGAAGAAAAACGACAGGCGCGGAGCGAAGTCGTCGATTTTCAATCCGCCGTCGATCGCGGCGCGGATGTACTCCTTGCCGTCGGCCAGCGTGAAAGCCGTCTGCAGGACCGAGTCCGCGCCCGCTTCCATGATGTGGTAGCCGCTGATCGAAACGGTGTTGTATCGCGGCATGTTTTTCGACGCGTAGGCGATGATGTCGGAAACGATCCGCATGGAGGGCCGCGGCGGGTAGATGTAAGTGTTGCGCGTCAGAAATTCCTTGAGAATGTCGTTTTGAATGGTGCCGGCCAGTTGCTTTTGCGCCACGCCCTGCTCCTCGGCGGCTACGATGTATCCCGCCAGAATCGGCAGGACGGCGCCGTTCATGGTCATGGAAACCGAAACCTTGTCGAGCGGAATCCGGTCGAAGAGGATTTTCATGTCCTCGACGGAGTCGATGGCCACGCCGGCCTTGCCGACGTCGCCCGCCACGCGGGGATGGTCCGAGTCGTACCCCCGGTGGGTGGCGAGATCAAAGGCTACGGACAGACCCGTCTGTCCCGCGGCAAGATTCTTCCGGTAGAATTCATTGGATTCCTTCGCCGTGGCAAATCCCGCGTACTGGCGGATGGTCCAGGGCTGATTGGCATACATGGTGGCCGAGGGCCCCCGCAAATAGGGAGGCAGACCGGAAAGGGTGTCGACGGTGTCCAGGCCTTCCAGATCTTCAGCGGTGTAAATGGGCTTGACGGCGATGCCTTCCGGCGTCTCCCAGTCGAGCGCCTCCAGGGGCTTGCCCTTGAGCTCCCGGAGGGCGGCTTCTTTCCATTGCTTCATTTGAGCATGCTTGGTCACGATAAAAACTCCTTTGCTGTATGAATCGGGGCTTGTCGCCCGGAGGCCTTCCTCACTCAGGCCATTTTACGCAGTTCTTTTTTAAGTATTTTCCCCACCAGCGTTTTGGGCATGGCGGCCAGAATCACCACTTCCTTCGGAACGAAGAATTTCTTCAGTTTTCCCCGGCAGAACTCCAGGATTTCGTCGGGCGTTGCCGCGGCATTCGGCTTGAGCGTGACAAAGGCCTTGATGTCCTCTCCGTAAACCTTGTCCTTGATCCCGATGACGGACGCTTCGGCGACGGCCGGGTGGGCGTAAAGCACCTCTTCTATGACGCGCGGCGAAATGTTTTCACCGCCCTTGATGATGATGTCCTTTTTGCGGTCCGTGATCGTGAAATATCCGTCTGCGTCCACAAAGCCGATGTCGCCGGTGTGCAGCCAGCCGTTGCGGATGACTTCCGCCGTGGCCTCAGGCATATTCCAGTAGCCTTTCATCACCATCGGCCCCCGGAGAACAATTTCACCTTCCTGCCCCTGCGGGACTTCGTTGTCATGATCGTCGAAAATTTTCATCTCCATCCCTTTCATGGGTTTTCCGATGGTGCCGGGCTTGATCACGGGACGGCCGATGTTGGTTGAGTTATTCGCCCCCGCTTCGGAAAGGCCCCAACCTTCCCCGATTTCCATGCCGAACTTTTCCTTGAACTGTTTCCAGGTATCGATGGACAGAGGAGCCGAGCCGCAGACCCAGTATTTAACCGAACGGATATCGTATTTTTTATAGTCCGGAAACATCAGCATATAAATGACCATGGTGGGAACGATGGGAACCGACTGGACCTTGTATTTGTCGATATTGGCAAACACCTGCTCCAGATTGAACTGCCGCATGATGATCACTTTGCCGTGGAGGCGCAGAAACGATCCGTTCATCATGGCCACGCCGAAGGAATGGCATAAAGGGAGCATGGCCATTGAAACCAGGTCCTGCGGGAGGTTCGTGTCTTCCTGCTGCGCGCGCGCGGAAAAGGCCAGCCCCGCGTGCGTCAGCATGACGCCTTTGGGCGTGCCGGTCGTGCCGGAGGTATAAATCATGGTGGCGACATCGTCGTCGGCCGTCTCGACCATCGTCAGATCCTCGGAGCTCTGATCCACCAGCTTCCGGAAGCTATGCGTTCCTTCGACGTCCTGGTCCGCAACCATGATGATGTTTTTTACGACGCCGGATTTGGACTGCGCGATTTTGACTTTATCCAGATATTCCGGAGACGTGATGACGGTATGCACGCCGCTGTCCTGATAAATAAAATTGATTTCTTCCTGGCCGACCAGATAATTGATCGGCAATGCAATGGCGCCGATCCGCCAGATGGCCTGAAACGCCTGCAGCACCTCGGGACAGTTGGGCATCTGCATGATGACCCGGTCGCCCCGGGATACTCCCAGTTTCACAAGCGCGTTGCCGAATCGCCGCGCGGCGCGGTCCATCTGGACATTGGTGATTTCCTTTCCCTCGAAAATGTAACTGACGTGCTCGCCGACTTTCAAGTTTTCCAAAGCCAATTCCGCAATGTTCATCGTGAAGCCTCCTCAATTTATTCCAAAGAATTGTATTTTTTATTGGATCATTGAATCCTGCTTGGCAAAAAACAGTGTATATAAATTACACAACGCGAAATCAGGAAACTTCCCGTGGTTTGACGCTTATTTCATCAGTCGAGGATCTGCTGGCGTTTGAGATACTGGGGGATTTCGAAGATCTGGGAGGCGGGGCGCGCCCGCAGGATGTGGCCCGGCAGGGCCCGTCCCGCCATCTTCTCCGCCATCCGCACGCACTCCAGAAGCCCCTCCAAGTCGATTCCGGTCCGGATCCCCATCTCCTCGAAGAGATGCGCCAGATCCTCCGTCGGCACATTCCAGTAGCCCAGATCCTGCTCGCTTGCGCCGTAGGGCGTGGCGCTCATCCCTCCCAGCGACGTGTCGAAGATCCGCACCCCCGCCTCGTACGCCGCCATGCAGTTTGCAATCGCCGCCCCCCGCGTATTGTGAAAATGCACCGCCAGCCTGATGTCCAGGCTCTGCTCCGCCACCGCGCCGATCGTCTCCCGCACGGTCTTTGGATTCGCCATCCCCGTCGAGTCCACCAGCGCAATCTCCGACGCCCCCATGTAGCCCAGCTTCAGCACCAGCTCGGCCACTTCCTCCGGCCGGATCCGACCTGCGTAGGGACACCCGAACGCCGTCATCACATACACCCGAACACTCCGGTGGTTCTGCGCCGCCGTCTTCAAAATCGACGGCAGCATTTTGTGCAAACTCTCCTTCAGGCTTCTTCCCAGGTTCAGCATATTGAACGTGTCGGAGGCCGCAAGCAAAATCAATATCTCGTCAATCTGCGTGATCATCGCCCGCCGGCACCCGATCTCGTTGGGAACCAGCCCTACGTACGTCACGTCCGGCTTCTTCGCAATCCCCGCAATCAACCGCTCCGCGTCGTACCCTTCCGGCAGCAGCCGGGGATGTGTAAACGACGCGCACTCGATCTTCCTCAGCCCCGTCTCCGACAGCTTGTTGATGTAGCGGATCTTCTCCGCCGTCGACAATCCGTCGCAAACGGCCGGCAGCCCGTCCCGCGGCGATACTTCCACCAGCGTTACCTGGGCGTCTTTCCTTTTCGTTGTCGCGCCGTTCGGCATAACCTTGTTTCCCTGTGTTTTTTCCGTTCTTAATGCATAAGTCGTTCCAAAACGCCCCGACCCTTCACCCCAAATCGTACTCCTTCAGCTTCAGGTAAAACGTCCGCCGGCTGATCCCCAAAAGCCGGATGGCTTCCGTCTTATTCGCCGCCGCCGCCAGAACCTCTCCGATCAGCCGCCGCTCCACATCCCGCACGGCCTCCGCCAGGTTGTACGACGTCCGCGACGCGGCCGGCGGTCCCGGGCGCCGGTCCGTTGCTGAAAAAATAAAGTTCGGCAGCGATCCCGTGTCGATCACCGGCGACTGTGTCATGTTTACCGCGTAGCTCATCACGCCCTTGAGCTCCCGGACGTTTCCCGGCCAGTGGTACGACCGCAGTACGCCGAGCGCGTCCGCCGAAATGCGCCACTTCTGCTTTTGCGCCGTCTCATGGCGCTTTAAAAAATGATCCACCAGAAGCGCGATGTCTTCCGGCCGCTCCCGAAGCGGCGGCAGATGAATCGTAAACGCGTTGAGCCTGAAAAACAAATCCTCGCGAAACTTCTTCTGCTCGATCAGCTCCGCGAGATCCTGGTTCGTCGATGAGATGATCCGCACGTCCACCCGGATGTTCTTCGTCCCCCCGACCCGCTTGAACGATCCGGACTCCAGCACGCGCAGGAGCTTCGACTGAACGGATAAAGAGGAATCGCCGATTTCGTCGAGCAGGATCGTTCCTTCGTGCGCCTCGTCGAAGTAGCCCTTGCTCCCCTCCGTCCGCGCGCCCGTGAACGCTCCCTTCTCATAGCCGAAAAGCTCGCTCTCAATCAGGCTGTCCGGAATCGCCGCGCAGTTCACGTCCACCAGCGGCTTGTTTTTCCGCCCGCTCGTCTGGTGGATCGCCCGCGCCAGAATTTCCTTCCCCGTCCCGCTCTCCCCGATGATCAGCACCGCTATGTCCGAGCGCGCCGCCCGCTGCGCCGTCACCAGCGCCTGTCGAAACGACGGGTTCGCCCCGATCAGCTCGTCAAACGCCGCTCCGAGACGCTCGCCGCCGTTGCCTTCTGCCGTCTTTGCCGCCGTCTTTCCCGGCCGTGCGTTTCTCTCCTGCTCCCGACGTCCCGTCATCTTCCGTCTCCCCCGCTCCTCCAATGTTTATCTTATATACATTTATCGTTCCCTATGTATAGAATTAATACAATCCTGTCAACCGTGTTCTCCCGGAAAAACCGCCCGGCAAGGCAAACGCCGCTCTTTTTGCGTTTTGCGCCTTCAAACGCCCGGAAAAAAGCCTGCCGGGCGCGGCCGGAAGCCCTGAAACCGGATCACCTCACTGGTACGTTATTTGCTTTGCAGAATAGAGGCGGGAAGATCCACAAAAAACAGTAGTCGAAATTCTCGGGGATGAGGTATAAACAAAGCGTGTTTTTGCCGCCTGGAATTGCCGCATCGGAACGGCCTTTTCCGCCTCCTCCTCCCAACGCCAATCGCCGGCGGGCGGTCTGGCGCGAAAGCATTCGGACAAACCGTTAAAAACTTTCAAAAGGGGTGCAGATATGGAAAATGTCGTTTTTATCAGTTGCGCGCGGACGCCGATCGGCGCGTACGGCGGAGCGCTGAAGAACGTGCCGGTTTATCGCCTGGCCAGCGTTGTTCTGCAGGCGGCGGTTAAAAAAGCGGGGATCGATCCGTCCCAGGTGGATGACGTCATCATGGCCTCGGCCTATCAGAACGGCGAGTGCGCCAACGGCGCGCGCATGGCCGTCCTCGATGCCGACTGGCCGGATACCATTCCCGGCGGCATGATCGACCGGCGCTGCTGCTCCGGCCTGGAAAGCGTGTATTACGGCGCTTTGCAGATTCAAACCGGCAACGCCGACATTGTCATCGCGGGCGGCATGGAGTCGATGAGCCAGGGCGAACTCTACATCCCCGGAGACATCAAGTGGGGACTGGGCGGCAAGAGCCATGAAAAATACGGCTTCATGCCGCGCGGCCACGGGGCGCTCGCCATGTGGGGCATCCCCTTTTACGACCGGATTCAGCGGGGCCGAGTCATGAGCCAGCCCATCTGGCGCTACGGGGAACTGAGTTCCATGATGACCTGGGCCGAAGCCGCGGCCAAAAAAGAAGGCATCACCCGCGAAGAAGCGGACCGCTGGGCGCTCAGGTCCCACGAGCGAGCCATCGCGGCGCAGGACGCGGGAAAATTCGTCGATGAAATTGCGCCGGTGCCGGCAGGCAAGGATAAAAGCGGCCAGGATCTTTTCTTTAAAACGGATGAAGGCCCCCGCCGCGAAACCACGCTGGAGAAACTGGCCAAACTCAAAACCGTTTACAAGGACGGCGTTTGCACGGCCGGCAACTCCTCTTCGGAAAACGACGGGTCGGCCGCGGTGATCCTCGCGTCCGAAAAGAAGGCGAAGGAACTGGGCATTAAACCGATCGCCTACTACCGCTCCTGCGCGGTCGCGGCCACCGATCCGACGCTCACGTACCCGGCCGTTCCGGCGGCCGTCGCCAAGGCGCTCGCGAAGACCGGCAAAACCATTGCCGACATGGATTTGATTGAAGTGCAGGAAGCCTTTGCCGTGCAGTGCCTCGCGGACTCTCGCCTGGCGGGACTTTCCGACGAACAGATGGACGCGAAGGTCAACGTCAACGGGTCGGGCATTTCGCTGGGGCACCCCATCGGGGCAACCGGCACGATGCGGCTCACCACGCTGCTTGGCGAAATGGCGCGGCGCGACGCCCGCTTCGCCCTGGAAACGATTTGCGGCGGCGGCGGCCAGGGCATCTGCATGGTGATCGAAAGAAAATAAAACAGCAGGGAACGGTCCTGCGACCGCGAGGCTGTCGCGACCGTTCCTGATTTGACGAGGATCGAACGTAACCAACCATTAAGAAAGCCTGGAGGAGAAAATATGGATTTTGCATTGACGGAAGAACAAAAAATGATTTCGGATACGGCGAGGAACTTCGCCGAAAAGGAAATCGCGCCGCACGTCGAGGAAGACGAGAAAAATCATTTCTGGCGCAAGGAAATCTTTGACAAGATGGCCGAACTGGGATTTTTCGGCTTCTGCATCGACGAAAAATTCGGCGGCAACGGCATGGGCTTTCTGGAAGGCGCGCTCGCCATCGAACAGGTGGCCAAAGTGCACACGGCTTGGCGCATGGCCTTCAACATGCAGTGCTGGGGCCCGGCGCTCACCATTCAGAAGTTCGGAACCGAGGAACAGAAAGAGCACTACATTCCCAAATTCGTCTCCGGCGAATACGTCGGCAGCTTCGCCATGACCGAACCGGACATCGGCTCGGACGTCGCCTCCATGAAATGCCGCGCCGAGGACAAGGGCGATTATTATCTGGTGAACGGCAACAAGATGTGGATCACCAACGGCACCGTCTGCAACCACGGCCTCCTGTACGTCAAAACGGACAAGGACGCGGGCGCAAACGGCGTGAGCTGCTTCATCATGGATTACTCTCTTCCCGGCATCACGCGCAAACCGATTCACGACAAAGTCGGCCTGTGGGCCTCCGACACGGCGGAAATCACGTTTGAGGACGTGAAGGTTCCCAAGCATCTGCTTTTGGGCAAACTCAACCGCGGTTTCCAGATCTGCATGACGCAGCTCAACTCCACCCGCCTGGGCTGCTCCGCGGGCGCTTTGGGCCTCTCCGGCGCCATTCTCGACGCCTCCGCCAAATACGCCACGGAACGCTGCCAGTTCGGCAAACAAATCGGCCGTTACCAGCTCATCCAGCAGCAGGTGGCGGACATGAAAATCGGCCATGACACGCTGGCCTATCTGGTCTATCGCGCGGCCTGGCTCAAGGACAAGGGTCTGCCCAACGTCATGGAGACCTCCATGTCCAAGCTCTACAGCGCAAAAGTCGTCGTCCACGACGCCAATGAGTGCATGAAGCTTTACGGTTCGTTCGGCTATTCCGACGAATACCCCTGCGGCCGCTTCCTGCGCGACTCCAAGCAGTTCGAGACGCTGGAAGGCACCTCCAACATGCACACGATGATCGTCGCCAACGCCACCATGGGATTTGCGCCCAACCGGGCATAACTTCGACGGAGTAAGCCATGAAACAATACTTTGCAAAAATGGATCCGCTGGGGAAGCCCCTTTCCGCGCGGCAGACCGAGAGCATGCGGGAGAACTGCGCGAAGATCGAGGAGATCATGCAGACCGTCGACGCGGAAGTCGAGCGGATCAAAAACGTGGGCGTATCATTGCAGACGCTGCACGACCGGGGCGAGATGAGCGTCTGGGAACGCATCGCGTACCTGGTCGATCCGGGGACCTTCTGCCCGCTGCACAGCATCTTCGATCCGGAGAACGAGGAATCGGGGAGCACCGGCGTGGTGGACGGCCTGGCGCGCATCCGGGGCAAGTGGTGCGTTCTCATCGGGTTCAACAACAAGTGGATGGCGGGCGCGTGGATCGCGGGCCAGCCGGAGAACAACCTGCGCGTAACGGACATCGCCAGGATTCTGCACCTGCCGCTGGTGTGGCTGGTGAACTGCTCCGGCGTGAAGCTGCCCGAACAGGAGAAGATGTACGCCAACCGTCGGGGCCAGGGGACCTGCTTTTTCCGGCACGCGGAGCTCGAGCAGATGGGCATTCCGGTCATCGCCGGCATTTACGGCACGAATCCGGCGGGCGGCGGCTACCAGTCGATCAGCCCGACGATTCTGCTGGCGCACAGGAAGGCCAACATGGCCGTGGGCGGCGGCGGCATCGTAAGCGGCATGTCTCCCAAGGGGTTTTTCGATGAGGAAGGCGCGGAAGAGCTCATCAACGCCACGCGGCACTTCAAGTCCGTCCCGCCCGGCAGCGTGAAAGTCCACTACGACGTCACCGGATTCTTCCGGGCGGTCTTCGACGAGGAAACGCAGGTGCTCGACGCCATCAAGGACTACATGGACGATCTGCCCGCCTACCATCCGCGCTTCTTCCGGGTGGCGCCTCCGGCCGAACCGGCTTATCCGCCTGAAGAGATCGCCTCGATCATTCCGGTCAACAAAAAGCGGGTTTACGATTTCGAGCAGGTCCTGGCGAGACTCGTGGACGGCTCGGAGCACCTGGAGTTCCGCCCCGGCTTCGGTCCGGAAATGTACTGCGGCTTGGTGAAGGTGGACGGCTACCTCATGGGGGTCGTCGGCAACCGCCAGGGAGCTTTCCCCAATTATCCGGAATACACAAACGAATACATGGGCGTGGGCGGCAAGCTCTACCGGCAGGGGCTGATCAAGATGAGCGAGTTTGTCACGCTGTGTTCGCGCGACAAGGTGCCGATGGTCTGGTTTCAGGACACCTCCGGCATCGACGTGGGGGACATTGCGGAAAAGGCGGAGCTTTTAGGCTTGGGTCAGTCGCTCATCTACTCGATTGAGAACTCGCATTTGCCGATGATGCTGGTGGTGCTGCGCAAGGGAACGGCGGCGGCGCATTACGTTCTGGGCGGCCCCACGGCAAACAACAACAATGCGTTTTCACTGGGGACCGCCACGACGGAGATCAACGTCATGCACGGGGAGACGGCGGCGGCGGCAAGCTACGCCCGGCGGCTGGTGAAGGAGAAGGACGCGGGCCGGCCGCTGGGGCCGATCATCGCCAGGATGAACGAGATGGTGCAGCACTACGACGATACTTCCGGTCCGCTCTTTTGCGCGAAGAAGGGGTTTGTCGATGAAATCGTGCGCTACGCCGAGCTGCGCAGCTATCTGGTGGGCTTTGCCAACTGCTGCTATCAGAATCCCCGGGCCATCTGTCCGCAGCACCAGATGATTCTTCCGCGGATCATCCGTTCGCAAATCGTGAAGGGGCAAGACAGGCCGGAGTAGCTCGCAGCTCGTAGAGAAAAGTGAGTTTCCATTTTAATAAAGCGGCGGGCGGGGCATCCGCCCGCCGCCGATGATAGAAACAGAAGTTGTATTCATTCCCGTCTCCCGGAGCGAATTTTTCTGTAATTCCCCTCGGCAAATATTCGGACCTCGCGACAGAAAGACTTCCCCATGGATGCGGTTGACCGTTTGGAATCGTTAAAAAGCTGCAAACAACACCCTGCAAAACAAGGAGGTCCGAGCCATGACGACAACAAATCCCAGTCCCCTTTTATCACCTCTGTCCATCGGCGGCGTTAAAATCAAAAATCGGCTGGTCGTGTCCCCGATGGTCACGGTGTATTGCGATACGGACGGAATGGCCACCGAACGCTTTATCGCCTATCATGAAACCAAAGCCAAAGGCGGGTGGGGAATGATCATTGTCGAAGACTACGCGGTCGATCCCCTGGGCAGGGGCTTCTGGACGCCCGGCTTGTGGAAAGACGAACAGATCGCGTCGCATGCCCGCCTCACCGAACGGGTCCGGCGCGCAGGCGCCGCGATCATCGCGCAAATCTACCATGCCGGCAGGCAAACGAGCGCCGGCCTCATCGGCGCTAAGCCCGTTTCCGCTTCCCCCCTGCCCTGTCCCGCCATGGGGGAAATTCCCCGGGAATTGTCCGTCGCGGAAATCGAAAAGATCGTTTCGCAGTTCGGCGATACGGCCCTGCGCGCCAGCCAGGCCGGCTTTGACGGCGTGGAAGTCCACGGCGCGCACGGTTATCTGATTGCCCAGTTCATGTCCTCCTACTCCAACAAACGCAGCGACGCCTACGGCGGTCCCCTGGAAAACCGCCTGCGCTTTCCTCTGGAAATCATCGCGGACATCCGGAAAAAATGCGGCCCCGATTTTCTGATCGGTTTCCGGATCTCGGGCGATGAAAAAGTTCCCGGCGGACGCGCCATCGAAGAAACGAAAGCCGTCGCCATCCGGCTCGAAAAACAGGGCGTCGATCTGCTGCATGTTTCCGCCGGAACTTACGAGAGCCCCTGGGCCATTGTTCCTCCCATGAACATCCCTCCCGGATGGATTGTCGACTACGCGGCGGAAGTTAAAAAAGTGGTGTCTCTTCCGGTCATGACCGTGGGACGCATCAACGATCCGTTCCTGGCGGAAAGCATTCTGCGGTCGGGGAAGGCCGATCTGATCGCCATGGGCAGAGCCTCCCTGGCCGATCCCGACCTGCCCAATAAATTTGCCGAGGGGCGATACGAGGATATCCGCCGCTGCATCGGCTGCCAGCAAGGGTGCCGGGAGATTCTGCGCCGGAACGAGCCCATTCGCTGCCTGGTCAATCCCACGTGCGGCTATGAGTACCGGCAGGAATTCAAAAAAGCGGAGACCCCACGGAAGATCACCGTGGTGGGAGGAGGCCCGGCGGGAATGGAAGCCGCCCGAACCGCGGCGCTGGCCGGTCATGACGTCACGCTGTATGAAAAAGCGGACCGGTTGGGCGGGCAATTTGCCGCGGCGGCCGTTCCGCCGGCCAAAGGCGAGCTTTCTTCCTATATCGCGTGGGCCGCGCGGCAGGTTGAAAAGCTGGGCGTCACCGTCAAATTAAAAACACCCTACACGAAGGAGATTTGCCGCAGCGAAAATCCGTCTCTGGTCATCATCGCCACAGGCGCCTGCTGCGCGAGCCCCCCGATTCCGGGCATCGACGGCCCCACCGTGGTGTCGGCCGAAGAGGTTCTGACAGGCCGGGTGTCCGTCAAACGAAAAGTGGTTATCGCCGGAGGAGGAATGATCGGCTGCGAGACGGCGACGTATCTTGCCTCGCTTAGCCGACAGGTCACGATTCTGGAGATGCTGCCGACGATCGCCGCGGATGAAGAATCCACCCGCCGCTTTTTTCTTTTGAAGATGATCGACGACCAGCGCATCCGGGTTCTGACCGAGGCGAAAATAACCGGCATCACCGACACAGGCGTCCGCATCGAACAAAACGCAGAATTGTTCGACATCGCCGCGGATACCGTCGTTTTGGCTCTGGGCATGGAGCCGGAGAATGCATTGGCCAAAGAACTGGAAGGAATGGCACCCCTTAAGATTGTCGGCGATGCGCTGAAATCGAGAAACGCCCTCGAAGCCATTCGGGAGGGATTTTTAGCCGGCGCGCAAGCGTAGTCTTTGCGCGTTCCTCAGCTTTCCTTTCTCATCATGGTAACGATGGGAAAGCCGGCGGGATTCGCACCGGCTTCCAGAAAATCACGAAATCCGAAAGACTCATAGAGTCTTCGCGCCGGCCGGCCCGCTTCTGTGGTCTTGTCGAACGTTGTTACCGTGACCGGCCGCGCAGGATCGAGGTGCTTCAGGGCTTCGGCCAGGAGAGCGGCGCCTGCCTTTCGTCCCCGGCTGCTCGCAGCCACGGCGAACCAGGCAATCTCGTTTTCTTGCCTGGAAATCACAATGCCGCCGAGAAACTCCTCTTCTCCCCGGTCATCATCCCTTTTGGTGAAACAGAAGGCGTTTCCTTCGCGGATCATCTGCTTCAAGCCGTCGCAAAAGGCCGGGTCACCGACCATGGGGCCGAACAGCGGCTCGACGTCTTCTGCCAGTTTCAGCCAGTCGGGGAAATCCTCCATCGTTGATGTGCGTACCATCCTCTTCCTTTCATTATTATTCGGCCAAACGAAAAGCCCGGCAGGGCAAAGCCGTCGGGTCTTGTGCTTTAATTTTTACGATTTGTCAATGATCCGCCGCCAATCCCTCCGGCGCGGACGTTTTGCCCGCGCCGGAGGGATTGGGCGTCTAGCGGACGTCCATGCGCTCCTGATAGTACCGGGTCACGTCGTACACCGCGTAATCCATCATCAGCATCATGCTCAAAAGGCTGTCCACCGCCTGGTTGTAAGCCAGGCCGTTTATGAAGGTTTTTTGAAAGCCGTCGTGCAGCCACATGAACCGGCGCATCACGTTTAAGGCATAAACGGCCTCGTGGAGGGGAATATTGTTTCTGCGGCTCGTTTCGGCGTACTGCCGGAAAAAGGCGCGGGCCTTTTCGAACCGGTCGGTATCCAGAAGCAGGCTTCTCAACCGGCTGTAAAATTTGATCGCCTGGGGCGCCAGCTTGTCCCGGGACAGGCCGTGATAGTGCGTCGTGCGCTTGTCCTTGCGCACAGAGTCCGCCCAGTTGCCGGCAATCTCAACGATGTTCGCCTCCAGAATGTCGAGGAGCTTCAGCGATTCCGCCTGATCCACCTTCATCAACCGCTGGTATTCCCGCGTCACGCTGTAGGTGGCGTAGTCGAAAAGCAGGATCGTGCGGTTCAAGGTGTCGAGCGCCTGCTGCTGATCGATGCCGAAACCGAAGACGAGCTGAAACTCGGCGTAGAGCCAGATGTGCCGGCGCATCAGGATGAGCGCGTAGATTGCTTCGGCCATGGGAATACCGAGCGCATGGCTTTCGGCGGCATAGTTCCGGAAATAGTCCTCCACATCCGCGGCGACTTTCTCGCCCGTGAACATCTTGCTGAAGTTCCGGTAAAACCAGACGCACTGGTTCTGGATTTTCTGCTCGTTGAGTTCCTTATAGGTGGGAGTCCGGGCGTTGTTCTGCACGTCGGCCGCCCATCGTTTGGCCATGTCTTCCGCGTAACGATCCGCCAGTTCAACGTATTTGGCAGCATAAGTCTTCATTTCCGCATCCTTTCTCCGGGGTCCGCCGGTCCTCAAGTTTCACATTACCGGGTCTGACGCTGACGGATCAGCTTCTTCACGAATACTTCCTCGCGCTCCATCTCCTCGATTCTGTCCGTGATGTATTTCTTCGCCTCTTCATGCTGCGGAATGAAAATCTTCTCCAGGGCGTTCACGCGGCGCTGTACTTTTTTCAACTCGCGCGAAAGCAAAATGATGGATTTGGTGATGGTCGCGTACCGCGCCAAAAGCGCCAGCGCGTTCCGCGACCGGTTGCGGGCCTCGTCGTAGGAGGCGCTTGTCCGGGGAAAGGCGACCGGCGCGCGGAGCTTTTTCAGAGACAGGCGGAAGTTCACCAGCCGCAGCCCCATCAACTTATTCACCTCCATCAAGAGCGTATAGCTTTTCCGCTCCGCGCAGCTCGCGAGCGCCGCGGCGTCGGCCCCGATGTCCACAGCCGCGCCCCGGTAAGCGTCGTAAAGGTCGTCGAGCGCCCGCTGAAAGTCCGCCTCGGTCCGGCGGATCTCGTCGATCTTCCGGACAATCTCCAGGGCCAGAATCTCGCGCTTCTGGTTGAGCAGATCGTACCCTTCGTAGGCGAAGGCGAGATCCTCCTTGAGCCGGCGCAGGGACGACTTGGTCGGGGGCAGTTCGATTCCGGGCATTATGTGTTCTCCGCCTCGGGCATGTAGTAGCGCTGGATCTCTTCTCGGCCGATGCGGTAGAGCTCGTCTTTCGGAAGCAGCGACAGCATCCGCCAGCCGATGTCCAGCGTCTGTTCGATGGAACGGTTTTCCTCGTAGTCCTGCCGCAAAAAGATTTCCTCAAACGCGGTCCCGAACTTGAGGTAAATCTTGTCGAGCTCAGAAAGCTCTTCCTCCCCCACGATGGCGGCAAGCGCCCGGATGCGCTTGACCTTCGCGTAGGAAGCGAACAACTGGGCCGCCACCTGGCCGTGGTCCCTGCGCGTGCGGCCTTCGCCGATGCCGTCCTTCATCAGCCGCGACAGGGAAGGCAGGCCCGCGATGGGCGGATAGATGCCCTTGTTGAAGAGCGCCCGCTCCAGGACGATCTGCCCCTCGGTGATGTAGCCGGTGAGATCGGGAACAGGATGGGAAATATCGTCGCTCGGCATCGTGAGAATCGGCACCTGCGTGATCGACCCCCGGCCGCCCTTGAGCCGGCCCGCCCGTTCGTATACGGAGGCGAGGTCGCTGTAGAGATAGCCGGGATACCCCTTGCGCGAGGGAATCTCGCCGCGCGAACTGGAAAGCTCCCTGAGAGCCTCGCAGTAGTTGGTCATGTCGGTGAGGATGACCAGCACGTGCATTCCTTCTTCAAAGGCCAGGTACTCCGCGAGCGTGAGCGCCGTGCGCGGCGTGACGAGGCGTTCGATGGAGGGCGAATCGGCGAGGCTCAAAAAGATGGCCGAATGGGTCAGCACGCCCGACTCCTCCAGGGAATCGATGAAAAACCGCGCCACGTCGAACTTGACGCCCATCGCGGCGAAGATGACCGTGAACTCCTCCTCCGCCGTCAGAATCCGCGCCTGCCTCGCGATCTGGGCGGCAATTCGGTTGTGCGGCATGCCGCTTCCCGAAAAGATCGGCAGCTTCTGCCCGCGGATCAGCGTGTTCATGCCGTCGATCGCGGAAATGCCGGTCTGGATGAAGTCCCGGGGATACTCCCGGCTCCAGGGGTTGATCGGCAGGCCGTTGACGTTCATCACCCGATCCGTGACGACCTGCGGCGCTCCGTCGATGGGCCGGCCCAGGCCGTCGAAAACCCGGCCCAGCATGTCGCGGTCCACCGGAATCTCCAGGGCCCGGCCGACGAAGGTCACCCGGGTATCCGTCACGGAAAGCCCGCTCGTGCCCTCGAACACCTGGACGACGGCCTTCTCCTGATCGATCTCCAGCGTCTGGCCGATCCGCAACCGGTCCGTCTTGTCGCGGATTTCCACGATGTCCCCGTAGCCCACGCCGGCGACGCCGTCGACGAAGATCAGCGGGCCGGAAATACCCGACAGGTTGGTGTATTCGATTTCTGCCGTCATCTCATCCTCCGGTGGGGGCCGCAGCCAGCGCGGCCAGGGCTTCTTCCAGCCTCTGAAGATGCGCGTCGATGCCGGACAGATCCCGGTTCGGAATTTCCGACTTGAGCCGGACCAGGCCGGAAACCGCATCGAGCGCCGCGATCTGCTTGACGCCGACGCCTTTCTGCACGAGGTCGAGCCCCCTGCGGTACAAAAGCAGCAGGCCTGATAAAATCCGGATCTGTTTTTCCGGGCTGCAGAATTTGTCTTCGGGATCGAAGGAGTTCTGTTGCAAAAAGGCGTTCTTGATCGTCTCCGCGCAAAGCAGGATGTACTGCTGGGCCGGCGGCAGGGCGTCGCTCCCCACAAGCTTCACCACCTGTTCGAGGCGGTGGTCCTCAAGCAGAATGTTCATCGCCTCATTGCGAATGTCGAACCACCGGGCGTCCAGCGTCTTCCACCAGTCTTCGATATCGGCCAGGTACTCGGTATAGCTTTCGATCCAGCTGATCGACGGGTAGTGCCGGGCGTCGGCCAGCGTCTTGTCCAGCGCCCAGAAACAGCGCACGAACCTCGATGTGTGCTGGGTCACCGGCTCCGAGAAATCCCCGCCGGGAGGCGAGACGGCGCCGATGATGGTGATGTCTCCGTCGCTGCCCGAGAGCGTCTCCACCAGCCCCGCCCGTTCGTAAAACTCGGCCAGCCGCGTGGCCAGGTAAGGCGGGAACCCTTCCTCCGCCGGCATGTCGCCCAGTCGGCTTGCAAGCTCGCGCAGGGCCTCCGCCCAGCGCGAGGTGGAATCCGCCATCACGGCGACGCTGTAGCCCATGTCGCGGTAATATTCCGCGATGGTCACGCCGGTGTAAATGCTGACCTCGCGGGCGGGCACCGGCATGTTGGAGGTGTTGGCGATCATCACGGTGCGTTCGATCAGCGGCCGGCCGTTGCGCTCGTCGATGAGCTTCGGAAAGTCCGTCAGAACATCCGTCATCTCGTTGCCGCGCTCGCCGCAGCCGATGTATACGATGATGTCCGCGTTGCACCACTTCGCGAGCGCGTGCTGCGTCATGGTCTTCCCCGTGCCGAAGCCGCCGGGGATGGCGGCCGTCCCGCCGCGGGCGATGGGGAAAAATGTATCGATGATCCGCTGCCCCGTGATGAGCGGTACGACCGGCTTCTTCCGGTTCCGGTTGGGGCGCGGCCTGCGCACCGGCCAGTAGGCGGCAAGCCTTCCGGCGTAGGTTCCCGTTTCCGCCTCCACGGTGAAGATCTCTTCTTCAATCGTGTAGGCTCCGGCCGGGGCGAGCTTCGTCAGTTTTCCGGACACGCCCGGCGGCACAAGCACCCGGTGCATGACCAGCGGGCTTTCGCGGACCTCCCCCAGAAGCGTTCCCTCGCCGGCGACGCCGCCGGCTTTCACCAGCGGCCGGAAATCCCACTTTTTCTGCGTATCCAGCGGCGAGAGCTTGATGCCCTTGCGGATGTAACTGCCGCACGCCTCGGATATGCCGACCAGCGGCCGCTGAATGCCGTCGTAGATATTGGCGATCAGGCCCGGACCGAGCAATACGGAAAGCGGCCGCCCGTACGAGATCACTTCGTCCCCCGGCTTAAGGCCGGTGTTGTCCTCGTACACCTGGATGATGGCAATCTCGCCCGCAAGCCGGATCACTTCGCCGATCAGGCGGTCGGCGCCGACCTCGGCGATATCGAACATCTTGATGCCGCCCAGTCCCTGCGCCCGGACAATCGGGCCGTTGACGGCGATCACTTTTCCGGCGAGCACGTCTTCCATCTTCACGCCTCCACCTTTTGCCGCGGCGTCGTTCCCGGCGCTTTGCCGCGGGCATGATCCGCCAGAAGCTGCATGGCCTTTCGGCGGAGAAGCGCGGACTTCCGGAAATAAATCCGCTCCAGCGTCACGTTGAATATGCGTCCGCCCGCCGCGTCCCGGACCAGGCAGCCGCCCCACGCGATTCCCGGGTCCGCCGCGACGGAAGCGGTACGGTCGCCGGCGGCGGCAAGAATCTCGTCTTGCCAGACCAGATCCTCGGGCTTCACGCGGATTTGGGCCTCGCCGGAAATCCTTTTTGCGGCATTCCGGACGGACGCGAGCAAAAATGTCTTGTAGGCCGCCGTGCGCTGCACGTCCCGGACCGTCCCGGCCACCATGTCGCCGAGAAATCGCTCCAGGCTCCGGAGCCTCAGCTTCTTGCGTTCGAGAACAGCCCGGTTTTCGAGCTTGGCCAGTTCCTGCTCCCGGCGCGCCTCAGCCTCTTTCGCCTCCTGCCGCCGGAATTGTTCCAGCCGGGCGGCATGCTCCTCTTCCAGCGTCCGGATGGCGGCCGCCTCCTTTTCCCGCAGGGCGGCAATCAGCCGCGCCGCTTCTTCCCGGATGGATTTTTCCAGCACCGTATCGTCCATGTCCGCTCCTTAGAGTGAAATGCCCAGCGCCTCCGAGATGTAGCCGACGGCCGACCGGCGGAAGCCTTCCTTGTCGTCGATGCCCGGGATCTCGATGATCACCGGGCTCGGCCGCGTCAGATTGATCTCCAGGAGACGCTCTTCCAGATGGCGGGCCAGCCGGTTCGTCACCAGGACGATGGCGGCGTCCGGCCGGGCGGCGAGCGCTTCGAGCCCGGCGGCGGCTTCTTCCGGACCGGCCACCACGCCTTCCACGCCGCAGAGGCGAAACGCGCTCACGGTATCCATGTCCCCGAGCATGTAAATCTTTTCCATCTTACAACTTATTCAGAATCATGATGGCGATGATGAGCCCGTAAATGGCAATTCCTTCCGCCAGGCCCAGAAAGACCAGCGTCCGGCCCATCAGCTCCGGTTTCTCGCTCACCGCCCCGATCGCCGACGAGCCGATCCGGGCGACGGCAACGCCGCTGGCCAGACACGCCATGCCCACCGCCAGCCCCGCGCCCACATAGGCGAGCCCCATCCAGTCCGCCCCCGCCCCCGCCTGCGCCGGCGCGCCCTGGGCCAGGAGAATTCCCGCCGGAGCCGCGAGCCACGCCGGAATGCAGAGGATCGCCGCTTTCCCCAACACCGACAGCTTGTCTTTGGTCATCTTCACACCTCCGCTGCTTTTGCCTTCAGGGTGAACGGGCGAAACGCCACGCCGTCCCCCTGAAAAAATTTACTGAAAAACTCGTAGTATTCAAGACGCATGGATTGAATTCCGCAGATCAACCCTTCAAAGCCGATAATAAAAATGTTGCCTGCGATCACAATGAGAATTGCGCCCACGGACCGAAGCGCCGGATCGGCCATGCCGGCGAGCGTGTAAGTCACGATGCTGAGGCCCGCATGGGAAAGGGCAAACGCTCCCACGCGGATGAATGAAATCGTATTGGCAAAGAGGCCGAGCGCGATTTCGACGATATCCATGACCGTTTCCACGATATACTCCGCCCAGCCGTGCGGCTTTTCCGCCGCAAAGAGAAGAGCGCCGAGCGGCCCGCGCAGCGAAAAGACGAGCAGGGGAAAAAGGACAAAGGCAAAAAGCGCCCACAGCGGGGGCAGCCCGCCTGTCCGCTGGAAATCGACGGCAAAAACAATGACGGCGGCATACAGGACCAGGATCGCCAGGCTGCGCTTTTCCAGGAAAGCCTCGACGTAGTCGGCGTTAAGCAGGCTGTTGAGAATATGGACGGCCAGTCCGAGCGCGATGAAGACCACGCCCATCAGAATCGTCACGGCAAAGAGCGTCATGATGTTTTGGGTAGGATGAAACCACAGGGCTGGAATCAGGTGTTCGCTCGAAAACAGGCTGCCGTAAAGAAGGCCGCAAGCGGCGGCGGAAAACCCGCAGATCATCAGGATGCCGCCCGCTTCAACCAGGTCCTCCTTCATTTTTTTCAGGCCGAACTTTCTTAGGAGCCAGCCGCCCAAGGCCAGCACGAGCCCCTGCCCCAGATCGCCGAACATCAGGCCGAACATGAGCGTGAAGGTCACGGCCGTAAGCGGCGTGGGATCGATCTCGCCGCCCGACGGCATGCCCATCGTCCGGACCAGAAGCTCAAAGGGCTTGAGCCAGGGGATGTTCAGCAGGCGGACCGGCGCGGCCTTGTCGCGGCGCTCGGCGATGATGAAGCGGCCGGCGCAAATGTCCCGGAGGATTTCCTCAAGCCTGCCTCTGTCGCGCGCATCCATCCAGCCCGTAATGAACACGGCGCGGTCGGACTGAAGGGACGTGCAGGCGGCCTTGAGCATTTCCTCGTAGGCGCGGTAGGCGCTGTTCAGGCGCCGGAGCTGCTCCCCTTTTTCCTCTTTCAGGCGCTCCAGGCGGCGCAAAACAACCTCGCCGCGCCGCGCGAGACTTGCCGCCCGGGCCTCGAGACGCTCGGGCGGCAGGTCCGAGACGTCCGCCGACGCGTCGGCAAAGCCGGAATTCTTGAGAAACTCGCCGAGCGCCGCCTCCTCTTCCGGAAGCGCAAGGCCGAAGACAAAGCGCCCGGAGCGGGCAAAAAGAAAGCGGCTCTGTGCGGGCAGCTCCTTTGTTTCGTCCTCCATCGTGCCGAAAACCGTTTTCACCAGCCGGGCCTTTTGAAGCACTCCGGGATCGATCCCCAGCGCGCGCAGGGCCGCGCCGCAGGCGATCCGGCGCGCCACGGCGTCGGCGGCGCGGCCGATGCGGGCGCGCAGGCGCAGGGCGCGCGCAAGCGTCTTTCGGGCCGCCGCGGCAAACGCCGCATCCGCTTCCTTGTTCATCGCCGCCTCGGGAAGGAAGGCTTCATACGGCTCGATCTGCAGGGCGTTTTGCGCATAATCCGTCGTAGCGATGATTTCCCGGATGCGCGCCTCCTCCTGGGCGAGCCCCGACGTCAGAGCGGCGTCGCGTTCCAGAAACCGGGCCAGGTGGACGATGCCCGCCCGGCCCAGCGCGAGGTAAACCTCGGACGCCCTTTCCTTTTCCACGGCGACGGTGATTTTCCGGATGTCGGCCTTGATAAACATCTCTGTCCTACGCCTCGCAAAAGAGCGCATCGAGCACAGCCTCGGCGGATAAACCGAAGCGCCGGCCGTCCTGAATGCGATACAGGTTTTGAATCTGGTAAAAAAGAAGCCACAGGTAGGCGACCACGCCATAGAGGGAATGGAAGTCCCGATGAAACATGGAAGAAATCCAAGCGTGGAAGGACCGCTCCAGATAGCGTTCGATGTCGATCGCGGAGGGCTTTTGTCCCGTGCTCTTCTGCCGCTCGTCCGCAAAACGGGCGAGCGCCTCCTCGAGCAGCCGCACCCGGGATTTGACGCGCCTGCCGAAAAGAGCCTGAAATTTTTCCAGCGAGGACAAAATCTGTTCGTCGCGCGCGAGGTAATACGCTTTCAGGCGGGATGACCACATCAGGGAAAGCGCGGCGATCCGCCGAAGCACCGTGTCCTGAAATTCCTTCCGGGCCTCGCCGTCAAGGAGGCAGGCGGCGTTGTAAAGATTGGCGGCGGCGCAGAGATCCAGGCGAATCGCCATGCGCCGGGGCGCGGGGGCGCCCTCAAAGCAGGAAGCGAGATACGTTCCGGCAAAAAAGCTTTTCAAATCTTCCGGAGTGAGTTTTTCCCGGAGAAGCTCTTTTCCGACTGCGGCATAGGGGGCGATGTCGTACCACTGTCCGGGCGGGGTCGCGCCCGCCGCCTGCAAAAGGAGCGTTTTTACGTTTTGCACTTCGTAGAGGCGCAGAAAGGCCAGGAAAAGCGGCGCATAGGGGGCGTGCGCCTCGGCGATCGCCAGCACGGGGGCGATTTGCTCCCGGAAAAGATTTTCCCGGTCTTCGACCGTATCCCCGGCTGCGGAAACGGGAGCCTGCTCCCGGACCAGGGCGGCGTAATCCCGTCCGGTGAGAAGGCGGCTTCTCATGGCAGAAATCCGGGCATGCAGATAATCTGCGTCGGCGTAATTTTTCATGCGTCCGGCCCCGCAAGCAGAATGGCGAGGATTTCTTTCCTGATCGCTTCCCGTAAAACAGGATCTTCGAAAAGCCGATCACTCTCTGTCCTCGCCGCGGCGGATGCCGCCCCGGAAAGCTTTTTCGCTTCCTCCACGGCCTCGGCGACGCCGGCGTTTTCCGCGTTCCGAATCCGTTCGCGCTCACGGGCCGCCTCCTCCTCGAGAAGCCGCCGGCGGATCTCGATATTCCGCGCAGACTCCCGCTCTGCCTGTTCGACGTCGGCCGAACATTGCCGCTCAATTTCAACAACGCGGGTGATTACGTCATCCATACCCGCTCCCCATGATTCTTGCTTTCGTTTGTTGAAAGATTACCAGTAAGTCCCGAACAACACCGGATGCAGAACGTCCCAATGAACCTGGCGTGTGAACGTTGCTAATTTGAATGTGATTCCATTATAGAAATAACGTTTCCCGATGTCAACAGGGAAAACACAGGGAAAACGCGCCGGGGAAAAGGCGGCAGGGCCGGATTGATCCATACGCCGCGCCGGAAAGCCGGGCGCCTTAAGAGGGGACGGCCTGGTCGTTGACGCCGGATTTTTTGCGCTTTATCATTGCAGGGCAGAAGAGGGCTTTGTCCCGACCTCGGAAAAACCTTTGAACGGATGAAGCGGCTTCGGCGTTTGCGCCGTCAAAGAATAACGGGCCGCAACGCTGCTGCTGCTTACCGCCGGCCGACGGCCTGGAGGGCTTCGCTTTCGGTTTCGAAGACCGGAATGCACGAAAAAAAGCCCACGGCAGAGAGAACCTTGCGCACGGCGCTTTGCAGGCCGTAGACGGCAAATCCGCCGCCCGTGTTTTCCGCCGTTTTCGCTCCCACCACCAGCACTCGCAGGCCGGCCGAACTCATGTACGCCACCTGGAAGAGATCCACGATGCAGCGGGAACCGGGCGCCGCGAGGGCCGCGACGATTTCTTTTTCCAACTGCGGAGCGGTAAGCGCATCCACGTGTCCCGCGATGCGAAGGTATGCAATGCCGTCGCCGCCCGTTTCTTTTTTCAATTCCATCCGTTTGTCTCCCGATCGCGTCAAGCCGGTTCGTCAAACCGGCATTTCAGGGTTAAAATGCCGTCCTCATACTTGGTGCGAATCTGATACGGCAGTTTTTTAAACAAGGCAAGCATGGAAAAGTTTTCCTTGAGCACGACCGCGTCGAGCCCGATCAAACCGTTGGCAAGCGCTGCGTCGACCACCTTCTGCTGCAGCCGCACGGCGATTCCCTTGCCCTGCCAGTCCTTCGCCACGGAATAGGCGACTTCACCCGCCCCGCTGCCTTCGAGAAAATAGCCGCCGATGCCGACGATCCGGCCGTAGCCTTCCTCGCCCAAGTAGGCGACGATCGAACAGTTCTTCGTGTAGTCCACGATGAACATGTCTTTCATTTCATCCCAGTAAAAGTGGTGCTTCCGGCCGAAAAAGCGTTTGGCGATGTCCTTTTCGTCCATCTCGTAGAAATGCTCCTGGATGAGCCGGTCGTCGACGGTTTTCACGGGACGGAGCGTGACCTTCTGTCCGGCGATGGCGACCACCTCCTCCAGCCACGCCGGATACACGCCGAACTGGGATTCGTAAAGCTTGCGCTCCTGGCCGATCAACCCCATGCGCCGGCCCTGCTCGAACAGCCGTTCGCGGAAATCGGGATGGGCGATGCTGATCATCGCCATGGCGCGCTCCTGGACGTTCTTGCCGAAGAGGTTCACGGCGCCGTATTCCGTAATCACGTAAGTCACGTCCGCCGCCGGAATGGCCACGGCGCCCGCGGCCTGCTCGAGGACGATGTTGCTGTGCTGTCCGTCGTCGCTCGTCGACTGGACGACGACGATCGACTTGCCGCCCGGCGCCATCGCCGCGCCCCGGCTGAAGTCCACCAGCCCCGCCACATCGGCGAAATGGTTCTGCGCGATGCCGTCAGCCGCCACCTGTCCCTTGAGATCGACGGACGTCACGCGGTTCACGGCCGTCATCTTGCTGTGACGGGCGATCATGACCGGATTGCTGACGTAGTCGCAGGGCCGGAATTCGATGGCGGGATTTCTGTCCAGGTAGCGGTAGAGCTCCTCCGAGCCGACGGCGCCGCTCGCCACCATCTTCCCCTCGTTGAATCCCTTCTTGCGGTTGGTAATGATGCCGCGCCCGGCCAGATCCTTCATAACGTCGAGAATCATCAGCGAATGAATGCCCAGATCGGTCTTGTCGCCCAGCGCGGCGCAGATCAGCTCCGGCGTAAAGCCCGGACTGATGTGCAGCGTGGAGCCGTCTTCGATGAGGCTTGACAGAAGCTTGGCCACGCGGTCCGCGCCCTTCATTTCCGGCGTGGGGTAAACCGTCAGGAGCTCCTCGTCGTGTTCGACGATGTAGTCCACGTCGTCCACGTGGATCATGCCGTAGCCGGGAACAACGGGCATGCGCGGGTTGACCTGAACGATGACGATATCCGCCGCGGCGGCCGCCGCCAGCGTGATATCCACGGAAATGCCCAGGTTGAGCCAGCCGAAGGCGTCGGGAGGCGCGGTTTGAATGAGCGCGCAGTGAATGGGGATGTGGCGCATTTTGAAAAGCGACGGGACGGTGTAGAGATTCATGGGCGTGAGAAAACGCCGCGACGCGGTGAGGCCCTCGATCATGCCCGATCCCTGGTAGATGGAGCGCACGTGGTAGCAGCGCCCCTTCGTTTCCTCCGCGACGAGCCCCATGAGCGAGCCTTCCAGATTGAGAAAGCGCACCACCTCCACGTCGGAAAAGTGATCCGTCTGATCGATGAGCGCGCTTACGAGATACTGCGGCTCCGCACAGTAGGACCCGATGAAAACCCTCTTGCCGCGGGAAATGGAACCGATCGCCTGCTTCGCCGTTACCACCTTGTCCGAATACTTCGTCACACGCTCCTCCTTGAAAAAATGGAATGATCGCTATTTTCCGCGGCCTGAAACTTCCGTCGCGATTTCTTTCAAACCTTCCTGATCACAATGTTTGGCGCGGATCAGCCCCTCCTCCTTTTTGCCCTTGTTCTTCCGGATCCTTTTTTCCGGTCAGAAGCAGCAGGATTCCCGCCAGCAACATATACGCCGCAGCCAGGCCGTAGTGCGCGGTTCCCGGCGCCCGCCAGGGCAGATAGAGCTCCCCGGTGGGCAGAACCGAATGAATCACGCCGCCAAGCGTCAGCGCGCCGCAGACGGCCGCGCACAGGGCCGCGAGCCTCGCGCGGTGGTCGATGAGAAACGCCAGCATGCTGCCCCAGAGAAGACCCGTCAGAATAAAGCCGTTGGACAGCATTGTCAGCGTCTGGTGGAGCTGCTGCAGGCGCGGCGGCAGCCGGTCGGGCAAAATATTCAGCGCGCCCAGGAACTGCCCCAGGACGATCATCAGCAGGCCGGCAATGACCGGCAGGAAACTCAGGCTCACCGCCGGCGAATGGGCGGGCGGCGATTCCCGGTAGGCCTGATGAACGATTTCAAAGCCGACAAAGATAAAGATCGGCGCAATGACCGCCCGCGGAATGAGCGCGACGAACAGCGACATGAGCCCGACCATGGCGCAAAGCCCCACGGCCAGTCCCGTAATCAGCGTATAGCGCCAGGTGGCCCCCATTTTCTTGTAGGCGGGATGGCCGATGTAAGGCGTCGTCTGCGCCACGCCGCCGAAGAAGGCGGAAAGAAGCGACGTCACGGCCTCGGTGAGCAGAATGTCGCGCGTCTTATAACGGTCGCCCGCCAGGCGCGCGCTTTCCGTATTGTTGATGCCGCCGACAATCGTGAGCAGTCCGAAGGGAATGGCGATCGGCAGATAGTGAATGCTCTGCGGCAGCGACTGCAGAAAACCGATCGAAAAAACCGGCAGGCACAAAGACAGCTCCCAGGACGGCGGCTGATACTCCGGCAGATGGCCGGTCATCCCCAGCGCAAAGTGAATGAGCGTTCCGAAAACGAGCGCCGCCACAATGCCGTGAATGCGTCCCGGCAGCTGCAAGCGGCTGAACAGCGCGGCGAAAATCAGCCCCAGCGCCACCATGCCGGCCAGCGCTTCGTTGAAGATTTCGATCATCGGCAGAAAGCCCAAAAGCAAAAGGCCGATGCCGGCGATCGACCCCAAAAGCCCCGCCGTGGGAATGTTGCGCTGGATCCAGCTTCCGAAAAAGGCGGTCACGACTTTGACCAGGCCGATCATGAAGAGGGTCGCCATGCCGACATGCCAGGTGAGGATCGCGTCGCGCGTGGCCACAAACGTCGGGCCCAAAACGGCGTAGGCGATGCCGATGGTGGAGGGCGTGTCGAGCCCCAGCGGCATGGCCGTAACGTCCCGGCGGCCGGTTTTGCGCGCCAGGCGGACGGCGAGCCACGTATAAACGAGGTCGCCCAGCAAAACGCCGATGGCCGTGCCGGGGATCATGCGCGTCAGGATGATATCGACGGGATAGTTGAAGGTGAAGACCAGAATGGCGTTAAGAAAAATGAGAACGCCCGCGTTGTCCAGAAACAGGGCGAGAAAAGCGGTCGCTTCGCCCCAGAATCTCCCGTGCTTCGTCGCGCTCCCCCCGTTCGCCATGCCCCTTGTCCGATCCTTCGTTCGCGGCTTGCGCCGCCAAGCGGTTAAGGCTGGAGCTATAGCCGAAACCGCTGTTTTTGACAATCCCCTTTTACAAACCTGGCAAGATCAGACGAATGAATAATCGCCCTCGTGGGAGGGAAACGATGGGATCGGACCTTCAGGTCCGCAAACCACGGCGGGGCTGAAGCCCCGCCCTACATTACTGATAGTTGAGGGTTTTGCCTGTGCAGGGCGAAGTTTCAGCTTCGCCGAATCCGGCGGTTTTGAAAACCCGCACTCCGGTGCATGAACTTCAGTGGATAATTTTTTTTTGCGGCGGGGCTGAAGCCCCGCCCTACATCCACGAGCTATGAGCCACGAGCCACGAGCCATCCCCTATCCACCATCCACCAATCTGGCTTTTTTTCTTGCATTGTTCATGCAAAGTTGTAATATGACGGCTAATTTAGAAAAAAATGTATTCACAGACAAGGAAGTCCCATGCCCGTTCCGCCGATTATTCTGGACCTGATTGACCGATTCGAAAGAAACAAGGAAGCTTACACGTCCGGCGGCTATAACGAAACTCAAGCCCGCCGCGAGTTTATCGACCCGTTTTTTGAAGCCCTGGGCTGGGACGTCAACAACACATCGGGTCATGCCGAAGCTTACAAGGACGTCATTCACGAAGACGCCGTCAAAATCGGCGGTTCCACGAAAGCCCCGGACTATTCCTTCCGCATCGGTGGACAACGCAAGTTCTTCGTCGAAGCCAAGCAACCCTCCGTCAACATCAAGGACACTCCCGCGCCTGCCTACCAGGTGCGTCGCTACGCCTGGTCGGCCAAGTTGCCGCTTTCCATCGTCACCGATTTCGACGAGTTCGCCGTTTATGACTGCCGCGTCAAGCCGGACCAATCCGACAGGGCGGACAAGGCCCGCATCCTTTATTACACCTACAAACAGTACGCCGACAAATGGGATGAAATCGCCGGGATCTTTTCCAAAGATGCCATTCTCAAGGGCTCGTTTGACAAATACGCCGAATCCGGCAAAGCCAAACGGGGCACGGCCGAAGTGGACGGTGCTTTTCTGGCTGAAATCGAGGGCTGGCGCGAAAGCCTCGCCCGCAACATCGCACTGCGCAATACTCTTTCCGTGCGCGAACTCAACGATTCCGTCCAGCGCATCATCGACCGCATCATCTTTTTGCGCATTGCCGAAGACCGGGGCATTGAAGACTACGGAACGCTTCGGAGCATCTGCAACGGCGTCAATACCTACGCGCGCCTTCAGGAACTTTTTGAAAAAGCCGACGACCGATACAATTCCGGTCTGTTTCATTTCCGGCACGAAAAGGACGAAGCGGAACCGCCGGACCGATTGACGCCGTCGCTCGGCATCGACGACAAGCCGCTCAAGGACATCCTCAAGCGCCTTTATTATCCGGATTCACCCTATGAATTTTCCGTTCTGCCCGCCGACATTCTCGGGCAGGTCTATGAACAATTCCTGGGCAAGGTCATTCGCCTTACCAGCGACCACCGCGCCGTGGTCGAAGACAAGCCGGAAGTCAAAAAGGCGGGCGGCGTCTTTTACACGCCGACATACATCGTCGATTACATTGTTCAAAACACGGTGGGCCGGCTTCTGGACGGCAAGACGCCGAAGACGGCGGAAAAGCTCAAAATCCTCGATCCCGCCTGCGGGTCCGGCTCCTTTCTGCTGGGCGCGTACCAGCATCTGCTCGACTGGCATTTAAAGTGGTATTCCGAAAACACCCCGGAAAAGCACGCCCGCGCGAAAAAGCCGATCCTCTTTAAAGGTCGCGACGACGCATGGCATCTGACCACCGCCGAACGCAAACGCATCTTGCTCAGCAGCATTTACGGCGTGGACATCGACTTTCAGGCCGTCGAAGTCACGAAACTGTCGCTGCTGCTCAAAGTGCTGGAGGGTGAAACCGGCGAAACGCTCAATTACCAGTTCAAACTCTTTCACGAACGCGCGCTTCCCGATCTGGGCGGCAACATCAAATGCGGCAACTCGCTCATCGGCCCGGATTTTTACGACGGTAAACAAACGAGCCTCCTGGACACGGAAGAAATCCAGCGCGTCAACGCCTTCGACTGGCAAGCTGAATTTCCGGACATCTTCAAAGCCGGCGGCTTCGACGCAGTCATCGGAAATCCGCCGTATATTCATCAACGAGAAGAAATCATCAGTCGCACTGAGATTGAATATTTCAAATCAAAATACATTTTCTCGACGTTTCGGCAAAACACCTTTGCACTTTTTATTGAAAAGGCATTTATGGCTTTAAGGCGGTACGGCATGTTTTCATTCATCGTACCCAACTATTTTTTGTCAACTGACAACGATGCTGCCCTCAGAAAGTTTTTATTCGAAAACAATAAAGCTAAAATCATATTGAATGTTAAAGATGTTTTCATAAGTGCTACGGTATTTTGTGCAATTTTGGTCATTGAAAAAGGGGGCATATCCAACAATATTGATTTTTATGAAAGGACGACTGATAAGCCGACACTCATCGGTAATATTTCAGGCCCCAAATGCTTTAAACCATCAAGAGATAATGGCTATAAGTTATTATTCAAAGCAAGCGACAAAACTCATTCGGAATTGGGTCAATATTTTCAAACATTTATGGGAATTGTTCCTTATCGGAAAGGGTACGGAGAGCCAGCTCAGACCGAGAAGATAATTTCAGAAAAAGTATATAATTTAATAGAACCCCAAGCATCGAATGATTACCCATATTACACGGCAGCTGATTGTGGCTTTTTCTATTTGAAAGATAACATCCGATATATAAGGTACGGACGGAATCTTGCTGAATCGCGAGATTTATCCGTTTTTTCAGGATGGCGTATTGTCGTGCAAAGAATCATTGCATTGAAGCCTGTGCGCCTTAAGACGAATATTTTTTATGACACTGCAATATGTAATTCAGATTTAATAACAATTAAGCCAAAAGAACAAATAAACGAAAAATATATTTTCATGCTCGCTGGAATTTTATCATCAAAATATTTTGGATATCTGCTTGCTGATTGTAATATCAATCTAAAGAGAACTGTTTATCCCAAAATAAACATGAAAACATTGTTAAGTATGCCCATTCCAAGGCTTGATGAAGTTAATGAAGATGAATGTAAAAAGATGAATTTTCTTGTTGAATCAATGATCACTTTGCAAAAACAGCGAGCCGAAGCCAAGACCGCTCACGAGCAAACCCTGATCCAACGCCGGATCGACGCCACTGACAAGCAAATAGACAAATTGGTTTACGACCTCTACGGCCTGACAGAGGATGAAATCAAAATCGTCGAGGGCAGGTCATCCGGCGCATTCGGGGAAGGCACCCGGCAAGACCCGGCGAATGAATAATCGCCGCCGTGGAAGGGAAACGCTGGGATCGGACCTTCAGGTCCGCAAAGCAAAGGCGGGGCTGAAGCCCCGCCCTACATTACTGATAGTTGAGGGTTTTGCCTGTGCAGGGCGAAGCTTCAGCTTCGCCAAATCCGGCGGGTTTGAAAACCCGCCCTACGGTGCATGAACTTCAGCGGATGATTATTTTTTGCGGCGGGTCTGAAGCCCCGCCCTACATCCACGAGCTATGAGCCATCCCCTATCCACCATCCACCATTCACTATCCACCATTCACTATTCACTATCCACCATCCCCCATCCACCATCCCCTATTTCAAATCCGCAAAGCATTTCAAACCGCCCATAGATGAAGTGTTCCGAACGGCGTTCACCACGGCGCGCTCCATGACGCGAGCGGCCAGGAGGCCGACGGTGCTTAAATCCGCTTCCACAAGGCCGGTGGCAAGGGTGAAGATCGTATCGCCGTCCACCATCGAATGCGCGGGCCGCATCGTCCGGGCATAGCCGTTGTGCGCCATGGAGGCCAGCTTCGCCGCTTGCGCTTTCTCAAGCGCCGCGTTGGTGGCGACCACGCCGATGGTTGTATTGCCGGCAAAGAGGTTCTTCTTTTCGGCGTAGGCGGCAATCATCACTTCTTCCGTGTCGGCCGGCGTCCGGCCGTCTTCGGCCAGAAGTCCGGCCAGTTTTTCTCCGGTTTGCGGATCGATCACGTCGCCCAGGCAGTTCACCGCGACGAGCGCGCCCACCTGCAGGCGATCGACCTCAAGGGCATACATGCCCAAGCCGCTTTTCATGGCGCGGTTCATGACCAGAATCTTGCCCACCGTGGCGCCCGTTCCGGCGCCGACATTGCCCTGCGGGCAGTGCCGGCTTGCGTTTCGGCAGGCCTCATAGCCCATCGCCTTGTCCGGCCGGATTCGCCAATCGCCGAACGTCAAATCGAAAAGCACCGCGCCGGAAACAATCGGCACGCGCGTCACGCCGACATCAAAACCGATTGCCCGCTCTTCCAGATACTGCATGACGCCCGCCGCCGCGTCGAGGCCGAAGGCGCTCCCGCCCGCGAGCATCACCGCAAATATTTTCTGCACCAGATTCACCGGATTGAGGAGGTCCGTCTCGCGCGTTCCCGGCGCGCCGCCGCGCACGTCCACGCCGGCCGTCGCTCCTTCGCGGCAAATCACCACTGTGCAGCCGGTGGCGGCGGTCAGGTTTTCGGCATGTCCCACTTCAATGCCGTCAATGGCGGCAAAGTCGATTTCCCGCATTTATTCTTCCTCTCATTTTACGTATTCGATGATCTGGATCAGGACGCCGTCCGGATCCCGGATGAAGGTGGTAAGCCGGTCCGGCCGGGGAGCAAACGGCTCCATGAGCACTTCCGCGCCCCGGGCGCGCGCGCCTTTCACGAGCGCGGCAATGTCGTCCACGACCACGCTGAAGTGATTGAGTCCCGTCATGGCGGACGGATCCGCCTGCGTGTCGGTCGGACTGGCCTGTTCGATTTCAATTTGAATGGTGTCGTTGCCGACGAAGGTGAAAACCTTGCCCCAGATCTCCACCTCATCCACGATGGAAAGCCCCAGGACGTCGCAGTAAAACCGGATCGACGCCCGGCTGTCTTTCGCCTTGATGCCCAGATGATACCATTTCATGTCAGCCTCCGATCTTTTCCCGGGTGAGCCGGAAGCACAAAGCCGCGACGTCGAGCGTTTTGGCGATGTCTTCCTTCTGCATGGCCGCGCAGACAAACCAGTTATGGTGCGGATGGAAGAAGATGCCCCTTCGTGCCGCCTCGCCGCAGAAAAACCGGTTGGTTTCAAAAAGCGGATCATCGGCAAACGTCATGTACGGCATGGCCGGCGGGCCGGTGACGCTGACCCGGAGGCCCGCCGCGGCCGCCGCGTCGCTGAGGCCTTTCATGAGCATCGTTCCCATCTCGCGGATATGGTCGATCGCCCCGCCGGTTTGGATTTCGTCGATGCAGGCCAGGGCGGCGGCAAAGGGAACGCCGGAAAAGAAGTGCGTGCCGGTAAAGAAGATGGTTTTGGCCGCCTCGAGCAGTTCGCGGCGGGCGCCGGCGACGGAAATGGCGTAGCCGTTGGCCATGGCCTTGCCGAAGCACTGGATGTCGGCCTTCCAGCCGTAATGCTTCGCGCTTCCCGCGAGATCCAGGCGGAAACCGCAGCGGATGTCGTCCATGATGATCATAAAGCCGTCCTGCGCCGCCAGGGTGTTGACCGCCTCCACAAACGCGGGCGACGGCAGTTCCTGGTCGCGCATGGCGTCGTGCCGGTGCGGCGTGAGCACCACGCCGGCAACGCTTCCCCGATGCTCGGCCCAGACACGTTTGAAGTCCTCCGCGTCGTTGTATTCAAAATAATGCACGTGGGTTTTCCACTCCTCGGGCACGCCCTGGCCGTGCGGCTGGCACCAGAAGTGCGATCCGTGATAGGACCCCTTCGCGAGCAGGATGTCCATTTTTCCGGTGTACACCCGGGCCAGGGTGATGGCGTAGGAGGTCACGTCGGAGCCGTTTTTTCCGAACACGCACCAGTCCAGGCCGTCGATCGTCTCCGCCATCTTTTTGGCCAGGGGCAGCCACAAATCCGAGGGCAGCGTAAAGCAGTCGGCGTTTTCCCACTGCTTCTTCGCCTCCGCGTCCACGCGCGGATGCTTGAGCCCCAGCAGATTCGTCCCGAAGGAGCACATGTAATCGATGAACTCGTTTCCGTCCACGTCCCAGATCCGGCAGCCTTCGCCGCGCTTGATAAAGGCCGGGTACGATCCGAAGGTGAGAAAGCTGGGCGTCCGGGGCCCGTAGATGCCGTTGGGCAGATATTTCTGCGCTTCCTCAAACAGTTGGTACGACCGGGTAAATTCATAGAGCTTCATCAGTGTCCTCCTTAATAATGATGATCAATGTTTTTTTGCGGCTACGCGCTTGCCCAGCGCAGGATATACGCCATGGCGATTCCCAGATAGGTTCCCACGACCCAGCCGATGATTCCGGTGATCACGCCCGAAAGCACCAGTTCCCTGTTGTGCAGCGCCGAGGCAACCAGCGGAACCAGCGGCGGCGAGCAGATTCCCGCCACGGAGGTAATGATGACCGTGTCGGCGTCGATTCGGAAGATCCGCGCCAGCGCCACGTGCAACAGCAGGCACGCCACGACCGTGAACGCCACATAGGCGAGCATGACCGGCGCCGTGGCAACCAGGCGGTTGAAGTCCGCCATGGAACTCACCACCAGACAGAAAATCAAAATGAAGTAGTTGCCCAGCTGGTAGGTCATCCGGATATTGCGGACGGCGGGAATAAAGGAAAATAAAATGCCCAGTGTGGAAATGGCGAGAATCGCGACGACAAAAGCCGCATCCTCCGAAAAGGCGAGAAAGGCAAGACCGCCGGCGGCAAAAATCAGGACGGCCAGCCCCAGCGCCTTCGCGAGCCCAACCATCGTCTGCCCGGCGAAGATGCCCGCATAGGAATTGAAGTCCTGCTCCTTAGCCGCCGGCGAGGTTCCGGCGGCCGTAAAAGACGGCAGAAAGAGCTCCAGTGCTTTTCGCCCGACAGTCATCAGGAAAAGCAGATACAAGCTGGAAACCAGAACGTCGGAGGTATGCGCGGCAAGATACAGCGTCTGGTCGGCGCGCAGCGCCGTGGCGATCGCCCCCAGGTTGACGGTGCCGCCGGTGTAGACGCCCACGAACATGCCGGCCATCTTCCAGGATTCACCGCCCACGGCGGCGCGGAAGATAAAAAATCCCGCCGCCGCCACAATTAAAATGGACAGGATCTGCACTCCGAAGGACAAAAGCGATTTTCCGGCAAGCCGGCTCCAGCGGCGTACATCGATGGAAAAAAACATCAGCGGCAGCGCAAGGCCGATCGTGATCAGCATCAGCAGATTTTGCAGGGTTGCCAGACCGGCCGGAATCATGCCGAGGTTGCCGACGATCAGCCCGGCAATGTAGCAGATGACGACGGCGCCGAGTTTGTTGAAGACGGAGTATCTCCCGGCCAGATAAACGGCGGCGGCCGGAAAAAACAGATAGAAAAGGACGAGGGCCACAGTTGTCACAGCATTCCTCCTGACAGGGCAGATCCATCGGCCGCGCGGGATGGCGCCGTAGTACAAGCCTCGCCGCAGCCAGCGGCGGAAATACTTTTTTCTTGCGGCAGTATAGGCAAAATGACGATCCGTGTCAAAGGGGATTTGGACATCCTCGCTCTTCACTCGGTAACATTTATTAATGAGGCAATAGGCGGGGATTTGGACGGCCGCCGGGTTGGTTTACGAAACCCCGCCCTTGGCGCTGCGTCTCGGGCGCATTCCTTTCCGGTTGCAATGTCCTGCGGAATGTGTATTCTGCCGCAGACGATGACATCATTTCGTGAAGGGCCGGCATGACAAACCGCATCTGTTTGAACAATTTTCTCCCCTGGCTGGCGGCCGCGGCAGGCGGCGTTCTGGCGTTTCTGGGCTACGCCGGCTTCGACCAGTTTTACCTGGGGTGGATCTGCCTGGTTCCGGTGCTGTGGGCTATCCGCCACCAGAGTCCGGCGCGCGCCTTTTTTCTCGGCTGGGTCGCGGGCATCGTCGGACACGGCGGCGGCTTCTACTGGATCATTTACATGTTCGAGCACTTCGCGGGGCTCTCCTGGCCGCCCGCGCTCGCCGGTCTTGTGCTTCTCGCGGCGGCCAACGGCGTTGTCTTTGCCGTTTGGGCGGGGCTGACAAGACTTGTCACGCGGCAAACCGGCTGGAGCGTCCTCTGGGTCGCTCCCGTCATCTGGACCGCGCTCGAGAAATTCTGGCCGGAGGTTTTTCCCAACTACCTGGGCGCCGGCCAGTATCCATTGACGGCGCTCACGCAGATTGCCGACGTCACCGGCATTCTCGGCGTCACCTTCCTGGTGGTCTACGCCAACGCCTTCGTCTACGCAATCATCGAACGGCGGTTGAACCGGCAGCCTTTTGCCTGGAAGCCCGCCGCGGTCTTCGTCGCTGTCTTCGCGATTGTGCTGGCGTACGGAGCCTTCCGCATGGCCGGCATCGACCGCCAGGCGGCTGAGGCCGAAAGGCTGACGGTCGGCCTGGTGCAGGCCAACCGCGGCATGGGAGAAAAGCACCTCTACCGGAACCAGGTGGTGCGCGAGCATCAGGCCATGTCCCGCGAGATCGCTTTCAGCCGCAACCCGGATTTGATTGTCTGGCCCGAAAACATTCAGGCGGCCGCGCTCCAGTCCCGCACGGGGCAGCTGCCGCCCGAGCTCCTGGGCGATCTGGGCGTCCCGGTGCTGTTCGGAGGAATTCTGCAGCTCGACGTCGCGGGCGAAACGCGCTTTTACAACAGCGCGGTGCTGGCCGACGAGCGGGGAGCCATCCTGGGCACGTACGACAAGATGGTGCTGGTGCCCCTGGGCGAATACATTCCCTTCGGCGACACCTTTCCGGTTTTGTATTCCTGGTCGCCTTACACCGGCAGGCTCTGGGCCGGTGAAAATGTCGAACCGCTCCTGTTCAAGTCCCACGCGATTTCGGTCAACATCTGCTACGAGGACATCTTCCCCGGGCAGGTCCGCCTCCTGATGAAGGGTGGAAAAGAGCGGCGCATTCCCGATGTCATGTTCAACCTTACCGACGACTCCTGGTACGGAGACACGGTGGAGCCCATGGAGCATCTGGCGCTGGCCAGCTTCCGCTCCATCGAACACCGGCGGGCGCTGGTGCGTTCCACGACGACCGGCATTTCCGCTATCGTCGATCCGGCGGGAAGGCTTAATCTGCGCACCGGACAGTGGACGCGCGAAATCCTCGTCGGGGCGGTCCCCCTGATGAAAGGCCGCACGTTTTACGCCCTCACGGGCGACTGGCTGGGCTGGCTTTGCCTTGTCCTGGCGCTCGGGTGTATCGGCCGGACCTGGCAGTTGGCCCGGCGTCCGCAACGTCCGCCCGCAAAGAGCAAAAACAAAAAAAGGGAGAGGCCATGATCAGTTTTTCGTTGGAAGGCAAAGTCGCATTGATTACCGGGGCCAGCCGGGGCATCGGCGAGGCCATTGCCGGAACGCTGGCCCGGTCCGGAGCCCACTGCATTCTGGCCAGCCGGAAAATCGAGGCGCTCAAAATCGTGGAGCAGAAAATCGTCGAAGCGGGCGGCCGGGCCGATTCCATCGCCTGCCACATGGGCGATATCGGCCAGATCGAAGCGCTGATCCGCGATATCGGCGATCACTTCGGCAAGCTCAACATTCTCGTCAACAACGCGGCCACCAACCCGCATTACGGCCCCTTGCTGTCAGCCGGCGAAAGCATGTGGGAAAAGACGCACGAGGTCAATCTCAAGGGCCCCTTCTTTCTGATCCAGAAAGCCGCGCCGCTTCTGGAAACATCCGGCGGCGGCTCCATCATCAATGTCGCCTCGATCAACGGCATCAGCCCGGGAACGGACCGGGGCATTTACTCCATCACCAAGGCGGGCGTCATCATGATGACAAAGGCCTACGCCAGGGAGCTCGCGCCGAAGAACATCCGGGTAAACGCGCTTTTGCCGGGGCTGACCGAAACAAAGTTCGCCGGCGCGCTTTTTGACGACGAAGCCGGTTACCGGGAAGCGGTCAAAAACATTCCGCTGGGGCGGTCCGCCCGGCCCGAGGAAATGGCCGGCGCGGTTTTGTATCTGGCCTCCGACGCGTCGTCGTTCACGACGGGCGCCTGCCTGATCTGCGACGGCGGGCGTCTGATCTAGACGGCGGCGGCAAGACGCTTGACATATTAGAGCGATTGCTCCAATACTGACGGCATGGGACGCAAAGCGCATTTTCAAAACTCCGATTTTCTCGACGCGGCCATCAGGATCATCGCCGAAGGCGGCCCCGGCGCGCTCACCATTGCGGCGCTGGCCGGGCAAATCCACGCGCCGGTGGGGTCGGTTTATCACCGGTTTCCCTCGCGCGACGCCCTGCTGGCGGAAGTGTGGCTGGGCATCATCGAATCCTTTCAGGACGACTTCATCAAGAAGCTGGAGGAAGACGGGCTTGCCGCGACGCTGGCCTGCCTGCAATGGGTCCGGCAGCATCCCGCCGAGGCGCGCATTCTGCTTCTGTACCGGATGCAGGATCTGACAACCGGCCGGTGGCCGCCGGAGCTGCAGAAACGCGCCCGGCGTCTGAAGAAGGACCTGCACGACGCCGTCACCGCGTTCATCAAACGGGCATTCGGAAAGGTCACGCCGGAAAATACCGACCGGGCGATTTTTGCCCTTTACGACGCTCCCCTCGGCATCATCCGCCGCTATCTCAGCGACAACCGGGTGCCGCCCGCAGCCGTCGCCGATCTGCTCCGGGAAACCTACAACGCCGTCATGCCCAAAGCCAAATCCCGTTAAGAACGCCCGCGGCAACCGGCGCGGGGGAAAGCCTCTCTTTCCGGCACAGGCGGCCCCCGGTTTTTTACGGACAACAATTCCCTTGACGGCTTTCATAATAGAATGTATATTCTAATATAAAAAGCCCGGCGGATGCTCCGCCGCGGCGGAAGAACCCACACAAAAAGACGGAGGTACACTATGGAGATCGGCGGACACTGGACAACCATCCGGAACATCTTTGACGAAGCGTTTAAAAGCGGCCTGCATTTCGCGGTGGCCAGCGTGGGCGAAGACGGCGCGCCCCACGTGACGCCCATCGGCGCGTTGATCCTGCGCGACGACCGGACCGGTTTTTACTTCGAGGAACATCCCGTGCGGCTGCCGCGCCATCTGAGCGCCAATCCCCGGGTTTCGATTCTGGCCGTCAATGCCGACAAAGTCTTCTGGGGCACAGCGCTTGCGGCCGGGAAATTTCCGGCGCCGCCGGCCGTCCGGCTTTCGGGTACGGCGGGCCGTCCCCGCGAGGCAACGCCTGAAGAAATCGCGCTGTGGCGCAAAAAGATCGCCGGGCTTGAGGGATTGAAAGGATATGCTCTTTTATGGGGTCATTTCTCAACCGTCCGGGACATCGCCTTCGATGCCTTTGAACCCGTGGAGATGGGGGAAATGACAAACGGTCTCTGGGGCTGACCGGCCCCCGGGCTTTTCGTTTGGGAAAGGAGGTCGGACCATGACGCAGGCAGCTTCTCTTCCGAAGGACGCGTTAAAAGAGATTTTATGCAAAAACTGGATGACGCACGACGCCATGTGGTTTGCCAACTGCCTCAGGGAGTGCGGCATCGAATGCGCCAACCGGATCAACAAGGCGGCCATCCACGACATGTCGGCTGTCGAAATTCGACGCATCCGGAAAGCGGTGGGCGGAGATCCGACGCAGTCGTTTGACGAATTCCGGCGCTTTTTCGACGCGGCCATGGAACTTGCCACCGCAAAATTCATGAAATACCGGTACACTTCGCCGGCCCGCAACCTCATGCGCGCCGAATGGGAGGAATGCTTCGCCTATGAAGGCGTAAAGGCCCTGGGCGTCGCCGATCGCTACGAATGCGGCATCATGCTGCGGATCGACACCTGGCTCGACACGCTGGGCATCCGCTATGACGTCACGCCCAAGATCACCGGCTGCATGATGCACACGGACGGCAGGTGTTTCCGGGATTACCGGTTTTTCTTCGACCGCTAGAACCGGCAGACGGGCCGCAGCAAAAGAAACTGCCCCGGAATCCTTTGCAATTCAAAACAGCCTTCAGTATAAATGGCCTTGATGGACGCGACGATCTGCAGGGGAATTCTGAGGAACGGCCCGGACGGTTCCTTCCTGGAGGGAGAAAACGGTCACAGCTGTCTGGAAGGCGAACGCCTCTGGAGCGGTTATCTTGCGCACTTTGCCGACCGGCGGGTGTGCGCCCGCAGGCTGCCTCAGATAGATTATGAAACGGGCCGGCCGATGATCATCATGTGGCCGGACGTCCCCGCGCCGCCCGAACCCCGCTGCGAGCTTTACTTCAACGAACGGCTCGTCAAATATCCCGCGTCGTTCCTCGGGCACATGGCGATTAACGTCAGCGGCGAGATTTTCAACTTCTCGCACAAAATCAACGAAAATGAAGCGATGCGTCCGGAAGAATACTTCTACCGGCCCGCGCTGGGCGAATTTGCGCCGCATCCGCAGACCTTCCGCGACAACACGGACGATCCGCAAAAGCCCTACTATGACAAGTTCGGCCGGCTTTTCATGCGCACTATCCACGTTCTGCGCATTGCCGGCCCGGACACGGAAGCGCTCGCGCGCTACTACCACCGGGAACTGGACCGCATCCACGCCGCGCCGCCCGATCCGAAACGTCCGGACGCTTATGCCGACTTCAATCTGTTCACACGGAGCTGCTCTACGATCATTCGGGACGGACTGCGCGCGGCAGGCTATACGAAAATTTCCGGCATCTTCCCGCGGGATCTGTTTGTGAATGCGGCTTATTTCTTCCTCACGCAGCCGCCGGCATCCTGTATCCGCGCCCAGCGCTTTTCGCTTCGCCAGCTTTCTGTTCCGGAAGCGGCCCCCAGCGTCATGCCGCCGCTTTTGAATCCCGTCAACCTTTACAAGAACAGCCGGCTTCCGCGATCCTTTCCCGCCTCCCAAGAAAGGTGATTTTGCCGATCAACTTTTCGGCACAGACAAATGCGTCTTGCCGATTAACGATGCAAAAGCCCTCACTCCGCCAGAACGTAGGCGAAAATCAGCGGCACAACAATCGTGGCGTCGCTCTCGATGACAAAACGGGGCGTATCGACCGACAACTTCTCCCAGGTGATTTTCTCGTTGGGAACGGCGCCGCTGTATGACCCGTATGAGGTCGTGCTGTCGGAGATCTGGCAAAAGTACGACCACAACCGGCAATTCATCTGCATATCCTGGCGGATCAACGGCACAACGCTGATGGCAAAGTCTCCGGATATGCCGCCGGCGATTTGAAAGAAACCGACGCCCTGATCCCGGGAGGCGTCGAGATACCAGTCGATCAGGGCATTCATCGTTTCCAGACCCGATTTGACAACCCCCGCGTTGTTGATGTGTCCCTTCCGGACGCTCGAAACAAAAACATTGCCCAGCGTCGAATCTTCCCAGCCGGGAACAAAAATCGGGATATTTTTTTCACAGGCGGCAAGCATCCAGGAATCCTTCTCGTCGATTTCATAGTCGCCTTTCAGAACGCCGCTGGAAAGGAGCTGAAAAATAAATTCATAGGGGAAATATCTTTGATTTTCCTCCTCCGCCCGCTTCCAGAACGCCAGCAGTTTTTTTTCGACCTTTCTCATGGCTTCTTCTTCGGGAATGCAGGTATCGGTGACGCGGTTCAATTTTCTTTTGAGCAAATCCGCTTCATCGGCGGGCGTGAGATCGCGGTAGTGCGGAACACGGCGATAATGCTGATGGGCGACCAGATTAAACACGTCTTCCTCCAGATTGGCTCCCGTGCAGGATATCGCATGAACTTTATCCGCCCGGATCATCCGGGCAAGGGTGATGCCGAGTTCGGCAGTGCTCATGGCGCCGCCCATGGCAACCATCATCTTGCCGCCCCGCTGAAGATGCTCCACATAGGCCTGCGCGGCATCGACCACCACGGCTGCGTTGAAATGGCGATAATTGTCTTTGATGAATTCCTTGACCGCCGGAAAATTTAAAGAAACGCGTTCGTTCATTTTGAATACTCCTGATCAACCTGATTTTTTTAAGCCGCACTGCCCTAAACTTGAGGCTGCGGTTTGCGGCCGGACCGACCTTCAAGAAAGCCGGTTTGCCGAAATATGATCTGCGGGGACCGTTTTACAAAAGCGTTCTCCTTTCCGATATTTGAATGTTTTAATGTGCCGCTATAATTAACGACGATGTAAAACAGATGGAGCCCAAAAAAGATTGATTGACTGATTAACAACTGGAAAAGCTCATAGCACAGAGCCGCGAAAATAGCAACCCGTCGTCGCCCCGTGAAGCCGGTTATACAACCGCCTCCGGGACGCCGCCTGCCGCAGCCGTCGGGATACCGGAAATCCTGCGGCGGAGTTTACCGGATTTGACCTCTCTTCGTTTCCGGCCGCTGCAAAGTGCCGCTGCAAAGTTGTTGACAACCGCAATCGCGTCCAGTATGGAAAGTCATCCGACACTGAAAAACAGCATTGCGTTTACAACGGGACAAGATGGAGGAGTGAAATGGAAGTCGCCTCAAACCGCCTGGTGTATCTGGACAATATCCGGAATTTTCTCGTGTACAATGTGGTGGTGCTGCATATCCTGCAGATGTTCGCCTATCCGCTGCTTTTCTGGTGGGCCGTTGTCGATCAGCCGGGATCCTCCAGAGTAAATGAAGCGCTTCTGGTCGCAATGGACGTTTATCTGATGCCCGGCCTGCTGTTTATCGCGGCGCTGTTCATCTTTCCCTCCCTGAAAAGCTATACGCCTCTGGAATACCTGAAAAAGCGGTTTTTGCGCCTGTGTGTTCCGGCCATCGTTTATCTCTTTTGCGCGGGAGATATCTTTTATCAGATCCTCCTGCGCCGGCTGGACGGCCCCGTTCCACCCTTTGCGGAGACGTTCCTCAACTTCTGGCGCTTCTTTCTCGCCATGCCCGCCGTCTATCTTTCCGGATCCGAAGGCAAACTGCACACGGTGACGTTCAATATGCAGCATGTCTGGTTTTTGAGCCTGCTATTTTTTCTCACGCTGGCGGTCGTTGCCGGAAGCGCGCCTTTCCGTCGCCAAGCCTCTCCGCCGCAGCAAGCGGACAGCAAGCGGAAAATCATAACCGTCACCGTCGTCTTTGCCCTGCTTTTGGGCCTGGTGCACACGGCCGTGCAGATCATTTACGTCATCCATCATATTTATATCGGCGAATGGCTGATTATCGGCAAGGTTTTGCAGTTTCCGGTCCATAAAATCTGGACGCTTTTGGCGCTGTTTTTGTTCGGCTTGTATATTCATAAAAGAAAGTGGCTTTCCCGGAATGATATCGGCAGCTGGACGATGTGGGGAACTTTAGCGCTTGTTTTTCTTGCCCTGTATGTTTTGTTGTTCTTCTTCAACATCCTGCCGGAGCTGGAGGGCCTGTTTCTGGCCGCGGCACACAACATGCGGTTCGAAAACCTCGTACCGGCGCCGCCACCCACGCTTTCCTTGCAGAAAGCATTTTTATCTTCCTGGCTGCTTATGCCCCTGGTCTGCGTCTTTCTTTTGATGGCTTTCCTGTCTTTTGCCAAACGGTTCGCCAATCAGCCCAATGCAGTCACGAGTTTTTGCTCCAAGCATTCCATCAACGTCTATATTCTCCATTATCCCGCCGTTCTCATCCTGCAGTACATGTTTTTCGACGTTCCCCTTCCGCCGGCGGTCAGGGTTATATTGATGACGGTTCTTGTCATTCCCGCATGCCTGTGGCTCAGCCACCGACTGGTCTATCCCTATCCAAAGACAGCCATTGCGTTTTTTGTCGCGCTCAAGCTGGCCGCGCTGGCCGCCGGATTTATGTTTTACTACTTTGCACTCCTGGCCCTGACTTTCATTTCCTTCGCGGGAGCCGTATATGAATCAGCAAAGTGGTACAGGGTTGGCCGGAGGACCGGCCGGGAGACGGCAAGTCCTATTGAATAGCCGGATTCGATCAATCCCACTCTTTCTGAGAAAGGAGGGCTTATGAAAAAGAGTTTATTGCGCGTGTGTGGAAAATCCGCCCCGACGCCATGGCGGATCATCGCTTTCCTTTTCGTTCTCGCGGCGAGCCCGGCTCTGGCCGACGGCGACGGCCCCACGCGCAAGATGAATGCCTCCGAAAGCGCGGCGTTTCAAGCCCTGCAAGCCGCTCTCCGGAGCGCCTTGCCCGCGCCTGCCGCCGGCTATGCGGCAAAGTACACCGGCTTTGAAGAAAGGGAAGTGCCCCAGGCGCAGGCCGAAGGCAAGATGCTGTGGATGACGTTCAACGTCCTGTACAAGCCGGATGCGGCCGTTTTCCAGAAGCAGATGCAGTCCGCCATGATGGACAAGGTCAAGGGAACGCCCCGGCAGCAGGAAAAGCGCGCCGCTTTGGAGGCCAGGGAGCGTGAGCTGTACAACGCCCGCAAAAGTACGAGAGATCCCGGCGAGAAGGAAAAAATCCGGACCCGGCTCAAAGCCGTCCGGGCTGAAGCAAGCGCGCTGGACGATGAGATCAGCGCCCAGTACCAGGAATGGGTGCGGCAGGGAGGCCAGACAACGATGCTGCAAAACGTAAGCGGCGCCATGCCTCCGGAAGTATCCGTTCAGGTCCTCGTCAATCAAAGTGTGTACTTGGACGACAAGGCGATTCCTTTCCCGGTTGACGGCGCGACGCTTGCCTTTGAGCAGGGGAATTGCGGAGATTCCCGCAGGTACTGCCTCACCGTTTTGCTCGGTCCCTTTGAAAAAGGAAGGAAAGGAAGCAACCGCTATGAACTGCGAAACGCAGGCGGCGCCGTATCGACCAAAGCCCGCGGAATAGGAGTCATCTTCAGCGGCCCCAAAGACAAAGCGCCGGAAGTGAAAGCGCTTCTGAAAAAAACGGATCTGGCCCGGATGAAGGCGCTTTTGTAAAGCAGCGGCCCGCGGTGGACACAGGCAATCCGGACGACCCGATATATTTGGAATGATACCCTCGAAAGCCGTAGGGAACGGTCGCGACCGTTCCCTACTTGCGTGCCGGGCAACCTTATCCCGGAACACGCAGGCGGCCACCTGGTTCAATTTGAATCCGCCGGAGGAGCGCAGGCGCGGGACTTCGATCCGGCGGGCATGCCGGAGGGAAAGACGTAGCGCACGGCGCGCTCGTAGAGGAGATAGTCCCACGCCCAGTTCGTGAGCACCATGACGCGGTTGCGAAAGCCGATCAGATTGGCCAGGTGGATGACCAGCCACAGGATCCAGGCAAAAAATCCTTTAAACGTTCTTCTGCCGATGGCGACGCCCGCCGCCTTGCGGCCGATGGCGATCATCGATCCGCGGTCGGCGTAGGAAAACGGCTCGGGCGACCGGCCCGCGATCTGGCGCAGAATGTTCCGGGCGGCTTTCACACCCGACTGAATGGCCACCTGCGCGACCATCGGCAGGACGCGCGCGTCTTCGCGGATCGCCGCCAGATCGCCGATGACGTAAACATCCGGCCGGTTTACGACCTGAAGCGTCGGCTCCACCGGCACGCGGCCGTCGCGGCCGACCGGTATGCCGGACAGGCCGGGCAGCTCCTCACCGCGAACACCCGCCGTCCAGACGACGGTGTGCGTGGAAAGCGTCTCGCCGGACGTCGCCGAAAACGGCCGCGCCCCTTCCCTGCGTGAGTCAATGATCACCTTATCCTGAAGCACTTCGGCCACTGCCGTGCTCAGCCGGACGTCCACACCCATGGACTTTAGTTTTGTCGTCGTGTAGGCGCGGATGTCCGCGGGCATGGACGCCACGAGATGCGGGGCGGCTTCCAGCAAAATAATGCGAACCTCCGAAAAATCGATTCCCGGATAATCTTTCGCCAGCGGGCCGTGGACCAGTTCGGTCAGCGCCCCCGAATACTCCACGCCGGTCGCGCCGCCGCCCACGATGACAAAGGTCAGGAGAGCCTTTCTTTTTTCTTCGTCCGCTTCGCCCGCGGCCGCTTCAAAACAGCAAATGATATGGTTTTTAAGCGCAACGGCTTCTTCGAGCGTCTTGAGAAAGTAGGCCTGCTTTTCCACGCCGGCGACGCCGAAGGTGGAGGTGACGCTGCCGGTGGCCAGAATCAGGTAATCGTAATCGATGCTCCCCCGATCCGTCTCCACGCGGCGGCGCTCCGGATCGACGCGCCGCGCGTGCGCCAGTTCAAACCGGATATTGGCCTTTTTCCAGAAGACGCTGCGCACCGGATAGGCGATGTCCTCCGCGTTAAGTTCCGCCGCGGCCACCTGATACAAAAGCGCCAGGAAGGTATGGTAGTTGTTGCGGTCGATGACCGTGACGTCCACCGGAGAACCGGCCAGCGTCCGCGCGGCCCACAGGCCGCCGAATCCCGCGCCGATGACGACGATCCTGGGTTTTTTAGAGTTCGTTTCCATTGCTGTATCCCCCACGATTCCGGCCGATCGTCATCAAAGGGAAGCCGTCTTGATCTCCGTTTAAATCCCTGCCGTCTTTCCGCCCGAAGACTGTGTCAGAATGATGAAAGGTTGTCGTACCTGCCGAGAGGGTGCAGTTTGCCGCCTCTCCCCGAAATCCCCTCCCGCGAAGGGAGGGGATAACCGGCATTACTTCTTTTTCGAATCCGGCTTGCGCAGCGTTGCCGGTTTTTTCTGTCGGGCTTTTGCCGAGGGCTTTACGTTTTTGGTCGCGGCCGCTTTTTTCGGCGCCTTGCCGGCCGCCGGCTTTTCTTTGCCCGGCTCCAGGGCGAGCTTCAGGACATCCATCATGTCGCTCACAAAATGAAACGTGATTTGCTTTTGCACGTTGGCCGGGATGTCTTCGACGTCCTTCCGGTTCCACGCGGGCAGAATGAGGGTCTTGATGCCGGCGCGGTAAGCCGCGAGCACCTTTTCCTTGATGCCGCCCACAGGCAGCACCGCCCCGCGCAGCGTGATTTCGCCGGTCATGGCCAGCCTGGTTTTCACCTTGCGGCAGGTAAGCAGCGAGGTGAGCGCCGTCAGCATCGTCACGCCGGCCGACGGGCCGTCCTTCGGCGTCGCGCCCGCCGGAACGTGAATGTGGATATCCTTGTCCTCGAAGAAATCCGGATCCACGCCCAGCTCCTTCGCGTTGGTGCGGATGAAGCTCAGCGCCGCCGACACCGATTCCTTCATGACGTCGCCCAGCTGGCCGGTCAGCGTGAGGCCTTTCCTGCCTTTCATGGCCGTGGCTTCGATAAAAAGCATGTCGCCGCCCACCGGCGTCCAGGCCAGTCCGATCGCGATGCCGGGCTTGGTGATGCGCGCGTCGATGTCCGTCGGCACGCGCACCGGCCCCAGGTATTTGTGGACATCTTTTTCCGTCACGGTCTTGGAGGCGATGCCGCCTTCGGCGATCTGCGCCGCCACGCCGCGGCAGGCGTTGGCGATTTCCCGCTCCAGGTTGCGCACGCCCGCCTCCCGCGTGTAGCCGGTGATGATGGTGGAAAGCGCCTTGGCCGTCAGCCGAAACTGCGACGCAGTAAGGCCGTTTTCCGCAAGCTGACGCGGAATCAGGTACTTCTCGGCGATCTTCATTTTTTCTTCCTGGGTGTAGCCGGTAAGCTCGATCACCTCCAGCCGATCCAGGAGCGGCGGCGGAATCGTATCGAGCATATTGGCCGTCGCGATGAAAATCACCTTCGACAAATCGAACGGCACATCCAGGTAATGATCGGTAAACGAATTGTTCTGCTGCGGATCCAGCACCTCGAGCAGCGCCGAGGACGGATCGCCGCGGAAATCACTGCCGAGCTTGTCGATCTCGTCGAGCATGAACACGGGGTTGTTGGACTCCGCGCGCCGCAGGCCCTGAATGATGCGGCCCGGCAGAGCGCCGATGTAGGTCCGGCGATGGCCGCGGATTTCCGCCTCGTCGCGCACGCCGCCCAGCGCAATGCGGGCGAACTTGCGCCCCAGCGCCCGCCCGATGGAATGCCCCAGCGACGTCTTGCCCGTGCCCGGAGGCCCCACAAAGCAGAGGATCGGCCCCTTGGAATCCGGCTTGAGCTTGCGCACGGCCAGATACTCGATGATGCGCTTCTTGGGTTTCGAAAGCCCGTAGTGGTCCTCATCCAGAATGCGGCGCGCCTCGGCGATATCCAGGTTGTCGGTCGTGGCGTCGTTCCAGGGCAGCGCGGTCACCCAGTCGAGATAGGTGGACGACACGGTGTATTCCGCGGAAGACGGATTCATGCGGCTTAAACGCTCCAGTTCGCGCAGGGCTTCCGCCTTCGCTTCTTCGGGAAGGTTTTTCTCCTCGATCTTTTTGCGGTACTCTTCCGTCTCCACTGCGTTTTCGTCCGTTTCGCCAAGCTCCTGCTTAATCGCCTTCAACTGCTGGCGCAGGTAATACTCGCGCTGGTTCTTGTCGATGTCGTCTTTCACCTTGGTCTGGATCTTGTTGCCCAGCTCGAGGACTTCCATCTGGTGATTGACCATCTTCGTCAGTTCCTTGAGGCGCAGCTTCACATCGGCGATATCGAGCACCTTTTGCTTTTCCTCCACCGGCGCGTTGATGACCGACGCGATCAGATCGGCGAGCGTACCGGCTTCCGCGATGGACTTGGCCATAGGGCCGAACTCCGGCGGAAGAAACGGCGAAAGCTTCAAAATGCGGTCGAAAAGCGCCAGCAGGTTGGACACGAGCGCTTCGGTTTCAATGTCCTTGACTTCCTGCTCCTCGATCAGTTTGACGCGGGCCTGCTGATAGGGCTTGCCTTCCACGAGCTCCTCGACGGAAAAACGGCTCACGCCCTGCAGCAGAAGCTGCGTGTGGTTTTCCGCCGTTTTGGCCATTTTCAGAATCACGGCGCAGGTGCCCACCGCGTGCAGGTCTTCCTTTTTGTAGGTATTGGGAGTCTCCGGCTCGCTTTTGGACATGATGAGCCCCACCAGGCGGTCCCGGGTCATGGCTTCATCCACCAGAACGGACGCGACGCCCGAAACCTCCAGCGGAATCATGGTTTTGGGAAACACCAGCACGTTTTGCAGAGGAAGGATGGGAATCACTTCCGGAATATGAAATGTATTTTTATTATCCTTGACGTTCTGTTCCGTCATAATCACCTCCAGTTGGGATCGTCGAAATAGAATTTGCGGCCGCTGGCTATTTGGTGGAAATGACCGATACGCGGTGCGTTTTCATCACCGGCAGCTTGTTCATCCGCAGGACCAGAATACCGTCGGCATAGGTTGCGGCGGCCGACTGGGCGTCCACGGGAGCCGGAAGCCCTACGCTTCTTTCAAAATAGCCGTGCGGAATTTCCGCCTGGCAGTAGCGGGCATTTTGCAAAAGTTGAATCGCCTTGCGAATGCCGGCGATTTTTATTTTGTGCCGGCTCACCTCGATGTGCAGCTCGTCCTTGTTCAGTCCCGCCATGTCGGCCAGCACAATGACTTCGTCGGCCGACTCGTAGACATCGACGTTGGGACGCCAGATGCACTCGTAGTTTTTAAAGGCCGGGCGCACCAGATGAAAGACCTCGTCCACCGCCTTTTGAAATTCATCCTCAAAATTACTGCCGAAATTAATCTTTATGTAAGTCATTGGGGCCGCCTTTTGGATCCTGGATTGTTTATTCCTTGCAAAATTATAGTGATTCTCCGGCCATTTGTAAAGGCCGGCGGGAAATTTAGCACACGGCTCGCGGGGAATGGTGAATGGTGGATGGTGGATGGTGGATGGGGAATGGGGGATGGGGGATGGGGGATGGGGGATAGGAAATCGGAAACCCGTAAAAAAAATCGCTGGTTTAATCGGCGATATTTTGTTATGGGGGAGCCCGTTTCATGGAAAAGACATCGTTTCAGGGATCTCCTGTCGGTTGCGATTCGTTTCACCGGAAGCCAAAATACATCCTGAAAACAGCAGAAAGAGGGATATGAAAAAAGAACACTTAAGAAATGTTGCGATCATCGCGCACGTTGACCACGGCAAGACCACGCTGCTCAACGCCATGCTCAAACAGACCGGTATTTTCCGCGCCAACCAAGCCGTGGAGGACCGCATCATGGATTCCCTGGCGCTGGAAAAGGAGCGCGGCATCACAATTGCGGCCAAAAACACGGCCGTCGTTTACAACGGCGTCAAGATCAACATCGTCGACACGCCCGGCCACGCCGATTTCGGCGGAGAGGTGGAGCGCAGCCTCAACATGGTGGACGGCGCCATCCTGCTCGTGGACGCCAGCGAAGGCCCCCTGCCGCAGACCCGTTTTGTCTTAAAAAAAGCGCTGGCGCGCCGCCTGCCGATCATTCTCGTCATCAACAAGATCGACCGGTCCGACGCGCGCATTGAAGAAGTGATTTCCGAAACCTACGATTTGTTCATCGATCTGGGCGCCGAAGAGCATCAAATCGAGTTTCCGATTTTGTACACGAACGCCAAGACCGGTGTGAGCCATCAAAAGCTCGGCGACGACAGCGCCGATTTGCGGCCGCTGCTTGAAGCCATTCTGGATGCGATTCCCGCGCCGCAGGGCGACGACGGGGCCAATCCGCAGTTTCTCGTCACCAACCTGGACTACGATCCCTACGTCGGCCAGATCGCCGTCGGTCGCCTGCAGGCGGGACGTCTGGAAATGAACATAACCTACAGCCTCTGCGCGCAGGATGAGGTCGTAAGCGGCGTGAAATTCTCCGCCCTCTACACTTTTCACGGCCTGGCCAAAAAGCCCGTCTTATCCGCGGAGGCGGGCGACATCATGGCGCTTGCCGGCGTGGAAAACGTCACCATCGGCGATACGATCTCGTCGGCGGACCATCCGCAGGCACTGCCCCGCCTCATCGTGGACGAACCGACGGTGTCGATGGTCTTTTATGTCAACGACGGGCCTTTCGCCGGCCGGGAGGGAAAATACCTGACGTCGCGCCACCTGCTGGAGCGCCTTGAAAAGGAAGCGCTGCGCAACGTGGCGGTGCGGATCAAAAAACTCGACCGCACGGACGCTTTTGAAGTCTGCGGCCGCGGCGAGCTGCAGATGGCCGTTCTCATCGAAACGATGCGGCGCGAGGGCTTTGAGCTGACCGTTTCCAAGCCGCAGGTCATCATAAGGAAGATCGACGGCAGAATTTGCGAGCCCGTGGAGCGCCTGTTCCTGGACATTCCCGAAGAATTTGTCGGCCGGATCACGGAAAAGCTCTCGCTGCGCAAGGGCCGGCTGGAGAGCCTCGTCAACAAGGGCAGCGGCCGCGTCAGCATGGAATTTCTGATCCCGTCGCGCGGGCTGATCGGCTTCCGCAGCCAGTTTCTCACCGACACCAAGGGCGGCGGCGTGATGAATTCGCTTCTGGAGGACTATGCGCCCTGGTTCGGCCCGATTCCTCAGCGCAACACGGGCGTCCTGGTGGCCGACCGCGCGGGCCGCGTGACGGCATACGCCAGCTTCGCCATGGAAGACCGCGGCGAAATGATCGTGGACGTCGGCGCGGATGTTTACGCGGGGATGATCGTGGGCGAACGCAACCGCCCGCAGGACCTCAACGTCAACATCGTCAAGGAAAAGAAGCTCACCAACATGCGGGCCTCCACCTCCGATGCCACCGTCATTTTACGTCCGCCGCGCATCCTGTCGCTTGACCAGGCCATTGAATTCATCGCTGAAGACGAGCTGGTGGAAGTGACCCCGCAAAGCGTGCGCCTGCGCAAGATGGAACTCGACGCCACCAAACGGCAGATGAAAGCCCGCCGCGAAGAGTAGCGGCCGGACACGGGCAAAGGAAATCGAAGGTCAAAGGCAGACCGCCGGACGCGTTCGCCATATCCGGCGCGCGCCCGCGGCGGTCATTCAGATCGTGAACTGATAATTTTTTTCCCGGAAGAGCCACAGGCAGGTGTCCACCACCTCCGGGTCGTACAGGATGCCCCGATGACGGCTGATCTCGTCGAGGGCCGCGTCAATGCCCAGCCCCGCCCGGTAAGGCCGGTCGGACGCCATGGCCTCCACCACGTCCGCCACCATCAGGATTTTCGATTCGATAAGCAGCGCGTCCCCGGTTTTCCCGTCAGGATACCCCGATCCGTTGATCCGCTCGTGATGTTCCAGAACGATCCGGGCCACCGGCCAGGGAAATGCGATATCCTTGAGAATGTTGAATCCGGCTTCGGAATGGGTCTTGACGAGGCTGCACTCGAGCTCGGTGAGGCACGTGGGCTTGCTCAGGATTTCCGACGGCACGGTAATCTTCCCCAAATCGTGAATGATGCCCGCCATGCGCAGGCCTTCGATCTGATCGTGGGACAGGCGCATTTCCGTTGCGATGGCCCGGGCCAGATCGGCCACCCGACGCTGGTGCCCCGCCGTGTAAGGGTCTCTGGCCTCCACGGTCACCGCGATGGCCTGGACCGTCGCCCCCAGGGCTCTGCGGATCTGCTCCATGCTGACCTTCCGGCTGGTGATGTCTTCCGCAAATCCTTCGTAAAGAAGAAGACGTCCCTTCTCATCGCGCACGGCGCGCTTGTTGATGGAGACCCAAATCGGGCTGCCGTCCTTCCGGATGAATTGTGTCTCGACTCCGGAAACCTGTCCCTCCATCTCGGCCGACAGCAGCAGTTCGCTCCGGTCCTCCGGGTTGGCGTAGACTTGGACGTCCAGATCCGTCACGGATTTCATCAGCTCTGCGGGCGAATCATAACCGAGGATGGCCGCCATCGCCTGGTTTGCCGTCAAAAACCGGCCTTCACGGGTGGACTGGAAAATGCCTTCTTGGGCGTTTTCGACGATATTGCGATATTTTTCCTCCGCCTGGTGCAGCGCCATTTCCGATTTTTTCTGTTCCGTGATTCTCCAGACGGAATGCATAAGCAGCGTCAGCTGCCGGACGTCCGCTTCATCGTAATCGGTCGCCTTGTTGGCCACGCCGGCCACGGCGATAATCCGGCCGTTGTTGAATACGGGAACCGTCATGTACTTGGAAAGACGGACATGACCTTCAGGATAGCCTTTCTTGAGCGGATGCGGCGCCTCGAAATCGTTCACGATAATCGGCCGCGCCTGCCGCACAGCCTCGCCCCAGATTCCCGTTTTGTCCAGTTCATAGACGTTCTGCGCGCCGGCCACCGAACACTCCTTCATCACATCTTTCGACCAGGTATTGAGATAGAATTTCTTTTCTTCGTCGTTGTAGAAATAGATGTACCCGATGCGGCTGTCGGTCAGTTGGATCGCTTCCTCCAGGGCATAGTCCAGAAGGTCCTGCTCGGATTTCGCCTGGTACTGGGAAATCCGCAGCAGGCTCTCCAGACGCTGCTCGTTTTTCCGGATCATCTCCTGGGCTTTTTTGCGTTCCGAAATATCCCGCGAGATTCCCTGAATGCCGACGGCATTGCCCGTTTCATCACGGATGAAGGACAGATTCATGGCCAGCCATACCGTGCTCCCGTCGGCGCGGGAATACTCCACTTCAATCAACCGCGACCTGTTCTTGTCGGCGCGCGGGTCCTTCTCCTTTTCCATTTCCTCCCGGAGCAGCGCAGTGAGGCGTTCCACGGATTCCGGCGGATGCTTCTCCTGTAAGGACCGCGCCAGGTGCTTTTCCACGGATTCGCCGTCCAGTCGCTCAACGGACGGACTCACATAGGTGACGTTGAAATTCAGATCGGCAACCCAGACGACATCCGCCATGTTTTCCGTGATGCGGCGATACCGCTCCTCGCTGGCCCTGAGCGCAAGCACCGCGCGTTGACGTTCGGTGACATCGACGAAAATGGCCGCAAAGCGGCCGGGGGCGGACCGGAAAGCCGTTACTTCAAAATATTTATCCAGCGTCCGGGCGTAATTTTCGAAAAAAGCCGGTTCGCCCGTCAGGGCCACACGGCCGAAAAGCTCGATCCAGCGCGATTCGGTCCCCGGCAGAACTTCCAGCACCGTCCGTCCCAGGACTTTCTCGGCTGGAAGCCCGGTTATGCGTTCAAAAGCCGGATTGACGGCGAGAAAACGGTAATCGACGGGTTTTCCCTGAGCGTCGCAGATAAGCTCATGTACGGCAAAACCTTCCAGCATCTCCCGGAACAGGGCCTGGTAGTCCTCCTGCATGCGGCGGATTTCCGAAAGGTCGCGGATGATCATGCTGGTTTTTGGCCGGCCTTCGGCATCGGTGAAAATCGTCGAGGAAATTTCCGCGGCGAACTTTTCCCCATTGGCGCGGAGCATGGTGATTTCGGCCCTGGCCGTGCCGGTGCGCCCGCGTTCTTTCAGGGCATGATGAAGACGCGGATCTGTCAGATCCACCAGACCGCTGCGCCCGACCCGCTTCATTTCTTCCAGTGTCCGGCCGAACATGGCGCAGGCGGCCGGATTGGCGTCGAGGACTTCTCCGTCCGGCTGGGTCAGCAAGATGGCGTCTTTCGAATGGTCGAACATGGTACGGTACTTCTGCTCGCTCTCCAGAAGCTCCCGTTCGGCCCGCTTGCGGTCCGTGATGTCGAGCGCGGTGAAGGTGACGCCCGCGGAAAGATCGGCGGGATTCAGCGGCGTGGAGCTCAGCAGAATGTCGATAACCGAACCGTCCTTGCGCACCCAGCGCGTTTCCACCATCCCCGTTCCCCATCGGGCGATCTGGGCGTATTTTTCCCTGCCGACAAATTCGAAATCCTGATCCGTCGCATACAGCAGGCGCGAACTGCGGTTGAGAAGTTCTGCGCGGGAATAGCCCGTTATTTCGCACATGCGGTCATTGACCTGCGAAATCACCCGATCCACCACCAGGCCGATGCCGATGGGTGAAGCCAGAAAGATGCTTTGGAGGTTGGATTGGCTTTTCTGCAAGGCTTCCTTGGCCTGGTTGCCTTTTTCGGCTTCTTCTTCCAGCTCGCGAATTTTTTGTTTTAAGGTTTCGTAAGAGGGTCTGGGGGTCACGGGGAATCAACCTCCTTCCGATCAACTGGTCCGGCCTGCATTTTCGGACGACGCAGGCGATTGGAAAGCGTTCGGTTCAGGCCTGCATGCCGCTGGCTGCGTTTCGCATTCTTCGGATTTTAACTTTTCATATCTTGAATTTTTTATCAACAAAAAATAAGCGTCTGCCGCTGTGGCATCAAAGAAAAGGAGCGGATAAACAGCGCCGGAGCAGATGACGAAGGCTCCTTGGGTCCGGTGTCCTTCCGGCAGTCGGATTGCCGGCGCCAAAAACACAAAAGGCAGGCGCTCTCGCATCTGCCTTTCTTTGTTCTCCGTCATTAAACTTCACAAACAATCCGCTCTCGCATCAGCAACGTAGGGCGGGACTTTAGTCCCGCCACTCAGCGGACCTGAAGGTCCGCCCTGAATCTACGCTGGAATCCTATGTTGTGTCCGCGGCCCGGCTTACCAGGCTTCCGGAAACGCCATGTTTGTGTAAATCTCTTCCAGTTTGTTTTTGTGGCCGCGTTCCATCGTGGCCAGCTCCAGAAAAACGTTTTTCTGTTCTTCGTCCACGCAGGCCCGCGCCAGCTGCGTGTACATCTGCATGGCTTCAAGCTCGTTTTTAATGGCGATGACCAGGCCGTCCACCGGCTTCATATCGGGCGTGAGGGGCGGCGTGGGGAGCGCATCGGCCACTTTGTAATCCGCCGCTTCAGAAAAATGAATCTTCGCCGCGCCCTTCATTAAATATCCTTCCAGCGTGCGCCGGTGCTTGTCTTCTTCATCGGCCAGGTCCTTGAAAAGTCTTTTGAGATTCTGATCCGCGGTTTTTTCGGAAACCGCCCGATAAAATGTGAATGCCTCGACCTCGCACGTAACCGCGTCTGAAATAATCTTTGTAAATTGATCCTGATTCATGTTTTTTCTCCCGGGCAAAATGCCGTCGTTCGTGTTTTGATATCCGCATCCATCCGTTGCCATGCGCCAGCCTGTGCGGGCGGCGTTCAAGGAAAAAAAGCGCATCCGCGACTGCCGTTTTTTGTAACACAGCCTTCGAACCTTGTCAAACCGCGCGGCGTCAGCGCGGGTTTCTGAGAACATGCAGCCGCACCCATTTTTCCAGACCGATGATGCAATAAACGCCGACTGCGATGAGTGCGATGACAAGCCAGTCCTTAAGCGAAATCGGGGCGCTGTGAAAGACGCGGTTCATCACCGGCGCATACGTAAACAGAAGCTGCAAGACGATCATCGCGCCGCTGCCCAGGAGCACCCACGGATTGGTGAACAGTCCGATCTTAAACATCGACCGGGTCAGCGACCGGCAGTTGAACAGATACGTGAGTTCGCACATCACGAAAAGATTCACCGCCACCGTCCGGGCCACTTCCACCGGATAGCCGGCCGCCTTCTGCCAGGTGAAAATCGAGAAAACGGCTGCGAGCATCAGCAAGGAGACCAGCAAAACCCGTGTGATGAGAATGCCCGAAAAGATGGGGCTCTCCGGCTTGCGCGGCGGATAACTCATGACGTCCGCCTCGCCCGGCTCAAAGGCCAGCATCAGCCCCAGGAGCACCGCCGTCGTCATGTTGATCCAGAGAATCTGAACCGGCAGAATGGGAAGCATCACGCCGCTCATGATCGCGGCCAGAATGACCAGACCTTCGCCGCCGTTGGTCGGCAGCGTCCAGGTGATGAACTTGACCAGGTTGTCGAAAATGCGCCGGCCTTCCTCGACGGCCGCGGTGATGCTGGCAAAGTTGTCGTCGGTGAGCACCATGTCGGCGGCTTCCTTGGAAACGTCCGTGCCGGTGATGCCCATCGCGATGCCGATGTTGGCCTGCTTGAGCGCGGGCGCGTCGTTGACGCCGTCGCCCGTCATCGCCACCACGTGGTTGCGCGCCTGGAGCGCTTCCACCAGCCGGAGCTTCTGCTCCGGAGCGACGCGCGCAAAGACCGACGTGCCTTCCGCCGCCGCGATGAGCTCTTCGTCGGCCAGGCTCTCCAGTTGTTTTCCCGTAAGCGTCGCGGGCTTTTTGTCTTCGCCGCCTTTCGTTAAACCGATGCCCAGTTGACGGGCGATTTCCGTCGCGGTGACGGCGTGATCGCCCGTAATCATCTTGACCGCGATGCCTGCGTTCCGGCAGACGCCGACCGCGGCGACGGCTTCGGTGCGGGGCGGATCGATCATGCCCTGCAGGCCCACAAACGTAAGCCCCGACAGGCAGTCTTCCACCTCCAGTCTGTCGCGGTCGATCTTTTTTCGCGCCAGGGCCAGAACGCGCAGCCCTCCCGCGGCCAGGTCGTCGGCCTTTTGAAAAAGCGCGCCCTTATCGAGCGCGGACGTTTGACCGTCGGCCGACATCCCTTCGGAACAGGCTTCCAGAACCTTTTCGATGGCTCCTTTGAGATACAGGACATGGCCGGCGGCCGTGGAATGCAGCGTCGCCATAAACTGGCGCTCCGACTCGAAGGGAATGACATCTTTCCTCGGCATCTTCGCTTCCGCATCCCGCGGGGAAAGACCCGCCTTTGCGGCGGCGACAATCAGCGCGCCTTCCGTCGGATCGCCTTCGATGCGCCAGAGGCCGTCGGCTTCGACCAGTCGCGAATCGTTGCACAGCAATCCCGCCGTCAGCGTTTCCGCAAGCGCAACGGACAGATTCCCCTGAACGTCCGCGCCGCCCGCGACAATCCGGCCGTCCGGGGCATAGCCGTTTCCCTCGACTTCAAACAATTCGCCGCCCGCGAGAATCCGCCGGACGGTCATCTGGTTTTCCGTGAGCGTTCCGGTTTTGTCCGAGCAGATCACGGTCGTACTGCCGAGCGTTTCCACCGCCGGAAGCTTGCGGATGATGGCCCGGCGTTTGGCCATCCGGCTTACGCCGATCGCCAGCGTAATCGTCACGGCGGCCGGCAATCCCTCGGGAATCGCGCCCACGGCCAGCGCCACCGCCGCCATGAACATGTCGACCGCGCCTTCGCCGCGCCACAGGCCCACGCCGAAGGTGAGCGCCGCCAGCGCCAGAATCGCCACCAGCAGCACCTTGCTGAAGGACGCAATTTTCTTGGTGAGCGGCGTGGAAAGATCGGCCGCCTGCGCGATCATTTCCGAAATACGGCCCGTTTCCGTGGCGTCCCCCGTGGCGACGACGACCGCCTGCGCCTGTCCGTAGGTGACCAGCGTGCCCGCGTACGTCATGTTGCGCCGGTCGGCCAGAATCGTTTCCGGATCGAGCGGCTCTTCCTTCTTAATGACCGGCACCGATTCGCCGGTGAGCGCCGATTCGTCCACCTGCAAATCCCGGCAGGAAAGCAGGCGCGCGTCGGCGGGCACCTTGTCGCCGGACTGAAGACGGATAATGTCGCCCACCACCAGATGGACCGAATCGATCTGGAGCCACTTGCCGTCGCGCAACACAGTGGCCTGCGTGGTCATCATCTGTTTGAGCGATTCGATGGCTTTTTCGGCCTTGGCTTCCTGAATGAAACCGATGAAGGCGTTGACGAGAACGACGCCCAGAATCACCGACGCGTCCACCCACTCCTGCAGCAGCAGGGTCACTGTACCCGCGGCCAGCAGGATGTACACCAGCGGCTGATGAAATTGCAGTAGAAAGCGGATCAGGGGACCCTTCTGCTTTTTGGCCGTCACGCTGTTGGGGCCGAATTTTTCGAGGCGATGCTTCGCCTCAAAGGGCGACAGCCCTTTTTGGGGGTGGGTGGAAAGCAGCGTCGTGACCTCGTCGGCCGGACAGTGATGCCAGTGTTTGCAGACCAAAGATTCCATCATGCATCCTCCAAAGTGGTATTGGTTGAAGTCAATTGAAAAAAAGCCGGCTTCCCCTGTTCTTCCGCACAATGAAAATTTTTTCGATGGTTTCGGTCTCCGGAAAAAATCAAGGAACGTAAAATACGATATCACTATAACGGAGAGGGTTTTTCTTTGTCAATTGGAATCGGCAACCATGATTTCGTCCTTGACAAGTCTCTCCCGGCTGTGCTACGCAGCAAACCAATGAAACTTGAGGTAAGCTGCAAGCAATGCTGAAACGTTTTTCCAACAAAAACTGGTGGTGGCAGACGCAAAAAGTCTGCCCGTAAGCTCTCATTTAAACCTCAGAGCATGGGCAGGGAAGCTCCTTCCCATGACTCGTTACGATATAAAAAATGCCGTGGGAAGATAAGCTCCACGGCATTTTTTTACGCCTGTACGCCGGCATCCGGAAAAAATCAGCGCCTCAAATACTTTAAAAAAGGAGAGAGTCTATGGAACAGGTCAAAATATTATTGGAAGATCAGGAAATCCCCAGGCAGTGGTACAATGTAATGGCAGATCTGCCGACGCCGATGAGGCCGCCTCTGCACCCCGCCACCGGCCAGCCGGTCACCCCTTCCGATCTGGAGGCGATTTTCCCCATGAACATCATCGAACACGAAGTGTCCGGCCAGCGCTGGATCGACATTCCCGATGAAGTCCTCCAGAAATACCTCCTGTGGCGTCCCTCTCCCCTTTACCGCGCGCGCAATTTCGAAAAACTGCTCGGCTGCCCCGTGCAGATTTATTACAAGCATGAAGGCGTGAGCCCGGCCGGCTCCCACAAACCCAACGCGGCCATTCCCATGGCCTATTACAATATGATGGCGGGCACCAAGCGCATCACCACGGAAACCGGCGCCGGGCAGTGGGGCAGCGCGCTGGCCATGGCCTGTCAGATGTTCGGCCTTCCCTGCCGGGTTTACATGGTGAAGGTCAGCTATGAGCAGAAACCCTACCGCCGCATGATGATGAACACCTGGGGCGCGGAATGCATCGCCAGCCCCAGCAACCTGACACAGGCGGGCCGCAACGTGCTGGCCGAGCATCCGGATTCTCCGGGCTCTCTGGGCATCGCCATCAGCGAAGCGATTGAGGACGCCGTCACCACGCCGAACACCAAATACTCGCTGGGCAGCGTGCTCAATCACGTACTTCTGTACCAGTCGATCATCGGCCTCGAGGCCCACAAGCAGATGCAGAAACTCGGCCTCTATCCCGACGTCGTCATGGGCTGCTGCGGCGGCGGCAGCAACTTCGCGGGCGTCGCGACGCCGTTCGTCTGCGACAAAATCCACGGCAAGGAAGTGAAAATCGTCGGCGCGGAACCCACGTCCTGCCCCTCCATGACCAAAGGCCCCTTCGCCTACGATTTCGGCGATCTGGCCAAATCCACCCCGCTGCTCCCGATGTACACGCTCGGCCACGACTACATTCCGGCGCCGATTCACGCGGGCGGTCTGCGGTATCACGGCATGGCGCCCATCGTGAGCCACCTGGTCCGCGAAAAATTCATCGAGCCGCGCGCCTACGACCAGCTTAAAACCTTCGAGGCGGGCGTCAAGTGGGCCCGTTCGGAAGGCTTCATTCCGGCGCCGGAAACCAACCACGTGCTGGCGGCCGTCGTCGACGAAGCGATGCGCGCCAAAGAGGAAGGCAAGGAAAAAATCATCCTCTTCAACTGGAGCGGACACGGCCTGGTCGACCTGGCCGCCTACGACGCTTATTTCGCGGGCAAGCTGCAGGCCTACGAGCTGCCCGATCATGAAATCGAGCGCGCGTTGAACGCCATCAAGGATTTCCCGAAGCCGTAAGAAATTCATTTAAAAACGGCCGCGGCCGTTTGCGATAAAAGCCGTCAGGAAAATTATTTTCTTGACGGCTTTTCTTTTTTTCGACAAGCTTGCGGATCATGAAAACCGAACACGACCATAAACTGATCCGCTGCCCGAAACTGGGCGACGAAATGACCTTCGGCTACTGCCTGCAGGAAGCGGGCGACCTTCCCTGCCCGCGGATCGTCTCCTGCTGGTTTCGGGCCTTCGATGTGGCGAAGGTTCTCGATGAGCATCTGACTTCCGAACAGCGGCAAAGGTTTGCGCTAGGCGCGCCCGGGGACAAGGTATCGAGTTTGATCGAAATCATCGAGAGGGCCAAGAAGCCGTCATGAAAAATCTGGATCTGTTCAGTCTGGGAACCGAAAGCGACGCTTTGGACACGGCGCCGCTGGCCGAAAGAATGAGGCCGCAGAAACTTGCCGATTACGTCGGCCAGTCGCATCTCACCGGCCCGGGAACGCTCCTGGCCCGCGCCATCGCCGAGGACAAGCTTTTTTCGATGATCTTCTGGGGGCCGCCCGGCTCCGGCAAAACCACGCTGGCTCGCATTTTGGCCACGGAAACGAAAACCAACTTCGTGAGCTTTTCCGCCGTCCTCTCGGGCGTCCGGGAAATCCGCCAGGTCATCGACGAGGCAAAGGAACTCTGGGAAGCCAAAAAGCAGAAAACCATCCTGTTCGTCGATGAAATCCACCGGTTCAACAAAGCCCAGCAGGACGCCTTTCTGCCGCACGTGGAGAGCGGGCTCGTCACGCTGATCGGCGCAACGACGGAAAATCCGTCCTTCGAAGTGATCGCGCCGCTTCTGTCGCGCACCCGTGTTCTCGCCCTCAAGCAGTTCACAGAAGAGGATCTGACCGCCATCCTCCGGCGGGCGCTCGCCGACGAACAGCGCGGCCTGGGCAGATTCGCCATCCAGGCCCAAGACGGCGCCGTCCGCTACCTCGCCGGCCTCTCCGACGGAGACGCCCGCACGGCGCTCAACAACCTGGAGGCGGCCGCGTCCCTGGTGCAGAACCTGCCCGCCGAGGAAAGAATCCTCACCGAAAAAGCGGTCGAGGAGGCTCTGCTTAAAAAAGCGATGCTCTACGACAAGGACGGCGAAGAACATTACAACCTGATTTCGGCATTTCATAAAAGCATGCGCGGCTCGGACCCGGACGCGACGCTCTACTGGCTGGGCCGCATGCTCGCCGCCGGCGAAGATCCGCTCTACATTCTGCGGCGCATGGTGCGCTTCGCCGCGGAGGACGTGGGCAACGCCGATCCCCACGCCCTGATGCTGACCATGGCCGCCCAGCAGGCCTTTCATTTCATCGGGCCGCCGGAAGGTGAACTCGCCATTGCACAGGCGGCCGTTTATCTTGCAACCGCCCCCAAGAGCAATTCCCTGTACGTCGGCTACGGCCGGACCCGAGAGTTGATCAACAAAACCGGCTACCTGCCGGTCCCGCTGCACATCCGCAACGCGCCGACCAAACTGATGAAGGAGCTGGACTACGGCAAGGATTACAAGTACGCCCACGACTATCCCGACGCTTTTGTCTCCCAGGAATACCTGCCCGAAAAATTACAGGGGAAGGTGCTGTACAACCCGACGGACGCGGGCTACGAAAAGATCATCAGGGAGCGGGTCAATCTCTGGCGGAAGCTGAAAAAGGAACAGGAGAAAAAGGGATAAAAAAAGGGGGCCTGGTTAGAGCCCCCCAAGGAGAGAAGAGTGAAGGTTTAAAGACCTTCCAGGGTTATTTTGCTGCCGGCTAATCATGCCCGTGATATTTTAGTCGACACTAACTATTTCTTCTGTCTGAGATTAAAGCACGAAGCATGCCAGAGTCACGTCACACAATCCAACATCTTAATGTTACAGAGTTATATGAAAATAATCATCCGGCGGCCCATACCGCCTCCTTTCCGGAATTCGGCAATAAATGTCGGGAAGGCAACCGGTATTTAAATATTTATTCTATTATTACAACAACATGAAAAACTGTCGCCTTTTGCCGCCGTTTCGACAAAATTGTCGAAACGGCCGGTATTAACCGTTGACATTTCCCGGCAATAGCTTAAGATGACCGGCAAAATGAAAAAGACCGGCGACTTAAATGATCCTTCTGCCGGCCGGACGATGAGGATGTCATGATTTTTTTTAGAAAAAAGGAAACCGTCATTCGGCGCGCTTCCCACCCTTACAACGGCAGTTTTCTGCAACCGCTCGCCGTCGCCATCGTCTCCGCCGTGCTGGTCGCTATGATCCTCATCATGGGGTACCTGGACGTCCGCCGCAGCGAAACCAACCTGGTCGGCTTTCTGGAGGACCAGGCGCTCGCCACCATCAGCGTCCTCCAGCGCTTGACGGAAGAAAATCTCAAGAGCATCGTGGCCACACCCGGCAAAACTCCCGCCCAATCCAAAACGGCCAGCCAGCAGGAATCCGATTTTTCCAAAAAGCTGGTCGTCGAGGCGATCACCGCCCTGGGCCAGAAAATCGACGAGCAATGGAAAAAGAAACTGATCAGCGACGCCTCGCTTAGTAAATTCGCCGCCGAGAACAACTTCTGGTATGTCGCCGTCCTGAACCGCCAGGGCAATGCAATCTATCAAAGCGCTCCGCTCGAAACCGACATGCTCGACGCAAGCGACCTGTACGTCGGCGGGCGCAAAGCGACCACCCTCGATCTGCTGGAAAAGATCCGGCTTAAGGAAGGCATCGGCTATGTCGGCCTGCGGCGCAACGACAACAGCGGCACCGTCATCATCACTCTCGACAAGCCGGGCCTGATTTACTGGAGCATGAAGGTCGCGGTGGACCGGGGCATTCACAAAATGGGCGAAGGCCACGGCATCGTCTATCTGCAGGTCTTCGATCAGCACAAGAAACTGCTGAGCGTCATGGGCCAGCTGACCCAGGGCCTGCAGGACAAGGATTTCGACCATAACCATCTCCTCGCGGGCAAAACGCGAATCGCCACCCGGAAAGTGGACGCGGAGGGGAAAGAGATCCTCGACATGGCCGCCCCGTTTATGATGAACAAGAAGCCGGTCGGCGTCGTCCGCATCGGTCTGGAACGGGGCTCGATGGATACCATCATCGCCGAGAACCGGCGCAACATTTTCATCTTCATGATGCTGGTGGTTTTCATCGCCCTCCTGTCCATGTGGCTGCTCTACCACGACCAGAACCGCCACCTGGCGGGCATCATCGACATGGAGCGCCGCCTGGAGAAGGCCGAGCGCCTTTCCTCGCTGGGTCAGCTTGCCGCCGGCGTGGCGCATGAAATCCGCAATCCGCTCAACGCCATCAGCATGGCCGCCCAGCGGCTCAAAAGAGACTACGGCCCGTCCGACGAAGCCAAAGCCGCGGAGTTTCAGAATCTCTCCGGCGTGATCCGCGATGAAATCCGCCGCCTCAACGGCATCATCGAGGAGTTCCTGTCCTTTTCGAAGAGCCGGCGGCTGGAACTGCGGGATTTTTCCGTCACGGAAGTGCTGCAGAAAATCGTCAACCTGATTTCCGAAGAAGCGCAGTCCCGGGACATCCGGCTGGAAACCCGGTGGCGCCTCAATCCCGCCGTCATTCCCATGGACATCAACAAGCTGCAGCAGGCCTTTCTGAATTTCATCAAGAACGCCATGGAATCCATTGAAGGCCGGGGCGCAATCACGATCGCGGTGGACAAGGAAGGAAAGAATTTCGTCGTCGTCAGCATCAGCGACACGGGCTGCGGCATGACCGCGGAGGAAATCGAAAAAATCTTCAATCCCGAATACACCACCAAGGAAAAAGGCTTGGGGCTGGGCATTCCGCTGGCCATGGAAATCATCCGCGGCCACGGCGGAGACGTCCGCGTCATCAGCCGGCGCGGCGCCGGCACCACGTTTGAAGTCGTTCTGCCGAAAGAAAAAATCGGAGAAAAAACCTGACGCGGGAGGCGGAGACACATGCGTAAATTAAACATTCTGATTGTTGAAGACGGCCGCTCGCAGCGGGAAATGCTGCGCGATTTTCTGATCTCCGAAGGTCATCGGGTCCAGGAGGCGGAAAACGGCGAAGCGGCCGTCAAGTCGGTTTTGAACAATCCTTTCGATCTCATTCTGCTCGACTATAAGATGCCCGGCATGGACGGCATGGACGTGCTCAAGGAAGTGAAGCGCATCAACCATGAGATCGACGTCGTCATCATCACCGCCTACGGAACCATTGAAACGGCCGTGGAAGCCATTAAAGTCGGCGCCATCGACTACATCACCAAGCCCGTAGAGCTCGAGGAGCTGCTGCTGCTGGTGGACCGGGTGGCGGAACGCCGGGGGCTGATCCGGGAAAACGAACTGCTCCGGCAGGAGCTGGGCAAACGCGGCGTGACCGCCGAAAAGATCATCTACAAAAGCGACAAGATGGTGGAGCTCATCAACATGGCCAGCCGCGTGGCGGCCAGCCGGGCGTCCGTTCTGATCCAGGGGGAAAGCGGCACAGGCAAGGAACTGCTCGCGCGCCTGATCCATCAGTTAAGCCCGCGCGCGGACAAGCCCATCATCGTCGTCAACTGCGGCGCGTTGCAGGAAAACCTGCTGGAAAGCGAGCTGTTCGGCCACGAAAAAGGCGCTTACACCGGCGCCGGCGCGCGGCGTATCGGCCGGTTCGAGGAAGCGGACGGCGGCACGCTGTTTCTCGACGAAATCGGCGAACTGAGCCCCGCCGTCCAGGTCAAGCTCTTGCGCTTTCTCCAGGAGCGGGAAATCTCGCGCCTGGGCAGCAACGTCAGCATCCCCGTGGATGTGCGGATCATCAGCGCGACCAACCGCGACCTGGAAGCCCGCGTCAGAGAAGGCGCGTTCCGCGAAGATCTCTTTTACCGGCTGAAAGTCGTCACCATGGCCCTGCCGCCGCTCAGGGAAAGAAAGGAAGACCTGCCCGTCCTGATCGATCACTTTCTGGAGCAGTTCGCGCGCGAAAACGGCAAGCCCCTGCAGGGCGTCACCGCCGAAGCACGGGACCTGCTGCTCAAGTACGACTATCCGGGAAACGTTCGGGAACTGGTGAACATCATCGAGCGGGCCGTCGTCATCGCCCGCGACGACTACATCACCGTTTCCGACCTGCCCTTCAAAGGCGATGAGGCTTTTGCGGCGGACGCCAGAAAGCATGCCGGATCGCTGCGCGAATCCCTCGAAGAACTGGAGAAGCGGTTGATCAGTGAGGCGATGGACAAGGCCGCCGACAATCAGACCAAAGCGGCGGAACTCCTGGGCATGTCCGAGCGCATGCTGCGCTACAAGCTCAAAAAATACGACTTGAAGAATTAGCGCCAGCGGCAGCACCTCAAGAACACAAGCAGGCCCATCCAATAATTGTATCCGGACGACCTGGGGTTGTCCGGGTCTCTTATATCTTTTTTCCACGCCTAGAAACATACCGGCTGATCGGTTTCTCGTGAAGCGATGGTTGTCACAAAAATTACCCTTGACAAAAACGACGAGGGTGCTCTATATAATGCCCACGCATCATCAATTTTCCTATCACTTTATATTAGTCACGGAATTTGCAGGATAAGAATTCGCATTCCTTTCAAAGGGGGAATTCGGGTTTGTCTTGTATTTTCCGAATTAACTGCAAAGGAGGTCTTTATGAAAGGAAAGTGGAAGATTGCAATGGCAGTAACCGTCATCGCCGCGCTGATCCTGGTTGCGTGTGGCGCTATGGCGGTTGAAACAGAGAAAAAAGCCAAGAGTCCCAAGCAACAGGCGCAGCAGGAAAAGATGAAGGCCTGCAACGCCGACGCGAAGACCAAGGGGCTCAAAGGAGACGAACGCAGGAAGTTCATGAGCGAATGCCTCAAAGGCGACTCGAGCGCGGCGCCGTCTGCAACGCCGGCCAAAGAGACCAAGGCGAATCAGCAGGAAAAGATGAACGCCTGCAACGCCGACGCCAAGGCCAAGGGGCTCAAAGGAGACGAACGCAAGAAGTTCATGAGCGAATGCCTCAAAGCCTCCTCATAATTTTCAATTCAACCCAAACTGTATAGAGCTGATATTTCAAGAAACCGGCCCCATCCGAAACGGGGGTCGGTTTCTTCTCTCTCCGGAAAGGGCCTGCAAAGAGCCAACAAGGAAACGCTGTGAACTTATTGCCTATTGAAGATAAATCGGAACACCCTTGCGTAATATAGCATCCTATGTTTTGATAAGCAGTAGAATAATGACCATCAGGTTTTCGGTGAAATACCCTAATGCTGGTGCAACCGTGAATAAAATGCCCATGAACAAAGCCTTTACGCTAATGGAGTCCGGCCCCGTCGTTCTTGTCACAACGAACAATGGAAGGAAGAACAATATCATGACAATCTCCTGGACCATGGTAATGGACTTCACGCCACGTTTCGCGATCACAACGGGGCCGTGGAATTACTCCTTTTCTGCGCTGGAAAAATTCAAGGAATGCGTAATTTCAATTCCTACCGTCGACCTGATTGATACGGTTGTGGGCATAGGGACGTGTTCGGGAGCGGATACGGACAAGTTCGCAAAATTCAGACTCACCGCCGAAAAAGGAAAGAACGTTAAAGCGCCGCTCATTAAAGAATGCCGGGCAAATATTGAATGCAAAGTGGTCGATATCGTAAGGAAGCACAACATCGTTGTTCTTGACGGCGTCGCCGCCTACGTTGATGACGAGCGGAAAGAAAAGCGGACCTTGCACGCCGTCGGCGACGGCACGTTCATTGTCGACGGGCGAAAATTGAATCGACGGGAAATGATGGCAGCAAAACTTCCGGAGGGTATCTGATGTTAAGAAAAACAAAGAGGCCTCCTGTATTGTTTCCTTGCTATCCGGCAATTTTTACGGTTTTTGGGGAAATCCAACCGCTTTTCCCTTTTAAAAATATTTCAATCTTGTCAACGTAAAAATGGCATCGGCGACAAGACAGGGCAACATCATGCACTATGCCGTAAGGACACAGGTGAAATTGTCACCAAAAACTTTTTTTCCACAAATCACATCATGTATGCTATAATTTCCCCCAGCTAAGGTACCAGAGAAGGATCTCCCTCATCCGTCCCGGCTTCAGGCGGGCTCATTGAAGAATATCAGGAAACCGATTCACCAGAAAGCCAACCTTCCAATAGACAGGGCCCGGCGGCAATAAGTTCAGGAAAGCCTGTAAACGCAAATCGTGTTTCTGCTCCGCCTAAAGACGCAAAGTCATGTCGGCCGAAAGGAGAAAATACAATGAATAATTTTCTCAACAAGCGGCGTTTTCGCATGGTCGTTCCGGCTTATCCGGCCTTTAATATTTATTCCCGCATTGCCCGCCGGACAACGTCCCTGGGGCCGCTTTCCGTTGCCACCGTGGTCAGCCGGATGCCCGGCTGGGATGTCGAGGTGATAGATGAGAACAACTACCGTAAATTCGGTCCGCGCGACGCGGAGGGCCGGCCGGACCACGCGACTCTGCAGGCCATCCGCCACGCGGATGTCGTTGGTCTTTACGGCGGGCTCAGCAGCACGATTCCGCGACTGCATGAACTGGCCCGCCTGTATAAAAAGACAGGCGCCGTCACGATTGCCGGCGGTCAGCATTTTGTGGGCGACAATATCCGGGAGGCGCTCGAAAATGATATCGACTTCATTGGAATCGGCGAAGGCGATCACACCATCCGCGAACTTCTTGCTGTCATCGCGGCCGGAGCCAATCCGGCGGATGTCGCCGGCATCGCCTATTTGAAAAACGGGACGCCTGTCCAGACCCCGCCGCGTCCGCCGGTCATCGACTTTAATGAATTGCCGCTGCCCGATTTCGCGCTGCTGCGTTATGCCAAAGTAAAAATCTATCCGGTAGGCTGGATTCGCGGCTGCGGCATGAACTGCGAATTCTGCACCGTGAAAGGCAAACCGCGCGCCGCCGCCCCGGAACGCGTTGTGGAACAAATGGCGTCCCTTCTGGAAGCGCACAATGCCCGGCATTTTTTCATTGTGGACGACCTGTTCGGCCACAGTCGGCATGAGACGCTCCGGCTGTGCGGCATGCTGGCCGATTATCAAAAGGCCGTGGGAGTAAAATTGGACATTACCGTCCAGACGAGGCTTGATCGGGGCCGCGACGAGGAATTGCTCGGCGCCATGCGCAATGCCGGCGTTTATACCGTCTGCATTGGGTTTGAATCGCCCATTGCCGAGGAATTGACGGTCATGGATAAAAGAATAAATCCCGAAGAAATGCTGGAGATGACGAAGCGCTACCATCAGGCCGGATTTCTGGTGCATGGCATGTTCATTTTCGGCTATCCCATGCCCGAAGATGTTACGCTGAAGATGTCCCTTGAGGAGCGTTTGAAGCGATTTAAACACTTTATCCGGAAAAGCCGGATAGACACACTCCAGGTGCTGCTGCCCGTTCCTCTGCCGGGAACTGCTTTGACGGAAAGGCTTGACGCAGCCGGCCGGATCTTTCCCCGCACGGACATCGGCTGGGAGTACTATGATGGTAATTTCCCGGTGTTTATGCCGGATGAGCCGCTGACTCCGGAAGACATGCAGCAGGCTGCCCGGAAACTCATGCGGCGCTTTTATCGCTTCCGATACCTGTTTGCCATAGGGCTCAACATCATGATTTTTCCCGCGATGTTTTTGTCCTTGTGGAACATCCGTTTCGGCTGGCGCAAATGGTATCGACTCTGGCGAAATGATCTGATTCGGTTCGGCGGCTGGATCATTTTGCGGCGCTGGGCCTCACTTGTGCGCCGGGGGACATTTTTTGAGAAACTGGCCCAGGCCAAGGAACATCTGCATGGCCGTCCGAACACATCTTTTTCATCCCGGTAACCGGGAAGAAATCGGATCCTGCGCGCTTCGTCTTTGTCGCCCGGCATAATTTGTCTTGACTTTCTTGCCGTATCGATAGCTTAATAAGCGGCAATGTAATAGACACTCCTGTAACAACGAATTTCTTTTCGGCCCAGAGAATACGCCATTGCTATTGAAGCCCTGCCCATTACAGTAAGGCGGGGCTTTGTGTTATAAAAAATCGCAGACGAGGAAATGCAAAAAATTTATTTTTAGGAGGCACGACATGAACATCCACATGGTTGAACCGTTGAACAATTTTGTCAAACTGCCCGATCACCAATGGGAGAGCGGCTGCTGGGCGATAGAAGAAAGCAAAGCCAGGGATCTGGTCGGCGGGGAAATCTATTTTCACAAAAAGCAGCAGGAGCCCTCTTTCTTCGGCGGCATCATAACGGGATATCGCATCGCGGAGGATGAACAAAATCACAAAAAGGTTGTTTTCACTCTCCAGTACAAGGAAGATTGCAGAAATGTTCGGACCGATAAAAACGGATGGTCCAAAAGAATGAAAATTATCAGCCAAGAGTGAAGATCGGCCGGATGACCGGCGGCAGAAGGGATTCCGATAGGGCAAGGAGGTCGTTTCCGATGCGATTAAAAGCATACCTGCTTATCTTTGACGGTCCGGTGGATCGGGAACCTGCGCTCGCCTTGTGCGAAATCAACAAATTCCGCATGTGAGATTGTCAGGCTGCTGGCTATCTGCACCCCTGAAGAAATCAGGGAGTTGCTGTCCATCACGGTTTGCAGGAGGGTTGAGAATGCCGTCTTTAAAAGACAAGTATGCCGTCGTAGGGGTGGGCTGCACGCCGCAGGGGCGCGTCCCGGGAAGAACGTCTCTCAGCTTCCACCTGGAAGCGTCGGCCAACGCCATCAAAGACGCCGGGCTCGCAAAAGAAGACATCGACGGCTTCATCTGCTACCGCCACTTTCCCGCCGCGTCCAACGAGGACAACCTCACGCCCAACCTCATCGCCCAGCATTTGGGGATTTCGCCCGTATACATGAGCCAGGACGCCAACTGATCGCGCAGCCACTTACAGCACGCCGTTGGCGCGCTTGAATCCGGCCTGTGCCGCTACGTTCTCATCTCTTACGGACATAACGCCCTCTCGAGCAACAGCATGCAGCGGATGCTCATCGACTTTTCGGGAGACGACGCCGTCTTCGGCCATTTCGGCGCCACCGGCGGGTACGCGCTCGCCGCGCGGCGGGCGATGCACGAATTCGGCACCGGTCCGGAAACCTGGAAAAAAATCGCCGTGGGCCAGCGCAAGTGGGCCGGCCTCAACCCGGCCGCCATGCTGCGCGACAAGCCGCTTTCCGAAGCGGACTACGACGCCGCCCGCTGGGTGGTCGAACCGCTGCGCCTGCCCGACAACTGTCTGATTACCGACGGCGGACGGGCCATCATCGTGACTTCGGTCGAACGGGCGCGCGACTTGCGGCAGCCGCCGGCCGTCATCATGGGCCTGGGCATGCACAATCCCTCGACGTCCATCACCCAATCGGACTGGATGGCCGGGCCGACCGGCGCCCGGCCGGCCGGAGAAGCGGCCTTTGCCATGGCCGGCATCACGCGCGACGCTGTGGACGCCTGCGAAATCTACGATTGCTTTACCTACACGGTGGAAATCACCCTCCAGGACTACGGCTTTTTCAAACCGGGCGAAGGGCGAGACTGGCTCCAAGGCGGAACGATCGAGCCGGGCGGGCGCCTGCCGGTGAACACGTCCGGCGGACAGCTCGCAGAGGCTTACTTCATGGGCCTGACGCCGATCGCCGAAGGAACCATGCAGATTATGGGGCGCTGCGGACAGCGTCAGCTCGGCGCCGCAACGAAAACCAAGTCGCCCGAAATTATTTTGTGCAGCGACAACGGCGGCATTTTGCAAAGCCATGCCTGCATCCTGCTGCGGAGGTTATGAGCCATGCCCTATGAGAAACCCTTGCCGAAACGAAATCCGGACAACCAGCCCTTCTGGGAGGGATGCAAAAATCACGAACTCCGGTTCCAGGAGTGCAGCGCCTGCGGTCATGTCCGCTGGCCGCCATCCCTGCTCTGTCCCCGGTGCCATTCGCCGGAGGCCCGCCGACTGACCGCCAAAGGAACCGGACGGATTTACACCTTCGCCGTTTACCACACCGCCTACCATCCGGGATTCGCCGCCGAACTGCCCTACACGGTCGCCGTCGTGGTTCTCGACGAGGGTCCCCGCCTCCTCACCAACATCATCGGATGCCCCCCGGGCGAGGTAACATGCGATATGCCGGTGGAGATCGTCTGGGCCGATATCGACGAAAACATAACGCTGCCGAAATTCAAACCGGCGTAAAAAAAGCCGCCTAAAAAGGCGGCTTTTCTCGTTTTGATAAGGGGACCTTCTCAGCCGACGTAGCGCTTCTTCATCTGATTGAGCATCTGGTAGTGCTTTCTTTCTTCCTCGATGATTTTCTCGATGGCTTCATGCTGAGCGGCAGGCACCAGGTTCTTTACTTCATGGTAATACAAAATGGAATCGAGCTCGCGCTGCATGGCGAAGTCGAAAGCGCCGACGGTGTCGGTCACCTGAGAGAGCTGCTTGTCCATGACGTCCTTGGTGAAGATCAGGTTGTTGTCCACATAATTGCGCAGGTAATCGGCGTATTCGCCGGCATAGCGCTCCGGGGGCGTGTAGGTTTCGATCTGCGACAGGAGCTTCTCAAACGTCCGTTTATGAGCGGCTTCCGCCAGGGCCAACTGGGCAAAGAGTTTTTTGGCGTCTTCCGTCTTGGCGATTTTCTCCGCGAAATTGTAAAAAGTAATTCCGTTTTCTTCAATACGGACAGCAACTTCCACTATATCGTTTGCTGTGAATACCTGCATAAATTTGGCCTCCTGAAGAATTTAATTGTTAAGTTAGCTTGAGCATATTTTTAAACCGATTGCAACCGTTTTGGCCGCCGCTCAAATCCATTTCTTCCTGCGAAACAGCATAAGCATTCCCAGGGCGATCGTCAACATCGCCCCCCACACGACAAAGAAGCTCCAGGGCCAGTCCAGCCCCGGCATATACTTGAAGTTCATTCCGTAGATGCCGGCCAGGAATGTCAAGGGCATGAATATCGTTGCGATAATCGTCAAAACCTTCATGACCTGGTTGAGTTTGATGCCGGCCGAAGACAGGTAGATGTCCAGCATGCCGGCCAGTATGTCCCGAAACGTATCGACCGTGTCGATCACCGCAATGATGTGATCGGAAATGTCCTTGAAATAAATCAGGTCGGAATCGGTAATGAGGGGGGAATCCGACCGCTCAAGCAGGGCGATCGCCTCCCGGAGCGGCCACAGGGATTTGCGCAAAACGATCAGTTCCTTCTTCAGGCGGTGAATCTCCTGGAGTTTGGCGGGCGTCGTGCGCAGAACCAGATCATCCTCCAGCCGTTCGATTTTCTGTTCGATGTCGTCCAGGACAACGAAATACTGGTCCACGACGGCGTCCAGCAGATGATGCGCGAGGTAGTCCGCGCCGGCTTTGCGGACTCTGCCTTTGGCGGTGCGCAGCCTTTCCCGGATCGGATCGAAGAGCGGGCTTTCCTTTTCCCGGAAGGAGAGAACGAAGTCCTTGCCCAGGATGATGCTGACCTGCTCCACTTGGAAATCGCGGTTTGTGGAATTCGAGATATTCTTCAAAACGATGAACAGATAGTCGCCGAAATCCTCGGCCTTCGGCCGCTGATCGGTGTTGAGAATATCCTCCAGAATCAGGGGATGCAGACCGAAAAGCGCGCCGATTTCCTCGAACAGCCGCACATCCTGCAGCCCGTCGACATTGATCCAGCAGATGCCCGACTGCTGCCTTTCCGCGCGGAGTTCATCGGGCGTCCGGATCTCCTTTTCGGCCACGGACGCAGCGTCGTAGCGCATCACCGTGACCCTGGCGCTGTCGGTGTAGGCGCGGCCGATGTGGACCAGGCTTCCCGGGCTCAAGCCGGCTTTTTTCGATCTCTTTTTCACAGAGGAATCCATGGCCTCCTCCTCTTGCGGTTACTGTTGTTTCACCCGGACGGTTACACGGACCTGCGGCGCCTTTCCTTCCGGAAAGGACAAGCCCGCGACGGGAACAACTCTAAGCATGGTAGTCAGGGACGACGAGATATTCTGCAAATCGACCGGCTCCGTTTCCAGAACGACCGCCTCCGGATTCATCCGGGAGTCGATCAGCACCCGGACGATGGCCGGAGACAGCGTAATTCGCTGTACGACCAGAGAGTCGGGCGGATGGTTGCGGGTGGCGACACGGACCGGCACGGTCGCCGCGACGAGCCGGGAGGCATAAATCCGGATTCTGCCGGGGCTGATGTCGGCCACCGACAGGCTAGACGGCGCGTTCACCATGTCCTTGGTCAAAACGAATTCCCGCTTCTTTTCGGCGACCGCCGACAGATCGAGCGAAAGCCGGAGCGACCGCTCGTTCATCAGGCGAAAGGCCTGTTCGGGACCCTGCAAAACCACCTTGGCTTCCGTGATCTGCGGTTCGTCGATCCGCCAGGTCTGCGGCACGTTCTTGTATTCGATGGGAATCAAAAAATCGCGGCGGACGATATCGCGCTGATAGCCAAAGGCGACCCATAACATGCAGGCCAGCACCAGAGCGATGACCTTTTCCTTGGTGTTTTCCCTGAGCCAGCCCCAAAGCGGCCTTTTCCGGGGCGCGGGCCGATAGCGGATGTAATATCTTTCCAGGATTTCATTGAGGGTGGAAGCGCCGGGCACCACCGTCAGCGTTTCCCGGTCGGCAACGGAGATGGTCCCTCGTTCCTCCGACACGACAATGCAAAGGGCGTCCGAGCGTTCGGTCAATCCCAGCGCCGCCGTGTGCCGCAGGCCGATGTTGCCGTGCTGGGCGATGTTGACGGACAGCGGCAGATGGCAGCCGAACAAAGAGACGCGGTCGTTTTTGATGACCACCGCGCCGTCGTGGCCGATGGAATGGGGATCGAAGATGCTGGCCAGCAGGGGTTCGCTGAGCCGGCCGTCGAGCGCGACGCCGCCGGTCAGATGGCGGCCCAGCGGATCACTGCCCGCAATGACGATCAATGCGCCGATGCGCTTTTTTGCCAGATTGCCCGCCGTTTCGGCGATGACCCGCGCCGCTTTTTCCATCTCCGACAAGGGCCGGACCTCGCGGCGCAGATTGCCCAGCATCGCCAGGCGCTCGAAAAAACCGCGCAGGTCTTCCTGAAAGATCACCACCAGCACAAAAAGCAAAATGGCAAAAAAGCCCTGCAGGACAATTAATGTAAGGTAGAGCTGGAAAAACCGGGCCAGCAGGTACACGCCGCCCAAAAGCAGAATGCCGATGAGGACGAATCGCGACGCCCGCGTCTTGAACCACATCAGGAGCGCGAAGATCATCGCGGCGATGATCATCATATCCAGGACATCCTGGATCCGGATGCTTTTGACCACCGCCGCGGCGGCATTGAGAAAATCCATAAGCGTTGCTTTCCGGTTCCGGAAAATTTTCGAACTGTTGTATAACGGGATTTCCAGGGATGTGTCAAGCCCGTTTGCCGTGTCTTGCCCGAGGCCGGACCTAAAAAAAGCCTGCCGGCGTCCGGGGATTCTTCCCGAATACCGACAGGCCTCCAACTGTCGCCCCGGGGAGTTTCCGGCCGCGAGCCGTCTCCCCGGACGTCGAATTTATTTCTTGTAACTGTACCAGCCTTCGCCGGTTTTCTGGCCGAACTTGCCTTCGGTGACTTTTTTCACAACGCTGGGCGAAGGAAGATCCGCCGCATCGCCGGTTTCATAAAAATGGCTCATGCCGATGTCGTAGGTCAGGTCGATGCCCGTGAGATCCATCAGGCGGAACGGACCCATGGGATGGCCGGCGCCGTAAACGCAGGCCTTGTCGATGTCCTCGTGCGAGGCCACGCCCATTTCCAGCATCCAGAGGGCTTCCTTGGAAATGACCTTGAAAATTCGGTTCAGCACAAAGCCGTCCACTTCCTTTTTGATGTGAATCGGAATTTTGTCGATCTTCAGGCAGAAGTCCATCATGCACTTCGCCGTCTCGTCGGAGACATGCGGCCCCTGGACGACTTCCACCAGCTTCATGACCAGCGCCGGATTGAAGAAGTGCAGGTTGCAGACCTGGGAGGGGCGCTTGGTGACGTCGGCAATCCGGGAGCTCACGATGAAGGAACTGTTGGTCGCCAGAATGGCGCCGGGAGGCGCAATCTTGTCCAGATCGGCGAAGATCTTGCGCTTGAGGTCGATGCGCTCCAGGACGGCTTCAATAACCACGTCCGCGTCCTTGGCGGCTTCCTTGAGATCGCCGGTAAACGAAATCAGACTCCGGGCTTTCTTGGCTTCTTCCTCCGTCATCTTCCCCTTCTGCACACGCCCCGGCAGGTAGCCCTCAACGAATTTCTGAGCCTTTTCGAGCACGGCGGGCACGACATCCGTGCTGACGGTTTTAAATCCGGAAAGCGCGCACTGGAGAGCAATCTGATGGCCCATGTTTCCGGCCCCGACGACACAAACATTTTTTACATCTTCAATTTTCATGGCCTATCCTCACTTTCTTTACGTTGATTATCCCCTCAATTCGTTTTGCGACGCCGACCGCCTTGCAGCCGGAAACCCATTTTGTTGACAGTTGTAGATAGGAAGACGTCCCTTATTTGTCAAGCACAATTTCCCGCGGGCGACACGTTGCCGGTGATGTTTCTTCGCCACTCCGGAACGTACGCCGGAAAAAGCCCGCGCGCGGGAGCTTTTACAACGATCGTTGAATGTAATATCAAACGCCTCAATCCATATATTGTTCAGCAATATTTAGATTTTACATTGACAATCGAAAAGGTTCTGCTATAAGGGATGCAATTTCCTCGAAAGGACCCTCGTTGCCCGGTGAAAAAAGCGGCTGCATCGAAAACCGATGCGACACCCAAAAGAAACAAAGATCTTTTCAATAAACGCCAGATGCAGATCCTTAAAAAAGCGACGCATCTCTTTATGAAAAAGGGCTATGCGCAAACCTCCATGCGCGAAATCGCCAAGGCCACCGGCATCGACATCCGGAATCTGTATTACTTCATCAAAAACAAGGAGGAAATCCTGTTTCTGGTTTTCGACATGCTCCACAAACCGGAACTCGAGCTTTTCGAAAAGCAGGGCATCATGGACATCGACGATCCCGTCTTGCAGTTGAGCGCCGCCATTCGCGGACTGCTTGACGCCGGAGGGCACAATTACGACGATGAAGTCCTGCTTTTATACCGGGAATCAAAATCACTGCCCAAGCGTCTCTTGAAAAACATTCTGGACCGGGAAAGCCAGGTCGTCTCACATATCGAAACCATTCTCAAAAAAGGCAAGGACAGGAAGATTTTTCTGGTCGAGGACACCTCCTATACCGCCAACCTGATCGTTTATCAGTTGTGCGTCTATCCCCTGCGTCACTGGAACATGAAGAAATACAGCCGGGATGAGCTGTCCGATCTCATGGTAAAGCACGTTTTGAAAATGGTGCTGGCGTAAAAGTCTCCAGGGCCTGAAATCACGTAAAAAAAAGCCGGCAAAGCCGGCTTTTTCTTTTGTGACTGGCGCCAGAGGGGACCGGACGGCGTTCAGGCATAAACGCCGAGGAAACCGGTGTTTCCTTGTCCACGCCGCATGATCCGCCTCCGCTCCCCCAAGGGGAGGGTGATTCTAAGCAAGAAATTTCTTGGCCATGCCTCCGATAATGTCCTCCGCCTCTTTCGCTACGGACTTCACCATGTCTTCAACCTTGGGCATGTCGTTGATGCGCTGCGCGCATTCGCCGGCAGCCATCATGGCTCTTGCCTTGTCTTCTTCGTAGACGGCCTTGATGGATTCGTTCTCGAAATCGATCAGCGACGTATCTTCCATGGTCATGTAGCTGTCCGGCGTGCCGAGGAACACTCCGGGCGACTTTTTCAGCGTATTAACCGCGTGTTCTTCACTGCGGGCATTTCTCAACCAGCGCGCCGGCCCGACATATCCCCGCGCAACCAGCGTGCCGCGGTCCTGGGCTTCCACAACCGACTGCTTCCAGAGACGGGGAAAATCGCTTTCCTGGGTGGCAAGGAATCGGGTTCCCATGAGAACGCCGTCACAGCCCATCGCCAGAGCGGCTGCCAGGGTTTTGCCGTCGGAGACGCCGCCGCCGCCCACCACGAGGGTTTTTTCATCGGATACAGCTTCCACCACGCCGGGGAACAGGACCATGGAATGAAGCGGTTCCCAGTGCGTATGAAATCCGCCTTCGTGTCCGGAGGCGACAATGACATCCACGCCCGCTTTCTTGCAGCGCTGCGCCGCCCGAACGGAAGGAATAATGTGAATCCAGATAAACCCGGCGCCCTTGATCATGTCTCCCCAGCCCATCGGATCACCGGCGGAAGTATAGATGACCTTAAGCGTGTTTTTCATCTCCGGATTTTCCTGCCGCGCCTTGATGGCCGTTTCAATCATGATTTTCGAATATTCTTTCAGTTCGGCGGAAACCATCACATTCGGGCCAAAAACACCGCCCTTATCCTTCACCAGGCGATGGGTGCGTTTCAACACCGATTCCAGAACCTTGCCCATATCGTCTTCCGGATTGGCTTCACCGGTCTCGCAAAAGGCGTTGTACACCCAGGGCTGGTCATTTTTATTGAAGAGACCGCTGGTGGAAAGCAGTCCCAGGCATCCGGCGTTGGCCGCCGCCACGCAGAGGTTGTTGTTGGAAAACGGTCCCATGCCCGCCTGGATGATGGGATACTTGATGCCGAGTAATTCTGTTAATCTGGTTTTGATCATAAAAATATCTCCTCTTTTTTTAGTTTTTCATTCATTCATTGCATATTCGCCGGAAAGCGGCGCCACATACTTTGCCCAGACGCGGTCATACTGGGCGCTGTCTCCCTTGGGCTTGATCAGCATGATGTCCTTACAATAGGTCCGCTGTTCATCTCTGGCGTTTTCCATACCATAAATTTGAAGGGAAAACCGGGAAAAATCATGAACCATGAACCGGAAAAGCTGGTTGACGATATCGTTGTCCATGGCGTCAAGTTCGCACTGCTCCAGAATCAGTTGACCATAGACCACGACTGAAAACATTTCGCCCAGAGGAAGAGAAAAAGTCGGGTCCGCATCCTGGGCCTTGTCCGGTCCCGCTTTTTCCAACAGAGCCTTGAAGTGCTCGATCTGCTTCATGAAGATGCCGACATTGGGCAGACCGGCAAACGATTCAAAAACCGGCCGGTAATCATGGAACTGCACAGTGCCCAGCCCCCTGGCGGGCCCCTGGTTGAAAATAAACAGATCGTCTCTGGGGGAGAGTTCCGGCTTTACCTTTCCATACGGCTTCGGGTTAAAGAAATAGTTCTTCATAAACTTGCGGATCAGCTGAACGTTCACATGAACCGTTCCCTCCAGTTTGGAAGGGCCCCGGACTTCGCTGGTGGCGGTGAAAAAATAAGTGTCTTTTTCAAAGCCTTTCGCGGCGATGACATCCCAAAGAAGGTTCATGACCTCCTCGGACTGCAGGGTGACTTTCATTTTGCTCGTGGGATTGTAGAGCATGTAGCGACGGTCGGCCGGGGTCGCATTGCGGAAATAATCCGTCGCCCGCCGCTGATACAGCTTCATGCCGATCAGCCGCAGCCAGGCTTCCATGAAATTGCCGCGCACATGCGGCATATCGGTCACCGGCTTGCCGTACAGGATGCGGTTTGCGGCGTGCGTGATCGCTTCATAAAAGCTGTGCTCGGCCATGGCGATGGAGCACGGAGCGATATTGAATTTGCCGATATTGACGGTATTGAGCGAACAATCCCACGCGTGCGATCCCCGGGAAAGAATATCCTCTTCGGTAATCGGATAATCGTGCAGGGCAAAATTGGAGACATACTGCTGATGGGAGATGACGTTTTTCTTCAACTCGTAGGCTTTGTTGAGATAGTTGGTGACGAAGAAGACGTAGTCGTCCGTGCCGTCTTTCACTTTTCCGAACGTGGAAACCATCCGGGCCTCGTTGCCGTTGCCGATGTAATATTTTTCGCCGTTGGCCGCCCAGGCGCCGTCGCCTTTCGGCGTCAGGGTGGTTTCGGTGGCGTAAATATCCGCGCCGTGCGTGCGTTCGGACAGACCGAAGGCAAAAATGGCTCCTCTTTTAAGCAGTTCAGCGGCCTTCCTTTTCGCCCCTTCGTTGGAACTCATCCAGATCGGTCCCAGCCCCAAAATGCTTACCTGAAAGCAATACCAGTAGCCCGAACCGTAAAAAGCCAGAAGTTCGCTGTATTCGTTGTTGCGCGCCGTGTCCCAGCGGCAATCCGGATCGCCGCCGGCGTAAGCGCCGGGCGTCAGCAGCTTGGCAAAAATTTGTTCACGACCGATAAAGTCGACAAAATTTTTATACCAGACCTTTTTGTGAAAATCGTCCGTGAGTTTCGTTTTTCCGATCGCTTCGAAAAAAGCGATCGTTTTATCCATGATGGCCCGCGACCCGGCATCGGTCATCAACGACCGATACTTTTTCGGCTGCAACAGATAATTCATCTCCGCTTCCCTGTTTACCGTATGTTTTTCCGTTCATTTCAGCATTCCGCAACCCACCGGACGCTTCTATACAACGGACGTTGGTTTATGCACGAATTAACGGAGGTGAGCCTCTTTTGTCAAGATATTTTTCCGGACACGCCCGAAAAACAACAGCCCCGCTCTTTTGGGGAATCTAAAATGCAGTTATAGCCGGTTGTTACAGCCGGTCTTTCGGAATCAGGAAAATCGGCAAAATAATGCTTGACAGAGCCCCGACATCCATTTAATACAACCAACGCTCGTTGTACACAACTGTACCGCACGAAAGGAGGCATCCAAAATGACCATGAAGACCAAAAAAATCACCGTTGCCAGAGGAACTTTTAATGTCCGGGACCGCGAAAACGCCGACGGATTTCCCGTCGTTATGCTGCATGGCTGGCCGGAGAGCTCTTATTGCTGGGAAGGCGTGGCCTCTGATCTGGACCCGAACCTGCGCGTGATCGCTCCGGATTTACGGGGTTTGGGAGACAGCGAACGGACGCTGGATGTGAAAGCCTACCAGAAAGCGGAACTCGCCAAAGACGTGATCGAAATCATCGACGCTTTGAAAATCCAGGACTTCTTCCTGGTCGGCCATGACTGGGGCGGCATCGTGGCCCAGGAACTGGCCTTTCTGATTCCCGACCGGGTCAAAAAATTCGTTATTCTGAACATCCCCATCCTCACCAACATCAAAGGCGCGGAAGAAGTCACCAAGGCCATGATCGCCATCCGTTACATTCCCTACTGGTATCAGTACTTTCAAATGATGCCGGGCCTGCCCGAAGCCATGATCAAGGGCAAGGAACGCGAGTGGGTCAGCTTTTTCTTCGGAAAGAAAGGCCAGGACGGCACCATCCCCCGGGAGGCCATCGACGAATATGTCCGCTGCTACAGCATCGACAATACACCCGCCACCGCGGCCTCCTACTACCGCTCCATGGCGCTCGACGCTCCCCACTGGGCGGGGCTGGCCGGCAAAAGATTTCCCATGCCGTCGCTGTACATTTATGGTAATGAAGATTCCGTCATCATCCCGGCAAACATCATGCATCTGGAAGACTGCTTTGATTCGATCAAGATCGAGCAAGTCAAAGCGGCTCATTTTCTTCAGGAAGAAAAGCCCCGGGAAGTTGCCGAACTGATGAACCGCTTTTTCAAATAATTCGCAAATCCAGGATGGCGGGCGGCGTTCGGCCGCAACCGGCGCCGCCTGCCGTCCGTTTTTCCCAAGGAGGAAACCCTATGTCCGGAATTGAATCAAACGACGATCAGTTTCAGGCTCTCGCGGACAATCCCAGCCGGGAGCCGTTTGTCATGCTCAATCTGCTGAAATTCAAAAAAGAAGGCGGCCGGGAGTCCTACTTCCGTTACATCAAGGAATCCGGACCCTTCGTCGCAGCCGTCGGCGCTTCGGTGCTCTATTTCGGAAAACCGAAAGAGCTGCTTCAGGGTAGCGAGGACTGGGATCTGCTGATGCTCGTCTCGTACCCGTCGCGCCAGGCGTTTCTCACCATGACGCAGAACCCCGAGTATCTCAAGGTTCATGAATTCCGGGCGGAAGGCGTGGAACGCGCGGTGCTCTACGCGACGGACCCGGTGAAATTCAAGGCGATCCTGTCGGAGTAGCAGCAGCTTCCGTGCGTCAAACAAATGCGACCCTTATCAATATTCTATGCCGAGGTGAAATTATGACAAGAGTAGTAAGCGTTGATACCGTGTACGACAATCCGAACAATTTAGTCGATTTATTCGAACAGAGCGTCGCCAAATATCCGGACAACCGGCTGTTCGGCACCAAGAACCAGGCCTCCGGCCAGTATGAATGGGTGACCTACCGGTACGTGGCCGACCGGGTGGATCATCTGCGCGGCGCTTTAAAAAAGCTCGGGCTTTCCAAAGGCGACAAAGTGGGCGTGATTCTTCACAACTGCACGGAATGGTTTGTTTGCGAACAGGCGGTCCACGGCCTTGGCGGCGTGCTGGTCCCCATGTACCTGCAGGAACTGCCGAAAGTGATCGAGTACATCGTCAAGGATGCCGAGGTAAAATTCCTTTTTGTCGCGCACGCCGGCGTCTACGAAAAAGTCAAAGAGTTCAAAAATAGCATTCCGACATTGAAAGAGATCTTCCTCGTCTTCGGCGAGGGCGATCATGCCCTTCCGGCCCTCGAGGAAACGGGTCGGAAGAATCCCGCGCCCTCCATCAAACCGCACTGGTCGGACCTGGCCAATATCGTGTACACCTCGGGGACCACCGGCGATCCGAAAGGCGTGATGCTCTCCCACGGCAGCCTGACGCTGTGCGCCCGTTCCGGCGTGGACGGATTCAGCCTCGATGAAACCATGCACGTGGTGGCCATTCTGCCCTGGGCGCATGTCTTCGGCCTGGCCGCCGATCTCCACGATTACATCCACTGCGGCGGCGGCATCGCCTTTGCCGAATCCGTCGACAAACTCATCCAGAACTTCCAGGAAGTCAAACCCACCGGGCTTTCCGTCGTTCCCCGCATCGTCAACAAGGTTTACGATACGATCATGCAGGGCGTCGCCGCCGATCCGGTCAAAAAGCAATTTTTCGACGCGGCCGTGGCCGAAGCGGTCAAAAACCGCGACCTTCCCGAGAAAACAAAGGAATTCAAGGATTACGACGCGCTGGTCTTTTCGCAGGTCCGCAATGTCTTCGGCGGCAACTTGAAATTCTTCGTCACCGGCAGCGCGCTCATCAAACCGGAAATCGCGCTGTTCTTCAAGGATATCGGCCAGCCGACCTTCGACGGCTATGGTCTTACCGAAACGGGCCCCACGGTCAGCATGAACTCGCCCAAGTACGGCAACAAGTACGGAACGGTCGGCACCGTCGACAAAAATATGCGCGTGGTGATCGACAAGTCCCGCGTCGGGGAGGACAGCCTGGACGGAGAAATCATCGTTTACGGTCCTCACGTGATGATGGGCTACCACAACAAACCCCAGCAGACGGCGGAGGTGATGATGCCGGATAAATGGAACGGCTTTCCCGGCATCCGCACGGGCGACCGCGGCTGGCTGGATGAGGAAGGCTTCCTCCACATCACCGGACGCTTCAAGGACGAATACAAACTGGCCAACGGCAAGTATGTCCATCCGGAAGGCATCGAAAACGAAGCCAAACTGCTGCGCTGGATTTTGAACATCATGCTCTACGGCGACGGCAAGGATTATAACGTCGCCATCGTCGTTCCGGATTTCGCCATGCTGCAGGCGGATCCGAAGATCAAGCCGCTTTTGAAAGACACGCTGGAAGCATCGTTGAAAGAGAAAGCCCTGACGGATTATCTGTCCGGAGAAATCATAACGTACTTGCGTAAAACCTACGGCGGCTACGAGGTTCCGCAGAAGTTCCTGTTCATCGCGGACGACTTCACGGTGGACAACGGCATGCTCACCCAGACGATGAAGCTCAAACGGCCGTTCGTTTTGAAGAAATACCAGGAGCTGCTGCTTTCTCTTTACAAAGACTGATCCGGCCTTCTTTTTTCGCCGGAAACCTTGCCGCGGTCTCAGCATGGCGCGGCGCGACAAGAAACCGACGCGGATAGCGTTACCTTTCTCACACGCCCTTTCTGAACGGGGCCGGGATGGAATCTGAAGTTCGGACTCCTTCCCGGCCCTTCTTGCAGAGCTCTCATTCGGGCGCTGCAAAAGCGGTCGGGCCTGCCGCATCATCTCGGGAAAATGCGCGGATCGTCGCGATCTCCGCGTTCTGCCGGCCATGGCCGGGATCCCGCGCGCGGAATTTCGGACGCGCACTTCCGCAAAAAATTCATGGCATCCTCCGCGCAATGGGTGTAATAAAATCCCGGTTACGCAACAACGGTAAAAAAGTTCATCCTTCTTTTTGTCGTTGCGCGGCCTTATGGCGCAAGACCAAAAAAGAAAATCTAAAGCCAAAGCCATGGAGGAACACCGATGACGAATGCAACACTGTGCAAAAAGCTGGCGGAAGCTGTCGGGGCGGGAGATTCACCCCTGGTTCCCAAAATTTTTGAAGCGCTGGTCAGCGACGATGAAGCAAAAGTTCTGCTGCTCGCCTCTCCGCCGGCCACCGCGGAAGATCTCGCGCAAAAATCCGGGCTGCCGCTCGAGGCCATTGAAACGATGATGGACTCCCTTTTTTCCCGGGGGCTGATCTTCAAGGCGACCAGAGGCGGCGAAAAGAAATTCTACCGCGTCAAAACCATCCCGCAGATGCACGACTCCACCAGCCTGACACCGGGCATCTCCCGGCAGATCCTGGATCTGTGGAAAGAGTATATGGAGAAGGAATGGCCGGCCTACGGCGGAAAAATCATGGAGATTCTGCCCGGTTCCATTATGCGGGTGGTGCCCGTCAACGAAAGCGTCGAGGTACAGTCCCGTGTGCTGGCCTATGAGGACGTTGAAAAGATCGTCCAGGACGCCAAGGTTCTTTCCGTGACCAACTGTTCCTGCCGCGTCATTTCCGGAAACTGCGACAAACCGCTGGAAGTCTGCATGCAGGTGGACCGCGCCGCCGAATACAACATCGAGCGCGGCACGGGCCGGGCGCTTTCCAAAAGCGAAGCCGTCGAGATTCTGAAAAAGTGCCGCGAGGAAGGCCTGGTGCACGTGGTGGACAACCGCCAGGTGGTCGGCCACGTCATCTGCAACTGCTGCAAGGATTGCTGCCTCAACTGGGCGGTGATGAAGGGGCCGAAAAAATGGGTCGCCCCCAGCCGCTACGAAGCGTTCGTGGACCGGGATCTGTGCAGCGGATGCGAAGCCTGCCTGGACCGGTGCTTCTTCGACGCTCTGTCCCTGGAGGACGAACTCGCCATCGTCGATCCGGAAAAGTGCCTGGGATGCGGCGTCTGCACGGTGGTCTGCCCCACGGAAGCGTTGAAGCTCAAAGAAACGCGGCCTGCCGACTTCGTTCCGGCATAAGAAGGACAACGGCCGCCGATGCATGAACTGCCCGTCACGGAAAGCATTCTGAAAATCATTCTCGCGCACGCGGAAAAAAACGATGTCCGCCGCGTCGTGACCATCCGCCTCCAGGTCGGCAAACTGAGCGATCTGGAAGACGACTGGATGCAGCGCTACTTCGACTACGTGAGCCGCGGAACGCCAGCCGAAGGCGCCAGGTTGGAAATCGAGCGGACGCCGATCCGCCTGGAATGCGACGACTGCGGCGAATCCTATACGGTCGAAAACGCGGGCGGGCTCGACACGCCCTGCCCCGGCTGCGGCGGCAGGGACACCCGACTCATTGCCGGCCGCGAATATTTCATCAAAAACATGGAGGTCCTGTAGTGGAAGAGGTGCGCATGATCGAGGTGAAGGAAGAAATCCTTGCCGACAACAACCAGGTGGCCGCGGGCGTCCGGGAGAGGCTCGGCCGGCAGAAAACGCTGCTTTTGAATCTGATGTCCTCGCCGGGATCGGGCAAGACCAGCCTGATTCTCAAAACGGCGGAGGCGCTGCAGGGCAAAGTCAAGCTCGGCGTCATCGAAGCGGATATCGAATCCCGGGTGGACGCCGAGAAAGTAGCCGCCTGCGGCATCGATGCCGTCCAGCTCCGGACGGGCGGCTTCTGCCATCTCGACGCGACCATGGTCACGCAGGGCCTCGAGGCTCTGCCTCCGAAGGACTTCGATCTGCTCATCATCGAAAATGTGGGCAACCTGGTGTGCCCCGCCGAATTCGACACGGGCGCGCACAAAAACGCGATGATCCTGAGCGTTCCCGAAGGCGACGACAAGCCGCTCAAGTATCCCCTCATGTTCAGCATCTGCGATGTGCTCGTCATCAACAAGATCGACTATCTCTCGCTTTCCGACTTCGATCTTGCCGCCTTGCGCCATAGGGTTCTCGCGCTCAATCCTCAAATCAGGATCATGGAAGTTTCCTGCAAAACGGGAGCGGGCCTTGCCGAGTGGACGGACTGGCTCGCCCGTGAAGTTGCACAGTTTGTCGGGAGCTGATCCGGAATCGTCCTTCCGGATCAGCTCCCGCTCGAAAAAGAGCCGTGTTCCTCAAAAACACCGGCCATGCCGTTTATTTCCTTTTGGCTATTTCTTCATCACGGAACATTTTCCGCGCAATCTTGCCGCTTGTCGACTTCGGAATGGAGTCCCGGAACTCGACGAGCTTCGGCACCTTGTACGCGGCAAGCTTCAGCCGGCAGAATTCAAGAACTTCTTTTTCCGTGGCCTGCTGACCGGCTTTGAGGACAATAAACGCCTTGATGGTTTCTCCCCGGTAGGGATCGGGAATGCCGACGGCTACGGCTTCAGCGATTTTCGGATGCTGGTAGAGGACCTCATCCACTTCCCGGGGGTAAATGTTGAATCCGCCCGCGATGATCATATCCTTTTTCCGGTCGACGATCGAGAGGTATCCGTCTTCATCGGCCCGGGCGATATCGCCGGTGGACAGCCAGCCGTCCTTCAACTGCGCGGCCGTTTCCCCGGGATTATTCCAGTACTCCTTCATGACGGTCGGACCCTTGATGACGATTTCCCCCGGCTCTCCCGGCCGGACTTCCTCCACGCTGTTTTCCGGATCCACCAGCTTCACGTCAAAATCCATTTGCGGCACGCCGATTGATCCGACTTTCGGGTTCATAATGGGATTTGAAATTCCGCTGGACATCGTTTCGCTCATTCCCCACCCCTCGCTGAAAAAGATCCCCATATCCTGTATCTTCAGGATCAGCTCCAGCGGCATGGGAGCGCCGCCGCTGCCGAGGAGGCGGAGATGCTCGCCGATCCTGATCTGCTCGGCCCTGGGATGGTTGAGCATCGCCGTAATCATGGTCGGCACCGACGGGAAATAGGTGATCTCCGGCGTGCGGGCAATGAGCCCCAGCAGTTCGTCGAGATCGAAGCGCGGCATCAGAATCAGGGTTCCGGCATTCAGCATCGACCAGCCGATGCAGCCGGTATTTCCGTACACGTGAAAAAAAGGAATCGCGGCGATGGCCAGCCTTCTCTCGAAAGGAACGTACTGATTGATGGATTCGCCCCAGGCGCCGCTCTGGCACAGAGCGGCAATGATATTTCCATGGGTCAGGACCGCTCCCTTCGGCAGGCCTGTCGTGCCGCCCGTGAACTGGATCAGGGCCGGATCATCCGGGGAAAACGCAATCCGGGGAATGCGGGTGTCGGCGGAGCCGTCGACAAGCTGTGAAAAATGGAGCCACCCCTCCTCGAGATCCAGCGATTTTGCCGAACTTCTCGCGGCGCCGTCCATGTAATCCGAAATTTTTGTCACGACGATATATTTCAATCCGACTTCCTTCGCCAGCGGACGGATCAGCGGCAGCGCGCCGTCGAATGTGAAAATTCCCGTCATCCCCGTGTTTTCCATCATCCCCTTGAGCTCGTCATGGGTATAAAGGGGGTTCATGTTGACGACGATGCCGCCCGCCGAAAGAACGGCAAAGTAGGCGATGATGAACTGCGGGCAGTTGAGCATGGCCAGACCGATGCGATCTCCTTTTTTGACCCCCAGCCTTACCAGGGCGTTTGCCAGTCGCAGCGTCTGGTCGCGCAGCTGCCGGAACGTCAGTTCCGAGCCGTATAAATTGGTCGCCGCCTTGTGGGGCAGCATGGCCGCGCTGATGTGCAGCATTTGCTGAACAGGGTAGCGGGGATACCGGAGGGTTGGGGGGACATTGCGATCATAAAATCGACACCATAATTTTGCTTCCATTGAAATCTTTCCTTTCCTGTCTTTTTCATCACAAGCCAACCGGCCTGTGTTGTCGTTTACGTCCAAACCGGCAGCAGCCCGCCCGGGCCGCGACGGCATTTGTTCCCGGCGGATCCGTGCCGCTGCATCCGCTGCCGGCGTTTTCATCTTCTCATACCGGACACCTGCTGTCCACCTCCAGATGAAATTTTCTAAAAAAATCCCGGTGACGACCGGAGATTTTTTCAAAACAGGAGATGGCCGGGGATTACCGGTAGCGGCAAGGAGTGAAAATATGCTATGCAGGCAATTACCGCGACAGAGGGACCGATGAACGATCTAAGAGGCATTATTTACGGAATCGAGCGCTTTTCGCTGCACGACGGACCGGGCATCCGGACGCTCGTGATCACGAAGGGATGCCCCCTTTCCTGCCGTTGGTGCTCTTCTCCCTACACCCAGAGCCCCAAACCGGAAGTTCTATACAGGCAATCGGATTGCACGGGGTGCGCGGCCTGCGCGGCAGTCTGCAAAAATCGGGCAATCACGTTCGACAAAGCGAGCGCTTCGGTAAAAACGGATCGCACCCTTTGCAGCGGCTGCGGCGAATGTGTCGCCGCCTGCGCCCAGGCCGCCCGCGAACTGGCGGGCCGGTATTACACGCCGGAAGCCCTGTTGCGGGAAGTTGAAAAAGACGAAGCCTTTTACCGCCGCAGCGGCGGAGGCGTCACCGTCGGCGGCGGAGAGCCGACGCTGCAGGCGGCCTTTGTGGCCGGCTTCCTTGACCTGTGCCGGGAAAACCATTTCCACACGGCGATGGAAACCTGCGCGTTTGCGCCCTGGGAAAGATTCGCGCCGCTTTTGGAAAAACTCGACCTGGTTTACATCGATCTCAAGCACATGGATGACAAGACCCACCGGGCGTGGACGGGCGCGTCCAACCGCAGGATTCTGGACAACCTGCAAAGGGCGGCGCGGCAAAACGACGTCATCGTGCGCATTCCCGTCATTCCCGGATTCAACGACTCCGTGGACAATATTTCGGAAAGCGCGAAATTCGTCAAATCGCTCGGAAACCATGTTGCGCGTCTGGAGCTTTTGCCGTATCATCTCTTTGGTATTCACCGGTACGCCGAGCTGGAAAGAGGCTATGCCCTTTCATCGATCCCGCCGCTGTCGGACGAGCAGATGGCAAATTTGCGCGACCGGGCCCGGACGGCGGGAATCGCGGTTGAAATCGGCGGTTGATAGTATTTAAACAGCATTGCAGGAAGAGCATCAAGGGAAGTTCCATGGAAGACACGCAACATTCTGCGCATATTTCGCATCCGACATCAATGGACGCAGATGCGCTCCCGGCGCGGGAGCGCATCTTGCGTTTGCGGCAGAGACATCTCGACACCCCCTGCACCGCATCGATCGACCGTCTGCGCATCGAAACAAGGATCATGAAGCAAACCGAAGGCGAGCCGATGGCGCTCAGCCGGGCCAAGGTCTTTGCCGCCGTCTGCAGCGAAATGCCCATTGACATCTGGCCCGATGAATTAATCGTCGGTCACGCGGGGCCGCGGCCCCTCTGCCGGGATGTCATTCCCGACGACTGCGCGGTGCTGCTCAAGGGTCAGCGCCTGGCCTCGCTGATGGTCGATACGATCGAATACGGGCTTGCCGATTTCGATCCCGCCTGTCAAAAAGAGCTTATCGAGGACATCGCCCCCTACTGGCGCGGCGGGGGCAGATGGGAAAAAACGCAGACGGGCGCCAATCTGCAGGCGCTGCCGGACTATTTGAAAGACCTCCTCTTCCTGGACGCGGGCGATTTTCCTCCGAAGCAATCCATGATCTACACGCCTTTTTTCATTTCGGGCGGCCACTACGGACACAATGCGGCCGCATACCCGGAAATTCTGGAAAAAGGTCTTCAGGGTATCCGCCGGGACGTTGCCGACAAACTCGCGGCGCTGTCTCCTGACGATGCGGCGGCGAAATCTTTTCTCGAAGCCGCGTTTCTGGCCCTCACGGCGACCGAAAACGCGGGTCGGCGCTTTGCCGGCCGCGCCCGAAAGCTCGCCGCACAGGAACAAAACCGGCAGCGCAAAGACGAACTGGAAAAAATCGCCGCGATCTGCGAGCGGGTGCCGGCGCATCCGGCCCGGACCTTTCACGAGGCGCTGCAATCCATTTTCCTGGCGCAGGTATTCATCAACTGGGAAACGCCCAACATCTTTTCGCAGACCGCGGGACGGATCGATCAGTACCTCCTGCCGTATCTCGAAGCCGACCTGACCCGGGGCGCACTGACACCGGAAGACGCCCAGGAACTCCTCGACTGCTATCTCATCAAGCTCAACCACGTCAACCGCGGCAATCATCTGGCGGTAGGCGGATACACCGCCTGCGGCCGGGATGCCACGAACATGCTTTCCTGCATGATCCTCGAAAGCATGAAGCACATCCGGCTGGCGCATCCTTTCATCAGCGTTCTGATTTCCCCCCGGACGCCCCAGAAGCTGCTCGTCCGGGCGGCCGAACTATCCGCCCTGGGCACGGGGCACCCCGTCTACCTGAACGCCGATGTCCTCACCACGCAGATGCTCGCGCGGGGAAGCGCGGGCGGCGCGCCCGTCACGCTGGCGCTGGCGCGGACCGCCACGCCCGTCGGCTGCTACGAGCCGGTCCTGATGGGGCTCGACTCGGGCTATTTCTACGGCGGCTATTTCAATCTCGCGGCGGTCTGCGAACTGGCGCTCACCAACGGCGCGAGCCGGCGCTACAAAAAAAGAATAGGCCCGGAAACGGGCGATCCGCGGGCCTTTGCCGATTTTGAGGAATTCCGCAGCGCATACAAAGCCCAGTTGTCCTTCATGATGAAGCATTTTTCCGCGGCCACGGACATTTTTGAGCGGGTCACGGCCGATCTTCTGCCGACGCCTTTCGAATCAAGCCTCATCAAGGACTGCATTGCCCGCGGAAAGTCGCGCGAGGACGGAGGGGCCAGGTTCAATTTCCGGACGGTTATCGGCGCGGGATCGAGCGACGCGGGAGATTCGCTGGCCGCCGTGCGCAAACTGGTTTTCGAGGAAAAGAAGATTTCGATGGACGATCTGTGCCGGGCGCTGGACGCCGATTTTGCAGGATACGACGATCAGCGCCGGCTTTTGTGCGCCGCGCCAAAATTCGGCAACGACAGCGACGAAGCCGACGAGCAGGCGGCCTGGGTCAGCCATCTTTTCGCCGAAGAGGTTGCCCGGCAGAAAGACACACGCGGCGGACACGCCGTCCCGATGGGCGCGCCGCTGCAATACTACATGTTCGGCGGCTGGGCGGTGGGCGCGCTGCCCTCGGGAAGAAAAGCGTGGCAGCCGCTGGCGGACGCCTGGTCGCCCTCTGCGGGATGCGACGTTCGCGGCCCTACGGCCATTCTGGCGAGCATGGCCAAGATCGACGCCGCGGAGCTCACCGCCGGCGTCACGCTCAATCTGCGCTTCGACCCGGAGATTTTCCGGAGCCGCGACGGCATGACCCGCTTCGCCGCCTTCCTCCGCGCGTTTGCGGACCAGGGAATCTTTCAGGTCCAGCTCAACATCATCGATACGGAAACGCTCCGCCGCGCCCAGAAAGAGCCGGAAAAGTACCGGGACCTGGTCGTCAAAGTCGCGGGCTACAGCGCGTATTTCACGCAGCTCATCAAACCGCTGCAGGATGGCTTGATCGCCAGGACGCAGCACAAATTATAGGCTTGTAAGGAGTTTCAGGATGGAAGATCTGCCGGAAAAATTTTTTACGATAAAGCCCACCGAACGCACCCAAAGGCTGCGCGCCTTTTACCTCGAAAACACGAAGCGGACGGACCCCGTTTATACGATTTACTTCGACCGGGCGATTGCGCGGACAATGAAAGAAACGGAAGGCGAGCCGATGATCCTCCGGCGCGCCAAAGCGTTTGCCGCGGCCGTCGCGGCTTTTCCGGTCGAAATTTTTCCCGACGAGCCTTTTGTCGGCTGGATCGGCGGCTCTCCGCAGGCCGTTCCGGTGGGCGCGGAACAGCTCGGCACCCGCCTGGAAATCGAAATCGACCGCTACAAATTCATGAGCGATGAAGACCGCCGCATTGTCAAGGAAGAAATCATCCCCTACTGGAAGGGCGAAGGGGACTGGAAGCGGCACTGGTTTTACCAGAACTATTCGACGCTTCCGCCGCTCACGCGCGAACTCCTCTACGGCGATCCCGATCCGGAGCTGAAGAAGATCGGCATCATCACCCGGTCGAAACCGCCCGCGATGCCGCGCGTCGACGTTCGCGAGGTTCCGGGAAAAACCGACGGCCTCGGCCGCGGATTCATCAGCGACGGTATGACCCGCCATCACATCGGGCACAGTTCCTTCGGCTACGAAAAAGTGCTCCGGAAGGGATTTCTCGGCGTCCAGAAAGACGCTCGGGAGCGTTTGGACCGGCTGGACTGGAACGACCCGCAGGAGCTGCGCAAGGTGCCTTTTCTGAAAGGCGTCATCCTCGCGATGGAAGCGGCGGCGCACATCGGAGCGAAATTCGCGGCAGGCGTCCGGAAAGCGGCCGTCCGGGAGGCCGATCCGGCGCGCAAAGCGGAACTGGAAAAAATCGCCGCGATCTGCGACCGCGTGCCCGCGCATCCGGCCCGCACCTTTCACGAGGCGCTGCAGTCGGTCTGGTTCACACAGATTCTCAACTGGTGCGAAACGCCGATTACGTTTGCCGTCGGCCCCGGCAAGGTCGATCAGTATCTGTTCCCCTATTATGAAAGGGATCTCCGCGAAGGCCGCCTGACGCGGGAAGAAGCGCAGGAACTCATCGACTGCTGGCTCATGCGCTTCACGCAGGGCGTGTCGCCCTTCATTCCGCAGGCGGGCGCCGCTTATCACATGGATGTGGGCGGCCTGAAAAAAGACGGCAGCGACGCGACCAACGAGCTCTCCTTTCTGTTCTTGGAGGGAATGATGCACACGCGCCTGGTCGAACCGAATTTCGGCGTTCTGGTTCACAGCAAAACGCCCGACGATTTTCTGCGCAAGGCCTGCCGGCTGTGCGTTTTGGGAACGGGGCACCCCATGTTTCTCAACAATGATGTCTTTGTTGAAAACTTCCTCGCCCGCGGCACGATGGGCGGACCGCCGGTTCCCCTTGAACTCGCGCGCACCAGCGGCGCGATCGGCTGCAACGAGCCGCACGTGGCCAACTACGATTCCGAATTCAACGTGGGGCCTTTTCTGCTTTTGCCGCAAATGCTCGAGCTGGCGCTTTCCGACGGCTGGAGCCGATACCACGGCAAGTATATGGGCGTCCGCACGGGCGATCCCCGGACATTTCAAACCTTCGAAGAGCTGCAGGAAGCTTACTTAAAACAGCTTGCCTACTTCGCCCATCACTGCGAGATCGCCAACAAAAACTCCGAAATCACGCTGGCCGAACGCTATCCCACGGTGTACACCTCCGCTCTCATCGAAGACTGCATTGAAAAAGGCATTCCCCGCGAAGCGGGCGGGGCGCGCTTCAACTTCGGCCCCTGCATCGCCACGGCGGGCGCCACGGACGTCGGCGACTCGCTGATCGCCGTCAAAAAACTGGTTTTCGACGAGAAGAAGATTTCCATGGCCGAACTTCTCGATGCGCTTGCAAAAAACTTCGACGGCTGCGAACCGCTGCGGCAGGAACTGCTTGCGGCGCCCAAATTCGGCAACGACGTCGATGACGTCGACCGCCTGGTCGCCTGGGTCATGGAAACTTACTGTACGGAAGTTGTGAAGCACAAAAACACCAGAGGAGGGCGCCTGGTCCCCTACCAGAATCCTCTCGTCTGGTACGTGAGCACCGGAAAACTCGTGGGCGCGCTGCCCTCGGGCAGGAAGGCATGGGAGCCTCTCTCCGACGGCATTTCGCCCACGCGCGGCGCGGACGTGAGCGGCCCCACGGCCGTGTTCAACTCGGTAGGCAAGATCGATAATATTTCCATCTTCTTCGGCCAGACCCTGAATATGCGGATCAACCGCGACGTGTTTGCCGGCGAAGGCGGCGTCCGGATGCTGTCTTCGATCATCCGCACTTTTGTCGATCTGAAGATTCACCACTGCCAGTTCAACCTGGTATCGTCGGAAACCCTGCGCGCCGCGCAGGAAAAGCCGGAGGACTACTCGGACCTCACGGTGCGTGTGGCGGGCTACGTTGCCTATTTCACGCGGCTCGGCCGCGACGTGCAAAACAGCATCATCGCCCGCACGGAACATGGAGCGGCGTAAAGCGCCGCTTGGTTTCCTCCCCGGTTGAAGGGGACACCCTGCGAAGCGGCCGGAGGCTGGGTCATTCTTTTGCCCCGCTTCGATGTTTTATTTGCTTTCGCAAAAAAATGTCGCTACGCTGACGCCGTTTACGCGAGGACAAAGGAGAATCAGTCATGAAAGTAATCGCCGTGAACGGCAGCCCGCGGAAAACGGGAAACACCCACGCCCTGCTCCGAACGGTTTTAAGCGAACTGGAACAGGAAGGCATCGCGACGGAACTGGTGCAGCTGGCCGGAAAAAAGATCACCGGCTGTATCGCGTGCTATAAATGCTTCGAAAATCAGGACCGGCGCTGCGCCGTGCAAAACGACGGCCTCAACGAATGTCTCGAAAAAATGATTGAAGCCGACGGCATTCTGCTCGGATCGCCGACCTATTTTTCGAACATCACCGCCGAGATGAAAGCGCTGATCGACCGCGCCGGCCTGGTCGCAAGCGCCAACGGTTTTCTGCTGCGCCGGAAAGTCGGAGCGGGCGTCGTGGCGGTGCGCCGGGCGGGCAGCGTCTTCGCCTTTGACGCGCTCAACCATTTCTTTTTGTACCACCAGATGATCGTGCCCGGCTCCTGCTACTGGAATGTGGGGATGGGTTTGAATCCACAAGACGTGATACAGGACGAGGAAGGCCTCAATATCATGAAAGTGCTGGGACGGAACATGGCCTGGCTTTTGAAAAAACTGGGCGACCCTCAAACGCAGCAGGCCTGACCGGACAGGCGGTATTTTTTTTCAGCAAACCGTTTCACCGGATGAAAAGGAGACAAACCATGACCCCGGAAATCACGGAAAAAGACCGGCAGATGGCGCGGCGCTGCGTGGAGTGTCCCGTCTGCACACGCGCCCGCAAAAAGCAGCGCGGCATCGCCTACTGGTTTGTAAAAAGCATCGAAAGCAGCTTCTGCCCTTACTGCGCGGCCTATGAGCGCGTTTACGGAAAGAAGGCGCACGAACCTTAAGCATCGCGAAGAAAGGCGGTAAAAATGGGATCGTTTGATTCTCTTTTTCTTTTTTTAATCATGTTGTTTGTTGCCGTGAGCATGCGCATGGTCCCGGAGCAGCAGAGAATCGCCCTTTTTCGCCGCGGGCAGTATGCGGGGCTCAAAGGGCCGGGAATGGTCCTGGTGATTCCTTACCTGGACCGCGCTCACAAAATCAGCATCGGGGACAGGGGCGTGCTCTTGGAGGATGGAACGGCGCGGTTCGGAGAATTTGCGGTGCCCGTCGTCTTTTCCCGCTACATTGCGCCGGAAACGTCGGTTCAAGTGGTCGGATTCACCAAGGACGGGCCGCAGGTCGTGTAGCGCCCGGGCTTTTCGCGCCATTCGGGAATAAGCCCGGGCGGCCAACGTTTTTTATTCCGGCGGACGCTTTTTTTCAGCGTCCGGCTGCTTTCAGTTTCTGCACCTCTTCCAGAATCCTGGGCAGAATTTCTCCCGTCTTTCCCTGAAGAAGATCATCGGATATGCCCTCCCGGGTGAGCGGCGTGGGATCGGCGTTGATTTCGATGATGACGGTCTTTTGCCGGTAATTGTTCTGTTTTGCCGTCCGGGGCAGCATGGCAAACGGATAAACGGTCGCGGACGTTCCGCAGATCAGCATCAAATCGCAGCGCTCGACTTCCTCCAGGCTCTCCCGGGCGACGTCCGGCGGAATCGCCTCGTTGAAATGGACGACGTCCGATTTCAGCACGCCGTTGCAGCGGCGGCACAGGGGCGGCAGACGGTTCTGTGCGAGCAGCCTCTCCAGGTCGTACTCCTCAGGATCAAACCGTGCGTTGCATTCGAAGCAGCGCAAAAGCGAAATATTGCCGTGATAGTCGAGAACCTTTTTGCTGCCCGCTTTCTGGTGCAGATTGTCGATGTTCTGAGTGACGACGCATTTCAAAATGGACAGGCTTTCCAGTTGGGCCAGCGCATCGTGACCGGCATTGGGGCGCGCCTTGAAGAGCGCCGTGAGCCACGAGGCGCCGGTCAGGCTCTCGACCCAGTACTGCCGGGGATCCCGCTGAAACTTGTAATAGCTTTCGTAGGCCTGCCGTTCGGCCTCCGGGTTCTTCGTCCAGATGCCGTTGGGCCCCCGGAAATCGGGAATGCCCGATTCGGTCGAGAGGCCGGCGCCGGTGAGCGCAATGGCGTGTCTGCTTTTGACGAGCTGTCCGGCTACTTTTGCAATCACCTGTTCCATAGGCTTCGCCTTGCACAGTAGCGGGTAAAGCGACCCAGGGCCAGCGCCGCGCGCCCGATGGAGGGAAAGACGGCAATGCCCAGGGCGGCCAGTTCCGTCGCCGCCTTCTGCGCCAGCGGCTTCATGTTCGCGGAGCTGTAGCTGTGCAGGATCACTGCGAGCGGCTTGGTGAGGTTCTTCTTGCTCTGGCCGATCAACTGGAGAAACGAGCCCACCCAGAATTCCTTTTCCGCGCTGGAGACGAGGCCGAAATGGTCGAACGCCACATGGAGAATGAGCATGTCGGCTTCCTCGCAGGCGTCCAGAAGACTCATGGTCCTGAAGAATTTGTCGGGCGTCTCGAAATTGTTGAGGTCGATCGGATTTTTGAAAATCCGCCCCGCTTCCGTGGGAAACACGTTGATCAGGTTTTGCCGGAGCTCAAAGCCGAGCCGCGGGAGCGGAAGCCCCGCTGAGGAAAATTCGTCCGCAAGGATCACGCTGGCGCCGCCCCCGATGCCGACGATCACCATCCGGTTTCCCGCGGGCTTGGTCATCTGCTGAAACGCCAGCGCGACGTCCATCATCTCTTCGATGCTTCCGGCGCGGATAACGCTCGCCTGTTTCAGAAGACCGTCCCAGACCTGATCGGAACCGGCCAGGGCCGTCGTGTGCGAAACCGCTGCCTCAGCGCCGGATTCGGACGTTCCGACTTTCAGCACCACGACGGGTTTGCGTTTCGCCGCCTTTTCCAGCGCCTTGAAAAACCGCGGTCCCTGGCGGACGCCTTCAAGATACGCCGTGATGATTTTCGTCTCTTCATCCTCGGCCAGATATTCCAGATAGTCCGATTCGTTGAGGTCCGCGCCGTTGCCCATGCTGATCACTTTGCTGAAATAAACGCCGCGGGCGGCGCCTTCCTGAATGCAGTGCGCGGCGTTCCCGCCGCTCTGGGAAATCATGGCCACCTGGCCCGCGGTCCTGGCGTAGTCGCCGTTGAAGCTGAGGCCGCCCGCCGGACAGTAAAGCCCCAGGCAGTTGGGGCCGATCACGCGGATGCCGCCTTTCTTCGCCCTGGCAAGCACCTCCGCCTGCAGGCGCTTGCCCTCGGCGTTTTCGATCTCGCTGAAACCGGACGTGAAAAAATGGATGGCCTTCACGCCTTTTGCGGCCGCTTCATCGACCAGCTGCGGCGTAAAGGGGGCGGGAATGGCGGAAATGATGTAATCGACCTCGCCGGGAATCTCCCGGAGGCTTTTGTAGAGGGTCATGCCGTTGACTTCGCCCCCGGCGGGATTGAGCGGATAGAGTTTCCCCGGATAGCCGAACTCCTGGAGGCCCTGCAGGTATCGCAGGCCGAAGTTGAACTTGTTGACGTTTTCCGACACGCCGGCGATGGCGATGGACTGCGGGTGAAACAGAAAATCGAGACTGGCGGAAGCTTTCATGGCGGTCATTTCCCTTCTATTCCGGAATTGTGCAGTAGAGGCGCGAATCCTCGAGCGCGTCTGTGCGGTAGTGCACGACATCCTGATAGGCCTTGTCCCGGTTCATGTCGATAAAAGCGTCGATCGAGGGATATTCGTAAAGAGCGATGGCGTCCCACTCCTCGTTGCCGATCACCGGCATCAGGCCGTTGCCGCGGTAGACGATGCGGCTGATCGTTTTTCCGGAAAAGAGCGTCTTCGTCGCCTCGTAGTACTTCTGATAGGTTTCCTTGCCTCCGTCGCGTTTGAATTTCAGCAGATTGACCATGACGATCGGCCCCTGGTAATTCTGCGACATGAGCTGTTTGAACTGGTCTTTCGTGGGCATGATGAAGTTCATCTCTCTTCTCCTTGTCAGAGTTTATTTTTGTTTGATAGCGGCGACACAACGGGTAACCGGCCATCTGCGCCGACGGCCGCGTCAAGATAACGGGGAGCAAAGTCGAATCCGGGGAGATGATCAAAACGCTCGTCCGGCGTGGACAAGACTTTCATGACGAACCTCCTGTATCATAGGTGTTGACGCCATAACATTTTTGATATAATTTGTACACAAAATATTAGCCTACAAGACAACGGAAAGAGGCCCATGACTCTCAAAGTCGAAGACTGCATTTTTTTTCTCCTGGCCCGCGCCCAGCAGGCGGGTGTGCGTTTCTGGACTCAGGCGCTCGCGGACACGAATCTGACGGCCGTGCAGGCGATGGTCGTCAATTTTCTGGGACGCCGGGACCCCATCACGGCAAAGGAATTAAGCGAGCGGACGGGATTGGACACGGCCACGCTCACCGGCGTTATCGACCGGCTGGAGGCGTCCGGTTGGATCGAAAGGCGCCGCCATCCCAGCGACCGGCGGGCCATTCATATTTTGCTTTCGGACCGGGGCCGGAAGATCGTTCCCCTTCTCCAAAAAAAAATGGAGAAGGCCAATCGGGAGTTTTTGGCCGCGCTCGGCGACAACGAACAGCAGGAATTCCGGCGCCTCCTGCGCGCCGTGCGCAATCCGGACGCCGTCTTGCCCGCGGCGGAATAAATTAAAACCGCAACAGCTTTCAATCGGAAGAGAAAGGAAATCGACATGCAAAGCGACCTGAAGGAAGCCATCATCGGACACCTGGGAAACACCGTTTCGGCCGTCGGATTCGCGCCGGTAGAGCGTTTCGCAGAAGCGCCCGAAAAGCATCATCCGGCAAACATCTGCAAAAACGCGCAGACAGTGATCGTGCTGGGCCTGCAGATTCCGGCAGGAATCCTGAAATCGCCCGATTACAATCTGTACGGCCTGCACCGCTCGTATCACACGGCCTACCGCCGGCTCGATGAAATCGCGCTTTATTTGTGCAACTTCATTGAAGCGCAGGGAAAGTACACAGCCGTGACGATTCCCAGCTACGCGCCGATGGTGTTTCATGATTTTGAACCCTGGGGCCTTCTGTCGCTCAAGCACGCCGCCGTCCGGGCCGGTCTCGGCGCCTTCGGCCGCAGCGGCCAGGTGTACCATCCGGTCTACGGTTCCCGCCTGCGGCTCGCGGCCGTGGTCACCGACGCCGAACTGCCCGGCGATCCGGTCAACGATGCGCTCCCCTGCCCCGAAAAATGCCGCGCCTGCCTTAAAATCTGCCCCGCCGGCGCTTTTACAGCCGAAGGCGATTTTCACAAGATGACCTGCCTGGGGCACACCGTCAAGCACGCGATTTATCCGCTGGCCCTCAAGGACGCCGCCGGCCTCAAGCATATCGAGCGCGTCATCAACACCGCCGGCCACGATTACTGGATCGACTGCGACGAATGCCTGAAAGTCTGTCCGCTGAACCGGTAGCCAGACCGGCAAAAAATTCTTTTAGTCATTGATCCGGATCATTGACGCCTGACGACCGTATAAGGTATGATCGTCGGCACGCATCGGCCGAGCCGAAAAAAAGAGAAACCGGGCAAGCGCTCGCCGGCTCGGCGGAAGCGACGGACCGATGTCATTCATCACAACAGGACGCCTTCAGGGATGAAACCGTCCATCAACTGCGGAGTCATCTTTCAACCCATTTACGGCCGTCACCCGGAAAGGAGCGTCTTATGAAAAAGAACATGGGAATCCTGGACAGAGGCATCCGAGTTCTGCTGGCGATCGCTATTGCCGTTCTTTACCTGACCGGCGCCATTTCCGGCGGTTGGGCGATTGTTCTGGGCGTCATTGCGGTCATCTTTGTCGTCACGAGCCTGATCGGTTTTTGCCCCGCTTACGTCCTTTTCAATATTTCGACGATCGGAAAAAAGTAAGGACCCGCATCGCCGGAAAAGAAAAGGAGGTCGGGGAAATGGTTTCGCCTGCACGCAGATTCCGAAGAGGGATTCTGATTTTTACGGGAGCCGTCTTTCTTGTTTTGTCCGGGCTTTCCGGGCACGCCGCGGATCAGAAGACGGATATGCGGCTAACCATCAGAGAAGCCGTCGAAAAAGCGCTCGCCGACAATCATGCAATCAAGGCCGTCAAAAGCGGACTGGCCGCGGGCCGACAGGACATCGGCATTGCCCGCAGTTATCTGCTGCCGAAAATCTCCATTGAAGAAAGATATCTGCGGACCAACACTCCCGGCTACGCCTTTATGTCCAAGCTCAACCAGTCCCGGATCGCGGCCGCGGATTTCAATCCGGATTTTTTAAACAGCCCCGAGGCGATCAACGATTACCAGTCCTCCATTGCCGTGGAACAGCCGATCTTCGTGAAGAAGGCGCTGGTCGGCCTGGAAATGTCCCGGACGGAATCGCTGGCGAAGGAAGAGGACGTCAGGCGCAAAGAGGAGGAAATCGCTTTTTCGGTCGTCCGGGCCTGCCTCTCTGTTTTAACCGCCGGGGAATATGTGCAGGTGGCGGAGCTCGGCGTTCGGGATGCCCGGGAACGTCTGCGGATTGCCGAGCTGCGTTACAAAAACGATGTCGGGCAGTATGCCGATGCGCTGCGCACGGCAACGTCGCTCACAGAGGCCAGACAAAAACTCAACGTCGCGCGCAAGAACGTCAGCCTGGCGAGGCGCGCGCTGGGCGTGTTGCTGGCGCTGCCGGACTCGCCGGACGTGGTTGATGCGGCTTTCGATCTGTCACTTCAGGAGCTGGACGACTATACCGCCTCTGCAGAAAAACGGCCGGACGTGCGCGCTCTGGAGCTGCGCGGCGAAAACGCCCGGAACAATATCCGCCTGGCCGAGGCCGGTTATTATCCGTACATCGGCGTGGGCGGCAGCTATCAGTTCAACGACCACAATGCCCCCCTGGGATCCGAAGGCAAAAGCTGGCAGGTGATGGCGTTTTTGCGCTGGGACCTGTTTGACGGAACCAAGCGCGCGTATGAACGGGCAAAAGCCAAACATCAGGAAGCGCAAGTTCAGGAACATCTGGCCGCCATGAAGAAAGGCGTCTCTTTTAAAATTTACGAAGCCTATCTGAACGTCGGGGAGGCAAGACAGAATATTGAACTGGCCGAGGAGGCGCTGAAAACAGCCGACGAAGGCGCCCGTCTGTTGAAGCTCAGGTATGAAAACGGCCTTTCGTCGCTCAGCGATCTTCTGAATACACAGGCCAGTCTGGAACAGGCGCGCGCCGGTGTTGTCGAAACAAAGAACGCGTATAAAACAGCCCTGGCCGGGCTTCATTTTGAAAGCGGAACGCTTTTACAGAACTTGAAAAACGGACAGTCCCGTCCGCTCGGGGAGAAACCATGATGCGTCTGAACCATCGCGGGTTAAAAACGTTTTGTGCGCTGGCGGCTGCGGTATTGTTTACGGCGCTGTGTGCCGCCTGCCAGGGAAAGGGTCCGGAAGAAGCGGTGAAACGGCCGGTCGTTGAGGGGATCAAAATCGCCGCCGTCGCGCCTTCCGTTGTCGATGACGTTTACGAGACCACGGGCAATGTCCGGTCCGACCGCGAAAGCCTGGTGGCCAGCCGGGCGATGGGCGTGGTCACCTCCGTTCTGGTGCAGGAAGGAGACCGCGTGAAAGCCGGCCAGTTGCTTCTGACCATCGACGACCGGGATGCCGCCCAGCGGGCGCAGGCCGCCGCGATGGCGCTCGAATCCGCAAAACAAAACAAACTGCTCCAGGAAACCACCTGGCAGCGCTATAAAAATCTCTTCGATGAAAAGGCGCTCTCCCGACAGGAAATGGATCAGATCACAACGCAAAAGAACGTGGCCCAGGCTGAATACGAGCGGGCCAAAGCGATGGCCGAGGAGGCCCGGACGTACCAGTCGTTCACTTCTGTCCGGGCGCCCGTTTCCGGCAAAGTAACCCAAAAGCGCATCGACGCGGGCAGCATGGCCTCGCCGGGCCTGCCGCTTCTGGTGATCGAGGAAAGCGGCAGCTTTTACGTGGAAGCGGCCGTCGACGAGCGCCTGAGAGATAAAATCAAACCCGGCATGGAGGCCGAACTGGTCGTCGACGGCGCCGGCGGGCCGCAGCGCACAACCGTCCGCCAGGTGTTGACCACCATCGATCCTCTCTCCCGGACATTCATCGTGAAGATCACTCCCGGCGGCATTCCGGCCCGCAGCGGCCTTTTTGTCCGCATCCGGATTTCCGTTGGCCGGAAGGAGGCCATCCTGGTGCCCGCCGGCGCCCTCGTTCAGAAAGGACAGTTGACGGGGGTTTACACCGTGGATGAGCGCGGAATCATCACGTACCGTCTGGTCCGTACGGGCGCAACGTTTGCAGGCAGCACGGAAATTCTGTCGGGCCTGGCAGCCGGCGACCGGGTGATCGTTGAAGGCGTCGAGCGCGCCGAGGACGGCGGCGTCCTCGCGGGAGGAAAAGCGCCATGACCGGCATCGGCATCTCCGGAAAAATCGCCAAAGCCTTTATCCGTTCGAAGCTTACGCCGCTTCTGGTGATCGCCGCCTTGTTGCTGGGCCTTTTCGCCGTCTTTGTCACGCCGCGGGAAGAGGAGCCCCAGATCGTCGTCCCCATGGTGGACGTGTTCGTCAGCTATCCCGGCGCGACGCCCAAGGAAGTCGAAGAGCGGGTGACCCTTCCGATGGAAAAGCTCCTGTGGGAGATCAAGGGCGTGGAGTATGTCTATTCCATCGTCAAGCCGGGGCAGAACCTGACGATCGTCCGCTTTTACGTCGGCGAAAACATGGAAGACTCGCTGGTCAAGCTCTACAACAAACTCATGTCCAACTACGACCGGATTCCGCCCGGCGTCTCCCAACCCATGGTCAAACCCAAATCGATCGACGATGTTCCCATCCTGGCGCTGACCCTGTGGAGCGCTTCGCCCGGGTACACCGGCTACGAACTTCGGCGCATCGCCCTCGAGCTTTGCGGAGAATTGAAGAAGGACGCGAACGTTTCGGAGTTTTCCGTGATCGGCGGCCAGAAACGCCAGGTGCGCCTGACGCTGGACCCGCAGCGCCTGCGCGCCTATAACCTGTCGGCCCTGCAGATCATGCAAAGCCTGGCCCGGGCCAATGTCATTATTCCTTCCGGATCGTTTCCATCGGGCAATCGGGAGACGGTTGTCGAGACGGGCAGTTTTCTGACGAACGCTGAGGAGGTGGGCAATCTGGTCGTCCATGTCGCAAACGGCCGTCCCGTTTACCTGCGGAATGTGGCGGCCGTGTCCGACGGCCCGGCCGAGGCGACCGACTATGTCTTCATGGGACTGGGACCCGCCGCGGCAAAAAAAGGCCTGACCGGCAATGCCGTCTCGCAGGCGGAAGCCGTCACCATTGCCGTCGCCAAGCAAAAAGGCGCCAACGCCAGCGTGGTGGCCGACGAAGCGCTCAAAAAAACAGCCGCCCTGAAAGGGACGCTGATCCCGTCCGACGTGCAGGTGACCGTCACGCGCAACTACGGAGAAACAGCCAAGGACAAATCCGACGAACTCCTGAAGCACATGCTGATCGCCACGATCTCCGTAATCTTGCTTGTCGCCTTGTTTTTAGGCTGGCGGGAATCGATCGTGGTGGCCGTCGCCGTGCCGGTAACGCTGGCGCTGACGCTGCTCATCAATTATCTTTACGGTTACACCCTCAACCGCGTAACGCTTTTTGCGCTGATCTTTTCCATCGGCATTCTGGTGGACGACGCGATTGTCGTCGTGGAAAACATCAACCGGCATTTCCGGATGCGCAAGGTCGAGCCGCAGACGGCCGTGCTGGCCGTGGATGAAGTGGGCAATCCCACGATCCTGGCCACCTTTACCGTCATTGCCGCGCTGCTGCCGATGGCCTTTGTCTCCGGCCTCATGGGGCCTTACATGCGGCCGATCCCGGTCGGCGCGTCGGCGGCGATGCTCTTTTCTCTGCTGGTGGCCTTCATTGTCAGCCCCTGGCTGTCTTACATCGTTTTGAAAAAAGTCCGCCACAAAGGTTCGGGGGAGCCCCGCGAGGAAAAGTCGCACGGACTTTACGAAAAGATGCTCGGCCCGTTGATCGACGCGCCCAAAAAACGGATGATTGCGTTTGCCGCCGTGGGCGGGCTTTTGCTTCTGGCCGTGCTCCTGGTGCCTCTCAAACAGGTCACCATGAAAATGCTCCCCTTCGACAACAAGAGCGAATTGCAGGTCATCATCGACATGCCCGAAGGCCGGACGCTGGAAGAAACGGCCGCCGTGACGCGGGCGCTTTCCGAATATCTGAAAACGGTGCCGGAAGTGACCGACTACCAAGCCTATGTGGGAACGGCCGCGCCTTACAATTTCAACGGCCTGGTCCGCCATTACTTCCTGCGCGAAGGCAGCAACGTGGCCGACATCCAGGTGAATTTCGTCGGCAAGTCGGACCGCCGGGCGCAAAGCCACGACATCGCCAAGCGCCTGCGGCCGGAATTGAAGCGCATCGCCGACCGGCACGACGCGCGGATCAAAATTGCGGAACTGCCGCCCGGGCCGCCGGTGCTGAGCACGCTGGTGGCGGAAATTTACGGGCCGGAAACATCCCGCCGGATTGAAATCGCCGGACAGGTGCGCGATATCTTCGAAAAGACCGACGGCGTGGTGGATGTGGACTGGTTTGTGGAAGACGACCAGCGCAAACTGTCGTTTGTCGTCGACCGCGCTCGGGCGGCGCAAAGCGGCGTCACGACGGACGCCATCGCCCAAAGCGTCCGGATTGCGCTGGGCGGAAGCGTGGCCGGCGTGGTCCACCTGGACCGGGAGAGAGAACCGGTGGAAATCTTCCTGCGGATGCCTTTTGCCGAGCGGGCCGACCTCCGGCAGCTGCAAACGCTGATGATTCCGTCAGCCGCCGGCAAAGCCGTCTCGCTTGGAGAGTTGGCTGCCGTGCGGGAGGGAATCGTGGAGAAAACGATCTACCACAAAAATCTGAAGAATGTGACGTACGTCATCGGCGACGTCGCGGGAACGGAAGAAAGCCCCGTTTACGCCATTCTGAAAATGAAAGACGCCATCGCCGCCTTGAAACTGGCCGAAGGTTACGAGTTGAAGCAGTACTCGTCGGCGCAGCCGTGGCTCACCACCCGGTACGCCATGAAGTGGGACGGAGAATGGCACATCACCTACGAGGTTTTCCGCGATCTCGGCATTGCTTTTGCGGTGGTGCTGATCATCATCTACATCCTGGTCGTGGCCTGGTTTCGAAGCTTCGTCACGCCGCTGGTCATCATGGCGCCTATTTTGCTCACGCTGGTGGGAATCCTGCCGGGGCACTGGATCTTCGGCGCATTTTTCACCGCCACCTCCATGATCGGATTTATTGCGCTCGCAGGCATCGTGGTGCGCAATTCCATTTTGCTTGTCGACTTCATCCAGATGGAATGGCGGGAAAAAGGCGAACTGCGCAATGCGCTTATCCGCGCGGGGACCGTCCGATTCCGGCCGATTGTGCTCACCGCGGCGGCTGTCGTCGTCGGCTCTTTTGTCATGCTCTTCGATCCCATCTTTCAGGGACTGGCCATTGCCATGATGTTCGGAGCCGTGGCCGCAACGCTGCTCACGCTGGTGGTGGTGCCGCTGCTCTATTACACGTTTTTCAAAAACCGACCGTGTCCGGGTGAAGAGAAAAAAGACCAGACAAGCGAAGCATAATCGTTTCCCGGAAGGCGGCCTGTTTGCGTTGCCGCCGTTTCGCCGGCGCCCGCCGGGACCGGTTTCGGAAACGCCCCGGCTTCTTCGGCTTCAGCAATGCTGCTCATGGGGGGATCCCCGTGAAATAATCATCCGGAAGACGCGGACAACCCGGCAAAAAACCCCGCTTTTGTTTCCAAAAGCGGGGTTTCGGTTTCAGGATCGAACACTGTTGTGGATTACTGAATGGGCACCCAGCGGATCATTTCCGGTTCCTTGGTTTTACTCATCTTCTTGTACTTTTCATATTCCGCCTTGGTCTTCGGGAAAGCCAGAATGTAATCCACCTTCGAGAACTTGCCGTTCTTCACGTGCTGCATGATCAAACCGCAATACATGAAGCCGTTGTCTTGCATGGCAAACAGTTCGTTGGGCACCTTGTCGCCGGTGGTCGGCAGGGCGTTGGGAATATTCCGTCGGACCAGTTTGGCGTCGAGCGACTGCGCTTTTTCGATCGCGCGGGCCACCACGTACATCGAGTTGTAGTTCAGCACGCACTCCGCGCCCATGTCTCTTTTATACGCTGCTTTGTAACGGGCCTGGAAACCGGGAACGGCCGGCAGGGGCAGATCCTTCAGAGCGCCCGTGCTGATCATGCCTTCCAGCAGTCTCATATCTTTGATGGATTTCGCAATATAATCCGGTTTGGCCTGGTCGATCACCACGAACCCGCCCTTGAATCCCAGGGCTCTGGCCTGTTCGATGACGAGAACGGTCGGCGCCGAAGGACCGCCGATGAGCAGGAAATCGGGTTTTTTGGACAGAGCGGCCGACAACTGCGGCGAATAGTCCGTTTCCGAGTAATAGTTGGCGGGATAGTCGCCGACTACCTGTCCGCCCTTGTTAACCCACAAATGATGGAAGGCCTTGCGCCAGGCATCGCCGTAACCACCCGCCGTCACGACCATGGCGACTTTCCGGTAACCTTGCGCCCAAGCCTGGTCGGACATGAGCTGCGCATAGGTGACAAAATTCGGAACAGGGTTGATGATCATCGGATGACCTTTGTCCAGAAGCGCATGAATGCTGGTGTACGCCACAATGAGAAAATTGTGTTCGGGAATACCCATGATCGCCGCCAGACCGGTGAAGTTGGGGCTGAAAACCGCGATGGCTTTGTGCTGATTCACGAAACGCAGCGCGTTGTTTTTCGCCTGGGTGGGGTCCATCCGGTCGTCGAGTCTTTCCATCCGGAAGGTGTATTTTTTGCCTTTAACCGTTACGCCGCCTGCCGCATTGAGCTCTTTTACGGCCATATCGATGCCGTACATACAATCCTGCCCGTACTCCGCGGCGGGCCCGGACAAAGGCCCGGTGAAGCCGATCACGATATCATCCGCCGAGGCCACCGCGGCCCATGCAACAAACGCAAACATGAACATTGAACACAATAAAGCTTTCCACTTCGTCATTGCAACATCCCCCTTTTTAATAAGTTTTTCCGGACCGAAATTTTCGCATTTCGCGATCCGGTTGGACACGGTATTGTGGTAACGGTTGAAGCACTTTTTTTTCAGGTTACTGTATTCGGAAAATATGGTCAAGCAGTTTTCACCTGTCGGAGGCGTCTGCGCCGGTATCTAAAACCCGGATCGCCGGGGATAGGGCGATCCGGAGCAGGCGGGCGCCGAAGGATTGTTTCATCTCATCATCACGCCGCCCGTCCTGCGGATTCTTGTCCTCAGTCGCTAACACCCGACTCCCGACTTCCGTGGACGCTGAGCGGACAATCGACCTTTTCGGCAATTCATATACAACGAACGTTGATTGTACATAGATGAGCCCGGACGAGTTGTCAAGCCCTTTTTAGAAAGCTTTTTTTGAGGGACGTCCGGCCGACGGCCGCGGCTTTGAGAGACAAATATTTATGAATAACAACCTATTTCCCGTTTCCGGAAAAGGGATTATTGAAATTTTTTTTCAGGAAGTCGTTTGCCGGAGCGGTACCCACCGGACCATTGCCGACCCGGACATCCTGATGATCTTCCTTCAGCGGCAAAAACGCGCGACCATGACGCCGCTGAACTTCCGATTGCCTTTCACAAAAGCCGCAAGCGTTTTTCCGGATACGACCACCGCGCCTTCCCGGCGCGACGCGTGCAGGAGACGCAGGCTTCTCCCCTCCTTCACGACGAAACCGATATGCGCGACGTCGAGCCCCTCCTGCTCCGTTGTGAGAGCGAAGACGTCTCCCGGGCGAAGACCGCCCTGCAGACGCGCCAGATTTTTGGCCTCCACCACGCGCCAGAACCGGCGGGAAAGGCTCTTTTCGATTTTTTCCAGGCGGGTAAACTGGCTTTCGGTTTTCAAGCCGGCATACAAAGTCCGGTGCGTCGTCATGAAGTTGATTTTTTTGCGCCGGGGACGGCCGCCCAGACCGGCCGTGACATTCCGCAGCACACTCTTTTTTTCGTTGTCCCGGATCCAGTCGGAAAAATAATGCAACCGCGAGGCGTAGCCGGCGATTTTCCCCCCACGGTAACGGATGAGCGTGAGGTTTTTCCGGAATTGCGCAACGGAAAGCTTTCCGGCCGCGGCGCAGCGGGCCAGGGCCAGCACGGTTTCGACAAACGTCATGCAGTCGAACTGCGTCAGGGTAACCGTGAGTTTCTCCGGACCCGGCGCCTCGAGCGTTCCGGCCTGATAGGGAGTTCCCAAAAAAAAGCGGGCGATTTCAATGACCAGGTCGCCCGGAAACAGATCCTGCGCCAGCGCCGCCTGCCACACCTGCGCCGTTTCGGAAAGATAAATTTCTTCGCGTGTCATGTGCGCCTCCCGATGGTCCAAATCGTCCGGGGCATCCCCGCGTTTCTCTTGCCGCCAAACGTTGCGGCCCGGATGATGAAACACGGCGCGATGCTTTTTTGCCGCCGTCCTCACCGGACGGAAAACATCAGGACACGCGAAACGACGCGTTACTCCCGAATCCTGAGCGTGTCCTGCAGGTATCTCTTAAATACCAGAAACTCTCTGGACATATTAACGGCGCCGCCCTCGCGGCAGGCCAGGTCTTTCATGCTTTCCGGAAGCTCGGGATCGATGCCCAGGAGGCTCTTGATTTCTTCGGGAAATTTGGCGGGATGCGCGGTTTCCAGGCAGATGGCCAGTTTCGTATCGCCGCTTTTTTTCTGATAGGCCTCGAGCCCCGCCCAGCCCACCGCGCCGTGCTGCTCGAGGATCACCCGGTAGCGGTCGTAAACGCTTTTGATGGTCCGGCGGGTCTGCTCGTCGGTGACGCTCACCGAGAAAATGCGGCGGCGCATTTCTGCGAGATCGGGATAGCGGTGGACCACGCCCGCGCGGTCGACCGTTCCGCCGTAGAGTTCAAAAAAACGCGCCAGATTGCTGGGATGGCCGACGTTCATCGCATTGGAAATGCAGGCCCGCGACGGCGATACCTTGGTGTAGCGGCCGGTTTCCAGATACAGCGGAAATTCATCATTTTCGTTGGTGGGCATGATGAGCTTGGCCACCGGCAGACCCATCCGGCGGGCGTATTCGCAGCCCAGGGCGTCGCCGAAATTGCCGGATGGAACAGAAAACAGAACTTCTTCCCCCGCCCCGGCGAGCTGCGCGTAAGCGTAAACGTAATAAACAATCTGCGGCAGAATGCGGCCGAAATTGATGGAATTGGCCGACGACAGGTTGAACCGCGCCAGCTCCCGGTCGGCAAACGCCTCTTTCACCAGATTCTGGCAATCGTCGAATTTTCCGTTCACGCACAGCGCCCGCACGTTGCCGCCGATGGTGTCGAGCTGCTTTTTCTGCATCAGGCTCACCTCGTCCGCCGGGTACAGAATGGTCACATCGATGCCGCGGACGCCCTTGTAGGCCTCGCCCACCGCGCTGCCCGTATCGCCGGACGTCGCCACCAGAATGTTGAGCCTTTCTCCTTCGGGGCGGCAATGGCTCATCAGCCGCGCCATCATCCGCGCGGCGAAATCCTTGAAGGACGCCGTCGGCCCCTGGTCCAGGCGCAAAATGAATGCGCGCGGATAAACCGCCTCGAGCGGCACGGGATAATTGTACGCATCCTGCGCGATGTCGGCAAGAACATCGTCGGAAAATTCGTCGGACAAAAAGGTCCGGGCCACCAGCAGCGCGGCCTGCCAGTAGGGCCGGTCCCGCAGCCCGATGATATCGGACATGGACAACTGCGGGATCGGATCGGGAACAAAAAGCCCCTCATCCGGCGCCTGACCGGCCAGGAGCGCTTCCCGGAAGGAAACGGTCGCCGTGAAGGGCTCGATGCCCGGAATGGAGTACACGAAGCGATTGGTACTGTAATAGCGAATAGCCATGCTTTTCATCCTTTTTAAAGGTACTGTTCTATAATCTGATTGAGCGCAATAAATCAACAAAAATTGAAGCCGACCGACGGTTGTGCGGCCCGGCGCCCGTCGGATGAAAGCCGGCGCCGGCCGGAATGAAATGAAGTTGGAAAATACGATCATCTATGCTAAAAACCAGAAACGTTTCCGAAGGAAGCGGCTCAATCTTTAATTTTTTTTCAGGTATGGACAAGATGGAAGAGAAAAAACCCATTCGTTTGACAGAAACCGTTCAAAGCGCAGGTTGAGCCTGCAAGATCGGTCCGGGGGACCTGTCCGACATTCTGCGCGATTTGCCGCTCATCTCCGATCCGAATCTGGTGACCGGATATGAACATGCGGAAGACGCGGGCGTGTACAAACTTTCCGACGACCTGGCGCTGGTGCAGACGGTAGACTTCTTCACGCCGACGGTGGACGATCCCTTCACCTTCGGCCGGATTGCCGCGGTCAATGCCCTGAACGACATTTACGCGATGGGCGGCCGGCCGTTGACCGCGATGAACATCGTCTGTTTTCCCATAAAGACGATGGACAAAGCGGTGCTGCGCGACGTTTTGCGCGGTGGACTGGACAAAATGCGCGAAGCGGGCGTGCTGCTGGTCGGCGGCCACAGCGTGGAAGACACCGAAATCAAGTACGGGCTCTCGGTGACCGGCACGATTCATCCGGACCGCGTGCTTTTCAACCGCGGCGCGCGCCCCGGCGACAAGCTCATCCTGACCAAACCGCTCGGCACGGGCATCGCCGCGACGGCGCTCAAGGCGGGAGTGGCCGCGCCGGCGCTCGTCGAACAAGCGACAGCCTGCATGACGACGCTCAACAAACAAGCCGCCGAACTGATGATTTCCGCGGGAGACATCCATTCCTGCACGGATATCACGGGCTTCGGTTTCCTGGGGCATGCCTGCGAAACCGTTGAAGGCAGCGACGTCGGCCTGCGCATCGCGGCGGCCCGAATCCCCATTCTGGAGGGTATTCGGGAACTGGTGGAAACCGGTTATCTGCCCGGCGGGTTGTACCGCAACCGGAACTACCGCCTGGGCCAGGTGGAAAAGGCGCCCTCCTGTCCGGACTGGATCTTTGACGTCTGCTTCGATCCGCAGACGGCGGGCGGCCTGCTTTTCAGTCTTCCGGCGGACAAGGCGGAACCGCTCGTAAAAGCCATGCGCGACGCGGGGATCGGCGACGCGGCGATTGTGGGCGATGTGACGGACACCCGCCCCGGCAAAATTCTTCTGGCATAAGGCAAGCGTTTTGCAAGCCACGAGGTATGCATTTGCAATCCATTGTCGTTAAAAACGAGACGCAGCAGCATTTAAGAAGACTCCTTGAAATCATCTCTCCCGACGATTCGCTCTTGATTCTGATGTATGGCAGCCCCGATCCGGACGCGATCGCCTCGGCCATGGCGCTTAGCGAAATCCTCGCGCGCAGAAAAAATATCACCCGCTGCACGCTGGCCGCGACGGAGCCCATCCGGCGCCAGCAGAATCGGGAGCTCGCGCACGCAATGCGCCTCACGATCCGCCAGCTGGGCCAGGTGGACCCGGCCGCCCACCGGCATATCGCGCTGGTGGACGCGCAGCCGTCCTTTTTCAGCGAATCCCTCTTTTCGCTAAGACCCACGTTCGTCTTCGATCATCACCCCCGCCAGGGCGAGTGGGAAGCGCCGTTGGCCGACATCCGCCCCGCCTACGGCGCGCTCTCGACGGTTTTCACGGAATACCTTCTGGCCGCGCGCGTCCGCATTCCGCGCAACTTGCACACGGCGCTGCTTTACGGCATCAAGACGGACACGGACAATTTCGACCGCGACACCATCGCCGACGACATCCGCGCCTACACCTTTCACAGCCGGCGCGCCAACATTCCGCTCATCCGGCGCATCGAGCTCAATCAGACGCCGATGAGCTACCTGAAATACTTCGATCAGGCCTTTCACACCATGAGGCATTTCCGCGGCCGCCGCGTCGGGTTTTTGGGCCAGGTGGAAAGCCCGGATGTCTGCGTCCAGGTCGCGGACTTTTACCTGCACGTCATCGGCACCTCTTACGTCGTGGTTGCGGGCATCGTCAACGACAAACTGATCATCATCTTCCGGGGAGACGGCTACCGGCAGGACTGCGGCGCGCTGGCGCAAAGCGCCTGCGGCCTCGTGGGCCAGGGAGGCGGTCACCGCAGCGCCGCCCGCATTGAAATTCTCCTGGACGTTTTAAAAACGGAATTGAAAGGCGATTTGTCCCATGCCAGCATCGATCGTTTTCTGGACCAGTGTCTGAAAAGGGGCCATGCGGCAAGGCAAACCGCGCAAATACCTTCACCTCGCGAGGATCCCTCATGAAAGACATCGGATTGCACAAAGAAGTCACCGTCGGCCGCTACCTGAATCCCTTTGCCGGATTTGAAGAAAAGGAACTGGTGATCGAGGAACGCTACGACGAAACCACCGGCGTGGCAAGCCGCATTCTGCCCTACCGCGTGCGGCCCGCCCAGAAGCCGGACCCCGCCCCCTATCTGGAAAAGTCGCCTCCCGCGATCTGCCCCTTCTGCCCGGAACTCTTCGAGAGGCTCACTCCCAAATTTACGCCGGATATTATCGCCGAGGGGAAATTCCGGCGCGGCGACGCCTGGCTTTTTCCCAACGCGTTTCCCTACGATGCCGCCAACTCCGTGGCGATCTTCTCGTCTTGTCACTTTCTCGGCCTCGACCAACTGACGGCGGACGCCATGCACGACGGATTCGCCGTCTGCCGCGACTACTTATACCGCATCGCAGAGCTGCAAAAGGGCTATTCGTACTGCTCGATCAACTGGAACTACATGCCGCCCTCGGGCGGAGGTCTGATCCACCCCCACCTGCAGACCATCGTGAGCCGACATCCGACCAACTTCGTCCGCCGCCTGCTGTCCAGCGCGCAAAATTATGCCGAAGCCTCCGGCGGCGGCCATCTCTGGCGAAACCTCCTGATCCTGGAGCAGAACGCCAAAGAACGCTTCATCGCCGCCACCGGCGCCATCTCCTGGCTGGCCGCCTTTTCACCCAAGGGCATGGCCGGAGAAGTCGATTTTTATTTCCGGGAAAAAACATCGTTTTTTGATTTGACCGAAGCCAACTTTGAAGAGCTGCTTTCGGGCCTGGCCCGCGTGTTTGCGCACCTCTACGTCAACAATTTCATGAGCTTCAATTTGTCTCTGTACGCCACGATGACGCCGGAGAAAAATTTCTGGGTGCAGGGGAAAATTATTCCGCGTTTCGAACTCAACCCGCTGGGTACGAGCGACTTGAATTACTTTGAAAAGCTGCACGACGAAATCATCTGCCCGGTCGTCCCGGAACAGCTCTGCCGGGAATTGCAGGCGTACTTTTCAGACCTGAAGCGTTGAACGGAGAAAGGATGCTTGTTTCGGATGAAAGCGGCAATAAAAAAGGCGGCTTACACGGGCCGCCTTTTTTATTGATGAATACGCGGCTAGTCTTCCTTGCCGCCGGACGTCGCAGGAGCCTCGGAAGCGGATGAAGCGCTTGCGGCCGGAGAGGATTCCTCTTTGTGCTTGGCCGGCTGCGGTTTCTTGCCCGCATAGTCGGTTGCGTACCAGCCGCTCCCCTTCAGGCTGAAGGAGGAAAGCGACATCATTTTTTGAACCTTCCCCTTACAGAATTTACAGGTTTTCAGATCCGGCTCTGTGATCCCCTGAAACGCCTCAAATTGTTTGCCGCACTTCTTGCACCGGTATTCGTAAATAGGCATAAGTCAACCTCCTTACATTAATTATATAAATCGCTGATCGAGAACTGGCTGCTGAAGCAGTCCAGAACCATATCCATCTCTTTGTAGCGGACCGGCTCGAGGGCGCTGCGCGTCAGGTTGTGTACGATCTTTTCCTCCCGGTCCTTTTCTTCCGCAGGCGCTTCAAAATCGGCGGTTCCGTCGCCGAAGCGCAGAACGTGAATCAGCTCGTGAACCGCGATATAAAGCATCAAAGGACTCAACTTGATGAAGGAATTGGCCCGGTCCACCGCGTCCAGAATAATATTGTCCTGCAGACATACCCGGTAAAAATCAAATCCTTCCCTTCCTTCCGGCGCTCTTTCGGAAGGCTTTTCATAGGAATATTTACACAGATGTGCAAACGCTCCGTCTCTTACTTCATGCTCATCAAGAAATGCAAGCGTTTTTACGTCGTATTTGTTTTTGCGCAGATCGTCCTCGCTCAAACGAAAGTGACGAAGTACCAGTTTTTCCGCGTCGTTAAACGCCCTGGCCGCCACCGGGATCTGCGCTGCGTTAAAATAACGAATCATAAAAACACCTTCACCCGTTATTGCTGGCCGAAATATAGCTATTCTCCCGGCGCGTGTCAATACCGGCTCGGATTGCGGCCGAGCAAAGGTCAAATTCTGCAAGATATTATTATTCTTTCGTCTTCTTCGGGAACAAGGAATTTCTTGTCAAAAGAAAGAGCCGATGTTACTATCGACTCTCAGAATAGTAAACGAACCGTCAAAACCAAGGAATCCGGAAATGGCGCTGGAGATAACCATAAGAAATAATTACAATAACAATGGAACACGGGAAGGCTGGCCATGGCTGGATCCCTTTACCATGATCGGCCGGGCGGTGATCGGCTGGGTCAACAACCTGGGAGCGGCGACGATTTTCCTGGGACAGGCCCTGTGGCAGACGTTCCGGCGCAAGCAGTTTTCCAAAACCATCCAGCAGATTTACTTTATCGGCGCCCGGTCCATCACCATCATCATGCTGGTCAGCCTGTTCACGGGCATGGTTTTGGGTCTGCAGGCCTATCACGCGCTGACGCAGTTCGGAGCGGAAGGGGCGGTGGGGTCCCTGGTGGCTTTGTCGCTCATCATGGAACTCGGCCCGGTGCTCACGGCCATCATGATTACGGCGCGGGCCGGCTCGGCCATCGCCGCCGAAATCGGCATCCAGCGCATCAGCGAGCAGATCGACGCTTTGCAGACGATGCACATTAATCCCATCCGCTATATCGTCAGCCCCAAAATCACCGCCGCGATCATCAGTTTCCCGCTGCTCACTGCTATCGCCGATCTGGTGGGCATTTTCGGCGGCTACCTTTCCGCAGTCATGCTCCTGGGGTTGAACGCCGGCGTATACTGGCACAGCACCCAGGTTTACGTGGTTCTGGCCGACGTCACCAACGGATTTATCAAGTCGATCGTCTTTGCGGTGCTCGTCGCCACCGTCTGCTGTTACCAGGGCTACTTCGCGCATATGCGCCGCGACAGCCACGGCGCCCAGGCGGTAGGGCTCGCCACCACATCCGCGGTGGTGATCTCCTGCGTGCTGATCCTGGTGTCGGACTACGTGGTCACCTCCCTGTTGATGTAGAGAGAAAAAAATGGACGCGCCGCTCATCGAATTTCAAAATGTCACCAAGCGCTTCGGGGATAAGACGGTCCTGGACCGGGTAAATCTGCAGATTTACGAAGGCCAGGTCACAACGATCATCGGCCTGTCCGGCGCGGGCAAAAGCGTGATCCTCAAGCACATCATCGGGCTCATCCAGCCCGACGAAGGCGTGATCCTGTTTCGCGGCCGGCCGATTTCGGGAACGAAAAAATCCGTCCTGGACGCTTCCCTGGCGCGGATCAGCTATATGTTTCAGCAAAACGCGCTGTTCGATTCGCAGACGGTCTACGACAACATCGCGCTCCCGCTCAGGGAAACCACCAATCTGAAGAAAACGGAAATCCACCGCCGGGTCATGGCCCGGGTCAAGCAAACGGAGCTTACGGAAGCCGTCGACAAGTACCCGTCGGAGCTTTCCGGCGGCATGCAGAAGCGAGCGGCGCTGGCCCGCGCGCTGATTACGGACCCGCAGATCGTTCTGTTCGACGAGCCGACCACCGGGCAGGATCCGGTCCGCAAGAACGCCATCCTGAGCATGATCGCCCAGTATCAGCGTAAATTCAACTTCACCGCCATCCTGGTGAGCCATGAGATTCCGGACGTGTATTTCATCTCCAACCGCATCCTCGCGCTTTACAACAAGCAGATCGTCTTTCAGGGCACGCCGGAAGAACTGGAAAGCTTCGATCATCCCTTCATGGACGAGGTCATCGGCTCGCTCGAGGCGCTGCAGAAAGAGCTGACCGGCCTGTACTCGCAGCGCCAGTTCAAGATTCTCAACCACGTTCAGATGAAGCGGCGGTCGCAGAAAGATCCTTACTGCCTGGTGGTTTTCGGTCTCCAGGAGCTGCACGCGATCATGTCCCGCGTCGGGTACGATACGGCGCAGGAAGTTCTGTCGACGATGGGGCTTTACATCGACAAGCACTTCAGCGCCATCGGCGGCTTTTCCACCCGCCGCAGCACGAACGAAATTCTCACCATGGTTCCCTATTCGACGCTTGCCGAAACCGAAGGCATCGTAAGCGATTTCGTCCGCGACTTCAACGCGCACATGATTCCCCTCATCGGGGAAAAAGCCTGTCCGTCGGCGTCCGGCGGATCCGTGGATCTGGTCATCCTCGCCGGCATCGCCGAAGGGCAGTCCCAAGGCGATATCGATTCGGTGATTTTACTGGCCAGGTCTCAACAAAAAGAAATCGGGCGGCTGTCCTGTGCCGCCGGGGAGTAAACGTATGAAAAGGTACAGACTGGAAACCGCCGTCGGCATCTTCGTCGTTTTAGGACTGGTGTGCGTCGGGTACATGACCGTCAAGCTGGGCAAACTGAATCTGTTCGGCGACGACACGTATCCGCTCGTCGCCAAATTCACCTCCGTGTCCGGCCTGCGCAAGGGCAATCCCGTGAACATTCTGGGCATCAACGTCGGCCGCGTGGAACGGATTACCATGGATCAGGAAGACCAGCGGGCCGTCGTGGAGATCCGCGTCAAAAGAGATATCAGGATCTACGACGACGCCATCGCCGCGATTAAGACGGAGGGGCTGATCGGCGACAAGTACCTGAGCATCGATCCGGGCGGCGGCGGCGATGTCCTCAAGCCCAACGACGTCATCACGGACACGCAGGCCCCCGTGGACATCGAGTCGCTCATCAGCAAGTACGCCTTCGGCGACGTCAAAAAAGGCGAAACGAAAAATCCGGAAAAGAAATAGGCTGCAGGAGGCTTTGAAGTATGCAAAAACATTTTATCGCAGGTGGTTTGTTGATCTTTTTGATGCTGGCCGCGCCGGCCTGGGCCGGCGCTCCGACCGCTGCCGTCGAAAACACCGTCACCCGGGTGCTGGACGTTTTGAAAGATCCGAAGCTCAAGGGTCCGCAGGCCAAGGAAGCCAAGACCCAAAAGCTGCGCGTGATCTACAAGGACATGTTCGACGAGATGGAATTCTCGAGGCGCACGCTGACGCGCAACTGGAACAAGTTCACGCCCGATCAGCGGCGGGAATTTGTCGATTTGTTCGAGCAGGTGATGGAAAAAACCTACCTGGACAGGATTCTCGAATATTCCAATGAAAAAGTCGTCTTTTATAAGGAAACGATGGTCGGAAACGACAAGGCGGAAGTGCAGTCCAAGATCGTCACGTCCTCCAAGGAAGTGCCCATTTACTACCGGATGATCCTCAAAAGCGGCAAGTGGAAAGTCTACGACGTGGTCGTGGAAAACGTGAGCCTCGTACAGAATTACCGGACGCAGTTTAGCGAAATCCTGGCCTCCGGCACGCCGGAGGAGCTCCTGGAAACGCTGCGCAAGAAGGTCAAAACCCATTAAACGGTAAACGGTCGCCCGGTTATGAGATACTGTCTGTCCCTGATCCTGCTCTTTTTGATGCTCGTTTTGTGGGCCGGGCCGGAGGTCTGTCCGGCCGCCGGTCCCGCGGCGGACGGGACTGTTTCTTCCGCGCCCGCCGCGGCTGCTGTGGAAGAAACGAAGCAGGATGCTTTCGAAGAAGAGTACACGGAAGATGAAGACGACGCGGACGATCCTTTCGCGGACAAGCCCGTCACGATCGCCGATCCGATCGAACCCTTCAACCGGGCCATGCACACGGTCAATGACAAGATGTATTTCTGGCTGCTCAAGCCGGTCGCCCGGGGATACAAGGTGGTAGTGCCGGAACCGGCGCGCCTCAGCGTTAAAAACTTCTTTTTCCATCTGCACTACCCGACCCGCCTGGTGAGCTGCCTCTTGCAGACGGATTTCGCCGGCGCGGCCACGGAAACCGGCCGCTTTTTCATCAACACCGTGTGGGGCATCGGCGGGCTGTTGGATCCCGCCGGCGGGGGCGAACTCCTTTTAAAAAAGCAGGATACGGACCTGGGGCAAACGCTGGGCGTCTACGGCGTTGGGCACGGCTTTTACATCGTCTGGCCCTTCTTCGGACCGTCGAGCCCGCGCGATTCGGCGGACATTCTCGGCAATCAGGCGCTCTACCCGCTTTCGTTTCTGAACATCTGGTACGTCTCCATCATCACCAAGTCCGTCGAAACGGTCAACAAAACGTCGCTGCGGCTCGGGGACTACGAAGCGGTGGTTGAAGCCTCGATCGATCCCTACATCGCGATTCGCAACGGCTACATCCAGTACCGCATGAAGGAAGTGGAGGAACGCCGGGCCAGATCCCTGTGCTTCCGGAAAATGGACCGGGACGCGCCGCGGCCGGAAGCGGCCCAACCTGAGGAATAAAACGCCGGGAGGATTTTTTTTACGAAACGACTACGCCTAACCGTTTTTTTTATTTTACTGCTGGGGGGACAGCTCGCCTGGGCGGGAGGCATGTTCGGTCCGCCGCAGACGATCTCCAGAACCGACGGCGGTCTCAACACCGCCATCGGCTACCGCTATGTCGAAGACACGCTCGTAAGCCACGCGGATTATGTATTGCGGCAAAACCAGATTTACTCGCAGGCGGCCTACGGCCGGGCCGGCCTCTGGGAAATCTACGGACGCCTCGGCGTCACCGATTTCAAAATTTTCGACGCTTTTCGCTCCGCCTCCGCCCTGACTTCGACCTCCAAAATCCATTTTGACGAAAACTGGAAATTTTTCGGAACACTGGGCGCCAAGGCCTTTTATCCGGTCACCGCATTCTTCGGCGCCGGCGTTTTCGCGCAGGCCAGCTACAACTTCAGCAATTTCACCGACGATGTGACAGGCGTCACCGGAACGACGCCATACATGGTCGATCTGAAACTCCGGCACGTCTGGGATGTCAATTTCGGCGCGGCCCTCCAGGCGACCGTCCCCGGCGGTCTTCGCCTCTACGCCGGGCCCTATGCCTATTACCGCCGGGCCGACGGAGATTTGTCCGCCGCCGTTTTCGGCCTCCAGGGCGCAATGCGCGACGTGTCCTTCAAGAACAAGTCCGCGGCGGGCGCGTTTTTCGGCGCCGACATCCCGCTGTTCAAGGGATTCCGCCTCAACATCGAAGGGCAATACACGGACCGTTTCTCCTGCGGATCGGCCGTCACTTACACCTATTAAAAGGATGAACCATGAAACTCGCAAGAAAAACCCGGCAATCGTCCCGGCTCAAAATCGGCGTTCTCTACGGCGGCCGGTCCGGCGAGCATGACGTGTCGCTTTGCTCGGCGGCCTCCGTCGTCGCGGCGCTGGACCCGCAGAAATACGACATCGTCGCCGTGGGCATCGACCGCGACGGACGCTGGTATGTTCAGGACCGCCCCGTCATCGTCGCGGATAAAGCCTTCGGCCGCGTCCTGGCCCTGCAGAAAAAGGGCGCCTGGCTTGTCAATCATTTTGAAGAGGGAAACCGGCTGCACGTTTACAATATCGCCGGCGGGAAGAAAGTTTCCCTCGACGTGATCTTTCCCGTGCTGCACGGCACGTACGGCGAGGACGGCACCCTGCAGGGGCTGCTCGAACTGGCGCGCGTCCCCTACGTGGGCGTGGACGTGGCCGGCGCAGCCGTCGGCATGGACAAGGACATCGCCAAGCGCCTCCTGGCGCAGGCCGGCATTCCGGTGGTCCCCTGGATAACGGCGAGCCGCTTTGCGTGGGGCAGCCGCCCCGCGGCTGTGCTGCGGCGGGCGCAAAAGGAGCTTTGTCCGCCCTGGTTCGTGAAGCCCCTGTGCACCGGGTCTTCCGTGGGCATCCGGAAAGTCAAGGTAAAAAAGGATCTCGCCTGCGCAATCGATTACGCCCTCCAATTCGACACCGGGGTCATGATTGAAACCGGCGTCGACTGCCGCGAAATCGAATGCGCGGTGCTGGGCAACGAAGAGCCCAAGGCGTCCGTGCTGGGCGAAATCCTGCCTGCGCACGAGTTTTACTCCTACGAAGCCAAATATCTGGACCCCGAAGGCGCCAAAATGCGCATTCCGGCAAAGCTTCCCGCGCGTCTGGCCGCCGCCATCCGGGCCTGTGCCGTCGCCGGTTTCCGGGCGCTCAACTGCAATTCCATGGCGCGGGTGGATTTTTTCCTCGATAAAAAGACGGGCGGCTTCTACCTCAACGAGATCAACACGCTGCCCGGCTTCACCAGCATCAGCATGTACCCCAAGCTCTGGGAAGCCACCGGCCTTCCCTATCGCAGACTGCTCGACCGGCTCATTGAACTTGCCCTTTTGCGCCACCGAGAAAAAATGGCCGTCAAGACGGATTAACACAACACAGATCGTTTGGGCAGACTGCCGACGGAAACGAAAAAAACGGCGGAGGGAATCCCGGGGAACTGCAGGATTCCCCCCCGCCGACTTTTTGCAACGGACGCCTGGCGTCCTTTCACACCCGGCTAAATCCCGGGACCGTTTCGGTTAAGCTTTCGCCACGTTCTTGCCGGCGACGCGTCCGAAGACAACACAATCGGGAATGGCGTTGCTGCCCAGACGGTTGGAGCCGTGAACGCCGCCCGACACTTCGCCCGCCGCATAGAGCTTCGGAATGACGTCGCCGAAAACATCAACCACCTGGGCCTGATCATTGATTCGCAGGCCTCCCATACAGTGGTGAACCGCCGGCCACTGGGCAACGGCATAGAAGGGCCCTTTGACCATCGGCGTCATGGCCTTGGTAATGGGTTTGTTGAATTCAGGGTCTTTGCCTTCCGCCAGATACCGGTTGTGCTTTTCAATGGTATCGACAAGCGCATCGGCGGGAATTCCCACTTTTTTGGCCAGTTCAGCAATCGTGTCGGCGACGACCAGACGGTTGTGCTTCAATCCCGTCTCGACTTCTTTCCGGGTGCCACCGAATTTTTCGACCATCTCGTCGCTGAAAATCGTATAGGTGGGTTTGCCCTGGGGCCCCAGGGCGATTTGCGCGAAGCTCACATGGTCGCGCCGCGCCAGTTCGCTGATGAAGCGTTTGCCCTGCTTGGTGACGTAAACGATGCCGTTGCCCGGACCGTTGAAGGGGTAAAGCGCCGGCGTGTCCAGAATGCCCGTATCCGGATCGGCATAGGGATACAACTGGATAAAGTTCATCTGCAGCGTGTCCGCGCCAACGGCCTGGGCGTAACGGATTATTTCGCCCGTGGCGCCCTTGTGATTGGTGCAGTTCCACTTGCCGGCCAGATAGGGATAGTGATCGGCGCGCATCTTTTCGTCGCGGCTGAATCCGCCGGAGGCCAGAATCAGGCCCTTCGTGATTTTAAGATTGGACACTTTGCTGCCCTTTTTGACTTCGACGCCCAGAACCGGGCTTTTCGGATCCGCGTCTTTTCTCCAGATCCAGGTCACCTGCGTTCCCATCCGGAATTTTGCGCCGTTCTTTTCCGCGATCCGCTTGAGGGCGTTCACATAAACCGCGCCGGTTCCCGACGCATGCGTGCGGTAAGCCGAATGGCCGCCCGCCCGGACAACCGTCGGTCGGATCACTGCGCCGCCGTCGTCGATCATCCAGTTGAGCGCATCCGTGGCCCCTTCGGCCAGGACCTTCACCAGTGACGGAATGCTGAAAAAGTCGCCGCCCTTGAGCGTATCCTCAATGTGCAACTGAACGCTGTCCTTGCCCAGATTTAGTTTCTCGCGATAGTGGAATTTATCGTCCCAGGAAGCGTAAACGCCGCCGTTGATAATGGAGTTGCCTCCATAGGTCGGCATTTTTTCCAGAACCACCACTTTTTTAGCGCCTTCGATTGCCGCCTGCGCGGCGGCGGAACACCCGGCAAATCCGGAACCGACAACGATCACGTCAAGCGTTTCGTCCCATTTTTTGGGCAGGGGTCGTTCAACGGCCTCCGCCGACCCCGGCACCGCCATGTTGAGCGCCATCCCACCGGCAGTCAGAGCACCCAGCGCCGCCGCTCCCTTGAGCAGTGTGCGGCGGGTCAGACCTTGGGCTTCCCGTTGTTCGTTTCTTACATCCTTCTTTTCGTTTCGATCCATCACAGCCTCCAAAGAAAAAGGTTTATTGTTTCCGGCGGACCCTGTCCGCCCACTTTTTCGAGCAGCGGGGAAAATTTCGGTAGCGTCAGGATTGCCCTCCTGTTGCGATCCCGGCAATATGGTCGCGTTGTTCGCATACCCGATTTACGCCCGCATAAATGACGTTTCTTTTCTAGCACCGGATAAAAAAATGAATAAGGGGTATTTAACGGGTAAACATCGGGTATTATCATATACCCGATGTCGGGAAAATTTGTCGCAATCCGAAGGAATCACAGATAAAGTTCACCGGCAGGCCGCGCTCTTCCGCCGGAGTACGCCCTCAGAGGGACGACCGTGACGGCTCGCTGGCCGCATTGGCGCCGGCAATCCGGCCGAAGACCAAACATTCGGGAATGGCGTTGCTGCCCAGGCGGCTGGCGCCGTGCACGCCCCCGACGATCTCACCTGCCGCGTAGAAGCGGCCGATCGGCTGATTGGAATCGATCCGGATAACCTGCGCTTTTGGATTGACCCGGATACCGCCCATACAGTGGTGAACCTTGGAAATCAGGCGTATACAGTAAAAGGGCGGATGGGTCAAAGGCTCGAGGTCCCTGGGTATCGGCTTTCCAAACCGGTCATCGCGTCCCTGCTCGATGACCGCATTGTAGGAGGCCACGGTAGCTTGAAGCGGCGCCAGCGGCGCTTGATTGGCGATGGCCAGCTCCTCAATCGTATTGAATTTCCGCACGACACCCCGTTTCAGACATTGCTCCAGCGTGGAGGCATGGCGCACTCCCATCTCGTCCACGATGGCGATCGACTCCCGGCCGGAACTCAGCATGGCGTCCACCAGAAGTTTGCGGTCCGCCTGTTCGTTCACGAAGCGTTCGCCCGTGCGCAGGTCGATCAGGATACCATAGGGAAAACCAGCCAGCATGGAAAACATGGAGCCGACACCGAAGCCTTCCTCGTCACGAGAGGCCCAGGGCCCCAGTTGAATCATGGACAACTGCACGGGCGTCGCGCCGGCTTGAAGCGCACAGATGAGACTTTCCGCCGTTGCGCCCCGGTGGTTCGTACATTCAATGTCTTCCGTCAGCATGGGATTCTGAATCGCGCGAAATTCCTTGTCCTGGCCGAATCCGCCCGTCGCCAGAATTACCGCCTGTTTCGCCCGGATGCGTTTTGCGACGCCGCTTTCGCGGTTGGGAAAGATATAGTCTTCCCGGATTTCGACGCCTTCCATATCGCCGTCTGCATCGATGATGAGCTTCGCCAGAAATGTTTTGAGGCGGATCGGAATGTCCATCTCCCGGCAACGGACCAGCATCGGCCGGACAATACCTGCCCCCGACGTATTCTCCGTGTTGTACGTCCGCGGCACGGAATGTCCGCCCAGATGACTGAGCTCGGATTTGTACTTTACGCCAAGGTCGTCGATCGTCCACAGAAGCGTCTCGGCGGACCGTTCAGCAACGATGCGGGCCAACTCCCGGTGATTGAAATTGCACCCCGCGGCAAGCATGTCCGACAGCATCAGTTCCGGCGAGTCTTCGATGTTCTCCCTGGCCTGCAGGCGCGATCCTGCGGCGGCGAACAAGCCGCCGCTGATGGTGGAATTGCCTCCTGGCACGGCCATCTTTTCCAGAACAATCACGGAAGAGCAAAGCTTGCGGGCCTCGATGGCCGCCGCCAGCCCGGCAAATCCCGAACCGATAATCACCACATCATACTCTTCGTTCCACATATCCGGCATTCCTCAATTTTTTGTATCGTTGTTCCGCCTCGCCGTTACAGCGTCCGGCCTTCCTGCTATAAAATGCGGTTCATCAAAAAGACACGCAGGTTCAATTTCTCGCCGCTCAATCCCAGCTTCCGCCGGATGTTCCGGCGGTGTGTTTGAACGGTATCGAAGGACAGCTTCATGGCGTTGCAGACGTCCTTGCCCGAGCAGCCGGCCTGAATCAGGCGACAGACCTCAATTTCCGTTCTGGAGAGTTTCAGGAGATTCGGATCCAGCTCCTTTTCAAAACCCGCAGTCAGGGAAACCAGTTGCTCTTCCAGAATGGCGAGATAACTCCTCCGGACCGACGCCTCGGACGCGGCATCAATCTTTTTTAGGCCGGGCAACAGGGACGTTTTGATTTTCGCCGCCACCCGGTTTTCAAAATCCCTGCGGTCCTGCTCGATGCTCTTCATCACGGTCTTCAGCGTCAGGTTCATCTCCTCGATCTGCTGCTTTTCATCGCGCAGCTGCTTTTCCATCGCCTTCTGATTTGTGTCGTCCCGGACGATGAGCGACCAGTACATCCGGCCGTCGAGATCGCTGCGGGTTACCGTCACAGTCGCGGGAAAGGTCTTGCCGTCCACATACAGACAGGTTACCTCGGCATGCCTGCGCTGCCCCTCCGCTATTTCGCTGAAATACCGGACCAGCAGCGACGCTCCCGTTTCTTCCAGCAGGGACCGGATATCCGCGCCGACGATATTCTCATGCTGCAATCCGTAAATCTCGCAGGCATGCTGATTCGCCCGGACAATCTCGAAATCCTCGTCCACCAGCAGAATTCCTTCGCCGACGGACATGAATATCGCGCCGAGCAGTTTATCGGATGTTCCCGAATGCAGCGCACGCTTCGCCGTCCGGTCCGGACGGTCCGCCTGCCAGCCGGCGACAACGGTCAGCTCCATAGAATCCGCCACCTGCCGCAGTTTCGCCATCACTTCGGCCAGGCGCGGCAAGTCCGGGACCGCGCCTGGCATCCGTTTCTCGATGCAGGAAATCAAGGTCTTGAAATACCCCAGGAAGAACGCCAGGTCCATGCCGCGCTCCTGCCCAAAGCGCGCTTCTTCGATTAACGGCTGGGCCAGGCACAGACAGTCCTGTGCGCTCCGGGCCGACCGGGACGACTGCGGTTCCCGTGCGCAGGCGTCAAGCGCCGCGATGACGCCTGCAAAGCGCCGGGAAAAATCCTCGCGGTTCGTGATCCGGGAATTGAGACAGCCGGAGGCGCGCATCCGGCGCAGCCACTCTTTGAAAATGTCCTCTTCCCATGCTCTTAATTGATGAATCAGACGATTCGTCTCCATGAATTTACCCGCGCCATGAACGAGAAAACAGACAGACCTTTTCTTTGCACAGTTACCGGATACAAAAAAACATCCGGTTGTGTCAACTCAAAAACCCTCGCACCGCGGCGGTATTGTAAATCTTCCATCCGGACGGCGGCATTGCGCGCCCCGGTGATGTCCGGGGAAAATGCCGGTCTCTTATTTCCCGCTCACGGCCTTCATCATGGCGCGCACCGCCTTCATCTGCGGGGCATCCTTCGTCAGGTAGGCGTCCGGGCCGCCGCCGAGATATCCCCACCAGTCGAAGCAGCCGTTGGGATTGGCCGCGCTTTTCTGCGCCTGGGGATACACGACGATGAGGTTATTGGCGTCGGCCCATTCGTTGTATCCGGCGTGGAGCACCATCTGCAGGCCGAAGGGAACGCCGCCTTTTTGCAGATCCTTCCCTTCCGGATCCGCATCGACAATCTGGCGGCAGCCGTGAAACACCACGTGAATCCGGCACACAGCTCCGTCCGCGCAGGATTTCGGCACATACGCGTAGCCGAACTCGTGCAGGCCGGTCCGGGCGGCCAGTTCTCCGGGCGTCGCCGGGGCAAAATCGACAAAATCCTTTTGCGCAAATTCGATGAGCCGGCCCGTCGCCTTTCGCGCCGGCTTCAGCGGCCCGTAGATATGCCTAAGCATTTCTCCCGCCCCGTCATAGCGGCAGGCGCTCATCCAGGGCGGCCGGTCCACTTCATCGCAGGCATTGCCGTATGCAACCGTAGGCATTGCATGCCCCGCCGGCACGCTTTTCTTGTAATGGATGCCGGCGCGCGGGACGCCTGCTTTCAGATACCAGTCGTAGGCCCGGTCCACCACGCCGGGGGAAACCGTTTTATCCGCGAGCCCGCTGAAGAGGTACACTTTTTTGCTGTGCAGATTCTCCAGGGGATCGATCCGGCCTTCGCGGGCCAGCGCGCGGGCTTTCTGCACCAGATCGGTCATCACCGCAAACGTGAGCAGGGATGGACAGGCCATGCAGTCGTCGAGGGCCTTGATGATGTCGCCGCGCGCGCAGCCGTAAGGGCCGCCGGCAAATACGCCGACGCCCGACATCACGCCGGAGTAGGCCGCCAAAAACTGACCGGCCATAAATCCGCCCGCCGAAAGTCCCGAAACGGAACTTTGCTGAAGGTCGATGTTACACCGGTCCAGAGTTCCCCGCGCCGGCCGGAGATCATCGGCCCAAGCGCCGGATCCCGCAAGCCACACGACAAACACCGTCGTCAGGATGAACGTGATAAGTCTTTTTTTTCTCATACCCGATACCCCTCCCTGCCGCATCCGCGCCGGCCGCCCGAAAAATCCTTTGATTTTTCCGGCGACATGGATAGAATACATACATCATTTTACACCAGATGTTCACCAAATAAAAAACGACCGAGAAAGGCGGAGAATGCCCGGCTTTAAGCTCGAGAAAATCCATGACTTTTTCCGCGGCGCTTTTTCCAGCTGGGAGAAACGCGCCCGGCGCGAAGGCCGGGACGTGCTGAAAGCCGTTCTGGAAGATGCGGGCAACAGCGTCTGGGAATGGAATGTCCAAAGCAATGAAGCGCATTTTTCGCGCCAGTGGATGTCCATGCTAGGCTATGACGCGCACGACATGGGCGGCGATATTTCATTTTGGGAAAGACTGGTCCATCCCGACGACCGGGACAAAACCTTCGCGGCATTCGCCCTGCTGGTCCGGGGAGAAGTCAAAACCGTCAACTGCGAATACCGCATCCTGCACCGGGACGGCGACTATCGCTGGGTGTTGAACATGGCCCGGGTCGTCGCCAGGGACGGCCGGCCGCTGCGTATGATCGTCGTGCAGACGGATGTCACGCGGCAGAAGCAAAACGAGGAAGCGCTGCGGGAAAGCGAAGAAAAATACCGAATCCTGTTTGAAGAATCCAACGACCTGATCTTCATCTTCAACCCCGACGGCACCTTCCGCTACGCCAACCGGGCCTTCGCAAAGGCCGTGGGGATGGACGTCTCGGACATCCCCGGGCAGCTCGTCTGGCACATGTTTCCCCAGGAGGAAGCCAACCGGCTCCACGCCGCGGTAACCGAGGTCTTCGCCGACGGCCGCCATCACGTAATGGAGATATGGGTCCCCCGGCCAAGCGAGGCGCATTACTACATGACCAGCATCGATCCGGTAAAAACCCGGGAGGAAGGCGTCGGATCGGTCATGTGCATCGCGAAGGACATCACCGAGCGAAAAAAGGCCGAAGAGGAATTGCTCAAGAGCCGCGATCTGACGGCCAAGGTCTTCGGCAATTTTCCGATGGCCGTGTACATGAAGGATTACAAGAACGACGGCCGGTACGTCATCGGCAATAAAATGTGGGACGACCTCCGCCGCAATTCCCCCCAACTCTCCCGCGTGCTTTCCGAATTCGAGGACGCGGCGCTCAGCACCGGATCGGCCGTCACTTTCGAACATACGGTCCCCGCGAGCGACGGCCGCCTGTCCACCCTGAAATCCAATTTGATTCCCCTCTACGACGAGCGGGGGCGGCTGGAGTATCTCCTGGGCATGTCTGAGGACGTAAGCGACCTCAAGCAAATGGAGGCGGAACTTGTGGCCAAGGACGCGGCGCTCGCGCAGGCCTCGACGGAAAAAGCCATCGCCGCGCTGGTCGCGGGCCTGAGCCACGACATCAACAACGCGCTCGGGGGCATCACCGGCGGCCAGGACCTCACCCGCATGTATCTGTCCCGGATGGAAAAGACGCTGGCCCGCATCGAGACGGCGCGCGGAGAACTGGCGCAGGCTCTCCCGAGCGCGCCGACCGAAGATCCGTCCACCCGGCCGGAAACCGGCGGCAACGGCTTCTTCCCGCCGCTGCAGCATTTCCTGACCGGGCAGCTTCCCCGCCAGCTCCTGGAATTCCGGAAAAATCTGGAAGCCGCGCGCAAATATCTCTCTTACGTGGACAGCGGCGGCCTGGTCATCCGCGACGTCACGTCCGGCATCCGGGACTATGTCAAGCGCGATCATTCCCTGGGCAGCTTCGAGATGCGGCCGGCCATCCGCGGCGCCGTGTCCCTGTCCAAGGGCCAGTACAAGCCCATGGCGCAGGATCAGGGCAAAACCGTTTCCGTCGAGATCTGCGAGACATCGCCGCCCGTCACGGTGTTCGGCAACGCCGGAGAATTCATGGGCGTCGTCGTCAACCTGATCAACAATGCCGTCGCCGAGTTTCCCCGCGGCGGCAGCAACGTGATCAGCATTTCCTGGGAAAAGGAAGAAAACACGCAGGCGGAAGACGTCATCCGGGTGTGCGTGGCCAATGACGGTCCGCCCATTCCGGAGCATGTCCTCGCCCGTCTGTTTGCGGAAAAGGTCCGTTCAACGCATGGCGGCAGCGGCATCGGACTGCTGGCGGTAAAGAGCACGCTGGACCGCTTCGGCGCGCGCATCCGCCACACCACGGATTTCATCCCCCCGGAAAAAAACGGCCGGCCCGCGGACGAGGCCAGGCGAGGCAAAAGCTGGACGACTTTCGAGATGGATCTGCTCATCGCCGACGCGCGGGAGGAAACACGCCGGATCCCCGAAAAGCCTCCCGTCCTGCGGCGCCTGCTGGTGGTGGATGACGAAAAGTACATGCTGGACATCATGGAAAAGTACGCGGAAAATCTCGGCCACAGCGCGGTCATCTTCGACAATCCGAAAGACGCGCTCACGTGGTACCGGGAACACAGCGACGATGTGGACGTGGTCATTTCCGATCAGTGCATGCCGGACATGAACGGCTGCGAGATGATTTCAACCATGAAAAGCCTGGAGCCGGAGAAAACCTTCATGATCATGACGGGGCACGGCGCGCTGACGTTGAGCCGCGAAGACACGAAAGACGTGCATCTCTTGGTGCGCAAACCTTTCGACCAGCAGGAGCTGTGCTGCGCCATCGAAGACGCCATCGCGGCGAGCCGCCGCCCCCCGGAACGCGCCGGGAATTCCTAGCAGCTATTTTTCCAGATGCTCCGTCGCGCAGTCGACGCCGAGACGCCACGCCGTGCCGTGCAACACGACTGTCTGCCACAGAATTACCTTCGTCACCGGCGCTTCCCCCGGCCTCCTCGAATAGGTGTACGACTCATTCCCCGCCCGAGCGGCGGCCATTTTGCCCGCCGCTTTTGTGAGTTCCAGAAACGGCCGTCGCTGCTTTTCAGCGGCCGCGTGTCCGACCTGGTTCGTCGCCACATCATAGATGATCAATCCATCGGTCTGCATCAGGAAAAAACCGACGGGCAGACCGGCGGCCACCGGTCCTATGATTCCGGAAAAAAGATATTCCGGGGCAAACAACGCCGCAATGGAGCCGGCAAAGCGTCCGTCCGCGGAAAAGACGGGATGGTGAATGACCACGGCCTGCGGGCCTTCGACGGACCTAAACGATCCGCTCAGCACCGGCCGGCGCGTCTTGAACAGTTTGATCATGTGCGCCTGTCTGCTGATGTCGGCGCCTTCGGATGACTTGTGCGCGGGCGGTTCCACGGCCAGCATGATGCCCTGGTCGCTGACCGTTTCGCAGTCGATGATGTAGGGATTGTCGGCGTAAAGCTTCTGCAGAGCAAGCCGCGCGTCGTCGCCCTGCAGGTCCCGGCCGGCCAGCGCCCGGGCGCTGCGCTGCAGATCGCCGTCCAGTTTACGAAGCGCGCTTTCGACTTCCGAGCGCAGATCCGCAAGCAAGTTCTGTAGATTCTGTCGCGACAGCAGGAAGGGCTGGTCGGCGACGGCTGTCACTTTCAACTTGCCGGCAATAATCTTCGCCTGCAGATCGGACACCCGGGCGTAGATCTCGTCGGAAATCAGCTTCTTGTTTTCATCGTTGTACACGAAGCCGACGCCATTTTCCTTGAGGCCGAACGTCTTAAGTCCGCCGGTAAAGCGGCCCGCGGCGCAGTCTCGCACGCTGTTGAACACCGCCACGTCGACATGCTTGGTCATGCTCGTCAGCACATGTCCCGGCGCCTGCGCGCTCTGGTCGATATCCACGCCGATGGCCAGGCGGTTCATCTTCTTCGCCGCGCGGAAAACGCCGTTGCCCGTCACACCCGACGCATGATAGATGATGTCCGCACCCTCCCGATACAAACGCATGCCCAAGCGGTAGCCTTTGGCCGGATCGTTGAAGGCCCGGCCTGTGATGCCGGCGTAGCGGGAGAGAACCTGGACGTCGGGACGGACCGCCTGCGCGCCCGCCAGATAGCCCGCCTGAAACCGGCGGATAAGCGGACTGTCCATGCCGCCCACAAAACCGATCCGGCCCGTTTTGCTCTTGAGCGCCGCTATGGCCCCGACCAGATAAGAACCCTCCTCTTCCCGGAACGAAAGTCCCGCCAGATTGGCGGGCAGGGGCATCAGCCGGCCCTGTTCGTCGTATTCAGCGCTGTAGTCCACACCGATGAACTTCTTGTCGGGATAGCGGACGGCCAGACGCCGGAGCTTTTCCGAAAAAGCAAATCCCACGCCGATGATCACCCGCGCGTCGGAGGCCGCCGCTTCGTCGACGGCGTGAGCGAGCTCCAGATTCCGCCGGTGCTCGATATAAACGGCCTTCACACCCAGTTCGGAGACGGCTTTTTCCAGACCCCGCTGGGCCGCGTCGTTGAAGCCGCCGTCCCCCCGGCCGCCGATATCGAAAATCAGCGCGACGGTCGGCGGCTGCGGCGCAAGCGCCAGGGCCTGCCCCGCGGCCAGAAGAATTCCTGCCAGCAGCAACAGCGAAAATACTATTCCCGTTTTTTTCATCTTCCTCTCCTGTTCGTTTCAGACCGGCTTCACTTGCGGGTTTTGACCGCCGCGCGGCCTTCGGAAAATTCCGCCGGCGCGTCGGGCTTGCCTTCGGTCGCCGCCTGAACTTTCACACCGCGCGTTTTCGCGCCGATGTCTTTGGCGCGGGTCTTCACGGCAAAAACCGCGCCTTCTTCCCTGAGGGCGAGTCCGCCCAGTTCCGACACGCTGGCGTAAACGATGATGTTTTCCTCGCCGAAGGGCGGATGAACTTCCAGTTCGAACCGGTCGCGGCCGGAGGGAATCTCGTAGACCACGCCGCCCTGGAAATAATTGTCCAGCCGGTAGGGATTGGGCAAAAGCTGCAGGTGGCTGCCGGCTGCGTCGCGGTAAATCACCCGGGCGTAAAACGGCTTGTTGCCCTTGAGATAAATCCGGATCTTTTCGCCCGCGCGGTAGTCGGCCTTGTCCGTCCAGACCTTCACGGACAGCGGCATGGACGGATCGTCCCAGGCTGCCTCTTTGGCTTTTTGCTGCGCCTTCTTCATCGCCTTTTCATCGGGAACGACTTCCGTCTTGAGCTTGATCCGATAGCAGTCGCCCGTCGCGGGGTCCTTGTACCACCCCTTTTCCAGCTCCTCCAAAACTGTCACCGTGGCGTTGGCGTAAGCGGACACCAGATCCTGCTGAAGCTCGAAGTCCTTAACCTCGGTGGCGGACGATACATAGGTTTTGACGGATTCGACGGCGTTGCGCTTGGCCTCGGCCAGCGCCGCCGCTTCGGTTTGCTTGCGGGATTTGTCGTCGCCCATGCAGGACGATCCTTCCGCAATCTTGATCGTGGATTGCGCGGCGTAAAGCGGCGCGGCCAGAAAAATCAGAACGGCCAGAAAAAATAAAACCTTGCGCATAATACCCTCCCTGCATTTTTACATGGTCTCAAGCCCGGCGCTGATTTGTGCGTTCCCGGCCAAGCCTCCTCTCCGGAACCCGACCGCAGAAGACACTGTTTTCTTCCTATCCTTTTTTACGCCTCCGAGCAACCGGTCTTCCGCCTCCGGCGCCGGCCGGTTTATTTTGTGTTTGACTCCGCCGGGCAACGCAACACCCGCGGCATTTTGCCGTCGAAAATACGGATCGTCTTTCCGGGACAAAACGGCAAAGAGCAGAAAAAGAGCCAGGAGCAAAACAAAAAGAAGCAGGATGTTGGCCCGAAGCCGCCAAAGAGCGGCCGGCCAGCCTGTCAGATCGCCCGTTGCCGAACCGCTCGCCGGCGCGCTGTAGAGCAGGGCCAGCGCGATGAGCGGTCCCAAAACGGGGAACACCGCCGCCGCCGCGATCAGGTAAAAACGCCAGGCGGCGAAGGGACGGATGCCGCGGTGGCGCAGTTGCGCAAAGGAGGCGGCGATCAAAAGTCCCCAGGAGGCGGGATAGACGATCTGAAAAAAGGCGGCGCCGCCGGAGGCGGACAGCATGCCCGCCACAAGGGCCGCGGCATGACAGACAAGCCCCGCCGCCAGCGTGTTTCTTCCAAAAGCCGTTTCGGCAATTTCGCGCATGGCCTTACCTTCTGCGGCGGCTCCCGGATGTGGAGCCGGCTTCTTCCAGAATCATTTCCGCGCCCTTCTTTTTTTCGAACACCTTCATCGCGTACTGGCCGCCCGCCTGAAAAGGTCCGGTCAGGCGCAGCATCACATCGTGAAGCGCGTACGAGATCACCCACCTTTCGCCGCGCTGCCGGGGGCCGGCAAATCCGATGGAATACAGCCAGGGGGCGGAATGACCCAAAAAGACCGAGGCCACGACATAATTTTCGAAATCCACGTCCGGGGCCGGCTTTTCCAGCGCCCTTCGCCACACATTGGACCACTCTTCTTTTGTTTCGACAATTTTTATGAACGCTTCCTTTTGCCGCGATACATGGCCCTTCCATTCCATGCCCAGGTAATCTCTGGCCGCTCCGGCTTTTTCCAGCAGGCTCACGAGATCGGTCTTGCCGCGCTCAAACGCATGCGTCCAGGCGGATTTTCCTTCCCGGTCCCTCGTCCCCAAAGCGCTTTCCAGGCCGATCAATGTCCGGACGGCCTGGACGTCGTCCTTTTTGACAGCGAGAATCAGCGCCGTCTCGCCGTCTTTGTTGACCGCATTGACGTCGGCCCCGTGCGCCGCGAGAAATTTTATCGTCGCCGGACCGGTTTTTTTAAAAGACATCACCGCCTTCATGAGGGCGGTGTTTCCCTCATCGTCGGCCAGGGTCACATCCGCCCCCCGGGCGACGAGAAACCTGACCAGTTCCAGATCTTCGTCCGCCGCCAGCATCAAAAGCGTTGTGCCGGCAAAGCCGCGCGCGTTGATGTCCACGTCCCTGGTGTACAGAAGCTTGACCGTCTCCAGATGGCCGGCAATCACCGCCCGGCCCAATGCTTCCCGCCGGTCGAAATCTCCGCCATGCCGGGCAAGCATTTTGACCATCCTGATATTTTTGGCGGCTATGGCTTTATGGAGCGCCGTATCTCCGTCTTTCGACTTGCGTCCGACATCCGCCCCGGCCTGCAAAAGCGCTTCCGCCAAACCGGCCTCGCCTTTTTCGCAGGCGATGATCAAAGCGGTCCGGCCGCTGTCGTCCGCCGCGTTGACATCCGCGCGGTGGGCCAGAAGCAGCTGAGCGACGCCGGAATGGCCGCCGCTCGCCGCCGCCAGAAGCGCGGTTTTTCCTTCGCCGTAGGTGTTGTCCGTCCGGGCGCCGCTGGCCAGCAGGGCTCCGACCATCTTCGCTTTCCCGCCCGTCGCCGCGAAAATGAGGGCGTCCTGTCCGGCCATGTTCCTCGCGTTCGCATCGGCCTTGTTTTTTAAAAGCTCCGCCGCCGCCCGCTCATGCCCCTTCAAGGCGGCATAAATCAGCGCCGTATTGTTGGAACCGTTCTTTGCGTTGACGTCGGCGCCCAGGCGCAAAAGCAGGCGGACCATTGCCGGAGAATTGCCGTCGGCCGCATGCAAAAGCGGCGTGCTTCCTGAGGTATCCCGGAGATTGACGTCTGCGCCCCCCGCAACGAGAGCTTTCACGTCCTTCAAGCGCCCTTTTTTCACCGCCTGAAACAACGGATCCGTTGCGGCGTCGACGGGCGGCGAAGGCAGCACGCCGGAGGCGGCTTTTTCCAGAAGTTGCGCAATGTACTCGAGCCCCTTTTTCCTGGCCAGCGCCAGGGCCGTGTCTCCGTCTTTGTTTTTCATATCCTGCCTGGCGCCACAAGCTAGCAGAGCCTGCACCAATGCCGGATCTCCGTGCAAAACGGCGCACATGAGCGGCGTCCGGCCCGTTTTCAGCCACGACTCGTCCGCGGCATTGACGTCCGCGCCGTTTTTGAGAAGGATCCGGATCGTTTTGGCCTTATTCCCGGGAGGGCCGATGGGAATACTGCTTTGGGCGCAGGCCGCAAGCAGCGGCGTAAGCCCTTTGCCTCCCGCATTCACATCCGCGCCTTTCGTAATCAGGTATTGAACGACGTCCGCATGTCCCTGCCACGCGGCCTCGAGCAGGGGCGTTCTTTCTCCCTCTTCCCGCCCGCCGTCCACCGCCGCGCCGTTTTCAACGAGCAGTTTGACGATGGCCAGGTTTCCCCGGCGGGCGGCCGTCGCAAGCGGCCTGTCCCCCCTTGCCCCCTGACGGTTGACCAGCTCGCGGCCGCCGGGCGCTTCCAGAAGGGACTGCACGCCCGGGGCGTCGTCCTTTCTGATCGCTTCCAGAAGAGGAGCGTCGGGAAGCGGAAACCGGCTGTCCGCAAAACCGCCGGCCGGCGGCAGAAGGGCAAGCAACAAAAATAAGGGTCCAATGAGGCGCTTTTTGCAGTTCATGGTTTTTCTCCGGGCTTCAGGAGCGATTGGATCTGTCGTTGAAAAAAAAGTTACGGTTTTCATTCCCGCTTTTTTCTGCCGCCCGGCAGGAGCGAAACTGTTTGCGCCTGCCGGGCGGCACTTTTCAATCCACCTGTTTAAAAGTATAAAAATTTAAAGCGGGTAAGTCAACTGGTTTGCTTGCCGCAAAACAGTCGGTTTCCGATCACCTGCGCTTGTCGGCGGCCGCTTTGTCGCGCCCCCGGTGGTACTGGAGCAACGCCGCAATGGCCCGCGCGGCCCGCTCGGGATCCGGAAAAACGGGAACGCCCCGGTCGAGCAGGCTGCGGACCATCTTTTCCTGAAGGCTCCGGTAGGTGAAGCCGACAACCGGCTTGTCGGGATGGAGTTCCCTGAGGCTCGCAAACTCAGCCGCATGCTGCGCCAGCAGTCTTTCCCGCTCGGCGGGAATCGTCTCTTCGGGAACGCCCATTTCCTTCAAAACGCGGTCGACGAAGATGCCGGGTGACAGGATGTACGCCAAAAGAACGTCCGCGTTTTTTTCTCCAAGCAGGATATCGGGAATGTTGTAAAAATTTTCCGATGAATTGAGGCTGTAGGTAAGATCCAGGGGATTGGCCGTACTGGCCGTTTTGGGGATCATGGGTTTGAGTTTCTCCACGGTTTCGGCCGAAAGCGAAGGCAGCGTCAAACCCGCGCGCCCGCAGGCGTCGGCCGCCGTGGCGCCCGGACCGCCGGAATGCGTCTGGATGACAACGCGGTTGCCCGCCGGTTTGGGCAGCGTGCCCAGCGCAAGCGCATAGTCGAACATTTCCGCAAGCGTCTGCGCCCGGAGAATGCCGCACTGCCGGAAAATGCCGTCGTAGATTTCGTTCGGTCCGGAAAGCGACCCCGTGTGGGAAAGCCCCGCCTTCCGCCCCGCTTCGGATCCGCCCACGTAAAGGGCCACGATGGGCTTGCGGGGCGTGATGGCCCGGGCCGCTTCCATAAATGCCTTGCCCCGGGTGATGCCCTCGACGTACAGCGTAATCACTTTGGTGCGCGGGCAGGCGCCCAGATATTCCAGGCAGTCCACAAGGTCAATATTGGCCTCGTTTCCCACGCTGACGGCCGCGCTGAATCCCATTCCCTGACGGTGCAGATAATTGAACATCTGGGTGATAAAACTGCCGGACTGGGAGGCCAGCCCCACAAATCCGGGCTCCCCTTCCGCCGTGATCGTTGTCGGATTGAGTTTGAGATAAGGATTGGCGATGCCCAGACAGTTCGGTCCCAGAAACCGGATGCCGTAGCGGCAGGCGACGGCCGCCAGTTTTTTTTGCCGCTCGACGCCTTCCGCCCCTGCCTCGCGGAATCCCCCGGAAACGACGATGGCATGGCGGATGCCCTTTTTGCCGCAGTCCTCAAGCGTTTGGCAGACAATGTCCGTGGGCAAAACGATGATCGCCAGATCGGGCACCTCGGGCAGATCCAGCACGCTTGCATAAGCCGGAAGGCCGCGCACTTCTTTTTCTTTCGTGTGAACGGGATAGATTTTTCCCTCGTAGCCCAGCGCCTGCACGGAGGACAGCATCATGGACCCCATGCGCAGAAAATTATTGGACGCGCCGAAAAAAGCGATGCTCCGGGGATTGATAATGGGATACAGCGGACTTTCTTCAATCGATCGAATCATTTTTCTTCCCTCATGCTCGTGAAGTGGTCGGAACAATGGTCGGAAAGGCAAAAGCACGCGGGCTATTTCTTTCCGCTGGAAACGTTGCCGTAGCCGTTACCAGATTACGGCCGGGAATTCAAGAAGGGAGGACCGATGTTTTTAGGCGCGCGGGACACGGAGGGAAAAGAATTTATCCGCAGGTTCCGCTGACGGAAAAGAAGCGGTCATTTTCTTTCAGGAGCGCCCCGGGGGATGGACGAGGGAAACGACAGTCTGGTATTTGTGCGAATTTTCACTGCGGGGGATGTCGTCGACAAACCGCAGGCGGACGGTCATGCCGCCGCCCAGAACATCCTGCAGGCGCTTTTTCAGTTCGCGGTACGGCGGCAGATCTTCGGCGGACGACGCCTCCCGGGCGCCGGCCGGATCTCTCACGATGAGAACGAGAATTTCATCTTGCGTCTCCTGGCGGATCTGAAATTTCTGCACACCGGGAAGATCCTGCACGAGCAGGGTCAACCGGTAAGGGTGGACGATCCTGTTGTCCGGCAGGAGAATGGAATCGATTTTGCGCCCCTCGATTCTGTCGAGGAGCGGCAGCGCCCGTAAGCCGCAGGTACAGCGGCCGGGCCGGTAGCCGGCGATGTCGCCCATGCCCGAATACCGGATGAGCGGAAAAGCCCTGTTGACGAGGTCGGTCGCCACCACGTTGCCCGACTGCCCCGGCGGCACCGGACGCCCTTCGTCATCGACAATCTCGATAATCGCCCGGTAATCCAGAACATGCAGTCCGTTGTGCCGCGGGCACTCCACCGCGATCACACCGGTTTCCGTGGCCGCGTAACCGTCGATCAGTTCGCCCGCAAAAGTTTGGCCGATAATTTTGCGCGTATGATCGTCGTGGCTTTCTCCCGTCGTCATTAACAGCGCCGGCTGGTGGATTTTGATTTGGTCGGCCTGTACTCTAAGCGCGATGTTTTTCAGCACGCTCGGATAGGTGACCAGATAATCCGGGCGCACCCGGTTGATGTGCGCGATCTGGTTTTCCACCGGTTCGAGCGCGTCGAACAGAAATTTCTTAAACCGGGGGAACTCGATCGCCGGCAGGATCTCCATGGCCTCATCGTCGAGCACCAGGATGCTCATGCCTTTTTTCAGGCGCAGCTGAAAATGGAGATTGATGGAAAATGTCGAGATCAGCGCGATTTCATAAAATCCCTTGTCGCGGTCATAGGCGATGCTGATCGGAGAGCCGCTGGAGCCGGTTGTTTTAAACACGTAATGTCTGTCCCGGGACAATCCCGTCGCCGCCGGCGGCGCATTGCGCAGCTCTTCCTTGGAGAGGATCGGAAACTTCGCCAGATCATCCAGCGACTGGACGTCCTCAGGACGAAGGCCGGCGGCCCGCCATTTCTCCCGGTACAGAGGAATCTGGGACCAGGCGTGCGCCATCACGCTTTTCAACTGCGCCAGCCGGTACTCCCCGAGCCGGGCTTCATCCATACCGATGGCGTCTTGTATCTGCCGGAGCTTTTGCCTGATTTTCAGAATTTTAAAAAGAAGCCCGGCGGCCGGCACATCCAGCCACTTATCCCAATATGTCAAATTCAACTCTCCTGGTGCGCTGATCCGGTCCGGAAATACCCGGCAAGCCACGGACAAGCCGCAAAAGACAGACAGGCGGCTTTTCCGGCAGGGGGTTTATCCAAAAGACGGACGGGAGAACGGGAGCCACTCCCGTTCTCCCGGAAAAAAGACAGCTGCTGACGCCCTTGCAAAACTATTTTTTCGCGGCGGGCTTCGCGTCCGGCTTTGCAGCGGACGCCGGAGGCGCAGCCTGCGGATTGAGCTCCAGGAGCTCCACTTCGAAGACGAGCGTCGAACCGCCGGGAATCACGGGCGGACGTCCCCGGTCGCCGTAAGCGGTATCCGAAGGACAGACGAGCTTCGATTTGCCGCCGACTTTCATCATACCGACGCCTTCCGCCCAGCAGGGAAAGACCTGGGACAGGGGCAGATCAACAGGCTGGCCGCGCTTGACGGAACTGTCGAATTCCTTTCCGTCAATCAGCGTCCCCACGTAGTGCACTTTGACGGTGTCCGTGGGTTTGGGCTGGGCGCCCGTGCCCGCCTTGATTTCCTTGTACACCAGACCGGAGGCGGTTTTCTTCGCGCCCGGTTCGGCGGCGGCTTTCTCCGCATACGCCTTGCCGGCGGCTTTACTGTTTTCCGTCGCTTTCGCGATGCGGACCTGGGCCATTTCGCCGAGTTTCTGCATATGAGTCTCCGGCTCGGCGGCCAGTTTCTTGCCGGCGGCCGCGTCCGCCATGCCCATCTGCACGTATTTCAATTCTTCGGCTGTGAGATCCAGAATGGATATCTGTTTTTGAAGCTGCGCGCCCAGCGCATAGAAAGCCTTTTGTTCTTCCGTCTTCGGCGGTTCCGGAGAACAGCCCCAAACAGCGATTAAGGCGATCAAAACGACCAAGAGTATTTTACGCATAACCATCCTTTCCTGGGAAATAGTTGTGAGCCCTCTTTACACGAATATCCGGCCAGATTCAAACAATTCTTGGACGAAACTCCGCCGCCTCAAAAAAAAGGGGCGGTTGACGGCCGCCCCTTTTTTTCTTAGCCGCAAAATGCCCGGCGGCTTATTTCTTCGGACTTTTCTTGGTCGACGCCGGCTTTTTGGGCGCGGGGGCAACCTGGGGAGCGGGCGCCGGCGGCGCCTTGATCTCCAGCAGCTCCACTTCAAACGCCAGAGTCGCGCCGCCGGGAATCACGGGCGGGCTGCCCTGATCGCCGTAAGCCAGCTCCGCGGGGCAGACGAGTTTGGCCTTGCCGCCGACCTTCATCATGCCGACGCCTTCCACCCAGCAGGGAATGACCTGCCCCAGGGGAAATTCGACCGGCTCGCCGCGCCGGACGGAACTGTCAAATTCCTTGCCGTCGATCAGCGTCCCCACATAGTGCACCTTGACCGTATCGGACACTTTGGGCGAGGCGCCCGTTCCCGGGCGCATTTCCTGATAGATGAGTCCGCTCGCGGTCTTTTGGGCTCCTTGTTCGGCCGCCGCCTTTTCCAGGTAAGGTTTGGACAGTTCCTTCTGCTTCTGGGCGGCGATCTTCATCCGTTCCTGAGCCAGGGCGTTGATATTCGTTCCAAAGGCTTCCGGCTCTGCAACCGGTTTTTTGCCCGCAGCTATATCCGCGATGCCTTCCTTGACGAATTCATACTCTTCGGCAGAAAGTTCAAAAACTGCAAGCTGCCTGGCCAGAAGAACCCCCATGGCATACAGCGTTTTCTGATGATCCGTCGCCGGAGGGGCCGCCAAGACGGGCAGGGCCAAAAGCAAGACAGCAACCACCACGATTAATTTACGCATACTGATCCTTTCACAACAAAGTTTTTAGTAGACACCCCATAACATCAAATCCGGATCGGAGCAACATGCAAGAAACCCGGCAAAACACCGGCCGGCGGAACGGGCGGATCCCTCCCGGACAACGAAACATGCGGATGGAGAAGGTTCTTTCAGAAGCTTGTTGCATCCAGAAGCTGCACGGTGACGTTCTCGCCTTTTTTCACCTGGGTGATGCCTTCATCCAGGACAATGAAAGCGTTCGCGGTCACCATAGACTTGAGGATACCGGACCCCTGCTCGCCGGTGAGGCGCGCGACATAGCCGTCTTTTTCCTTTTCCACCACGGCGCGCAGGAAGTTCTTCACGCCCTTGCCCTTTTTGATGTCCTGGGCGCACACCGCCGTAAGCGTCGGGCGCAGAATGCGGGAATGTCCCTGCATCTTTAACAGGTAGGGGCGGACGAACTGCTCGAACGACACCATCACGGAGACGGGATTGCCGGGCAAACCGAACAGCGGCGTGCCGTCGATGGAACCGAAGGCCAGCGGCTTGCCCGGACGCATCGCCACCTGCCAGAAATGCATGGCGTTGCCGAGATCGCCCATCACGTCTTTCACGAAATCGTAATCGCCCATCGAAACGCCGCCGGACGATAAAATGACGTCGGCGCGCCGCGCGGTCGTAAAAGCGCCGGCCAGTTCTTCCTTTTTGTCCCGGACGATCGCCGACACCTGCGGCAGACCGCCGCAGGCCGACACCTGCGCGGCCAGCGAATAGCTGTTGGAGTTGACGATTTTGCCCGGTGCCGGCTCCGTTTCGATGTCCACCAGTTCGTCGCCGGTGGACAGGATGGCCACCCGCGGCCGGCTGTAGACGGGCACAAACGCCCGGCCCAGCGCGGCCAGCATGCCGATGTGGCCGGGGCGCAAAACCTCTCCTGCCGCGATGACCCGCTCGCCTTTTCGCACGTCTTCGCCGGGGAAACGGATATCCAGCCCCTCGGGTGCGGCGACTTTAATCAGGACGGTGCGGCCCTTTTCATCCGTGTCCTCCCGGCGGACCACCGCGTCCGCTCCGCGGGGCAGCACCGCGCCCGTCATGATCCGCGCGGCATGGCCGGCCTTGACGGTTTTTTGGGGCAGATTTCCCGCGGCGATGGTTTCAATCACCCGGAGCTCCACCGGACCGAGCGCGTGAGCGCCCCGCGTGTCGGCCGACCGGACGGCGTAGCCGTCCATGGCGGAATTCGCGGCAAAGGGAATATCGCGCGGCGCGAAAACGTCTTCGCCGATCACGCGGCCGCAAGCTTCCAGAATATCGACTTTCTCCAGTCCCAGCGTCCGGCAGGAGCCGAGGATGGTCGCAAAAGCTTCCTCTACTGATATCATGTTGTGTTCTCCATTCTTTCAAACTGGACGCACCTTATCAAAGACGAAAGAAAGGTACAAGGTGCAAGGTGCAAGGTTCCCCTTGAAGTCTCCGGGTATTTGCGCTAGGGAAAAGAAGGAAAAATGAAGGATGTATTCATGACGCCCCAACAGGAAAAAATCCGCGCGCTTCTGACCCGGAAGAACGCCATTTTGCTGGCCCACTACTACGTCCGGCCGGAAATTCAGGAAATCGCCGACGTGCTGGGCGATTCACTGGCGCTCGCGCAGGCGGCGGCGCGCGCTGAGGCGGCGGTCATCGTTTTCGCCGGCGTGCACTTCATGGCGCAAAGCGCGGCCATGCTCTCGCCGCAAAAAACCGTTCTTTTGCCCCGCGCGGACGCCGGCTGCCCGCTGGCCGACATGGCCACGGCGGAGTCGGTTCGGAAAATGCGGCAGCGGGAACCGGACGCGCTTTTTGTCACCTACATCAATTCCACGGCGGAAGTGAAAGCCGAAAGCGACATCTGCTGCACGTCGTCCAATGCGCTTAACATCATCCGGTCTTTGCCTTCTTCCCGGAAGGTCGTGCTGCTGCCCGACGGCAACCTGGCGCGCCACGTCGCCGCGGCCACGGGCCGGGACATCGTCGCCTGGGAGGGCTGCTGCCCGATCCACCAGTCGCTCACCGCCGAAGACGTCCTGGCGCGCAAGCGGGAATATCCGCGGGCGCCCTTTGTCGCCCATCCGGAATGCCGGCCCGACGTGCTGGCGCTCGCCGATTTCATCGGCTCCACGTCGGCCATCCTTCGGTTTGCCCGGGAAACGGAAGCCGGAGTAATCATCATCGGAACGGAAGAAGGCATTTTTTCACAGCTGCAAAAACACAACCCCGGCAAAACCTTCATTCTCGCCTCGCCCGGCCTGCTGTGCGCCGATATGAAGAAAATCACGCTGGATGACATCGAACAATCGCTTTTGACCATGCAGCCGGTGATCACCGTGCCGCCCGAGGTGAGCGAAGCCGCCCGCAAGACGCTGGACAGGATGCTGGCCTCGTCATAACCCCGCCGCATGCAACATTTGGAAGAGTTCCTTGAGAAAAATCATCGATAAAAAACGGCTCCCGGACGCGCCGCCGCTGCGCGAACTTTACGAACGGATCGGCGGCCGGACGCCGGTCGTCGATGTCCGGGGACTGGCCCCCGCCGCCCGCCCGCTCGCGACGGCGCTCGTGTACGAACAGTTCGACCGCACGATCGTGGTGGTTTGCCCCACGCCGCGGGAAGCTGAGCTTTTTGCCCGCGACCTCGGGCTTTTTCTCGGGCCGGACACGGTTTTGCACTATCCGCCGCTGGATTTCCTGTCCATCGACATGTTTGCCCTGCAGCGCGAGGAGGAGCTGGCGAGGCTTAGCGCTTTGACCCGTCTCCAAGTGGAGGGCCGCCGGATTTTCGTCACCAGCTTTACGGCCCTCATGCAGAAAGTCATGCCGCTTGCCGAATTTCAGCGGTATCTGAAAATCCTGGCCGCCGGCGATCCGCTGCTCCTTCAGGAATTTCCCGCGCGTCTGGCGGCGGGCGGTTATTCCCGGGTTGCGCTGGTGGAGGAACCGGGGGAATTCAGCCTGCGCGGCAATATTCTGGACATTTTCCCTCCGACTGAAAAAGCGCCGCTGCGTCTCGAAATAGCGGGCGACGACATCGAAACGATCCGCCGCTTCGATGCCGCCACCCAGCGCTCCGGCCAGGCCGTGGACGCCTTTGTCCTCGGACCGGCCGGTGAAATTCTCGTGGACGACGTCCGGCAAAACCGCGCCGTGCGCAACGTCCGCCGCCGGGCCGACGATCTCGACCTGCCGCGCGATTTGCGCAACCGGCTCGTGGAAACCCTGCGGCGCGAGTCCGCCACCTTCGTTAATCCGATTTTTCTGCCCCTGTTTTACGAGGACGCGGACGATCCGGCCGGCGCGGAGACGCTTTCCTGCGTTTTCGACTATCTGCCGTCCGACGCGCTTTTTTTCTTGAGCGATCCGCTGGCGATCGACCAGACTGCCCAAAGCGCCGCCGCGGCCATCGACAAACTGCTGTACAAGGCCAGGGCCGCCGGCCGGTTTTACCTGGAGAGCGCAAACCTGTATCTGTCCCGCGAAACCCTCGCCGCGCGCCTGGCCGGCTTTCAGCAAATACGCCTGATCGGACTGGCGCTCGATGACGCTGCAAGCGCAGTTCCCTTTGTAACGATTGCCGCGCCGGCGGAAACAACGGGCGGAGAAACGCCGACCGGTGAAGTGCGGGAAGAAGCGCTGCTCAGGCATACGGCACAGAAAATTCAAGCCCGCCTGGCGGCCGGCCAGACCGTGTTCTTTTTTTCCCCCACGCCGGAAGACGCGGCCCGGATGAAGCATCTGCTGGAGGGCTGCGCCCTGCCGGTGCGGCTGCTTCCCGCCGATGCGCCGCTTCTGTCCGCCCTCCGCGACGGGGCCGGCGATACCGGCCTTTTCCTGCGGGAAGGAAAAATCTCCGGCGGCTTCAGCCTGGAGGCCCTGGGGCTGGCGTTTGTAAGCGAAGAAGAACTCTTTGTCCGGAAAACCGTCCGCCGTCGCTCCCGCCCGCAGCGCGAAGGCTACTTTCTCAAATCCTTCGGCGACCTGGCCGAGGGGGACTTTGTCGTGCACAGGGATTTCGGCATCGGCCGGTACCGCGGCCTCAAGAAAATATCCGTCGTTAAAATTGAAAACGACTTCATGGTCATCGAATATGCGGAGGGAGACAAGCTCTACCTGCCGGTAAACGCGCTCGATAGAATCCAGCGCTATCTGGGACCGGACGGCCATCCGCCGAAAATCGACAAGATGGGCGGAACGTCCTGGGACGCCGTCAAGGAACGCGTCAGGAAATCCGTCCGCGACGTGGCCGAGGAACTGGTGGCGATTTACGCCGCGCGGGAGGCGCTGGAGCGCAAAGCCTTCGCTCCGCCGGATCGCCTCTACGAGGAATTCTGCGCCACGTTCGAGTTTGAAGAAACCCCCGACCAGGCCCGCGCCATTGAAGACATCCACGCCGACATGGACGACGCCAAGCCCATGGACCGGCTCATCTGCGGAGACGCGGGATTCGGCAAAACCGAAGTCGCGCTCCGGGCCGCGTTCCGCGCGGTTCTGGACGGCCGGCAGGCAGCGCTCCTGGCGCCCACGACGATTCTCGCCGAGCAGCACTACGCGACGTTTTCCCGACGGCTGGCCGACTTTCCCGTCCGCGTGGAAGCGCTCAACCGCTTTAAAAGCGCGGCCGACGTCAAAAAAACGCTCGCGGATCTGCGTCTGGGTCGGGTCGACATCGTCGTCGGCACACACCGGCTGCTTTCGAAGGATGTGGAGTTCAACAACCTGGGCCTGGTGATCATCGATGAAGAACAGCGCTTCGGCGTCACGCACAAGGAAAAACTGAAAAAACTGCGGACGCTGGTGGACGTGCTGACGCTCTCGGCTACGCCGATACCGCGCACGCTGCACCTGTCGCTGGTCGGCATCCGCGACCTGTCCATCATCAACACGCCGCCCCAGGACCGCCGGCCGATCAAAACCTACGTTCTGGAATTCGACGAGGACACGATCCGGACCGCCGTGGACGCGGAGCTCCACCGGGGCGGCCAGGTCTTTTTCGTCCACGACCGGGTGCGCTCCATTTATTCCGTCGCGCGCCTGGTGCAGCGGCTGGTTCCGAACGCCCGGGTGGGCGTGGTGCACGGCCAGATGAAACCCGCCGAGATCGAGAAAACCATGGCCGGATTCATCCGCCGCGAATGCGACGTGCTGGTCTGCACGACCATCATCGGCTCCGGTCTCGATATTCCGTCGGCCAACACGATCTTCATCAACCGGGCCGACCGCTTCGGTCTGGCGCAGCTCTACCAGATCCGCGGCCGCGTGGGACGCGGCAGCGAAGAAGCCTCGGCTTACCTGCTTTTGCCCCGGGGCGCGCTTTTTTCCCGCGACGCCATGCGCCGGCTCCAGGCCATCAAGGAATTTTCCGATCCGGGATCGGGCTTCCGCATCGCCTACAACGATCTGGAAATCCGCGGGGGCGGCAATCTGTTGGGCCTGTCACAGGCGGGGCACATTTCCGCGGTCGGATACGAACTGTACACCGAGTTGATGGAAAGAACGGTACGCGAGATTCAGGGCCAGCCCGCGCCGGCGGAGGAAGAACAGCCGGAAATCTCGCTTGGCGTTTCCGCCTTCCTTCCCGAAGATTACGTGGAGGATGTCCACCAGCGGCTGATCCTGTACAAGCGAATATCGCACGCCGGGACGGCCGGCGATCTTGCGGAGATCCGCGACGAACTGGCCGACTGCTACGGCCCCCTGCCCGAGGCGGCGCGGAATCTGCTGCGCGTCATCGGGCTGCGCAACACGCTTAAACCGCTCGCGGCCAGGAAAATGGGCGCAGACGGCAAATTTCTCTACCTGTACTTCAAGGAATCCTCCCCGCTGGACCCGGCCCGCATCACCGCGCTTGGCCGCAAGAAAATCAAAGACTTACGCTTTACACCCGATTTCAAACTGTTTTGGCCCGTCCGTACCGCCGGCGCTTCGGACCTTCTGGACCGGGCCGAAGATCTCTTAAAGATGCTTGCCCAATAATCATTATCGCGATATACAGGCCCGAAATATCATGCAACCGCTGAAATATAAAACTATGACCGCGTACCGCCAACCTCTGCTTTTCCTCGTTTTCGTGGGCGTCGTATGCCTGTGCGCCGCCTGCAACCGGGAAGGATTTCCGGAGCGCGCGGTAATTGCCACGGTCAACGGGGAAAAGATTTACCTCGACGAATTTGAAAAGCGTCTGACCGTGCAGAAAAAAACGTTTTTCCCCCAGGGAGCGCCGGAATCGCCCGACAAACGGGAGCTCCTCGAAGAAGAAATTCTCGAGTCCATGATCACCGAAAAAATCGTCCTGCAGCGCGCCCGGACGCTCCGCCTGTCGGTCAGCAACACCGAACTCGAACGGAAACTGCTCGAGCTCAGCAAGGACTACGGCGAAAATTTTTTTGATTTGCTCGCCGCGCAAAATGTGCGATACGAAGAATGGCGCGAGGAACTGCGCAAGGAAATGCTGTTTGACAAACTGGTGGACGCGGACGTGAACGCCTCCATCCGCGTTTCGGAAGATGAAGCCCGGGACGCCTACGAAGAAAATCCGGCGTTTTGCAAAACCGAGGCGCGCGTCCGGGCGGCGCAGATCGTCGTCCGGGATCCGGATCGGGCCAAGGAAGTCCAGGCCCGGCTCACAAAGGGCGAAGCTTTTGAGCAAGTGGCGACCGAAATGTCCATCGGTCCGGAAGCCGCGCAAGGCGGAGATCTGGGACTGGTCGCGCGCCGGACCATGCCGGACCCGCTGGACCGGATTCTTTTTACGCTGCCGGCCGGAAAAATCAGTCCGATCGTCAGAAGCGACTACGGCTATCATATTGTGAAAGTGACGGAAAAACTGCCGGGCCGGATGAGGGATTTTCCCGAATGCCGCAACGATCTGATGGCCGACATCCGCGCCCGCAAGGAAGATGCGGCTTTCAATGTCTGGCTTAACGATCTGAAGGTCAGGGCGGTTGTCAAAAAGGACCGGCAGGTCCTTCGGGCAAAAGAACGAAACTGAATTCGCAACAGGGGGGAACACATGGCAAAGGTTTTGAAAACAGGCCTGGCGGCCGTTTTAATCATGCTCTTGGCGACGGCAGCGCTGCGCGCCGACGTGGCGGACCGCATCGTCGCCGTCGTCAACGACGAGGTGATCACGCTTGCGGAGCTCAACCGGGCTTTTGAACCGTACGCCATGAACATCGAGAAAAAATACAAGGGCCCCAATCCCGAGGAAGTTCTGAAGCAGAACAGGGCGGCCCTGTTGCAGCGGATGATCGATCAGATGCTCATCGAACATGAAGCGAAAAAAGCGGGCGGACCGCTGGCCGTCGTCACGGAAGAAGAAATCATGAACGTGCTGAAAAGTACGCTGGACAAAAACAATCTGACCATGGACGCCTATTTGCGCCAGCTGGCGGAGGAGGGCGGCTCCCTCGAATCCGTCAAAAAGGAAATCAAGGGCCAGATCCTGCGGATGCGGCTTTTGCGCCGGGAAGTCCAGTCCAAAGTGCTGGTTCCCGACGAAGCCATCGGCGAATACTACAACCGGCACCGCCAGGACTATGAAGGCAAGGAAGCCGTGCATCTGCGGCAGATTCTGCTGCCGGCGCCGGCAGCGCTGGACCCGGCGGCGCGGGAAGCCGTCCGGCAGCAGGCCCGTCAGCTCTACGAGCGCATCGCCAAAGGCGAACCTTTCGACCTGCTGGCGGCCCGGTATTCCAAAGGTCCGGAAGCGGCCGCGGGCGGCGACATCGGATTTGTGGAGCGGGGCGTCATTGTGCCCGAAGTGGAAAAAGCGGCTTTCAGCCTGCCTGTGGGACAGGTCAGCGACGTCATCGAATCGGAGCTGGGCTTTCACATCATTGCCGTGGTCGACAAGCGCGGGGCGGGGCTCAAGCCGCTCGCCATAGTGCGCAATGAAATCAAGGCCAAAATCGAAGAAGAAATGATCGTTAAAAAATTCGACGAATGGATCGACGGCATCCGCAAAAAATCCTTCATCGACGTCCGGCTGTAGCCTTCGGTATCGGGTATGGATTTCATTCGCATTCGGGGCGCATCCCAGCACAATCTCAAAAACATTTCGCTCGACATTCCGCGCGACAAGCTGGTGGTGATCACCGGCGTTTCCGGCTCCGGCAAGTCCTCGCTGGCGTTCGATACGATTTACGCCGAAGGCCAGCGCCGGTACGTCGAATCGCTTTCCGCCTACGCGCGTCAGTTCATCGGCCAGATGGACAAACCGGAGGTGGAATCCATTGAGGGCCTTTCGCCCGCCATCGCCATCGAGCAGCGGGCGGCCAGCCACAATCCGCGCTCGACCGTGGGCACGGTGACGGAAATCTACGACTACTTCCGCCTGCTTTTCGCCGGCATCGGCCTGTGCCACTGCAGCGCCTGCGGACGGGAAATCCGGTCACAGACCATCGACGACATCGTCGGAGCCGTGCTGGACCTGCCCGAGGGGACGCGCTTCAGCGTGATGGCGCCCGTCGTGCGCGGGAAAAAAGGCGAGTACGCCAAGGAACTCAAGAAACTCCAGAAGGAAGGCTTTGCGCGCGTCCGCATCGACGGCGAAATCCGCGACCTGGCCGAAGACATCATCCTTTCCAAGACCAAACGCCACGACATCGATCTCGTCGTGGACCGTCTGGTCCGCAAGGAGGGCGTCCGCCAGCGGCTGCGCGATTCCGTGGAAATCGCGGGGGCCAAAAGCGACGGCCTGGTGCGCATCGCCCCGGTCGACGGCGCGGAAACCCTCTACTGCGAAAAGTACGCGTGCCCGGACTGCGGCATCAGCATGCCCGCGCTGGCCCCCCGCGTCTTTTCCTTCAACAATCCTTACGGGGCCTGTCCCCAGTGCAACGGCCTGGGCTCCCGGATGCACTTCGCCGTCGATCTGGTTGTTCCCGACGCGGGCCTGTCCCTGCGCGAAGGGGCGATCGCCCCCTGGGCCAACCGCAGTTCCCTTTACTACCACAATCTGCTCGACGCGCTTTCCACGCACTACAAGTTCGACATCAATACGCCGTTCAACAAACTGCCGGAAAAAATCCAGGACGTCCTCCTGCACGGCTCGGGCGACGAGGCGATCAAGCTCCACTTCGACCGGCCGGACAAGCGCTACTTTGCCTACCGTCCCTTTGAGGGGGCCATTCGGCAACTGGAGCGCCGCTGGCGGGACACCGCATCGCAGGCGGTGCGCAACGACCTGGCCCGGTTCATCGACCTGCGCCCCTGCGAGACCTGCAACGGCGCCCGGCTTAAAAAAGAGAGCCTCGCCGTCACCGTCGGCGGCAAAAACATCTACGAGCTGTGCCTGATGCCCATCCGCGAATGCTGCGATTTTTTCCGGACGCTGGCGCTTGCGCCGCAGCAGGAGCGGATTGCAGAGCGCCTGCTCAAGGAAATCAAAAGCCGCCTGACCTTTCTGCTCAACGTCGGCCTGGATTATCTGAATCTTGCCCGCTCCACCTCCACCCTCTCCGGCGGCGAGAGCCAGCGCATCCGCCTGGCCACCCAGATCGGCTCCGGCCTGATGGGCGTTTTGTACGTGCTCGACGAGCCGACCGTCGGCCTGCATCAGAAGGACAACCTGCGTCTCATCGACACCCTGAAAAAACTGCGCGATATGGGCAACACCGTTTTGGTCGTGGAACACGACGCCGACATGATGCTGGCCTGCGATCACATCGTCGATATGGGGCCGGGCGCGGGCACAGAGGGCGGCGACGTGATTTTCCAGGGCAGCCCCGCCGAGGTGCTGCAAAGCGAAACGTCGCTTACGGGAATGTACCTTTCGGGCCGCAAATCCATTGCGCTGCCCGGAAAGCGGCGGCCGACCAAGGGGCGCCACATCGTTCTGGAAGGCGCGTCGCAAAACAACCTCAAAGACATCGACATCCGGATTCCGACGGGCGTGCTGACGGCGGTTACCGGCGTTTCCGGCTCCGGCAAAAGCACGATGGTGATCGAGACCCTCTACCGGGTTCTGGCGCGCCGCCTGAATCTTCATTCCGGCGGCATGGGCCGGATCCGGCGCGTCAGGGACCTGGGCGGCATCGAACGGGTCATCATGATCAACCAGCAGCCGATCGGCCGGACCCCCCGCTCGAATCCCGTGACGTACACCGGCATATTTTCCTTCATCCGGGACCTCTTTGCCAACCTGCCGGACGCGCGCGTCCGCGGCTACAAGCCGGGGCGGTTCAGCTTCAACGTGAAAGGCGGCCGCTGCGAAGCCTGCGAAGGCAACGGCCTTCTCAAAATCGAAATGCACTTCCTGCCCGACGTCTACGTCACCTGCGACGCGTGCCGGGGCAAGCGCTTCAACGCGGATACGCTCGACATCAAGTACAAGGATAAAAGCATCGCCGATGTGCTGGATCTGACCGTTCATCAGGCGCTGGATTTTTTCGCCAACATCCCGTCGATCCGGGGCCATCTGCAGCTGCTGGCCGACGTCGGCCTGGGATATATCCGTCTGGGGCAGTCGGCCACCACGCTGTCGGGCGGTGAAGCCCAGCGCATCAAGCTGGCGCGGGAACTGGGAAAGCGGGTCAACAGCAATACCCTGTACATCCTGGACGAACCGACCATCGGCCTGCACTTCGCCGATATTCAAAAGCTGCTCGACGTGCTGATGCGTCTGGTGGACATGGGCAATACCATGGTGGTGATTGAACACAATCTGGATATCATCAAGTCCGCGGACCACGTCATCGACCTGGGGCCCGAGGGCGGCCCGGGCGGCGGCCGGATCGTCGCCTCCGGAACGGTGGAAGAGGTGGCGCAAAGCGCACAGTCCTACACCGGGCAGTTCTTAAAGAAGATCCTCGCCGAATCCACCGGACGGCAAACGGACGGAGCGCCGCCTCTCACCGTTTTTTAACCGCCCGGGGGAAATGCGCGGTTTCTCTTTTTTATTTTTTGTGCTAGCCTTACGGATACAGAGTAAAATGCGGATTCAAAACCAACTGATCAGAAGGACCGGTCATCCCGAGGGAAAACAGCCGATGAACGCATTGCCGCTGACGCCGCTGAAATACAGGCATTCGATCCTTTTGATCGACGATGAACCGGCGATCCTCGACATTATGACGCTGATGCTCGCCCATGAAGGCTATGACCTCCACACGGCTGTGTCCGGGGAACAGGGGATTGCAATCCTCAAGGCGCATTCCGATTTTTCGCTCATCATTTCCGATCAGATGATGCCGGGCATGACCGGCGTGCAGTTTCTCGCGCAGGCCCGGAAAATCTGTCCCGGCGCCCTGCGCGTCCTGCTCACCGGCTACACCGACACGGACGCCGTGATCGATGCGATCAATTCGGGCGGCATTCACCTGTACCTGACCAAACCCTGGCAAAAAGACGATCTGCTTCATTCGATCAACCAGCTCCTGGCCAAAGCCGATCTGCTCATGGAAAACCGGCGGCTCGATGAGCTGGTCCGGAAACAAAACGCCGAGCTGCTCCGGCTCAACAGGAGCCTGGAAGAAAAGGTGCACCTCAAAACGCTGCATCTGGACCAGCGGGCCTCCGAACTGAAGGCCAGCTATGAGACCATCCGGATGATCCTGGAAGGAACGGTGCTGGCCATGTCCAAGATCGTGGAAAGCCGGGATCCTTACACAGCCGGCCATCAGCAGCAGGTGGCGCGCATTGCCGGCGTCATCGCGCAAAAAATGTCTCTGCCGCAAAACGCGGTCGACGCCATCCGGATTTCCGCCGCGCTGCACGACATCGGCAAGATCGCCGTCCCTTCTGAAATTCTGACCAAGCCCGGACAGCTAAGCCGCCTGGAAATGGAGATGGTGAAAACCCATTCGCAAAACGCCTACGATATTCTGAAGACGATCGAGTTTCCCTATCCGATCGCCCAGATCATCCTGCAGCATCATGAGCGGATGGACGGCTCCGGCTACCCGCAGGGACTCCGGGGCCGGGAAATCCTGCTGGAAGCGCGCATTCTCGGCATCGCCGACGTGATCGAGGCCATGTCCTCGCACCGGCCCTACCGGCCCGCGATGGGCATTGAGACCGCCATTGAAGAACTCGCCGCGTGCCGGGGCATTCTTTACGACCCGGCGGTCGTCGACGCCTGCCTCGATATTTACAGATGTGAAGGACAAAAAGGATTCCTTGAGTTGCAGGCCTGAAGAGCCGCCGGCGCGGCGTCAGGGATTTCCGGAAAAACCATACAGCCGCTTGGACGCGATGTAAGCGATCACCGCGTCCGGCGTCAGGTACGAAATGGAGCGCCCGGCACGGACGGATTCCCGGATGGCGGAGGCGGAAATATCCAGAAAGGTGGTCCGGCGAAAAAAAATTCCCCGTCCCGAAGGAGCAATGAAACCGTCTTGCTTTTCATCGTAAACGTAGCGGGTTGCGAGGTCCGCCGGCAGAATGCTGTGCAGGCCCCCGTTTTCATATCCGGGACGGGTCATCACGGCAAAGTGGCAAAGCCCCAGGAGATCTTCCCACTGCCGCCAGGTGGCAATCGCATCAAACGCGTCCTGCCCGGTAATGAAATACAGTTCCGGCGGGGAGTCCGGCGCTGCGAGAAAAGACCGGACCGTATCCACCGAATAGGATTTTCCCCGACGGCGGGATTCGAGATCGGAGACGTCAAAGCGGTCGTTTCCGGCGATCGCGAGCCGCACCATGCGCAGACGATGTTCGAACGGCGTGATGTCGCGGGACGTCTTGTGCGGCGGCTCTCCGGCGGGAAGAAAGATCACCCGTTCCAGCCCGAGAATGGCTGCAAGCTCCTGGGCGGCCCGCAAATGTCCGAAATGCACCGGATCGAATGTTCCGCCGAAAAGCCCCCACTTCATCCGCGGACCTGACCGTCGCCGTAAATGATGAACTTGGACGTGGTGAGTTCTTCGAGCCCCATCGGTCCGAAGGCGTGGAGCTTGGTGGTGGAAATGCCGATTTCCGCGCCCAGGCCCAGTTCGAAGCCGTCGGAAAAGCGCGTGGAGGCGTTGACCAGCACCGTGGAAGAATTCACTTCATTCAAAAACCGCTGCGCGTTGGCGTAATCCTTGGTAACGATGGATTCCGTGTGCAGCGACCCGTATTTTTCAATGTGGGCCATGGCCTCGTCGAGCGACGGCACCACCCGCACCGCCAGAATCAGATCCAGGTATTCCGCGTACCAGTCTTCTTCGGCGGCCGCTTCGGCATTCTTCACGATCTCGCGGGTGGCCGGACAGCCCCGCAGCACGACACCCGCCTTTTGCAGCCTCTCGGCAACCCGGGGCAGAAACGCGGAAGCGATGCTGTCATGCACCAGAAGCGTTTCCAGCGCGTTGCAGACGCCGGGCCGCTGCGCCTTGGCATTGGCGCAGATGTTTACCGCCATCTCCGAATCGGCGGACGCGTCCACAAAGATGTGGCAGACGCCCTTGTAGTGTTTGATCACCGGAATCCTGGACTGGGCCACCACGGCGCGGATCAGTTCTTCGCCGCCGCGCGGAATGATCAGGTCGATAAACTCCTCGAGCGTGAGGAGTGTGGATACGGCTTCGCGGTCGGTAAACGGAATAACCTGAATCGCCTTGTCCGGAAGCGGGCTCTCCCGCAAAACGTCCTGCAGCACCGAGGCGATCGCCAGGTTGGAGTGGATCGCTTCCGAACCGCCGCGCAGGATGACGGCATTGCCCGACTTGAGGCACAAGGCGGAGGCATCGACGGTGACATTGGGGCGGGATTCGTAAATGATGCCGATCACCCCCAGCGGAATCCGCATGCGCCCGACCAAAAGGCCGTTGGGACGGCGCCACATGGACGTAACGCGGCCCACCGGATCGGGCAGCGCGGCGACCTCGCGCAGTCCCTGCGCCATGGCCTCGACGGTCGCCTCCGTCACCGTGAGCCGGTCGATCATGGCCCGGGAAATTTTCTTTTCGCGGGCGGCGGCGACATCTCTTTTGTTTTCAGCCAGGATCAGATCCCGGTGCCAGACCAGTTCGTCGGCCATGCGCAGGAGTGCGGCGTTTTTGGCGCCCGCGGACATACGGGCCAGACGGCGCGAAGCCGCCTGAGCGTCTTCGGCAATTTTTTTAACGGAACCGGCAATATCCATTTTTCTCCTCTATCTGCATCCTTGAATAATGACTTGCATTTTCTGTAATTATTGGTAAAAGCCGCAGCAGCTGTCCACTCTGAAAACCGTTTGGGGGAAAGATGGCTTTACCTACTGTTGGGACCATATTTACAGAACAAAAGGGGATGTGTCAAGGCCTTTGCCCGGATGGCCGAAGATGAGCCGATTACGCATCAAAGCCGGTAAAAAAGCTTATGAAATCATTAAGGACGGCGGTTTTACCTTCGACGCCGTATCCGCCTATTTCGGCGCCGCGGTCGGACCGCGCTGGCTTATCGCCAGCGGCTTTGATCAGACGCTGCTTGCGCAAAAACGGCTGGGACGAGCCCGACCCGTTCATCTGATCGGTTCATCCGCAGGCGCCTGGCGCTTTGCCGCCTGGCTTCAGCCCCAGGCCGAGGAAGCCTACCGGAAATTTCTGCACGCTTACGTGAACGTCGGCTTCACGAGGCAGGACACGCCCGCCACCGTCCTTGAGAAATTCACCGAAATCATCAATGCGTATATTGAGGACGATGCTCTGTCCTTTGCGCTGGCAAGCAAACGCTACCGGCTTTCGGTGATCACCGCCCGCGCGCGCGGTCTGGTCGCTTCCGAAACCCCTCTTGTACAGAAAAGCGCGCTTATCGTCTGTTACCTGCTGAATCGGATCAGCCGCAACAACATTTACACGTTTGCCGACCGCGTGGTTTTCTACAACGGCTCGAAACCGCCGCCTTTTTGTTTTCAGCCGCGCTTTCGCGGTCATTTCGTCCCCATCAATGAAGCCAACTTCAAGTTCGCGGTCATGGCGTCCGGCGCCATCCCGCTCGTGGTCGCGGGAGTGAAAAACATTTTCGGCGCGCCGCGCGGCGTTTACCGCGACGGGGGTCTGATCGATTATCACCTGACACATCAGTTCGCCGCCCGGGAAAACGACCTGGTGCTTTTTTTCCACCATCAGGAGCGGATCATTCCCGGCTGGCTGGACAAGGAAAATCAACGCCGGACGCCGGACGAAGAGACGCTCGCCAATGTGGTGATGGTTTTTCCGTCGCCGAGTTTCGTGGACCGTCTGCCCGGCGGCAAGATTCCGGACCGGGACGATTTTCTGACTTACCTGGACAACGCCGGGGAGCGGATCGCCCGGTGGAACCGGGCCGTCGATCTGGCCGCGCCGCTGGGCGAGGACTTCCTGGAGTTGATCGAGAGCGGGAAGGTCCGGGAAAGCGTGGAGAAAATGTAGCGGCACGGCCGCGCCGGACGCTCCGGCGCATCGCCGTCGCTGCGCGGAAAAGAAGATGATCATCCAGGAGTTGCTTGATATTTACAGAGCCTGCACGCTGTGTCCGCGCGCCTGCCGGGTGGACCGGACCCGCGGCGAACTGGGATACTGCCGGCTGCCCGCCGACATCGTCCTCGACTGCGCGCTGGCGCATGGCGGCGAGGAGCCGCCGCTTTCGGGAAAAAACGGCGCCGGCACCATTTTCCTTTCGTCGTGCAATCTCGGCTGCATCTACTGCCAGAACTATCAGATTTCCCACAGCGTCGACGGCCGCCGCCTCACCGTAATCGAACTGGCCCGCGTGATGCTCGACCTGCAGAAAAAAGGCTGCCACAACGTCGAACCGGTGACGCCCACACCGCAGACGCCGCTGGTGATGGAAGCCCTGTGCCTGGCGCGCATGCAGGGGCTCACGGTTCCCTTCGTCTACAACTGCAGCGGCTACGAAAATCCCGACGTCGTCCGGATGCTCGACGCCATGGTGGACATCTATCTGCCGGATTTCAAGTACGGTCTGGAAGAAGACGCGCTCATCTTCTCCAACGCCCCGCAATACCCGAAAATCGCGCTTCGCGCCATCCGGGAAATGGTTCGCCAGGTAGGCGACGATCTGGAGCTGAAGGACGGCATCGCCGCGCGGGGCATCATCGTCCGCCACCTGATTCTGCCCGGACGGCTCAACAATTCAAAAGAAGCGCTGCGGCTGTTGCGCCGGGAGATTTCGACCGCGCTGCCGATCAGCCTCATGTCCCAATACACACCGATTCCCGCCCTGCGGTCGCATCCGCTCCTGGGCCGCCGCATTAACGCCGCGGAATACAATGAAATAGTGGATTTCGCCCTTTCGCTGGGTTTTGAAAACCTGTTTATCCAGGAAGTCGACGACAGAGCCCTGACGCCGGACTTCGACCGGGAAAATCCTTTTGACACAGACGGGTGACGCCATGCCCGACGACTTAAGACAGGTTTACGACCGCCTCGCCGACACGTCCGAACAAAACCGCGGTTTGTTCGACATGTCCGAGGTCATCGACGATTTTTACCGGAGGCTGCCGGAGCAGCCGGGACGACTCCTCGATCTGGGCTGCGGCGCGGGCGAACCTTTTCCCGCCTTCTTTCTCGCCCGGGGCTGGCGGGTCGTGGGCGTCGATTTTTCTTTCCGGATGCTCGAACTGGCCCGTCATTTTCAGCCGAAAATGGAAACGCTGCAAGCCGATATCCGCAAGGTGGATTTCCCCGCCGAATCCTTTGACGCCGTTTCCGCCGTCTACTGTCTTTTTCACATTGCACACGAGCAGCATCCGGCTTTTTTTTCCAACATGTACCGCTGGCTGAAAAAAGGGGGGAAGGCGCTTTTCACTTACGCCACGCAGGAATACACGGGAGCGGAGGTTTTCAGCGGCTACAAGGAATTCATGGGGGAAGCGCTCTTTTACAGCCACACCACGCCCGCGAGTCTTCGCGACGTCCTCACGGCCGCCGGATTTGCCGTAGAAGCCTGCCGGTACCGCGACATCGGAGGGGAAACATTTTTGTGGGTGACGATCGCCAAACCCTGAAAAAACCCGTTACGGCATTTTGAAAATGCTCGTTCCGGAAGGCGGCTGGAACTGAAACATTTTTGCGGAAAGTCCGGCATTCATTTTGATTGCGGAAAATTTCAGGCGGGTGGTGTTGCCCATGACGTCGTCGAAACTGACCTCAAGGATCTGGAAGGAATTTTTATCGAGCGTCATTTGCAGATAGGCGTAGGAAGCTCCCTTTTCCCGCGGATACAACTGGAGCAGATAATGACCTTTCCTGTCCGTGGCCGCAGGCGCCGCGTAGCGAATCGTGAAGTCCTCGGTCAGTTTGCCCAAACCGGACAAAAACCTGATAAGGGCCTCGGATTTAAAAATCCGGTCTGCGTCCTGGGTGTAGACGGTTTTATCCTGCGGCAGATAAAGCCAGGCTTTTTGCGCGTTGATGATGAGTTTTTTGGCTTTTGGCTTTTGATAATCCCACAGCATTTGCCGGGGATTTTTAAAATAAACGACCCCTTCTTCCACCTCCGTTTTGCGGATGGATTTCACGGTCGTTTCCTGAACAAACGACGCCTGAAAATCCTCAGTCCGCTCATAGATCTGCTGCAGACGGGCGACGGTTTCGGCAAGGGGCGGCATCTCGGCGGCAGCGGCTGCTGCGGCAAAAATGATCAGCCAGCAAAACACCAGCAGCCCTCCTGCGGAAGCAGTCGGCTTAAATGACGCATTTTTTTTAAGATTTAATCTGCTCATTTTTTCTTTCCGGAAATATCCCGTAAACCGGCACAGATGGCACATTTTTTTCAAAGGCGTTTATATCTTGCGCCCGGGGACATCATAAGTGGCGATGATCAAAGGGCATATTCCATAAATAATTGATATTACTCGCATATCATCTTGCTTAAACCTTAAGCAATTTGGTCCAAAAGCCTGATCAGCGCGGACTTGCCGCTTTTATCCACACGGTTATCAACAGACTTTTCCACAACTTTGTGGAATACAGTTTCAAGTGTCGGTATCCAGTGCATAAAAAGCCGGACGGCGCCTGTTTCCGGAAGCGTCGGCCTAGCCGATCTGCACGCGCCAGTTGAAGGGATCTTGTTTGTTCCCATACTGGATGTGCATTATTTCATTGAATAATCTCTGGGCAAGCGCGCCCGTCTTCCCGTTGTTGATGAGATATTCCTTTTTGTTGTAAAAAATCTGGCCCACCGGTGAAATGACCGCGGCGGTTCCCGAAGCAAAGGACTCCTGAAGCGTTCCATTTTCGATGGCGGCAATCACCTCATCGATGGCGAGCGGCCTTTCGCTGACCTTGACGCCGAAATGGACGGCCAGTTTGAGCACGGAATCGCGGGTCACGCCCGGCAGAATGGTCCCGCCCAGAGGCGGCGTGACCAGCTCATCGCCGATCAAAAAGAAAATATTGCTCGTGCCCACTTCTTCCACATACTTCTTTTCCCGCGCGTCGAGCCACAGCACCTGCGTATAGCCCATGTTGGTGGCGATGCGGCTGGCGTAAAGACTCGCCGCGTAATTACCCGCCGCCTTGATCTGTCCGGTGCCGCCCGGCGCCGCCCGCACATACTCGTCGGACACATAAATTTTGGTCGGGGAAAAACCGTGCGGGTAATAGGCGCCCACCGGTCCGGCAATGATGAAAAAGAGGTATTCGCCGGAGGGATGAACGCCGAGCGCCGCCTCGGTGGCAATCATCGTCGGCCGGATGTACAGCGAAGAGCCGGCTTCCCGGGGAATCCATTCTTTTTCCAAAAGCACGAATTTCTTGAGCGCATCGAAAAAGACGGTTTCGTCGATCGGAGGCATGCAGAGCCGCTCGGCGGACGTGTTCATCCGCCGGATGTTCTCCAGCGGCCGAAACAGATAAATTTCTTCTTTTTTGCCGCGGTACGCCTTGAGCCCCTCGAAGATTTCCTGCCCGTAATGCAGGCACATGGCGGTGGGGTCCAGCTGCAGCAGATGGTACGGTTCGATGACGGGATCATGCCAGCCGGTTCCGTTTTTGTATTTCATCGAAAACATGTGATCCGTAAAATGCCGGCCGAATCCCAATTTGGTCTCATCGGGTTTAGGTTTCAGGTATTTCGGCAACGCTTTGATAATTTTGATTTCCATGGCTTCCTCTTTATAAAAAGTCCGTTATTGGCGGTCTTTTGGATTAAAATATTTTTTTCATACCACTAAACCAGACTGCGATCAAGGCTTCGATAGGAAATCGCTTCCGCAACATGCGCGGCTTCAATTTGCTCCCGTCCGTCCAGGTCGGCAATTGTTCGGGAGACTTTCAAAATGCGATTCATGGCGCGCGCGGAAAGCCCCAGTTTTTCAATGGCCATTTCCATGAGCTGATGCGACGCTTCATCTATTTCGCAAAACGCGCGGATCTGTTTTTCCGTCATCCGGGCGTTGGTCGTGATTCCCGCATTCCCGAATCTTTGCTTCTGGACGGTCCGCGCCTGGTTCACCCGCTTTTTGACGGCGGCGGAGGACTCGCCCGTCCGGCGATCCGCAAGCGCCCGGTACTTGATCGACGGCACTTCGATATGCAGGTCGATGCGGTCCAGCAAAGGCCCGGATATCTTGGCCTGGTACTGGCGGATCTGCTGGGGGGAACAGCGGCAACTGCGCCGCCGGTCGCCGAAATAACCGCAGGGACAGGGATTCATGGCCGCCACCAGCATGAATTTTGCGGGAAAGTCCGCGGTCACGGCGGAACGGGTCACGGTGATCGTCCCTTCCTCGAGCGGCTGGCGCAGCGCTTCAAGCGCATTGCGTTTGAACTCCGGCAGTTCGTCGAGAAAAAGCACCCCCAGATGCGCCAGTGAAATTTCCCCGGGATGCGGCATCTGCCCGCCTCCGACCAAACCGACGTCGGAAATCGTGTGATGCGGCGCGCGGAAAGGCCGCGCGGCAATCAACGCCCGGCCGGAATGCAAAAGACCGGCAACGGAAAAGACCTTTGTTACTTCAATGGCTTCCTCAAAGGACAGGTCGGGCAGGATCGTCGGCAGGCGCCTGGCCAGCATGCTCTTGCCGGAGCCGGGCGGGCCGACCAGCAGGAGATTGTGATTGCCGGCGGCGGCGATTTCCAGGGCGCGCAGCGCCTGGCGCTGTTCCTGTATTTCGGATAGGTCCATTTCAGAGAGGCGGCTTTTTTCAAACACTCCCTCCCGGTCCAGACGGACGGGCGCCAGCGGCCGCCTTCCGGCAAGAAATTCCACTACATCAGGAAGCGCACGAACGCCGTAAACGTCAAGGCCTTCGACCATCGCCGCTTCCGGTGCGTTGTCGCCGGGCACGAAAAAGGACCGGACGCCTTGTTCCCTGGCTTTAAACGCGGCGGGCAGCGCGCCCCGCACGCCCTTGATGCCGCCGTCGAGGGACAGTTCGCCGACAAAGGAACAACCGTCGAATGTCCGGGGATCGACCACCTCCTCGGCCGCTAAAATGCCCACGGCAATCGGGAGATCGAAACCCGTTCCTTCCTTGCGCAGATCGGCCGGCGCCAGATTAACCGTGACGTGGGAGCGGGGAAAAGGATAGCCGGAATTCCGGATGGCCGCCCGGATCCGGTCCCGGCTTTCTTTCACGGAAGCGTCCGGCAAACCGACCGTGGCAAACTGCGGCAGGCCGTCGGACACGTCCACTTCCACCGCAATGGGATAGGAATCCATTCCAATCACACTCACGCTGAATACTTTAATGAACATTTTTTTCTCCGGAACGGAAATTTCGGAAGCGGAAAAATCTTAGCTAATCGATTCATTTATATCAAGTTTTTAATTTGCTGCAAAAATTTGTCTGACTTTCTTGACTCGGCCGGACCACTGTGCTAGGTTCTCGTCAATTGTTTCGGTCAGGATAAATTCAAACGCACCAATACCATCGATACCATCGATCGCCATGAAAAAGTTATCTCACATTAATGATGCAGACCAGGTTCAAATGGTGGATGTCACGGAAAAGACCAAGACGGTCCGCAAGGCAAAGGCCCGCGGACGCATCACCATGAAAAGCGAAACCCTCGCGCTTTTGGAGGCGGGCCGGATGGCCAAAGGCAATGTGCTCACCACCGCCAAGATCGCCGGCATTCTGGCGGCCAAAAAAACCGGCGACCTCATTCCCCTGTGCCATCCGCTGGCGTTAACGGGCGTGGACATCGATTTTACCGTCGACCGTCCCAAGGGCCAGGTGATCATTGAAGCCGAAGCGCGAACGGTGGGGCCCACCGGCGTCGAGATGGAAGCGCTCACAGCGGTCAGCGTCGCCGCGCTGACGGTTTATGACATGTGCAAGGCCGTGGACAAGGAAATGATCATCGGCGACATTCTGCTCGTTGAAAAAAGCGGCGGCAAAAGCGGCCTCTTTGTGAGAAAAACACCTTAACACACGGGAGCCTAACGTGGCGGATCAGATTTACAAAATCAAAAAATCCTTCCGACTGCCTTTTACCGCGGCGGTTGTCCTGTTGTTGGTTCTCTTCATCATCAGCTGCGTAAGCGGCGAAACCTGGGAAAAAATTCTGCTGGGCGTTTTGTTTGTCGTCACGCTGATCATCGCGGTCGAAGCGTCCGAGCGGGAGTTTGCCGCCGGCGAAACCGGATTGCGCATCAAAAAATTTTTCCGAACAAAAACCTTTACCTGGACGGAAATCACGCACCTGGGCGTTGTCATTTTGCGCAACAAGGCGTATTTTCTGTTGACGACAACCAAAGGGTTCTATATATTTTCAAACCTCTTGCAGGACCACACGCGTCTCATCCGTCACCTGACGGAAAAATTGGAAGCGGAAAGAGTGGAAGTGGAAGTCAAAAACTATCTGGAAGCGCCCATTGAACGCGCCTCGCTGATGGTCTTGACCTGGATTGCGGTGGGCATCATTGTTGCGATCATTTTAACCAAACTGATAAACTGACGGTTTTTTTCGCCGTCAAAAGCATCAGCCGTATTGAACCGAATGTTTTCATTTAATGCAATGAAATCAAAGGTGGGAGTTTTTTTATGACGATCAAGGCAAGAAAATTCGACAAACCGGCGGCCGTATCGGACGTGCATGAAACCTGTCACGCGGCCGTTGAAGAAATATTGGAAAAAAATCTGGATGACCTGGCGACGGTTCTGGCCGTTTCCGACAACGGCAAAAGCAAACTGCACGAAGAAGTCATGGCGATGGTGGAAAAGGGTTTGTTTAAAATCGCGCTGCGGCGCTCCAGTTATGTGAAAAGCACGGCGGCCGCTTATCTGGGCATCAACCGCAACACCTTTACCGACAAGATGGCCAAACTGGGCATCGACTGCGAAAAAATGAAATAGCTCATCTGCGGATCCGCGGATCCGTCTTTAACCGGTTTTCACAAAAGATCCCTGCCGAAAAAAAACAGCTGAAAAAAATCGGGAACGTTTTTTGCAAAATTGCCCGCAGGATTTCGGAGATGCTTTCCAGACCGGTCGGGAAAAGAAACGCTTCCCGGCGCCGTTATGGCTCAACAGGATCCGCAACGCCCCGGGAGCACAAGACTTTTGCGGTTTCCGGTTTCAGCGCCGCGTCAGGACCGGAACCGAATGTTGTTCTTTCGCGCAAGACAAATTTGTTGAAAAAAAAAGACAGGGAGAGCCAACCGACACACATAAGCCTCCGGGGATAAAAAGACTTTATGCGTTATACAAAAATGTCCCGCCGTTTGCACAATTTTCTGCTTTTCATTATTCGATGCCGTCTCCACATCGGTCGTCGCCCGGCTTGCGTGAGCGCGCCCGCGATCATCTTCTTCCCCTTCCTGCCCGGCCGGCTTAATTGCGGTCTGGCCGGTCTGATGACCTGCCGGAGCGGGAAACCATCCGGAAAAACAGCCGCCGACATGCCGCTTGCCGGCCTTTGGGAAAAAGCAAAAAGCGCCGGCCTCGCCGTTGTTGCCGGCCGGAACCGCACGGCGGCCGATTACGCAGGGGGAGAGGAAACGCTCGTCTCTCTAAACGCGGCCGTTTTGTCGCTTAAGCGGGAAGCCGCCCAGAAAGATCTTTTTTTTCACCCCGGTCGTGCGGAAAACCTGGCGTCGCTGGCCGGGGACATGGGCGCCTTTCTGGCGGATGAGGAAAAAAACCTGGAGGATCAGGCCGCGGTCCTCTCCTCCGCCGAGCTGGAAACCATTCACAGCCGGCTCATCCTGCTCAAAGACATCCGCTGGATGCTGGAGAAGGACATCCTGGAAAATCTGGAAAAGATCGCCTCCCTCAGCGGAGCGCACTCCCCGGCAGAGCTGGCGCCGGCGGCATTCGGCAAATACCGGAAGCTCAATTTGCTTTTAAACGCGCTGGATCGCCTGGAAGTAAGAGGACGGGATTCGGCGGGTATTCAGCTGGCCTTCGCGCTCGACGAAGACCAGAACCTGCAGGAAATCGAACGGCAAATTTCCGCCCGGGGATTAACCGCCGATTTCCGGCGCCGCACACAAACCGGGGACTTGCGCGACGCGTCCGTCTCGATCAGCCGGAATCCGCAGGCCTCCGCGGGAAAAATCTCCGTTACCTTCACGTATAAAACCTATTCCATCGTCGGCGAGCTGGGACGCAACGTGGCGGCGCTCAGGCGCGCCATCTCGGACGATTCCCTGCTGCGGCTTTTCGCCGCGGCCGGCGCCTCAGGCGAAATTGCCCTGACGCACACCCGCTGGGCCTCCGTCGGCTCCATCTCCGAAGAAAATTGTCATCCGGTCAACAATCACAGAGGCGGAGAAGCGCCGGTCGGCGCGGCCGCGCAGATCAGCGTGGCGCTGAACGGGGACATTGACAACTATGCGGCGCTCCGCCAGGCCCTCGAGTCCCGGGGAGAGCTGATTGCGCCCGCCGTCACGACCGATACCAAAATCATTCCGCTGCAAATTGAAAAGTACCTGCAGGAGGGGACGCCGCTTCCGGAAGCCTTCCGGCTGGCCGTAAACGATTTTGAGGGATCGCATGCCATCGCCATGCACTGCAGCCTGGAGCCGGGGAAAATGTTTCTCGCGCTCAAAGGCAGCGGCCAGTCCCTTTATGTGGGCGTCTCGCCCGATCAATATGTATTTTCCTCGGAGCTGTACGGCCTCGTGGAGGTGATGCCCCGCTTCGTCAAGATGAACGGAGAGGCCCGGGACGGCTCCGCGGCCGGCCAGATTTTCATCCTCGATCCGGCGCGCGGCGGCCTTGGCGGCATCGACGCTTTTTCCTACGACGGCAAAAGACTCGCTCTTGCCGACGACGCGCTGCAAACCGCCGAAATCACCACCCGGGATATCGACCGCGGCGGCTTTCCCCATTTCTTTCTCAAGGAAATCTCCGAAGCCGCTCTGTCGGTCCGGAGAACCCTGCGGGGAAAATACCGCATCATCTCCGACCATCCTTCATCTGTCGGCGTAGAGTTCAATCTGGGCGGGGACATGGTTCCCGCCGCGGTGCGCGAGGAACTGCAAAACGGCCGGATCCGCAACATCGTCGTCATCGGCCACGGAACAGCGGCAGTGGCGGGCCAGGCGATAGCCGACGCTATGGCGCACCACCTCAAGGGAACCGGCATCATGGTAACCGCCCGCGTGGCATCCGAGCTCAGCGGTTTCGGACTTCAGGAAGACCTCTCCGGCGCGCTCGTCATTCCAATTACGCAATCCGGCACCACCACCGACACCAACCGCGCCGTCGCCATGGCCCGGAAACGCGGCGCCTTCATCCTCTCGATTGTCAACCGCCGGCAGTCCGACATCACCGCCAAGTCGCACGGCGTGTTTTACACGAGCGACGGACGCGACATCGAGATGTCGGTGGCCTCGACCAAAGCCTTTTACGCCCAGATCGTCGCCGGCCACATCCTGGCTCTCTTTTTCGCAAAGCTGACGCGCGCGCAAAGCGACGACGCCATCGCCCTGCAGCTCCGGCATCTGGAAGCGGCGCCTCAGCTGATGAGCCGCATCGTCGCGCGCCGCGACGCGATCGCCGCGTCGGTGAAAAAAGCCGCCGGAAAACGATACTGGGCGGTGGTGGGCAGCGGCCCCAACAAGGCGGCCGCCGATGAAATCCGGATCAAGCTCTCGGAGCTTTGCTACCGCACCATCTCCTCCGACATCGTTGAAAACAAAAAGCACATCGATTTATCCGCCGAACCCCTGATCCTGGTCTGCGCCGCGGGCAATCCCGAAGCGGTGCAGGAGGATATCGCCAAGGACGTCGCCATCTTTAAAGCCCATAAGTCAACGGTGATTGTTTTCGCCGATGAAGGCGATGGGCGCTTCGACGACACGGCCGACGCGGTTATCGCCCTTCCCCGGGCGCCCTCCCCCCTGCCGGTCATCTTCAACACGATGGCCGGCCATCTGTGGGGCTATTTCGCCGCGCAGGCCATCGACGAGGAAGCGCAGTTCCTCCGCGAGTTCCGGGGACGGCTGGCGGCGGAACTCACGCAGCGCCAAGAGCGGCGCCTGTCCGTTTTCGACATCATTGCGGATCCGTCGCTGGGCCGGATCATCGCCGCGTTTTACGGTTCCTTCAACGAACGGCGTCAGAGCGGCGCTTTCGGCGTGCTCGGCGGCAAAACCCTCTCCGACCTCCTGCTGCTTATGAAATACACGGCCGGCAAACTGCCTTTGCAGGACATCCGCGAGGACTTTCGGGACGAAAAGGATCTTTTTTCGCCGTTTGACCTGCTTGACGTCACCCTGGGGACGGCCATCGATGAGCTGTCCCGGCCCATCGACGCCATTCGCCACCAGGCCAAAACGGTGACCGTGGGAACGAGCCGGAAGGAAAAAGAAGCGGCGGGCCTCATCTTCGACCTCATGGGTTCCCTGAATATCACCCTCAAGCACCTGAGCTACCGCGACATCCGGATGATCAGCCGCATTCAGCCGGCGCTCGCCGCCGTGCGGGGGTATACGGTGTATGATATCCGCGGCCTGGACGCCCAGGGCCATCCGACTGAACAAGCGACGATTGCCGTTTGCGCCAAAGCCGGAGCGGCTCTTCACATGAAATCACGCGCCGATCAGCCGACGGCGCTGATGGGAGTGAAAAGAACCATCGTCAGCACGGGGCATGCCTATCTGGGCCGGGGGAAGACGGACGGCTCCCCCATCCTGATCGTCCCATACCGGGCGGAAGGACCGGAAATCAGCAACCTGCTTTTGATTCACATCGCATACAACGAGGCGCTCGGCCTGCCGCAGAAAATCACGGCGCTGGGCTACCGGTACAACGATATCCGCAATCTCATCGATGAGTACAACCTGATCTGGACCGACCGGTATCTGGAGGCGTTTCCGCTGGAATTTCTCTTCAGTGAAGCCGTCGAGGTCATCGCCGGCCGGATCAAAGCGCAGGTCGCCCGGCAGGAATGGACGGCTCCGTCCGAAAAGACGGAGGGCTTCCTTTAAAAATGCGTCCGGCCGCGCGGGCCGGCTTCAAAAAAAACGCTCCGGCATGAAGTTTCATTTGACAAAAAAAGGGTTTAAAAGTAGGAATACGGCAAACGATAGCCGATTACAACTTAAACCACGCATGAAACAGCTTTTTAAACCGGAAGATATCGAACGGAAAGTTCTCCTGATTCTGAAAATTCTGCACGAAAGCGCGGAGCCGGTGGGGGCGCGCGTCATCGCCCGCAAAATGGCCGAGCAGGGCGTGAAGCTCAGCGAGCGGACGGTGCGCTACCATCTCAAACTCATGGACGAGCGGGGACTGACGCGCCTGGTGGGACGCCGCGACGGACGGATCGTCACCGAGCAGGGGCTCCACGAAATCAGCGACGCGCGCGTACAGGACAAAATCGGCCTGTCCATCGCCCGCATCGACGTCCTTTCCTTCAAGACCACCTTCGATATTAAAAAGAAAAACGGCCTGGTGCCGGTGAACATCTCTTTCTTTGCCAAAGAACAGTTTCCCGAGGCGCTCGCCATCATGAAGCCCGTGTTCCAGAAAAAGCTGGCCGTATGTTCCCGGGTGGCTGTCGCTCCGGCCGGAAAGATTCTGGGCGACATCCGGGTGCCGCCCGGAAAAATCGGACTGGCCACCGTATGCAGCATCGTCATCAACGGGGTCCTTTTGAAACACGGCATTCCCATTGATTCCAAATTCGGCGGAATTCTCCAGATGCGCCGGGGAGAAACGCTGCGTTTCGTGGAGCTGATTTCCTACGCCGGTTCTTCTCTCGATCCGTCGGAAATCTTCATCCGCGGCAAGATGACATCGGTGAGGCAGGTGGTCCGGGAAGGCGAAGGAAAAATCCTCGCCAATTTCCGTGAAATACCGGCCCTGTCCCGCGGCCAGGTGGACCGCGTGATTGAAGACTTCGCCAAATGCGGCATTCACGGCGTCCTGTCCATCGGCAACATGGGAGATTCCGTCTGCCAGACCCGCGTGGACGTAAACAAAATCGGCATGATCCTGATCGGCGGCCTCAATCCGGTGGCCGCGGTCGTTGAAGAGGGGCTGGAGGTGGACAACAAGGCCATGTCCACCGTGATGGAATATGAAAAGCTCCGGGATATTGAAACCCTCTAGATTGGACGGCGGTTGGGGCCATTTTTAAAAAACGAAGGAGATCCCATGGATTTGCAACCGAAGGCGCATGAAAAAATCAAAGAACTCCTCGCGCGCGGCGTGGACATCCCCAATCCCGCAACACTGGATATCGGCGATGAGGTGAACATCGACCAGATTGCCGAAAAAGGCGTGAAAATTTATCCGGGCTGCCGCATTTACGGCGCCAAAACCGTTCTTTCCGCCGGCTGCAAGCTGGGCTATGAAGGCCCGGTCACGATCGATAACTGCCAGCTGGGCGAAAAAGTGGAATTAAAGGGAGGTTTTTTCAGCAAATCCGTTTTCCTGGAAAAGGCGAATATGGGGCTGGGCGGTCACGTCCGCGAAGGCTCTATTCTCGAAGAGGAGGCAGGCGGGGCACACTGCGTCGGTTTGAAGCAGACCATTCTTTTTCCGTTCGTCACCCTGGGCAGTCTGATCAACTTCTGCGACTGCCTGATGGCCGGCGGCACCAGCCGCAGCAACCACTCGGAAGTGGGGAGCTCCTACATTCATTTCAATTTTACGCCGGATGCGGACAAAAGCACGCCGTCGCTTCTCGGCGACGTTCCCCGGGGGGTCATGCTCAAAGAGCCCCCCATTTTTCTGGGCGGACAGGGCGGCATCATCGGCCCCGTGCGCCTGGGGTACGGCAACGTGGTGGCGGCCGGCTCCGTTTTACGGCGGAATTATTCCGACGACGGCCGGCTCATCTTTGCTGCGCCGCCGGCGGATTCGGTCAGAGACTTTATACCGGCGCATTATCCCGGCCTCGCGCGGATTGTCGAAAACAATATTCTCTACCTGGCGAATCTGGCGGCGCTGGAAGCCTGGTACGCGGATGTCCGCAAACCTTTTCTGGAAGCCAAGCCTTTCGGCCGCCTGCTCTACGCCGGCGTTCTGGAGCAGATCGGCGCGGCCAAAAAAGAACGGATCAAACGCCTCAAAGCCATGGCGCAAAAAGCCGCGGCGGCCGGCAGCGAGCGCGCCTCGTCCTCGTCCGAGGCAAGACAGGAGCTCCACGACCGGATGGACTACCTCGCGGACCTTTTCAGCGGCCAGCTGCCGGATGAGCCGCCGGCCGTCCGGATGTCCCGCGACGTCTTTCTCAATGACTTCGAAAAAGCAGCGGGAAACAGACAGGCCGCCTACATTGAAACGATTCAAGGCCTGCCCGCGGACGTGTCCGCAAAAGGAAGCCGCTGGCTCAACACGCTGGTGGATGCGGTTTGCGACCGGGTCAAAAAAGCGCTGCCGGCGTCGGGCGTATTCGGAAATTGAGTTTTTTTCAGAGACAGCAAGACGAAGCGATCCCTGACGATCGCTTGCGTTAAAAAAAGGAGATCAGCAATGGGTAATTTATTTGGAACAGACGGAATTCGCGGTGAAGCCAACCTCTACCCTATGACGCCGGAAATCGCCTTTGGCGTCGGACGGGCGATTGCCCACGTGTTTAAAAAGGAAAATCATCGCTCCGTGGTCATCATCGGCAAGGACACCCGCCTTTCCGGTTACATGCTGGAAAGTTCCCTGGAGGCGGGCATCACCTCCATGGGCGGATATTCCTACCTCGTCGGCGTCATGCCCACGCCGGGCATCGCGTTCGTCACACAGAGCATGCGCGCCGACGCGGGCGTCGTCATCTCCGCCTCGCACAATCCCTTTCAGGACAACGGCCTCAAAATCTTCGGCGGCGACGGCTACAAGCTGACCGACGAACAGGAAGACATGATCGAAGATCTGATCCTCAACGGAAAGCTCAAAGACCTGCTGCCCACCGCGCAGGACATCGGACGGGCTTTTCGTCTGGAAGGCGTAAACGGCCGCTACATCGTCTTCGTCAAAAACACGTTTCCCCGCAGCCTCTCCATGGAGGGAATGAAAATCGTTCTGGACACGGCCAACGGCGCCACCTACCGGGTTGCGCCGGACACCTTCAACGAACTGGGCGCCAATGTCGACGTTATTCACAAAACGCCCAACGGCACAAACATCAACGACCAGTGCGGCTCCCAGCACACGGAGCGACTGAAGGCGCGGGTTCTCGAAACCGGGGCTGCCATCGGCCTCGCCTTTGACGGCGACGGTGACCGCCTCATCGCGGTGGACGAAAAAGGCCGCGAAATCACCGGAGACCAGATTCTGGTCATCTGCGCCAATATTCTGAAGAAGGACGGCAAATTGAAAAACGACCTCCTGGTCAGCACCGTGATGAGCAATCTCGGCCTCACGGTCGCCTGCAAAAAGTACGGTTTCAAGCACCACGCGTCCAAGGTCGGAGACCGCTACGTTCTGGAAGACATGAAGCGGCTGGGAGGCGTAATCGGCGGCGAAGAGGCAGGACACATGATCTTTCTCAGGCATCACACCACGGGCGACGGCATCATCGCTGCCCTGCAGCTCGTGGCCGCCATGATCCGGGAAGGAAAACCGCTTTCCGAACTGGCGCAGATGATGGATATTTTCCCGCAGAAGCTGATCAACGTGGACGTCGCGCGGAAGCCGGAAATCAGCACGATCCCGCGGCTGATGGAGGTCATCCGGCAGACGGAATCGGAGCTCCGGGAAGAGGGGCGCGTCCTGGTGCGCTATTCCGGGACGCAGAATATGTGCCGCGTCATGGTGGAGGGCCCGACCGACAGCGTGACGGAAAAATACTGCCGACAGATTGCTGATGTCGTCAAAGCCGAACTGGGATAAACTGAGAAAGGAAACGCCCTATGAGCATCACCGTTTTTGTCGCGCGAGATTTTGCGCACGTAAGCGAAGTGGCGGCCGACATTGTCGTTAAAAAAAACGCGTCCGTCCTCAAACAAAAAAAGGAAGCCGTTCTGGGCCTGGCCACGGGAAATTCCCCCACCGGCCTCTACAAGCACTTTGCCCGCGCCGCCAACGAAGGCAAGCTGGATTCCGGCCGCATCCGCAGCTTCAACCTGGACGAATACGTCGGCCTGCCGGGCGACAACGTCCAGCAGCGGGTCCTGCACCCGGAGAGCTACGCCTACTTCATGATTCAGGAGCTTTTCGGACATCTGCAAAAAAAGTTTATTGAAACGCGCGTTCCCTACGGCGCCCTGATCGACCAGAAAAAGCTCATCCGGGAACTGAAGGACAACCCGCAGGACTGGGCCTTCCGGGGGACGGATGCGGGGAAATCCATCGTCATCAAGGCCGGGGCGAAATCGGATTACCTGGCCTGGATCAAGAAGGACATTCTCGACGGATACGCCCGGGCCATTAAAAAAGCCGGGGGGATCGACGTGCAGATCATCGGCGTGGGCGGCCGCGGCCACGTGGCGTTCCACGAATCCGGCATTCCGTTTGCGGGCAGTTCGGTGCTCCTGGTCAAACTCGACGACAACACGATTGCCAACGCCGTGGCCGACGGGCATTTCAGGACGAAAGAGGATTCGCCGCAGTACGCGGTGAGCATGGGCGCCCAGCTGGTTTACGCGGCGCGGACGGTCGTGCTGGTAGCCAACGGCGCGCGCAAGACCGAGTCCGTGACCCGTTCGCTGCTTATGGATGTCACGCCGGAAATTCCCATTTCCTACGGCCAGCGCTACGCAGCGCAAGGCGGCGAACTGATTTACGTCCTCGACCGCGTTGCGGCTGAAGGTCTGCTGGCCGCTCCAAAGGAACTGAAAAGCCGGGGCATCGTTATCAAGAACATCGTTTGAGCCTCGCAGTAAGAACTGCCGGCACAAAAGAGCAAAAGAAGGTCAGCATGAAGAATACGAAATTTATTTTTGTGACCGGAGGCGTTTTGTCGTCTTTGGGAAAAGGCCTGGCCGCGGCGTCCATTGCGGCCATTCTGGAGGCCCGCGGTCTGCGCATCACCAACCAGAAGCTGGATCCCTACATCAACGTGGATCCCGGCACGATGAGTCCGTTCCAGCACGGCGAAGTCTTTGTCACCGACGACGGGGCTGAAACGGATCTGGACCTGGGCCACTATGAACGTTTTTCCTCCACCTGCATGAGCAAGGAAAACAACCTTACCACCGGACAGGTGTATTTTTCCGTCATCACCAAGGAACGGCGCGGCGACTATCTGGGCAAAACCGTCCAAGTGATTCCACACATTACCAACGAGATCAAGGATTTTATCCGCAAGACCGCCGAGGGCTTTGATGTTTCGATCGTCGAAATCGGCGGAACCGTGGGCGACATCGAAAGCCTGCCGTTTCTGGAAGCCATCCGCCAGTTCCGCAACGAGGCGGGAAGGCAAAACGCGATTTTCGTTCACCTCACGTGGGTGCCCTTCATCAAAACCGCGGGCGAGGTCAAAACCAAGCCCACGCAGCACAGCGTGAAAGCGCTGCGGGAAATCGGCATCCAGCCGGACATTCTTCTGTGCCGCACGGAAAACTTTCTCTCCGACGACATCAAGGCCAAGATCGCCCTGTTTTGCAATGTCGAGGTCTCCTGCGTGTTTACCGCCAAGGACGTCGCCTGCATTTACGAAGTGCCGCTGGTTTACCACCGCGAAGGCCTTGATGCGAAAATCATCGAACTGCTCAACATGTGGACCGGCCGGCCCCGGCTGGGCGAATGGGAAAACGTCGTCGCAAAGTTTTCCCACCCGGCGCGCGAAGTTTGCGTCGCCATTGCCGGCAAATACGTCAACCTCACCGATTCCTACAAGAGCCTCAACGAAGCGCTGACGCACGGCGGCATCGCCAACAACTGCCGCGTCGCCCTCAAGTTCGTCGATACGGAAAAAATCGAGCAGGAGGGTCCGGAAAAACACCTCTCCGGCGTGGACGCGATCCTGGTGCCGGGAGGCTTCGGCAACCGGGGCATCGAGGGAATGATTCAGGCGGTCCGGTACGCGCGGGAAAACCGGATTCCCTATTTCGGCATTTGCCTGGGCATGCAGATGGCCGTGATCGAACACGCGCGCAACGTCTGCGGACTGGCCGGCGCCAACAGCTCCGAATTCGATCCGGCAACTCCTTATCCGGTTATCGACCTCTTGCCCGAACAGCGTGCGGTGCAGGACAAGGGCGCCTCGATGCGCCTGGGGGCCTGGCCCTGCGTCCTTGCCGAACCGTCTTTTGCCTTTGACGCTTACGGCCGGAAAGACATTTCCGAGCGGCACCGCCACCGCTACGAGTTCAACAACGACTTCAAAAAGACGCTGACCGGGCAGGGCCTGCGTATCACGGGCGCGTCGCCGGACAAATCGCTTGCGGAAATCGTGGAGATCTCGGATCACCCCTGGTTTCTGGGCTGCCAGTTCCACCCGGAGTTCAAATCGCGGCCGACCTGCCCCCATCCGCTCTTCACGAGATTCATCGGCGCGGCGCTGAAGCGGCAAGCCCCCTAAAAGCGTTTTCCACCGACGGCATCCCGACACATGCCCCGCGATGCAAGCTTGGCGCCCGAACTTTTTCAAAGGGAGGTAACAAGCAGCCATGAAAGAAAAAATCTCCGCCTGGATCTTTGCGCTCTCGCTCGCGGTTTTCGTCGTCGGGGCGGCGACCGATTTGGTCCGTCCGGCGGCGGCTGAGGAGAACCGGCCGCCGACCGTCAGCCTGGAGCTTTTGCGCGACGCCTGGACGGGGGACTTCGATTCTATGCTGGAAAACCGGCGGATCCGGATTCTCGTACCCTACAGCCGCACCCTTTGCTTCAATGACCGGGGCCTCCTGCGCGGTCTCACCGCCGATGCCGTGCATGAATTTGAACGGTATCTGAACCGGAAATACGCGGGCGCGCTCAACCGTCGCCCGCTCACCGTGTTTCTCGTACCCACCCCCCGCGATCGACTGCTTTCCGATGTGGCGGCCGGCCTGGGCGACATTGCCGCGGGCGACATCACTGTCACCGAAGAACGCCTGAAAACCGTGGACTTTGTCGCCCCCGCGGTCCTGCCCGGCACGGCGGAAATTCTCGTTCATCAGGCGGCGTCACCCGAAATCCGGACGCTCGACGATCTTTCCGGAAAAACCGTGCATGTGCGCCCGGCAACCAGCTATGCCGAAAGCCTTTCTTCTTTAAACAAACGGTTCGAGCGCGAAGGAAAAAATCCGGTCGACATCGTGGCTGTTCCCGATACACTGGAGGATGAGGATCTGCTGGAAATGCTCAATGCGGGCATCTTCGACTTTCTGGTGGTGGACGACTGGATGGCTGAAATTTGGGAAGACATTCTGCCCGCTGTCCGCGTTCGCAGGGATATTGTCCTGCGCAGCGGCGGCGCAACCGGCTGGGCGATCCGCAAGGAAAGCCCCAAACTCGCGGAAGAGATTCGCGGCTTCTGCCGTCATTTTCAGCGTACGCAGGGCGAGGCCGCCCGCCGTCTGGCCCGGTACCATCGGCAGATCGCCCGGATCGAAGACCCGACCCGGACGCCGGAATGGAAACGCTTCAAGGAAACGCTTTCGCTGTTTGAAAAATACGGCGGGCAGTACGGATTCGATCCGATCATGCTGGCTGCCCAGGGGTATCAGGAATCCGGCCTGGATCAGAGAAGGCGCAGCCGCGCCGGCGCCATCGGCATCATGCAGGTTATGCCGGCCACGGGAAAGGCGATGAAAGTCGGCGACATCCGCGTCGCCGAACACAATATCCACGCAGGCGTCAAATACCTGGACCAGCTGGTTGCCGGCTATTTTGCGGACGTCCGGTTCAGCGATCAGGACCGGTCGCTCTTCGCTTTCGCGGGCTACAACGCCGGTCCGGGAAAAATTGCCGCCATGCGCAAACTGGCCGAAAAGCGCGGACTCGATCCGGATCAGTGGTTCAATAACGTCGAACGCGTTGTCGCCCAGCACATCGGTTTTGAAACCGTCGCGTATGTCCGCAACATCTTCAAATACTTCGTGGCGTACAAACTGACGATGAAGCTCGCGGCGGACAAGGCGAGAATTCGCGACGACCTCGCGACCGGACACAGCCGCAACCGGAAGTAACGGGAGTTACGCCGCCGTGAAGGGAATGGTGATTTTGTAAACGCCGCCGGACAGGACCGTCTGCACCGGGTAAATCGCCTTTTCGTAAACCTTCAGCATGGCCCGGTTGTTTTCCAGAACGTCGGCTTTCAGTCCGGTAATACCCCGCTCGCGGGCGGCCCGGATGAGCAGGTTGAACAGATACGTGGAGATGCCCATGCCCTGATACTGCTCGTCGACAATGAAGGCGGTATCGGCAAAAGGATCGTCCTGCGTGCGCACATAACGGGCCTCGCCGATGATCTTCTCGACGCCGGACTCGTCGATCAGCGCCACGATGGACATGGTTTTGCGGTAATCCACGTTGACGTATTCCTGCATTTTGCGGTGGGGCATGGTTTTGATCGGGCTGAAATAGCGGTAATACACGGCCTGATCGGAAAACCGGTAAAACAACCGCCGCATTTCCTCTTCGTCGGACGGCTTGATCGCCCGGAAGCGGACGGTCAGATTATCCCGAAACTTGTGGGAACAGGCGATCTTATCCGGATACAGATGGCCGGATTCGGCAAAGTAAATCTGATCGGCGTAAATCATCCGGGCTTCCTTGGCCTGCCGGATCAGTTCCGGGCGATCGTCGGGATGGGCAATCTCAATGAGCGCCTGCGCGCGTTCGCGCAGGGTCTTACCCATCAGATTCGCCACGCCGTACTCCGTCACCACCCGATCCATGGATTCGCGGTTGGTGAACTGGAAGGGATACTTATCCAGCGACAGGAGAATGTTGGGCTGGCCCTTGCGGTTGCGGCTGGGCAGGGCGAAAATCGTCCGGCCGTTTTTGGACAGAGCCGCTCCCCAGAACAGCTCCTGGACATTCCCGGGACCGGCGGTGACGTTGCCCTTGCCGGTGTGGAGCGCGATATCGCCGGTTAAATCCACTTTCCGGGCCGGGAACAGGGCCACCATGTTGTCGTTGAGGCCGATGGTCCGGGGATCCATGACGATATCCTGCGGCTGAAACTCCACCAGGGGGTTGAGATCCAGCCAGTCCATCAGTTCCTTGGTTCCGATGACGTAAGACGCGCAGGACTTGCCGCGGAAAACGCCCTTGTAGCGGTTGGTGACGGCGCCGCTTTTCACCAGATCCATCAGAGCGTCGGTGAAGAAGGGAGAATGGATGCCCAGATTTTTTTTCGTCGCCAGCGTCTTGGCGAGCGCCTCGTAAAGCGGCCCGATGCCGTAGGAAATGCAGTTGCCGTCCTGGATGCAGGAGGCCACGTTTTCGGCGATCTTCAGATACACGTCCTGCAACGGCCAGCGCCCGACATAGTAGGGCGGTTCGGTCGCCTCGACGAGATAATGGAAGTCGTCCATGTTGACCAGCGTATCGCCCATCGTCCGGGGAATCTGGGCGTTGATCTCGCCCACCACGATCTTGGCCATTTCCATGGCCTGGCGTTCGACGGACGCCCCCGCCATGTAAGCGTAGCCGTTTTCATCGGGAGGCGACACCTGAATGAACGCCACGTCGATGCTGATGACGCCGCTCTTGAAGAGCCAGGGAACGCGCGAAAAGCGGCTGGGAATCAGATCTACCCGGCCCTGGCTGATGGCGTCGGAAGCGATCCATCCGGAAAAGAACGTCTTTAAGCGGAACTTCCGCGCGTAGCGCTCGTCGATGGCCACCGCGTCGCCCAGGCTGACAAGCTGAATCAGTTCCAGGTCCTGCAGATTGAACTGTTCCGACTCCATCAGGTGCTTGACCAGTGTGCGCGGCTCGGCCATGCCGGTCCCGAGAAAAATACTCATGCCCGGTTCAATCTTCGCCAGCATCTCCGCGGGTGAGACTAATTTTTGTTTCCACATCATTTCCCGTCCATTGTCCGGAGAACACGCCTCTCCGGAATCGTTGTCCGCCTGTTCAGTTTTCCTTCGACCATGCAGCTTCTCGTTCAGCCTCCGGCACAGCGACCTTACCTTTTTATCAGACATCTTGCCCACATTTCTTTTTTCATCCCGGCGGACGGCCGAACGACGGCGCCCCAAGGCCTCCGTCAATCAAAGATTTCCTTGTCCCGCCGGTACCAGTAATCCGGGAAAATCCGATACATGAATCGGGAAAAGGGGCCGATGTATTCGTTCTTCCTTTTGTCAAACTGGCAGGCATGGATGACCATGTCCTGAATCGCGTTTTTGCTGCCGACTTTGTTAAAGATGGTGTAGGCGCAGGAAAACAGCGGAGAGTACATATTTTTCTTTTCCAGATACTTGTAGACATTGCGGATCGTGCTGGGTCCTTCCGGCGTGCCGTCGATCTTGCCCAGAACCTTCAGATTGGTTTCGATGGGATTGCCGGTGTAGAGTTCGTAAAAATATTTCCCGTAGCGGTAATTCTTGCTGGCCAGGGAAGAAACGGTCACATACATGTCGCCCACGCCGGCCTGGGAATGAAACGCCTGAAAGCTGCCGCCCAGAAGACGGGTGAGCGAACGGATTTCCACGCCGGAGCGGGCGAAAATCGTGCCCGGTATCGAATCGCCCAGATCGAGCGAATCCGTGAGCCCCTTGATATTGGCCACAATGTTTTTCAATGCGCCGCAGGCTTCCACGCCGATCTTGTCGAAATTGTAATAGGCGTTGAGCTCCTTGCGGTTGAACATCAGCAGATGATCCCGGATAATACCGGCGGTGCGCCTTTTTCCCGCCACGGTCAGGCACACGGGCCTGCCCAGGGCAATATCGACGTCAAAAAACGGCCCGCCGAGGCACGCCACCTGGTACTTGTGCTCCAGGTTGTACAGATGATCGTGGATCAACTGGGACGGCGTGATCAGTTCGGTCGATCTTTCATCGGAGATCAATCCCTTGATCGGCGAGATGAGGCAGGTATCCCCCGCTTTCCGGTCGATCATCGGCTTGAGATAGTTGAGAAGCTCCGGCAGACGGTTCATCGTCACGCACAGCAGAATAAAATCGTTGTTCTCGATGATGTGCTCGAGGTCGTTGGTCGCGTAGACTTTCGGCCCCAGCCGGGGAACCTGATCCAGGCCGCCCAGCCGGTCGGCCAGATCCTCCGTGAGGTGGATCGGATTCAAACGGTCCCGGTTGATCGCCTTGCAGACATCGGAATTGTGATAATAAACGGCGACGCGCTTGTTGTCGCGCCCGAATTTATAGGCAAACGCCGTTCCCAGGCGTCCCGGCCCGATGATCGCGATTCTTGTTGTATCTAAATTGGAAACAATCATTCCTGCCCGCTATCGTTTTCCAGAATTGGCTTATTATAGGAAAAGTTGCCCGGCTGTCAAACCCTATTAGCCTTTTTAACGAAAAGCAAAACAAAATTTGCGCTTTCCGGACGGTTTTTAGTTGCATTCTCCCCGCGGATTGTTTAGAAAATTAAAAACTCTCGCGACGCAGCAAGACCTTCGAGGCAACAGCGATCCTATGGCTGACGAAAGCATTGTTTATTACCCGAACGGGGCGGTCAAGGAAAAGAAAATCCTGATTGAGGGACGTCTCTCCGGAGAATACAAAACGTTTTTCCCGAGCGGCCAGATTATGGCGCACCTGCATTTCCTGCGCGGCAAGCGCCACGGCCCCGCCGTGAGCTATTACGCCAACGGACAGATCCGGGAAAACGTGCGTTTCGAGAACGACAAAATGCACGGCCCCTACACTTCCTACCATGAAAACGGCCATGTGCGCGAAGAGGAAGAGTATGTTCACGGGAAGCTGCACGGCGCCTACCGCCGCTATTACAAAAGCGGGGAATTGCGCGAAGAAGAACACTTCACCAACGGAAAGTTCGACGGCGACTACGCCAGTTATTATAAAAGCGGGCAAATCAAGGAAAAAGGCGCCTTCAAAAACGACAAGCGCGACGGCGACTACGTCTGCTATTTTAAAAACGGACAGATCCGGGAAAAAGCGACTTATAAAAACGGCAAACTGGTCGGCCGGTTTCTGAGTTTCACCGAAGACGGCGCTTCCCAGGCCGAAGACGCAAGCGATGAGGCAGGGTCGCGCCGCGCCTGGAACGAAAAGGAAGTGGCCGGCCTGCTGCACGATCTTGCACATTTCGATAAAAAACAGAAATAGCGTAAAAAAAACCTTCGGACGGGAGGCGCATAGCATGATTCAAACCATACTGATCCCGGTGGACGGATCGGCCAACAGCGGCATCGCGCTCGACTACGGCCTTTACATCGCGCCGAAATTCGGAGCGTCGTTAAGAGGCCTGCACGTTCTCGACATTTATCTGATCCAGGGCCCGATGATGACGGACGTGACCGCAACGGTCGGCATGCCGCCCTATGACGGCTATCTGGACGCGGTCGAAACCTCGCTCAAGGAAAAAGCCGCCGGTGTGCTCGCTTCTTTCGAAGAGCGCTGCCGCCGCGCGGGCGTCGCCTGCGAAACCCGGAAAAACATCGGCAAAATCAGCGATACGATCATCGAAGAAGCGGAAAACGCCGACCTCGTCTGCATGGCCAGGAAGGGCGAACACTTTCATCTGAAGGAAGGCGGCCTGATCGGATCCGTGGCCGAAGCCGTGATTCGCCGTTCCGGCAGGCCCGTCCTGGTCATTCCGGAAACGTTCCGCGAAATTGAAAGCATGGGGCTCGCCTATGACGGCAGCGCCCCCGCGAAAAAAGCGCTGGATCTGTCTCTTGGTCTCTCCGAAGAGGCCAAATGGCCGATCACCGTCCTGATTGTGAGCGCGGATGCGGCCCGGGCGGCGGCCCTGTCGGCCGAGGTCGAAGAAAAAGCCCAGGAAGGAAAGGCGGACTGCGAAGTCATTGTCTCCACCGGAAAAGAGGCGGACGAGATCCTGAACTTCATCAAGGAAGAAGCGGTGGAATTGATGGTCATGGGCGCTTACGGCCACAACCGTCTGCGCGAATGGCTCCTGGGAAGCACCACCTCGCACATCCTTTCCAAAAGTCCTCTTCCGGTCCTGCTGATACGGTAGAGTTTGAAGAAACGCGAAATCCCGTTGCCCGGTCAAAGAAGGTCATCCGCCAGGTTTTTCAGGGCGTCCAGCATGGCATAGCGGGTCAGATCGTAGCAAATGGGCGTGACGGTGATATAGCCCGCGGCCAGCGCGCCGATGTCCGTTTCCATATCGTGCGGGCCCGTCGCTTTTTCCCCCGACATCCAGTAGTACACGTTGCCGCGCGGGTCCATGCGTTTTTCAAACGTTTCAATGGTCCGGCTGCGGCCCTGGCGCACCAGCCGAATTCCCCGAACCTCGTTTTCCGGAAGAAACGGCACGTTGACGTTGAACGCGGCGCCGGACAGAGAAGGATGGGCGGCCAGATAGCGCACGAGCCGGCGCGCCGCGCGCGCCGCAAAGGAATAATCCGCATCCTGGTGCGTATCGAGCGAAACGGCAAGCGACGTCACACCCATCATTGCGGCTTCCGTGGCGGCGGATACCGTTCCTGAATAAATCACATTATTCCCGCAGTTGGCGCCGCGATTGATGCCGGAAACGACCAGGTCCGGCGTCGGGCCGGCCAGTTCCTTGATGCCGATCTTCACACAGTCCGCCGGCGTCCCGCAAACGGCGTAGCCCAGGAACTTTCCACCCTTGGCGGCGCTGCGCACCATCAGCGGACGGGAAAGCGTAATGGCGTGGCCCACGGCGCTCTGCTCGATTTCCGGCGCAACGATCAGGCAATCCGCTTCTGCGGACAACGCTTCATAAAGCGCGGCCAAACCGCGCGCGTAAATCCCGTCGTCATTGGTCAGTAAAATTCTCATCCGATCCCCTCGCCCCGCAACGCTATTTTACCTGCACGACTTTTCCGTTCTGAACTTTCAGGATGAAGGCGGTTTTCCGCGCCGCCCGGCTGCCGCGAAACGTCGTGCTGCCCGTCGCGCCCCGGAATCCCTGGACCGCCAGCAGGCCTTCGACGAAGGCTTCCCGCGATGTAATCCGCGGGTCCTCCAGGACCGCCAGGACGATTTCCGTCGTATCATACGCCAGAGCTTCGATGTTGCCCGGTTCGCGGCGATAGGCGGAATAGTAAATATCCACAAAGTCGTTTGTTTCCGGGTAAAAACCGTTCGCAAGAAAGCTGTCGACAAAAATTGCGCCTTCCAGATATTCCGTGCCCCGCTTCAACAGGTCCGGCGAATGCCACAGGCTGGTCCCCAGCAGCTTGACGTCCCGAATGTCATAAAACGCCAGCTGCGACGCAATCATTTTAACGCGCAGCGGGGAATCCGGTATGAACAACGCTTCAAAATCGGCGGACAATTTCTGCCGGGCGGCAGAAGAAGCGGCATAGACCTTGTCCTGCGAACTGAATTTACCGCCCGCGATTTCTTTAATCTCCCGGGCGAAATCCGTCTGTGTCTTCTCATAACCCACGGCCCGGATCACCTTGCCGCCGACTTTCGCAAGTTCGTTTTGGAAAAGGGAAAGCATTTCTTTTCCGTAATCGTCCTTGGGATACAAAACGGCAAAGATCGCGACATTGAGCGTATTTAGCGCATAGTGCGCCATGGCTTCCATTTGCTGGGCCGGCGTCAGAAAATGCTGAAAAACATAACCGCCGGCGTCGGTCACTCCCTCCCTGGAAGTGATGAGCAGCAGCGGAACCTTCCGTTGCTGGGCTTCGGCGGCGGCATCGGCCGCCTCGCCGCTGCCCGAAACGGCGATGATCGCCATGACCTGCGCCTCGTCCGCCAGATAGGCGACCGCCTTGCGCATCGCTTCCGGCGTATCGCCGGAGTCGGTCACAACGATTTTCCAGGGCGAAGCGGAGCCCTGCCGAAAAATCCCGGCCGACAGCAGCGCCGCTTCCAGCGCCTTCGTTCCCGCATCGGCAAAGCGGCCGGTGAGGGGTAAAATACAACCGAGGGTGTCGCGCTGCACTCGCGTCGCCGGAGGAGGAGGCTGGACCGCCGGAGGCTTCGCCTCCGGCGGACGGACCTCGGGAGGCGGAACCGCGGCGGCCGGCCGGGGCTCTTCCACCGTCTTGTCCGCGGGCGGCGCACCCGGAGGTTGCGGCGCCGGCGCGCGCTTCACACAGCCCGCCGACCCGACCAGCAAAACGGACAAAAGAATTGCAACCAAAAGAACATGTCGTTTCATGGGGCCTCCTTGGTGAGAGAAAACCTACCGCATATTTCCGGCCGGGGCAACACAAAAAAAGGCCCGAAACCGTCTGGCGGCTTCGGGCCTCGACACGTTGCTGTTTACTTTTTCACTTCTTCAAAATCCGCGTCTACGACATCGTCATCCTTCTTGCCGGAAGGCGCCTCCGCACCGGGCTGCGGCCCGCCCGCTCCCGCGCCGGGGCCGCCGGCCGTCTTCGCGTACATGGCTTCCGCCAGTTTGTGCGACACGTTCATCAGTTCATCCTGAGCTTTCTTGATCTCGTCGAGATCGTCGCCCTCGATGGCTTTTTTCACCCGGGCGATCGCTTCTTCAATCTTCGTTTTTTCCGCCGCATCCACCTTGTCGCCGAATTCCTTGATGTTCTTTTCCACGGAATACACCAGGGAGTCGGCCTGGTTTCTGGCTTCGATCAACTCCTTGCGGCGCTTGTCTTCTTCCGCGTGCACTTCCGCATCCTTGACCAGCTTTTCAATTTCCGCTTCGGACAAGCCGCTTGACGCGGTGATCTTGATGCTCTGCTCCTTGCCGGTGCCGAGATCCTTGGCGCCGACATGGACAATGCCGTTGGCGTCGATATCGAAAGTCACTTCAATCTGCGGCACGCCGCGCGGCGCGGGGGGAATGCCCACCAGCTCAAAGCGCCCCAGCGTCCGGTTGTCCGCAGCCATCTGGCGTTCGCCCTGGAGCACATGGATGCTCACGGCCGGCTGGTTGTCGGCGGCGGTGGAAAAGATCTGGCTCTTCTTCGTCGGAATCGTCGTATTCTTTTCAATCAGCCGGGTCATTACGCCGCCCAGCGTTTCAATGCCCAGCGAAAGCGGGGTCACATCCAGAAGCAGCACGTCCTTGACGTCGCCCGAGAGCACGCCGCCCTGAATGGCCGCGCCGACCGCCACAACTTCGTCCGGATTCACGCCCCGGTGGGGTTCCTTGCCGAAAAGGTCCTTGACCTTCTGCTGGACCCGCGGCATGCGGGTCATTCCGCCGACCAGGATCACTTCGTCGATATCTTTGGCCGTCATGCCTGCGTCTTTGATCGCGGTCTGGCAGGGCCCGGTCACTTTATCGATCAGATCCTCCACCAGCGATTCGAGCTTGGCGCGCGACAGTTTGATGTTCAGGTGCTTGGGACCCGAGGCATCGGCCGTAATAAACGGCAGGTTGATGTCCGTTTCCATCGTGGTGGACAGTTCCATCTTGGCCTTTTCCGCCGCTTCCTTCAGCCGCTGGAGCGCCATTTTATCGTTGCGCAAATCGATGCCCTGGTCCTTTTTGAATTCATTCACCAGATAGTCCATCACGCGCTGATCAAAGTCTTCGCCCCCCAGGTGGGTGTCGCCGTTGGTCGATTTCACTTCAAACACGCCGTCGCCCAGTTCCAGAATGGAAATATCGAAGGTTCCGCCGCCCAGGTCGAACACGGCGATTTTTTCGTCTTTCTTTTTGTCCAGTCCGTAAGCCAGGGCCGCGGCCGTCGGCTCGTTGATGATGCGCAGCACGTTGAGCCCCGAGATGCGGCCCGCGTCCTTTGTCGCCTGGCGCTGCGAGTCGTTGAAGTACGCCGGAACGGTGATCACGGCGTCCTGGACCTTCTCGCCCAGAAAATCTTCGGCGGTCTGCTTCATCTTCGTCAGAATCATCGCCGAAATTTCCGCCGGTGAATAATTCTTGTCCCGCACCGTCACCTGCGCGTCGCCGTTTGCCGCCTCGGTGATCTTGTACGGCGAAATCTTCACGTCATACTGCACTTCTTTCGAATTATATTTCCGACCGATCAGCCGCTTCACGGCATACACGGTATTTTCCGAATTGGTAATCGCCTGCCGCTTGGCCACCTGCCCCACCAGCCGCTCGCCGCTTTCCGTGATGGCGACAACGGACGGCGTGGTGCGATTGCCTTCCTGATTGGCGATAACCGTCGGGTCGCCTCCATCCATGATTGCCACGCACGAGTTGGTCGTCCCTAAATCGATTCCGATAATCTTTCCCATTTTATTCCTCCTTATTCTCCATTGGCCTCATTAATTTCACATCTCTTATCCTGTGCCTTCTTGCACACGCAGACTCTCGACGGCCGAATCAGTCTTCCGTTGAGCAGATAGCCTTTCTCCATTTCGCTGACGATCTGGTTGTTTTCGTGATCCGCGCTTTCCACCTGCATCAGCGCTTCATGAAAATTAGGATCAAACGCCGCTCCCGCGCATTCGATCCTTTCCACGCCGTGCTTTTTCAGGCAGCATAAAAGCTGGTCCTGCATCAGGGCGATCCCTTCCTTGAAGGTCTCCGCGTCGGAACTGTCCGCATGTTCCAGGGCGCGGTCCAGACTGTCCAGAAACGGCAGGATATCCTTGATAATTTCTTCCTTGCCGTACTTGATCGTATCGGCCTTTTCCCGGGCCGCCCGCTTCCGGTAGTTATCCAGTTCGGCTGCCGCCCGCAGATATTTTTCTTGGTTTTCCTTTGCTTCCTTCTCTCTGGCCGAAAGCGCCTCCTGCAATTGCTGCGTTGTTTCGTCCGCCGCCTGTCCCGCGGCGCCGTCCGTCGTTTCCGCCGTCTGCTTATCCAAATGATCTTTTTTTGTTTTCACTGCTTCTCCTGACGCCTGTTTATTTCAAATCCGGTTTCTGAAACAATCGAATGTCCACCAGCTCGCAAATCGCATGCCCCGCCGTGATGTGCGTCTCCTGAATGCGCGCCGTGCTTTTGGACGCCACATTCAACGCGTAATCCGCGAGTCCGGCAATTGCGCCTCCGTCCTTGCCGGTGAAAGCCACCGTAACCAGTCCCATCTTTTTGGCCAGTTCCAGCCCTTTGAGCACATTTTGCGAATTGCCGCTGGTGCTGATACCCCAGGCAATGTCGCCTTCCTGGCCCAGCGCCCGGATCTGCTTGGCGAAGATTTCCGAAAAATCGTAATCGTTGCCTATACTGGTAATGATGGACGTGTCGGTTGTCAAGGCAACCGCCGGCAGCGGCGGGCGCTCGATGATAAAACGATTGACAAATTCCGCTGCGATATGCTGGGCATCCGCAGCCGAACCGCCGTTGCCGAAAAGCATGATCTTGTTTCCCGCCTTGAGCGCGGCCGTTATCACGTCGATAACATTCGCCAGTTTGCCGAGATTGTCGTTGAGAAAAGCTTCCTTGACCTGACAACTCTCCCGAAACAGTTTGACGAGATGATCTTTCATGGGCGAATGTCCTTCAGTTCCTTTTAAAAACCGCTGCTTAAAGCGCGCCTAATATAAGAACGGCGGCATCGGGTGTCAAGGGAGGAAGGCGGTTTTTTCTCGCTTTTTCCCTTGGATACCGCGCCGCGCAGGGGCGTCGTGCCGCTCCTCTTGACAAGGCGATTTTCATTCATATATTTGGGTTGTAAGAAAAAAATATCAATAAGAGCAAGTGCTTACAAAAAAAAAGAGAAGAAAGGAGGAAAGTTTATGTTCAACCCCACGTTATGGAGATTTCGGAGATTTGCCGACGTCATGCCGGAAATGTTAAATCTGCAGCGGGAAATGAACCGACTTTTTTCCGCGGTAGGACAAAAGGCGCCGCAGGATTACCCGGCAGTGAATATCTGGGAAAAAGACGGGGCGGCTGTGATGACGGCGGAATTGCCGGGCATGGATCCGGAAAAAATGGATATCTCCGTGTCCGGAGACATCCTCGCGATTTCGGGAACGGCTGAAAGCCAGGCTTTTTCCGAAGGCGGAACCTATCTGCGGCAGGAAAGAGGCATCGGAAATTTCAAACGCAATCTGACGCTGCCGTTTCAGGTGGATGCGCAGGCGGTGGAAGCCAAATACGAAAAGGGTGTTTTAAGAATCACCCTGCCGCGGGCCAAGGAAGATTTGCCAAAAAAAATAAAAATTTCGTAAGCGGAAAGGAGGTTCGTTTCCATGGTAGAAAAAGATCTGCAGAAGACCGAAAACGTGTCGGCCACGGAACGCGTCCGCAATGTCAAGACGTTCGTGCCGCGCGTCGATATTTATGAGAATAAGGATGCGCTGTTTTTGGTCGCCGATATGCCCGGCGTCGATGAAAAAACAGTGGACATTGAACTTGAGAAGAATATTTTAACCATCACCGGACGGGTGGAAAACGGCCGGGTTGCGGGAGGCGCCTTGATGTATTCGGAATATGAAATCGGCGATTACGAAAGAGTCTTTACGCTTTCGGATGAAATCGACCGCGGCAAGATTGTCGCCACCGTCAGAAACGGCGTCCTGCGGCTGGAACTGCCGAAAGCGGAACAGGTGAAACCGAAAAAAATCGCCATCACGGCGGCGTAGCAGAAAGATTCAAGGTTTAAGGTACAAGGTACGAGGGTCAAGAACCAAGGTTTAAGGCTATGTCCCGCCTGGGCGGGGTAATTTTAACAGGATAAATTTTTTTAAGGAGGATATGATCATGAGACTTCGAAATCTGTTGCCGGCGGTCAACCGCCCTCTGGTGAGAGATGACGATCATCCCTTCTATGCCATACAGCGTCAGATGAACAGTCTGTTCGACGATTTTTTCTCCGGGTTTGACGCGTTGCCGCGTCGTCCGGCGGCCGACGGATTCGGCGCTTTCTCGCCGTCGATCGACGTCAAGGAAGGCGACAAGGAATTTGTCATTCGCGCGGAGCTTCCCGGCGTGGAGGAGAAGGATATCGACATCACCGTCACTTCCGATGCGGTAACCATCAAAGGTGAGAAAAAGGAAGAAAAGGAGGACAAGGGAAAAAACTACTACTATATGGAAAGATCCTACGGTTCCTTCAACCGCACCATTCCCCTCGGCGCGGAAACGCAAGCCGAGAAGGCCGAGGCCAGCTTTAAAAACGGCGTGCTCCACATCACGCTGCCCAAGAGCCCTACCGCCAAGGCCAAAGGGACCAAAGTGTCGATCAAAGCGGCGTAAGGAGGTTCAAGGCTCGCGGTTCAAGACGAGTATTTGACGAGCACAGCCGCCGTCCTTCGCAGGAAGGACGGCGGTCTTTTTAACCGGCGCGGATCCGCGCCGGTTAAAAAGCTTGCGTTTGCCCCCCCGGCCTGCTAAATCCGCACGAGCAAAAAAAGGCGGGCAGAAGAGATGGGGAAAGCATCCCCCGAAAAATATCCACAGGTCAGGACGATCACAGATTCGGAACGCATCCGCGTGGTGCAGGAAATCTTTTCCACCATCACCGGCAAGTACGATTTCTTAAACCGCTTTTTAAGCCTGAGGCGCGATGTGTACTGGCGGAAATTTGCCGCGGCCAAGATGATTTTCTTCCGGACGCACCGCTATCTCGATGTCGCCTGCGGCACGGGCGACCTGTCGATTGCCGCCGCCAGAAGGCATCCGCACATCACGGTCACCGGCGTCGATTTTGTCGAAGCGATGGTCGCCGCGGCCAAGCGTAAAGTGCTGAAGGAAAAGCTTGCCGACAGAATTTCGCTTGCGCAGGCCGACGCGCTTTGCCTGCCTTTTTCCGACGCGTCGTTCGACGTCACGGGAATCGCCTTCGGCATCCGCAACATCCCCGACCGGTCGCGCGCCCTTTCCGAAATGCTGCGCGTCACGGTTCCCGGCGGACAGGTGATGGTTCTGGAAATGACATTTGTCCGGAATCGCCTGTTCAAAGGCCTTTATTACCTGTATTTAAACCACCTGCTGCCCGTTTTCGCCAAAGCGTTTTCGAAAAATCCGGCAGCGTACTATTACCTGGCCGACTCGATCATGAATTTTCCCGATCCCGATGAATTTTCAAAAATTCTCGCCGGCGAAGGAATGGTCGACGTGGAAAAATATCCCCTGACGTTCGGCATCGCGTGGCTGCACATCGGCAAAAAAGCGACTTAAAAATTGCGGTTAACCCGGCGATTCGCAAGCTCGGCCAGTTTGCCCTTGTTCCAGCCGGAAATCCTGCTGTAGCAGCGCGTCAATTGTGCAATGCCCTCCACGTCCGCCGACCCGCAAAAAGGACAGGACCCGGACAAGCCGCGCGAGGTTTTGCCGCAGGCCGGACAGGCCGTAAACTCCGGCGTGAAATCAATCTGACGGTTCGACGACCGCTCGAAGACGGCTTTGACAAATCCCACAAGCGCGGCCGGATCGGGACGGGCGTCTCCGAGCTGCAGATGCGTGACGACATCGCCCGCCAGGAAAGGATGAAAACGGCCTTCTTCCTGGACCCGCGTAAACGGCCCGATGTCCGCCGCCGTGTGCAGATGCGTCGAATTGGTATAGTAAACGGAGCCGCTGGCAATGTCGCCCTGGACCATGCGGCCGGCGGCGGGCGAATGGTATTTCAGATCCAGCCTGGCAAAGCGGTAGGCCGTCGTTTCCGCGGGCGACTGCTCCAGAACGAACGTCATGCCGAGCTTGCCGCCCAGACGCCCGGCTTCCCCGCGCAGAAAATCCACGACCCGAAGACCGAAATTCATCGCCGCGCCGGATTCGTGCAGTTGGCTTCCCGTCATGATCCGGGCCAGTTCGTTCAGGCCCGCCAGACCGATGATGTAGTAGGAGCGGTTCATCCGTAAAAATGGAGAGCCGTCGGCGTTCATCGCCAGAAGCGCGAGCGGCCCCGCTTCCGCGTGGGAGAGAAGTTTTTCCAGAAAGTCCTTCTTCTGGACGTGCGCGCGGACGGCCGTCGCCGCAAGCGCCCGAAGATCGTCAAACAGTTTTGCTTCGTCGCCGACGGCCCCGTAGCCCAGCCGCGGCAGGTTCAGCGTCACGCTATGCACGGCCGCCTGGCGCTGAAGCCAGGGCTTGTCCCCTTCCCCCCGCGCTGCCGCATCGGCAAGAAAAAGATTGTTGAAGCAGCCGACGGTCGGAGGCGCGCCTGCGCGGTCGAACACGAAGCAGAGGTTGCCCCGCGTTGTCGCCACATCGCAGGCCAGCGCGAGCAGTTCCTCCGCGCCCGGCTCCCGCCAGAAGGCGTCGGTGAGATGCAAGAGCGGACGCGGCAAAATAAAAGGCCTTCCCGCCGCGTCGCCCATTTGAAAAATTTCAAAGATCGCCCGCGTGAAGCGTTGCGCCTCAGAGGCGTAATCGCGGTAGGTTTTTCCCGTCGGCTGACCCGCCGGTCCCACAGCGGGCAAATCCGCCCAGGCCGCCGGAATGTTGTAGTACAGGTGAATATCCGTATAGAGCGCCTGGCCGCCGCGCGTGGCGGAAAGCTGCGAAAACTCATACACCAGCATCTGCGCAAACTGGCGGATTTCCCCGTCGCTTTTTCCGCACAGGTACGGAGCGAAAGAAATGTTGAGGGCGTCCCAGCCGATCATGCCGGTAAAGTGCCCCTGCAGGACAGCGCTGAACCGCACCATGTGGGCGAGCAGCACTTCCGCGTGTTTGGCGGGTCCGGCGGAATTGATCGCGTGCGGCAGCGCCAGGCCGAAGCGTTTGAGGTATTCGAGCGACTGGCGACAGCTGTAAGGACGGTCGATGTAGCCCAGGCCGTGGATGTGCAGATCGCCCGCCGTGTGCGCTTCGCCGACGTCGAAAGAAAAAACGTCGTAGAGCGCGAATTCCTTTTTGATGCCCTCGGCAAACAGAAGGTTCGTTCCTTCCGGCGAGTGGGGCGTGCTGGCGTTTTCCTTGTTCGGGTGCAAAATGAGACGGCGGACGTCATAGAGCGGAAATCCCATGCGCCCGTGCAGCCGGCGCTCCTTTTCCAGGCCGCGCTCGGTCAGCTTGGCGTTGACCAGTTCGCGCACCAGCGACGTCGTCAGATGGCCGATGCCGGAGGCGACGATCTGCTTTTCCACGTCCTTGGAAATTTCGGCGGCCAGCAGATAGTCCACGCCCGCCTCGCGCAGCAGCGCGTCGACGATGCGCTGACGGTTCCAGGGCGCGATCTCTTCGCCGGACGTGCGGATGAACAGGGTCAAATCGGTGGTTTCTGAGGCGTCGGTCATACGTTCGTCGTCACGGCTTTCTCGAGATGGCCCAGCGCCGCTTCCGCCGCCCGGCCGAGTTCTTCGTCGCAGGCGTGATTGAGCGCAAAGACGCGAAAATGGCGGACGCGCGCGGGAATAAACCGGTAAATCTCCGCCAGCGGCTCCGGAGAGGTGCGTCCCGTGACGGGATTGAAGATATTGATCTGCTTGCCCGGCTCGGCCATGGGATTGAGCGGGCGGGGATCCTGGGTCGCGACATCCACCCGAAACGCCGGGGTCTTAAGCCGGGCCGGCAGGCGCTCGCGGATTTTCGCCTCGTATTGGCCGGCGCCGACGAATTCGGTGCCGCGCTGAAACCGATCGACGGAAATCTCGGCGGCAAAGGCCATCTTCCATTTGAGTTCGCGGGCGTGAATCTTCTGCCATTCACGGGCCAGGGCGCGCCGGCGGGCGTCCCGGGCGGTAAGCCAGGCCCGCACTTCGCTGAAGAGCGACCATTCGTCGCAACCCAGATACGCGTCGAGATGCGAGACGGGGTTTTCCGGGAAGATCAGTTGAAGCGTGTCGGAAAAGATCTCCTGGAGGTGCAAATCGAGCGCGCGCGTCGTGCGGTGAAAATACACGTTGCTGTAAAGATTCAGGCGGGCGTTGAGAAAGCGCCGAAGCGCCGAAATGCCAGACTGGTGAAGCGCCAGGCCTTCCGGAGTAAAAAACGTGTAGTAGCGCAGGCGCGGCATGTCCACCATATCGAGCGAAAAGCCCGTCATGTATGCGTCGCGCTGGACGTAGTCGAGGTTATCGACCGTGTAGATGCCGGAAAACAACTGTCGGAGCAGGACAAGCCAGCGCGGCTGGGTTTCCGGCTTTGCCGCATCCGGCATCTTGATGAGATAGGCCACCTGCCGCGGATCGATTTTTTCACCGCGGGCAAACGGACCCGACGGACTGCGGGTGATGCGCGCAATGACCGGGCCCAGTTTTTTCACGATGATCTGCCGGCCGAGGTCTTCATGCGTCAGCCCCCACGCGGAAAGGTAATGCTCGTCGAAAAAATGGCCGAACGGGCCGTGGCCGACATCGTGGAGCAGTCCGGCCAGGCGCAGCGTCTCTTCCAAAAAGTTCGGAGAGGGAGCGTCGCGGCAGACGCTTTTTAAGCTGGGGTACAGATGGCGGGCAAATTCCCCCGCAACGTGCATCGTTCCCAGCGAATGCTGAAAGCGGGTGTGCTCCGCCGCAGGATACACCCAGCGGGCGCTCTGGAGCTGGTAAATGCGGCGCAGCCGCTGCAGCCAGGGGGAATCGATCAGATCCTTTTCCGTTTTTTCCGCCGGGTTCCGGTCCTCGGGCACCGTGAAAACAGCGTACGAGTGAATCGGGTCGGCAATCAGCGCCATTCCGGCATAGGCGGTCGGAGAAACGATTTTTTTCTTCATGGCGAAGATGTACAATATTCTCCCTAAAAGATCAAACCGATTGATGACCCGCCGCGCCGCCCGCGCACGCAAAAAGACAAACGCATTGACAGATTTCCTCAATATGGTAACAAAGTGCCGCTTCACCGGATTCAACTTTATTTTTAAGCGAGGCCTCATGAAAACATTTTTTTCTCCTGCGTCTATTGCCGTGATCGGCGCCAGCCCCCGCGAGGGCAGCCTGGGCGCCCAGATGATCGCCAACCTGCTTTACGGCTATACGGGAAAGATTTATCCCGTGAATCCCAACCACTCCGAAATTGCGGGCCTCAGCGCCTTTCCGTCCGTGGAGGACATCCCCGGCCCGGTGGACCTCGCCCTGATGATCGTCCCCGCCCCTTCCGTCCCCGATCAGATTGAAGCCTGCGGGCGCAAGGGCATCCGGCGCATCATCATTGAAAGCGCGGGATTCGCCGAGACCGGCCCCGCCGGCCGCGCGCTCCAGGAACGATGTCTGTCCGCGGCCCGCAGAGCGGGCATCCGCCTGTGGGGCCCCAACTGCATGGGCCTGGTGGACATTCCCCGGAAATTTTTCTTCACCTTCATGCATCCCAAGCTTTACGTCGACGGCCTGGTGCCCGGCCGCATTTCCATGATCGTGCAAAGCGGCATGCTGTCGGCCGGATTTCTGGCCGACCTGATGAGCGAGCGCGCCGTGGGCGTGGGCAAGGCCTGCTCCATCGGCAACAAAATGGACATCGACGAATGCGACGTTCTGGAGTACCTCATGGAGGACGACGAAACGGACGCCATCGCGCTGTATCTGGAATCCATCGGCCGGGGGCGCAGGTTTCTTGAGCTCGCCTGCCGTTCGAAAAAGCCGATCGTTTTGCTCAAGGGCGGCAAGAGCAGCGCCGGCGCGAAAGCGGCGCTGTCGCACACCTCGAGTCTGGCCGGCAACGCGCGGCTGCAGGACGCTCTTCTGGCGCTGGCCGGCGTTACGCCGGCGCGTGATTTTCAGCAGATGATGGAAGTCGCCCGCGCGCTGGCCATGATCGGAAAAACGCCGCGGGCCTGCCGCACGGCGGTTCTCACCTTCAGCGGCGGCGCGGGCATTTTGTCGTGCGATCTCCTCGAAGCGCAGGGTCTTCGCGTGGCGGCCCTTTCTCCCGCAACGAGGCGGGAGCTGGCGGGCGTTTTCCCCGACTGGATGCCCGCCTCCAATCCGGTGGACCTGTTTCCCGCCTTTGCCCGCCGCGGCCCCATCGCCGCCTATGACGGCGCTTTTCGCGCCGTGGTCAAAGATCCCCGCGTCGACGTGCTGTTTTTGCATTTTTTCGTCGGCCTCTATCCCAATTACGAACGGCTCAAGGTCTTCAAGGAAATGGCGGACCGCGAAGGGAAGCTGCTCGTCATCTGGGCCATCGGCCGGCGCGACCAGCTTAGGATCTTCAAGCGCGAAGCGCAGGAGGCCGCAATCCCCGTCCACGGAGAATTGTACCGCGCGGTCGAATGCCTGGCCTTTGCATCCCGCTACATCCCCCGCCGGAAAACCGCGCGGCTTCTTGACGGCGGCGGCGCATACCGGCTGCCGCCCCGGGCCGCGGCTCTCCTCGGCGAAAACCGCGGGCGCATCTGGGATGAATTCGACGGCAAGCGTCTCCTGAAGGCGCTGGGCGTTCCCGTCGTCGTGGAAAAAATCGTCGCCACGGCGGCCGCCGCGGTCGCGGCTGCGCGCCAAATCGGATACCCCGTTGTCTTGAAGGGATTGGCGCCGGACAACGTTCACAAAACGGAAGCCGGCCTGGTGGTTTTGAATATTTCCGGACCCGCCGCGCTCGAAAAGGCTTTTGCGGATCTGGCGCGCCGGATGAAGGGCCGGGGCAGAATGCTTTTGCAGCGGCAGCTGCCTGTCGAATACGAACTGATCGTCGGCCTGGCGCGCGATGCGCAGTTCGGCCCCTGCGTGATGCTCGGCCTGGGCGGAATCTTTGCCGAACTGCAAAAAGACGTCGTCTTCGCGCCTGCGCCGCTTTCCGCTTCCATCGCGCGGGAGCTTCCCGACCGTCTGGCCGGAAAAAAACTGCTGCAGGGGTACCGCGGCCAAAAGCCGCTGGACCGGAAAGTCATGGCCGAAATTTTAACGGCCGTGGGACGTCTCGCGGCCGCCTGCCCGGATATCGAACAGCTCGACGTCAATCCGCTGGTCGTCTGCAAAGGTCGGCCGGTGGCGGTCGATGCGACGGTGGTCAGGCGAATGAAAAACGACGCCTGACCAAAGACGCGCTCATCGATAAACTTTATCCGCCGCGATGACGCGGTCGCGGCCGGCCGCCTTGGCCGCGTACAAAGCGCGGTCCGCCTCGGCAAGAAGCTCCGCGTCATCCGACCCGTGCAGCGGAAAACCGGCCACGCCGGCGGAAAACGTCACGCCGAGAGACGCCCCCGCAATCTCGATTTTCCGGGAGGCAAAGGCCTGGCGCATGGAATTGACGCGGATGGCGGCAATTTCCAGCGGCGCGCCCGGCAGAACGACGACAAACTCTTCGCCGCCGAAGCGGCAGGCGACATCGCCGAAGCGAGTCAGCTCCAAAAGCAGGTCGCCCAGCGCCTTCAAAAACCGATCGCCCGCCTCGTGTCCGTACGTGTCGTTGATGTTTTTGAAATGATCCAGGTCGATCATCGCGAGGCTGAGCGGCCTCTGGGAACGGACTGCCTGCGCCAGTTCGCGGCTCAGCGTTTCTTCCAGAAACCGCCGGTTGTACAGACCCGTCAGCGGATCGCGAATCGCCTGTTCCTTTAACTTGGCCTGCAGCGCCTCAATTTCCTCAATTTTCAAAAGCAGCGCCGTGTTGGTTTCACGCAGGGCCCGTTCGATATTCTTGAGGTGGGTGACATCCCGCAATAAAATCAATTTGCCGCCCGGCTGGTTGCGTTTGTCGCGCATTTGTGTCAGGTGCAGGTCAATTTGACGGTGTGCGGAGTCGTCGAGGCGGTAGTCGATGACGGTCTCCTCCCTGCCGGCCGCTTCGCGTTCGACATTCGCCCAGAACGGCAAAACCGCTCCGGCCATTTTTCCCAGAGACGCATCCATGCGAACGTGCAGCATTTCCTGCGCCGCCGGATTCATATCGACAATCCGGTTGTCGTTGTCCAGAACCACGACGCCGTCACGCATCCCCTCCACGACCGCGTGGCGCGCGACCGGCATAATGTCGAACAGCCGGTGGCGCAGCTGCGCGTAGGTGAAAACGACGCCCGCGATCATAAAGCCCTGTGGAGAGATATCGAGCCGCAGCAGCGGTCCCGTCACCAGAACCGACATCACATTAAAAAGGCTCGATCCGACAAGACCGGCAAGTACAAGCAGCGCCTGTTTCTTGTAGGAAGGCGGAAGCCGCAGCCAGTGAAGAACCAGCAGGACGGCGCCGGCCAGCAGAAGCAGGTAGGAGTATAGTGTATGCAGATAGAAAGCAATGCCCAGCCTTCCGGTCTGCAAAAAAGCGCCGGAAAACAAACCGTGATGGGAATCCGTCCAGACGATCAGATTGAAGACCACCGGCTCGATGCACAACAGCGCAATCGTCCAGGGTGTAATCCATCGGTTCTTCCCGGTGTAGTGCGACGTCCACACGAGAAAACCGGCCGGAATCATCACCACGCCCCAAAACATCATCTTGGACCAGAAGAAAGGTTCGGAGGAGGGATGAAAAAAAGAAAAAAGCTGCAAGGCGTAACAAAGCGTCCACCAGCCCTCTCCGATCATCTGAATCATCAGAGCCGTTGAGCCGGGCACACGCCGCCACCTCCAGGTCACCGCGACGATCCATGTGGCGATAATTACAGTGAGGAGAAGAAGCACGCCATAGGCGATTCTGATCGTTTCGGCCGTCATACAATTCCCTCGCTTGCAGACAGAAAAGCTTTACCGGCGTTGCAGGCGGCGGTCTTTCGGCCTTCCCGCTTGCAGGCGGCAAACTAGAACGTCAGCGTCAGTTTGCTGAGAAGCAGATAGTTATCGCGCACCGTGTTGAAATCGGAGGCTCCCTTGTAATATTTGCCGGTGAACAGATAGCCGGCGCCCAGCATGTAGGACAGGTTGTCGGTGATTTTAACCATGGCGGTCAGATCGACTTCATAGCCGTAGTCGTTGTACAGCCAGGCCGCGGTGGGCTTCTTGTCGGCGTTGGCGTAGGAAACAACGGCCGCGATATCCAGTCCTTCGCAGGGACGCACACCGCCGCGCAGCTGGAAAAACCAGGCGTTGTACATGGGACCCGACTGGCGCGCCGTCGCGGCGCCGTCCGCGTAACCGTTCACATTGCCGGCCCAGTAAGTCAGCTCTTCGTTCCACATGATCAGGCAGGGGTTCCAGTCGCGCCCGCCGTTGTTGCGCAGGGCATCGCCTTCAGCCTTGTCCGCCGTTCCGGGATCATCGCCCGCCACGTAGGCCACCGTCCCGCCCGCATAAAACCGGCCGAAATCCGCCGTCGCGTCGATCCAGCCGGACCAGGCCGAAAGCTGCACGTCCGTTTTGGCCGCGTCATCTTCATAATCCCGCAGCTTGCCGATAAAATAAATCACTTCCGTCTGCAGTTTCACCGGCCCGAGGCGGACCCTCGCGAAAGGCATGACGTTGTTGTAGAGTCCCTTGTAGGAATCCGGCGCGGGTTTCCTTGCCGCGTCGCGCCCCAGACCGATCAGAATGCCGGCTTCGGCGTTTTTCCAGGAGTAACGAAAAGCCGTGCAGTACTTGTCTCCGTCCAGATCCGCGGCGGTTCTGGGATTGAGGGCCGTGCGGCTGTTTTCCGCCATCTTCACAATTTGAATCGTGTACATCCAGTTCGGCCTGTTCCAGCTCCAGGCCATTTTGCCCCTGGGTGTGGAGGTATCCATGAATACCGTTCCCCAGGCGCCGTCGTTGAGATAACCCGCGCGCCACTGGCCCACGGGTGACTTGTAGTGGAGATACGCCCAGTCAAACGCAATATTTTCGTTTTCGGCCCGCGTGCCGGCGGACATCGTATCCAGCGCCGTTCCCGGCGTCGCGCGGGGCGCGCCCCAGGAGCGTTCCATCACATCGAAACGGGTGATCAGGGACAGGCCGGGGGCGACGACCAGTTCAGCGTGCGTCCGCAGGCGCTGAAAATAAAACGCGGTGGACGGACCGTCGGACGCCGCGCCCTTTTTCACGGTCGTCTTGTCCAGGTACAAACCGCCGGCGTAATACACCCCGCTCAGCTTCAAATCCACCGCCCGAGCCGGCAAACAGAAGATCAGGCCGAGCGCCAGAATTCCCAGGATCAATCCGCATCGTTTCATGGTTTCCCCTTCGCGTTACATGACGATTTTGTTTTCAGAGAAAGCGGCGCAGGGCGCCCGAAAGCGAGAGCTTCCTACCACATTTTCATGCCGTTCGTCAAAAAAAAACCCGGCGGGTTTCCCCGCCGGGTCTCGTTGTTGGCCTTCAGGCTTCAGCCTAGAAAGTCAGGGTCAGCTTGTTGAGCACCAGGAAATTGTTCTGCGGCTCGGCAATACCGGCAACATCCGTGCCTTTGAACCAGTCGCCGGCAATCAGATAACCGCCGCCCAGCATGTAGGACAGGTTGTTGGTGATTTTGTACGTCGCAGTCAAATCGATTTCATAGCCGATGTCTCTGCCGTTCCACTGAGCGGACAAAGTCTTGTCGGCATGCGCCCAGGAAACGGACGCCATGATGTCGAGTTTTTCAACCGGGCGAACGCCGGCGCGCGCCTGCAGGAAATAGGCGTTGTTCATCGGGCCGGCCGTGGTGGTTCCGTCGAAACCGCGGGCCATTCTCGTCCAGTAGGTCATGTCGCTGTTCCACAAAATCAAGCAGGGATTCCAGTCGAGACCGCCGCTGAGCGTGCCGCCTTCGGCCTGGTCCGTTGCGGGGTCATCGCCGGAGACATAGGCGAACGTACCGCCGACATAGAACATGCCGAAATCGCCCAGTGCGTCAATCCAGCCGGTCATCTGGTTCATGTTAACATGATCCGTCATGCCGATCAGGTCATGAACGCCTTCCCACGTCTGTTTTCCCCACAGATAATAAAATTCAGCCTGCAGAGCCACAGGACCCAACTGGGCTTTCACGTAAGGAATGAAGACCCAAACATCCGCCTTCACGCCCAGGTCTTCCAGGAAAGTGGGTGCCAGCGTATCGCCGGGAGTGCCTCTCGGGATAGCGTTGCGGATGTATTTGGTCAGGAAACCGGCATTGCCGCTCTTCCAGTTGTATCTGACCCACGCGGTGTAGAAGCTCGAATCGCGGTCCACTTTAATCGTGTTGTTGATCGCGTTGCGGCTGTTTTCCGTGTTTTTACCGGTCTGGAGGCCTATCATGACGGGACCTTTACGGAACAGGTAGGTCACCTTGCCGGTCGGCAGGGAGGTATCGCCGAACACGGTGCCCCACGCGCCGTCGATCTGATAACCGGCCGTGAAAACACCGATCGGGGAGATGTACATCGCATAGAGCAGATCAAAAGCGATGTTTTCATTTTCAGCCCGCGTGCCGGCGGACATCGTGTCCAGCGGAGCGCTTACGGGAACACCACCAACCAAAACCGTTGACGATGAGCGGGTATTGCCCCACGCTCTTTCCATGATGTCGGCGCGGGTGATCAGCATCAGGCCCGGATGGACGACGAACGTCGTGTTGAGGCGCAGTCTCTGATAGTAAAAAGCGGTGCTGGTGTTGGCCGCTTCGGCGCCGGTTGTAAAAATATTGTTTTTAACCATTTCGCCTTTGTCTACATAGACGCCGGCCGCATAAAACTCGCCGCTGAACTTCACGTCAACGGCCATCGCTGACGTGCTGAAGGCCACGATCAACCCCAGTGACAGCAAAACTAACCAAAATCTCTTCATTTTTTCCTCCTAAAACAAACTTAGAGTCAAAACGTTTCCGCCTTTTTCGCAAAACGGGCATTTCTTGAAAAAGGCAACCCCTTACCTCCTGCGCGCATGCACGGCTTACGTGTCGCCCGTCACATCCGCGGCGCGAAGGTAACACCGCCCAGCCGGGCTTGTCAAGATGAATTTCCCGGCGCTTCGCGCTGCTTTTTCTTTTAGCAAATTCGATGCCATATTCCATTGACTTTCCGTCACTGCGGCATTTACCGGGACCGGACGGTCGATCACATTCAGAGCCGCCCCGATGATCAACCGGCTGGATACGCGGTTGTCCCTGAATTAATTTAAGATATGGAGATAATCTCCCCCGCGCACCAGTTTCCGGTGGGAGCACCCTTCTGTGTCAATATTCACCACAAACCGGGTGACGGAAGCGACAAACTCATTTAAAGTGTCGCCGCGAAGCTGGTTTTTGTGTTGTTTTTAACACACTCAGAAGAAAAACCGAGGCGCCCCGGCAAGAAATGCCGGGTTAAAACGGATTATCCGACGCCTGACGCCTTTCCTCTCCGGCCCGTTTTTCATATAGTCAATCCGATGATATTCTGGTATGAAGCCAAGGAACGCCATTCCTTTTAAGGGTGAGAAAAATCGGACGCTGCGCTCGGGCAGGGCGACCGTGGACATTGAAAGAAGCCTGCTCAGCAGGGAAGCGGTGTAAACCGTTGATAATTCAAAAACCAGACTACCAAAACCAGGAGGCTCTCATCATGTCAAAATCCAAAGATAAGATCAAAGATAACAAGAAAAAACCGTCCAAGACCGCCAAAGAGAAAAAAGAAGCAAAAAAACTGAAAAAAGCCGGGAAAGAATAAACAAAAAAGGATTGCTCATGAAAATTAAATTTCTCGGGGCGGCGCGAACCGTCACGGGCTCCTGTTTTATTATCGAAACGGACCGGACCCGCTTTGCCGTCGACTGCGGCATGCACCAGGGTTCCGATGCGATAGAAAAACGCAACCGGGACATCGGCCCCTATGACCCGGCGCGCCTGGATTTCTTCCTCATCACCCATGCGCACATCGATCATTCCGGACTTTTGCCCCGGATGGTGCAGCACGGCTTTGCCGGACCGATTTATCTCACCGAGCCTTCCGCCGATCTGGTTAAAATTCTGCTTTTGGACAGCGCCCACATTCAGGAGGTGGAAACCGCCGGAAAAAACAAGAGGCTGGCGCGGAGCGGCCTCAAATCCGACGCCCTTCCCCTGTACACGCTTGTGGACGCGGAAGCGGTCGCACCTTTTTTGAAGCCCCGCAAATACGACGAATTTTTCAGCCCCGCGCCGGGCATTCGCGTCCGTTTTCAGGACGCCGGCCACATTCTGGGCGCCGCCATTATAGAACTGTTCATCGAGGAAAACGGGTCTGCCGCCAAGCTGGTCTTTTCCGGCGACATCGGCCGCCCCAACCAGCTTCTGATGCAGGATCCCAGCTCCGTCCACCAGGCGGATTATCTTTTCATGGAATCGACTTACGGCAACCGCAACCACAAAGGCGAAAGTGAAAGCCTTGACGAACTGGCCGAAGCCATCCGCTACAGTTACCGTAGCGGAGGGAAGGTCGTGATTCCCGCGTTTGCCGTGGAAAGAACGCAGGAAATTCTCTATTCCCTGCATCTGCTGCTGCGCGACGGCCGGCTGCCCAAAGACATGCCGGTCTATCTGGACAGTCCGCTCGCCATCAAGGCGACGGATATCTTCCGCCGCTATCACAGCTACCTCGACGGCGATACCCAGGAGTTCCTTAAGAACGGCGAAGACCCGCTCAGGCTTCCCAACCTGAAACTGTCCGTCAGCACACAGGATTCCGTCCGGATCAACGAAACCGAGGAGCCGGCCGTCGTGATTTCCGCGAGCGGCATGGCCAACGCCGGGCGCATCAAGCATCATCTGCGCCACAACCTGTGGCGTCCGGGCGCCAGTATTGTCTTTGTCGGGTTTCAGGCGGAAGGCACGCCGGGGCGGAGAATCGTGGACGGCGCAAAAAAAATCCGCATATTCAACGAAGACATCGCCGTCGGGGCCAGGATCTTCACCATCAACGGATTTTCCGCCCACGCCGGACAGGACCAGCTTCTCGACTGGCTGGCCGATTTTAAAACCGATAGCCTGCAAGTGTTCCTCGTTCACGGAGAATTTTCCGCCCAAGAGCATCTGGCAGGCTTGATTCGCGAAAAATTCGGTTTTCCCGTAACGATTCCCGAATATCTCGAAGAAATCATTTTGAAAGCCGGCGCCCCCGCAGAAGAAATCAAACCGGCGGCTGTCGCCGCCGGTCCGGTCAGACTGGACCGGCTGATCGCCGATTTGCAAAACGAACTCGAGGACGTGGGCGGCCGGATGGATGACCTTCGCCGCCTTCCCGCGGATCAGCAGGCCCGGATCGCCGAACTTCTGCGGCGGGCCGCGGCCAATATCGGGGAGATAAGAGACGGGTCTTAGAAGGTTCAAGGTTCGAGGTTCGAGGTGCAGGGGTGCAGGGGTTCAGGGGCGGCGGCGCAGGGCCTTCAGAAATTCAGGGGCATCAGGCTGGTCCGGAGGGATTTATCCGCAGCGGGTGTGCCTTTCTTTTTTCCGCATCCTTCTCCAGCAGCTGGTAGGCGGTCAGATCCCTTGCGGAGGGTTCCTTGGGAAGATCCACGTACAGTGTGGTGATGTCACGCGCCCGCACGTTGCCCCAGCGCCCGTGGAAAAACTGGCTGATGGACTGATCAATGCAGGTCTTGACGGTGTTGCGAAGCCATCCCAGGATTTCATGAGCCATGACATCGCCGCGGCTGTGAAGCGTAAAACCGATGCGCGCGCCTTCGCGGTAATTTTCGCTCTGCCTCCCCTCGCGGCAGACGGCAAGCGGGGTTTCATAATGCCAGTCGGCGGCAATTTCCGGCCGTTCGTGGCCCAGCCAGAAAGCCATGCTTCGTAAAACATTCTGTTTGTATGCAGTGCCCACAGGCTCTTTCTTGAGGCGGGTCAACATGGAATTGGTCACTTTGGGCAGCGCAATGTGTTTTTCGGCCAACAGCCTGTTGATGCGTTCGGTCATCGCCCAAAGCGACAGGTTGATCTTCAGCAGTTCATCTTTTTTATCCGGCAGCTCTGCAAAGTTCATACGTTCGGGAAGTTTGAAGGCAGGCCGCAAAATCATCGGCTTCAGGATAAAATTTTCCAGGCCATGCAGATCCGACGCTGCAATCAGTCCCTCGCGGGCGGCATAGTGGACGAATGTGTCCGTGATCAGGGCATTGTCGCTGTTTTGGGAAAACGCCGTCCAGGCCGTTGGTGTCGGGAAGGCGGAGAGAAGGGCATGGCGGGCTTTATCTTTCGGTTGCATTATGGTAACATTTTAAAGCCTATACAGTCACAAGGATCATCGATAGTCAAAAAATATCTGTTTGAGGCGAGGCAGATTTCTGTCGCGATCGCCTGCGGATGCCGACCAGTGGAAGACATTTGAAACAAAGGAGGATCATTCATGAGTATCGTGAAGGACATCCCATCTGCGAAAAAACCGCTTAAGCGGGCGTACGTCGGAATTTTTTTGTGGTTTACCGGCCGCGCCATCCAGGCTGCGGCCAAGGTGGACAAAGAGGTCAAAAAAGAATTCGACAATCTCCCCGATGATTTTACGTTTTCTCTGGGCTGCCTGCCCAATGGTCCCTGGATGGTGATCGGCAAGCGCAACGGCGCCGTGAAGTATCTGGGCGGCAATCCCAGTCAACATAAAGTCCATGTCCGTCTGGCGATTAAAAGTGTGGACGCGGCTTTTCTGATTCTGTCCTTCCAGGAAAGCACCGCGCTCGCGACTGCCCGCAATCGCCTGATTACGGATGGCGAAGTCCCTTATGCCCTGGCGGTGATCAGGATTCTCGATATCGTGGAAGTTTACCTCCTTCCCAAGATCATCGCCGGTCTGGCCGTGAAGCGTTATCCAAAGCAGTGGTCCGCGGGACGCAAGCTCGGGGGACGAATCGGCATCTATGCGCGCACAATCCTGGGAATCTGAGGAAAGGAATACATCATGAATTCAGTGCCTGTTTTTGCATTTACCTGTCCGGTGAAAACGAATTCGGGGAATAAGGCGCTTGAGCATCTGCCGGTGGAACTGGCCGGTCTTAATGCCTGCCGTCCCTTGATTATCACAAGCGCGAAGGCCGTCGGCCGGAAAGCCGTCCGGACACTGCAAAACGCCTTCGGCGATTCGGGTATGACCCTGGGGCTTTTCGATGGAGTGACGAAAACGGCCGATCTCGGCCTTATCGAACATCTGAAAAACATCTGTCTGGAAAAAAAGTATGATGCCATTATTGCGTTGGGGGGATACGACATCGTCGATGCGGCCAAAGTGTTGAATCTGGCCGTCTCGCTCGATACGGCCGACGCGCATAAGCTTTCTCCGGAAACGCCTGTTCGCCGGCATTTGTCTCCCCTTGTGGTTGTGCCGACGGCCGCGGCGTCCGGTTTGGAAACATCGAAATTTGCTCATTTCAGCAGAAGGATCTATTCTTCAGAATATCTTGCGCCCAATCTGGTGGTTATTGATCCCCGCCTGACAAGGGCAGCCGACGGAAAAACGATCGCCGCAACGGGTCTTGCCGCTTTGGGGCGGGCCGCCGAGTCCCATATCAGCGCCGATGCGAATCCGTTTCGGGACGCTTACTCTTTTGCCGCTATCCGGTTCGTCAAAGAAAATCTCCCCGCCGCCGTCATCAAGCCCGCGGACAAGAAGGCGTCGCTCGCCATTCTTAATGCCGCGTCCATGTCCGGTTGCGCCGCATCCGACGCGAATTCGGCGCGGCTCCATAAACTCGGGCAGGTATTTTACGAGATGCAACACATTCCCCAGGGAGTCATCATGGGGATGTGTCTGCCGCATGTCCTTGGTGATTATCTGCAGGAAGGCATAAACGACCTTGCATCCCTTCTTCTGCCGCTTGTGGGAGAAGATGAATTCTCGCGGACGCCGGCGGCAAAGCGGGCCGATGCCGCCCTGGCCGTTCTTGGCCGTTTCCTTGCCGATCTTTACGGCGCACTGGGAAAGGATCTGCCGCGCAATCTCAGGGAGGCCGGAGTTCCCGGCTATATAATGGAAGATATTCTGGATGTCCTGGATAAGGACAACGAGGGGCCTTACTTGCGTACGGTTGTCGAACGGATCGCGGAATGACAAACGCCGGACTAAAAAAAAGGAAAAGGTGATTCCTATGCTCTTGCCAGATTATTATGAATTTTGCTGTCGTGTGAAAATTGTCGCAGGTCATGACGCCTTGGAAAAGATACCCGAGCTGCTGACCGAGAGAGGCGCGAAAAGACCTCTGATCATCACGGACAAGGGTGTCGCTTCAGCCGGACTTATCGACATCGTGTCTGCGGCGCAGAAGGATCGCCTTTTCGCGGACTTGATTGCCGACAACGTTCCGCCGGATTCGGATCTCCGCGTCGTCAATCAACTGGCGAAACTTTATAAAGAGAATGACTGCGATGCCATTATCGCCGTCGGCGGCGGTTCCGTCATGGATACGGCCAAGGGCGTCAACATTGTTGTTTCGGAAAATGCCGAGGATCTGATGGCGTTCAGCGGCGTGGGCGCGCTCAAACGTCCTCTGAAACCGCTGATTGCCGTTCCCACAACGGCGGGAACCGGATCGGAAGTTACCCAGGTGGCCGTTATCAAAGATCATGAAAAACATTTAAAAATGGCCTTCGGCAGTTATTTTCTGCTGCCGGACATCTCCGTGCTGGATTCCCGGATGACGATGACCATGCCGCCGTTGATCACGGCCATGACCGGCATGGACGCCTTGAGCCATGCCGTGGAGGCTTATTATTGCCTGCAGAAGAACCCCTTGAGCGATGCCCACTCTCTGGCTGCCGTCAGGATGATTTATCACTATCTGCCGATCGTTGCTGAAAATCCTTCCGACCGGAATGCCCGCCTGTCCATGGCCGTCGGCGCCTGTCTGGCCGGCATTGCCTTCTCCAATTCCATGGTCGGACTGGTACACAATCTGGGTCATGCAACGGGATCGGTCTGCGGCGTTCCGCACGGCATATGCATGGCCATTATGCTGCCTTACGGTCTAGAATACAATATGCATAAACGCGAGGAAGCTATCGCCGGTCTCCTTTTGCCCATGGCCGGCGAGGCGATTTACCGCGAAACACCGCCTGCACAAAGGGCCGACAAGGTTGTTTCCCTGATCCGGCAGTTGAATGCCGATCTCAACACGATAACCGGCGGTCGGCATGCCCGGTTTTTTAAGGAGGTCAAAGACCGCGAGGGGAAGCCGCTGGTGCCCAGGGAAGTTCTGCCCCAGATCGCGAGGGCGGCGCTGTCCGACGGCGCATCCATATACAATCCGGAAGATACGGATTATGAAGATAATCTGATGGTGCTGGAAGCGGCCTGGGAGGGGATTCCGCTGGATCGGAATAAAATAAAAAGGGGCTGAAAAAAAACGAAAAGGAATATTGCCATGAATAAACCTTATATGGGCAAAATCCTCATGGTGGATTTGTCGAATCAGACCATGACAGAGGAAGCGATCCCCGACTCCGTCTATAAACAGTATCTTTCCGGGATGGGACTGGGCGCGTACGTGCTGTACAACCGCATGCCCGCGGACGCAGATCCCCTGGGACCGGAAAACATCCTGGGGTTCTGTTCGGGATTCCTGACGGGAACGGGCAGTTTATTTTCCGGAAGGTGGACGCTTGTCGGCAAATCGCCGCTTACCGGCTGCTGGGGAGACGCCAATTGCGGCGGAACCTTTTCGCCGGCGATCAAGCATTGCGGCTTTGATGCCATTTTCTTTAAGGGCATCAGTTCCAGTCCCGTTTACCTGCATGTCAAAAACGGAAAAACGACGCTGCACGATGCCGCTCATCTTTGGGGACACGATGCCATTGAAACGGAAGAAATTCTCAAAAAACAGCATGGTCCGAAAGCTGCCGTCGCCGTCATCGGCACGTCAGGCGAAAAAGTGTCGCTCATTTCCGGAGTGTGCAGCGACAAGGGCCGAATCGCCGCCCGATCCGGTCTGGGCGCCGTGATGGGAATTAAAAAACTCAAAGCGGTCGTTCTCGAGGGTGTGAAGCGCATCGGCGCCCATGATCCGGCAGCCATGAAGCGTCTGAGCCGGCACTGCAACAAGTGGGTCAACTTCCCCCTGCCTCTTACGCCCGGCGGTATTTTTGCCCGCGTGGGCACTTTCATGCGGGTAACGCCTGTTGTGTTTCCCCAGGACGGTCTTCTCTACAAGTCCATTCTGCGCAAGTGGGGAACGGGGGGCATGAACCAGCTGTCGATCGAAATGGGCGATTCTCCCCTGAAAAACTGGAACGGATCGAATCGTGATTTCCCGCTGGAGAAGTCTAAAAAAATCAATCCCGATCTCATCAAGGATACGGAAATCGTCAAGTACCATTGTTATTCCTGCCCGCTGGGGTGTGGCGGTATCTGCGCCACGAAAGGAAAATATTCGCATACCCATAAACCGGAATATGAAAGTATTCTGGCGTTGGGCGGCCTTTGCATGAATGAAGACCTCGACAGTATTTTCTATCTCAACGACCTGCTGAACAGGGCCGGCATGGATACCATTTCCGCGGGAGCAACGGCGGCCTTTGCCATCGAGTGCTACGAAAAGGGCATTCTCACCCAAAAAGACACAGATGGCCTGGAGCTGAAATGGGGCAATACGGAGGCGATGGTCGCCCTGATTAAGAAGATGATCAGCCGGGAAGGAATTGGCGATCTTCTGGCCGACGGGGTGAAAGTCGCCGCCGGCAAAATCGGCAAAGGAAGCATCGAATTTGCCATTCAGGCCGGAGGCCAGGAGCCGGCCATGCATGACGGCCGCAATGATCCGGGATTCAATGTTCATTACAGTCTGGAGCCTTCTCCGGGCCGTCACACCCTGGGCGCTCATTTGTATTATGAAATGTTTCAGCTTTGGAAACGTTTGAAGGATCTGCCCAAACCCAGCCTGCTTTTCACCAAAGACAGCAAGTATAAAATCGACGAGGAAAAAGCCCGCGTCGCCGCCGCGTGCAGCAAATTCATGAGTCTCTCCAACGGCGCCGGCATGTGCATGTTCGGTCTTTTCCTGGGCGCCAAAAGAATTCCGACATTTGACTGGCTCAATGCCGCGACGGGCTGGAAGTTGCAGCCCGAGGACTATATGCTTATCGGCGAACGGATTCAGACGTTGAAGCAGGCTTTCAACGTCAAACACGGCATTGAACCCAAAGACAACTTTATGAGCAGCCGGGCTCTGGGGAAGATACCCCAGAAGGAAGGCGCCAACAAAGGCCGGTCGGTGGATATTGAGAAACTGGCGCCCGGTTACTGGGACCAATTCGGCTGGGACAAAAATACCGGCAAACCCAAAGAAGAAACTCTGCACAAACTGGATATCAAGTAAGAGGTAAAATATGCCCTACGCGATTACGGAAAAATGCAACGGTTGCGGCGCCTGCGCCCGGATTTGTCCATCCGGCGCCATTTCCGGAGAAAAGAAGAAACGTCATGCGATTAACGGGTCTTTGTGTATCGAATGCGGCGCTTGCGGCAGGGTATGTCCTCAATCAGCCCTGCTCGATGCCGGAGGCTCCGGATGTCTGATGATCAAACGATCGGAATGGCTCAAGCCGGAACTCATCATGGAGGCCTGCATGGCCTGCTCCATCTGTGTAGATGCCTGCCCTGTCGGATGCCTGGCGATGTCGGAGCTGCCCCGGAATAACGGCGTTGACGCTTTTCCTTATCTGAAGGACACCAGGGCCTGCATTGGCTGCGGTTTTTGCAGCCGGGAATGCCCTGCGGATGCGCTGACGATGAAAAAAAGGGACAAGGATAAAGGTTCAAGGTAGAGACCGAACACTGAAGACTGTTAGGGAAAAATGAAAACGGCCGCCCGGTGCATATCGGGCGGCCGCTCTAATTTTTACCTTTTACCTTGTTCCTTGAACCTTGTACCTTGTACCTTCAGTTAAATCGTGAAGCCCAGGTCGACGAGTTCCAACGCGCTCTTGTCGCCGTCTTTGATGGCCTGGCAGCGCGCCTTGACGGTGGTCAGGTTTTCATTGGCGAAGAACTTGGCCGATGCGATCTTGCCCGCGTAGAAGGCGGCTTCCTGGTCTTCTCTCTGGAAGCCTTTCTGCTTGCCGATGGTCGTGAGACCCTTTTCTTCGTACATGGCGTTTAGTTTTTCATTCGCGATGCAGGCCGCATCCACCAGGAAGTAGCCGACGCACACGTCGCCCATGATTTCCAGGAACTTGCAGGCGTTGTAAATCGGTGCCAAAAAGTCGCCCGATTTGCCTGCGCCGGCGAAGAACATGGTGAGGTCGATAAGCGCGTTGGACGCTTCTTCCAGGTAAGCGACGGTTTTGGCAAGTTCAGGAACGGCTTTGGCTTTGGCAATGCCCTTCTGAATCAGGCCGGCCATGTTCATGACATTGGCGCCCTTGCGCTGACCGAGTTTGCGGCCGACCAGGTCGAGCGCCTGAATGCCGTTGGTGCCTTCATAAATCGTGGCGATCTTTTCATCGCGGACATACTGTTCCACCGGATACTCGGAGCAGAAGCCGTAGCCGCCGTAAACATCCATCGCCATGGAGCCGATGAGGAATCCCTTGTCCGTGCAGTAAGCTTTCATGATCGGGGTTAAAAGTTCAATGTAGCCTTCCCAGTCCGCTTTTTCCTGTTCCGTCTTCGATATCTTGCTCCGGTCCATGCAGTATGCGATAAAAATCATCATCGAACGCATGCCTTCCACGTGGGATTTCATCCACATCAGTTTCTTGCGGATGTCCGGGTGCTGGATGATGGGAACGGCCTTGGCGGCCGGGTTCTTCATTTCCCAGACCGGCGTGCCCTGAATGCGTTCCTTGGCATAGGCCACCGCATGCTGGAAAGCGGCCGAGCTCAGGCAAACGCCCTGCATGCCGATGCCCAGACGCGCTTCGTTCATCATCTGGAACATGATCTTCATACCGGAGCGTTCTTCGCCCATCAATTCGCCGATGCATTTTCCGTCTTCGCCGAAGTTCAGCGTACAGGTGGCCGATCCCTTGATGCCCATCTTGTGCTCGATGCCGCCGCACTTCACGTCGTTGGGTTCTCCCAGGGATCCGTCGTCGTTGACGCGGATTTTGGGAACGATGAAAATAGAGATGCCTTTGGTGCCGGGAGGATCGCCTTCGATGCGGGCCAGAACCGGATGAATGATGTTCGGGGTCAGATCATGCTCGCCCGAAGAGATGAAAATCTTGGTGCCGGTGATCAGGAACTTGCCGTCCGGCAGACGTTTCGCGGTCGTTTTCAAAGCGCCGACGTCGGAGCCCGCGCCCGGTTCGGTCAGACACATCGTGCCCGCCCATTCGCCGGAAAACATCTTGTACATGTATTTGTTTTTCTGCTCTTCGGTGCCGTGGGTGTTGATCATGTTGGCGGCGCCGTGGGTAAGGCCGGGATACATGCCGAAAGCGTAGTTGGCGGCGCTCATGAGTTCATAGCAGGCCCAGCCGAGCATATGGGGCAGCCCCTGGCCGCCGACGTCGGGAGAATCCATCGGGCAAATCCAGCCGGCTTCCGTGTATTTCTTCCACAGTTCGTGGAAGGCTTTCGGGACATTAACCACGCCGTTTTTATAGGTACACCCTTCGTGATCGCTGTCCTTGAGCGTCGGGAAGATGGCGTTGACGGCCATCTTTTCGGCTTCATTCAAGATCATCATGACATCATCCTTGGAAAACCCCCCGTACTCTTCCGATTCGAAAATTTTGTCCATGCCATATTGCTCAAACATGGCAAACTGCTGATCGCGAGTGTTCACTAATAAATTGCCCATAACTAACTCCCTTCTTTTTAGTTGTGAAAATTCAAACGTTAAACAACGTCCGTTAATGCATTGTTCCTATTCGGGGCAGCCGGCGGACAATTGGGAACGCAGATTTCGTTCCGGCTGTAATATGCTGCAGAGATTTTTCCGATCTTACAGAACATAAACGATTCTGAAACATCACGGGCGACCCGGACAGACGGGTCTCACTCCACTTGCTGACTATAATTCCAATCTTGACCGAAAGTCAATAAAAAATAACAAAAACCGGCCGGAAAAGGTTTCCCGACCCGTCCCTAAGGAATGCGGCTTTTTTTTCAGTCGAAACGAGCCTTTTTCCCATCTTTTTGAAATTCATAATATTTTACCATTTTGGCCAGAGCGGAAGCGGCTTTCGGAATGCCGTCGTAAAACGGCACGCCGGCCGCAAGCAGGATGGATTTGACGGTGTCGAGCGTATGGCGGATCGGAGCGCTGGGCGCAAACTGCCTTAAGGCGACCACAAGGGGCTTGCCTTCCGTGTGCCGACGCGCCTCGTCGGCGATATACTCTGCGATCCGGCGGGTGGCCGCGCCCTCGCCGCGGGAAAACAGCCAGTCCATGTGCAGAGAGATGATGAACATGTCCAGCCAGGGCTGGGCCGACAAAAGATCCAGCGCCCGGCCCAGCAGCTCCGGCTCGATCAGGATCAGATGGGCGTCGAGGGGATTACGGATCATATTGCCGGCGGGCGGAATGAATGCGCGCAGCTTCGCCATCAGATCTTCGGGAAAAGCGGCCAGGTTCAATCCTTCCCGCGCGCAAGCGTCCGCCGCCGCGACGCCGATGCCGCCGCCGGTGCCGATCACCGCCACGCCGCGCCCCCGCACCCGGCCGAGACGCTCAAACGCCAGCGCCGTTTCGGCCATTTCCTCCAGGGACTCGACGCGGACCGCGCCGGTCTGGCGGAAAAAAGCGTTCCAGATTTTCTCGCCGCCCGCCATTGAGCCGGTGTGGGAGGCGACCGCCCGCGCGCCGGATTCGGTAAGCCCCGCCTTGATCATGATGACGGGCTTGGTTTTGTTGATCCGCCGCACCTGCCCGAGCAGCCGACGTCCGTCCTTGACGCCTTCCAGATACATTGTGACGATTTTTGTTTCATCGTCCGTTTCGAGATAGTCCAGGAAATCCGTGCTGTCGAGCGTGAGCGCGTTTCCATAGCTGAACACCTTGCTGAAATGGACGCCGAGTTTTTCCGCCGCGTACCAGGTGTAATCCTGCGCGTTGCCGCCGCTCTGACTCACAAAAGCCACCGGACCGCTTTGCCGGGGCGCGTACAGCCACGTCACCAGGCGGGAAGCGGGCACGTAAAGTCCCATGCAGTTGGGGCCGACGACATGCAAGCCGCCTTCGCGCGCAATCGCCTCGATTTCCCGCTGCAGGCGAATGCCTTCCTCTTCGCCGGATTCCTTGAATCCCGACGAGAAAATGTGCACGTTTTTGCTTCCCGACGCGATGCAGTCCCGAAGCGCATCCGGCACTTTCGGCGCCGGCACGGAAATCACCACCAGATCGACCGGCTTGCCGATGGCCGTCACGCTGGGATAAGCCTTGCGTCCCAGAATTTCATCGGCGCGGGGATTGATGGGGTAGAGCTCTCCGGCAAAACCAAAATCGGCGATGCAGGCAAACATCCCCGGAAAGCCTTCGGTATGCGTCCGTGTCGCGCCGATCACGGCGACGGACTGCGGATGCGTCATTGTGTCGAGCGCCGCGGAGATTTTCCGGGACACGCGGCGCGGCGCCGCCGGCGCATCTTTTTCTTCCGGCCCGGTGAGCACCACCAGGGCATCGACGGCCGCCACCTTTCCCCGCGGCGTGATGATGAGCGGATTGATGTCCACTTCCCGGACGTCCGGCAGCTCCTGGCTCAGGCGGGACAGGCCCAAAAGTACCGCGACGAGCCCTTCAACGTCGGCTTGCGCCTCGCCGCGAAATTCCGCAAGCAGCTTCCGGGAGGAGATTTCGCCGATCATGCGCCTGGCTTCCTTTTCATCAAGCGGCGCGATCCGGAAAGCAGTATCCGATAAAGCCTCGGTGAAAATGCCGCCCAGGCCGAACATCACCACCGGACCAAACTGCGCGTCGCGAATCAGACCGGCGACAAACTCCCGCCGGCCCTCGATGAAGGGCGCCACCAGGCAGCCTTCCCAGTCGTCGCCCGCCGCGTTCCGGACGGCGCGAAACGCCTCGCGCAATTCGCGGGCCGTCTTCAGGTTCGTTTTCACCAGGCCGCGCTCCGTCTTGTGGCTGAGCTTCGCCCCGGAACCCTTGACCACCACAGGGAAACCGGTTTTCCGCGCATACCGGACAGCCTCGTCGGCACGGGTAAACACCCGGCCCGGCACCACCGGCACGCCGAAGTTCCCGAGCAGCGTTTTGGCTTCCGTCTCCGTCATCGTGAGTCTTTTCTGCTTTCTCACCCGCCTGATCATACTCTCCGCACGATTTCCCGTCATTTCCTCTTCCCTCTGGTTTTTATTGTCATTGCCTCCGCGATCAGTTTTTCAGCCAGACGCAGAGTGTTTTCCGTTGTCCGTTTGTCTTTCCGGTCGTAGAATTTGGCGTCTTCGAGCTGGATGATCCCCACCAGCACTCCCCAAACGACGTCAGCCATTTCATAGACGTTCACCTTCCTGATCAGTCCCAGCTCCATGCCGGTCGCAAGCAGCTGCCGGCAGAGATGGAAGTTGGCTCTCCCCCGGTCGTTGAGGGCGGATCGGACTTCCGGCCTCAATTCTCCCATCAGCCCCTGCTGCTGGAAGAGCTGGATGATCCGGAAAGTTTCCGGCCAATGCTCGTAGGCGGCATAAAAGGCATTGAAGATCGCCGTGATCAGCCCCGCCCCGTCGCGGATTTTCCCCGCCCGGAGATGGGATTCAACCTTCTGCAGTTCCGCCCGGATGTCGTCGATCAACGGCAGCATGAGCGAAAAAAACAGGTCGTCCTTGGCCTTGAAGTAAAGGTAAATGGTAGGTTTGGTCACTTCGGCCGCGAGCGCGATTTCGTCCATCGTCGCCTTCAGGTACCCCTTCGTACCGAAGACTTTTTTTGCGGCCTCCACAATGGAAGCCATCCGCTGGGCTTTTTCGCGGTCGCGTCGCTGCCGGCAGACATCCTTATGCTCATCGCGTAAAATCACGATTCTCAGCGCTCCCGGCGGAAGGTTCCGCCGCACAGTTTACTTACTGACGGTAAATTTGCTACCATAAGGAAAGTCATTCGTCAACGACCAACGGCGGCCGCGCAATATTTTATGTTAGCAGCAAATAGAAAAGTCCTATTTTGTAGCACATGATATGTCCGCTTTTAACGATGTTCAAGGAAAGGGGCGGAGGGCGTAGCCCGCAGCCCCTTTCCTTCGGTTTTGGCCGCGGCGGACTT